>QFCE01001958.1_pt1 | contig 405015 bp, 373 predicted proteins | sample 5346091 | NCBI WGS metagenome assembly QFCE01 (sample SAMN09062252, study PRJNA434731) | Human gut metagenome, whole genome shotgun sequencing project. | isolation source: stool timepoint A chromium assembly | host: Homo sapiens | collected 2015
CGCTGCTAAGCGCAAAAGTATATCTCCCCCGCAGGGGGACATTATTAAAAGTAAATAATGGGAACAACCAACCTACCTGGAGAGGAAACTCAAAGGGGACAATCGCATGTTGGTAAAGCGGATAAGGAGTTAATCGCAATACTTCGATGCTCCGCAAGTTCCGTATCCTATGGTTAAAGCTATACTGCCTGAACCTTAGTTCCGACTTGGTGCAAAGCATCGCCCATCGGAAAGCGATTGATACCGATGTCATTGTATGCTCGTTGTTGTTGATTTTGGACGAGTAACTTTTTGCAATGAAAGAGCGCACAGTGAGTGCGAATAAAGGGACGAACAAGGAACCTAAGGGATACTCGATACGTATACTTTTGACGAATAGCAGGATTGCCTAAAGGGGGAGACCCCCATGGTAACGGAGTCACCATAGTAGTCCGAGCAAGGGAAAGCCTTGTACATGGCGAAGGGTGACAGGTAATTTCGATTAGTTAGAAAGGAGTAGGTGCGTGAGATGCGTACAGCCAAAACTATTTTAACGGTCATTCAAGAACGTGGAAAACAAAAGAAACCTATTGAAAGAGTTTACAAGCTCTTATTTAACCGTGAATTGTATCTGAATGCCTACGCTAAGTTATACCCGAATAACGGAGCAATGACAAAGGGTGTTACAGATGAAACGGTAGATGGAATGTCCATTCAGAAAATAGACAGAATGATTGAAATACTCCGTGAGGAGAAATATCAATGGAAACCAGCAAGACGGGAATATATCAAAAAGAAAAATGGTAAAAAACGTCCGCTGGGGATTCCCGTATGGGGAGATAAAGTGTTGCAGGAAGTAATACGCCAGATTTTAGAAGCGTATTATGAACCACAGTTTAGCGAACATTCCCATGGTTTTCGTCCAAACAGAGGGTGTCATACAGCACTACAAGAAATACAGGTATGGAAAGGAACTCGTTGGTTTATTGAAGGAGATATTTCTCAATACTTTGATACAATCGACCATAAAATTTTACTAGAAATACTTGCAAGAAATATCCATGATGGAAGATTTATCCGTCTGGTATCGAATATGTTAGAAGCTGGATACTTGGAAGAATGGAAATTCAATCAGACAATCAGCGGTGTGCCTCAGGGCGGAGTTATCAGTCCGATACTGGCTAATATTTTTCTCAACGAATTTGATAATTGGATTGAAGAAGTCTTAATCCCCAAATACACAAAAGGAAAAAGGCAGAAATCTAATCCAGAATACAACAAGTTGACCGCTGAAATCCAAAAACTCAGAAAGGAGGGAGATGCAAAGACAGCCCATCAGCTTGTGGTTGAACGCAGAAAAATACCTTCTGTTAATACGCAAGATGAGAATTATCGCAGATTGCGCTATGTGAGATATGCGGATGATTTTCTACTTGGATTCACTGGCTCTAAAGCAGATGCAGAAGAAATAAAAGCAGAAATAGGAAGATTTCTAAAAGAGAAATTAAATCTGATAATGTCAGAAGAAAAGACTCTAATAACAAATGCAGGCAGTCAGGCGGCAAAGTTTCTTGGATATGAAATCAAAGCACAAAGGGTCAATGACTATATTGACCCAAAGGGGCGCAGAGGAGCAAATGGAGCAATCGCACTATTAGTTCCTGCAAAAGTAATTGAAGAAAAATGCAAGAAATATATGAAACGTGGAAAAGCAACTCACAGGAATAATCTTCTGCAAGATGATGATTTTTCTATTGTACAGACATATCAGCAAGAGTACAGAGGACTGGTGCAGTATTATATTCTCGCACAAAATTTGTCTTGGTTCTCGAAGTTGTACTGGTATATGGAAACTTCATTATTGAAAACTCTTGCGTGTAAACACAGGTCATCTATCAATAAGCAAAAGGCTAAGTACAAAACAACTACAACAAGTACAAGTGGAAAAACAGTTCCGTGTCTGCAAGTTGTAGTAGAACGTCCTAATAAAAAGCCATTAGTTGCGACATGGGGAGGAATTTCTCTTGTGCATAAACGAAAAGCTGTTATAGAGGATATACCATACAAGGTATATGGTGGGCGAACAGAATTAGTTAAAAGACTGTTGGCAGAGAAGTGTGAATTATGTGGAAGTACTGAAAATATAGAGGTACACCATATAAGAAAACTTGCAGATTTAAAGAAGAAAGGACAGGCAGAAGTACCTAAATGGGTACAGATAATGTCTGCCAGAAAAAGAAAAACGCTTGTGGTATGTCGGGAATGCCATGTAGCAATCCACAATGGTAATATAACCAAAAGTTCTTGAAATGGAATTACTGGGGAGCCGGATGATGCGAAAGTATCAAGTCCGGTTCTGAGGGGGGATAACGGAAAAGGAGCTATTGCTACCTCGCCGGTATCCTACCCGACACCTCGGATGGCCGCAAGCTGGGGCTGGACCAGAGGATCGTCAACCAGATGCTGCCGGACGAACCCGGAACAAAGGTCAATCAGTGTGTGGACAATATCATGCAGATCTGGCGGGATGGCGAAGCTGACAAGCTGACCCAGCTGGTGTTCTGCGACATTTCTACACCGCAGGCAAAAGCTCCTGCAAGCAAGGCGGCGAAAACGCTGGATAATCCACTGCTTCACGCACTGGAAGGCGCCGTGCCTCTGCCGGAGCAGGAACCGGCCTTTACGGTATATGACGATATTCGTCAGAAACTCATTGCCCAGGGGATGCCTGCCGACCAGATCGCTTTTATCCATGAAGCCAATACCGAAGTGCGGAAAAAGGAGCTGTTCTCTAAAGTCCGTACCGGTCAGGTTCGTGTCCTTTTGGGCAGCACCGCCAAGATGGGCGCAGGCACCAATGTGCAGGACCGTCTGGTGGCACTTCATGATCTGGATTGTCCGTGGAGACCGGGAGACCTTGCCCAGCGCAAGGGCCGTATCGAGCGCCAGGGCAACCAGAATCCTCTTGTCCATGTGTACCGCTATGTGACCGAGGGAACCTTTGACGCATACCTCTGGCAGACGGTGGAGAACAAGCAGAAATTCATCAGCCAGATCATGACTTCTAAATCGCCGGTGCGCTCCTGCGATGATGTGGACGAAACGGCGCTTTCCTTTGCCGAGATCAAGGCTCTGTGCGCCGGAGACCCCCGTATCAAAGAGCGTATGGATTTGGATGTGGAGGTATCCCGCCTGAAGCTGATGAAAGCCGACCACCAGAGCAAGCAATATCGTCTGGAGGACCAGCTGCTCAAATACTTCCCGGAGGAGATTGAAAAGCACAAAGGCTTTATCAAGGGCTTTGAATCCGATCTGGAGGTTTTGGCAGCGCACCCGCACCCGGAGGACGGCTTTGCCGGTATGGAGATTCGTGGAGACCTGCTGACCGATAAGGAGAACGCCGGTGCAGCCCTTTTGGATGCCTGCAAGGAGGTCAAAACCTCCGATCCGGTGCAGATCGGCAGCTACCGGGGTTATGCCATGTCCGTGGAATTTTCCGCTTGGAAACAGGAATATACGCTCCTGCTGAAAGGACAGATGACCCACCGGGCAACCCTTGGTACAGACCCTCGCGGAAATCTTACCCGTATCGACAATGCCCTCGCCCAGATGCCCCAGCGTCTGGAGGCGGCAAAGGCCCAGCTGGATAACCTTTATCAGCAGCAGGCTGCCGCAAAGGAGGAAGTCGGAAAGCCATTCCTTTATGAAGAAGAACTGAAAAGCAAAAACGCCCGTCTGGTGGAGCTGGATACCCTGCTCAACATCGACGGAAAGGGACCGGCACACGATGAAGCTGTCGTTGCCAAAAGCACACGGCCTTCGGTATTGGACCATCTGAAACGCCCGGTGCCGCCCCGCAGTACAGACAAGAAACCAAAACAGCATGAGGAGGTGCGATAACATGAATACTAACGATCTGAATACAGCCCTTTATGAAAAGATGGCTGCCGAACAGGACAAGTTCCGGGACTGGCTGAAAAGCCAGCCCCCGGAAGAAGTCTTAAACCATGCCTATGAGTACACCATCCGCGAGGACATCGTGATGGCAATGGAGGAACTGGAGTTGACCGACACCCAGGCTCAGGCACTTTTGGAATCTCCCTCTCCGCTGGCGGATGTGTACCGCTATTTTGAAAAGCTGGAGACCGGCTATATGGATGTAATAAGGGACAGCATTGAGAACCGTGCCGATGATGTGTGCAGAGCCAAAGAAGAACTGCAAACAACGCCGGTTTATCCCCATTCTGCCGCCTATGCAAAAGAACATGGGGAGCTGGAGCAATACCGGGCTTCCAACAATGTAAATCTCCAATGCAAGGAGGCTATTGAAGCGGCGGTGCGGGAACACTTCGACGGAATGTATCTCAGTCACGATTCGGCAAAGGGTGTGATCGAGACCTATGGCATGGAGCGTGTGTCGCTGGTCCTTGCCAACACCGTTCAGCTTCAGGACTGGGATGGGCGCTACTCCCGACGCAACAAAGAATGGGCTAAGAGCATTCCCAACGAGAACCCCGAAACCGTCCGATGTGGTTATGTCCTGAACAGCCACCCTGCTGTGCTGGATGGATTTATTGATCTGGTGCGGGAAGAACAGCAGCGCAGCCGTACTCAGGGAGAAAAGATACAACCGTCTCGTCCCTCTGTACGGGATAAGCTCAAGCAGGAACTGCCTGCCCATAAGCCTGCCGCCCCGAAAAAACGGGAACCGGAGCGATAACTATGGCAAAGCGTAAGCGGGATGTTCCGGTTTTGTTTTGGGTGTCCGCAGAGGAACTGGAGCTGATCCGCCAAAAGATGCAACAATATGGGACAGAAAACCTGAGTGCCTATCTGCGGAAGATGGCTTTGGATGGCTATGTGGTGCAGCTGGATTTACCGGAGCTGAAAGAACTGGTTTCCCTTATGCGATATTCCAGCAACAACTTAAATCAGCTGACCCGTAAAGTGCATGAGACCGGGCGGGTTTATGATGCTGACTTGGAGGATATATCCCAGCGGCAGAAACAGTTATGGGAGGGCGTGAAGGAAATCCTTACCCAGCTTTCTAAACTTTCATAACAGGGATAGACACTCCATTTGCGGAGGGAGGAACGGCGTTCTTTTCGCCGCACCTCCCTCCGCTTTTTCTTTTTGCCGGTATCCTTGTCTTTTGCCTGTCCATACCGGATAATATGAAATAGAATAGAAGCAAAGGAGTGAAAACAGATGCTGACCTTTGAAAAAGTGTTAGAGATTTTTGCGGACTACCTGGCCGCAGATAAGACCATCGAAGTTTATATCAGCCGTCATGGATGTGTAAGGGTTGAGTTTGACCAGGACTTTCATTATTGCACCGGCGAGGTGTGCCATACTCCCAGGAAACTGTTTGACCTCTTATCCGATGATTACCAGACTTATCTGGAGATTGAACTGACCAAAGGCAGACGGGAACTGACGGAAGATGATATAAAAGAAGCGGATACCCTGTGCAAACGGTATCTGGATCGCTGGAAGGAGGAATTGGGATGAAGATTTTGAAATGCCTGCTGATGATCGTAACTGCACCGGTCATTTTGGTGCTGACGCTTTTTGTCTGGCTCTGCACGGGGCTGATCTACATATCCGGTCTGGTGCTTGGCCTGCTCAGTACCGTGATTGCTCTGCTTGGCGTGGCTGTGCTGCTTACCTATTCTCCGCAGAACGGTGTGATTCTTTTGGTCATGGCATTTTTGATTAGCCCCATGGGATTGCCGCTGGCTGCGATTTGGTTATTGGGCAAGGTACAGAGTTTGAAATTTGCGATCCAGGATAGGGTGTATGGGTAAATGATGTGAATATAATCTGAAATGAAAAAGAAGCAGGACAATGGGAGATGAGACCCAATGTCCTGCTTCTTGTTTATTCAGAATGAACAGTAATATATTTTTGATTACGACTTTTAGGTTTATCGGGAATCGTCATTTCCAATTGCCCAGATTCTAAAAGCGGATTGATATGCTTCAAGGTGAAATTTCTTAGATCTTTGAAGCCGCAAAATGCTGCAAGCTCTTTCTTTGATTTTGTTTTTGTGCAGAAAGCCAAAATCTGCTCAGATACCGTTGATAGTTCAGCATCTTGGTGGGTAACTTGGTGGATGTCACCCACTAAGTTGTGATTCATATCTTTCAAAAAGGATAGTGTGTATGGATGCACGCTAATATTATAGTGTATAATTTTGCAAAAAATAGGTTCTCTTTTGTGTATTTACTTTCGTGCTATATTCATGTGTAATGGTAGCACGAAAGGAAGTGATGGGGCATGACAAAATTGGAACGGTTTGCACAGCTGGACGGGATGCTACAAACCTCTCAGGCGATTGCCAGAGGAATTGTAAAACCTACTTTTTATGAATATATGCTGAGTTTGGAAAAGGTTTTGACAAATCAAATCTTCGTAAGATGAGGCAGTTCTACTGTACATTCCCAATTCGAGACACACTGTGTCTTGAATTAGGTTGGTCGCATTATCGCCTTTTGATGCGCATACCAGATGAACAGGCACGAACCTTTTATATGGAGGAATGTGTAAAGTCTGCGTGGAGCGTCCGGCAGTTAGAATGGCAGATCAACACAATGTACTATCAGAGGATGAATAAGAGTAACAGGGTGTCGGAATTTTCCCGACACCCTGTTACTCTATCTCATAATCGTCGCTGTCATTCGCTTCACCTGTTGTACAGGTAAAGCACAGGTTGCTACCAGTGATGGCACTTCCCGCTGCCCAAATCGGTGCGCCACAGATAATACATTTTGCACCGTTTTTCTTGGCAGTAAGTGTTTCGTTCAGCGTTTTTACCAGTTCCTTTTTTCGATAGCCTTTATTATTCTTCATGACCATACTGGCAAACGCTTCGACAGAAATTGGTTGCATTATTGGGTTATACCTCCTTGAATTATTTAGAAAATTATGTTTGTGTTTTCGGGGTTAGGCGGTCATATTGGATGACGGTCTCTCCGGTAGTTAAATTCTTTTTTTCTTTATAGAGCATGGTATAGCGCGGCTGTCCCTCTGTGTAATCTTTCTTCTCTTTCGGGAAGAAAGACCGACAGAAATATTTTCCGGTGTCCTTGTGTTCTGCAATAAAAATGTAAATGTCGCTGTTTTCCAACGGAGTTGATAATAAATAGTCCGCTTCAATTAAAGAGAACTGATTTAATTTTGCATTGTAACGGAACACCAGACGGTTATCGTCCAAGAGTTGTTCAATCAAAGCCAACGGTTCAAACCGATTTTCAATTTGAGGCAGATAACGGCTTTTCGCTAAAGTCTCATAGGTGGTGCTTCCGATTATGATTTCATCAAATACAGAGCCGCGATTTTGTTTTGCTATCCGCAAATCTTTTAGTTTTCCAAGCCCCATCAGATGATGAAAGTCCAATTTGGAAAAGCCAATCACTAACTCTACGGTTTTTCCCTTTCGGCCAATAATAATTCGATACTGTATTTCCAATAATTTTTCAAATGCTTTTGCACACTTTTGTAATTTATCCATAAAACCTCTCTGTCCATAAAGAAAGCCGCCCTGCAACGCAAGGCGGCTTTGAGCATTTTCTTTCGGCTTTGCAGCCTACTCCGGTTTGAGGTTACTGCACAACCCCTACTGAAAGCTCTGCATAACAAGGCATTCCGGTACGCTATTATGCTTCAACGCTTTGGCAGACACACGCCGTTGCCCACCTTGTACTATTATTATATGCAACTTTAGAAAATATGTCAATCCCCATGAAAAATCAAAAAATATCTTTTCTGCTTATGAGAAAGGAGGTCCCTTCTATGGCAACCACAAGAATCATGCCGCTTCATGTCGGCAAGGGCCGCACAGAAAGTCGGGCGATCAGTGACATCATCGACTATGTGGCCAATCCAAAGAAAACAGATAACGGCAGGCTCATTACCGGCTATGCGTGTGACAGCCGGACTGCGGATGCAGAGTTTCTTCTGGCAAAGCGGCAGTACATTGCCGCTACCGGACGAGTGCGTGGCGCAGATGATGTGATTGCCTATCATGTGCGCCAGTCCTTCCGCCCCGGAGAGATTACCCCGGAAGAAGCTAACCGGCTGGGTGTGGAATTTGCCAAGCGATTTCACCAAGGGTAATCATGCCTTTGTGGTCTGTACTCACATAGACAAATCGCACATTCATAATCACATTATCTGGTCATCAGTCAGCTTAGAATATGACCGGAAATTCCGAAACTTTTGGGGCAGCACCAAGGCGGTTCGTCGGCTAAGTGACACCATCTGCATCGAAAACGGACTGTCCATTGTAGAGAATCCGAAACCTCACGGAAAGAGCTATAACAAATGGCTGGGCGATCAGGCAAAGCCCTCTCACCGAGAGCTGCTTCGTGTGGCGATTGACAACGCATTATCACAAAGCCCTGTTGATTTTGAGGAACTGCTGAAGCTGCTGCAAGAGTCCGGCTGTGAAGTATCAAAGCGCGGAAAATCGTATCGCCTGAAGCTCCCCGGCTGGGAGAAAGCAGCCCGAATGGACAGCCTGGGCGAAGGATATGGATTGGAAGATTTGCAGGCAGTTCTCTCCGGGAAGAAAGCGCATACCCCACGAAAAAAAACAGTTACACAGGCAGAGCCGCCGAAGGTCAATCTGCTGGTGGACATTCAGGCAAAATTGCAGGCTGGAAAAGGTGCCGGTTATGCTCGATGGGCTAAGGTGTTCAACCTCAAGCAGATGGCGCAGACCATGAATTACCTGTCAGAGCATAACCTGTTGGAGTATGAGATTTTAGAAGAAAAGGCTGCGGCTGCCACGGCACATCACAATGAGCTTTCGGCGCAGATCAAAGCGGCTGAAAAGCGCATGGCAGAGATTGCTGTTCTGCGTACTCACATCGTAAATTATGCCAAGACCCGTGAGGTCTATGTGGCATACCGCAAGGCTGGCTACTCTAAGAAATTCCGGGAAGAACATGAGGAAGAAATTCTGCTCCACCAGGCTGCCAAGAATGCCTTTGATGAAATGGGCGTTAAGAAGCTGCCTAAGGTCAAGGAGTTGCAGACGGAGTACACAAAATTGCTGGAAGAAAAGAAAAAGACCTATGCCGAGTACCGGCGTTCCCGTGAGGAAATGCGGGAGCTTTTAACGGCAAAGGCCAATGTAGATCGAGTGCTGAAAATGGAGGTAGAACAGGATGTTGAAAAAGAAAAAGACCACGGCCAGCGGTAAGCTGGTCCTGGTCAAAAGCGTTCGCAGAACGCGCAGCCACAGAATGAAATTCTGTGTTCAAAGGGGCTTGGGGGCGCTGCCCTCAACAAGCAAGCGGAGAGGAAAATCACGGAGGGATTTTGCGCTCTGCGGGTCGGTGTGTATTAACACCGGCATTGCTTGCCCCTTTCTTCGCAGAAATGAAAGGAGCCAGTGAGGAAACAGTCAAATTTCACTCACCGGCTCAATTCGTTTCAAATTTCTCGGATAATTCTGTTAGTTCTTTCGCGGTCTCCTGCGTATGGCTTTGGAAAAACAGGATTTTTCCTACTGCCAGAAGAACTAATGAATCAAATGATGCCATCTGGCTTTAACTTCAACAGTCAGTTGCTGGTTCGTATGGATGACCTTTCACAAGAGCCAGCCCTTCGGGAAACTATGAATGATCTGCTTGATACCACACCAATGGTAACAATGGAATCTCTCTATGACTACTATCAAGACAGCGAGGCTATGTATCAACGCACCAGCCTTGTGATATGGGGGCTGTGTGGATTTATCATGCTGTTTGCAGTTATCAATCTGGTAAATACACTGATTGCTACGACACTCTCCCGCAAACACGAATTTTCTGTTCTTCGCTCTGTTGGTATGGCCAAAAAGCAGTTAAGGCAGACAGTGCAGTGTGAAGGCATCTTGCTGGCTTTTTGGAACATTTGTATCACTGCCCTGATTGGAACTGCGGTCGGTTATGGGATTATTCGTTATCTGAATTATGTTGGCGACGATACTTGGGTGTGGCATTTCCCGGCAGTACATTTTGCTGGATATATGATAGTGGCAATTTTGCTTCCTGTTTTAATTGCTGCAGCTCTGATCCATCTTTTGGAGAAAAAGTCTATTGTGCAGCAGTTGAGAGAGATAGATTAAGCAATTAGAACTGTCCTAAAATTGAAGCAATTCACCCTTAAACTGTTGAGCCTTTGGGATATTTCTGCAACATTTGGGGGTTAGGATGATAGCGAAAGGAGTGAAGGACTATGACATTACCATTTGAAAATGATACCAGCCGGATTGTAAAGCGGCTGGCGAAACAGAATATGAAAGCAAACCGGCGTACATCCATTTCTATCATGGTAGCCATATTGATCGCATCAACTTTTTTGTGTTCGTTATGCACATTCGTCCAAAGCTATTGGAATCAAAGTGTGCAGCAGGAGATTGCAGCCTACGGTGATTGGGATGCACAGCTTTTGGAGATTCATGCCGGCCAGCTGGATTTGATTCGGAATAACGAAAATATCCAGAGCATCATGGTAAAAGGAGATAATCAGACCGCCTTATTGCCGACTGCATCCGGCCTGCCCTATCTTTTGATCCAAAACTGTGATGGAGCCTATTGGGGCGGTATGCGGGAAAAGAATCTGATCCTGCGCGGACGGGTTCCCCAGGCGCTGGGAGAGATTGTGGTTGGAAAAAGCTTTTTTGAGCAGAATCCATCTGTTGAGATTGGAGACCGGCTGAACCTGGATTTGGGCGAACGAAGGATTGGAACTACAACTGTGGATTTTCTTTCCCCTATTCAAAGCGGGGAAGAATTTGTGAAAACAGAAAAAATGCAGTACACCATCGTTGGTGAGATTGATATGACTGTTTCCAGCGCATACAATGGCTACCCTGCGTATGGGTGGCTGGACACTGCCACATTATCGGAGGACACGGGGATCGTTGCTTATCTTCAAGTGACACAGCCGCGAAAAGTCTATGAAATCATCCCGCAGATAGCAGAGGACATTGGCTTGCAGCTGGATGAATTTGGTGACTATCCCTTCCGTTACCACACAGCCCTGCTTGGGATGTATGGAATTTATGCGCCGGGACATTTCCTAAGCAGTGACCTTCCCAAACTTGCGCTTGCGCTGGGTTTGGCCATGGCAGCATCTATGGCGGTATTTGCCTATATCATTCGGGGCGCTTTTTCTATTTCTGCGAAACGCAAGGTAAAGGAGCTGGGAATCTTAAAATCCATTGGAATGACGCCTAGGCAGATCCGCATGATGATCGTATATGAGGCGCGCTGGCTGTCTGTGCTTCCCATTCTGGTTTCTGTGGGACTTGGATACCTTTTTTCCTATGGCGTATTGGCAGCATACTCTGACCTGACACAGGAAGTGACAGGGAGCCGGATAACAGCTTCCTTTTCGCCGTGGGTCGCAGTGGTTTCCGTGATTCTCTCGTTCCTGACGGTTCGCCTGGCTGCTTCTGGTCCTGCCCGGCAGATGGGAAAACTTCGCCCGATTGAAGCGGTCAAAGAAAGCTGGAACAATCCTTCTTTGAAAAAATCAGCAAAGCATCCGATTCTGAAAAAGTGCTTTGGATTCCTTGGAAATATTTCTGCAAACTCCATGACAGCTAATAAGAGGCTGTTTCGTACCTGTACGGTAACGCTGAGTCTGTGTATGCTTTTGATGTTCAGTTTTCTGGCTGTTTTTTCCGTTTCAGATATTAACAATACAAAAGCAGAACAGGACAGCCACTTTAATGTCAATCTTACCATGGAATCTGGTCAGAAAATAGAGCCAGCGCTTATGGATGAATTGAAGCAGCTGCCTCATATAGAAGAACAGGCCACCTATACGATGGCGAATTGTGCGCTCTGGGTTTCAGAAAGTGAGCTGTCGGAAGAATTTCTTTCCTCTGGAGGATTTGGCACAAAAGCGGCTGGTGAGTATGTAGCAAAGCGCGATGGTCGCTACCGTATCCCATGTGTATTGATCGGTCTGGAACAGGACGCCTATGAAAATTATCTCATGCAGTCAGGGGTGCCTTATTCTGAACAGGGTGCTGCGCTCATTGTCAATTCTGTTGTGAAAAATCCTGACTCCAGAGGTTATGAAGCCAAAAAAGATATGGTTCCATATCTAAAACTCAAAGAAGGTCAGTCTTTAGAAGTAACAGAGAAGTTCCTGGACTCCATTCAGGGGGATTACCGTTTTGATGTGACGGTGTCATCTGCACTTTCTGAAATGCCGGAGATTGGGCGTAATATGGCCTTTTATACATTGCCCATTCTGGTGCCGATGGATCAATACTATGAGATTATCCAGAATTTCGGAGAGGATCGTGCGGTTTACAATTACAGAACTTACATGAATCTTCTCGTGGAAGATGGGCTGGATGCCGAAGTACAGGCGCAGGCAGAGCATATCTGTGGTACTTATCTGGGGACGAGTGATTTCTATACCTCCAGCAAGACTCAGCGCGCTTTGGACAGAGAGCGGCTGACCGATGCGACCATGCTGATCGTTTACAGTTTGACTGCACTATTTGGTATCATTGGAATCTCATCGGCAGCAGTGGCGATTCTGAACAGTCTGTATCAGAGAAGAAAGGAATTTGCCATGCTGCGTTCTGTGGGGTTGGATAGAAAAGGTCTTGACCGTTTACTGCATATAGAAGGGTTCTTCCTTGGAGGAAAGCCTTTGGTCATTGGATTGCCGATCCTGTTTTTGATCGCCGCAGTTTTGATGTGGATGCAGGATGTGACTTTCATGGAGTTCATTCAGGTATTTCCGTTATTAGGGCTGGCAGCCTATATTGTCCTGGTGTTAGTGGTCATCAGTGGGATTTACAGGGCGGCTTCCAGAAGAATCCGCAGGGATATTATTGTAGAAGTCTTAAAGGATGAAAATGTGTGAGTCTTACTGCAAAATGAATTGTCCTAAAATTGAAGCAATTCACCATAGATTTTCATGCCATTTAGGACAATTCTGCAACATTTGCCCTTTACCCTATACTCAACAAATTAAGAAAGGCAGGTAACTGTTATGAAAATTTTGCAGACAACTGATCTTAAAAAATACTACGGCACAGAGCCGAACATTACCCGCGCCCTGGATGGCGTGAACTTCTCTGTGGAGGAAGGCGAATTTGTGGCGGTGGTCGGCACTTCCGGCTCCGGTAAGTCCACCCTGCTTCACATGATGGGCGGCCTGGATACCCCCACTTCCGGCAGCGTGATGGTGCGGGATAAGGAGCTGGCGAAGATGAACGATGAGCAGCTTACCATCTTCCGCCGCCGCAATATCGGCTTTATTTTCCAGAACTATAATCTGGTGCCGATCCTAAATGTTCATGAGAACATCGTTTTGCCCGTGGAACTGGATGGGGATACGGTGGATCAGAAATTCATGGCGGATGTGGTGTCCATGCTGGGACTGGAGGATAAGCTGAAGAATATGCCAAACAACCTCTCCGGTGGCCAGCAGCAGCGTGTGGCTATCGCCCGCGCTCTGGTGTCAAAGCCCGCTATCGTCCTTGCCGATGAACCCACCGGAAACCTGGACAGCAGGACCAGCGCCGATGTGCTGGGGCTTTTGCAGAGAACGAGCCGTGAATTTAACCAGACGCTGGTGATGATCACACATAATGATGCCATTGCCCAGCTTGCAGACCGTATCGTGCGGATTGAGGATGGCAAAATCGTTGGATAAAGGAGGTGGCAGACATGACATTGCCTTTTGAAAATGATACAGGGCCGGTTATTAAAAGACTGGCGGTCACGAGTATTCAGACAGACAAGCGGCGCAACCTGTTTGTGATCGTAACGATTGCTCTGGCGGCCGCCCTGATGGCAGCGATTTTCTGCGCAGGAGCGGGAAGTGACAGAAAACTGGAGGCGGACATTCGGGGACAGTATCAGGCGGTTGTGGTGACATTGTGACCGTGATACGATTGAAAGACTGAAAGCCTGCCCGGAAGTGGAACGCTGGGGCCTTTCCCAGAATTACGGTTCCGCCCGCTATGGTGACAGCGTTCTGACTGTGGAGTATGCGGATGCCAACTGGATGGAATTGGGTAAGAAGCCTTCCTTTACTGGGACACTTCCGCAGGCTGCCAATGAAATTCTGGTAGAACGGGCCTTTCTTGATTATTTTGAAATCCCCGCAGAAGTCGGGCAGACCATAGAAGTGAATCTTGGAAACGGAAAGCAGACCTATACCGTCAGCGGTATCATGGATGTGGAGAATGACTCCCGTATGTTCCAGCTTTATGTATCTGAAGCATTTGTGGAGGAGATGGCGCAGGGAGAGCCGCTGTTTGAATTTCGGCTTCGTTATACTGGTGCTGATAGTATGGAACTGGAGCAGCTCAAGGCGGATATTGCAGCATTCCTTTCTGCCAACGATGTCTCAGAGGATCAGATTTTTTACAGTTCCAACTATTTCGATATGCAGGGCTTTAAGTCCGGCGTGATGAAATATTACATTCCCGTGGCAATCCTTTTGCTGGTTGCCTGTGCCGTGGTCATTTACAGTATCTTTTTCATTTCCGTAAAGGGCAAAATGCGGGAATATGGACGCTTGAAAGTGATCGGCACAACACCAAAACAGATCCGGCGGATCGTGCGGCGGGAGGGATTGCTGTTATCTCTTTGCGGTATCCCGCTGGGGCTTTTGGTTGGAGGGGGTATCGGGTTTGCTATTTTCCCGGCACATTGGAGCTGGATGGGCAATCTGCCCTTATCTGGCTGCGACCGCAGCAGCCTGCGCCCTGACGGTATTTCTGTCCATTCATGCGCCTGTCCGCATGGCGGCGAGGGTATCCCCAATCGAAGCGGTCCGCTCCAGTGGTTATGAAACGGCAACAGACCGGAAAGATCAGAAAAACCACCGCATTACGCCGTTCTCTATGGCACAGATGAACTTTAGGCGGAGCAGGAAAAAGACGGTCATCACCCTGGTATCTTTGGGATTGACGGGTGTGTTTTTGGTAACAGCCGCTACGGTACTTAACTCCATCAGTCCCGAAAAGATGGCGATAGAAGCCATGGGAGATCACTGTAACTATGAGGTCAGCTGGATGGATTCGGGAGGCGCGGAAGGATTGCCTGCCATCGCACGGGAAAATCCATTGACAGAAGAACTTCGTCAGGAGCTTCTTGCCATAGATGGTGTGGAATCTATCACCAGCCATGAAGTAACATCCGCAACGGTGAAATTTCCCCTCAGGAAAGTGTTGCATTAAAGTTCCCTGTATTTGACAGAGAGCAGATGGAACAGTGGTTGCCGGAGGAAAATCTGGAACAGGGCAGCGCAGATTATGAGGAGCTTGCCGCAAACAACGGTGTGGTCGTGACTGATTCGGAAGATCATCTTTTAAGTATGTTTTATGGCTATACGCCTGCTGTCGGGGATGTGCTGACCTTTGAATCCATGGACGGTAAGGCCATAGAAGTAACGGTCATGGGGATTGCGAAACCGTCAGTGACATCGGGCACCGGCGCATGGGGACTGTTTACCCTTACAGAAGAACTGGCCGATCAGCTCTACCCGGACATTGAGAACAGGGAGGCTGTTTGGAATGTCCATACATCGGAGGACTCGGATGCGCTCAGGGCGTCTATTTTCAGCCTGCTGGAAAATCCGGTGCTGACGGTCTTTTCCAGAGCAGACCATGCGGCATCCCTGGAATCGCAGCTAAAGATGATGACCCGCGGTGTTTATCTGCTGCTGGCATTCCTGTTTGTGTTCTCCATGGTAAATCTGGTCAACACCCTGATGACCAATCTGCTGGCAAGGCAGCAGGAGCTTGGGATTTTGCAGTCTGTGGGAATGACCGGAAAGCAGGTTTCCCGTATGCTGATCGCAGAATGCCTGTGGTACGCAGGGGTTACGGTATTTTTGTCAGTTGGCATTGGCGGAATCCTGGGCTGGATTTTTGACTATGTGATCAGCAGCTTTAATATTTTCGGGGAACTGTCCTATCAATTCCCTTTGATGGAAACGGTTGTTTTTGTTCTGGCACTTTTGGTCGTGACCGGAATCTTCTCTGTGGTTGCTGTCCGTTACTCTAAACGGCTTTCCCTTGTGGAGCGGATCAAGACCATGGACTAACCAGAGGCGGCGGCTTCCGATATGAAGCCGCCGCTTTGTTGACAGCAGGAATATAAGACTTAAAGGAGATGATCAAAATGACAGTACCATTTGAGAATGATACAGGAAATATTGTCAGGAAACTGGCAAGAAAAAGTTTGAAAAGTGAGAAGCGTCGGAATCTCATGGTGGTGATCGCCGTTGCGCTGGCATCCTGTCTGATTTGTTTTTCGATTGTGATGGCTTTGTCTACCCGGCAGATAGAGAAAAATCATGTGGAGGATACCTATGAGGCGGTCTATACCAGGATTACCGAAGAAGATGTGTCCACCCTGAAGGGGCTGGATGACTTCTCAAGGGTAGGAGAGTATTATATGCTGGCTGTGGAACCTGCGGAGCAGGGATACAATGCCTCCTATATTTATTGTGATGAGGAAACGATGTATATTGCCCGTGACCAGATGAGGTTGCTGGAAGGCCGACTGCCCCAAAAGGAGGATGAGGTGGTGGTGAGCCGTTATTTCCTTTCCAACTATGGTGCAGACGCCGGGATAGGTGAAAAGGTTATGCTAAGCAGCGAGAGCTTTCACGGAGAATACACGGTGACTGGCATTATGGAAGGCTATAAGGAAAAAGAGGTAAATGGCACATCCATCCTTCTTTCCAAAGAAGCCCTGAAGGGATGGAGCGGCTACGACCCCGCTGATTATCGTGCCTATGTGCATTTTAAGAATGAGCAGCAGATGGATGAAACAGAGCTGACTGCCCGTAGCCGGGAGATTGCCGAGGAATATCAGATGGAAATGCCGGTCATGAACCTCAGCTATATGAAATTCTATAAGCAGCCGGTGAATGTCAGTATGCTTGCGCTGGTTGCCGGAATCGCAGTCCTGGTCATCATCGGAGGGTATGTTGTGATACAAAGTATCTTCCGAATCTCGATCAATGACAAAATCCAAAGCTATGGACAGCTGCGAACCATCGGCACAACGCCAAAGCAGATCCGGAGTATTGTCAAAAAGGAAGGCCGTTTCTTAGGATGGGCTGGTATCGGAATCGGTATTTTGCTGGGATGTGCAGCCGGGTTTGCGCTGTTTTCCCGTGGGTTTCATCTGCCGTTTTATGCTGCTGCGGTTGTTTTGACTGCGCTGCTTGGCAGGTTTATGGTATCCATTGCGATCCGCAGACCGGTAAAGATTGCCGCCGGTATCTCTCCGATTGAAGCGGTCCGCTTTACCGGCAGTCAGAGCGGAAAGGCCCACACCCATAAGAAGAATATGCGGTTAAATCCCCTCTCCATGGGAATTGCAAATTTCAGGCGTGACCGTAAAAAGACCATCAGTATCGTGGCTTCCCTGAGTCTGGGCGGGATAATCCTTTTGGTGACAGCCTCTGTTCTTCTGGTTCGTTCGCCGGAGCGGATCGCAAGGCAGTTTTTCCCGGATGGGGATTATAAAATCTATATGAACTCTGAAAAAACAGAATATGAGGTAATGTCGGAGGGAAATCCTTTGAATGAAGCGCTTCGGCAGGAGGTGCTGGCTGTGGACGGCGTGACAGATGTGATCGAGAATCGTCAGGCGGTTCATGTGCGGTTTGAGAATGAGGAGAGTTCTTCCGGCGGAATGTGCGATCTGTTGAGTGATAGAAACAGGGATCAGATGGAAGCGGCGCTTGTGTCCGGAACTTTACCTCAAGATTCCCATAGTATTGCACTGGATATGGAATATGCAGAAGATATGATTGGTGTAGATGTGGGGTCAGTTATAAAACTTACCATAGGGGATCAAGAGATTCCTGTCACTGTTTCCGGTCTGTTCCTAAACGACGGGCTTAAAAATGGTCATGGTCCTCTGGCATTGGACAGCACCTGCATGGTTGCAACCAAAGAGCTGTTTCAGGAAGCAATGCCCATGATCGATTGCTTTGATTATTCTTGGAGCATTGTCAGTGATCCCCAAAAGGCAGAGCAGATTGAAAACAGTCTGAGCGCGATCATTTCTTCTGATCCCGACCTTGCACTGGACACCATTGGGATACATAAGGATTATGAGGAAATGGAAAACAGGGTCGTTTTTGGAGGGCTTCAGGCACTGTCCTGGCTGGTATTCCTCTTTGGCGTGGTCAATCTCATCAACACCACCCTCTCCAATCAGATGTCCAGAAAGAGGGAAAACAGCGTCTTTCGCGCCATCGGTCTGACCAGAAAACAGCTTTGTCAAATGACCATTTATGAAGGGATCTGCTATGCGTTTTTTGCTGCATTGGCAACCCTGGCAGCGGGCCTCCCGATTGCAGTGATTGCTGCCCGGAAATTCAGTGAAATGACTTTCCATGGAGTCATCATGCCATATTCCTTCCCCTTCCTGCAAATGGGGTCTGTTCGTTCTGGTGCTGTTTGGTCTGGAGGTTATTCTGTCCTTCTGGACAATGCGCAGGCAGAAAAATCAATCGCTTGTGGAAGAAATGCGAGCGATGGAATAAGCATATAGGATCGGCGGGGCGGCGTGTGCTGCCCCGCTTTTTAAGTTTGCTGTTATATTTTGGATCGTTATTGACTTCTATTACGGTTAGTGATATATTTATTACAGTAACCGTAATAAGGAGGCAGGTGTTATGCGAGACAATGCGAAAGGTGGTGCGCTCACAGAGGTGACATTCTTTATTTTGCTCTCCCTTTATACCCCGAAACATGGATATGCTGTCATGCAATTTATTGAAGATAGTACAAAAGGGCGGCTCACGCTGGGGGCAGGTACTTTATATGGTGCGTTGAACTCGTTGCAGGAAAAAGGCTGGATTGCACCTTTTGGAGATAGTGCGGGACGGAAAAAAGAATATCTCATCACAACACAAGGAAAAGAAATTGCAGAAAAGGAACTTATAAGGCTCAATGAACTTGTAGGAGTGGCCAATGGAATTATTGGAGGTGCAGTATGAGCAAAAAGTGTTATCGTTTCTTTGGCGGTTTGTTGACTGCCCAGGAACATTGGTTGAATAAAATGTCTGAAAAGGGCTATCGTCTGATTCGGACGGAAAAAATGTTGTATGAATTTGAGGCGTGTAAACCGGATCAGGTAAAATACTGCGTGGAGTTTATCGGGCAAAAATCGAAAGCCAACGCGTCCGATTATCATGAGTTTTTAGAGGGGATGGGTTACAAAGTATTTTATAAAAACATCAACCTGAACTACTCTGTTGGTAAAGTACGCCTACGGCCATGGGCTGAAAAAGGCGGACGCATAGCAACAAATGTCACCACCTTTAATCGGGAATTGTTGATTGTAGAAAAAGATAATGACGGTAAGCCATTTGAACTTCATACTTCTTATGAGGACAAGGAAAACTATTACAGAAATCTGCGTAATCCGTGGCTGCTGATCCTGCTTATGTTCGCAATATTTGCGGTTGCAAAATGTTCGGTAGTTTTTGGTGTGCTTGCCTTGGTTTCTCTGATTCCTGTTCTCGTATATCAAACCCAGGTTATGCAGAACAAACGCGAAGGTAAGACAAAAGAATGGTGAGGTGTTCATATCATGAATGAACGAGAAAAAACAATCCGACTATGGTTTGATATGTGGCTCAATCAGCAGGATATGGGCATTGATGATATTTTTACAGAAGATGTAATCTATACAGAAAGCTGGAGTCCCCAGTATAACAACCGAAAAACAGTAAAGCATTGGTTTCAGGAATGGAATACCCGTGGCAAGGTAGTTATTTGGGAAATCAAGCAATTTTTTCATAAGGGAGATCAAACGATTGTAGAGTGGTATTTCAAAAATGAAATGAACAATGGAAGTATAGAGGAATTTGACGGCATTTCTTTGGTTGAATGGACAGAGGACAATAAAATAAAGGCATTAAAAGAATTTGGGTGTAATCGCAATACCTATAATCCATACCAGGAAGGCGATACCCCTCAATTCAAAGCAGAAAAAGCGAATTGGTTTTGAATTGAGTGCTTATGGAGGTAAAAATATGATGTATCGGACAGAATTAGTAGAAGGAATTACCGTGGAAAATGTAACAGAGAAAATCAATGCAAAAATAGAAGAAATGGAAAAGGAAAGCTATCGACTTGTTACGATGTCTTTTTGGGGAACCGAAAGAGCTGTACTGGTTTTCAAAAAAGGGTTAAAGGGTAGTTTGCTTTAACATATATACTTGACTTATTCGAATATCAATGGGAGAATGAGCAACTGCATATCGCATTTTTTACGGAGGCTGATATGAAAGAAAAAATATTGATAATAGAAGATGATCCGTTGATACGGAATGAATTGAAAACGCTGCTGCAAAGCAACGGCTATGAAACGGTGGCTCCGGAGAATTTTTCTGATGCGATCGACCGTATCAAAGCTGAACAGCCACATTTGATTTTGCTGGACATCAAACTGCCGGGAACCAGTGGCTTTTCTCTCTGCACCGAGGTTCGCACATTTTCTGAAGTGCCAATCATCTTTGTGACAAGCTGCAACACGGATATGGACGAACTGAATAGCATCATGCTGGGCGGAGACGCTTTTATTACGAAGCCCTATAACACAGCGATCCTGCTTGCGAAAATTGCTTCTCTGCTGAAGAAAGCCTATCCCGCACAGCAAAGGGAACAGATCGTCTATGGAGATACAGTGCTGCATCTGGAATCCAGCAGTCTGGACTATCATGGACAGAGCGTAGAGCTTACCAAGAACGAATTGAAAATTCTCTATTACCTTTTCAAGAACGGAGGAAAAATCTGTTCTCGTGGAGATATGATTGAGTATTTGTGGGACAATCAGTTATATGTGGATGACAATGCTTTGAGCGTCAATATCAACCGCATCCGGGAAAAACTGGCGGGCATTGGTCTGACGGATTTTATCAAGACAAAGCACCGACAGGGGTACACGATATGAACAGCAGACGATATTGGAAAAACAGGCTGCCATTTCTGCTGACGAACCTTGTTTGTATGGCTGCACTCACTGTATTTCTGCTGGTGTGCGGCAATTCGGTTTCCGCAGTAGTATTGATCCTGATCGTATGGGCATTGATTTTGCTGATGGGACTTATCCTCACTTACTGGAAACGGAAACGGCAGATGAAAAAACTTCTGGATATGGCGGAGCAGCTTTCCGAAAGATACCTCATTTCCGAAGTGATGGAGCTACCAGAACAGGCCGAGGACCAGGTTTACTATCAGCTTTTGAAAATGGCCGGAAAATCCATGTTGGAGCAGATTGGAGAGATCGAGCGGGAACGCCTGGAGTACAAGGAATACATTGAACAATGGATTCACGAAATCAAAACGCCCATTACTGCCATGAAACTCCTATGTGAAAATCATCGGATGGACTGGACAAAAGAACTTCTGCTGGAGCTGGAAAAGACCAACCGCTTTACCGAACAGGCTCTTTATTACGCCCGCAGCGAACATACAGAGAAAGATTATTCTGTACGGGAAATGGCGCTGTCCCAAGTGGTGCATGGGGCGATTGCAGATAATAAATATCTGCTGCTCCAAAGTGGTATGCGTCTGGAAGTGGAGGAAATGCAGGATACGGTTTATTCAGATGAAAAGTGGGTGCGTTTTATCCTAAATCAACTGATTGCCAATGCGGTCAAGTATCGTACGGAACAGCCGGTTCTCCGCATTTCCACCCATAAACGGCAGGATCAGGTTGTCCTTGTCGTGGAGGATAATGGAATCGGAATTGCTGCGTCCGATCTGCCCCGTATTTTTGAAAAGGGATTTACAGGCCAGAACGGTCGCAAGATTCAGCAATCCACAGGAATTGGTCTGTATCTGTGCAAACGGCTTTGTGAAAAGCTGGGCATTGGCATTGCGGCGGAATCGTCGGAACATGGCACAGCCGTTTCCCTTTCTTTTCACATCAACTGTCTGATTCATGAAGTGCAGGACTGAAAAGCGTTCTGCACTTCTTACATTTTTGTTAGAACTTTGTAAGAAAACTTGATACAAACGAAGCCGCTCTTATTTTACAATAGAGATCAGAGGTGATAACAATGAAAGAAATTTTGAAACTGGATCATATCCAAAAATATTACGGAAATGGCGGGAATGTTACAAAAGCAATTCAGGACATCAGCTTTTCCGTTCAAGAGGGAGAATTTGTAGGAATCATGGGAGCATCCGGTTCCGGCAAGACCACCCTGCTCAACTGTATTTCCACCATTGATACCGTCAGTGCGGGACATATCTATCTGGATGGAACCGATGTGACGGAAATCAATGAAAAACAAATTGCCCGGTTTCGCCGGGAAAATCTTGGATTTGTGTTCCAGGATTTTAACCTGCTGGACACGCTGACCATTTCGGAAAACATAGCCCTGGCGCTGACCATCAACAAGGTTCCCGCAGGCGAGATTGATGGGCGGGTGCGGGAAATGGCCGGAAAGCTGAATATCACGGATATTCTGGATAAGTACCCCTATCAGGTGTCCGGCGGCCAGAAGCAGCGGTGCGCCTGTGCCAGAGCCATTATCAACCAGCCTAAGCTGATTTTGGCGGATGAACCCACCGGTGCGTTAGACAGTCACTCGTCCCAGATGCTGCTTTCTACGATTCAGAGTATCAACGAAGATCTCGGAGCCACGATCCTGATGGTGACACACGACGCTTTCTCGGCAAGCTATGCCAATCGTATTCTCTTTATGAGGGACGGGGCAATCTTTATGGAAATCCGTAAGGGTGGTGATTCCCGCAGGACTTTCTTTGAAAAAATCCTGGATGTCCTCACCATGATGGGAGGGGGCATGAGCGATGTACGCTAAATTGATTTTTAGAAATGCGAAACGCTCTGCAAAGGACTATCTAATCTATATTGTTACCTTGACGATCTGCGTTACTTTGTTTTATGCGTTTCTATCTATATCGAGCAGCTACTACCAGCCAGATATTGGAACTGCTTATGAAATTACAGCGTTTAGTGATGGTATCAAATTGGCGGTCTGTGCGATCACGCTGTTGTTATTGTTCCTGATACGCTATGTAAACAGCTATATGCTGCGGCGCAAGCAAAAGGAATTTGCCGTACAATCTATTATGGGGATGGAGCAAAAAACAATCGGCTGGCTCTTTTTTGCAGAAACTTTTTTGATGGGGGCTATATCTATTGCTCTTGGTATTGCTCTTGGTGTGTTGTGTTCGCAATTTATGTCCGCTATGCTGCTCGCTTCCTATGGTCATAGTTATGAGCTGACATGGACACTGTTCCCCGATACCGTTCTTTGGACAGTCGGCTTTTTCACAATCAGTTTTTTCGTGGTTGGACTGTTCAATGTCCGTACTATTCGTAAGATCAAGATTATTGATATGCTGTCTGCGGACAGACAAAATGAACCTGATTTGAAGAAGAACCGGTTTATACAGACAATCCTTGTGATCTACTTGGTGCTTTCTATATGGATGTTGGAAACAGGGATTCAAAAGATGATCTTTTTCTTTGATCCACGATTTGCTTTTCCTCTCCACATCTTGTTTTGGGGAAATATCATTTTTCCGGCGCTCACCCTGCTGTGGTCGTTCGTTTGGCTACTCAAAAAGAAAGTATGGACATTGCAAACTTTGCTTATCGGTCTCTTAGCCTGCACAGTTCCAAATACTGTACTTGCAGCTCTCGTACCGGTTTTTGAAAGCAAGTATTATCTAACTCTGGGCGCTGGTACGATCAATCAATATTTGCTGTTCGTTGTTGCAGATTTACTTTTTTTGATATGCGGAATTATTTATCTGTCCAGCAGCGCGATTGTTGCATGGAAAAGCAAATCCCCTGCACACAGGTATCAAGGTAATAACCTGTTTTTCTTTGGACAGATCATATCCAAGCTCACAACAACGACAAAAACAATGACCTTGATTTGCATTACGCTGACAATAGCCATTCTTATGTTCATTATCGCACCAGTACTGACAGAATGGAGTACGGGGTATTTGGATAGTCGCTCCATGTATGATGTTCAGATCAATTCCCGATATAATGATGTGTACGAAAAAAAGGATTTGCCAACAGGCGATTATGAAGCGGTCACAGATTTTTTGACGGAAGAAGGAATTGCGGTAATCGCAGACTGTGCCTTTAGCCTTTATCTTCCAAATTGTGAAGATTTTCATGACCGTGTAAAACATGAATTTCCTGTGGTTGCTATTTCTCTTAGCGATTATAATGCTATCAGGGAAATGCTGGGATATGAGGCTATTACGCTTGAAGAAAATGAGTTTACGACCCAATGGCATACAACTGCAACAACGGATGAACAAGAAGAATTTATACGCAGTCATGCAGTGGTAGATACCGATGTAGGAAGGTTAACGCTTTCTGAACAGGCCAGTTATCAAGAGGCAATGGGCGAAACCTTATACAATTCCTATACACAAGTTGTATATGTATTTCCAGATAGTGTTTGTCAAAACCTTCTTTCTGTCAAGCGGAACCGTTATATCCAGACATCAAAAGAACTTTCCTACTCAGATGCAGCGGCCTTAGAAAACAGGTTTATAAAGGTCTATCCAGAACTTTCGGAAAAGGGTGTTGGGTATTCCATTCGATTGAGTACGCTGCAAATCAATGAAACAAAGGGTATGAACTTCATTCTAAAGACAGCGATGATTTATGGCGCTGTGGTTTTAATGGTAATGTGCCTCACAATACTTTCTTTGCAGCAACTCTTAGATGCAGGAAAATATAAATATCGTTTTGGAGTTTTGCGTAAATTGGGGACAGAGGAATCCGATATAAAGAAATTGATGCGAAAACAGCTTAGAGTGTGGTTTGGTTTACCGATTACAGTAGCGGTTATTGTATCCTTCGTTGTGGTAGCTTATTTTATTCAATCTGTCTCAAATGAGATCGCTTCTTATATTGGATTTGATAAATTGCTCCTGCAAGTGGGCATTACGGTCGCTGTACTTATTTTGCTTTTGGTTTGCTATTATATCAGCACATGGATATTATTCAGCAAATCCACATCCAATTCAGATTGAGGGGGTGTGATGATGTACTGGAAGTTAGCAATTCAAAATATTCGCAGAAGCCTGCGGGATTATATCATTTACTTTGTGACGCTTACCTTGACTGCGGCATTGATGTACTCATTTTTGGCATTGGGCTTTTCATCAGATGTTCTTGCTATGGCAGAAAATATGTCGATGCTGACTACTGGAATTCTGCTTATGTCAGCTCTGGTTGCTTTTATGTCCTCGTTTGTGATCGGTTATGCGATCCGCTTTATGCTGGGACGACGGAAAAAGGAGTTTGCAACCTACGAATTGATTGGCATGGAATCAAAGACAGTACGGAATTTGTTCCTTGCTGAAAACAGTATCATCGGCACTGGGGCCTTTCTGCTTGGTTCTTTGGTTGGCACAGGGCTTTCCGGTTTGCTGAATCAGGTGGTAAAAAATATCTTTGAGGTGCCGCATACCTATCAGGTTTCCTTTTCTCTCCAGGCATGGGCAGTAACATTTTTGTTTTTTGCCTTGATGTATGGTTTTGGGATGCTCCGAGCAGCAAAGATTATCCGGCATCAGAAAGTAATCGATCTGCTGTATGATAACCGCAAGAATGAAGAATACCGTTTCAAATCATTCCGCCATAGTCTTTTGGTAGTATTGCTTTCAATAGCCGCAATGGTTGCAGGCGTGATTTTGCTTGGGCGGATGCTTCAGACACAAACCAATGAAGCATTTTTGTACCTTGGCGGAGCCTGCCTGCTCATTCTGGTGGGTGTTTACGAGCTGCATCGCCAGATTCCGCTTTTGCTGCACCGATTTGCAAAACAAAATCTGCGCCATAAGTACAAAGAAGAAAATCTGTTCTTCCTGGGGCAGATTGGGCGGCGCATCCATTCTGCTGGCCGGACAATGGCTGTGGTGGCGATTCTTTTAACCATATCCCTGGCAACCATGTTTGTGGGGCTTACCATGGGGGCAGGCTACAAAGCCAATATGAAAGCCTATTATCCCTATGATGCAGGCGTAGCGATTGATGCACCTTTGGAAAAATCCAGCATGGATTCCATCGTTTCCTTTACAGAGGAGCATTGTGGAGTCGAGGATTCTGTGAGCTATTATCTGTATGCGGTTCCTGAAAAACCGATTGAAGCCTTGTCCTTGTCCGACTATAACCATCTGCGTGAAATCCTGGGGCTTTCTCCTGTTGTCATGGGCAACAACGAATTTTTGGTTCATTGTGATACATGGAACTATATGGACGGAATCCGGCAGGGCTTGAAGCAGCAGCCGGAGATCACATTAAATGGTCGAACCTTGACTATTGCAGTGACACCAATCCTGACGGAGCCGATGGAGCAGTATCAAATGGCCGGAACGAAGGGATATGTACTTGTTCTGCCGGATGAAGCAGCTTCACAATTAGTCGGAGAAAAAATCCGTCTGGCGATGAAACTGGAAGATGGCGGATACCCGGAATTGAAAAGCGACTTGAAGCAATTCCTGAACAGTGGGAAATGGCAGCCGGAATTGCAGTCCGGTCAACAGCTCCCGGAAAAAGTAACGATGGGTGTTACAGTAAAGGCGTGGGGTGTTGCCAATTCGCTGACTGGATTTACAGCTATTTCGTTCTGCGGATTGTATTTAAGCATTATTTTTATCATCCTATCCTGCTCGGTTCTTGCATTTGAGCAGCTTTCTGCCATAGACAAAAACCAGAAGAATTATGCAGTCATTGACCGTTTGGGTGTACCGGGCCACAGGCAGGCTTCCCTGATTCGCAGGGAACTGTCCACAGTCTTTTTGATCCCACTGCTATTCCCTCTTTTGCTGACGATTTTGCTGATAGCAGGGGCACAGTTCTTTTTCGGAGAGGCAATCTTGCAGCAGGGACTTGTACCTCTTTATGGTCTGGTGACGATTCTGCTATTCTGTGCAATCTACCTGACCTATTTTGGTGCAACAATGTTCTTATTCAAACGGGTTATTCTTCGACCGGAAATGAGATAAAAATTGAATTGCTACAAAAATGAAGCAATTCAGCCTGTTTTCTTGCTGAAAAAGAAAGCGATTAGGAGATTTCTGCAACATTTGGTTTTTATCATAGAATTAAAAGTAAGATAGAAAATGTGATTAAATCTGCCGAACGATGGCAAAAGAAAAAAAGCCGTCGTACAGCAGACATATTTCTATGCACCTATGAAGTGGCGGCTTTGAGAAATCAGAGCCGCCGTTTCTTTTTGTTTTTCCAACGATGCTCATGCGATTAAGAGGGCGGTACACAGGAGGATACCGCCATGGCAATTATCGTCATTCATAGCACCCATGAGCTTCATCAATTAAAAAAAGTCTTGTCCCTCCTCCGGGGAGGTATGACTATCAATCAGTATTATCATTCCATCTAAATCAGCAAAATAGTAGGTATTTTTGTTGCGCCAGTTTCCAATTGTGGGGAGCTGGCGCTTTTTGGTATCGGTTTTTCGGGAAAGCCCCCGAAGTATGTCGCTGCCGATCACCACCTCCATTCGATTCACTCGCTAATCGCCCATGAATCGAAATGGAGGTACATAATGAAGAAAGTCAATCTTAGGGAGTTGTATCCTGATATATACAAAACGGATGTTTTTATAGAAGTAAGCAGTGAAGTACAAGAAGTATTCCTGACAGATAAGCGAGCAGAAGCTGCACGCCAGCGCCAGATGTATAACTACAAAGCGTACTATTCTCTGGACTGTGATAATGGTATAGAGAAACAGGTAGTGTATCAGCCGCCGACGCCAGAAATGCTCATGGAGGAAAAGCAGCTTCGAGAACAGCTCTATTCTGCGGTGATGGCCTTACCGGAGAAGCAGGCAAAGAGGATTTATGCTCGGTTTTATCTGGGTATGACAGTTAAAGAAATTGCCAAGACAGAAGGCGTTGATCTCAGTAGAGTGTATGACAGCATCCAACGCGGTTTGAAATGGCTGGCTAAAAATTTGAAAAAGTTTGATTAGCATAGCGAAAATCTTGCTCTTTTTTTCATTACTATTAGAAGGACAAGTTTTCCCCCTTCAACAGCACTTTGACAATTTCATAGACAGCATAACAGGTACATAACCCGTGTACGAGCGAGTGTGGAACGCCGCGAAGATGGAGCAGCCCAGGGAGGTGATGAACAGAGCTGTTTCGGAGCGATCTACGATTTCACAAAACGGATGGTGGCAGATCCGGCGCGAGGACTGCACGGGGGCTTAAAGATACTTCCTCACGGCCTCCTAAAGACTTGGGGGGAACCCTGCGGCGCACGAGTAAAACGACGCTGCGGAGTTATGACAACCGCGCCAGCGGAGACCTGCTATGTTCCCATCGTCAGGGTTGCGTGGCAAATGTGACGAGAATTAAGTCATATTAAAATAGGAAGCGACTGCTCTTTTGGGTGGCCGCTTTCTATTCAAAATCAGATACCATGCGCTGGCAGTTTCGGCTGCCAGCGTATTCATGTGATTTTGAAAGCACGATGATAACCTTGACAGATTGGAGGGAATATAGTCTATGGAAAAGCTCATTACACGAAAAGAAGCTGCTGAAATCTTAGGAATCAGCATCGCAACGCTGGATGCTGCCCGTAACAACGGCTTGATCTCTTATGTGCAGTATGTTCAGAATGGCTGTGTGTATTTTACTGCGGCAGGTCTCCAGGAGTATATCGCAAAATGCACGCACAGAGCAAAACCAGTTGAGAGAAGCACAACTTACCGTAAACCTCGAAGTGGAAGATCGTGAGCCGGTCCGTATCCTTGATGGAATCAGAGAGGTCTGATAAAACAAAGGTACAGCGCTGGAGATTATTCTTAGGAGGTGGAGGAATTGGCAAATAGAAAAATAATACTTCCTCAATATGGCACAGTCATGAAAAGAGGTGTCCTATATTATAGGACCAGAATCAAAGATGCGAATGGAAAGCTCGTAGCTCTCTACGCAAAAACACCTGAAGAACTATATAACAAAGAAACGCTTGCATTGGAACAGATTGAGAATGCCACTTTTCATCGGAAAACGCCCACAGTTGCAGAGTATTGTGAAAAGTGGCTGCTGATGCAGTCGGTTCATGTACGAGCTACTACTTTGACGGATTACACCTCAAAGGTCAGGCGGCATATTATAGCGGAATTGGGAGATAAACGGATGGGAGAGGTTAGCCTGGATGATATTCAGCTTGCCCTTGTTCCGGTTTCCAAGAAATCCGCATCGGTTTATAAATCTGTGGTGATCCTTTACAAGTCTATCTTTCGAGCAGCGATGGAAAGCAGGATCATTGACCATAACCCAACGATTTATCTGACAACAAAAGGTGGCGGTGTTCCTCAAGAGGAGCGTCAGGCTTTGACAGATGAACAGGCAGAGCGCCTTTTGGATGCTATCCGAGATTTGCCGCCTTATGTCTTTGTCATGATTGGTTTATATGCAGGGCTGCGCCGGGAAGAAATTCTTGCTCTGCAATGGGATTCAGTATATCTGGATACGGATACTCCATATCTGACGGTAAGGCGGGCATGGCACACAGAACACAACAGACCGGTGATCTCAGATGAATTGAAAACCAAGGCTGCGGAGAGAAATATCCCCCTTCCTGTTTGTTTGGCTGAATGCTTGAAATCAGCAAAGGAAGCCTCGACTTCGGAGTATGTAGTTTCAAACCGGGATGGCGATCCATTGTCCTATACGCAGTTTAAGCGGCTGTGGCAGTATATTGTTACGAGAACGGTCAAGGAACGGAGCTATTACCGGTATGAAGATGGAAAAAGAGTAAAGCATACTGTCACACCTGTCTTGGGAGAAAAGGCTGCTCATAACGGAAAAGTGGTTTACAGTCTGGACTTTGAGGTAACACCCCATCAGCTGCGGCATACTTACATCACCAATCTTATTCATGCGTCGGTAGATCCCAAAACGGTTCAATACCTGGCAGGCCATGAAAGCAGCAAGATTACCATGGACATCTATGCAAAGGTTAAGTATAACAGGCCGGATGAACTGGTCAGATCAATGAGTTGCGCGTTTGCAAGCTGGGACACAGCACAGTAATAATAAAATAGGAAGTAAAGCAGGAGCGAGGCAAGGATGTCTCGCTCTTTGTTTTACATCAGCCGTATCTTTGATTAAATCGAGGCTTTCTGATAAAAAGAGAGTGTAGATACGGAGACTACACATTATCAAGAAAGGACGATCAAAGATGGCAAAAAAGAAAACACAGATCCCGAAGTATGGGACCATTACATTGAAAGGAATCCAGTATTACAGAACCAGGATTACGGATGCAGATGGCAAAGAATTGAGTTTGTATGCTGCTACTTGTGAAGAATTGTATGAGAAGCAGTTAGAGGCCCGGAAGCAGGTGGAAGAAATTATCTTTCACCGGCAGCACCCGACAGTAGCCGAGTATGGAGAGAAGTGGCTGCTGATGCAGTCGGCAAAGGTGTCTGCGTCTACACTCAGAGGTTATACGAGGGATATGACAAACTATATCATAAAACCTCTGGGAGAGATGTATATGGAAGAAGTGACCGCTGACGATATTCGGCTGGCGCTTGTTCCATTGTCAAAGAAATCGGAAGGCTTATACAATAAGGTCAATATGCTGCTCAAGTGCATTTTTTATACGGCAGAGAGAAACCAACTCCTTGAACACAACCCCTGTGCAGGAATATCCGGTAAAGGTGGAAAACCAACAAAAAAGAAGGAGGCATTGACAGATCAGCAGGTAGCCGTGCTTCTGGATACCGTCAAGGGACTGCCTCCATATTTGTTTATTATGCTCGGTTTGTATTCCGGTCTGCGCAGGGAAGAAATTCTTGCACTGCAATGGGATTGTGTATTTCTGGACGAGGATACACCTTATCTATCGGTGAGGCGGGCATGGCGTACAGAGCATAACAGACCCGTGATTTCTACGGTGCTAAAAACTCCGGCGGCAAAAAGGGATATTCCGATACCAAAGTGTTTGGTAGAGTGTCTGAGAGAAGCGAAAGAAAACTCCATATCAGATTATGTGATTGCAGATAGCAAAGGGGAACCGCTGGCTGCTTCGCAGTTTCAAAGAGTGTGGCAGTATGTAGTTGTCCGCTCTACTAAGCCCCGGAACTATTATAAGTATGTAAATGGGGAGAGTATCAAATATACGGTTACTCCAACGCTGGGCATGACCCAAAAGAATCAACCCAAAATCAAATATACGCTGGACTTCGATGTGACGCCCCATCAGCTGCGGCACACTTACATCACCAATCTTCTTTACGCGGGTGTCGATCCAAAGACAGTACAATACCTTGCCGGACATGAAAACAGCAAAACAACTATGGACATCTACGCAAAGGTAAAGTACAATAAACCTGAAGAACTTTTTGATGTAGTGAATCAGGCGTTTATACAGGATAAATAATATATTTGAAATGCCAGTTTGGCATATCAAGTTTTAAACAGGAATTGTCGCACACAGTATTCTGATACGGATATGAGGGATGGATATGGATAAATTAGTAGAAGTGGATGCTCAATATAGAGAGTGGATTTCCGAAGTGAGTAAACGCTTTCATCAAAGCCAGATTAAGGCTGCGGTGAAAGTGAATGATGAGATGCTTAGATTTTACTGGCAGTTAGGAAAAGAACTTCATGATAGAAAAGATAAGTTCTCTTATGGACAGAGTTTTTACAAAACAATCAGTCGTGATCTGCGTAGAGAACTGCCGGATGTAAAGTCATTTTCGGAGACAAACTTACGATATATGCAGAAATTTGCAGAACTATATAGCGAAGTTTCAAATCTTCCCCAACTTGGGGAAGATTTCAGAAGCGAAGAAATTGAGCCGCTTTTTGCAATTCCGTGGGGACATCATAAGATTATTATTGATAAGTGCAATGGAAATCCGAAAAAAGCATTGTTCTTTGTAAATCAAGTGATTCAAAATAATTGGTCGCGCGCAGTATTGCTGAATTTTTTAGATACCGATCTTTATGAGCGGCAGGGAAAGGCAATCACAAATTTTAATTTGACACTTCCGGCCATGCAGAGCGATTTGGCACAGGAGATCACAAAAGATCCATATAAGTTTGATTTCATTACCTTGACCCAAAGCTATAACGAAAAGGAACTGAAGGATGCACTGATGGATAATATTCAGAAGTTTCTTTTGGAACTGGGTAATGGATTTGCTTTTGTGGGACGGGAATATCGAATTGAAATTGGCTCGACAGAGAACTTCATTGATATGTTGTTTTACCATATTCACCTACATTGCTATGTAGTAGTTGAGGTAAAGGTCACGGAATTTGAATCATCTTATGCTGGCCAGCTGGGAACCTATGTAGTGGCGGTTAATCATCAGTTAAAAACAGAGAAAGATGAACCGACACTTGGCTTGTTAGTGTGTAAATCCAAGGATGATATAAAAGCACAGTACGCACTGGAAGCAAGCAGTCAGCCTCTGGGTGTGTCAGCATATGAATTGTCAAAACTGATACCGGAGAATTTTAAAGGTTCGCTGCCTTCGATTGATGAGATAGAAAGTGAACTGCGGAAAGATACGGAAGGCTGACAATAAAAGTGCCTGGCTATTCATAAAGAATCGGGACAATTTTTGTGGTTCGCATACCGGATAACCGAGAAGCAGAAAGCCGGAAAAGCCCGGAATATCAAGGAAAAACAGCTCAAAAACTCGCGCAATACGGCTTAAAGGCAGCTCGTCGCGCGCCTCAGTTCAGCAAGAGATAATTTCTCTGTTGCAGAACAGACAATTTCAGACAGTATATGCTCCATTACGAGAATAGAGACAAGAGATATCGTTTCCATTTTTTGCACAAATCAGTTCTCCGTCAGGATAGGAAGACAGGCGGCGTTTCATGTCCTGGATGGTTCTTGACAAATCGTCCTTGTGTTTTAGTAATTGATGATATAACAATAGAAGCCCTCCTTGAGATGGGCAGCAAAATTTGAATATTCCATATATGTATATGGAGAAGAAAGTCAGAAAATAATTGAATATGCAAACAGCCAATGTTCCAAAACAAAAGAAGATTTGGAAATGGAAAAAATCATTGTAGACGCCGAGACTCCCGAAGAGTTATTAAAACTGATGCGTAAAGGGTTATCAGGAGCAAATAGAAGTGCATTACGAAAAAAATAGTGGAGCATGAACAAGAACTCATGCAGATGGTAAAAGAAAAATGCATACGCAATAAACAGGATATTTTTATTGAGAATGCAGTGCATTTCTTTATGAAGAGTCAATGCAATTGCTGTGATTGGATTACAGAATCATATTCCCTGTTTCACAGTGAATATTTGAAATTGCTGTTTTGTCTGATACTGGGATTTCGCGGCGAGAAAAGCCTGATTCCATTTTTAATGGAGGAAGCCAAGCGGATGGAAAGAGAATATCCGGATGAAACATACGACCAGGGACCGGTACTGGCAGTTCAGGAATTAGCAGAAAGAGATAACTAAACTCCCCCTCTTTTTGCATCTTTTTAAAAAATAGAGAGACATTCCGCCGTTTTTACGATATAATGAAAAGTAAACATAAAAGAAAGGGGAGGAAAAAGCTATTATGGATAGCGAAAAGAAACAAAAGATAGGAAAAAGCGAGCGGGCAAGCTTTTCAGGAAGATTAGGCTATGTGCTGGCTGTGGCAGGTTCGGCAGTCGGTTTAGGCAATATATGGAGGTTTCCTTATTTAGCAGCCAAGTTCGGCGGCGGAATGTTTTTGCTGGTATACCTGGTTCTCATGCTGACCTTCGGATATACGCTGATTGTTACGGAAACAGCGCTGGGCCGTATGACCAAGAAAAGTCCGGTAGGCGCATTCGCGCACTTTGGAAAGGGAAAGGCCTTTAAAATAGGAGGCTGGCTGAACGCAGTTATTCCGATGCTGATTGTGCCTTATTACAGTGCAATCGGCGGCTGGGTTTTAAAATACCTGTTTGAGTATTTGAGAGGAAATGTACAGGTTCTGGCTCAGGATCAGTATTTTACCAACTTTACCCAGAATGGAGCCAGCATGGAGATTTGGTTCCTTCTGTTTGCAGTCTGCGTAATTGTCGTAATTATGGCAGGCGTAGAGCATGGAGTCGAAAAGGGCTCAAAAATTATGATGCCGATTCTGGTTATTCTGGCAATTTTTGTGGCAATTTATTCGGTTACCCGTCCAGGAGCAATGGAGGGCGTTAAATATTTCCTGCTTCCGGATTTTAAAAACTTCTCCTGGATGACCGTTGTAGCGGCAATGGGGCAGATGTTCTACTCTCTTTCCATTGCAATGGGTATTCTGTATACATACGGTTCCTACATTGGAAAAGATGTGGACATCGAGCAGTCTACCAGACAGGTAGAAGTCTTTGATACGGGAATTGCAATGTTGGCAGGCCTGATGATCATTCCGGCAGTATTCGCATTCTCCGGCGGTGCTCCTGAAACTCTGCAGGCAGGGCCGTCCCTGATGTTCATTACCATACCAAAGGTATTTGCAAGTATGGGAATGGGAACAGTCGCAGGCGTGATGTTCTTCCTGATGGTATTTTTTGCAGCGCTGACCAGTGCGATTTCTCTGATGGAAACCAGCGTGTCTACCATTACCGATCAGTTTGGAATCAATCGTAAGGCAAGCATTCTGCTGATGGGAGTTGTTCTGATTGTACTAGGATCTGGATCAGCGCTGGGCTTCAATGTATTAGACTTTATCAAGCCGTTTGGAATGTCGATTTTGGACTTCTTTGACTTTTTGACCAACTCAGTGATGATGCCGCTTGCGGCTCTTGCGACCTGTATTCTGGTTCTTAGAGTTGTAGGAGTAAAGAAAATCGCAGAAGAAGTGGAGATATCCTCTTCATTTAAGAGAAAAAAGATGTACAATTTCTTCTTAAAATATCTGGCTCCGGTATTCCTGGTAATCATCCTGTTAAGTTCGATTGCAAATGTAATGGGATGGATTAGTCTATAATTATAAGATAAAATGAATAATTTATCAAAAAAACATACGCCTGGCCGTTAATCGGTCAGGCGTATGCTGCCATAAGGGAATGAACAGATAGCTCCAGTTCGGGTGCGGCAGGTAAGACTGCCGTCATCTTCAATAGACAGGGGCGTGACAGCCTGGGAAATCCCGTCAGGGCCGGTTATGATGGCGGATCGTCCAAGAATCATACTGCGGCTTCGGTAGACTTCTGGGACAGACGGCGAATCGGCCAGCTGCAGAAATGCGGTGCAGATAGCGGCAGCCAGGCGGTTCCGGTTAATGGGAAAGCCGTCAGGGGTACAGCCGTCTGTGGTAATTGCGCCAATATCGGAACCGGAAGAAGGCGGAAAGCCGCCGTCCGGCTCGGATAAATTGAGTCCGATTCCGGTAATAATGCAGTCAAGTTCTCCAGTTTCAAAGCTGGAGGAACCTTCCGTCAGGATGCCGCATACCTTTTTTCCTTGAAAATACAGGTCGTTAACCCACTTGATATCCAGATCATATCCACACACAGAATGGACGGCCTCCCAGACGGCTGCGGCTGCTGCGGCCGTAACCAGCCGGCTCTGGGCAAACAGGGCCTTAGGGTGATATAAAATGCTCAGATACAGACCGGATTTTTCCGGAGAAAAGAACCCCCGCCCTAAGTGTCCGCGTCCGGCGCTCTGACTTTCAGCCAGAACCATGGATCCATCTGGAAGAGAAGGGACGGATTCCAACGCTTTCCGGCGCAGAAGCAGATTGGTGGAAGACACTTCTTTATAGACCATTACTGGAATATCGGGAGAACTTAAGTAAGAAGAAATCACTTCAGCAGACAGCAGTCCGCTGTCTTTTTCCAGCAAATACCCTTTGTTAGTAACCGCTTTGATGGCATACCCTTCCTGCCGCAGAGACTGGATGGCTTTCCAGACTGCGGTGCGGGAACAAGACAAACGGGCAGCCAGCTCTTCGCCGGAAACGTAGCTGCTTTTCTGGGACTCCAGATAAGCTAATACGGATGATTTTACAGACATTTCCAAATCTCCTTCTCAATGAGGACAAGCCTCAGTACATTCTTTCTTCATCCTACACAAAAAACAGAAGAATTGTCAAGAGATAGGCCAAATATAAAGACAGCTTTACTTGACTTTTAGAGTAATAATAGGTAAAATGAAACTTAATTATGCGCAGTGAGTAATTATACACATTCCACCGCGGAGAAGAAAGGGAGGAATGACAATGGTCAAATACATCTTTAAGAGAATCGGAGCAGGAATTGTATCCCTGTTTGTACTGATAACAATTACCTTCTTTTTATTGCACATCATTCCAGGCGGCCCGTTCAGCCCAGCTGAAAACCGGAACGTTCCGCCGCAGATTCTGGAAAAGATTACCGAACAGTATGGACTGAATGATCCGATTCCGGAGCAGTATATCCGCTATCTGAAAAATCTGGCTCAGGGAAACCTGGGGACTTCTTTCAAGAAACAGGACACGACAGTAAATGAGCTAATTGCCCAGGGCTTTCCGGTATCTGCAAAAGTAGGATTCTGGGGCGTTCTGATTTCCCTGGCAATCGGAGTTCCACTGGGAGTGGTGGCTGCGGTTAAGCGGGGCAAATGGCCGGACGGAGCGGCCATGGTATTTGCCACCATAGGCGTGTCGGTTCCCTCTTTCGTTATCTGCGTTCTGATGATGTATTTCTTCTGTGAAAAGTGGAAGATTTTCCCGTCTTATGGATTGACTTCCTGGAAACATTATATCTTACCGGTATTCTGTATGGCATTTTCCCAGATTGCTTACATTACGAGACTGATGCGTTCTTCCATGCTGGAAACCATGCGTCAGGACTATATCCGGACGGAGCGGGCAAAAGGCGTGCCGGAATTTACAGTAATCGGCAAGTATGCCATGAAAAATTCCCTGCTGCCCATTATTACCTATGTAGGTCCTATGGTAGCGGCCCTTTTAACCGGTACGTTTATTATTGAAAAGATGTTTTCCGTACCTGGCCTGGGAAGATATTTCGTAACGGCCATCAGCGACAGAGATTATTCGGTAACCCTGGGTCTGACCTTGTTTGTAGGAGCGTTGATTATCGTTGTCAACATCATTGTAGACATTATGTATGCCCTTATTGACCCAAGAGTAAAGATTGATAAATAGGAGTGTTTAACATGAAGAAAAAAGGTATGGCCCAGGTTCAGGAGACAGCGGGAACCGCATATTCCATGACAGATGAGATTCCAAAAGATTTGCTGGCAGACCTGACAGATTCAGACAGAGAGGCCGAAAGCATTGAAAGGGAAAGCATTTCCTATTTGCAGATGTGCTGGAGACGGTTGAAAAAAGATAAGCTGGCAATGTTCGGCATTGTGGTTATTGCAATTATGACCCTGTTTGCCATCTTCGGCCCAATCTTTTCCCCTTATACATATGATCAGACGGATTTTGCCCATATCTTAGAGTGGCCCAGCAAAGCCCACTGGTTTGGAACCGATAAGCTGGGCAGAGATATTTTTGTCAGAACCATGTACGGCGCGAGAATCTCCCTTACCATTGGATTTACCGCTGCATTCATCAACATGATCATCGGCGTGCTGTACGGCGGAATTGCCGGATACCTTGGCGGAAAAATCGATATGATCATGATGCGTATTGTGGATGTGCTCTGCGGCATTCCCAGTCTGATTTACCTGATTCTGATTATGATGTTCCTTGGAAATACGGTAAAGAGCATTTTAATCGCCATGTGTCTGACCTACTGGATTACTACTGCAAGAATGGTAAGAGGACAGATTTTAACGTTAAGAGAACAGGATTTTGCACTTGCAGGAAAGGTCTGCGGACTGAGCAAATGGCAGATTCTGATTCACCATCTGATTCCAAACAGCATTGGAACCATTATTGTAACGGTAACTTTTTTAATTCCATCTGCGATTTTCCAGGAAGCGTTCCTTAGTTTCCTTGGAATCGGCATCCAGGTGCCAAAAGCAAGCTGGGGAACCCTGGCAAACGACGCCATTGAATATCTGTTTTCCTATCCTTACCAGATGTTCTTCCCTGCAGTTGCAATCAGCATTACGATTTTTGCATTAAACTTTATTGGCGACGGCCTTCGGGATGCATTGGACCCCAGACTGAAAAAATAAGTTGGAATCAGGAGAACCTAAGATGAACAATACGGAAAATAAGGTACTGCTGGATGTGAAAAATCTTCACACCAGTTTTGCTACAGACGACGGAGAGGTAAAGGCAGTCAGAGGTGTTTCCATCCATGTGGATAAGGGGGAAAGCCTTGGAATCGTAGGAGAATCCGGCTGCGGAAAATCCGTAAGTATGCTGTCTATCATGCACCTTTTAGCAGAAAATGCAGATTTGAAGGCAGATTCCATTACCTTTGACGGAGAAGATTTGCTCCATAAAGAGATAAAAGAAATGCGCAAATACCAGGGAAATCAGATTTCCATGATTTTCCAGGATCCCATGACCAGCTTAAATCCATTGTTTACCATCGAAGAACAGGTATGCAATCCGCTGATCCGGCATAAAAAATTAAATAAAAAAGACGCGAGAAAACGTGCAGTGGAAGTTCTTAACCAGGTGGGAATTCCGGATCCGGAAAAACGGTTAAAGCAGTATCCACACGAACTTTCCGGCGGTATGCGCCAGAGGGTCATGATTGCCATTGCCATCAGCTGCGCCCCGAAGCTTCTGATTGCAGATGAGCCGACAACGGCGCTGGACGTTACCATTCAGGCCCAGATTCTGGAATTAATGCAGAAGATGAAGGAAGAGTACCATATGTCCTTAATTCTCATTACCCATGATTTAGGCGTGATTGCCAGTATGTGTACCAGAGTTGTGGTTATGTACGGCGGACTGATTATGGAAGAAGGTTCTGTACGGGATATTTTCTACCGGACCGGACATCCATATACGCTGGGACTGATGGAATCCATTCCCAAACACGACAAACAGCGGCTGGTGCCGATTTACGGAACTCCGCCGGATCTGCTTGCTCCGCCGAAGGGATGTCCATTTGCAGCCCGCTGCAAATACGCAATGAAATTGTGCAAAGAGCATTTGCCGGAGCTGACAGAAATCGGAGAAGGCCACAGAAGCGCCTGCTGGCTTCACAATCCTTCTGTAAAAGCAAAGAAAGGGGAGGTGAAGCTGTATGAGCATCAGCAGTAATCGGGAAACCTGCCTGGAAGTCCAGAACTTAAAAAAGTATTTTGAACTGAAAGCAGGACTTTTTAAAAAGCCAAATATTTTAAAAGCAGTGGATGACGTAAGCTTTTCCATTGCAAAAGGCGAGACCATGGGTCTGGTAGGAGAATCCGGCTGCGGAAAAACGACCATAGGACGTACCGTATTAAAGCTTTACGATCCTACAGCCGGAAAGATTTTGTATGACGGAGAGGACATTACAGGACTTGATGACGGCCAGATGCTTCCTTACCGGAAGAAAATCCAGATGATTTTCCAGGATCCTTATACATCCCTGGATCCGAGAATGGACGTCGCCCACATTATCGCAGAGCCTATCCGCTTTATGAATTTAATGCAGGGGAAAGACGTAATGGATCGGGTGCGTCAGCTGGTTGAGCTGGTCGGCTTAAAACCGGATCATTTAAACCGGTATCCCCATGAGTTTTCCGGCGGTCAGAGACAGCGTATCGGCATTGCAAGAGCGTTAGCTGCAGAACCGGAGTTTATTGTCTGCGACGAGCCGATTTCCGCCCTGGATGTGTCCATTCAGGCCCAGGTTATCAATATTCTGGAAGACCTGCAGGATAAATTTAATTTTACCTACCTGTTTATTTCCCATGACCTTGCCATGGTACGTCATATTTCCGATCAGGTCGGCGTCATGTATCTGGGAAATCTGGTAGAATATGCAGAAGTGAATGAATTATATGACAATATGATGCATCCGTATACCAAGGCATTGATTTCCGCAGAGCCGGTGGCAGATCCGGACAAGGCAGAGGCCAGCCAGAGAATTGTCCTTCAAGGCGACGTGCCGTCGCCCATTAATCCAGGACCAGGCTGTCCGTTCCGTTCCAGATGCCAGTATGCAAAAGAAGTCTGCGCCTGTGAAAAACCGGAATTAAAGAAGATAAATGAGAAGCACTTTGTTGCCTGTCATTTGTTTGAATAAAGGGGAAATCCCCAAATGTTTTAAAGCAAAGAAGGAGGAACGATTATGAAAAAAAGATTGGTAAGTGCAATCCTTGCATCTGTAATGGCAATGTCCCTGCTGACTGGATGCGGCGGCGGACAGGATGCTGCAGGAGATACCACTGCTGCGGCAGATGGCGCTCAGCAGGCAGGAGATGCTGCCAAACCAGAAGGAAACGTGCTTCGCTATGTTATGAGCGGGGAACCGGAGACCTTAGACCCAAATATGAACAACTATGCATCTTCTTCTAATGTGCTGTTAAATCTGTTTACCGGACTGTACCAGTATTCTGCTGACGGTTCTGGAGTAGAACCGGCCTGTGCAGAAAGCTATACGGTTTCTGATGACGGTCTGACCTATACATTTAAGTTAAAAGAAGGCTTAAAATGGTCCGATGGTTCTCCTTTAACAGCAGCAGATTTTGAATATTCCTGGAAGAGAGAGTTAAAACAGGAGACTGCATCTACAGCAGCATGGCAGTTATACTACATTAAGAATGGCGAAGCTTACAACAACGGCCAGTGCGAGGCAGATGAGGTAGGTGTAAAGGCCATTGACGATACCACGCTGGAGGTAGTCTTAAATAATCCAACTCCTTACTTTGTAAACTTAACTGCAGCCAACAACTTTGCTCCGGTTAAGAAGGAAGCGGTAGAAGGCGCTGAAGTCTGGACCAAGTCTGCAGAGACTTACGTGTGCAACGGCCCGTTTATGATGGGAGAGATTAAGCCTCAGGAAGGATATACCCTGGTAAAAAATCCAAACTACGTGTTTGCAGATACCGTAGCATTAGACGGCGTTGAGATGATTTTTATTGAACAGGCAGAAGCAGCTCTGTCTGCATACAATGCCGGCGACGTAGACGCTATGAGCGGCGGTTCCATTGAAACCCAGGCCATGACCCAGTATGACGGCAGTGAAGAACTGCACAGCTACGACCTGATTGGTACTTCTTACTATGATTTCAACTGTGAGAAAGAGTATATGACCAAAGAAGTCAGAAAAGCGCTGTCCATGGCCATTACCCGTGATACCATTAACGAGGTAGCAGTTCCTTCCAAGCCAAAGTCTGCATACGCATTTGTTCCTTACGGCATTCCTTATGCCGATGAGACCGATGATTTCCGTACCAAAGTGGGAAACAATCTGGTTACCGAAGACGTGGAAGCGGCAAAACAGCTTTTGGCAGATGCAGGTTATCCAAACGGCGAGGGACTTCCAACCCTGCAGTTAATTATTACCAATACCAAGGAAAACAAAGATAAGGCTCAGATCCTTCAGGCTCTGTGGAAGGAAAATCTGGGAGTGAATGTAGAGATTATGACATTTGAGTCCAAGGTTTACTGGGATGAGCACGCAGCAGGCAATTTTGACATTGCATTTGACGGCTGGACAGGAGATTATCCGGATCCAAACACCAACTTAAGTATTTTTAACAAGAGCCGTATGGAAAAAGAGTGCCGCTGGAGAAGCGAGGAAGCGCTCCGCTACAACGATTTATTAGAAGAAGCAGCCACTTTAGCAGACAACAATAAGCGTATGGAATTGTTTGTGGAAATGGAGCAGATTCTGATGGACGAAATGCCGGTAATGCCGATTTATTTCCGCAATACTATGGCATTAGTAAAACCATATGTAAAGGGATTCACGTGTGACAACTCCGGACATCCGCTGTTCAGAGCTGTATCAATGGAGTAAAATAGAAGATGAACTATCCAAGGACATTACACGCCGGCGGCTGCATAGGGATTGCAGCGCCGGCATTCCCTATGGGGGAAGAACGATTAAACCAGTGCGTAAAACGTCTGGAAGATCTGGGATACCAGGTAAAAGTAGGAAAGAACCTGGCCGCAGGCAGTAATTTCCATGGTTATCTGTGCGGCAGCGGGAAAGACAGGGCAGAAGAACTGAACGATTTGTTTGCAGACGAGGAAGTAGACGCCATTATCTGCATCCGCGGCGGATACGGAAGTGCCCAGGTAATGAAATATCTGGATTATGAATTGATCCGGAATCATCCAAAAGTATTTGTGGGTTATTCAGACATAACCAATCTGCTCAATACCTTTTCCGAAAAGTGCGGTTTTGTTACCTACCATGGGCCAATGGTCAGTTCCAATATTCTGGAACATTATGACGACTATACCAGAGAAAGCTTTTTAAAGACCATCGGGGACTGGGAAGAACTGGAGTTTGCAAATGATACAAGACCCCTTCATACCATAACCGGAGGAAGGGCAGAGGGACGTCTCATTGGCGGAAATGTAACCGTTATGGGCCGCATGATGGGTACGTTTTATGAGCCGGATTCCAATGGAGCCATTATTTTCCTGGAAGATGTGGACGAGCACATTGCTTCCCTGGATATGTACATTACCCAGATGGAAAACGCAGGATTTTTTGACCATGCGGCGGGAATCCTGTTAGGCGATTACAGCGGCTGCATCAACAAATACGGGGAAGATTACCTCATTGACGAATTCTTAAAAGACCGGTTTGGCCAGATGGGAATCCCAGTGCTGTCCGGACTTCAGGTAGGACACGATACGCCAACCGGAAGTCTTCCAATCGGCGCCTGGTGTCAGATGGACGCAGACAATCACACGATTAAATTTATGAAAAAATAGAGCAGCGCAGGCTGCTCTTTTTTTGAGGATCTGGTATACTGGTAATAGAAGTTTAAGTGTTGGAAGCATGGAAAAGGCAAAGAAAGGAATAAAGATGACAGAGGAAGGAATTAAAAATAGCAGAGAATTGGAATTTGCTGTATTTTGTATCGAAAGTGTTGCGGCAAAGCTTGATGTGGGCGCGGAATTGATATATAAGGCATTTACAGAGAAAAGTGATATTTTAAATGGTTATATTGTGCCGGAATATGAAGTTTTGCATACTCAGAGCAGGGAGTACATTGTGAGTGAGCTTTTGGATGTGATGAAAGAAAGAGGGGTAACGATATGATTCTGTATCATGGATCTTATCTGGAAATTGCGGTACCGGACTTAGTACATTCCCGTGCTAATGTGGATTTTGGGCGGGGGTTTTATGTTACCCCCTTGTATGAACAGGCAGTAAAATGGTGCGGTAAATTTAAACGCAGAGGAAAAGAGGGGGTAGTATCGTACTATTCCTTTAACGAAAATCAGAACTCTTTTCTGAAAACATTGAAATTTGACTCTTATACAGAAGACTGGCTGGATTTTATATTAAACTGCCGCAGAGGAGAAGATACTACGGATTACGATCTTGTGATTGGAGGCGTTGCCAATGATAAAGTGTTTAATACAGTGGAACTGTTTTTTGATGGTTTGATTGATAAGAATGAGGCGATTAACCGTCTTCGCTATGAAAAACCAAATCTGCAAATCTGTTTCCGGACAGAAAAGGCACTGAAAATGCTGCATTTCGAAAGGAGCGAGAGCGTATGAAAGCAAATCCCATTTTACTTCAAAAGAAATACAGCCGTATTATTGAACTCTTTGCAAAGCAACAGGACATTTCATTGGATGCTGCTCTGAAATTTTTTTATCATTCCCAGGTCTATCAATTAGTCAGGGATGGAGTCTCTGATATGCACTGCATGAGCGATGAATATCTTGCGAAAGAATTAGAGATGGAATATAGAGAAAAGTAAAAAAATGAAAAAGATAAAAGCATGGTAGGAAGCTTTGCGATTCCGTCCATGCTTTTATGCGTATCGACAATTTCGTAAATGTTTGCTGCGTTACAGATTCAGAGTCTCTTTCACTTCACCTTTTTCTACCACCAGAGCGGCAGCTGGAGTTTCCTGGCTCAGCTCGATGTGATAACGGTCAGCCCAGGCTTTCTTCCTGGTTACATCAATTTCCATAACCGGATATGGGGAAGAAATCGCTCCAATTGCATCGATACTTCCGGCGTATTCCGGACTCCAGAAGCCTAAAACAACAGGAGTTTCGCTTTCGATGACCTTTTCGCGGAAATAATCCATATCCTCAATATAACGTTCTGCGGCAGTAGCGGCAATAGCACCGTCAGCAATGGCAGTAGATACCTGGCGCAGGTATTTGTCCCGTACGTCGCCGACTGCGTAAACGCCGGAAATATTGGTTTCCATCTGTTCATTTACATGAAGCCAGCCGCGGCCGTCTTTATACAATTCTTCCGGCAGCCATTTTGTTTCGGGAATCATTCCTACAAAGAAAAATACGCCGTCACAGGGGAAGTCTGTGATTTCGTCAGTCTTCATGTTTTTGATTTTAACGCCGGTTACCTGTTTTTCGCCGCATACCTCGGTAAGAACGCTGTTCCAGATAAAGTCCATCTTGGGATGGGACAGCGCTTTTTCTGCTGCCTGTTTGTTGCAGTCTAAAATGCCTTCATCGTGAAGTACAATAACCGTTACCCGATTGGCAAATTTGGTAATAAACATACCTTCTTCAATGGCCTGATCGCCGCTTCCTACCACTACCACGTGCTGATCCTGGAAAAATTCTGCATCACAGGTAGCGCAGTAAGCCACACCCTGTCCGGTCAGTTCCCGTTCTCCAGGAATACCTAAAATCCTTGCAGAAGTGCCGGTGGCAATGATAACTGCCTTTGCGCCGTATTCGTGCCGTCTGGTTTTTACTAATTTTACATCGCCGGTAACATCCATCGACTTAACTGGTTCTCTTTTGATTTCCACGCCAAAACTTTTGGCGTGCTCTGCCATTTTTTCCGTCAAATCAGGACCGGAAGTAGAGGGAATGCCTGGGTAATTGACAATCTCCCTGGTGGTATAGGCCCGTCCGCCTACTGTGCTTTTTTCAAGAATCAGGGTATTTAAATGTGCCCGTCCGCCGTAGATTCCGGCTGCCAGTCCGGCAGGGCCTGCTCCTATAATGATTAAATCATACATTGCGTCCATATTGGTTTCCTCCGTTTAAACTCTGAAGAATGAAATACAATAAACTTACAGTTAAATCTATTTTAACACATTTTTCAGAAATTGCTATAACATAGATTATTGTCTTGCGGAAGATAACGTGGTATACTTGCACTAGAGTTTGAAAATACGAAAAAGGAGACGGAATTTTTATGAAAAAATTAAATTCACGTGCATTTGAAGAGTATATTGAAAATGATGGCGAGACTTGTCTGGTTATTTTCTCCAGAAAATCCTGCCATGTATGTCAGGGAGTTCATGCAGTACTGGAAGATTTAGAGGGCGATTACAAGGGCAAGATGCCATTTTATGAAGTAGATGTAGAGGAAGAAGCTGCTTTATTTGAAAAGATGATGATGAAGGGCGTTCCGCAGGTTGTTATTTTCGACAATGGCGATCCGGTAGAAAAACTGGCTGGCAATCATGAAGAAGACGACTACATCGATGCAATCGAAAAATATATTTAAAAGTTTTCCGGCACAGCCGGTTTAAAAAGGAGGTTTTTACATATGGGACTTTATAACGTATATCCAACAGGTACCACAATCTACGATCCGGAGAAAGCATGGAACGGCTATACTCTGATGCAGTGTCAGGGAATTGGCGCTGTTCTGGTAGATATGAATGGTAATGTAGTAAAAGTTTGGAAGGATGTTCAGGGATTCCCCAACAAACTGCTTCCAGGCGGTTACGTAATGGGAAGCTTAGGACTTCGTGATCCAAAATACGGCTATCAGGACCAGACGGATGTGGTTCAGGTAGACTGGGACGGCAAAGTTGTCTGGAAATTCGACCACAAAGAATTAGTAGATGATGACGGAGATAAAAGATGGATCGCACGTCAGCACCATGATTATCAGAGAGAGGGCAATCCGGTTGGTTACTATGTACCAGGTATGGAGTGCAAGACCGACAGCGGAAACACTTTGATTCTGTGCCATGAGGACATTTACAATAAGAAGATTACCGAGCATCGCCTGTTAGACGACGTATTTATCGAAGTTGACTGGGAAGGCAATATTGTATGGGAGTGGCATGCAAATAAGCACTTCGCAGAACTGGGATTTGACGAGATTCAGAAAAACGTATTGGCACGTAATCCAAATAACCATGAGAACGGCGGCGGACAGGGCGACTGGCTGCACATCAACTCCATGAGTTTATTAGGTCCAAACAAATGGTATGATGCCGGCGATGAAAGATTCAATCCAGAGAATATTATCTGGGATGCCCGTGAAGCAAACATCTTAGCGATTATCAGCAAGAAGACTGGCAAGATTGTATGGCAGATTGGTCCTGACTTTACTAAGACAAAAGAGCTTCGTATTATGGGTCAGATCATTGGACAGCATCACTGCCATATGATTCCGAAAGGACTGCCTGGCGAAGGCAATATCCTTGTATTTGACAACGGCGGCTGGGCTGGCTATGGTATGCCAAGCAGAGTCAGCAAAGACGGTACCAAGGCAGATCTCCGCGATCATTCCCGTATCCTGGAGTTCGATCCGGTTACCTTAGAGGTAGTTTGGGAGTTCAAGGGACTGACCTTTGGCGGTATGTTAGGTCTGGTTGCAAACTCCAAGTTCTACAGCCCACTGATCAGCTCTGCGCAGAGACTGCCAAACGGCAACACCCTGATTACCGAGGGCTGCTATATGCGTATGTTCGAGGTTACTCCAGAGAAGGAAGTTGTCTGGGAGTACATTGCTCCATTCAAGGGCATGAGAGAACTGGTATACAGAGCATACCGTTATCCATACGATTATGTTCCGCAGCTTGAGAAGCCAGTTGAGACTCCGGTAAAGAGACTTGACTGCCATGATTTCCGTGTACCTGGAGCAGCAGAAGGTACCATTAAAGAAGTAACTCCTGTAGAAGGTACATTAGGTTACACCGCTAAGATTGATGCCTGCGTAACAGACGGACAGGTATAATCCTGAGGGAGTGGACAAGATAAATCTAATAGGGATTATTGATTTAAGGAAGAGAGACGCAAAATTTTGCGTCTCTTTTTGTGATGTAAAAATGACGTATGGATGTGAAAAAACAATACATTGATTGTACATTATATATATTGTAAATGATATAAAATGATAGCTTTGTAGAAAAAATAAATAAAATAATGAGATACATACTTGATTAATTAGTACAAATATGATATAACAAAATAGAACAAATAAATACAAAGAAAAAGGGGTGAGTGATATTAAAGTATTAGGAATAGGAGACAATGTATGTGACAAATATCTTCATGAAAAAAAGATCTATCCAGGGGGGAACGCGTTAAATATTGCGGTATTCGCAAAATTGTTTGGAACAGAAGCGGCTTATCTGGGGACTTTTGGAGATGATGAAGTAGGGCAGCACGTGTATTCAGTAACAAAAGAACTTGGGTTAGATCTTTCGCATTGCCGCATGGAACACGGAGAAAATGGATGTGCCAGAGTTTTGCTGATAGATGGAGACAGAGTGTTTCTGGAAGGAAATACTGGTGGAATATCCAGAACAAAACCTCCAGTATTAACGAAGATTGATGAACAGTATATTGGAGAATACGATTTGATTCATACAAGTATTCATAGCTTTATGGAGAAAGAACTCCCAGCGATAAGAAGAGCAGGGAAATTTGTTTCTATGGATTTTTCAAATCGTTATACAGATGAGTATTTGAAACAGTGCTGCCCATACATTGATTGCGCTGAAATTTCATGCGGAGATATGGCGGAAGACGACATTCGCAAAGTGATGAAACAAATTAAAGAATATGGATGCAGACAGATTGTAATAGCTACCAGAGGATCCAAAGGTTCATTTGTGATGGTAGGAGACAAATTTTATGAGCAGTCCCCATGTTTGGTAAAAGCAAAAGATACAATGGGAGCGGGAGATTCTTTTATTACTTGCTTTCTGATAAATTATCTGGATGGATTGGACATGGCAGCAGATTTTGACGAGGCATCTGGACATCGGGGAATTGTCACATCAGAAGAGTATTTGGATATGCTGGTAAAAATTAGTCTTTATCGTGCGGCAGTCTTTTCTGCAAAACAATGTCAGCGGGAAGGTTCATTTGGTTTTGGAAAAGAAATTGAACTGACAGAGAAGGATTTAGAAGTAATGAATCGGAAATAAAAAGAAAACGGAAAAATGAAACCTGTGTAGGGCAGGGGAAGAGGAAAGGAGTATTGTATGAAAAAGAACATTTGGAAGAAAACATTGAGTTTGGCGATGGCTGGAATCACAGCGCTTTCTTTGACTGCGTGCGGAGGCGGAAATTCGGAAACAGCAGCACCAGCAGGCCAAGGAGATAGTAAGCAGACAACAGCAGAGTCTGCGCAGGCAGAGGGAGAACAAAAGGTAATTACATTTATGCATCGTTTCCCAGACGAACCGTACAATACCTTTATCAATACGAAGCTGGCTGAATATGAGCAGATGCATCCAGATATTAAGTTTAATATTATCAGTGCTCAGAACCAGGAATATAAAGAGAAGATAAAGATCGTGGTTGGCAGCGAAGATACTCCGGACATTTTTTTTAGCTGGGTAGGCGATTTCACGGAACGTTTTATCAGAGAAGATTTGATTTTAGATTTAACTCCATATTTAGAGGCAGATCCAGAGTGGAAAGATTCCTTTATTGAGTCTCAGTTGGAACAGTATGTGAATGCCGATGGAATGCAGTATGGAATTCCGTTCCGTCTGGACTGCAAGCTGTTCTTCTATAATAAAGCAATCTTTGATGAACATAATCTGACAGTTCCAACAACCTGGGATGAATTCATCAATGTCTGCGAAACTTTAAAGGCAGCTGGTATTACTCCAATCAGCTTTGGCAATCAGGAACCTTGGTCTGCATCACATTACATTGGAACGCTGAATCAGATTTGCGTTCCGGATGAAGTCAGAGAAAAAGACTACAATCCTAAGACTGGTGAATTTACTGATCCAGGATATGTAGAAGCGCTTCAGTATTACCAGCAGATTCTTCAGTATACCAATGATAATCCCAATGGTGTAAAACCGGATATGGGAAGAACAAATTTTATTATGGAACAATCTGCAATGTACTATGCAGAGTTAATTGAAATTCCTTATATTAAGGCAGACAATGCAGAAATGGAATTTGGTATGTTTAACTTCCCTAAGATTGAGGGAGCGAAAGGTAATCAGGATATTTTAACAGGTGTTCCGGAAGGCTTTGTAGTTTCGTCCAAGACAAAATACCCAGATGAATGCGTAGAATTTTTGAAATGGTTCCTGGGAAAAGAGGTTGGTACCCAAATGTGTCAGGAAATCGGTTGGTTTAATGCAGCAAAGGGTACAACAGAAGGGCTGACAGATCAGGCATTATTAGATGGATATAATGCAGTTATGGAAGCAAAAGCAATGAGTGCATGGCTGGATAATGCATTATATTCCACAGTATGTGATGAGTATCTGACCAGCGTATCTGCTTTAACTGGTGGAGACATTACGCCAGAGCAGGCAATGGAAAATATTCAGGCAAAAGCAAAAGAAGCACAAACGTTAGTTCAATAAGGGCAGTTGTGCATTGAAGAGATGTTTAACAGGGGATGCCAAAAGGACGGTACAGCATCCCCTGTACTGAAAAAAGGACGGTGACAGAATGAAAACTAAAAAAAGTATCCCATATCTGTATATGCTGCCGGGAGTTTTTATGGTTCTGTTTTTTGTCTATATACCGGTCATAATGAATATTGGTTACAGTTTTTTCAGATTGTCATCCTATTCAGCAGGCCAGACATTTGTAGGACTTGATAACTATCGCAGATTTTTTACTGACAGTACTTTACCAATTATGCTGAAAAACAATATTGCATATTGCGTGATTTCTTTAATTGTTCAGGTTGGATTTGGTACGGTCATAGCTTTGATTCTGGAAAGTGATGCTATTAGCTACAAGTTAAAACCAATATTTAGAAATATTTATTATATTCCAGCATTGATCTCACTGACTGCAGTAGGTCTTATGTTTACCTTTATTTATGAGCCAAATGTTGGACTTTTAAATAACATATTAAAGGCGCTGGGAAAGGGACCTTTAGGCTTTCTCGGAGACTCTAAAATGGCGATTTACTGTATTATTGCTATGAGTCAATGGCAATTTACCGGTTATATCACTCTGCTGATGGTGGTTGCATTCCAGAATGTTCCAAGAGAGTATCTGGAGGCAGCTTCAATTGATGGAGCGGGGCCGGTTAAGAGGGCGCTGCTTATTATGCTTCCACAGGCAAAAGAACAGCTTCTGGTGTGTTCCATTATTACCATTATCGGAGCGTTCAAACTTTATACAGAAGTCTATGCAACTACAAGCGGAGGACCTGGAAATAGTTCTCAGGTTTTGGGGTTATTCCTATATCAGCAGGCGTTTTTACATGATGATTTAGGTATGGCTGCCGTAACAGGAGTATTTATTTTCGTTATTACTGTAACTCTTTCCATTATTCAAATTAGGATGACCAATTCTGGCAAAGAATAGAAAGGAGCATACCATGAAAAAAGTTAGCAAAGTTTTACTAAATCTGGTTTGTATCCTGCTTGCAGCCATTATTCTGGCGCCTTTGGCATGGATCATTCTTAATTCGTTTAAAACTAATAAAGAGATGTTTAAGGATTCTCTTGCGCTGCCGGAAGTATGGCAGTTCGGAAACTATGTAAAAGCCTGGAATATGGGACTTTACAAATATCTTGGAAACTCTGTGCTGGTCAGCAGTATCTCTTTGATTGGCATTTTGGTTATATCTTCATTTTTGGCATATGGCTTGACACGTTTTAATGCCAAAGGAAGCAATGTGATTTTCATTATTGTACTTGGAGGTATGGCATTATCAGAGCAAATTGCGTTAGTTCCGCTTTTTAAAATATTGAAAGCGCTGAATATATACGATACATACTTGGCAGTTATTTTGCCATACATTGCGTTCCGTATTCCGTTTACAGTGTTTTTAATGCGGGCGTATTTCATCTCTATCCCGCGTGAGCTGGAAGAAGCTGCTATCATGGATGGATACAGCAGTTTTCAGATTTTTAGAAAGATAATTATTCCAATTAGCAAACCGATTTTTGCTTCCTGCGCAATTGTAAATTTAAACTTTGTATGGAATGAATTTCTGTTTGCAAATGTATTCTTAAATAATAAGGCAATTCAGACAATTCCAATTGGATTAATGACATTTAAGGGCGACTTACGTGTAGATTATACATCTACCCTGGCGGGACTTGTTATTGCGTCGTTACCATTGATTATTTTATTCCTTTGCGCGTCCAGACAATTTGTGCGTGGTTTAACAAGCGGAGCAGTAAAGGGATGATGGTGGAGAATATAGCTTATGAAAGCAGTAATTTTTGATATGGATGGGGTAATTGTAGATACAGAACCTTATAATATGAGACGGGTGTATGAGTATGTCCATTCTCTGCGTCCAGAAGCCAAAATAGAGGATATGTATCAAAATGCTGGTCGGGTAAAAGAGGATGTATGGACCAGGATTGCTTCCATAATTGGAAATGGTAAGGGATGGGAAGAAACCAGGGAAGATTATGAGAGAAACTGGAAGCCCAGTCATTCATTTGTCATTCCATATAAAGAAATTTTTCGAAAAGATACGCTTACAATTCTTAAATGGGCAAGAGAATGCGGGATGAATACTGCGGTTGCATCTTCGACAGCTTATGAAAAAGTAAAAGAAATCCTGACAGAAGTAGAGATTACTCCGTATCTCGATCTGATTATTAGCGGGGAGTTTTTTGAGAAAAGCAAACCAGATCCGGCGATCTACTTGAAAACAGCAGAACTGCTGGGGGTAAAACCAGAAGAGTGTATTGCGATTGAGGATTCGACGGCGGGGATTACGGCAGCAAAATGTGCAGGAATGACGGTTATTGCGTTAAAAGATGAACGCTTTGGTTTTGATCGCAGTCTGGCGGATGATGTAATTGAAACTTTGGGGGATTTTATTCAGCATATTCAAATTTTTATTAACAAATGAGGAGGTATGAAACGTGAAAAAAGCAAGAGAAATTGTTAACAGTATTTTAAAAGAACGTACAGTTGAGAATATTTATTTTGTTGGCTGTGGCGGTTCCCTGGTGGGATTTTATCCGGCAAAATATTTTTTGTCATGTGAGGCAAAAAAGTTAAAAGTAGGTTACTGCAATTCCAATGAGTTTGTATATGCGACTCCAAGAGAAATTGGAAAAAACTCAGTTGTAATTCTGGCGTCCCAGCGCGGCGATACCGCAGAGACAGTAGAAGCCTGCAAAGTGGCGAATGAGAAAGGTGCGGTTACCATTGGGCTGACTTTTAAAGTTCCGTCTCCACTTTCAGAAAATGCACAGTATGTCATTCTTTATGAGTTTGGAGAAGAATCTATCGTAGGAAATCAGAAGTCTTCCTATGCATTGAAATTGGCAGCAGAATTTCTGAATCAGACAGAGGGGTATGCAGACTATGAGAAATTAGTTGATGGACTTGATAAGCTGCATGGGATTGTGGCGAAGGCAAAGGAAGAAATTGTTCCATATGCAATTAAGTATGCATGGGAATTTAAAGACGATTCTGTAATTTATACAATGGGAAGCGGTGCTTCCTGGGGCAGTGCGCATCAAGAATCTATCTGTATTTTTATGGAAATGCAGTGGATTAATTCGAGTGCAATTCATAGTGGAGATTTTTTCCACGGACCATTTGAAATTACAGAAAAAGATACAGCATTTGTACTGATGAAATCGACGGGAAGAACCCGTTATCTGGATGACAGAGCGATTGCTTTTTTGGAGAAATTTAATGAGCGGTGCATGATTATAGATCCAAAAGATTATGGTATGGATGAAGTTGGAAATGTAAGTGAATACTTGGATCCGTTATTCCATACAAATGTTATTCGGGTATACAATGACCTTCTTGCAGATGCAAGAAATCACCCGCTAAGTGTAAGAAGGTATATGTGGAAGTTTAAATATTAATAATAAAACAAGTCTTTGGACTAATGCAGAAGCTAGGCGGCAGTTCAAAGGCTTGTTTTGCTTTGGTATAGTATAAATAATACAAAATAAGAATATATTGTAATATTATTATTGACAAAAAATACATATTGTTATATATTTGTATTATACAAAAGGAGGGCGAACACTATGACACCTAAACAAATTATTGAATCTATTAAAACAGAAATGCCAGCTGTCAAGTCGGTATACTTTGTAGGATGCGGTGCTTCTAAAGCAGAGCTCTATCCAGGAAAATATTTTTTAGAAGAAAATTCTAAAAATATCCGAGTAGGCCACTATACCGCAAATGAGTTTTTATATGCAACGCCAGTAGCTGTTGATGAAACTGCGATCGTGATTACTTGTTCTTTAGGCGGGACTACCCCAGAAACAGTAGCAGCATCAAAAAAAGCAATGGAGTTAGGAGCAAAAGTAATTGCAGTAACACACGTTGAAAATTCTCCATTAGCAAAAAATGCACACTATGTAATTGTTCATGGATTTGAAAAAAACTATGCGGCAAAGCTGGAGAAGATGACAAATGTATTGAATTTGTCTGTTGAAATCTTGAATCAGTATGAGGGATATGAACATTACAGCGAAATGCAGGATGCATTTGCTAAGATTTATGACTTAATCGAGAAGGCAGTATCCTTCGTAGTTCCATCAGCCAGAAACTTTGCAGAAGAATACAAAGATGCCCCAGTGATTTACGTAATGAGTTCTGGAGCTACCCAGGAAGTTGCATATGCATTTTCTATTTGCTTATTAATGGAAATGCAGTGGGTAAATTCAGGTTCCTTCCATGATGGAGAGTTTTTCCATGGACCATTTGAAATTGTTGATAAGGATGTTCCGTTTATTTTATTAATGAATGAAGGAAGAACTAGAACGTTGGACAGCAGAGCGCTGGACTTCCTGAATCGTTTCCAGGCTAAGACAACGGTTCTGGATGGAAAAGACTTTGGATTAGGTTCCGAACTTTCTTCTTCTGTTGCAGAATACTTTAACCCGATGGTACTTACTGCGGTTTTACGTGTATATGCAGAACAGCTTGCAATTGTTCGATGCCATCCGTTAACCCAGAGAAGATATATGTGGAAATTAGAGTATTAAAAGGATGAAAACACAGATTCAGAAAGAAACAGCCAATTTGTTTTGGACGATCTTTGGCGTAATATGTTTTGCGTTAGCTTATCGCTGGTTTTTGATACCAATAGGACTTTATAGCGGCGGATTTACAGGAATTGCGCAGCTGATTAAATTGTTTCTGACTGAAATAGCCGGATGGAAGGTATCAGAGCGGGTAGATCTGACAGGAATTATTTTTTGGTGTATTAACATACCGTTATTTGGTCTGGGGTACAAGAGTATTGGAAAGAAGTTTTTGTACAGAACATTAATTGCAGTAAGCATCCAGTCAATTTTACTTGCAATGATACCTGCACCGGCAAGTCCGTTAGTAGATGATATACTTCTTAACTGCATAATTGGCGGTGCGCTTTCCGGATTTGGAGTTGGAGTTACATTAAGAGCCGGTGGTTCGGGAGGCGGACTGGATATTGTAGGAATGTACTGTACAAAGAACTATCCGGATTTCAGTGTTGGAAAACTGAGCATCCTGATTAATCTTTTGATTTATGGAATCGCTGCATATTGTTATGATCTATCTGTAGCAGCATATTCAATGGTATTTTGCATTGTATCAGGAATTGTAGTAGATCGGGTACATTATCAAAATATTAAAGTATCTGCATTTATTGTAACAAATGATCAAAAACTTGGAGAAAAAATCAATCAGGAAATTGGACGTGGCGTTACGAGTTGGAGCGGCTGGGGAGAATACAGCCATAAGGGTGAAGTGATTCATATGGTTGTAATCAATAAATTTGAGCTGCAGACCTTAAAAAAATTAGTTTACAAGGAGGATCCAAATGCATTTATACAAATTATCTCTCCAGATATAGTGTTTGGTAATTTTGAAAAGCGTTTGGAGGTTATGTAGGCAGAGGAAAATAAGGAGAAGAGATATGTATAATTTTGATGAAAATAAAGTGAGACAGGAACATCAGAATGGAGTAGATATTATTCCGAAAGTTGAAAGTATTGTAGATCAGGTGTGTAAAGAAGGATATTCTAATATTTTTTATATTGGTATTGGAGGAACGGTACTTTATGCAAACCAAATGATGCATATTTCCAAGCAATTAGGTTCTACTCTTCCATTGTATATTGAAAATGCTGCGGACTTTAACCTGGTAGGAAATCCATTTTTTAATGAAAAATCTGTTGTTGTAATAGAATCTATTTCTGGGGATACCAAAGAGGTAGTAGAAGCGGTTGATAAGGCACATAAGGTGGGAGCAAAAGTAATCGGATATGTTGAAAAAGAGGGAACTCCTTTATATGAAAAAAGTGATTATCTGGTAAGCACGGTTGGAGGCGGATATTATTTTTGGTATACAGTAACGCTGCGTTTTATGAAGAATGCCGGACTGTTTGAAAAGTATGATCAATTTATGAAAGACATTGTTCATATGCCAGATGCGGTAGTAGAGATTTATAAAGAAGTGGATGAGGATGCAAAAGCTTATGCAGAAAAATACTGTGATGAACCAATTACATACTTGATTGGTTCGGGAAATCTTGAAGATTGGGCGACTTGTTATGGTATGTGTATTATGGAAGAAATGCAGTGGATGCGTACAAGACCAATTTCTGCTGCAAACTTTTTCCATGGAACATTAGAGGTAATTGAGCGTGATATTCCGGTTATTTTAATCAAAGGCGAGGATATTACCAGACCAGAAATGGAACGGGTAGAAAAATTTGTTAATACTATTAGCGCAAAGGTTAGTGTATTTGATACAAAGAAGTTCAAAATGGAAGGTATTCGCCAGGAATTTAGAGGTATGTTAGCGCCAATTGCAATGCGTTCCGCTTTCCAGAGAGTGAATGTACATTTAGAATATTTTAGAAGACATCCTCTTGCAATTAGAAGGTATTACAGAAGGTTAGATTATTAAACTTTATAAACAAAAATATAACAAAATCTGCAAATATATGATATTATACATAATAGAAGTATATAATAATAGCTAGTTGAGAATGCATTTGACATAAAGATAAGTAAAATATGAATTAAGGGGAAATATATATGGCAAATGTTGAACGCAATACAGCAATTCCATTATATTTGCAGATTGCAGAAGATATTAAATCGAAAATTAAAAAAGAGGAATTAAAGGCGAATTCAAGAATTCCTACAGAATTGGAATTGAGTGATTTTTATCAAGTGAGTCGCATTACAATTCGAAAAGCATTGGAACTTTTGGTAGATGAAGAAATCTTGATTCGGAAACAAAAAATAGGAACATTTGTATCAAATAAAAAAATATCCAGAACAGTAAACAGCTTTATGGGATTTACAAAAAGCTGTGAGGTAAATGGAGACAAAGCCAGCAGTGAGTTTCTTTCTGCCGAATTAGTAAAAGCACTGCCGTCAGATGTTAAAAATTTGAACTTGAATGAGGATGATAAGATTATACGAATTCGCAGAGTTCGGTTTTGCAATGATGTTCCAGTAATTTTGGAAGAAGCCCATTATCCAAGGTCATATGCATACCTTTTGGCAGAAGATCTGAGCGGCTCTTTACATGAGATATTGACAGCTCATGGAGTTGTATTTCATCATGGGCAAAAGACGATTGGTGTGTGCTATGCTACGCAGGAAGAAGCTAAGCACTTAGAGGTAAAAGAAAATGAGGCAATGATTCTTTCGAAGGATATTACTTATGATATTAATGGTGTTCCGGTATATTACAGCAAAGAAGTGATTAATGCAGAACGTTACGAATTTAAGGTAATGACTTCAGTAGGGGAAGGGTAATGAAACATATAAAAAAGAACCAGATTGCTGTTATGAATATCCAGTATAAATATTTTCCCTTGACGGCATTTCTTGATGATGCTGTGAAAAACAATGTGGATAATATTGAACTGTGGGGAGCAGCACCGCATTTTTATCTGGATGACATGACTTATCGGGAAGTAACTGCAGTCCGTAGAGAAATTGAAAAGAGAAAGTTGAAGCTGGTATGCTACACACCGGAACAATGTGTGTATCCAATCAATATCGCGTCTTCTTGCAAAGAGATGCGACGCAGAAGCGTAAAGTTTTTCGAAGATAGTATTCGGGCTGCAGGAGAGCTTGGCTGTGATAAAGTATTAGTAACATCAGGAACAGGATACTTTGATGGAAGTGATAGGCAGGATGCCTGGAAGTGGTCAAGAGAAAATTTGTACGGTCTCGGAGAATTGGCAGAGCACTATGGCGTAACGTTGGCATTAGAGGTATTACGCTATGATGAAAGTAATTTGGTACATAATTTGCCGACTTTACAGAAGATGTTAAATGAATTAGATCATAGGGCAATTGGAGGAATGATTGATACAATTCCAATGGCTCTGGCAGAAGAACATCCATCCCAGTATTTAAAAGCGCTTGGCCGTAAACTGGTACATATACATTTTATCGATGGGGCGCCCAGAGGACATTTGGCTTGGGGAGATGGAATCCTGGATATGAATGGTTATTTGGCAGAACTTGATGAATATGCATATTCGGGATACCTGTCCTTGGAAATTACAGATGGTCGATATTTTATGAATCCTTCTGCATCTGTAGAGCAAAGTGTGAATCAGCTATTTGAAGCGCTAGAACGCTGAAGAATGTTGAAGTATAAAATAAGGATCTTCTATGGAAATCCATACATTTCGTAATGGTTATTCGTGGGGAGATTCTTATTTTGTTATTTCCGTAAAAATTGTATATCATAATCCGAAAATGTGCATTTCCTTTTGCAGCATTCGTGTGTATACTGGTAGTAGGCTTGAAAAGCAGAATTTTATTACAAAGGGAGGAGTATTATGCATCAATTATACTTCAGTAATCCAAATAATTTTATTACGCCGGAGCAGATGGCATGGTGCGCGGACTACTGCAAAAAATTCTGGCCGGAGGAATGTGCACACATTCTTCGGATTGCAGAAGATGCCAAAAATCATACATTTTTATTTGATTTAAGATGGGATATGGAGAGGACCTACGAACCGGTTCACTTTGATGGGGAAATCCAATGGGATTTCATGCCGAAAGACGATCCGGAGTTCATTTACCAGTTTAACCGCTGCCAATATTTTATTTGTCTGGGACAAGCTTATGCGCTGACAGGAGATTCCTCCTATGCCAAAGCATTTGCAGAACAGCTTTTGGCATGGATTCAGGCAAATCCTTTCAATGAGAATACCAGACAGACTGTATGGAGAAGCATTGAGGCCGGAATCCGTGGAGAAACGTGGGTAAAGGCGATGTCTTACTTTAAAGACAGCCCTTATATTACAGATGAACTGATGGAACAATTCTGTGAATGTCTGAAAACCCATGCCCGCTATCTGATGGACTCCTATCAGATCTTCCAGGTAAAAAGCAACTGGGGCGTGATTGAGAGCCGCGGTCTTCTGGAAATCGCGCTGGCATTAAAGGATGAGAAAGAGGCCGAAAAGTGGAAAAAAACGGCGGTTTCCCGTCTGGAAGAAGGAATTCGGGTTCAGATTTTAGACGACGGAGTTCAGTGGGAACAGTCTCCAATGTATCATAATGAGGTATTCCATTGTGCGCTGGAAGCAATCCGTCTTTCCAGACGTTATGGCTATTGTATGTCAGATGAATTTCTTGCAAAAATCCATAAGATGGCATACGCAAACTTACTCTGGAAAAAGCCGAACCATTGTCAGATTGCCCAGGGAGACAGCGATGAAACCGATCTGCGGGATCTTTTGTCCCAGAGCGCGTATTTATTCCAGGATCCAGAGCTGAAATATGGCGGATATGATCGGCTGGATTTTGACGGAGCATGGGATTACCTGCAGGAAGGAGCAGAATCCTATGAGAAGATTGTGGCGCAGAAACCAGAGAAACTGTTTTATAAATTAGAGAACAGCGGAAATGTTTATATCCGTTCCGGATGGGGAGAAAACGACGATTTCTTCCATTTCCGCTGCGGCAGTTTAGGCGGAGGGCATGGCCATTCTGACAAACTGCACATCGATCTGGCAATAAACGGGGAAGATATCCTGATTGATCCAGGCCGCTATCATTATGTGGACGGGGAAATCCGTCATGAACTGAAAAATTCCTGCAGTCATAATACGCCGTCAGTCGATGGCAAAGATTATCTGGTCTGCCTGGATTCCTGGGGGATTTCTGGAATGACGCCGGCCTACCAGATGCCTGTCTGCGAGAAAAACGGATTCCGTCTGGTTCAGGGAGGACATGGCGGCTACCTTCACAATGGAAAAGGCAACGTTTACATTCAGAGAAAAGTTCTGGCTCTGGGAACGGATCTGTATGTTGTTGCGGATGAATTTTTTGCAGGAGAAGAACATACCTTCCAGCAGAATTATCATTTCCACCCAGATGGAATCCTTACTGCCTGCGAAGGAGAAAACAGGGTTCATTACACAGGCAGAAATGTAGAATCGGATTTTTTGTTTTTTGGAAATAGCAGGGAAGAAACAAACGTTTACCATTCCAGAATGTCCAGAAATTATAACCAGATGGAAGAGAATATGTCAATTCAGGCATCCTGCAAAAAAGACGGCTTTGGCTGCCTTCTGACTGTTATTGCGGGAGGGAAAAAGGGAGAATATAAGACTCCAAAGGCAGAACTTGCAGAAGTATCTTCTCCTGCCAGGGGAAGAATCCTGACAGAAGAAGAGGCTCATGGACTCCGGATTACATGGAAAGGAAAAACCTATCTGGTACTGATGGGCCATAAGGACATCGGAGGCGCAAATGAAATGCTTGGCTCCGACGGCTATATGGGCCTGGGAAGTGTAATCGTATTTGAGGAGGACCAGGAAAAAACAGGAGGAACGGTACTTTATTGGTAAGATTTACAGCACAAACCGTCCTTCCAGCGCCAGAAACTGGTCTAACATCATCCTGCTGACCTTTGCCCCAAAGCGGGTGGCAGGATGATTGGCGTAATACATAGGATCGCTGAAATTTTTATGCATCATAACGATGACATAGGGGCCGTAAGGGGTATAGACGATGCCGCCGTCGTTGCGGCAGGCGTCCATACTGCCGCTTTTGGAAGCGACCTGAATGGAAGTTTCTTCGCCGTTGTCTTCGCCATCCATATAGTAAACTGGAAAATCACGGACAATCATGGAGTTGTAGTGCTGCTGTTTAAAGATTTCAATCATAGCGGCATCTTCCTCTGGTCCGATAAGCTGGTGCTTTGCCAGGCGGACAAAGATGCTGGCATAATCTCTTGGGGTGGACGTGCCGAGCCGCCCCATATTTTCTCCGTCGAAATGGAGATACCGGTGAAGCTTAGTGGATGTACATCCAAGTTTCTGGATGCAGGCGTTAATGGTATCGATTCCCAGATATTCAATTATCATGTTGGTAGCGGCGTTGTCGCTGACAATGATCATCAAAGTAGCGGCGTCTTTTACCCGCAGTGAGGCTCCGAAATCCAGGGAATGAACCAGGCCGCTTCCGGATACGCAGTGATTTTCTTTGTAGATCAGAGTATCGTTCAGATCGGCTTTGCCTTGTTTGATTTGGTCAAATAAGCAGGCCAGGATATAGGTTTTGATGGTGCTGGCAGTTTCAAAATCTTCGTCTGGGCCGATTGCTACAACGTTTCCCTTTAAATCGTCCGCATAAAAGCACATATGGCCGTCATAGCTTTTTAATTCCGCAGCAATTCTTTTTTCTAACGTAAATCTTGGATCCATGATGCATCTCCTTTTCTTTTGCAGTGATTTATAATTGAGGAAGCTGGTCCATCAGGTAAACCAGTTCATCGCACATATGATTGAGCTGATCCGTTCCTGGAATTTCAATCCCATGTATGAGATAGTTCCGGATTCCCAGAAGTCTGGAAAAAATCTCCAGATCTTCACTGGAAAATACTTTGATCCGTTTGACACAGGCGGCCTGCATGGCATTTCCCCTGGATTTGGGAGAACGGCGGCGAATCAGACGGTTTAAGGAGGATTCTAAAGCAATCCATAAATCAATAAAATGTTCTAACGCCTGTTTCCGCTCCTCCGGCATATTTTCACTAAGAGGATGCAGTTCCAGATACAGGGCGTAACGTCTGCTGTTTCCGGAAAGAATCCGGTCTGTAAGCTGTTGGCATACGGTTCTCCGGTCATTCTGGAGACGAAGGGATTTTAAAATCTGCCCCAATTCCTGGACGCTGTCCAGCTTCAGACGGTTTAAAAGACGGAACAGCAGTTCTACATTTCCCATGCGTACTTTAATATCAGACGATGGCGGAGAGCTATTTAAGTAATTATAAAGGTAAGAGGCCAGGTCGTACTGATTGCTGAACGCAGCGGTCGTACTCTGGATTCGTTTATCGCCTGCGGCCTGGAGGCGTTCTAAGGCAATTTCTCCGCTTAGTACAAGGCCGTTTAATTCGTCTAAGATGGAAAGCTCTTCTTCGGAAAGAGCGCCTTTTAACGGCTTGTAGATGAGGTCATGCTCTACTTCCGACCAGGCGTGCATTAAGACCGACGCCACCTGGATTTCCAGGCGTACCTGGGCGTATTTTTTCTGTCTGGCGTCTAACTGCTCTTCCCGCATCTGGACACGGTAGTGATTGGCCCAGTAGCCGGAAAAACGCTTGTTGTATGTAGGCGGTTTGGACTCGTTGGGAAAACTGCGGATTTCCCGTACGGCAAATAAGGTATTGATGACTTTGTCGGCTTTCTCCCTGTCGCCTGGGAAGTAAAGGGAGACGCGGACGCCGGATAAGTCGGCGATGTCTTCATAGATTTCTGCTAAGGTCTGGTAGAAAACCCCGCGTTTCCGGCTGCGCTGTTCCACCTTGACTTTTAAACGGGAAGGATTTTTTGCCCTGGAAGTGACCATGGCGCGGATACCAGAAGAGCGCAGAGCTTCTTCTAATAGTTTTGCTCCCAGCCGCGCAGCCATATCATAGTAATTGAATTTGCTTTTATAATCTTCTATAAATTGATTGATTAACTCCATAGAAGGACTCCTTTCACCCGAAAACAGGCAAAGATGAACCTACAAGTTCCGGTAATAGAAGAAAAAGCCCCACAATCTTACGATTGTGAGGCTTTTATTCAGCGCGCCAGAGAAGATTCGAACTCCCGACACTACGGTCCGTAGCCGTATGCTCTATCCAGCTGAGCTACTGACGCACACTACTGTTTCCCAGCCAAAAGGCTTTCTCAACAGCGCAAAAACAATTATATACGAGAGGATGAAAATTGTCAATAGTTTTTTGAAAAAAATAAAAAAATTGCAATTTACAGAGAGAGTGCATATAATGGAATTCATGAACACATTACCAATTTACAGGGAAACAGTAATTGAAGTAAACTTAGACAGAATTGCAGAAAATGTAAAGCAGATTCGCGCCATGGTCGGAAAGGACGTAAAAATTGCGGCGGTTGTAAAAGCCAACGGCTATGGGCATGGGGCGGTAGGAATTGCTCCGGCAATTATGGACAATGGCGGCGATTTACTTTGCGTAGCAGCTTTGTTAGAAGCGATGGAATTAAAAGAGGCGTATCCGGAGTATCCGGTACTGATTATGGGATTGACAGCAGAGGAATATTTCCCCTATGTTCTGGATTATGGCATTCTTCAGACAATCGACACGTTAGAGCAGGCGAAAGCTTTATCAGAACTGGCAAAAAAGCGGGGAAAGACTGCAGGAGTACATATTAAATATGACACAGGCTTTCACCGTCTGGGATTTCCAGATACGGAGGAGAGCCTGGATGCAATTGAAGAAATCAGCCATATGGAAGGAATCCGGATTGAGGGGATGTTTTCCCACCTGGTGCTCTTAGATGATGCGTCCAATAAAAAGCAGTATGAAGACTTTTGCCGCGCCATCCAGGCGCTGAAGGACAGAGGGGTGGAAATCCCATGCTGCCATCTGGCGGACTCTATTGCATCGGTGGACTATCCGGAGTACCGGATGGATATGATTAGGGCCGGTGCAATTATTTATGGATTAAAGGGATTCCATAAAGGCCATCTGGACATTCGCCAGGCGCTGACCTTTAAGACCAGGATTAATCATATTACAGAGGTAAAGGCAGGAGAAGGGGTAAGCTATGATTTTATGTGGCGGGCAGAACGGGATACCCGTATCGGAACTCTGCCGTTTGGCTATGCAGACGGTTATCCCAGGAATTTAAGAGGAAAAGGGATGGTAACGATCCATGGAAAGCAGGTTCCGGTGGTAGGAGTGCTCTGTATGGATCAGTGCATGGTGGATTTAGGAGACGTACCGGAAGCAGCAGTAGGAGATGAAGTGATCATTTACGGAGACGGAACCGGCAATACCCTGGATATTCAGGCGGTCAGCGTCCTGGCAGAGACTAATAAAAACGATATCGTGTCCCGATTAACCCAGAGACCAGCCAGAATCTACAAAAAAGACGGAAATATCACAGAGATTAAAACCATGATGGGGAGGAAACAATATGAGCCTGACAGAACCTGAAATCTGGTCAGACGCCTGGGCGGCTGACCAGACAGAAAAAATGCTTCCGATGCTGACCCAGATCCGCAGACGGCTTCACCAGCATCCGGAACTGGGAACTATGGAATACGAAACGGGAGCCATCATACGGGAATATCTGGATGAATGGGGGATTCCTTACCAGTACCCTTGCGCAGATACGGGCATTGTTGCGCTGGTAGAAGGAAAAGGAACGGAAACGGCAGAAAAAAGCAATCAGGGAAAGACCATAGGCATACGGGCAGATATTGACGCCCTTCCTATGACAGAAGACGACTCCCGCCCTTACTGCTCGAAACATCCAGGAGTCATGCACGCCTGCGGCCATGACGCCCATACGACGATTGCCCTGGGAGTGGCCTGGCTGCTAAAAAAGTATGAAAAACAATGGAGCGGGAATGTAAAGCTGTTTTTCCAGCCGGCAGAGGAGACCTGCGGAGGCGCGGAACGGATGGTAGAAGAAGGATGTATGGAAAATCCCCACGTAGACTATGTCCTGGGTCTTCATATGATGCCGACCTATGAGTACGGGGAAGTTGAAGTCAAATACGACGACTTAAATGCTTCTTCCGATGAAGTAAATCTGATTATCAAAGGAAAAAGCTGTCACGGCGCTTATCCGGACGGCGGAATTGACGCCATTACCGAAGCCGCTGCGGTCATCCAGAGCCTTCAGACCCTGGTAAGCCGGAGAATTTCACCATTCAAAAACGCAGTGTTTTCCTTAGGTACCATTAAAGGCGGCACGGCGGCTAACGTAATGGCAGACCGTGTGGAACTGGAAGGCACGTTAAGAACCACGGATCCGGAGACCAGACAGATGGCAAAAGCGTATATCAGGCAGGTGACAGAAGACATCTGCAGGGCCTACGGCGGACAGGGAGAAGCGATCTTTACCCCTGGCTATGATGCGCTGATTAATACCAACGAGATTGTTGACATTGCCATTGAGACGATTTCAGAAAGTCTGGGGAAAGAACACATTCATTTCAAACAGTTCCCAAGCCTGGGAGTAGAAGATTTTTCATTCTTTTTAAACAAAGCGCCTGGCGTTTTTTATCATTTAGGCTGCGCCAACAAAGAAAAGGGAATCGATGCGCCTCTTCACAACAACCAGTTTGACATTGATGAAAGAGTATTATCCCTGGGAGTCCGGCTTCAGACGCGGTTAGTCCGGAAACTTTTAACGGCTTGTATTCGAAAATGAAATCCGCTATAATAGGGAAAACAGTGGAAAGTCGGGGGATAGGAGGCTATGAAAGAACGATTGAAAGATAAAATGAGCATCAAAAAACGTCTGATTACCATAGAACTGATTAGCATTCTGGGGATGATTGCCATAGGACTGGTGGCCATTGTGACCAGCGGTTCGATTAATCAGGCCAGTACGGATATTGCGAAATACTGGGCTCCTGCGGTAATTGCTGCAGAAGAACTGAACACCCATACGTCCGATTACCGGATTGCCGAGCACAACCATGCATTGTCGGAACAGAAGGACGACATGAAAGCCATGGAAGAAGAAATTTTAAAAGAGCGGCAGCTCATTGACCAGGCCTTTGAAAATTATATGAACCATTATGCAAGAGGCGGCGAAGCAGACCTGATTTACCAGGCCAGAAAGGCGTGGGACCAGTATCTGGTGTGCAGCGATGAAATTCTGGAAATCAGCCGGAAAAATCAGCCGGAAGAGGCATTAAAGCTGCTTCAGGGAGAGCCCAAGGAGCTGTTTGACGAGGCAAGCCTGATTCTGAAAGAATTGGCAGAAAACAATCAGGCAGGGGTAGAGGCGTCCAGCGAATACGGAAACTATCTGTACAGGCGTCTGATTGGATGGAAAATTGTGATGATCCTGTTTTTAGGAGCCGCGTTGTCTGTATTTGTTATCTCGCTGATTCGGGGAATCGCAGTGCCAATCGGCAATATTGTAGACGGCGTTACCCGTCTGGCGGCAGGAAATCTGGATGTGCATCTGGAACTTTCCGGAGATAAGGAAATGCAGGAGGTGGAAAAGGCGGTAAATCTGCTTTCCGACAATTTAAAGACAATGACGACTGATCAGAAAAAGCTGTTAAACGAGATTGGAAGAGGAAACTTAACGGTATCTTCAAAGAGAGAGAACGCCTACCATGGAGACTTCGCCTCTATTTTATATGAGATGAAGGGACTGGAGACCAGACTGCAGGAAAGAGAATCACAATCCCATGCAAAGGAGACAGACAACTAGATGACAGACAGACAAACCGCTGCGCCAAGCCAGTGGATGATGCAGACGAAGCGGGCAGATTTTACTGCGATTGCTGAAAACTATCACATTAGTCCGGTAACCGCCCGCATTATCCGCAACAGGGACGTTGTGGAAACAGAAGAGATAGAACGGTATCTATATGGAACCATTTCGGATCTTTACAGTCCGGATCTCCTTCCGGATATGGAAAAAGCGGTAAAAATTCTGAAAGAAAAGACAGAGTCCGGCAAACGGATTCGGGTAGTAGGAGATTACGATATTGACGGAGTGTGTTCCACGTATATTCTGCTCACGGCCTTTAAGGAAACCGGCGCTTTTGGAGATTACCGGATACCGGACCGGATTAAGGATGGGTATGGAATCAATGAAGCCATTATCCAGCAGGCCTTTGAAGACGGAGTGGATACCATTCTGACCTGCGACAATGGAATTGCCGCTGTGGAACAGATCCGTATGGCAAAAGAACTGGGAATGACGGTTATTATTACGGATCACCATGATATCCAGAAAGACGGGATGGGAAACGATATTCTGCCGGCAGCAGATGCTGTGGTAAACCCGAAGCGGAGTGACAGCAGGTATCCATATCCGGAAATCTGCGGGGGAATGGTGGCTTATAAGCTGATGCGGGCGCTATATGAAGCGTTTGGAATTCCTCTTAAAAAGTGGGAAGAAATGCTGGAATTTGCCGCAATCGCCACAGTGGGAGACGTAATGAAACTTCAGGATGAAAACCGGATTGTGGTAAAAGAAGGCTTAAAACGCATTGGACAGACCAGAAACCTGGGGCTTTTGAGCCTGATTGAGAAAAATAACTTAAATCCGAAAACGCTGACCGCTTATCATATCGGATTTGTAATCGGCCCCTGTTTAAACGCAGGCGGCCGTCTGCAGACTGCAAAGACAGCGCTGAAGCTTCTGATGGCAGAGGATCCAGTAACGGCAGACCATCTGGCAGGAGAACTGAAAGACTTAAACGAGCAGCGGAAGGACATGACCTTAAAGGGAACGGAAGAAGCCATTGCCCAGGTGGAAGAATGCTTTCAGGATGACCGCGTTCTGGTAGTATTTCTTCCGGACTGCCACGAATCCCTGGCTGGAATCGTGGCTGGCAGGCTCAGGGAAAAGTTCCAGAAGCCGTCTTTCGTACTGACCCGTTCCGAAGAAGGGGTAAAGGGATCTGGACGTTCCATAGAGGCCTACCATATGTTTGAGGGGCTGGTGGAGGTAAAAGACCTGCTGACAAAGTTTGGCGGACATCCCATGGCGGCCGGATTGTCCCTTCCGGAAGAACACGTGGAAGAATTCCGGCGCCGTCTGAATGAAAACGCCCGTCTGACCGAGGAAGATTTTATCCGGAAAGTCTGGATAGACGTTCCCATGCCGTTAGAATACATAAACGAATCTCTGATTCAGGAATTAGAACGGTTAGAACCGTTTGGAAACGGCAACGAAAAGCCCCAGTTTGCCCAGAAAGACTTGTCTGTCCGGAATGTGCGGGTATTGGGAAAGAACCGCAACGCAGTAAGGCTTTCCCTGGTAACTCCTGGCGGATTTGCCATGGATGGAATGTTTTTTGGAGAGGGGGCCCGTTTTGCAGAAGAACTTGCCGGAAAGCATTCCATAGATATCGTGTATTATCCTACAGTGAATGAATATAACGGAAACCGGACCCTTCAGGCAATTATTAAGGAATACCGGTTTCCTGAAACATAAAGTCCAAAATAAAATTCAAAAATGAAAGCTGAAAGGGAGGAAATACGTATGGTAAATGAAGTGATGAAGTTTCTTACAGAGCAGGATCCGGAGATCGGAAAAGCAGTAGAGAAAGAATGCGCCAGACAGAGACGCAACCTGGAACTGATTGCATCTGAAAACATTGTCTCTGAAGCCGTTATGATGGCAATGGGTACTGTTCTTACCAACAAATATGCAGAAGGTTATCCTGGAAAGCGGTATTATGGCGGCTGTGAAGTTGTGGATGAAGTGGAAACCATTGCTATTGAGCGTGCGAAAAAGCTGTTTGGCTGCGATTATGCCAATGTGCAGCCACATTCCGGAGCGCAGGCGAATATGGCAGTATTTGTGGCAATGTTAAAGCCTGGAGATACGGTAATGGGAATGAATTTAAATCATGGCGGCCACCTGACCCATGGAAGCCCAGTGAATTTTTCCGGACTTTATTTTAACATTGTGCCTTACGGCGTAAACGATGAAGGATTCCTTGATTATGATGAGATGGAGCGCCTGGCAGTCGAACACAAGCCTAAATTAATTGTAGCCGGAGCCAGCGCATACGGACGCATCATTGACTTTAAACGGTTCCGCCAGGTGGCAGATAAAGTAGGCGCTTATCTGATGGTTGATATGGCGCACATTGCAGGACTGGTAGCGGCAGGCCTTCATCCAAGCCCCATTCCCTATGCAGATGTGGTTACGACAACAACGCACAAAACGTTGAGAGGGCCGAGAGGCGGTATGATTTTAGCCAACAAAGAGGCGGCAGAAACGTTTAATTTTAACAAAGCTATTTTCCCAGGGACCCAGGGCGGACCTTTAGAGCACGTAATCGCAGGAAAGGCAGTCTGCTTTGGAGAAGCTTTAAAGCCGGAATTTAAAGCTTATCAGGAACAGGTAGTAAAGAACGCCAAGGCCTTGGCGGCGGCCTTAGAAAAGCAGGGATTTAAGGTTCTGACCGGAGGTACGGACAACCACCTGATGCTGATCGACCTGCGGGGAATGGAAGTAACTGGAAAAGAACTGCAGAACCGCTGTGACGAAGTATATATTACTCTGAATAAAAATTCCGTACCAAACGATCCAAGAAGCCCGTTTGTGACATCCGGCGTCCGGATTGGCACTCCGGCGATTACGTCCAGAGGTCTGGTAGAAGCAGATATGGACAAGATTGCAGAGTGCATCTGGCTGGCAGCCACAGATTTTGAAGCAAAGGCAGATTACATTCGGGCAGAAGTTACCAGAATTTGCGAGAAATATCCGATTTACCAGTAAGAATTTATGGGGGAATACAATGGGATGGAAGGATCAGTGCGTTGCTGCGCTGGATGAAGAAAAGTTATTTGAGAATTCAGAACATCGGACCAGATTTCTGGAACTGATGGACTGCTATGGCGGTTATCCGTTTTTTACAAAAGGTCTTTGCAAATGTATGTATCTTTCGGCCTGGGATGAAGAACATTTTGCCATTCTTTTGGAAACATTGATGAGGATGTCTCTGGGCAGAGAGCAGAATACCGAAGATATGGAAGCAAATGGAGAAGCGTTGGCAAGAGAGGAAGACGGAGATGAGCAGAAAATGTATCTCCTATCCTGCGAATTTCTGGAAGGAAAGCCGTGTAGCATTGATTTGGACACCGTATCTGCCAATACTGCATATGTGATGAAACAGGCGCTGAAAGCAGCGGAAATCATTGAGAAGCTGTAAAGGATGAGATGGATGGTCTTGCCATCCATCTCATTCAGATAATATGATAACGAATTGAAGATTCCGAAGAAGGACAGATGGTTATAGCCTGTCCATTCTTCGGAATCGTTTTTTATACTTTTACCATCCTATATCCTACTCCGATATGCGTCTGGATATACTGGGGAGAGTCTGGCGTTTTTTCAATTTTTTTGCGGAGAGTCGCCATAAAAACACGGAGTGAAGCAATATCATTATCCCAACTGCTGCCCCATATATGCTGCGTTAAAAAAGTATGCGTCAGAACTTTTCCTACGTTTTTAGAAAGTAGGCACAGCAGCTTATATTCGATAGGAGTTAAGTGGAGTTCTTCCCCATCCAGATAAGCGCAGCCGGCAGCATAGTCTACCCTGAGCTGCCCATTGGTAAAAACAGAAGACTCGATGGGCGATTCTTTCTGCATCATTGCAAGCCTTCTTTGCGTAACGCGTAATCTGGCAAGCAGTTCCTCTACGGAAAATGGTTTTGTAAGGTAATCGTCCGCTCCGGCATCAAGAGCATCGATTTTATCTGTATCTTCGCTTCGGGCGCTGATGACAATAATGGGCGTGTTTGTCCAGGAACGGATTTTTTCAATCACTGCGACGCCATCCATATCAGGCAGTCCTAAATCCAGCAGAACAATATCCGGATTATGGGATGACGCTTCTAAAATAGCGGATTGACCGTTTGGCGCGGTAAGATACCGATAGTCGTGCGCTTTTAAAGTAGTTGTGATTAAATTTCTGACGGATGTATCGTCTTCTACAACTAATATAAGTAACTTATTCATAAATTTTGACCTCCCCAACAGGCAGTGTAAATGTAAATATGGTACCATGCGGCAGATTATCAGAAACTTTGATTTCGCCGCCGTGAGCATGAATAATAGACTTACAGAGTGACAACCCCAGTCCCAGACTGCGGCGGCTGTCTGCAATCTGGTTTGCGCCGCTGTAAAACATATCAAATATTCTCGGCTTTAATTCATCAGGGATTCCGGCGCCGTCATCGGAAATGGAAATAACGGCTTTATTCCCCTGTTTCTCTGTTTTTATAACAATGTGGGAGTTTTTCGGCGTATATTTAATGGCATTGTCCACGATATTGATAATGACCTGTACAATCAGCCTTGCGTCCATTTTGGCAAGCAGGAATTCCTCTTTACTTTCAACAGAAATAGAATGTTCGATACTTTTCCGGTTGATATGGTGCAATGCTTCTGTGATTACATCGTCTACCAGTTCTTCTGACATCCGCAGATTTAACCGGCCTTCTTCAATTTTTGTAACGGCCAGCAGATTTTCTACAAGGTTAATCAGCCACATGGAATCGTCGTAAATATCCATGTAAAGCTGCTTCTTTGTGTCACGGTCAAAGGAATCGCCATTAGACAGCAGGTTGCTGGCATTGCCGGAAATAGACGTTAAAGGTGTCCTTAAATCGTGGGAAATGGCTCGCAGCAGGTCTGCCCGAAGCTGTTCATTTTTTGCTAGAATAGCCGCTTCCTGTTTTTCACGGGCATTTTTTTCATTCTCTAAGGCAAGCGCACATTCGCCTAAAATAGACAATAAAATGCTGTTTTCAAACGGATCAAGCGGAGACTCATCCATGACAATCCCAACAACGCCATATACCATATTCGTGCTGCGGACAGCAAGATATAAGCATTTTGCATTGGAAAGGGTGCCTGTTGTTGCGCCGGCGTGTTTGTTATTTTTCAATACCCATGCGGCAACTGCTTTTTCATTATCTGAAGTGCACTCGCTTAAATCCGCTTCGGCTGCAGAAAAAATTTGCGGTTCTTCCAGTTTTTCATCTTTGGATAAATAGAAAACAACATTTTTTCCCAACAGCTTGATGAGCTGGTTTGATGTTAAAGAGACGATTTCATGTTTGTCTTTTGCCTGCTGCAATAGCTGGTTAGTATCAAACAGAATTTTGGTACGGTAGGCAGACTTTGCCGCCTGCTTTGCCTGGTTCTTAATCCTTACCGCAAGAGAGCCTGTAAGGAGCGCTGCCAGAAACATAATAACAAAGGTAACGGGATAGCCTTGATCATATGCCTGCAGGGAAAATACCGGCTCTGTAAACAGAAAATTAAAAACCAGGACGCTTACAATCGAGGAAACCAGGCTATATACCTGATGCTTTGTGGTAACTGCGGTAATAAGCACTCCAAGGACAAACACGGTAATGATGTTCGCTTCGTTAAATCCCAGTTTTTGAAAAATCATTCCAATCAGACTGGAAGCAATCAGAATCCCGATGCATTTCAATATATCAGTAGCAGAAAAAACAATAAAGTCCTTTTTCTTTGCCTTTTTTTGGTGGTAGATGGCTGTATTCGAAATGGTATCAGGAATAATATGTACATCTACATCAGGTGCATGGGCAATCAGCTTTTCGGTCAGGGGCGGTTTGCTGAACAGATGGTGTCTGGCGGCAGAACTGCGTCCGATCACAATTTTTGATACGCCGGACAGTCTGGCAAATTCAGCAATCTGAAAGGGAACGTCTTCTCCATATACGGTTTCAATTTTTGCGCCAAGCTGTTCGGCAAGGTGCATATTAGAACGCAGACGTTTTAAATCTTCTTCCCCCATTACTGAAAAATCAGGAGTTTCTACAAATAATGCCGTGAGAGTTCCCTTGAAAGCAAAGGCCATTCTTGCGGCGGTGCGGATGATTTTTGCATTAGAAGGGGAGGAAGAAAGACATACGAGAATATGCTCGTCCGTATGATAATAGCCATTTTTTTTAATACGGGCATTTTCTGTAAGAATATTTACCCGATCGGCACAACGGCGCAGTGCAATCTCCCTGAGAGCTGTCAGATTCTCTATCGTAAAAAAGTTTTCCATGGCCTGTCTTGCCTGATTTTCCTGATAGACATTCCCTGCGCCAAGGCGTTCAATTAAATCCTGAGGTTCAATATCTACCAGTTCTACCTGATCGGCCTGATCAAATACGGAATCTGGAATGCGCTCCCGTACCACCACTTCTGTAATAGAGGCGACCATATCGCAGAGACTTTCTATATGCTGTACGTTGACCGTTGTGTACACGTCAATCCCTGCCCGCAATAATTCTTTGATATCCTGATAACGCTTTGCATGACGGCATCCTGCCGCGTTTGTGTGGGCAAGTTCATCTACAAGAATCAATTTAGGATTTCTTTTCAGCGCGGCGTCGACGTCAAATTCATGTAACCGGATACCATTATAGGATATTTCTTTTGCAGGGAGAACTTCCAGGCCATTCAGAAGTGCGGCTGTTTTTGGTCGTTCATGGGGTTCTATGTAACCAGCTACGACATCAATGCCTTCCTGCTTTGCTATATGAGCTGCCTCTAACATCGCGTAGGTTTTCCCTACGCCTGCCGCATATCCAAAAAATATTTTCAAATGTCCTTTATTCTGATTTTCTTCTTCATCCTGGATTGCCTTTAATAACTGATCTGGATTTTGCCTACCGCTCATAGTATTCCCCTCTTTCGATTTAGTTATTAAGATTATAGCACGTTTTCTTTCTTTAAATATGAAAACATTTTTGTATATACTTAATTTCTCCCAGAACAAGCATAGAACTATCAGACGGCAGATACGTATCTGAATTGATTCTTAAATCCAGAATTCCGTTTGTTTTGATTGCCATAATATTGATATTATATTTTTTTCGTATATCTAACTGTCCGACTGTTTTTCCAATCCAGTCATGCGGTACAGACAGTTCAAAAATGGCGTGCTCCTCATCTAATTCTATGTAATCCAGGATATGATCGGCGCTGTACCGGATTGCAGTCCAATTGGCAAGCTGTTTTTCTGGATAAACAATCTCGTCTGCTCCATTGCGCAAAAGGAATTTTGCGTGGACATCCCTGGCCGCACGGGACACGACCAGTTTTGCACCCAGCTCTTTTAAAAGAGCTGTTGTTTCGAGCGAGTTTTGAAAATTATCTCCAATTGCTACGATACAAACATCAAAATTCCGGACGCCGAGAGAACTTAAAAAATCTTCATTTGTCGCATCGCCTATCTGCGCATTCGTCACATAGGGAAGAATTGCTTCTACGCGGCTGTCTTCTTTATCTATCGCCATTACCTGATGATGGAGTTCATCCAATTTCATTGCAATATGCCTTCCAAATCTTCCAAGACCAATTAGTAAAATAGATTTCATCGTTTGTCTCCTTTAACCTACTGTTATTTTTTCCTGAGGGTACTTTGAACTGCTGGGCTTTCTTTCTGAAAGTGCGGCAAAAACCAATGTCAATCCGCCGACTCTGCCGAGGAACATCAGGCAAATCAAAATGAAATGGGAAAGGGCTCCCAGTTTGGGAGTAATTCCCAGAGACAGCCCTACTGTACCAATTGCAGACGCCGTTTCAAACAAAGCCGAGATTAGGGGAATATCTTCAACGCTGCTGATAATCATACCTCCAGTAAGGAACAATGTAATATACAGTGAAAAAATAGTAGATGCATGTTTAATCGTATCATCAGGAATTCTTCTGCCAAAAAAATGGGTGTGCTCTTTTTTCTGGAACACTGACAGAGCAGACGAAACAAGAACCGCAAGGGTCGTTGTTTTCATACCTCCAGCCGTAGAACCAGGAGAGCCGCCTATTATCATCAATATAATAATCAGCATTTGTCCGACTTCGCTTATCGATGTCAAATCTGCCGAATTAAACCCAGCTGTTCTCGGCGTGACAGATTGAAACAGAGAAACCCAGATTCTCTTAATAAATGGTAAATCAGAAAATTCAAAAAAGAAAAAATAAAGTGCAGGAAACACGATTAAAAGTGCCGTTACTGTAAGAATCACTTTACTTTGCATCCGGTATTTTTTGAAATTCCATTTATTATTCTTGATATCTTCCCATGTGAGGAATCCAATACCGCCGACAATGATCAGAAGCATAATCGTTATATTGATAATCGGCTGTGCAGAATAAGAGGTAATAGAAGAAAAGGGTTCTTTTACTCCCATCAGATCAAAGCCTGCATTGCAAAAAGCGGAAACCGAGTGGAACAGAGAATACCAGATGCCCTTAAAAAAGCCGAACTCTCTGCAGAAAACAGGAGCTAAAAAAGCCGCTCCGATTAATTCAATTAAAACAACGGTTTTAATTATAAATTCTGTTCTTCGCACAATCCCGCCTACCGTCGGAGCGGCAATCGCTTCCTGCATGGTGCTTCTCTGCATTAATCCAATTTTACGGCCGGACACCATTGCCACTGCGACAAAAATCGTAACAATTCCCATTCCTCCGATTTGAATCAGCAGTAAAATAACCCCTTGCCCGAAGGCAGACCAGTACGTCGCCGTGTCGTAAATAACCAGACCGGTTACACAAACTGCAGAGGTGGCGGTAAACAAAGCGTCCCGAAAGGGGGTAACCTGACCGCTCTGCGCAGAAACCGGCAGCATTAAAAACAGGCTGCCAAAAAGAATTACAGATAAAAAGCCTAAAATAATGATCTGAAACGATGTGATATGACGATGTCCTGATTTTTTTGTTTTCTGCATAAAAATACCCTCATCATTTTAATTTCATATTTATATCGGCTTTATTTTATCTTTATTTGTATTAAATGGGTATAAGCAAGCCTGCTTTGAAATTAAGATTACGTAAAGATGGGCAGAAGCTTTTTGACGTCTGCCCATCTTAGAGGACATTACAGAATGCCATCCAACATTAAATTAACTTTCAGGACATTTACAGTTTCTTCGCCAAAAACGCCTAAAAACCGGCCGTCCGTACATTTCTTTATGATGCTTCTGACTTCCTCTTGTGTCATACCGTTTGCCTGTGCAATCCTTGGCACCTGGTATTCTGCTGCAGCAGGGGAGATATGCGGATCCAGTCCGCTGCCTGAGCAGGTTACAAGGTCAACAGGAATTGCAGTTTTATCCATATCAGGATTTGCTTCGCGAATCATTTCCACCCGTTGTGCAACTAAAGATTCAAATTCTTCACTGGCAGGGGAAAGGTTGGACGGAGCCGCATACATCAGCATTTTACCAGTTTCATCTTTATAAGTGGATATGTCAACATTCATAATACGTCCCCACATATGTTCTGCATCCGTATATTGCTGTCCTAAAAGTTCGCATCCGTATTTCTTTCCGTCCACCTCGATGAGACTGCCATTTGCTTTATCTGGGAAGATAAGCTGTGCCGCGATTGTTACAACACCCGTATAAGCAACGCCGCATAGCAGGGTAAAGAAAAGAAAGATAAGCAACGCCCTGGGGATGAGTTCTTTTATTCGTTCCATATGTTAAGCCTCCTTATTATCAGACCAGACCGGTCATAACCAGCAGAATATCAATCAGTTTTACGAAAATAAACGGAGCAATTAATCCACCTAAACCATAAATCAGCAGATTTCGCGACAATAACTTTCCCGCCGGAACTTCACGGTATTTAACGCCTTTTAATGCCAATGGAATCAGGGCGATGATAATCAGCGCATTGTAAATAATGGCAGATAGCACAGCGCTCTGCGGAGAATGCAGTCCCATAATATTGAGAGCGGACAGTCCAGGATAAAGTCCCATAAACAAAGCCGGAATGATTGCAAAATACTTTGCCACATCGTTTGCGATGGAAAAAGTAGTCAGACTTCCCCGTGTCATTAGAAGCTGTTTTCCAATCCGTACAATATCGATCAGTTTCGTAGGCGAAGAATCTAAATCCACCATATTGCCAGCTTCCTTTGCTGCCTGTGTTCCTGTATTCATGGCAACTGCCACATCCGCCTGCGCAAGGGCGGGAGCGTCGTTGGTTCCGTCGCCTGTCATGGCAACTAGATGCCCCTTTGCCTGAAACTCACGAATCATAGCTAATTTCCCTTCAGGAGTTGCCTGGGCAAGAAAGTCGTCTACGCCTGCTTCGGCTGCAATCGCAGCGGCAGTCATCGGATTGTCGCCTGTGATCATGATGGTTTTGATTCCCATTTTCCGGAGAGCCGCAAATTTTTCCTGAACGCCCTGTTTGATAATATCTTTTAGATGAATGACTCCGAGGATTCTATGATTTTTCGCAACAACCAGGGGAGTTCCGCCTTGTTTTGCAATATCCTGTACAATGCGGTCGCATTCCTCTGAGTATAGGCCTCCTGCATGGGTCACATAAAGCTGCATAGATTCTGCCGCGCCCTTACGGATCTCATTTCCGTCAAAATCCACGCCACTCATTCGGGTTTTTGCTGTGAATGGAACAAAAGTCATATGTTTATCCGACAATTCCCTGCCCCTGATTCCGTATTTTTCTTTTGCGAGAATTACCACACTTCTTCCTTCCGGAGTTTCATCGGCAAGAGATGATAACTGCGCTGCATCGGCAAGCTCTTCCTCGCTTGTACCGTCTACCGGAATAAATGCGTGTGCCTGGCGGTTACCGAGAGTGATGGTACCTGTTTTATCAAGCATCAGGATATCCACATCTCCGGCAGCTTCAATCGCTCTGCCGCTCATGGCAAGCACATTTGCCTGATTGAGCCGGCTCATACCGGCAATACCGATGGCAGAGAGCAGTGCGCCGATGGTAGTAGGAGCAAGACACACCAACAAAGCAACCAGGGTCGTAATAGAAGTCGGATTGTCAATTCCCGCCTGTTTTGCCGAAAAGGCAGAATAGGTATAAAGGGACATGGTAACAAGGATGAAAATAATGGAGAGCGCTACAAGAAAAATCTGCAAAGCGATTTCATTAGGAGTCTTTTTTCTTGCAGCTCCTTCTACCATGGCAATCATTTTATCCAGGAAGCTCGATCCGGCTTCGCTTGTAATCTGGATGACAATCCAGTCGGACAGTACGGTTGTGCCGCCAGTAACGGCGCTTCTGTCGCCGCCAGCTTCACGGATAACTGGCGCAGATTCGCCGGTAATGGCGCTTTCATCTACAGAAGCAGCGCCTTCTATTACCTCGCCGTCGCCAGGAATCTGTTCACCTGCTTTTACAATTACGATGTCTCCTTTTTTCAAAGAGGAAGAAGATATGTTTGTAATCAGCTCTTTACTGTCAGCAGATGGGATTTTATGCGCTTCCACGTCTTTTTTAGAGGCTCTTAACGCGTCAGCCTGGGCTTTTCCTCTGCCCTCGGCAATCGCTTCTGCAAAATTTGCAAAGACACAGGTAAACCATAAAATAACTGCAATGGAAAACGTATATCCGCTGGATGCGTCTTTTAATCCAAACAATGAAACTATCCATAATCCGGTTGTCAGAATTGCAGATAGATATACCAGCAGCATGACAGGATTTTGCAGCTGCGTTTTCGGATTTAATTTTAGAAACGATTCTTTTATTGCTCTGCCGAGCATTTTTTTATCGGCAAAAGCGCTATTCGTTTTTGATGTCATAATAGTCCCTCCTTAAACGATACTCTGGAAAAATTCTGCAATTGGGCCTAATGCCAATGCTGGGAAGAAACTCAATGCTCCCACAAGAAGAACAATAAAAATCAGCAGAAATACAAACATTGCATTCGTTGTAGAGAGAGTACCGGCAGTTGCCGCAATTTTCTTTTTTTCTGAGAGGCTTCCAGCAATTGCCAGAGTTCCGATAATTGGCAGGAATCTTGCAAACAGCATCACAAGTCCTAATGACAGATTTAGGAACACCGTATTTCCATTAAAGCCGGCAAAGGCAGAACCATTGTTTCCGCCGCAGGAGGAAAAGGTATAGAGAAGTTCTGAAAATCCGTGTGCGCCTGTATTATTCAGACTGTTTTCAATACCTGGCCATACTGCGGCAATACCGCTTCCCACAAGAATGGCTATCGGCGTTGCAAGGCATACCAGGACAGACCATTTCATTTCATACGGCTCTATTTTCTTACCTAAAAATTCTGGCGTTCTTCCTACCATTAGTCCTGCAATAAACACGGTCAGAATTGCAAATGCAAGCATTCCATATAAGCCGCATCCCACGCCGCCGAAAATAACCTCGCCAAGCTGCATTAAAAGCATAGTTATCATGCCGCCTAGCGGCGTATAGCTGTCATGCATAGAATTTACAGATCCATTGGAGGCGGCTGTAGTAAATGTGGCCCAGGTAGCAGATGAAGCAATACCGAAGCGGGTTTCTTTTCCTTCCATATTTCCACCTGCCTGGCCTGCCATGGAAATATCCACATTTCCGTTTTGAGCAAGTTGTGGTGTAGCACCTTGCTCATTGACAGCAATCACGCTCAGTGCAAATACCAGGCAAAGGAACATCGCCATAAAGATTGCAATTCCCTGCTTTTTATTTTTTACTGCCTGGCCAAAGGTAAAGCATAGCGCCGCAGGAATTAAAAGCAGTGAAATCATCTCTATCAGATTGGTAAACGCATTTGGATTTTCAAGGGGATGAGTTGAATTTACTCCCATAAATCCGCCGCCGTTTGTACCTGTCTGTTTAATGGCAACCTGACTTGCAGCCGGACCCATTGGAACAAACTGTTCTGTCACAATTTCTGCATCCTCTATGATCTGACCGTCAACGGTAACGGTTCCTGCTTCCAGATCAATTTTTGCATTTTCTAATAGTTCGCCTTCAGCGCTTACCGCGATTGGTTCTACAAGAGATACGGTTTCCTGGCCTTTCAGATTCTGAATTACGCCGCCGCCTACTAACATCAGGGAAATTACCAGGTTAAGCGGAATTAAGATGTAAATGACGATTCTTGTCATATCAACCCAGAAACTGCCTAGCCCATCCGTTTTTACCTGTATAAATCCTCGAATCAAAGCAAACAGGACAGCAATGCCTGTTGCCGCAGACACGAAGTTCTGAACGGTCAGACCGAGGGCCTGTGTGAGATAGCTAAGAGTGGACTCTCCGCTGTACGCCTGCCAGTTTGTATTTGTAATAAAACTGGCGGCTGTATTAAAAGATAAATCCCATTTTACTCCTGGCAGCCCCTGCGGATTTCCTGGCAAAACTCCCTGCAAAAGCTGAAGCAGAAATAAAAACACCAGTCCGATACCAGAAAAGATGAGAACCGAAGTGGCGTATTGTTTCCAGTTCATCTGCTCATCCTTCGTTATCCGCAGCACCTTATATACTGCGCTTTCACAGGGGGTAAGAAGCCTGGATAAAAAAGTTTTTTCTCCGTCCATTACCTTTTTGATGTATGCTCCAAGCGGAACTGCAAGGATTATCAGAACTGCAAGATACAGAATGTATTGTATGACGGTATTCATGATTGTTCATCTCCCTTCATAAGAACATAGACATAGTAGACTAGCAGCGCCACAGCGCATAGACCAATGATGCCAACTACAAGACTCATAATCGTTTCCTCCTTTACTTGCTGCATTTTACTACCGATTGTATTAAAATGGGATTAGCAGCGCAGATATAAAATTAAGACTATCTAAAGGCGGCTACAGCCATCCAAATATCCATGTCATAGGTAATGCAAGTACCGTTGTTGAAGCAGCAACCGTCATTAAGATAACAAGAGGCATTCCAATAAACATCATTGCAAATGCAATATATGGGTGACGGAAAGCAAACCGTTCTGCTTTTCTATCAAAGTCGTGTTCAAATTTATGAATTGATTTTACTATCGCTGTCATAAGTCATTCCTCCTTACGCTTATACGATAGCATAGGAAAAATTAAAATAGGAAAAGGATGAGAGGGGATGAAATTAAAAGAAAATAAAAGATATGGAAGAAAAAGGCGGTATAGCTCTTGGATGGGCTATACCGCTTAATCAGAAAATCGTTTTTTACGAAGACAGACTGGCTGCCGCGACATTTGCGGAAGCATTAGCGTCCAATTTATTTTGGCTGCTCCGGTTGGAGTTTGGATAGGTTGGCGTATGGCTATTGCCGCTTCCGGAATAGGAAGGAGTTTTACGCAGATTTTTCTGGGCAGTGGAAAGCATCAGCTTGATACGGTTCAGCTGGTTGACTTCGCTGGCGCCAGGATCATAGTCTACGGCAATAATATTGGACTGAGGATAACTGCGGCGCAGCTCCTTGATAACGCCTTTTCCGACAACGTGGTTGGGCAGACAGCCAAATGGCTGGGCGCAGACAATGTTTTCCACTCCGTTGTGGATTAATTCCAGCATTTCTCCTGTCAGAAACCACCCTTCGCCGGTCTGATTGCCAAGAGAAACAAAATCTTTTGCCATATCTGCCAGGTTATGGATATTGGCAGGCGGATCAAAATGACGACTCTGCTCCAGTTCTTTCCTTGCAGTCTTTCGGAAGTATTCTAATAAAGCGATTCCCATGTTGCACAGGCGGGCAGTAGAACGCTTGCCGCCTAAATGGTCAGCCTTAAAGTTGCTGTTGTAGAACGCGTATAAGAGGAAGTCCATCAGATCCGGCATAACGGCTTCAGCGCCCTCTGCCTCCAGCAGTTCGACAATATGGTTGTTGGCAAGAGGGGAAAATTTGACTAAAATTTCTCCTACGACTCCAACTCGGGGCTTTTTTACAGCCAGCCGCGGCAGATTGTCAAAATCCTGGACAATGCCTCTTACATTCCGGCCAAATTCCATCATGGAAGGACTCTTTTTGGAAAGAGAAGCCGCGCATATGCCTTTCCACTTTTCGTGAAGCTGGTTGGCGCTTCCAGGCACTGCTTCATAAGGGCGTGTGGCATAAAGAACTCTCATAAATACATCGCCGTATACCACTGCCTGCATGGCCTTAGTAAGAAGCGGCAGGGTAATGGTAAATCCAGGATTGGTCTCCATGCCGTTGGCATTGACGGAAATAACCGGAATCTGCCCCATACCGGCCTTTTCCAGGGCGCGGCGGATAAATCCGATATAATTGGAAGCGCGGCAGCCGCCTCCGGTCTGGGTCATAAAAATGGCTGTGTGATCCAGGTCGTATTTTCCAGACAGGAGGGCGTCCATAATCTGGCCGATGACAATTAAGGACGGATAGCAGGCGTCATTGTTGACATACTGAAGTCCGACGTCCACGGCCCGTTTGTCATGGTTTTGCAGAACTTCCACCCGATAGCCGAAGGAACGGATGGCGGTCTCCAGCAAATCAAAGTGGATAGGAGACATCTGAGGGCAGAGGATGGTGTAGTCCTTTTTCATGTCTTTTGTAAAGACTCTGCGGTTATAGGCGCTGGAAACAATTTTTCTCTGGTAGTGTTTCTGCTCCCGAACTCTTAATGCGGCAATCAGAGAGCGGATACGGATTCTGGCAGCACCTAAGTTGTTGACTTCATCGATCTTTAATACGGTATAAATCTTACCGGATTTGGTAAGAATATCATTTACCTGGTCAGTGGTTACAGCATCCAGGCCGCAGCCGAAGGAATTTAACTGGATTAAATCCAGGAAATCACAGGTCTTTACATAGCTTGCAGCTTCGTAGAGACGGGAGTGATACATCCATTGATCGGTAACAACCAGAGGACGATCTACCTTGGCCAGATGAGAAACTGAATCTTCTGTCAGGACGGCAAATCCGTAAGAAGCGATTAAGTCCGGAATACCGTGGTGGATTTCCGGATCCACATGGTAAGGACGTCCGGCCAGGACGATGCCCCGACGATTGTGCTCTTTTAACCAGGCAATGGTTTCTTCGCCTTTTTTTTCAATGTCCAGATGGCAGGCAGAAAGCTCTTGCCAGGCCAGGTGAGCGGCATTTTTAATTTCCGTTTCTGTTACCGGAACGGCAAATCCGGAGTCAGGTCCCAGTTCCTGGATAAATTCCTGAACCAGGGCTTTGGTCAGAATTTCCTCATTGGTAAACGCCATAAATGGATTAAAGAACCGGACGCTGTGTTCCTCCAGCTCTTCCATGTTGTTTTTAATATTTTCTGCATAGGAAGTTACCATCGGACAGTTGTAATGGTTGCCTGCCTCCGGAGTCTCATTGCGCTCATAAGGAATGCAGGGATAGAAGATAAATTTAATTCCCTGCTTAATTAGCCAGTTGACATGGCCATGAGCCAGTTTTGCCGGATAACATTCCGATTCGCTGGGAATAGATTCAATGCCCAGCTCGTAAAGCTGTTTGGAAGACTGGGCAGACAAAACAGTCCGGAATCCCAGTTCTTTAAAGAAGACAGCCCAGAATGGATAATTTTCGTACATATTTAAAACTCTGGGGATGCCTACCGTGCCGCGGATTGCCTGATCTGCGCTTAACGGCTCATAATCAAAGATCCGGTGGTACTTATAATCAAACAGATTGGGAACTTCTTTTTTCTTTTTCTCTTTACCAAGGCCTCTTTCGCATCGGTTGCCAGATACGAAATGGCGCCCGCCTCCAAACTGGTTGACGGTCAGGACGCAGTTGTTGGTGCATCCCTTGCAGCGGGTCATGGAGGTGGTGTATTTTAAATCAATGATTTTATCCAGGGGAAGCATGGAAGTTTCTTTGGAAGCGTCGAACCGTTCCCTGGCAATTAAAGCAGCGCCGAAAGCGCCCATGATTCCGGCAATATCCGGCCGGATGGCCTCGCAGCCGGCAATTTTTTCAAAACTTCTTAATACGGCGTCATTGTAAAAGGTTCCGCCCTGTACGACGATATGCTTTCCTAAATCAGAAGCAGAGGTAATCTTAATGACTTTAAACAGCGCGTTTTTAATAACCGAGTAAGCCAGACCAGCGGAAATATCGGAGACGCTGGCGCCTTCCTTCTGGGCCTGCTTTACGTTGGAGTTCATAAACACGGTACAGCGGGTTCCAAGATCCGTAGGATTTTTTGCAAATAAAGCTTCTTGTGCAAAATCCTGTACGCTGTAGTTTAAAGACTTTGCAAAGGTCTCAATAAAAGAACCGCAGCCGGAAGAGCAGGCCTCATTCAGCTGAACGCTGTCTACGGTGCCGTCTTTGATGCGGATGCATTTCATATCCTGGCCGCCAATGTCCAAGATACAGTCTACATCTGGCTCAAAAAATGCGGCGGCATAGTAATGGGAAATGGTTTCTACTTCTCCTTCATCCAGCATCAGCGCGGCCTTTAAAAGAGCTTCGCCGTAGCCGGTAGAGCAGGACCAGGCGATTTTGGCTGTATCCGGAAGCAGTTTTTTTATTTCACGGACTGCTTCAATGGCTGTCTTTAACGGGCTGCCGTTGTTGTTGCTGTAAAAACGGTATAAAAGACTTCCGTCTTCTCCGACCAGGGCAACTTTGGTGGTAGTAGAACCGGCGTCGATTCCTAAAAAGCAGTTGCCTTTATAGGTGGATAAATCGCCAGTCCGGACACAATGGCCCTGATGGCGTTTCTGGAAAGCCTGATAATCTTCCGGACTTTCAAACAGCGGCTCCATCCGTTTTACTTCAAAGTCCATTTTGATACCGGAAGAAAGCAGTTCAATCAGGGAGTCCAGACTGACGGGAGCGGCAGTTTCTTCTGCGTTCATAGCAGCGCCTACGGCGGCAAACAAATGAGAGTGCTCCGGTGCGATAATCTGTTCAGGGCTTAAATGAAGAGTGCGGACAAAGGCATTGCGAAGCTCTGGAAGAAAATGAAGAGGGCCGCCTAAAAATGCGACGTTGCCGCGGATAGGTTTTCCACAGGCCAGGCCGCTGATGGTCTGATTGACAACTGCCTGAAAAATAGAAGCGGCCAAGTCCTCTCTGGTAGCGCCTTCGTTGATTAAAGGCTGGATGTCCGATTTGGCGAAAACGCCGCAGCGGGCTGCGATAGGGTAAATGGCCTGGTAGTTTTTTGCATATTCATTTAATCCGGAAGCATCTGTCTGAAGAAGGGAAGCCATCTGGTCGATAAAAGAACCAGTACCGCCAGCGCAGATTCCGTTCATCCTCTGGTCGATTCCGCCTGTGAAATAAATGATTTTGGCATCTTCGCCGCCTAACTCGATGGCAACGTCTGTCTGGGGCGCATAGTCCTGCAAAGAAGTGGCAACCGCTACGACTTCCTGGACAAAAGGAATTTCCATGTGCTGGGAAAGGGTTAATCCGCCGGAACCGGTAATGACCGGACGTACCTCTGTGGGGCCCAGGGCATCTTTTGCCTTTTCAAGCAGATGGGCCAGCGTTTCCTGGATATTAGCAAAATGCCGTTCATAATCGGCAAAACGTATATGGGAATCTTCATCTAAAATTGCAATCTTTACAGTTGTGGAACCAATGTCGATTCCGAGGGTGTTGAATACATTCATACTTGTGGGGAAATCCCCCGCCTCCTTTGTAAAGCCATTAGGCAATATTCGGCTTTAGTTTAACATAAAATAGGTAAGAATACAATTGGTAGCATCTGTTAAAAAAGTGTAAAGAAAGCGTAAATATTTTTGGAGACTATGTAAAATCGGGCAATTTGTTTGACAAACAACATGGCGGTTAGTATAATGGTAAAAGCGTTAGAATGGGTAAAATAGGCAGGAAAAGGAGGAGAAGGGCATGATTCAGATTTTCAAGACAGAAGATGGCGCAGTTCATCAGATTGATGAAATAGAGCCAAATTCCTGGATTGCGCTGACCGATCCTACAGCAGCGGAGATTCTGGAGATCGCGGATGCATTTCAGATTGATCCGGATCCGTTAAGGGCGCCTTTGGATGAAGAAGAGAGATCCCGTCTGGAAATAGAGGATAATTATTCACTGGTGTTGGTGGATATTCCGTCTATTGAGGAACGAAACGGTAAGGACTGGTATGTGACAATCCCAATTGGAATCGTGATGACTGCTGCCAATATTATTACAGTCTGTCTGGAAGAAACGCCAGTACTGAACGCATTTATGGATGGACGTGTGAGGGATTTCCATACCTACATGAAGACACGCTTTATTCTGCAGGTCCTTTATAAAAATGCATCTTTGTACCTTCAGTATCTGAGAGTGATTGAAAAGAAAAGTGAAGTAATCGAAAAACAGCTTCACAAATCTCAGAAAAACCAGGAACTTATCGAGCTTCTGGAGCTGGAGAAATCTCTTTTGTATTTTACCACGTCCCTCAGATCAAACGAAGTGGTTCTGGAGAAGCTGATGCGCAGCGAAAGGATCAAAAAATATCCGGAAGATACGGATCTTCTGGAAGATGTTATTATTGAAAATAAACAGGCAATCGAGATGGCAAATATCTACAGCGGTATTCTGGGAGGAACCATGGATACGTTTGCGTCGGTTATTTCTAACAATCAGAACCTGGTTATGAAATTTCTGACAACGGTTACGATCGTAATGTCTGTGCCGACCATGATTTCCAGCTTTTATGGCATGAACGTCAATGTAGCAGGAATGCCGTTTGCCAGAAGTCCATATGGATTTCCGATTATTATCGGATGTTCGGTCATAGTCTGTCTGATCATCGCCTGGATTTTTTCAAAACGAGATTTGTTCTGATTTGAATGAATTGGATAGGAGAATTCGATGAAATTTTTTTACAAACTGGAACGCAAATACGGAAAATACGCCATTCCCAATTTAATGCAGTACGTTGTGATTATGTATGGAATCGGGCTGGCAATTTCTTTGTGGAATCCGATGATTTATTACCGCTATTTAAGCCTGGATGGCTGGGCAATCCTTCATGGACAGATTTGGAGAATTGTCACATTTTTGTGCTACCCGCCGGCGCCTGGGATTTTCTTTGGAATCCTGGCTCTCTATCTCTATTATTCTATGGGGCAGACTCTGGAGCGGGTCTGGGGAGCATTCCGGTTTAACGTGTATTTCCTGTTAGGAATTGTCGGACACGTGCTGGCAGAAATTATTCTTACTTTGATTTTCGGACAAAGCCCCAGACTGCTTCCGGTGGCTTTGGATTTTTCTTTGTTTTTTGCATTTGCCCTGACCTTCCCAGATGTGGAATTTTTATTAATGTATATCATCCCTGTTAAGGCTAAGTGGCTGGCCGTGGCAGAGGGAGCAATTTATCTCTATTATCTGATTACCGGAGACTTGCTGACTCGGATCGAAATTGGCCTGACGATGGCTAATGTGATTCTGTTCTTCTTATTAACCCGCAATTACAGCAGGATTAATCCAAAAGAAGTAAAAAGAAAGCATGATTTTAAAACTCAGGTTCAGATGAAGCCGCAGGGAAGAACCCGCCATAAATGCGCGGTTTGTGGAAGGACAGAATTAGATGGACCTGGAATGGAATTCCGCTACTGTTCAAAATGCGAAGGGAATTATGAGTACTGTCAGGATCACTTATATACCCACCAGCACGTGACCAAAAGCAGTACCCAGGAAAAACAGTAGGTACCAAGTAGACACCCACTAAAATTTGGAGGAAAAAGAAAGTGAAAAAAACAAAAATCATTTGTACGATGGGGCCGAATACAGATAATTATGAGATTATGAAAGGCCTGGCGCTGAACAACATGGATGTAGCCCGTTTCAATTTTTCCCACGGAAGCTACGCAGAGCATAAGGGACGTCTGGAGCTGCTGAAAAAGGTCCGCAAAGAAGTAGGGCGTCCAATCGCAGCCCTTCTGGACACCAAAGGACCGGAGATTCGTACCGGATTATTAAAAGAACATCAGAAAGTAATGCTGGAAGCAGGACAGACCTATACGCTTACAACCCGTGAAGTAGAAGGAGATTGTGAGATTGCCCATATTAATTACAATGGACTGAATGAAGACGTTTCTGCAGGAAACAAGATTCTGATTGATGACGGCTTAATTGAGCTGGAAGTAAAGGAAGTAAACGGGGAGGACATTGTCTGCACCGTTATCAATGGCGGCGAGCTGGGAGAGAGAAAGGGCGTCAACGTACCAAACGTAAAGATTAAGCTTCCTGCATTAACAGATAAGGATAAAGAGGACATCCGCTTTGCTATCAAAGAAGGATTTGACTTTATTGCGGCTTCTTTCGTACGGACAGCAGATGCAATCCGCGAGATCCGCCAGATGTTAGACGATGCCGGATCCAGCATCCAGATTATTTCTAAGATTGAAAATGCAGAAGGCCTTCAGAACTTAGATGAGATTATTGAGGTCAGCGACGGAATTATGGTTGCGCGAGGCGACTTAGGAGTGGAGATTCCGGCCCAGAAGCTGCCGTATATCCAGAAGCAGATTATCCACAAGTGCAACGAAGCAGGAAAGGTCGTTATTACCGCTACCCAGATGCTGGATTCTATGATCCGCAATCCAAGACCTACACGTGCAGAGGTAACGGACGTTGCAAATGCAGTTTATGACGGCACGGATGTTGTAATGCTGTCCGGAGAGACTGCAATGGGCAAGTATCCAATTGAGGCGTTGAAGATGATGGTACAGATTATTGAAGATACCGAGTCTCACCTGGATTATTCCGATTACCGGAGAAGAAAAGTCTGCGCAAGCAAAAACCAGAACGTATCCGGAGCAGTTTGTTATGCGTCTGTTTCCACAGCGCATGAGCTGGGAGCTTCCGCTATCGTAACTCCTACCATTACCGGATTTACTGCAAGAATGCTGTCTAAGTGGCGTCCGGCTGCTCACATTATGGGAATGTCCCCAAGTATGTCTGTTGTTCGTCAGATGATGATTTACTGGGGTGTAAAGCCAATCTGGTCCCGTCGTGCAGATTCTACGGATGAGCTGATTGAGTCTTCCATCGACGAGTTAAAAGCAATGGAATTAGTAAAAGAAGGCGATCTGGCGGTTGTGACTGCCGGAGTGGTAAACTTTGCAAGCCGTCATGAGCCGGCAGCGCAGACCAATATCATGAGGGTTGTGTCTATCTAAATCCGTTGTCCGGAATCACGATATTTTTACAAAAGGCCATTGCATCACGCTTGGAGGTACAGATTCAATTATGGAAAAAAGACCATTTGTAAGTTTAAAGCAGGCAGAAGGCATTGCCCAGGCATATCCGACTCCTTTCCATCTCTATGATGAAAAGGGGATTCGGGAAAATGCAAAACGGCTGAAGGAAGCGTTCTCCTGGAATAAAGGTTATCGGGAATATTTTGCAGTAAAAGCAACTCCCAATCCATTCCTTTTAAATATTTTAAAAGAATATGGCTGCGGCACAGACTGTTCTTCTATGACAGAGCTGATGATGTCAGACGCCTGTGGATTTTCTGGCCATGACATTATGTTTTCTTCCAATGACACTCCGCCGGAAGAGTTTGCATTTGCAGAAAAACTGGGGGCCATTATCAACTTGGACGATATTACCCATATTTCCTGTCTGGAAGAAACGTTGGGATATATTCCGGAAACCATTAGCTGCCGGTATAACCCAGGCGGGCTGTTTAAAATCAGCAATGACATTATGGATAACCCAGGCGATGCCAAATATGGTATGACGACGGATCAGATTTTTGAAGCATTCCGAATTCTGAAAGAAAAGGGTGCGAAGAATTTTGGAATCCATGCATTCCTGGCCAGCAATACGGTAACCAACGATTATTATCCAATGCTTGCCAAGGTGCTTTTTGAACTGGCAGTTGAGCTTCAGAAAAAGACCGGAGCCCATATTAAATTTATTAATCTGTCCGGCGGAATTGGAATCCCTTACCGTCCGGATCAGGAGCCAAATGATATTTATGCAATCGGCGAAGGCGTCCGCAAAGTCTATGAGGAAGTGCTGACGCCGGCTGGCATGGGCGATGTGGAGATTTATACCGAACTGGGCCGGTTTATGATGGGACCTTACGGCTGCCTGGTAACAAAGGCGATCCACGAAAAGCATACCCACAAAGAATACATCGGAGTAGATGCCTGCGCAGTAAACCTGATGCGGCCTGCGATGTATGGCGCTTACCATCATATTACGGTACTGGGCAAAGAGGATGCAGTCTGCGATCATAAATATGATATTACCGGCTCTTTGTGTGAAAACAATGACAAATTTGCTATCGACCGGATGCTTCCGGAGATTGAAATGGGAGACTATCTGGTTATTCACGATACGGGAGCCCATGGTTTTTCAATGGGATACAATTATAACGGAAAATTGAAATCAGCAGAATTGCTTTTGAAAGAAGACGGTACGGTTCAGATGATCCGACGCGCCGAAACGCCAAAGGATTATTTTGCTACCTTTGATTTCTGCGATATTATGAAAAAGTACGGAAAATAACATCCGGCAATAAGAAGAAGCAGCATTTACAGAATGTATTTGCCGCTTCTTTTTTTCTGTCGCGTTCTTAAAAATGGGCGGAAAAAAAGCCTCGTATGTGATGGGTACGAGACTTTGCTTTTTTTCCGAATTTCGATTTCAAAAGGATTCAGGATTAACTGCATTTCTTATGTTATGGTGTTAGTATAGCACAGGCTGGAAAATAATGTTTGAATGTTCTCGAAAAAGATTATTAAGAAATTCTTAAGGTTGCGATAGGATACGATACCATTATTGCAGCAGCCGTTCTATATCTAAAAGCCCCCACCCCTGCTGATTGGGAGGAAGCCCCAAATCTCTGCAGGATTCCCTCAGTTTTAGCTTTACTTCTTTATTAGATAGATTAGGATATTTTTCCAGAAAAAGTGCAACCGCTCCGGAAACAATAGGGGTAGACATGGAAGTGCCGCTTTTAATCTGGTAGAGGCCAGAGGCGTTTTTGCAGCTTACAATGCGGGAGCCTGGGGCCACAACATCCGGTTTGCGGATGCAGGCGTAAGTGGGGCCGCGTCCGGAATAATCTACCATCCGGTTTCCGGAAACCAGAACCTCATGATAGTCGTCAGAACAGCCTACTGTGATTACCTTCCGGCTGATTCCAGGGGTCGTGATCGTCATGCGCGCGGGACCATTATTTCCAGCTGCGACTACAACGACCAGGCCGTCATCCCATGCGGCATTGACGCCTCTGACCAGCGCGGAATTTTCGGTCATTCCTTTCCTTGTAAAAGAACCGACGGAGATATTGATAATACGGATGCCGTACTTGTCCTTATGGCTGCGGATCCAGGAAAGTCCGGACAACACATCGGAGGCAAAGCCATTTCCCTGCTGATCCAAGACCTTCACACTGATTAAATTGCATTTTGGGGCAATGCCGGCATACCGTCCTTCAGAAGCGGCTCCGCTGCCCCCGATAATGGCAGAGATGTGAGTTCCGTGTCCATTGTTGTCATAGGGATTGCGTTTATGGTTTAAAAAATCCTGAAATGCAAGAATCCGATTATCAAAATCCTGATGGGGAAAAATACCGGTGTCCAATATGGCAACGCCAATTCCCTTGCCGGTAAGCCCCTGTCTGTAAGCTTCCTGCCAGCGAATTTCAGATTTTACCTGATCCACATAAAAATACCATCCTTTTTTTATTAAGATATGTAATAAGACAAAGGAAGGGGATTAGAATCTTTGATTTTCCAAAAAAGAGTCTTGAATCCAGTTCCTGAATACGATATAATTTCTATGTTCGGCAGAGTTTCTTTCTGCCCGATTGCTTAACCGGTATTCTCCGGAAATTTCCTGTATGACAAATGAGTGTGGACGAAGAAGGGCGGTGATAGTTGACGGTGGGAATCAAAATTACCAGTTGACATTTCAATAAGGATATATTATAGTTATAGGTACAGATAGAACATTTGTTCGCATTGGAGGACGATATGAATAAAGACGATAAATTAAAAGCATTGGATGCCGCTTTAACCCAGATTGAAAAAGCTTATGGCAAGGGTTCCGTGATGAAACTTGGAGAATCCGGAGTAAACATGAATATCGAGACGATTCCGACTGGTTCTTTAAGTCTGGATATTGCATTAGGACTAGGCGGGGTTCCGAGAGGACGTATTGTGGAGATTTACGGTCCAGAGTCCAGTGGTAAGACAACCGTTGCTCTTCATATGGTAGCAGAAGTCCAGAAAAGAGGCGGGATTGCCGGATTCATCGACGCAGAACACGCACTGGATCCAGTTTATGCAAAGGCCATAGGGGTAGATATTGATAACCTTTACATTTCCCAGCCGGATAATGGAGAGCAGGCGCTGGAGATTACAGAGACGATGGTGCGTTCCGGAGCGGTAGATATTGTAATTGTGGACTCTGTTGCAGCTCTGGTTCCAAAGGCAGAGATTGACGGTGAGATGGGAGATTCCCATGTAGGCCTTCAGGCCCGTCTGATGTCCCAGGCTTTGAGAAAATTGACTGCAGTGATCAGCAAGTCCAATTGTATTGTGATTTTCATTAATCAGCTTCGTGAAAAAGTTGGCGTGATGTTTGGAAATCCAGAGACGACGACAGGCGGCCGCGCGCTGAAGTTCTACTCTTCCGTCCGTCTGGATGTACGCCGCACTGAGACCTTAAAACAGGGAGGAGAGGCCATTGGAAGCCGTGTAAGGGTAAAGGTTGTAAAAAATAAGATTGCGCCTCCATTTAAAGAGGCTGAGTTTGACATTATGTTCGGTAAGGGGATTTCCAAGGTTGGGGATATTTTAGATCTGGCGGCTAAGGAAAACATCGTAGAAAAGAGCGGAGCCTGGTATGCTTACAATGGAGCCAAGATTGGACAGGGCCGCGAGAATGCCAAAATTTATCTGCAGAATAACCAGGAAATCTGTCAGGAGATTGAACAGCAGGTAAGAGATAAATACAATCTTCAGGGAGGTTCTGGAAAAGGACAGGTTCAGGAACAGGAAGCCAGAGAAACTGCGGCAGAAACGAAGAGTGAAAAAGAATGAGCAGACTTCGGGTACTGAGTATTGCGGAGTTTGATAAGAAAAGACGCAAGATCCTTTTAGAAGGGGATCTTGCGCTTGTCTTATATCCCAGTGACATCCGCAAATTCCGAATGGAAGAAGGAATGCTTCTTGAAGAAAAAGTATTGTCAGAAATAATGGAGACTTTATGTGCAAGGGCGAGGGAGCGGGCGCTTCATCTCCTTGAATTTTCAGATAAGACGGAATCAGCCCTGCGGGCACGTTTAGCCAGAGAGGGTTATCCGGAACAGGCGGTGGAGTCAGCTGTTTCCATGACTCTGCGATTTCATTATGTAGATGACGAAGCATATGGAACCAGGTATGTGCAGTCACACAGCCGGAGCAAGAGCCGGCGCCAGATGATGAACAGCCTTTTGCAGAAGGGAGTCAGCAGGGAACTGGCAGAACAGATTTTAGAGGAACAGAATATTGATGAAAAGGCCCAGGTTCAGGCACTTTTAGAGAAAAAAGGGTTTTGGGGAAGGGCATTAGAACGGAAAGAATATGAGAGAGCGGTTGGAATGCTGGCTCGAAAGGGATACTCCTTTGAAGTGATTCATAGTGTTATGACAAAAATGCAGGAGGATATTTGGGCAGATTGACTGTAATTTCCCAAACACTTTGTATTAGACTTGACACATTACCGAAAAACGTATAAAATTATACTGTTGTAGTTCGTACAATGAAAACTAAATAAGGAGGTGCTCCTGTGTCACCAGTAATAGCTGCATGTATAACAGGCGTAGTAGTAGCTGTTATTACCTGGGTTGCGGCGACCCAATACCGGATTAAAAGTTATGAGAGTAAGATTGGTTCAGCCGAGGAAAAGTCCAGGGAGATAATAGATGAAGCGTTAAAGGTAGCAGAAACCAAGAAGCGGGAAGCTCTTCTGGAAGCAAAGGAAGAGTCGTTAAAGACTAAGAATGAGCTGGACAAAGAAACAAAAGAAAGAAGAGCAGAACTTCAGCGTTATGAACGGCGAGTATTAAGCAAAGAAGAAAACGTAGAAAAGAAAGCAGATGCCCTTGAAAAAAGGGAAGCAGGATTACTTTCCAGAGAGGAATCTTTAGGCAAGCGTTCTGCAGAAGTGGATTTACTTTACGAGAAAGGGATACAGGAACTGGAAAAAATTTCAGGTCTAACCTCCGAACAGGCAAAGGAATATCTTTTAAAATCTGTTGAAGAAGACGTAAAGCATGATACTGCAAAAATGATTAAGGAACTGGAAAACAAAGCAAAAGAAGAAGCCGATAAAAAGGCAAAGGATTACATTGTGACAGCCATCCAGAGATGTGCTGCCGATCATGTTGCAGAGACAACAGTTTCTGTCGTACAGCTTCCTAACGATGAGATGAAAGGCCGTATTATTGGACGAGAAGGCCGCAATATCCGTACTTTAGAGACCTTGACCGGCGTAGAACTGATTATTGACGATACTCCGGAAGCAGTCGTACTATCAGGATTTGATCCGATTCGACGGGAAGTTGCTCGGATTGCCTTAGAGCGTCTGATTGTGGACGGACGGATTCATCCGGCCAGAATCGAAGAGATGGTTGAAAAGGCACAAAAAGAAGTAGAAACAATGATGCGGGAAGAGGGCGAAGCCGCAACCCTTGAGGTTGGCATTCACGGTATTCATCCCGAATTAGTAAGACTTCTGGGTAAGATGAAATTCAGAACCAGCTATGGACAGAATGCATTAAAGCACTCAATTGAAGTAGCTCATCTTGCCGGATTACTGGCAGCAGAGATGGGCTTAGATGTCCGTCTGGCCAAACGCGCCGGATTATTACATGACATTGGCAAGTCCGTTGACCATGAGATGGAAGGTTCTCATATTCAGTTAGGCGTTGATCTGTGCCGCAAGTACAAAGAGTCAGCGACCGTAATTAACGCAGTGGAATCTCACCATGGCGATGTTGAACCACAGAGTTTGATTGCCTGCATTGTTCAGGCTGCAGATACCATTTCTGCTGCAAGACCAGGTGCAAGGCGAGAGACTCTGGAGACATATACCAACAGATTAAAACAGTTAGAAGATATTACCAATTCCTTTAAAGGAGTGGACAAGTCCTTTGCGATTCAAGCAGGAAGAGAAGTCCGGATTATGGTTGTTCCGGAGCAGATTAACGATGACGGCATGGTATTGCTGGCTCGTGACATTTCAAAGAGAATCGAGGACGAACTGGAATATCCAGGTCAGATTAAGGTAAACGTTATCCGAGAATCACGGGTGATCGATTACGCAAAATAGGCTTTAAAATCCTAGAAAAAGGCAAAGGCGTTTGGATGCCCATGTATGTGGTGTGTCCAGATGCCTTTTTCATTTTTACAGGAAGAAAAATAGAAAGGAAGATAAGATGGCAAAAATCGGCTTTATTGGAATGGGCAATATGGGATATGCAATTTTAAAAGGATTGCTGGCCTATATTCCAAAAGAAGAAGTGACATTTTCGGAAGTAAACAGAGAGAGACGGTTGTGGGCAGAAGAGCAGACTGGAGTATGCGCTGCAGAAAGTGGAAAAGATTGTGCAGAAAAATCAAAATATCTGATTTTGGCAGTCAAACCTCAGTATATGGATCAGGTAATGGAAGAATTGGCTCCGGTTATAAAAAAGGAACAGATTATTATTTCCATTGCAGCAGGCATTGATACCAGGTATCTGAAAGGAAAACTGGGAGAAGATAAGAGAATCGTCCGTTCTATGCCGAATACGCCTGCGTTGGTCGGAGAAGGAATGAGCGGGGTTTGTATGGAGGAAGGCCAGTTTACAGAGGAAGAAAAGCTGGAAATCGGGAAGATTTTTAATTCCTTCGGAAAAATGAAGATTGTTCCGGAAAAACTGATTGATGCAGTAGGATGCGTCAGCGGCTGTTCTCCGGCTTATGTATATATGTTTATTGAAGCGCTGGCAGACGGAGCAGTCAAATATGGACTCCCAAGAAAAGATGCTTATGAGATGGCAGCTCAGGCAGTTTTCGGAAGCGCAAAGATGGTGTTGGAGACAGGGATGCATCCAGGCGAATTGAAGGACATGGTATGCTCTCCAGGCGGGACGACTATAGAAGGTGTTTCTGCATTAGAGGAGTGTGGCTTTCGGAGCGCAATTATCAAGGCCTGCGATGCAAGCTATCTGAAAAATTCCAGACTGAAATAAGAATCAGAAACAAAAATTAAGCATTAGAAATAAGAATGAAAAGAGAGAAAGGAAACGGGAATATTATGGAGCAGCAGGAAAATATACCAGTAATCCGTAAAAAAAGAGAATTAAAGTATACAGGTACGATTTTAAAGTTTTATGAAGATACGGTTGTAGTCAACGGACATGAGGCGCATTGGGATTTTATTCATCACGATGGGGCTGCGGCAGTTGTTCCGGTTACTGCAGAAGGAAAAATTTTAATGGTACGCCAATATAGGAATGCACTGGATAGGTATACCCTAGAAATACCGGCAGGCAAATTGGACGCGCCGGATGAACCTAAAATTGAATGCGCTTACCGAGAACTGGAAGAGGAAACCGGATACCGCTGCGAAAAACTGGAATATCTGTTAAGTCTGAACACGACCATTGCATTCTGCGATGAATATATTGATATTTTCCTGGCCAGAGATTTGATTCCTTCCCGCCAGCATTTAGATGAAGATGAGCAAATTGAACTGGAAGAGTGGGATTTAAAGGATTTGCAGGAACTGATTTATACAGGAAAAATGACAGATGGAAAAACAGTGGCAGCGATTATGACTTATGCGGCCAAGTATGGAAACCAACAGTAGGCAGTCAGAACAAGAAGACAGAATAAGAGATAAGAAGACGACCTTTCGCATACATTGTGATAAACAATGATAGGGGTCGTTTTTTTATGAAAAAAATCCGGATTTCTTATGGAGATGGGCTTCTGATCAGCTTTTTAATTGGAGTTGCAGCAGGTACAATTCTGATTCAGATGACAAACAGCGAGTTAAAGGCCGGTTTAAGTGCATTTCCATTTTCAGCGGGTGGTACAAATCCAGAAGAAGCAGCAGGAGAACTGCCTTTGTTTTTTCATTTGCTTAAAAGGAGAAGCTTTGCAGTCCTGCTTGGATGGCTGGTTGGGATGACGCCGTATGGAGCAGTATGCTTTTTGTGCTTATTTGCATATGCTGGATTGACAATGGGGGTTACGGTTTCTGTGTTTACCTGGCAGAAGGGATTGACCGGCATCTTTTATTTTTTACTCAGCATACTGCCTCACAGTCTGTTTTATGGAGTGGTTTGGCTTAGTCTGGCATTTTTTGCGGGAAAAGACAGCCGGACACCGAAATTTATTTTGATTCTTTGCCTGTTTGGAATCTGTATGCTGGGAGCAGCGATGGAATGTTGGGGATTTCCCATGATCTGGAGGTTGGGATAGGCAGATAAAATTTGATTTAATGATTGACAAGTTGGTAGTTAAATCATATACTAATATTACTGATAATATTAGTGATATTAGTAGGAGGGGCTATGGATAAAAAAATATATGATACTTATATTGAGCTATTAAGAAAAGAGTTAGTACCAGCCCTAGGATGTACAGAACCAATTGCGATTGCATTGGCGACAGCAAGAGCAAGGGCAGAGTTGGGAAATTTTCCGGAAGAAATGACAGTGCTTTGCAGTGGCAATATTATAAAAAATGCCCAAAGTGTAAAAGTACCAAATTCCGGTGGACTAAAAGGAATTTCAGCAGCAGCAGTTTTGGGATGTGTGGGGGGACGATGGGAAAACGGATTAGAAGTTTTGAACGAAATTAGTGGAGAAGAAATAGAACAGACCAAAAGTTTGTTGAAAACATCTTTTTGCCATTGCAGTTTGAAAGAGGGGATGCCCAATCTTTATATTCAAGTGATTGTAAAAAACGAAGGTCATCAAGTGTCTGTTACAATTGAGGATTATCACACCAATATTACAAAAATTGAAAAAGATGGAAAAATCATATTTCATAAGGAACAGTCTGCTCAGACGAGAACAGATGGGAAAGAACGTTTGAACTTAAAAGATATTGTAGAGTTTGCACAGAGTGTTCGGTTAGATGATGTGAAAGATATTTTGAAACGTCAAATAGAATATAATAGCGCCATATCAGAAGAAGGGCTTATTCATGAGTGGGGGTGTCAGGTGGGAAGAACGCTTTTAGATACCTATGGAAATGAAGAAGTAGAGGTGCGGGCAAAAGCGCGGGCTGCTGCTGGTTCGGATGCACGAATGAGCGGTTGCGCTTTGCCAGTTGTAATTAATTCTGGGAGTGGAAATCAAGGAATGACAGCATCTTTGCCTGTAATTGAATATGCAAAGACCATGAACATAAAAGAAGAAACGTTATATCGGGCATTATGTATTAGCAATTTATTGGCACAAGAACAGAAAAAGTGGATAGGTTCGTTATCTGCATATTGCGGTGCAGTTTGCGCGGCTGCTGGAGCTGGAGCAGCTATTACTTATTTGTGTGGTGGAACATTGGAACAAATTGGGGCTACCGTAACCAATACCATTTGTAATATTGGCGGTATGATTTGCGATGGAGCAAAACCGTCTTGCGCTGCAAAGATTGCTTCTGCTGTTGATGCTGCTATTATGGCTCATAATATGAGCATGAAAAAAAGAAATTTTGTAAGTGGCGAAGGATTGATGCAGAAAAGTGCTGAAACTACGATACAAGCTGTTGGATATGTTGGAAGAATTGGAATGAAACAGACAGATGTAGAGATTTTAAATGTGATGCTTGGAAATCAAAGAAAGAAAAATCCATCTTAACTCTTTGATTAGCAAAAAAATTCTGCTATAATATAAATAACTATAATGATTAGACATCAGAGAGGCAGCTCTCAAATAAAATAGAAAGCGATTCAAAAATATGACCATAAAAGAAAGAGTCTATAATGAAGTTTATAATGACATATTTTCTGGGAAATATGAACCCAATGAGATTTTGACAGAAAATAAGTTAGTTGAAAAATATTCTGTGAGCAAATCTCCTGTTAGAGAAGCTTTGCTTGAACTTTGTAAGGATCAAGTGCTTCAAAGTTTACCCCGTTTAGGCTATCAAGTAAGGCCAGTATCTTTAAAAGAGGTTTTGGATGTTTTAGAATATCGGATTGACGTAGAAACCAGCGGTCTTAGAAGGGCATTTTCATACATTACACAGGAAGATATTAAAGTACTTGACGAACTTTCAGATAAAACGCCAGAGGAATTGGTGGTGCCGGACTGGAGCAGAAATGAGTCGTTCCATTTGAAATTATATGAACTAAATCGTAATGCTTATGGGTATCAAGAACTTCAAAAAAATTTAAAGCAAAGTTCAAGATATATCGCACAATATTTTCATACTGCATGGCAAAAAGCAAACGAGACTAATAATCAATGCCATAAGGAAATTGTAAATAGTATTCGTAGAGGAAACTTAGAGGAAGCTTGTGAGAAGCTTAGCCAGGATATTACCTCTATAAAAGAAGAAATTCAAAAGATGCATCGTTTTTAATTTATGAAAAAGAAGCGAGCAAATAAGGCTGTTAGAGAACAGAAAGATGAATTGAAAATCTATGTTCTCTAACAGTTTTTTTGTTGCTAAAAATAATTAGTTACAAATAATGGTACTATTGCATATAAAAATAGATTAAATATAGAAAATAGTAATGAAAATGCACAATACACTCTTGACAACAGTACTACCATATAGTATACTTTACTCATATTACTACTAATATTATTACAGAAATACTTGGAGGGGAAAGATGAAAAAAAGAGAAAGGGTAATTAGGGCGATTAAAGGGGAAGAAGTAGATAAGATCCCATCAGGATTTTCTTTGCATTTTCCAGCTAGTGTAGCAAAAGGAGAACAGGCAGTAGAAGCTCATCTTGATTTTTTCGAAAAAACGGATACGGATATTATCAAAATCATGAATGAAAATCTTGTTCCGGTAGTTTCAGGGATAAAAGAACCGGAAGATTTTGATAAGATTCCAGCAGTTTCAATGAATGATGAATTTATGAAGCATCAGGTGGAACTTACAAAAAGAATTTTGGAGAAAAGCGATCCAACTGCATTTTCTTTAGGAACACTTCATGGAATTGTAGCGTCTTCAGTACACCCATTTGAAATGGGTGGAATGGAATACCTAAAGGCAAGGAAATTTGTCCTTGATTCTCTTAGGAAAAACGAAAAACCAGTCTTGGCTGCTTTTGACAGAATTACTGAGGGAATGTGCGAACTGGCCAAAACCTATATTCATCTGGGAGTAGATGGTGTTTATTATGCAGCTCTGGGAGGAGAAGCAGATTTACTTACAGATGAAGAGCATACGAGATGGTTTAAGCCGTATGATCTGAAAATTATGAAAGCAATTAAAGAGGCAGGAGGATATTGTTTTTTACATATCTGTAAAGATGGTCTGAATATGGAAAGATATCGCGATTATGGAGAACTGACAGATGTGGCCAATTGGGGAGTATATGAAGCGCCGTTTTCTTTAAAAGAGGGAAGAAAACTTTTCCCGAAAACCTGCATTATGGGTGGTTTGAAAAATCGTAGTGGAGTTTTAATTGATGGAAGTAAAGAAGAAATCCATCAGGCTGTAAAAGATATAGCAGAAGAAGCAGGCCGTACAAGTTTTATTTTGGGAGCAGATTGCACATTACCTACAGAGATTCCATACGAACGAGTTCGCATGGCAGTAGAAGCAGCAAGAACATTATAATCAATAAAGGAGGAAATGATTATGAGAAGAAAAAATCTGGTATTATTGGGACTGGCAGCAGCATTATGTTTAAGCGGATGTCAAAAACAAGAACAGAGCGGAGATACAACAACAGCAGCTGAAATAACCGATAAGGAGTCTGAGGGGGATAGTGCAGCCAAGACGGAGGCGGCAGAGGAAGGGAAGGTTTATCCAAAGGGAACCGTTACATTTTATATGAATGGAAATCCGCAGTATCGCCAGCAGTATTTCGAAACATGGCTGGAAAATCACAGAGATATTGCGCCGGAAGTATCAGTGGAATTTGTACAGGTAGAAAGCAATGCAGATGCAAGAGAAAAGATAACGATGACCGCACTTTCTGGAGCAACCGAAGATTTGCCAGATGCCGTTTTCCTCGACAGACTGAATCTGATGGATTTGACTCAAGCAGGACTTTTGGTAGACGAGACAGAGTTTTTAACTCCATTGGCGGATAAGATGGTGGAAGGAGCATTGACAGAAGGCATTGTAGGTGGAAAAATGTATGGCCTTCCAGATTCTGTTCGACCACAGCTGTTGATGTATAATAAAGAAATCTTCGATAAGTATGAAATCGATCCAGAACAGATGGCAACAATGGAAGGCTATATTGAAGTAGGACGTCAGCTAAAAGAAAAAAGTGGCGGAGAGACCTATCTTTCTTGGATTGGATCTAACAATATGACATGGAAATGCTGGGGAAGAAGAGGACTGATGCCACAGGCTAATGCTAAAATATGGGATGAAGAAGGAAACGTTATTATTGGCAGCGATGAAGGAACAAAACTGGCATTAGGAGCTTTGGATACTATGTATTCAGAAGGACTTTTGATGCGTGTTGAAATGTATGATCCCGCTCTTTATGATGCGATTAATGCCCAGAAGATAGCTACATTTGATATCGGAGCTTATTGGGATGAATTTATGCGTCAGAACTGTCAGGCGACTGCAGGACAGTGGAGAGTAATGTCCGCACCTGCATTTGAAAGCGTAGGAAAAGCAGGAGCTCCAGTATCCAGCTATCTTTGTATTGTAGAAAAAGGAGAGGATGGCGTATACAAAGAACTGATTGAACAGATGTGGTATGATTTTACTTTTGATAGTGAATCCAGACAGGCATGGGTTAATTCTATGGAAGAGCAGAATGCTCCTTATACAAATCCGATTTCCTTAGAAATGCTGAAAGATGATTTCTGGAAAGAGCCATCCGATTATTATGGAGGACAGTCTTTTAGAGAATGGGAAGCATTAACTTTACAAAATTGTGCAGACAACATGATTGTAACTGCACAGGATGCCGAAGGTGATGAAATTATCTCAGCTGAGATTGAAAAATATGTAGCCGGAGATCAGACTATGGAAGAAGCTATTGCCAATATGGACAAAAACTTAAAGGCTAAAATTGGAAAGGCAGAAATCGTAGAGTAACAGATTACAGGAGAAGGGCATGCTGAAAAAAATCAAAAAATATCGAGCCCCATATCTGTTTATCTTGCCATTTTTTATACTATTTACAGTGTTCCAATTGGTTCCTACAATATGGAGTGTTTATATCAGTTTTACAAAGTGGAGGGGAATTGGAACACCAGAATTTGTGGGGCTTGAAAATTATAAAAAAATGGCAATTGATGATATGTTTTGGGAATCTTTGCTGAATACAGCTATATATTGGGTAACAGGTCTGGTTTTAATTCTGTTTTTAGCAGTAGTGATTGCTTCTTTATTGAATAGTAGATGTTTGAAAGGAAGGGCTTTTTTTAAGACAGCCACGTTTCTGCCTAATATTTGTGCGGCGATTGCCATGGGATTGATTTTTAGGATGCTGTTTGATGAAAATGTAGGTCTTGTCAATGAAGTATTGGCAGCCATGGGACTTGATAAAGTCCCATGGCTTGCCAGCACCAAGTATTCTAAAATACCAGTCATTTTATTAATCGTCTGGAGAAATACGCCATGGTTTACTATGATTGTACTTTCTGGATTATTAAATATTTCACCAGATTATTATGAGGCAGCGACTGTAGATGGGGCAACTGGATGGCAGAAGTTCTGGTTTATTACATTACCGTCTATCAGTAATATCCTATTTTTCTGTTCTGTTACCCTGACAGTGGATATGTGGAAAATATTTAATGAACCCTATATTCTGCCAGGACCTGGAACATCCAATACATCGTTGTTCCAATATATGTATGAATCAGGATTCAATGTATTTAACATGGGATATGCATCAGCAATCGGCGTAATTATGATGATACTTTTGACGATTGTGTCTGTCATTCAGTTTATAGCAAGAAAGCGTCAAGGGGAGGTGGTATAATGGATTACAGAACCAAAAAACGGGCTGCATCCATTGCTGTCCACTTATTACTGGCATTGATTGTTTTGGTGTGTCTATTCCCGATTGCGTGGATGTGTCTGATTGCGTTCAAAGACACAAAAGAAAGTCTGACAGGATTTCATTCTTTATGGGTAGAACATCCTACTTTGGATAACTTCAAGCGTCTGTTTGAGTTGATTCCAGTTTGTCAGAATACGTTTAACAGCGCATTTACCACAATTATAGGGACGATAACTTCATTATTTTTTTGTGCGCTGGCGGGTTTTGCATTTTCAAAATATCGTTTTCCAGGCAGAACATTTCTATTTTATTTTATTATTGCCACAATGTTGGTTCCTGCTGAAGTGGGAGCAGTTCCGCTGTTCATCATTATGCAGAAGCTGAATTTGATTAACAGTTTGTGGTCTTTAATTATACCAAAGATTGCTACGGCGATAGGCATATTTTACATGAATCAATACATTTCAGATGTACCAGATGAACTGATTGAAGCCGCAAAAATAGATGGCTGTAGTGACTTTGGAATTTTTACGAAGATAGTAGTTCCGATTATTAAGCCAGCATTGGCATCTTGGGGAGCAGTTACATTAATTTCAAGATGGAATGATTTCTTCTGGCCTTTGTTATATCTTAGAAAGCAAAGCAAGTATACGTTAATTGTAACGATTTCGCTGCTGCCTATCAGCGAAGGACTGTCAACTCCATGGCCAGTTATTTTGGCAGGAACTACTTTAGTTACAATTCCGATTATTGTGTTATATTTGATTTTAGAAAAGTTCCAGAAAGGTGGAAGCTTTGCAGGTGCAGTGAAGGGCTAGAAAGGAAGCTTACGAGGAAAATGGAAAAGAAATTAAAAAATCGAATTGAAGAAATACAGAAAGCATTAAAGAATAGTCAGATACAGTGTGTTCTGATAGAAGACAGAAGTAATCGGCATTATCTGACGAGGGCAGATGTCTGGCAGGGAAGCCTTCTTGTAACAGAGACAAAAGCAGTACTTCTGGTGGATTTTCGTTATTATCAGATGGCAGTATCAGGCGTAAAAGATTGTGATGTAAAGTTATGTAAAAATATTGATGAAGGAATCAGAAAATGTATAAAAGACTGGAAGATTAAATGCCTGGGATTTGAAACAGGGATTCTTTCATGGAAGCGGTATCAGAAATTGGTATCTATGCTAGAGGGAGTTAAACTAGATGAAACGTTCTGTGCTGATAACATAGTAAAGGAATGTAGAAAGATTAAAGATGAAGAAGAACTTACCTATTTGAGACAGGCTCAGAAAATTGCAGACAGGGCTTATGACCACATCTTAAATGTTGCAAGGATTGGAATGAAAGAATCTGATATTCGCATGGCTTTAGGAACGTTTATGATTCGCCAGGGCTCAGAAGGATTTGATATTGGATATATTTCTTCTTCTGGTGTAAAAACATCACTGCCGCATGGTGGTTTTGGGGATAAAGTCATTGAAAACGGAGATTTGCTAATGATTGATTTTGGAGCTATTGTTCAGGGTTATCGTTCAGATATGACGAGAACTTTTGGATTTGGTACAATTTCATCCAGACAAAAGGAAGTGTATCAAATAGTGCAGCAGGCCCAGAAACAAGCTTTGGACAATATTCATCCAGGAATGAAAGGAAAAGAGGTTGATAAAATTGCCAGGGACTTTATTAAAGAAGCTGGCTTTGATGGATGCTTTGAACATGGATTAGGACATAGCATTGGGCTGGACGGCCATGAAAATCCCAGATTTAATGAAGTGGAGGAAGAAGTTTTAAGGCCTGGTGTGGTAATGACAGTAGAACCAGGAATTTATTTAACGGATGAATTTGGAGTACGTATTGAAGATATGGGAGTGGTGACCGAACAGGGATTTGAAAATTTTACTAAAGCAACAAAAGAACTGATTATTCTCTAAAGTAATTTTATAATACAAGGAAAAATAATTACCTGAGCCAGGTAATTATAACGATGTAGCAGAGATTCCATATTAGAGAGCTCGAAGATAGGAGATACAATCCAAAAGACAATAATCCAGATAAAAATATATGATAGTCTTAGCCGCCCAGGATTCAGGAAAAATGGATACAGCTGATTCAGCTCCTGAATGAAAATGAACAGAAAACAGACGGGGAAACTTCTTGGACTTGTAAAGTCTCCTTATTAATGTTATAAATAAAGGAGCAAATTACGATAGGAGGAATCCATATGATTTCATTATATGACGGCGGCGTATATCTGGTAAACGGCACATCCCTGATTCCAGAGTCGGATCCCGCGAAAGTAGAAGCAATGACTGGGAAAGCTGCAGATAAAAAAGAAGCAAAAAAGGGAACGATTGCCTATTCCATTTTAAGCGCTCACAATACAGCGGACAATATGGAACACTTAAAGCTGCGGTTTGATGCTATGGCATCCCATGATATTACATTTGTAGGCATTGTCCAGACCGCAAAGGCGTCTGGCATGGAGCAGTTTCCGATTCCATATGTGCTGACCAACTGCCACAATACGCTGTGCGCAGTAGGAGGCACAATTAATGAGGATGACCATATGTTTGGTCTCTCTGCTGCAAAGAAATACGGCGGAATCTATGTTCCTCCCCATATTGCGGTCATTCACCAGTATATGAGAGAGATGATGGCAGGCTGCGGCAAGATGATTTTAGGTTCTGACAGCCACACCCGTTACGGTGCTCTGGGAACCATGGCGGTAGGAGAAGGCGGCGGCGAGCTGGTAAAACAGCTTCTTAGGGATACCTATGATGTAGCCTATCCAGGAGTAGTTGCCATTTATCTGGACGGAAAGCCCAATCCAGGCGTAGGCCCTCAGGATATTGCCCTGGCCATTATTGGCGCGGTCTTTAAAAACGGATATGTGAAAAACAAAGTCATGGAATTTGTAGGCCCTGGTATTGCTTCTATGGATACGGATTTCAGAAACGGCGTAGACGTAATGACTACAGAGACGACCTGTCTGACCTCTATCTGGAAGACGGATGAGGATACAAAGGCATATCTGGCCATGCATGGACGGGGAGACGATTATAAAGAATTGAATCCGGCAGAGGTCGCTTACTATGACGGCTGCGTTTATGTAGATTTAAGCACCATTAAGCCAATGATTGCGCTGCCGTTCCATCCAAGCAATACCTATGAGATTGACGAATTAAATGCAAACCTTTCCGACATTTTAAGAGAAGTAGAAAAGAGCGCAGAAATGATTGGAGGAAAGAATGCGTCCTTTACTCTGACTGATAAGATTAAAGATGGCAAACTTCTGGTTCAGCAGGGAATTATCGCCGGATGTGCAGGCGGCAACTATACCAACGTAATCGAGGCAGCCAATGCATTAAGAGGAAAGAACTGCGGCTGCGATGAATTCTCACTGGCAGTTTACCCATCTTCCCAGCCGGTATTTGCAGATCTGGTAAAAAAAGGAGCAGTTTCTGATTTGATGGCAGCCGGAGCAATCATCCGTACAGCGTTCTGCGGCCCATGCTTCGGAGCCGGAGACACCCCTTGCAACAATGGGTTAAGTATCCGCCACACAACCAGAAACTTCCCCAATCGGGAAGGTTCCAAGCCTGGCAACGGACAGATGGCGGCAGTGGCTCTTATGGATGCCCGTTCCATTGCGGCAACAGCGGCAAACGGCGGTATTCTGACTTCCGCAGAAGGAATGGATTGCTTCGGAAAGGTTCCGGCATACGAATTTGACCGTACTTCTTACGATCACAGAGTCTATTTTGGATTTGAAAAAGGCGACAAAAAAGCAGATTTGGTTTACGGCCCCAACATTAAGGACTGGCCGGAAATGAGCCCTCTGGCTGATAATATCGTGGTAAAAGTCTGCTCCAGAATTATGGATCCGGTTACCACGACAGATGAATTAATCCCATCCGGAGAAACCTCTTCTTACCGTTCGAATCCTCTGGGACTGGCAGAATTTACTCTGTCCAGAAGAGATCCGGAGTATGTGGGACGTACGAAAGAAGTGGACAAGTTAGAAAAGGCCAGAACGGCAGGACAGAATCCGCTGGAGCTGGATGAAGAGTTAAAGAATGTGTTTGCAAAGATCCGCACCATTTCCGGAAATGAAGAAATCCAGGTAATGGATACAGAGATTGGAAGCATGGTTTATGCAGTAAAGCCAGGAGATGGATCTGCCAGAGAGCAGGCAGCCAGCTGTCAGAGAGTAATCGGCGGACTGGCGAATATCTGCAGGGAATACGCTACCAAACGTTACCGTTCCAACGTAATGAACTGGGGAATGCTGCCATTCCAGATGGAAGAAGAACCGGAATTCGAAGTAGGAGACTACATTTATATCCCAGGAATCCGCAAGGCATTAGACGGGGATCTGCAGAACATCAAGGCGTATGTAATCGGAGATACAATAAAAGAAATCAAGCTGTACATTACAGATATGACAGCCGAAGAGCGGGAGATTGTAAAGGCCGGCTGTCTGATTAATTACAATCGGAACCGCCAGAATAGGTAAAAAGCGTGGAGAAGGCCATGAATTACAAAATGATTGTGCTGGATTTAGACGGCACACTGACCAATCGGGAGAAAAAAATCACTCCCAGGACAAAGGAAGCGTTAATGGAGGCAGAAAAGCGGGGAATCCTCGTGGTTCTGGCCTCCGGCCGCCCCACACAGGGAATTGTCCACCTGGCAGAAGAACTGGAACTGAACAAATACGGCGGTTATATTCTGGCATTTAACGGAGGCCTGATTATAGACTGCGCCACAGGCCAGCCAGTGTCCTCGGTTCTGCTGCCCCAGCAGATTAACCGGAAAATTATGAAACTGGCAGAAGAACATCGGGTTAATATCCTGACTTATGAAAACGACACGATTCTGACAAAGAAAAAAGACGACCCTTATGTAGAACTGGAAGCGAAAATCAACAGTCTTGCTATACGGGAACTGGAAGACATGGAAGAATACGTAGCCGGACTTACGGTTCCTAAATTTCTGATGGTAGACGATGGAGGATATCTGGCGACCGTAGAACCTCTTGTAAAGGCAGCGCTGGGAAGAGATTTTTCCGTGTACCGGTCAGAACCGTTCTTTCTGGAAATTCTTTCGAAAGGGATCGACAAAGCCCAGAGGCTGGAAGTGCTGTTAGGAATCCTGGGAATTTCCAGGGAAGAGATGATTGCCTGCGGAGATGGGTACAATGATTTGACCATGATTCAATATGCAGGTCTTGGGATTGCCATGGAAAATGCGGTTTTTCCAGTCCGGAAAGCGGCTGATTACATTACGGCATCCAATGAGGAAGACGGCGTAGCCCTGGCAGTGGAAAAATTTTTGCTTTCTTGAGTTGAAACTGTAGACTTTCGAACTTTAGTATGCTAAAATAACATCGTAGCATCAGTATACAGGGGAGTTCCATGTACATGGATGCTGCGAAAAGCAAAGCTAAAAAGGGGCGTTAATGCATGAACAAAAAACTTAGGACAGATGCGGTCAACCACCTGTTTCAGGCAATTCTGACCTTAAAGTCGCCAGAAGAATGTTACATCTTTTTTGAAGATGTGTGTACGATTAATGAACTTCTTTCCCTGTCACAGCGCTACGAAGTAGCAAAGATGCTGCGGGAAGGCAAGACTTATCTGGAGATAGCAGAAAAAACAGGAGCTTCCACAGCCACTATCAGCCGTGTGAACCGCTCCCTCAACTATGGAAACGATGGATACGACATGGTATTTGCCAGATTAGAGGAACAGGCACAGGATGCAGAAGAATCATAAGATCTGCAGCTAAATGTAAAAATCGAGCAGAAGAGAGGAAATCCCGTATCTGCTCGATTTCTTCATAGTATTATTTCTTTTTCTTTCCAGAACTGTCATGTTCTGCCCGAAGCCCATCAATCAGCATTTCAATCATCTGGTTTTTCAGATATACATCAAAGGAAAGTTCACAGATAAAGGAAAAAAGCTGGAGGTATTCACGGTCTGCTTCTTCTGCGTCCGGAAACGTCCTGCTGGCCTGTCGGAATTTTTCTGCCACATCTGCTTTTAAATTCTCCATCTGACTGTCTTCTAAAGAAAAGACTTCATTGTAAATGGTCTCTAAAGACAAACCGGACTGACCGTTAAAATGTTCGCCTGAAATTGGCCGGAACAACTCTTCAATGTCGTTAAAAGAAAGAAGATTCTTAAAGTAATAGATAAAAATCAGCATCAGCATATGCTCTTTGGAATATTTCTTCTTAATCGGCGGAGGAAGGAGATTGTTTTTGGCGTAATTGTTAATCATGGTCTTGGTCAGAACCTTGTCTTCCGGATAACGTTTGGTGTGACCCAGGTGTTCATCCATAAACGTCGTTACCTGATCCATGTACAGCGGAATATCCGGAATGGAAGCTGGTTTAATATAGGACAGAGAATCCAGGCGGGTAAATAAGTCCTTTAATCGTTCTTCATTTGTTTTGCTCATGTTGTCACCTCTTTGTTCTATTATATAGTATTGGAAACTAGATGGCAAGAGGGAAAGCAGAAAAATAAGTAGGCGAAGTCCGAAAGAATATGTTATAATAAGCATCAGGCAAAAAAATGCATAAGGAGTAGTTTCATGAGTATTTATGATACATTAAATCCGGCTCAGAAAGAGGCGGTATTTTGCACAGAAGGGCCGCTTTTAGTTCTGGCCGGAGCAGGTTCCGGAAAAACGAGGGTTCTTACCCATCGCGTGGTATATCTGATAGAAGAAAAAGGGGTAAATCCCTGGAATATAATGGCTATTACCTTTACCAACAAGGCGGCCGGAGAGATGCGGGAACGTGTGGACAAGTTGGTTAGCTTTGGAGCAGAAAGCGTCTGGGTCAGCACCTTCCATTCTTCCTGTGTGCGAATTTTGCGCCGCCATATTGAGGCGCTGGGATATTCCAGTAATTTTACCATCTACGACAGCGACGATCAGAAGACGCTGATGAAGCAGGTGTTAAAAAAACTGGACGTAGACACCAAGCTTTACAAGGATCGAGCCATGTTAAACCATATCTCTTCGGCCAAGGATCAGCTGATTACGCCGGAAGAAATGGAGTTAAATGCAGGAAACGAGATGCGGCAGAAGAAAATTGCCCAGATTTACAAGGCTTATCAAGATGAATTAAAGAAAAACAACGCCCTGGATTTTGACGATTTAATTGTAAAGACTGTAGAACTGTTCCAGAATAATCCGGAGATTTTAGATTACTACCAGGAGCGGTTCCGCTATATCATGGTAGACGAGTACCAGGATACCAACTATGCCCAGTTTAAGCTGGTAAGCCTGCTGGCAAAAAAATACCGCAATCTCTGCGTAGTAGGCGATGATGATCAGTCTATTTACAAATTCCGCGGCGCAGATGTGCGGAATATCCTGGATTTTGAAGAAGCGTTTCCAGGGGCAAAGGTCATCAAGCTGGAGCAGAATTACCGTTCCACCCAGAACATTTTAAGCGCTGCCAATGAGGTAATCCGCCACAACAGGGACAGAAAAGACAAGACGCTATGGACTGCTAATGGGGAAGGAGATTTGGTAAAAGTACGCCAGTACAATACGGCAGATGAAGAGGCGGACGCCATTGCCCGATCCATGAAAAATACCGGAAGATCCTGGAAGGATATTGCCGTTTTATACCGGACCAACGCCCAGTCCCGCCTTTTGGAGGAAAAATGCATCGCCTATAATATCCCATATCGTCTGGTAGGAGGCGTAAACTTCTATCAGAGAAAAGAGATTAAGGATATTCTGGCATATTTAAAGACTATTGCCAATGGAGTAGACGACCTGGCAGTTCTGCGTATTCTCAATGTTCCGAAGAGGGGAATTGGCGCGACCACTGTGGGAAGAGTAACGGTCTTTGCTTCTGAGCATGGAATGAGCCTGTACCAGGCCCTGGAAGAAGCAAGAATGATACCGGATATTGGAAAAGCTGCTGGAAAAATCGGCGGCTTTGTAGAACAGATAGAAAACCTGCGGCGCATGATGACAGAAGAAGGATACAGCATAAAAGAATTAATCGGCGCCATTTTAGAAGACACCGGCTACCGGAAAGAGTTAGAAGCAGAAGGGGAAGTGGAGTCAGAGACCCGTCTGGAAAATATTGAGGAATTGATTAATAAAGCGGTCAGCTATGAGGAAAACAGTGAAAATCCTTCGCTTGGGGAATTTCTGGAAGAAGTGGCGCTGGTTGCGGATATTGACCGGATGGACGACTCGGAGGAACGAGTGACCTTAATGACGCTTCACAGTGCGAAGGGGCTGGAATTTCCGCTGGTTTACCTGGCCGGAATGGAAGATGGCCTGTTCCCAGGCATGATGGCAATTTCTGCAGACGATAAATCCGAGCTGGAGGAAGAACGGCGTCTGTGTTATGTAGGAATTACCAGGGCAAAAGAAGAACTGGTTTTGACCGGAGCCAGGATGCGGATGGTAAATGGAGAAACCCGTTATTCCAAGACCAGCCGGTTTATTGAGGAAATTCCGGAAGTATTTCTGGACAAAGAAACGCTGGAACCAAGATTGTCTAAATGGGGACGTTCGGAAGAAGACTTTGACGATTCCGGACTTCCCTGGAGCGATAAGGCGGCAAAAGCCTGGGGAAAATCAGGAGAGGATAACGGATCCAGAGGATGGGGAAGAAGCGGCGGCACTCTGGGAGGCGGTTTTGGCGGAGGATTCAGCGCCGGATCCCATAATGCTTATGCGTCTAAAAAAACGTCTCCTGTATCTGCCCCATCGTTTGGAAAAGCATTTACGGTAGAAAAAGCTTCTTCCCTGGATTATGGAAAAGGCGACAGAGTCCGTCACATTAAATTTGGGGACGGAACGGTTACTGAAATCAAAGACGGTGGAAAAGATTTTGAAGTCACAGTAGAGTTTGACAAGCATGGAATTAAAAAAATGTTTGCCTCTTTTGCAAAATTAAAGAAAATATAAAATTTGTGTGAACTCTGCATTTTTCAAAAAGTTTTGTATAAAATAAGATAGAAAAAATGAGTATTTAATGCTATACTGAGAGCAGGCAAAGTTGCTGTGGAATTGGATAGAGAAAGGAAGTGCCGCTATGAACAGATTTGACTTTATGGGAAAAGAGGCAAAGGAGGCTTTGAACCGTATGGAAGAAATGATGAATGCCAGCAGATTAAACGAGCTTCTTCATAAAAAAGAAGAGGAAGAGAAAAAGAAAAGCTGTATCCTCTGGATATTGGCAATTATTGGCGCTGTAGCAGCAGTGGCAGGCATTGCATATGCAGTATACCGTTTCTTTACTCCGGACTATCTGGAAGACTTCGAAGACGATTTTGACGATGATTTTGACGACGATTTCTTTGAAGATGAGGAAGAAGAGGAAACTCCAGCACCAAAGGAGACAACTGAAGAAGGTGCAGAAGCTTAATAGAATCCGTGTTATAAAAGCCCTGGACGGCTCTGAATTAAGAGAGGCCAGGGCTTTCTTATAGAATAAATGATAGAAGAAAAAGGAGTAATACCAGGTGAAAAAAGGTACGATATTAGAAGGAACCGTCAGTAAAATTCAATTTCCAAATAAAGGCATTGTAGAAATAGATGGAGAAAAGGCAGTGGTAAAAAATGCGCTTCCAGGCCAGAAAATCCGGTTTGCGGTAAGCAAGAGCCGGAAGGATAAGGCAGAGGGACGGCTGTTGGAAGTACTGGAACGTTCCGAAAAAGAATGGGGCGAGACAAACTGGGAGGAGAACGTCTGCCCGCATTTTGAGGTGTGCGGCGGCTGTTTGTACCAGAGTATGCCTTATGAAGAACAATTATCTATCAAAGAGGAGCAGATCCGAAATTTAATTGACGGCGTCTGCACCAATCCGGACTATGAATTCCAGAAAATCAAGGGAAGTCCTATTTTTGAAGGATACCGGAATAAAATGGAGTTTTCTTTTGGCGACGAATATAAAGACGGACCGCTGGCACTGGGAATGCACAAACGGGGCAGCTTTTACGACATTGTTCCAACTCCGGAATGCCGGATTGTCCATCCGGATTTCCGTAAAATTCTGGCTGTTACAAGGGACTATTTTGCAGAAGAACACATACCGTTTTATAAAAAGCTGGCCCATACCGGTTATCTCCGCCATCTCCTGGTAAGAAGAGCAGTCAAGACGGGAGAGATCCTGGTGGATTTGGTAACCAGCAGCCAGATAGACGGCAGGGAGACAGAAATTTTAAATACCTGGAAAGAAAAAATCCTGGCTCTGGATTTAGAGGGAACTCTGGCGGGAATTTTACATACCCGTAACGACAGCCTGGCAGACGTGGTACAAAATGACGGTACAGACGTGCTGTACGGAAGAGATTACTTCTATGAGGAGCTGCTGGGCCTGAAATTTAAGATTTCCCCATTTTCTTTCTTCCAGACCAATTCTTTAGGGGCAGAAGTGCTGTATGAGACAGCCAGAAGCTACATCGGAGAGACGAAAGACAAGGTAGTGTTTGACCTGTACAGCGGTACGGGAACCATTGCCCAGATTCTGGCTCCGGTAGCTAAAAAGGTTGTCGGTGTGGAGATTGTGGAAGAGGCTGTAGAAGCGGCAAAAATAAACGCGGAAAGCAACGGTCTGTCCAACTGTCACTTTATCGCAGGAGATGTGCTGAAGGTACTGGATGAAGTAGAAGAAAAACCGGACTTAATTGTGGTAGATCCGCCGCGGGACGGCATCCATCCAAAGGCTCTGCCCAAAATCATCGCCTATCAGGTGCCCAAAATCGTTTACATTTCCTGTAAGCCGACCAGCCTGGTAAGAGATCTGGTAGTATTCCAGCAGATGGGATATGTAGTGGAGAAGGTCTGCGCCGTAGATATGTTCCCGTCGACGGGAAATTGTGAGACGGTCTGCCTCTTGAGCAACCAAAAGACAAAGCCTGATTCACACATTAAACTTAGTGTTGATATGGACGGGTTCAACAAAGTTAAAAATGGTGAAAAATAGAATATAAAACACGGAACTTAAAAGAGAACTGTTAATACAATGCCAATCGTGTTAGCAGTTCTTTTTTGTTTAAGGGAGGTGTGCCGTTGGGCTATGGAACGGTTATTCTCGGATGATTCAAGTGGAATGTGAGAAAGGGAAGTTGATTATCACTCCGAGAGAACCGGAAGAATACATTATGAGCAGAACTCTTGACAAAGAACCACTCATTCATCATAATTTGCCCTTTGTGGTGGCGGAACACCAATCATAGTTTACCTTTAAGGTAGTGGGACACCTGAGAAGATACTCTTCCTATGCTAGTTATCCTTTTTTGTCAAGGATTATTCGGCAATAAATAAGAAAATTTCTTCCTCGATATCTGTGAAAATATTTAATATTATTAATTTGATAAAGATGTTTTGGACAAAATCAAAAATGAAAATGTCGGTTTGAATGTCGGTATATAATTGACTTTTGTCGGTATAATAGTTAATATACAAATAGAGGTGAACAAAATGTCAAAGTATATTGAGTCAGAAACTTTAGAATTAAAAGAAAAATATACAGATGCGATTTGCAAAGAAATCGTTGCATTTTTAAATGCAACAGGTGGAACAATAATTATTGGTGTTAAAGATGATGGTACTGTTGTTGGAGTAGATAAGATTGATGAAACTTTTAGAAAAATCTCTGATATCATAACAACACAAATTGAACCAAATCCTCAAGATGAAGTAAGTTCAGAACTTCGTTTTGAAGATGGAAAGACTTTGATTGCTATCAATGTATCTAAAGGTATTAAGCACATCTATTGTCAAAAGAAATATGGATTTTCTTCAGTTGGTTGTCCAATTCGGGTAGGTACAACTTGTAAGGAGATGACATCAGAACAAATTCGCATTCGCTATGAAAATAAATTTGTTGATTCGGAGTATATGCTCAAGAAAAGATCTACTTTAGCTGATTTATCTTTTAAGGAATTGAAAATTTATTATAGTGAAAAGGGATATCATTTAGATGATAATAATTTTGAAGCTAATCTAAATTTAAGAAATCAAAATGGAGAATACAATTTACTAGCTGAACTTTTAGCTGATCGTAATAATATTCCTTTAATATTTGTGAAGTTTAAAGGAGGCGATAAAGCAGCAATTTCTGAAAGAAGTGATTATGGCTATCGCTGTATTTTAACCTCTTATGAAAGAATTAAAAATCGTCTTCAAGCAGAAAATATTTGCATTTCAGATACAACAGTTCGACCTAGAATTGATACTTATCTATTTGATTATGACTCAGTCAATGAAGCAATCTTAAACGCACTTGTGCATAATGATTGGACAATAACCGAGCCACAAATCTCAATGTTTGATGATCGATTAGAAATTTTATCTCATGGTGGTTTACCTAGTGGGATGACGAAAAAACAATTCTTTGATGGGATAAGTAAACCAAGGAATGCCACACTTATGCGAATTTTTCTAAATATGGGTTTAACAGAACATACTGGACATGGGATTCCAACGATTGTAAAAAAGTATGGAGAAGAAGTTTTTGAAATAGAAGATAACTATATTCGTTGTACAATTCCATTTGATAAAGATGTTTTGGACAACATCAAAAATGAAAATGTCGGTTTGAATGTCGGTTTGAATGTCGGTTTGAATAAAACCGAAAAGAAAGTAGTTTCTTTACTAATTGAAAATCCAGCATATACATCAGAAGAATTAGCAGAAGAAATTGGGTTAACTAAAAGAACTATAGAAAGAGCATTTATATCTTTAAAAAATAAAAAAGTAATAGAACGAGTTGGTTCAAAACGAGATGGCAGATGGATTGTAATTAAATAAACAAATGAAACTTGTGGGTAATATAGCTCGCAAGTTTTTTATTTTCCATGAAACTAAATTACGTAGGACGACTCTGGCTGGACATAAAACATGATTTTGGTGATAAACTCCTCCGTATATCTGGATGTAATCGAATCATTGATGCAGAATCATAAGAATCTGAAATAATTTTCAGATGCTGGTTTTTACAGAATTCCAGCAGACGGAGATAGGACTGACTCATGTCATAGTAATTTCCAAAATGGTAAACAGAAGCAGCCAATCCCGCTGGAAGCATCTGAATATTGGAAACCGAGGGGACTGGATCAGTGGTTACAAATGCAATGCTTGCCTTGGTAAAGCTGCCATCCAGAATTCGATCCAGCGGAACGGATACGCCGCACTGGAAAAAGATAGGCAGATGGCTGCTGAATGCCTGGGCATAGCATTGCTTTGTGGCGATGCTGATTTCCCGCATTCCGTAAGGGGGTTCTACATCGTGGCAGAGGATGCAGATGGGGTCAGCCTGGAAAACAGACGGTTCATCCGGCTTTTTGGAGCAGGCGTGTTCGATTTGCTGGCACCGGTGTTCCAGACGACTCTGAATCAAGGAAAGCTCCTGGATTTTTTCTTCAATGACCCTGAGCTGATTCTGGAAAAACAGAATACTGTTTTCCGTTGTATAGTGCGTCATGTGGTCTTTAATCTCGTTTAGAGAAAACCCGATCTTTTTCATAATAAGGATGGTGTCAAGAGCATCCAGCTGTTTTGCGCTGTAATACCGGTAACCATTTTCCGGATCCGTATAACAGGGTTTAAACAGACCAATTTTATCATAGTAAAGCAGAGTCTGCTTCGATATATTCTGATAATTTGCCAATTCTCCGGCAGAAAACATATTTTTCATTGTATCAAATTCCCTCTTGACTATATAGTTACTATATACCTTATGATAATCCCAGAAGCAGAAATGCGCAAGGTGCATATGCCAGAAATTTTTCATGATCATGGCGTTTTTCTGCGGCAATATTTCTGGAATCATCAGGAGGTTTTTATGAATGCATTTTTACAGCCGATGTCCTATCGGCAATTTTTGAAATATATCACACCATCTATTTTGACAATGATTTTTTTGTCATTTTATACAACCATTGATGGATTTTTCGTATCCAGATATGCAGGATCGGATGCATTGGCAGGAATTAATATTGTCATTCCGGTTACCTGCATGATTTTTGGAACGGCCGTTATGCTGGCAACCGGAGCAGGTGCGATGATTGGCGAGTATATGGGCAGAAACCAGCAGAAAAAAGCAAGCGAAATTTTCAGCTTTCTTTCCTGTGCCCTGCTGATTTTTTCAGCGCTGTTTTCTGCAGCAGGAATAATGTGGCTACGGCCCATTGCCTTTCTATTAGGAGCTAGCGAACGGTTGATGGAACACGTGCTTCCTTATGGGTTTGTAGTGTTTGCAGGTACAATTCCAATGGCATTTAAACTCTTTTTTGAATACCTGGTCCGCACAGATGGAAGTCCTCAGACAGCTCTTTATATGTCAGTGGCCGGTCTGATTTTGAATGTGATTCTGGATTATGTATTTGTTGGAGTGCTTCGCTGGGGAACCTTTGGAGCGGCAGTCGGAACGGTTTGTTCCATCAGCGTCAGCGCAGCAATGGGGCTGTATTACTTTCTAAAGAAAAGCAGAATCCGTTTTACAATCCCAAAAGCTTCTGCTCAGATATTGTGGAAAGCCTGCGTCAATGGAAGCAGTGAAATGTTGACAGAGCTTTCGACAGGAATAACGACATTTCTGTTTAACCTGATTATCATGCAGAAATCCGGAGAAGACGGGGTGGCGGCTGTTACCATTCTTATGTATATTTATTATTTTTTTATTGCATTTTATATGGGAATTACGGTGGCTTCCGCTCCTGTTGTCAGCTACAATCTGGGCGCTTTCAATCCAGGGAAAATAAGAGAAACATTGAAATACAGTTTTCTTACCATTGGAATTACAGCGGCTATGATTATGGGGATTCTGCTGGCAGGAGGAAATGGCATCATTCATTTGTTCACAGACAGCAGCCATGTATATGAACTGACGGCAGAGGCATTGCGTTATTTTCGTCCGGTTTTCCTTTTTATTGGAGTAAATGTATTTTTGTCAGGTTATTTTACCGCATTGGGAGACGGCGTTACCTCAGCAGTTATTTCTTCCCTGCGATCTTTGATCTTTGTCGTAATCTTTATTCTGATCCTTCCGCCTTTTCTAGGAATCCGCGGCGTCTGGCTGACCATGCCGCTGGCAGAAAGTTTGACGATAGTAGTTTCTGCATTTTTATACAATAAAAAAGGAAGGCCGGAAAAAATTTAATTTTTTACTGGACTTTTCTACAGTGATGTGATATAAAGTTAACAGCGCAACGGGGCGCAGTAATGGAAAGAAATTACGACGTCCCGCTGCGCTTATTTTTATTTGAGGAGGAAAAAATTATGAGAAACTCAAAAGCAGCACTGGCGATACTCATGGCAGGCGCCATGGCGTTTAGTCTGACAGGCTGCGGCAGTGCCGGAACAGAAGAAGCAGCTTCTTCCGAAAACGCCGCAGTATCCGGTTCTTCTGCAGAAGCTGGCGCCACAGAAGGAACTCCGGCAGGAGAAGCTTCCGAAGGATCGGATTTGAACATTATGCTGGAGACACCAGTTCAATCCCTGGATCCGCAGCAGGCAACAGACGGTACATCTTTTGAAGTAATCGCAGATTATACCGATGGTTTAATGCAGATGGATGCAGATGGAAAAGCAGTTCCAGCAATTGCAGAATCCTACGAGTTATCCGAAGACGGTCTTACGTACACCTTCCATTTACGGGAAGATGCAGTATGGAGCAATGGAGAACCTGTAACGGCAGCAGACTTTGTATTTGGATGGCAGAGAGCAGTCGATCCATCGGTTGCCTCCGAATATGCTTATATGCTCAGCGACATTGGACAGATTAAAAATGCTGCAGAGATTATCGCTGGCGAAAAAGATAAGAGCGAACTGGGTGTGACAGCTGTAGATGACCACACTCTTCAGGTTGAATTAAATGTGCCGGTCAGCTATTTCTTATCGTTAATGTATTTCCCGACTTACTATCCGGTCAACCAGGCATTCTTTGAATCCTGCGGAGATACCTTTGCGACCAGTCCGGAAACCACCCTTTCCAACGGCGCGTTTGTACTGGATACCTATGAACCGGCAGCCACCACCGTTCATTTAACAAAGAATCCAGACTACTATGATGCAGACAGCATTCAGCTTGCAGGCTTAAATTATCAGGTTATCCAGGATTCCCAGCAGGCGTTAATGAGCTATCAGACTGGAGATTTGGACATTACCCTGGTAAATGGCGAACAGGTGGATCAGGTAAAAGAGGATCCGGAATTTACCACCATCGGCGCAGGTTATCTGTGGTATGTAAGCCCGAATATAAAGGGTGTTCCGGAACTGGCAAACCAGAATATCCGTCTGGCAATGACCTTTGCAATTAACCGAGAATCCATTACATCCGATGTATTAAAAGATGGTTCTATTCCGACCTATACCGCAGTACCGCTTCAGTTTGCCGCAGGTCCGGATGGTTCAGATTTCTCCGCGGATCAGGAAATGTTTGCCGATGTATGCGCATATGACACTGCAAAAGCAGCTGAGTACTGGACAAAAGGACTGGACGAATTAGGAATTACCGAACTGACCCTGGATATGGTAGTCGATGCAGATGATGCGCCTCAGAAAGTCGCACAGGTATTAAAAGAGCAGTGGGAGACCACTCTTCCAGGACTGACAGTAAACCTGGTAGTAGAGCCGAAGAAGCAGAGGGTAGAAGATATGCAGAATGGCAACTTCCAGCTTGGCTTAACCAGATGGGGTCCGGACTATGCAGATCCAATGACCTATTTAGGAATGTGGGTAACCGACAACTCAAATAACTATGGTTTCTGGAGCAATGCAGAGTATGACGCAATCATTGACGAATGCACCACCGGTACTCTGGCAACGGATGCCCAGGGACGTTGGGACAGATTATTTGATGCAGAAAAACTGGTAATGGATGAGGCGGTAATTTATCCGCTGTATACACAGGCAAATGCAGAGATGATTTCTTCTAATGTTACTGGAATTGAATTCCATCCAGTTGCTCTGAACCGTGTTTACAAGAATGCGGTTAAGAGTGCAGAATAGTTTATGAAATAAGCTTTGTGATGTCTGGCCGCACTTAGACTGCAGTTCTGGTGCGGCTTTTGAAAAATTACAGGATGCTTCCTGTGATTTTTCAAGGGAATATGCAGCATCCGTGTACAGGAGGCGTGTTGCCCCTGTACACGGATGCGATTGCGGGAATAAGAAAATAAAGGAGGCAGAATGTGAAAAAGTATGCGTTAAGGCGAATAATAACCTCTCTGTTTACACTCCTGGTCATTCTTGGAGTGCTGTTTCTTTTAATGCAGCTGATGCCAGGCTCTCCCTTTAATGATGAAAAATTAAACGATGACCAGAGAATGGCTCTTTATGCAAAATACGGTTTAGATCAGCCGCTGTTTACCCAGTTTTTCCGTTATGTAAAAAATATGCTGCAGGGAGATTTTGGAGTCAGCTACAACATTTCCAAAAATACGCCGATTTCCCAGCTGATTCAGACCAGACTTCCGATTTCTATCCGGATTGGCGGCTGTGCGGTACTGATCGGAGCGGCGCTGGGACTGATCTTAGGCGTAATTGCAGCAATCAAACACGATACGGTCTGGGATTCCCTGGCGACAGTAATTTCCGTTATCGGCGTTTCGGTTCCTTCTTATGTATTTGCCCTGGCATTAAGCTATACCCTGGGCTTTAAAATGGAGTGGTTTCCGATGCTTTATAATGCCAAGAAAGCTATGAGCTCCAGCGTGCTTCCAAGTCTTGCTCTTTCTATGTTTACCATGGCTTCCATCGCCCGATTTACCAGGAGCGAAATGATGGAAGTACTGGGAAGCGACTATATGCTTCTGGCAGAAAGCAAAGGAATTTCGGGGCCGGCCCTGATTTTCCGCCATGCCCTCAGAAACGCCATGATTCCTATTATTACGGTGCTGGCGCCGCTGATTGTAGATTTAATGACCGGCTCACTGGTTGTGGAAAAGATTTTTGCCATCCCAGGAGTCGGAAGCCTTTTGGTAAATGCCATTCAGTCCAATGATTATAATGTGGTAATTTCGTTAAGCTTTATTTATTCGGCAATGTATATTTTGATTATGCTGGCAGTGGACATTCTATATGGAATTATCGATCCGAGAATCCGGCTGGCAAAGAAAGGGGATTGATGAAATGATTGGAAAAAAGAAATCAGCAGTTCTGGCTGTTTCCAGTCAGCAGGCTCCTGTTTTGTCAGAAGCAGACTTCCGGCTGAAAAACAACAGCGGGGAGATTGCTATTGATGCCAACTTTGCTGCCCAGAGCTTCTGGAAGGATGCAGCAATCCGGTATTTCAGAAAAGCCAGCGCGGTATTTGGATTGATTATGATTCTGCTTATTGCAGGAATGGCGGTAGTCGGACCTGGAATGAATGATTATACATATTCCGGACAGACTCTGACTGAGAAAAATCTGGCGCCCCGTGTAAAAGGGCTGGAACAATTGGGGATTTTTGATGGAAGTGAAAAAATCCGTACCACCACAGGTTCTAAATTAGTAAATTACTATGAAGAAAAAGGATTAGAAGACGTTTATTACTGGTTCGGAAGCGACAATTTTGGCAGGGATATCTGGACCAGAACCTGGACTGGAGCCCAGGTATCGTTAATGATTGCAGTGGCGGCAGCGGTAATTGATATGGTAATCGGCATGAGCTACGGGCTGATTTCCGGATACTTTGGAGGAAAAACCGATATGGTTATGCAAAGAATTCTGGAAGTAGCCAACGGAATTCCCCGCCTGGTCATCGTTACCTTGCTGCTGCTGGTTTTAAAACCAGGTATGCTGACCATTATTTTTGCCCTGATGCTGACCGAATGGGTGGGCATGAGCCGGATTGCCAGGGCAGAGATGCTGAAATTAAAGGAGCAGGAATTTGTCCTGGCATCCAGAACACTGGGAGCCGGTCATTTCTTTATTATTTTTCGGGAAGTGCTGCCCAATATTATCGGGCCGATTATTACCCAGGTAATGTTTTCCATCCCTACCGCCATTTTTACAGAAGCATTTTTAAGCTTTGTAGGACTGGGAATCCCAGTTCCCCAGTGTTCCCTGGGTTCCCTGATTTCGGAAGGATTTAACAGCTTCACGACTCACCCCTATCAGATTATGCCGCCTATTATAGCAATGGCGCTTTTGATGCTCAGCTTCAATCTGGTAGCAGATGGACTGAGAGAAGCGCTGGATCCAAAAATGAAAGAACTGTGAGGTAAGAAAAGATGGCAGAGGAAAAAATACTGAAGATCCGGAATCTGGACATTTCGTTTAAAACAACTGCTGGAACCGTTCATGCCATCCGCGGCGTGGATCTGGACTTAAATAAAGGAGAAACCGTAGCGATAGTAGGAGAATCCGGTTCTGGAAAATCCGTTACCATGAAAGCGGCAATGGGAATCCTGGCATCCAATGCATTTGTAACCAGAGGCAGCATAGAATTTACTTATCACCATGCAGACGGTTCAGAAGAAACCGTTGATATTTTAAAGAAAGACAAGAAATGGATTCGCCGCCATATCAATGGAAAGAGAATTGCCATGGTATTCCAGGATCCTATGACCAGCCTGAATCCGACTATGACTATTGGAAAACAGATTATGGAAGGCATGATCTGGCATTTTAAAACGCCGAAAAAAGAAGCCTGGAACAAGGCGATCGAACTGTTGACGGAAGTAGGGATTGAAGAACCGGAAAAGCGGATGAAAAACTATCCCCACCAGTTATCCGGCGGTATGCGTCAGAGAGTTGTCATTGCCATTGCCCTTTCCTGCAATCCGGATCTGCTGATTTGTGATGAGCCGACGACGGCTTTAGACGTTACCATTCAGGCTAAAATTATTGAGCTGATTCGCCGGATTCAGGCGGAACGGGGAATTTCAGTCATTTACATTACCCATGATTTAGGGGTAGTCGCAAAAGTGGCCGATTATGTAAATGTAATGTACGCAGGAAAAATTGTAGAAAAAGGCAAAATCAACGAAATTTTTTATGACCCCAGACATCCGTATACCTGGGGACTGCTGTCTGCCATGCCGGATCTGGATACAGAGGATGAGCGATTGTATACCATCCCAGGTTCTCCGCCAAACCTGCTCCATGAAAAACAGGGAGATGCGTTTGCGCCAAGAAACCGTTACGCACTGGAAGCAGACGACAAGGCGGATTCTCCAATGTTCCGGATTACAGACAGTCATTATGCGGCAACCTGGCTGCTGGATCCAAGAGCGCCGAAGGTAGAAATGCCAAAAGAACTTGCCGAACGAATCGAGAGGATGAAAAAGGAGGCGGCCGAATATGGAACGGAACAGTGAAAAGCCGGTTTTAACCGTCAGGGGATTAAAACAGTATTTTAAAGTAAACCGGAATTTTACGGTAAAAGCAGTAGACAATGTATCGTTTCAGATATATGCAGGAGAAACTTACGGATTGGTAGGAGAATCCGGATCTGGAAAGTCGACAATCGGAAGAAGCATTATCCGGCTTTATGAACCGACAGATGGAACCATACAGTTTAACGGAATGGACATCAGCAAAAAAATGAACCGGACTGCAAACCAGATGCTGCGGACCCAGATGCAGATGATTTTTCAGGACCCAATGGCATCTTTAAATCCAAGAAAAAAGGTAGAAGATATTATTGGAGAAGGGCTGGATATTCACCATATGTATCAAAGCAGGGAAGAGCGGGAAGAACGCATCAAAGCGATTTTAGCAAAGGTAGGACTGGCGCCGGAACACGCCTCCAGGTATCCTCACCAGTTTTCCGGCGGCCAGCGGCAAAGAGTAGGGATTGCCAGAGCGTTGATTATGAATCCTAAATTGATCATTGCAGATGAATGTATTTCTGCGCTGGATGTTTCCATACAAGCCCAGGTGGTAAATCTGATGAAGGATATTCAGAAAGAAACGGGAACTGCCTACCTGTTCATTGCCCATGACTTGTCCATGGTCAAATATATTTCCGATCGAATCGGCGTTCTCCATCTGGGACATCTGTTAGAAACTGGAACTACCGAAGAAATTTTTGAACATCCTGTACATCCTTATACAAAGAGTCTTCTGTCTGCGATTCCGGCGCCTAATCCGGTGGTAGAGAAAAACCGGACGGCCATCAGTTATGATTACAAAACTTCCGGAATTGATTACAATAAAGGCACCGAGCATCTGGTAGAGGGAACTCATTATGTAACCTGTACAGATGAGGAATTTGACCGCTGGGTGTAAACATGATAAGGCTATAAAGCAGCAGGAGCAGTTTCCAATGCTGGTTTATAGCCTTGTTTGATGGTAAGAGAGAACATTAAGAATTTTCAAATGGGTAGTTTTCTTTATACGCAGTTCCCCACTCTGCCATAGCGTCGAGAATCGGACGCATGGTTTCGCCTAGTTCACTTAAGGAATATTCTACTCTTGGCGGCACTTCGGGATAAGCAGTGCGGATGACAAGTCCGTCTTCTTCCATAGATCGTAAACTGTCCGTTAAGACTTTCTGGCTGATTCCATCTAAACTTTTTTTCAATTCATTAAAACGCCATGGACGGATCAGGAGATTCCGCATGATAAGCAGTTTCCATTTACTTCCGATTAAAGCGACTGTAGTTGCGACCGGACAGGCGGGCATTTCTTCTTTTGTCAGCATTTAGGTACCTCCAATAGTATAGATTCGAATCCTGCATTTAAATTATAGTGTATGGGACAGGAAAAAGCAAGGCGGGAACAAAAAAGTAACCAGGTAATAGATTTGTGCGTACTTTTTTTCTGAAGAAGAATGCGGTATGATAATAAAAACGGGCAGTTGATTACAAAGAAACGAGGTTACCATATGAATCAAGACGAAAGAAGACGGTTTCTGATAAAAAGGCTTCTGGCAGAGCAGAAACGTTGGAATGGAACGATTCCGGAGGGAGAAGCAGAACAAAAGAGACTTTTACGATCCTGCATGAACGTCAGAATGCCTGCGCCGATTGACGATGAATTTTTAGACGTCCAGGATGCATATCTAAAAGAAGAGAGCAGAAGAAAAGGAATTACGGATATTGCGGATTTAACTCCCGCAGAAGAGGGGATTTATCTCTGGCAGGGAGACATTACCACGCTGCGCTGCGACGCCATCGTGAATGCGGCAAATGCAGGGATGACGGGATGCTACGTGCCCTGTCATGCCTGCATTGATAACTGCATCCATACCTTTGCGGGGGTACAGCTGCGTCTGGACTGTGCCAGACTGATGGAACAGCAGGGGCATGAGGAAGAAACCGGAAAGGCAAAGATAACGCCTGCCTATAATCTGCCCTGCCGTTATGTGCTGCATACGGTGGGGCCAATTGTGAGGGGAAACGTTACCAGGGAACAGGAAAGGCTTTTGGCCTCCTGCTACCGTTCCTGTCTTGAGCTTGCGGAGGAAAACGGCGTAAAAAGCCTTGCGTTCTGCTGTATTTCTACGGGAGTATTCTGCTTCCCAAATGAGAGAGCAGCTGAAATTGCCATTCAGACAGTACGAAATTATCGAACAGGAAACCACAGTGAAATCGAGGTGATATTTAATGTTTTCAAAAGTACAGTTTACAAGGGACTACACAGGGTAGGTATCTGACGGGAGGGGTGCCGCCAGTCAGATTTTCCATGTGATGTTCAAGCTGTCGCTTGTGGCGGCTATGGTGGTGATCATCAAATCCACCACACGCCGCTTGTCATCAAAAGATACATTCTCCCAGGTATCGAGGTAGCCGGAAATCTGGCTGACCTGTTCCGGGCTGATGGCCTCCACAGTCAACTCCGCTATCCTTGCCAGAAGTTCCTGCTTGCGCCCGTCCAGTTCCGCTATCTTCACATTCACATAGGAGAACAGGACATTGTTTGCCCCCGTCAGACTGTCCACCAGCTTTTCAATCTCGCTGTCTACATGGGCAAGTTCCACTTGCAGGGCGGTGATTTTCGGGTTTGCCTTTGCCGCTTTCTTTTTTCCTGTCAGCGTCTTGTAGCTTGCCAGCTTCTTTACCATCTGCTGATAAACAACCGCTTCCAGTTCCGAAGTGATGATTTTCCCACAGCCAGGACAGCTTTTATTGTCCAGCCGTTTCGTGCAGCGGAGATACTGTTTGCCGGAGGGATTGTAGATACTCATAAGAGCATACCCGCAATTCCCGCACTTGATTTTTCCTGCCAGCCATGTGTGGGTGGCTTTCCGGGCAGACTGGATTTTCATGTTGTTCATCAGCTTCTTGCGGCAGGTCAGCCAGATGTCGGAGGGGAACAATGCCCTCATGGGGAGCCAGTACCAGCATTTGGTCTTTCAAGTCGTTCTTTTTGCTGGGCTTCACATCTCGCCCTTGATACAGATAGCAGCCGTTCATGCCAGTAAAATCGGCAGCGTCATTGACAATGACCGTCCCTTGACTTTTGAAAAATTCGTACACATCAAGGTCTGCCTGCACATAGACAGGATTGCGTAACATCTGCGCCAGCGTGGGGCGTATCAGCTCTTTGCCATGGAACAAAATCCCCTGTTCGGCAAAGTACCGGGTAATGTCCCCGTAGGAAGTTGTGGGCTGGGCGTACATCTCAAACATCAGCCGGATATTGGCCGCTTCCTCCGGGTTTACCACCAGCTTCTTTGTGTTGATACCGTCCATCTTGATAGGCTCCGTATGGAAGCCGTAAGGGGCTTTCCCGCCCATCTTAAAGCCCCGCTGACTGCGGGAGTAGTAAGCGTCCGTTACCCGCTTCTGTATCGTTTCCCGTTCAAGCTGGGCGAACACGATACAGATATTCAGCATGGCCCGTCCCATCGGCGTGGAGGTATCAAACTTTTCCGTAGAGGACACAAACTCCACATTGTACTGCTGGAACAGCTCCATCATGTTGGCAAAGTCCAGAATGGAACGGCTGATACGGTCGAGCTTGTAAACCACGACCTTTGCAATCAAGCCCCGCTTGATGTCCCGCACCAGTTCTTGAAACTTCGGACGGTCTGTGTTCTTGCCGCTGTACCCTTTGTCTGTGTATTCCTTGCAGTTACCGCCTTTCAACTCGTATTTGCAAAATTCAATCTGGCTTTCAATGGAAATGCTGTCCTTTTTGTCTACCGATTGTCTTGCATAGATTGCGTCTATCCGATTGTTCATATTGTCGCTCCTTTTCTTAAAAAAGAAACGGAGCTGCTGACAGTTCTATTATACCGCCAGCAGCCCCGCAAATCAATGATGGGTTTGGAAAACCTTATGTCCCGGCTTCCTCACTCTCCCGCTTGTCGGCGTACTTGCGGAACACCTCATAAAGCTGCTGTTCCAGTTCCCGGCGTTTGGCTGCTTCCTGTTCCGGCGTGAACACCGGGGAGAGATTTTCCAGTGTGATTTCCTTTCCCTGAAAAGTCACGATTTCGATTTCCTTTTTGTATCTGATATTACTTATAAGATCACCTTTCCTTTCCATGCTGCCGCTGTTGCCGTTTCAGTTCCGCTAAAATCTCCGGCGGGATACGGTCAACCAGCCGCCGCATATCGTCCAGTTCGCTTTTTAACTTCGCCCGTTCCATCGTGTCATTCATCTTGCCTTTTTCGCTGGCCTTTGCCCTGACTTCCAGCTTTTCATTTTCCGCTAACAAGTCATTGATTGTGACCTTGTATTTTTTCAGTTGCCCGGAGAAGTTCTCCATCTGCGGAAACCACTTTTTCAGCATGGAGAGGGCTTCCTCTTTCTTCTTTCCGGCGTTCAGCGGGGTAATGCCGGAGAGAACCGCTTCAATGGCCCTCGCCTGTTTGGAGAGGTTGACCGCCTGTTTGAACAGCCGGGTGGGGATATGCTTCCGGCCCGTCTTGCTGGCGCTTTCCCCACGCTCCAGGTCGGGGTACTGCTCCACCATACAGGCGTGAAAATCGTCCTGCCACTTCGTCAGATTGGCCCGGTTGCCGATAATTTCTTTGGCGCACAGGCGGTTGTCCTTTGTCAGCGGCACAAAGACCAAGTGCAGATGGGGCGTTTTTTCATCCATGTGTACCATAGCCGAAACGATGTTCTCCCGGCCCACCCGGTCAATGAGGAAGTCCGCCGCCCTCTGGAAGTAGGCCGCTATCTCCTTTGGGGACTTGCCCTTGAAAAACTCCGGGCTGGCGGTAATCAGCGTGTCCACAAACCGAGTGCTGTCCTTGCGGGTGCGGCATCTGGCCTGCTCGATGCGGCTCTGAATGAAATGGTAGTAGCGGCCATCCGGCTTGACGATGTGGAAATTGTACTTGCTCCGGCTGGTGTCAATGTCCGGGTTGCTGGCGTACTGCTCCTTTTTCCGTTCATGGTGGGCTTCCAGCGGCCCCGCCGGGTGGCCCTTGTGCTTCTCAAATCGCAAAATTGCGTGTTGTGCCATTGAACTCCTTTCCCCATTCCATTCCTTTCCGGCGGGTTTTCCCGCCGAAAATATCTCTGATAGGATTGGAATGGAATGAATGTAAATAGATGGTTTTAATCTCTGTATTTCTATATACCGTCAGATTTCCGTACTTCAAGAGGATTGATTTTCGTACTCGCCAAGTACGGTTTTCAGCCCTCCGGCGTACCATAACCGGATTTCTTGAAGTCGGTGTTTGGAACCGCTTCATAGGATTTCGGGTAAATGCGGTTGGGTTTTCCACAGCCCTGTTTCTGGATTTCCACCAGCCCCGCATACTGCAACTCCCGCAGGGTGTTGACCGCTTTCTGCCGCCCGCAGCGGAGCAAAGCGACCACCTCGCAGATGGGGTAGTACAGGTAGACCCGCCCGTACTCGTCCGCCCAGCCGTTCTTCCGGGACAACTCCGCCCGGCGCAGGACAAAGGCATACAGCACCTTCGCTTCGTTGCTCAAGGGCTGGAATGTGGGTGCTTCAAAAAGGAAATTGGGGAGCCGGGTGAAACTGAACGCCTTTTCCGGCTGGTGAATATAAATCGTGTTTGTCATAGCGTGTTTTGTGGACGGTTAGAGGCCCGTTTTCCGGGGCGAATGATAAATGATACCAGCCGCCCCGGTTGAGGGCTTGCGGAGCCTTGCAAATCAAGGCTTTTCCCGCTCTTAACTGTCCACAGCAGACCTCCTTTTCCGTTCACTTTCTGTTTTCTGCCGCCTGTGAACTCTGGCGGCGCAGTCCGGGCAGTATTTGCCCCGGTTGGACTTCGGGACGAACACACCGCCGCACTCCGCACAGCGTTTCAAGTCCCTGTCCCGGTAAATCTCCGCTTCCAGCGTCCTGTCCAGCGGCAAGACCGCCCAGCGGAACCACTTGCAGCAGACGGAGAACGAAATCATCTGCGGACAGGCGCAGGTGTCGCCATCGTCCAGCGCAAGGCAGTTTCCGTCCTCGCAGTTGCAGCACTCCCGGCGTATCAGGCCGCTGGCTCGTCTCTTCTGGGGCGGGGTTATGCGGTAGGGGGAGCCGTCCGGCCTGTGTTCCAGCGGCGGCAGGTGTTGATAGGGTCTTTTGCTCATGCGTCCCTCCGTTTTCTTTGGCGTGTTCTGTTTCCAAGGTGCTTGTCCATCGATGAACTATCCCAAGTCTACACCTTTTTGACCGCCTGTGCCGTATATCCAAGAGGTAGGAAATCAGCCTGAAAAACTCCCTATTTCCACGCTCTCGGATTTGTGATATAATCAAAAAAAGATAAAAGACAAATTCAGGTTTCTGGTCTTCTTGCACAAAATAAAGGAGGAGCTATTATGCAAATTGTTTATATTCCAAGCGAATCAATGTCTGTTCAAGGTAAAAAAGATGAAATCTATAAAAGATATGGGAAAGACTGGAATATTAGAGAACAGGGAGGAGGTAACGGAAATTGGTTGTTGACCAGAAAAAGTGATGTGCTTGTAGATGGAAAAAGTTATCGTACTTTTGTACTTGAACACTACGGTAAATCCAAGCTGACAGCGAAGCTTGTTGATAAATTTCGTGAAGATGTAGCAAATGGTAAAATAAAACTGTAAATGCCTATGCCGTTATGCTATGAGCATAGTACATAGCATAACGGCTTCTCTTTCGTTGAGCTAGCAAGGAGGGTGAATATGTCTTTATCCATACAAGAGCGATTAAAAGACCTACGTGTGGAGCGTGGCTTGACGCTGGGGCAGCTTGCGGAGCAGACCGGGCTTTCCAAGTCTGCGCTGGGCAGTTACGAAACGGAAGACTTCAAGGACATCAGCCACTATGCCCTTATCCGGCTGGCGAAGTTTTACGGTGTGACCGCTGATTATCTGCTGGGGCTGTCTGAAATGAAAAATCACCCAAACGCCGATCTTGCAGACCTGCGTTTGAGTGATGAAATGATTGACCTGCTGAAAAGCGGGAGGATAGACAATACCCTGCTGTGTGAGCTGGCGGCGCACCCGGATTTCCCCCGGCTGATGGCTGACCTTGAAATCTATGTGAACGGAACGGCACTGAAACAGGCGCAGGGTGCAAACGCCATAGTGGACACGATGAGCGCAACTGTTATAAAAAAGCATAATCCTGGCATGAGTGATACGCAGTTAAGACAGCTTATCACCGCCCATATTGATGAGGACGAGTTTTGCCGCTATGTGATACAACGGGACATAAACGGGATTGCCCTTGCTCTGCGGGAAACACACAAGGACGATTTTTTCAGCGTCCCAGAGGATAACCCGCTAAAAGAAATGCTGGAAACTGCTGGTGAAATCGTCAGCCAGGACAGCGACACGGAACAAGCGTACTTGGCGTTTATCTGCAAACGGCTCAAGCTGAATTTTAGGAAGCTGTCAGTAGAAGAACGGAAGTGGCTGAAAAAGATTGCGGAAAAATCCGACTTGCTGAAGAATCCAAAACCGCAGAGAGGACGAAGATAAAAAATGCCTGAACGGCGGTTCTGGTTTTTCAGAACCACCATCCAGGCATTTTGTTTAGTAATAGAAAAAGGTGCAGTTGATTATTGCGTATTGTCAATCTCTCTCAAACCGGGTAGTAAAAATACGGCAAGCGCAACGATGATAATGCCAATTCCGCAAATGACAAACCATTTCTCAACTCCCAGCCGCTCCGCCAGAGGCCCGGAAATGACAAGGCCAAACGGCATGGCGAGGGAAGCGGCGCTTGTCAGTAGAGAAAAAACTCTCCCCAGATATTCTGGTTTGACCGTTTCTTGAAAAATCGCATTTTGCACACCGTAAAATGGAGCGGAAATTCCCATAACAGTACAGCACACAACAAAGACAAGAAATGCGTCTGGCGGCAAAAGCCCGGAGAGCATATTGCTAACGCCCATCAGGAGAACGGAAAGACCGATGGTGTACCGCCGTTTCTTAAAACCGCCCCAAATGCTCAGAATGACTCCGCCAAGCAGCATACCAACCGCAAAAGCAATTTCAGCGGCAGAGGCATGGGCCGGTGTTCCTTTGAAGTATGACATACAGATGAGAGGAAAAAGCGTACTGATTGGCATATAAAAGAACATATAAATTACACCAATCCAGAGCAGAGCAAAGAGGCCCCTGTTTTGCTTTAATACCACATACCCCTCTTTCATATCCTGTAAAAACTGTTGTCTTTTCGTTTCTGGACATAGTTCAGGCGTTGGTATGGACGAAATCGCAACAGTCACACAGGCAAGGATTGCACCCACAATATCTAACAATATAATTGCATTAAGAGGCCAAACAGCATATAAAAACGCTGCGGCAGCTGGACTGATAATCGCACTTACTGCTTGCATGGTCTGCGTGTAACCAGCGCATTTTGTAAGTTCCTCTTTTGGCACAATCATAGGTGTTGCTGCGCTGAATGCTGGAGAATGAAAAGCAGTTCCCGCACTTCGGATTAACAGGACAACCATAATAGACCATACGGGCAATTCCATGTAAAACGCCACCAGCGCCAGAATACCGCCAGCGGCGGCAATTATCAAATCCGCACCAATCATTACGCTTTTACGGCTGTGCCGGTCAACAAAAGCACCTGCAAACGGGCCTAAACAGGCTTGCGGCAAAAATCCAATCAGTGTTGCCGCCGTCAATATGATTGCAGAATTAGTTTTCGCAACCAAATAAAAGATAATGGCCATTTGCAAAATACCGCTGCTAATAAAGGATATTGCTTGTCCGGCAAGAAGTGTAAAATAAGTTTTTCTCCATGAATTGTTGTTTTGGGTCATAATGCGAACCTCCTTTTTTATTGCATTGTTCCTTTGTTTCTGCAATAAAAAGCAGGCGTTGTCCCACAGAGAGGGCAGACGCCTGCATAACAACAAAGCACGAAAAAACACCACGATACAGTTCAAAGACTGCTCGTGTCAAACCTACGTGTTCCTTTGCATACGCACGCAAAAAAAGCCCACCATCATGTGGAAAGGTACTTCTACTTTTTATTGCTTATTAGCGTACACAAATTAACACACGTAAGCCTCCTTCCAATCTCAAACTGTCGCACAGTATAACACACATCCGATAGACTTGTCAACCATTTTTAACCTTGTTTTCCATCTTGTTTTTCCATCTCTTACGGGCAGTAGCAAAGCCAGGCGAGCCAGTCAACGGTCAAGATGAACGGCGCTTTCAGCGCCGCCGTTGACAGTCTCGCCCGTCTTTGCTAATGGGTAATCAAGGCGGGAAAGCCATTTTAGGGCTTTCCCGCCCATTTCAATTTTGGGAGAAGAAAGGCCCCAAAATGAACGAGTGCGGCCAAACACTTTTAGGGATTGGCCACCTTGTCCACCCATCCAGCGGGGCGGCGGGGAACGGTCAAGGCCGGGCGTCAGCCCATTCATTTCAGCCTTGACGGTTTCCTGCCGTCCTGCTACTTTTCCCGGAGTGTGGCCACACATCTGGTCACGGTGTCCAGAGCTTTGGGACTTTTTGTCCCATAGGCCGGGGGCGGAGGACGAGGGACGGGGGCTTTCATAATACGCCCTGTCTGCTGCTGAAATCAGCCCTTTGTTTCCGGCTTACCAGCCCCAAACAAAGCCCTGCTTTCCTGCCGCGTCAAATGCCCTTGCCCTCCCCGGCGGCAACGGTATTTTCAGGGCAACGCCGACAGAGCGTATAACACACTACACTTTGCTCCGCAAAGTCGTGTGCCAAATGGGGCGCTGCCCCCTTTGGAAACCCCCGCAACAAACAGGTGCTATGCACCCAGCCGGGAGCATAGCGCCGTTTGTTGTCAGCAGCCCGTTTCACGGTCTGCGTGTAGTTCCTTGTAAACTGACCTAAAACGAAGATTATGAAATCTACAGAAGACTGCTTGACACTGTCTGAGAAGCTGAAAAAGCAGCTGAGGATTGCAGATGCGGTTATAGTGGGAGCTGGCGCCGGACTTTCCGTTTCCGCAGGATTTACTTATAGCGGAGAGCGGTTCTGCAAATATTTTCCGGATTTTGCAGAAAAATATGGATTTGAAGATATGTATTCCGGCGGCTTCTATCCATTTCCGACTCCAGAAGAATACTGGGCGTATTGGAGCCGGTATATCTGGATTAACCGTTATCAGGAACCGCAAAGACCTGTTTATGAGGAACTGTTAAAACTGCTGAAAGGGAAGGACTATTTTGTAGTTACCACCAATGTGGATCACTGCTTTCAGAAAGCCGGATTTGATAAGAAACGACTGTTTTATACCCAGGGAGATTACGGTCTGTTTCAATGTTCAAAACCCTGCTGTCAGGAGACATTTGACAACCGTCCGGTTATTGAGAAAATGTTCCAGCAGCAGAAAAACATGAGGGTTCCCAGCGAACTGCTTCCGGTATGTCCCCACTGCGGCAGACCGCTTACCATGAATCTGCGGGCAGATGGACGTTTTGTGGAAGATGAAGGATGGCATATGGCGGCGATGCGCTATGAGAATTTTGTGCGTACAAGAAACGATTCAAGAGTTTTGTTTCTGGAACTTGGCGTCGGTTACAACACCCCTGGAATCATCAAATACCCATTCTGGCAGCTGACAGCAAAAAATCCAAAGGCAGTATATGCCAGCATCAACACCGGACAGGCATATGCTCCTAAAGAGATTATCGAACGATCGATTTGTCTGAATGGAGACGTCGGGGAAGTACTGGGGAAACTGGGGGATTAACAAAAAGAGTTTTGTGCAAAACAAATAAAAATAAGCGGGAAAGTATGTGAAATATTCACATTGTAAACAAACAAAAGAAGTGTTAAGATACCAATATCTTATTGAGGAAGACAAATTTGAAAACGTTTTCCTAAAACAAGGAAGGAGCTGACAAGCGATGGCGGCATCCATTCATGATGTAGCAAAGAGAGCCGGAGTTTCCATATCAACGGTTTCCCGTATTTTAAATCACAGCGCCAATGTCAGCGATAAAAAGGTGGCAGCGGTACAAGAGGCCATGGAGTATTATCAGTATGAACCGAATCAGTTTGGCAGAGGACTGGTAAAACAAAAATCCAATATGGTAGGAGTTTATTTTCCGGCATCGTCAGGATCGTTGTTTGATTCTTCCTACAATCTGGAAATTCTAAAAGGGATTGAAAAGGTTCTTTCTTATCAGAATTACAGCATGGTGCTGCTGTGCGAGACGGAAGATTATGGAAGCAGGTTGTCGGCTGTACCCAAATATATGGAGTACATTAAGCAGAAGAGGATTGATGGTCTGATTCTTAGCGGCCTTTCCGATAAAGCGGAAAGAGATACTATTTTCAGACAAATCATAGAAGAAGATTATCCGGCAGTTTATATAGGAAAGCGGGTTCATAAAAAGGGACTGAACATTTATGCACAATTTGAACAGTATAATCTTCAAATGCTGAACCTGCTCTGGAAGCATGGACACAGGAAAGTCTTATTCTATATTAATTCCCTCCATTGGAGGTATTTGCCGGATATCCAGAAAAAAGCGGCAGAGACCATGCCGGATTTAAAATTTTATCCCTGCTCATTAGAATTTTTCCAATATGATCGGGAGCAATTGATGCAGGGGATTCAGCGATATGTAAAAGAAGAGGGATGTACAGCAGTGGTTTCTCCTGCAATGGAAGCGACCCACCAGATCCTGGGGATTTGTGCAGAGCTGAAACTGGCGGTACCGGATCGGGTCTCCATCGTATCGGTAGAGCATAGAAAAGGAGAAGGCCAGTTATGCTATCCTCAAGTGTCTGCTTTCTATGTACCTGCAAAAGATATGGGAAGCGGAGCGGCGGCATTGCTGTTAAGTATGATTCAGGAAAAAGACAGAGAAGAAGATTCTGTAGAATATGAAACCAGATATATAGAAAGGGATTCCATAAGGCGTATTTAAAACGCCTTATGAATATCCATTTTTTGAAAACGTTTTCTGAAAACGCTTTCAAAAAGAGCGAGGGACAAACAAAAGAAATCCATAAGAAACCGTCCGTTTCTTAATATAATCAGCAATAAAAAAGGAGGATGTAGAATGAAAGCAATTATGGTAATGTATGATTCCTTAAGAAGAGATTTACTGGAATCATACGGATGTGATTGGACCATAACGCCGAATTTTAAGCGTCTGGCGGAAAGGAGCGTCCAGTTTGAAAACTGTTATGTAGGGAGTATGCCGTGTATGCCGGCAAGAAGAGAACTGCAAACAGGAAGACTGAATTTCTTTCACAGAAGCTGGGGGCCGATGGAACCGTTTGACGATTCCATGCCAGAGTTACTGAAAAAGGCTGGGATTTACACCCATTTAATCAGCGATCACCAGCATTACTGGGAAGACGGAGGCGCGACTTACCACAACCGGTACTCATCCTGGGAAATTTCCAGGGGACAGGAAGGGGATTTGTGGAAGGCAGATTTAAATTATGAATACGACAAAAAAACAGTATTCAAAAATAAGGAGGTTATGCTTTCTTATCCGCCGTATACGGCAATGTTAGCCCATGACGAGGTAAACCGGAAACAGATGGATACAGAGGAAAAGACCAGTCAGGCGGTTACCTTCCAGTGGGGACTGGATTTTATTCACCGGAATCACAAGAAGGACAACTGGTTCCTCCAGATAGAAACGTTTGATCCCCATGAGCCATTTTACAGTTTAAAGGAGGATAAGGCGCTGTACCCCCATACGTTTGTGGGAGACAGTGAGGCAGAAGCAGACTGGCCGCCATATGCTCCGGTTGCAGAAGATGAGAATACGATAGAACACGTACGTTACGAATATGCGGCTCTGTTAAGCAAGTGCGACCGGTATCTGGGAAAAGTGCTGGATCTGATGGATGAATACCATCTCTGGGACGATACTATGCTGATTGTCAATACGGATCATGGATTCCTGTTAGGAGAACATAACTGGTGGGGAAAAACTAATATGCCCATCTATACGGAAATTGGCCATAATCCATTATACATATACGATCCAAGACGAAAAGAATGCGCAGGCATACACAGAAGTTCTATCGTCCAGACTATTGACTTAGCGCCGACTCTGCTGGAATACTTTGGCGTAGAGATTCCAAAAGATATGGAAGGAAAGCCGCTGGGAGGCGTGCTGGATCGGGATGAACCGATTCGTCCGTATGCAGTATTCGGTTATCACGGAAGTCAGGTAGATGTGACAGACGGCAGGTATCTTTATATGCACAGCGCCCAGAATCCAGATGCTCCAGTGTACGAATATACTTTGATGCCTACGCATATGAGATGTATGTTCCAGCCGGAAGAACTGCAGGAGATTCAGCTGGCAGGCCCATTTTCTTTTACAAAAGGATGCCAGGTTATGAAGATAAAAGCAGAAAACCGGATGGGGGATACGACTTCGTTTGGCTCTATGCTGTTTGATCTGGAAAGGGATCCAAATCAGGAACACCCGATCCGGAATCCGGAAATCGAAGAACGGATGAAAGGATATATACGGGAATGCATGGAACAGAATGATGCGCCGGAAGAATTATATGAGAGGTTAGGAGTGTAGAAACGAAGAAGGAGAAGAAGGATATGGGACATACGTTTCAATATGATGATGTACCAGAGGTTATGACAGAGGCGGGAAAAGTACATGGATATCTGTTTGATGATGTTTATATCTTCAAAGGAATTCCATATGCGCAGGCAAAACGCTTTCAGATGCCTGAAAAAGTAACCCCATGGGAAGGGGTGTTTGACGCCTGTTCTTATGGATTTGCCTGTCCGCTTTTGGCGGAATCAATTCCAAATGGGGAATTACTAGTTCCGCACCGTTACTGGGCAAGAACAGAGCATTGTCAGAATCTCAATATTTGGACAAAGGAATTAGAACCGAATGGTAAGAAACCGGTAATCGTCTGGATACACGGAGGGGCTTTTTCAGCCGGTTCTTCGATTGAGCAGATTGCATTCGATGGTTCCAATATGTGCAAATATGGGGATGTAGTTGTGGTTTCTGTAAACCACCGCGTAAATATTCTGGGTTATCTGGATTTATCGCCATTTGGAGAAAAGTATTACAATTCTGCAAATGCAGGACACGCAGATTTAGTAGCAGCACTGCGCTGGATAAGGGATAATATCCAGGCTTTTGGAGGCGATCCAGACAATGTAACATTAATGGGGCAGTCTGGAGGCGGAATGAAAATTGCTGGTTTGATGCAGATTCCAAGTGCAGATGGCTTATTCCATAAGGCAATTATGATGAGCGGCGTTTCTGACGGAATGCTGCTGCCGGAACCGACAGACGGCGGATATGAAATTGTGAATGCAATGCTGAAAGAATTAGGATTAAGCAGCAGTCAGGCTGAGAAGCTTGAAACCATTCCCTATGAGACACTGGCGCAGGCTTATAATAAGGTCAGTCCGGCTATTGCAAAAAAGAATGGTTATGTAGGCTGCTCCCCGATGCCGAATGATTATTATTTGGGAGAACCGTTAATTACCGGATTCAGAGACCATGCAAAGACAATCCCTGTGTTAGTTGGTTCTGTGTTTGGAGAATTTGCTTTTGAACCGACACCGTACAACAAGCAGAAGCTGTCTGAGGATGAAGTGAACAAAATGCTGGGAATAAGATTTGGGAAATATACGGATAAAATGCTGGAACTGTTTCAGAAAGCTTATCCGGATAAAGCCTCTATTGACCTTTTAGTTTTAGACCGGATTTTCAGAATTCCGGCAAAGGCTCTGGCAAGGCTTCACGCCCAGGGAGAAAAAGCAGCAACGTATTTATACGAATTTACCTTAGATTTTCCATATCAACATGGAAAGAGCGCATGGCATTGTTCCGATATTCCGTTCTTCTTCCACAATACAGATAAGGTAGAAGTCTGCAATATAGAAGGGGTAACTGAAAAGTTAGAAGAGAATATGTTTCAGGCAGTCATTCATTTTGCAAGAAAGGGGGATCCAAACCACGAAACATTACCGGAATGGAATCCAGTCACTTTACAGAATGAGCCGACTATGATATTTGACCGGAAATGCGAAGTTCGAAATAATTTTGATGACGAACTGCTTAATTTGTACAATCAGTCGAATGCGCTTGTCAATCCATTGCTGTCTTTAGAAGAAGAGATTCAATATTAAATCTATTGGGAGGGAAATAACAATGGCAACCAATTCATATACTGCAACCGTTCCTGCACAGCCGCGTCGGGCAAAACTGTCGGAAATGATAAAATATTCCTTTGGAAGCCTGGGATCCAGCTTGAACTTCCTGGCCTGTATGACATATCTGACATTTTTTTATACAGATGTTTTAGAAATCTCTCCAGTGGCTGTGGGGACTTTGATGCTGGCAGCAAGATTATTTGACGCTGTAACGGATCCGTTAATGGGAATGCTTTGTGACAGGACACGGACAAAGCTGGGAAGTTACAGGCCATATATTATCATGTGCGCTCCACTATTTGGACTGATTACATTTATGCTGTTTTGTGCGCCTTCTTTAAGTCCAACAATGAAGGTAGTTTATGCGTCCATTACCTATATGCTGAATTCATTGTTTTCTACGATGTGCAACATCCCGTTTCATTCGTTGGCAGCGTTAGTAACCGAAGATACCAATCAGCGTACAACCCTTCAATCTGTAAAAGGTTTTGTAAATCTTCCTGGGCAGATTCTGGTTACCGTACTGGCTATGCCAATTGTAAACTGCTTTAGCGATGTTAAAACTGGATGGTTTGTATTCGGCCTTATCTGCGGGATTACGGTAACGGTTACTTTCTGGATTTGCGCATGGGGAACCAAAGGGATTGATTGTGCGAAAGAAAAAAATGATGCATCAGCGAAAAAGCTTACCATTGGAAAGCAGTTAAAGTTAATTTATGGAAACCGTCCTTTATTAATGCTGTTAATCGCATTTGGAACCGATCAGCTTGCTTTTGCAGTTGCCAATAGCGTTAATATGTTTTACTTTACTTACTTTTTGAACCGTCAGGATTTAGTTCCGGTAATCGGAATGGGTTCCATTTTAATTAACCTGGGATGTATGGTAATTCTTCCGCCTCTGACAAAGAAATTTGGCAAAAAGAATATGTATCTTACGTTTACCATTGCATCTATGGTTCCGTATACCATTTTATTCTTTATGCCGGCAACAGATGTTACAGCTATTTTAGCGCTTTTATTGTTAGCAATGGAATTTGCACAAATTCCAGGATTGCTTGGGTGGTCTATGCTTCCAGACTGTGTCGATTATGGAGAATGGAAATATGGGATTTCAGGTGCAGGTACAGTTACAGCATCCTTTACCTTTACCAATAAGTGCGGGCAGGCGATTGGCGCTGCATTGACAGGTGTGCTGCTTGCTGCTGGGGGATATGTGGCAGGACAGGCCCAGACAGAGACAGCGTTAGAGACCATTAAGTTTATGCGTTTTATTTTTCCGGCATTGGGATATGCCTGTTCAGTTGTTTCTATGCTGTTTTATTGCATTAACGAGTCCTTCTATAAAAAGATGATGTCAGATTTAAATACAAAGCGTCAGATGTCTGCAGAAAATTAAAGGAGACGAAACTATGGAAAAACGAGTAAAAGAATGCATCAGCCAGATGACATTGGAAGAAAAGGCTTCTCTTTGTTCAGGCAAAAATTTCTGGTATTTAAAAGGCATTGAGCGGTTAGGAATCCCGTCTGTAATGGTTACAGACGGCCCTCATGGTCTGCGTAAGCAGTCCGGAAGCGCCGATCATTTAGGAATGAATGAAAGTGAAAAAGCAACCTGCTTTCCTCCCGCAGCAGCATCTGCAAGTACCTGGAACAGGGACACGCTGTATAAAATAGGAAAAGCCATTGGAGAGGAGGCTGTTCAGGAGCAGGTATCCGTAGTGCTGGGGCCTGGAACTAACATCAAACGTTCCCCTCTTTGCGGCCGGAATTTTGAATACTTCAGTGAAGATCCATACCTGGCAGGAGAAATGTCTGCCCAGTGGATAAAGGGAGTTCAGAGCCAGGGAGTCGGAACTTCTTTAAAACATTTTGCCGCTAATAATCGGGAAAAAGCCAGATTAGTGGGAAATTCCGTTATAGATGAGCGGGCATTGAGAGAAATTTATCTGACAGCCTTTGAACGGGCGGTAAAACAGGCAAAACCCTGGACGCTGATGTGCTCCTACAATCGGATTAACGATGTGTATTCTTGTGAGAATTCATGGCTGCTTCAGGATGTTTTACGGGATGAATGGGGATTTGAAGGACTGGTTATGACAGACTGGGGGGCTATGGACAATCGGACAGAAGCGCTGAAAGCCGGACTGGAACTGGAAATGCCAGGACCAGCCGAATGGAATGACCAGAAGATTGTAAATGCAGTAAAAGACGGAACTTTAGAGGAGTCTGTGCTCGACAGAGCGGCAGAACGGCTGCTTACCATGATTTTAAAAGCAGCAGAGAACACACCAAAATCTTACGATGCAGAAGAGCACCATAAACTGGCCAGAAAAGCAGCGGCAGAGGCGGCAGTTCTTCTCAAAAACGATGGAATGTTTCCCCTGAAGAAAGAGAAAACGTATGCGGTAATCGGAAAATTTGCAGAACTGCCAAGGTATCAGGGCGCCGGAAGTTCAAAGATCAATCCGCATCGCGTGGACACGGTTTTAGATACCTTAAAGGAACAGGGAATGAAGTTTGTATATGCGCCTGGATATTCTCTGGACAATGACAAGGTAGAGGATACCTTGCTGGAACAGGCAAAGGAAGCGGCAAAAGCGGCAGACGGCGTAATTGTAATAGCCGGATTGCCAGATTCTTATGAAAGTGAAGGATTTGACCGGACTCATTTAAAAATGCCGGAAAACCATCGCGTTCTGATTGAAGAAGTGGCAAAGGTAAATCCGGAAACAGGAGTCGTTCTGATGGGCGGAGCGCCCATGGAAATGCCATGGAGAGAATCGGTTAAGAGTATTTTGCTCATGTATCTTGGGGGAGAAGCAGCAGGAAGCGCCTGTGCCGATGTATTGACAGGAGCAGTCAATCCGTCTGGACGTCTGGCTGAGACGTTTCCGCTGCGCCTGGAAGATACTCCCTGTTATCTGTATTATGGAACAGAAGGTTTGGACGTGGAATATCGCGAAAGCATTTTTGTAGGATACCGTTACTATGACTGGGCAGACAAAGAAGTTGCTTATCCGTTTGGCTACGGTCTGTCGTATACGACCTTTTCTTATGAGAACATGGATCTTACATGGGATGATGAGAAAAAACAGGGGATGGTACGGGTAACAGTCCGCAATACGGGGAAGAGAGCAGGAAGCGAAGTTGTCCAGCTTTATATAGGAAAAGAAGATACAAAACTGATGCGCGCTCCAAGAGAATTGAAGGGATTTGAAAAATTGTATCTGGAGCCAGGAGAAGCTAAGACAGCAGAACTGCCGCTGGATGCCAGAAGCTTTTCTTACTACGATGTAAAGGATCACGCATGGGAAGCGGAAGACGGTATTTATCAGATTTATGCCGGTTCCTCCAGCAGAAACCTGATAGTAAAACAGGAAGTTGCAGTAAGCGGAAAAACCGCAGATAGTCCTGTTTTCTATCATCCGAAAGAACTGATAAAAGACGGCATTCTCCAGGTGCCGGATGAAATGTTTGAAGCTTGTTTTGGAGGAACGCTTCCGCTTACAAAGAAAAAGGTTTTCCATACAAGCAATGAACGATTAGGGGAGATTATGGAAGACCAGGAAGGAAGACGCCTGTTTGGAGAAGTAATTCAAGGATATGAGTCCAGTTTCCAGGGCGATGACGAGGAAAGCAAAATGATGCGGGCAATGGCGATGGATTTACCAATCCGCAGTCTTTCCTCTTTCGGAGTGATAGGGTTAAAAGAAATAGAAGAAAAAATCGCAGAGTGGAATAAAGCAATATAAAATAACCATATCCCAGTTGGAAGATTCAGGCAGGTACGTCAGTTCAACTGGGATATTTTTTACTTCCCATTGAGAACCATCCCGCTTCATGTTATACTTTTCCTAAGCGTAGCGTCAGGCTACACGGATGTTATCTACTTCGAAAGGAGATTGAACCATTCATGAACCCGATGGTAACCATGATTATTCCGGTTTATAATGCACAAGACAGCATACGGCGCTGTATAGAAAGCGTTTTAAATCAAGGCTATATGGATTTTGAGCTGCTGCTCATTGACGATGGAAGCACCGACGCTTCCGGAGAAATTTGTGAAGAATATCAGAAAAAAGACAGCAGGGTACAGGTCATACACAAAGAAAATACAGGAGTTTCCGATACCCGCAATCTGGGACTGAAAAAGGCAAAAGGCCAGTATATCCAATTTTTAGACAGTGATGACTGGATTACGCCGGATGCCACAAGTCTGATGGTCAGGGCAGCGAAGGAAAGCGGATGCGATATGGTAATTGCAGATTTCTACAGGGTTATTGGAGAACGGCTGTCTCATAAAGGGGACATTGAGAAAGACGGAGTTCTGACCCTGGATGAATTTGCAGGATTTATGATGGAAAATCCGGCAGATTTTTATTACGGCGTGCTGTGGAACAAGCTTTTTAAGCGGGAAATCATTGAACGCTATGGCCTTGCGATGGATAAAACCATTAGCTGGTGCGAGGATTTTATGTTTAATCTGGAATACCTGCGCCATACGAAGACGATTTATGCCCTGCGTGTTCCCATTTACTACTATGTAAAGACAAAAGGATCTCTGGTAACCCAGGGATTAAGCCTTACAAAGACCATTAAAATGAAGCGGATGGTCTTTGAATACTACCATGATTTTTATAAATCCGTATTGACGGAAGAAGATTATGAAAAAAACTGGCTGTCTGTTTACCGGTTTTTGCTGGATGCGGCGGGAGACGGGGCGGTTCCGCTGTCTATTTTCCCAGGTTCCACAAAACTGGGAGACGAGAGAAGTTCCGTCAGTCATGGGGCGCTGGATGGAGAAGGCGTTCTTCTGGATTCCTACCGAGACAGAAAACTGCTGGACCATTATCTGGATCCGGTAGCAATTAAATATGGCCTGTCTCTTTCCGAAGTCAGCCTGTTGATTTATTTCAGCCAGAAACCCAGGATTGACACCTTAAAAGAACTGTCAGACGTGACGAATATGTCCAGAAGCCGTCTGGCTTTGGCGATGCAGAAGCTGACCATGAAAGAGCTGATTAAAGTAGAAGATCAGGTTCAGGTTGAACTTCTTCCGGCATCAGAGCCGGTACTGGAAGAATTGTCTACTGCCCAGAAAGATTATGAAGTCGCCAAATTTGCCGGTTTTAACGAGGAAGAACTGATTCAGTATGCATATTTATCTAACCGGATTAAGGAAAACATCTGCCATGTCTTAAAGAAAGAGAATCCGCCGGTCAGACCGAAAAAAAAGAAAAAGTTTTAAAAAAGCAGTTAACAGGAAGAGGCACTCTCTTCCTGTTAACTGTACAATGCCAATCCGGCAATGCCGCTCATTAAAATAATTATAATCGGATTGAGCTTCCATTTTCGCAATACAAACAGCATGATTACAAAAATAAGCAATGCAGTCCGGTTAGGAGACAAGAAATTCTCTGGAAACGTACTGCTGCCATATAATGCTAACAATATAATCGTGGCCGCTGCCGATATGATCAATCCCAATGAAGCTGATTTTAGTCCGTTTAACACTTCAAAAACATATTCAGATTTTTGATGTATTTGAAAAAATTTATGTAAAGCTAAGGAAATAAAAATTCCGCAAAGTATACAGCCAGTGGTTGCCGCCAATGCTCCGGCGATTCCGCCAACTTGAAGTCCGACAAATGTGGAGGTATTAACAGCCAACGGCCCTGGTGTCATTTGCGAAATGGTAATGATATCTGTAAATATTTTTTCGCTTATCCAGCCATTTTTTTCTACCACCTGTTCTTGAATTAAAGGGATAATTGCATAGCCGCCGCCAATGCTCAACAGCCCTATTTTTAGAAACGTCTGAAATAATTTCCACAAGAGATTCATTTGAGTTTTCTCCTTTTATAAAGAACCTGCAAAATACATAAAAGACTGCAGAAAAGCAGTATCAATGCTACATTAATATCGAATATAAAATTCGCTATAAATGATAACGGTATCATGGCGGATAAAAGGAAGGACTTTCTTTTCAAAACCAGAGAACACATATCAATAATTAAATCTACCATTAAAGCGGCGACCCCTGCCTCCATTCCTTTCAAAACAGCTGCGATAACCGCATTGGAAATAAAGATTTTATAAAATGCAGAAATAACTGTAAGAATCACGAATGGGGGGATAACCGCTGCAATACAGCTTATAAAAGCTCCCGTGATACCGGCTGTTTGATATCCGGCCAGAGCAGAAGGATTGACTGCAATCGCTCCAGGGGTTGATTGTGCGACAGCAGCCATATTAACCAGCTCCTCTTCAGTAAAAAAATGCTTTTTTAGAACAAAAAAGCGGCGAACCATTGGAACTACGATATAGCCGCCGCCAAATGTAAAAGCACTTATAAACAAATTAATTCCTAAAAGCCACGCATACGTTTTTATATTTTGTTTCAAAATAACCTACCTCCTGTAGCCTCTAGTATATTCCTTGTTTTGCAATCTGTAAAATGATATAATATCATGTATGCAATCTATTTTATTCATGCAAAGGGAGGAAAAATGGTTATACGGCATTTAGAGATTTTAGAAGCGATAGCGGAAACGGGAACATTTACAGGCGCTGCAAAAAAGTTATATATCACGCAGTCTGCCGTTTCTCATGCAGTTGCAGAACTGGAAAAACAAACAGAGACAGCGCTCTTTGAGCGTCTGCCGAAAGGCGTTTCATTAACTCCCTGCGGTTCTTCTCTTTTAGAGGAGTCGCGCAGCATTTTGACAGCTTGCAGAAATTTAGATAGGAGAATGAAGCACTTAGAAGAAAATACTCCGATTAACATGGTATCAAGCATTACGATTGCTTCTTTTTTGCTCCCTGAAATACTTAGAAAATTGAAAACTTCTTTTCCGGAACTACAGTTTTCTGTCAGGGTTGCCAGTGCAAATACCGCCATTGATATTTTGCAGCGTGGAAATGCTGATATTGCCTTTTGGGAAGGGACTTCGCCAAAAGGCAATTTTCAATCAGTTGTTTTAGGTTCCTATAATTTATGTGCCGCGTGTGCACCGGATTTTGATTTATCTGCTGAAAGAATGTCACTAGAACAATTATGCCGCTGCCCGTTATTGCTTCGTGAACAGGGAAGTGCGATTCGGGATACCTTTGATAATACGCTTGCGCTTGCCGGCCTAAAGGCAGAACCCGTTTGGGAAAGCGTGAATTCATTTGCCCTTATTAAAGCTGCAGAAGCTGGTCTGGGAATTGCAATATTACCAGAAAAACTATTGTTGGATTCGCTGCTTTTAAATAAACTGCGTCTGATCCATTTGGAAAAAGTAAAAATGGAAAATCAGATGCTGGCATTATTTCACAAAGAAAAATACATTACGAAACCCTTTCAGATTCTGATCGATCAACTCGAACAAAACCGGTCTTCTTTGCAAGAATGACTGTTGTCGCACATGAGCTTTTCCCACAGGCGGTAAGCCAGAATGGAAATGGAGACAGTAAGAAAGGTTTCCAGGGCGCTGCTGACAATTCCGGCAAGGAGGAAGAGAAAGCAGGAGCCGGTAATAATTGCGATAATACCGGTAAACAGGGGGCGGTACAAACCTGGAGCCTGACGGTACTGAAGCACAATGATCCATAAAAAATACAGGAGAATCAAAACTCCGGATAAAAATGCAAAAACAATATGCAAAGATGCTTTTAACGGCATATCATTCGGAAGATAAGGCGTTGTAATCGCAAAAAACAGCAAAATCAAGGCTGCGGGAAGCAGTCGTAAACATCCTGCAGGAAGCTGCAGGGTTGTTTTTAATTTCCGGTGGATGAGAAAAAGGTAAAGCCCGATTAGGATCCCCCAGATGGCAAACCCGATGCCTCCCTGAAGAGAGTTGGCGATTACAGAAAAATTAGTGGTAAACCATCCGTACCCGCGGGCAAATAAATATGTATAAGACGGAATGATAAAATAAGCCAGTATTTTCAAGAAAAAATCATCCTTTCCGGTAATGACGGCAAAAGCCGTTGGAAAAAGCAAAAAGAAACTTATCATAGTATAACAGGCAAAGAGAAAGATACAAGAAAGGAAAAATGATTTTTTTATAAAAAAAGAATAAACCAATCCCAAAACTTCTCATTGCCCCACAGCAGTGAAGATGTTATAATGTAAAACAGACGAGAAAACCTGAAGGAGAAGTAAATTATGAGCGACAAGAGTGGAAAAATCGAAAAGACGGCCCTTTTCGAGCAGCTTCGGATAGCCTCCGAATTATATGTGTTAATGTCTGTATGTACCAGGGAGCCATATGTGGTTTGCCATCCGGAGACGTTTGATGATGAAATTCTGCTGTTTTTTGATATGGAAGAAGCAAAAGCCAAGGCTCAGAGCCTGGTAGAAGAAAAAATTCCGGTCAGCATTGCAAAGTTAGAGCAGAAGCATCTGCTGGTATTTTATACAAATTTATACGCCATGGGCGTCAACGCGTTGTTTGTAACCAGAGAAGGAGAAGAATACCTGGTTCAGTTAAGCGAATTCGTAACCAGAAGAGATCCGAAAGACCTTCCGGAAGGAAAAGTATGGGTGGAAAATCCAGCTCTTCACCTGACTGCAATTTATTTAATGCAGGAATTAAAAGGGCAGCCGGCAGAACCAGGCAATGCAAAGGTAGAAGAACTCCAGGAGGAGATTGCCAGCCATTTTGGAAAAGGCAGATATATTGTGCCGGTACAGGCAGAAGATAAGGGGATTCCGCTGATGAAGCTGAAAACAGGCGCAGTATTCCAGCCGCTGTTTACAGATATTCTGGAATTTCAGAAATTTAACAGAGAAAATAAATTAAAGCCAATGGTAATCGAATCGGCAAAGATTCCGGAGATGCTTCCAAAAGGAGCGGCAGGAGTCATCATCAATCCTATGGGCGTTCATCTGCCCCTGAGCCTGAACCGCAAAGAAAACCAGACTGAAAAATAGGGTTAAAATGGGAGGAAGCCGGCAGGAAAACCTGCCGGCTTTGAGTATGAAAAAGTCTAAGTGAAAAGGCGTAAGCCTCTCTGTTCTTGACATAAATGATTCTATCAAGAAGATGTGATAAAAGTGTGACGCCTTTCAAAAGAATTTCTAAACTATTTTTCAAAAACTTAACATAGGTTATGTCTTTATCGGCAGTCCTGATGTATGATAAGACTCATTAATGTTAAAAAAATAACGAATTAAAAAAGAAAGGGAATGAGTATGGAAAGCAAAGAAAAAGAGCTGAAGACCCTGAATGGATGGCAGTCAGCGATAGTAATGATTTTCATTATTATTTCTGTTGCAACCTGTGTAACCTTGAAGGTAGGAGGCCCGATGATCGGTCTGTTTTTCGCCTGGCTGATTATTTATGGAGCCTGCCTGATCTTTAAAGTGGATTATAAGCAGGTGCAGAAAGGAGCGTTTGAAGCTCTTCAGGTAGTTTTGCCGACAATGGCCATTTTGATGGCAATCGGCGTTCTGATTGGTACATGGATGCAGTCCGGTACCATTCCAACCATTATTGTATATGGGTTAAAATCCATTAACCCATCTTATCTGCTGGTATTTTCCCTGGTATTTACGGCAGTATTGAGTATGGTAACCGGTACGTCTTATGGTTCAGCAGGAAGCGCAGGTGTGGCGATGATGGCAATCGGCCATGCAATGGGCATTAATCCTGGTATGGTAGCCGGTGCCGTTATCTGCGGCGCTATGTTCGGCGACAAATTAAGTCCGTTTTCCGATACCACTAACCTGGCTCCGGCAGTAGCGGGCGCAAAGCTTGGCGATCATGTAAAGAGTATGCTGTGGACAACGGTTCCTCCAATGATTATCAGCATTATTTTCTTTACCGTACTGGGATTTTCCCAGACCAGCGGCGGCTATGATCCAGGGGATTTAAATACCTATATCAGTTATCTGGAAGGAAGCTTCCACATTGGATGGGAAACCCTGATTCCGGCAGTCCTGATTATCGTTCTGTTAATGTTTCGGGTAGGTGCATTTGAAGCCCTGGGAATTGGCGCAGTAGCAGGCGCACTGGTGGCAATTCTTGTTCAGGGCGCAGATTTAAGATCCGTATTAAGCGTAGCGTACAATGGATTTACCTCTGACACCGATATCGGCGTATTAAAATCCATCTTAAACCGCGGCGGGATGAACAGTATGCTTCAGTATGTTGCGATTATTACGTTTGCAGTCGGCATGGGCGGTATGTTAAACAAGCTGGGAGTGTTAAACAACATTCTGTCTGTATTTACTAAGCACATCCACAGCGACGGCGCGCTAATTTTTGCAACCATTATGGTGGGGTATGTGACCAGTATCGTCAGCTGTTCCAGCCCGATGTCCCATGTACTGACTGGTACGTTAATGAAGCCGTTATTTGAAGAGAGAAATATTGAGCCAAAAATCCTTTCCAGATGTCTGGAAGACAGCGGCACTCTGGTCGGCCCGATGATTCCGTGGCATGGTTACGGAAGTTATATGGCAGGAACCCTGGGAGTTACCTGGTCCCAGTACATCCTGTTTGTTCCGCTTTTGTGGCTGACGCCGTTATTCTCTGTTTTTTATGGGTTTACGGGAATTTCCATTAAGCATAAAGAGAAAAAGGATTGACAAAAAAGCCGCCTGCCCAGGCGGCTTTCCTGATCCTGTGAGATAACATAGGATATTTCTTTTATCGGGAAAATTTGTTACAATCGCAGTAATAGCAGAAGAAAAGAGGGAGAAAACGTGAAGATAGGAAGAGGCATAGCCAAAGTACTGGGAATTGTGTTGGGAAATGTGATATTTGCTTTCGGCCTGGCGGCATTTTTGGTTCCAAACAACTTTCTGGTAGGCGGCGCAACGGGTATTGCAAGAAGCGTAGAGTATTTTTTTCATGTAGACGTATCTGTAACAGTAGCGTGTATTAACGTGATTATGTTTTTCCTGGGGCTTTGGCTGTTAGGAAAACGATTTGCCATGACCACCATTATCAGTACCCTGCTGTTTCCGGTACTATTGGACGGAATGCTGGGGATTGAGGCTCTGGGACACATTACCAGCGATCGCCTGCTGGCAGCTATTTTCGGCGGTGCGCTGGTTGGAATGGGACTGGGAATCGTCATGCGGCTTGGCGGTTCTACTGGAGGCATGGATATTCCGCCGCTGATTTTAAATAAAAAGTTCCGGATTCCGGTCGCGGTCACGATGTACTGCTTTGATGTGCTTATTTTGATGTCCCAGGTGCTGTTTACAGGAGGAGAAGAGATTTTATACGGTATTTTATCGGTACTCCTGACTTCTTTTATGGTAAACCAGGTGCTGGTATTCGGCGCCGGAGACGTCCAGGTGCTGATTATCAGCAAAGAGTATGAGAAGATTAATGAGATTATTCAAAAAGATCTGGATCGGGGTTCCACCTATGTGCCGATTCAGACCGGATTCCAGCATTTAGACCAGAAAGCAGTTCTCTGCGTCCTTCACAATCGGGAAATGAGTCACTTAAACCAGTATGTCCAGCAGATTGATCCCAAGGCATTTATCATCATTAATGGAGTCAGGGAGGTTCGAGGAAGAGGCTTCACACTGGATAAGCATTTAAAATAGCAATAATTTGTAAGTTTGCACAGTATATTTGAAAGACACAGGAGAAAATTAGACAAAACATCTATTTCATCTTGCAATTTTAGAAAAGCCATGTTAAAATTGACAACAGATGAATAAAGGATTGCCTTAGAGATGACAGAGCAGGGTAGATGGCTGCAAAAAGCCGTACATCCCCTGCTTTTTCTTTACGCATTGGTAAAAAATTAACAAGCATTAAGAAAAGAAACTCGTCTGTAAGGAGGCAAAAAAGGAGAAGATTATGGGAAGATATGTAATTGCTTTGGATCAGGGAACGACCAGTTCCAGATGTATTCTGTTTGATGAACAGGGAACGATCTGCAGCGTAGCCCAGAAAGAATTTACGCAGATTTATCCAAAACCAGGCTGGGTAGAACACAACCCAATGGAGATTTGGTCCTCGCAGCTTTCTGTGACCATGGAAGCGATGGGAAAAATCGGCGCGCACTACAGCGATATTGCAGCTATCGGGATTACCAACCAGCGCGAAACCACCATTGTGTGGGACAGAGACACCGGAGAACCTGTATACAATGCAATTGTGTGGCAGTGCCGCAGAACTGCGGATCGGATTGAAAAGCTAAAAGAAGACGGCTGGGAAGAAAAAATCATTGAGCGTACCGGCTTGATTCCGGACGCCTATTTTTCCGGCAGCAAGATTGAGTGGATTCTGGACAATGTACCTGGAGCCAGGGAAAAGGCAGAACGGGGCGATTTGATGTTTGGAACCGTAGATACCTGGCTGATCTGGAATCTGACCAAGGGCTGCATCCATGTAACCGATTATACCAACGCCGCCCGTACCATGTTGTTTGACATTCACCGGAAATGCTGGGATGAAGAGATTTTAGAGTATTTCCATATTCCAAAGAGTATGCTTCCGGACGTAAAACCATCCAGCTGCATTTACGGCTATACTTCTTCGGATGTAATGGGAGGAAAGATTCCGATTGCAGGAGCGGCAGGCGATCAGCAGGCGGCGTTATTTGGACAGTGCTGCTTTGAAGAAGGCGAGATGAAAAATACATATGGAACCGGCTGTTTCCTGCTGATGAATACAGGAACAAAAGCAGTCCGTTCCAATAACGGCCTTTTGACGACCATTGCGGCCAGCACCCAGGACGAGACCCAGTATGCGTTAGAGGGAAGCGTCTTTGTGGCAGGCGCGGCAGTCCAGTGGCTGAGGGATGAGATGCGTATGGTCCGGACCGCGGCCCAGACGGAAGAATACTGTACGGCAGTAGAAGATACTGGCGGCGTATATGTAGTTCCGGCATTTGCAGGACTTGGCGCGCCTTATTGGGATCAGTATGCCAGAGGAACCATTGTGGGGGTAACCAGGGGAACCAATAAGGAGCAGTTTATCCGCGCGACAGTAGAGTCTATGGCTTATCAGGTCAACGATTTGATTGAAGCCATGCACCAGGATGCCGGCATCTGCTTAAGACAGCTTCGGGTAGACGGCGGAGCCTGCGCCAATAATTTCTTAATGCAGTTCCAGGCTGATATTTTAAATAAAGATATTGTACGTCCGGAATGTATTGAAACCACTGCTCTGGGAGCCGCCTATCTGGCAGGCCTGGCAGTTGGATATTGGAAGAGCAAAGACGAGATCCGGAAAAACTGGCAGATTTCCAACACTTTTTCCAGCACAATGGAAGAAGACCGCCGCAAAGAGCTGGTAAAAGGCTGGAAGAAGGCGGTAAAATGCGCCCTTTGCTGGTCAGAGGATTAAAACAGAATAAACAGGGGGTATCGGATGGACATCTCATTTGATATTTTAGGATTGAACAGCGCCCAGGCTATCTTTGACCAGTCCGAACTGCTTTTGCGCATTGCGATTGCCTGCGTCCTGGGAATTCTCATCGGAAACGAGAGAAAAAACAGGAATAAATCGGCAGGAGTGCGGACTCATGCTATTGTGGCAATGGGATCTGCGCTGATGATGGTGGTTTCCAAATATGGATTCGTGGATATTATGGACTACGGCAAATTCGACGGCGCCCGCATTGCGGCCCAGGTTGTCAGCGGGGTAGGTTTCCTGGGAGCCGGAATTATCTTTGTGCGCAACAACCTGGTCAGCGGTCTTACGACCTCGGCCGGTATCTGGGCGACTGCAGGCGTAGGACTGGCAATGGGAGCGGGGCTGTACGTAATCGGGATTGCTTCTGCGCTGATGATTATCCTGATGCAGGGAATTACCCACAAAATCGCCCATTTTGCAGATGTGGCTTCCGGCGGGACTATCTGGATGACCATTGCCCAGGAAGAAGGGGCTGTCAAAAAGATGGAAGACTTTCTGGAAAAACGGAAAGTGGAGATTGCTTCAACCAAGATCCATAAAAATAAAAAAGACGAGATTAAACTGGAATTCGAAGTGATTTATCCGCCTGGATTTGACAAATCCGCGCTGTTTTCCAGTCTGGCGGAAGAAAAAAATGTTATGACCATTAGTGAATAAAAAGGTTGCTGACTTGAAAAAGTAAATTCCAGTGCAGAGGTAAATTCCACCAGACATTAAAATTGCTTGATTTTATTGAATTATAGTGTGCAAAAACTTTGCATAACTGGTATAATTAAGCTGACTTCCCATAAAATATCTGAGTTTATGACATGGCAAAGAGACCTCTGGATATCTGGTGTGTAAGACTAAATTCCACAGGCCGCATCTAAAAAATGTGAATTGCTAAGTTCCGGTCTGACAGCAGATTTTTATGCTAAGTTAGTGGTTAAAGCGAATCAGCTTAGGTGTCAGATTGACCTCGTCGGGTGGAATCGGCCTAAGCTGAAGCGCTTTTAAAATGTCAATACCGTAGTTTTCAAGTGCGACATCATATGGAGTGCGACCGCCAAGACTTTCTCGGGGAGTGGAGTTAATATGGTTTACAATGGTTCTCAGATCCCATTGAGTGAGAAATTCAAAGCTGGTTTTCTTTGGCAGAACCATGCGGAGCATGGTGTGTGCCTGCTCAATGCCTCCTTTTTGCCCACTCCTCATCGGATCACAGAAATAGATATTGGAACGGATAATACCATCAGTTCCTATTTCTAAAGAGTCCGGGTCTCCGAATTCTGAACCTCGATCTGTCAGAATTGTGTTGAATAAAGTGAGAAAATCATAGGTTCCCAGTTGATGCTCCAACTTGTCAAAAATAAGCCGTACAGCACCTTTGGTACACCGATTCATAATGAAAGCCAGGAATAACTTCTCACGGGTCAAAAAGAAGGTAAGAATGACGCGTTTAGACTCCTGTGAATAATGAACAGTATCCATTTCTGCGAAATGATCGAGTTCCAGTTTTTGAAAATCTGTAAACATACGGCCTTCAAAAACAGTCCGGTCTTTGATCCGGGTCTTGTGAACTTTACGAGGTTTGAATTTTACCTTGCGTTTTAAATCAATATTTCTTGCTGTGAGAATGCCATCGTTGAGATAGGAGTACAGAGTTCTGACCGACATATCCAGTTCAGGGTGGTTTGTAATGATCTGATAAGGCGATTGTCCCTGATAAATGAGAGGTGTAATGACCATGTCCTTTTGATGCAGCTCATGTTTTGTCATGTTTATACCAGCTCTGGATGAAGACAGACACTCCTTGTATTTGCGGTCTGCAAAGATAGCATCGTAACGGTACTTGTGAGCAATGGAACAATGATTGATGGCTTTCGGACATCCATTACAGACATAAGGAGCTTTATCAAGACGGTTACACTGTTCTTTGACAAAATCGGGGCAGGTTTGGTTACAGGTGGGACAGGAAGTACACTTAATGTTACAGAGTATGATTTTTCTGCATACATTAGTTTTTCTGCAATGATACCTGTGAATACAGAAGTTGTGAGCGTTAAGGAAGGAACCTTTATGGTACCAGTCACTTACACGGTGGGACTTCACTTCTTTCGAAATAGTAGTAGGATCCTTGCATAAGAATCGGGCAATATCTTTAAAGGAGCTGCTATTGTTTAGAGAACGCTCAATGTATTTACGGTCTTCAAGAGAAAGGTGCTTCTGGTTACCAGGAATATATTTGCTCATAGGAATCTCCTTCTACTGCTGTCAGAAGGTCTCCATAAGCATAGCACGAATGTATGAAAGATTAAACTCTACTTATGCGGGAGTAAATTCCACCGCATAAGCGGACGGTGGAATTTACTTTTGAAAGTTTTAGAATAAAAAGGTTTACTGAAAATTTCTTGACAACAGGTAGGAGACTGTGCTAACATGAACACAGTTAAATAAAACACCTTTGAGACGATAGAGTAAGGTAAACCGGCGGACTTGTCCGTAGTTTTTCCTTGCTCTTTTTTGTTATCAGGTTTTCCTGATCGGGAAGCACAAAAAGGTAAATGGAGGAGAAGAAATGAAGGAAATGAATTTCGATGCGGTGATTATCGGCGGCGGAGTAACCGGCTGTGCGATTGCCAGAGAACTTTCCCGTTACGATCTGCACACCTGCGTAGTGGAAAGGGAAGAAGACGTCTGCTCTGGCACGTCTAAGGCAAACAGTGCAATTGTCCATGCAGGACATGATGCGGCTCCAGGATCGGCAAAAGCTAAATTCAATGTAGAAGGCAACCGTCTGATGGGACAGCTTGCAGAAGATCTGGATTTTGAGTTTAAGAGAAATGGTTCTTTGATTTTGTGCTTTGCAGAAGAAGATATGCCGTCTCTTCAGAAATTATACAACAAGGGAATTAAGAACGGCGTTCCGGATTTAAAGATTATTACCGGCGACGAGGCCAGAGCCATGGAGCCAAATCTGACGGATACAGTAGTTGCCGCTTTGTATGCGCCGACCGGCGGCATTGTATGCCCGTTCGGCTTAACGATTGCGCTGGCTGAAAATGCCTGTGACAACGGCGTGGAATTTATCTTCAACACAACGGTGGAGAATGTAAAGAAGACAGAAAAGGGTTACGATTTGACCACCAATGACGGACTCATCCATGCATCTTATGTTATCAATGCAGCAGGCGTTTACGCAGACGAGATTCACAACATGGTAAGCGGAAAGAAACTGCACATTACCCCAAGAAAGGGCGATTACTGCTTATTAGATAAAGAGGCAGGCAAACACGTAGAAAAGACGATTTTCCAGCTTCCTGGAAAATTAGGAAAAGGCGTTCTGGTTACTCCTACCATTCATGGAAACCTGCTGACCGGACCGACCGCTACAGACATCGAGGACAAAGAAGCAACAAAGACCACTGCCGAAGAACTGGCATTTGTAATGGAAAAGGCTAACATCAGCGTAAAGAACGTTCCGTTCCGCCAGGTAATTACTTCTTTCTCCGGTCTCCGCGCCCATGAAGACGGAGATGATTTCGTAATCGGCGAAGCAGAAGACGCAGAAAACTTCTTTGATGCAGCCGGCATCGAATCGCCTGGACTGACCAGCGCGCCGGCTATTGGCGTCTATGTGGCGGAACTGGTAGCAAAAAAGGCAGGCGCTGCGAAGAAAGCAGACTGGAACGGCAAGAGAAAAGGATTTGTTCGTCCAGGCAATATGAGTAAAGAAGAAAGAGCCGCCCTCATTAAAGAACGTCCCGAATACGGTTCTATCGTATGCCGCTGCGAAGGCGTCAGCGAAGGCGAGATTATGGATGCCATCAACCGGACATTAGGCGCAGTATCCTTAGACGGTATCAAACGCCGCGTGCGTCAGGGCATGGGCCGCTGCCAGGCAGGTTTCTGCACTCCAAGAACCATGGAAATCCTGGCCAGGGAACGCGGTATAAAGATGGAAGATATCTGTAAAAATGCACCTGGTTCCAATATGTTAACCGGCAGTAAAGATAAATAAGGGGGAGCAGCGATATGACAGCACATGATATTGTAATTATCGGCGGAGGTCCTGCAGGCCTTGCAGCGGCAGTAGCAGCGAGAAAAGCCGGAGTTCAGGATATTTTGATTCTGGAGCGCGACAGCTGCTTAGGCGGTATTTTAAACCAGTGTATCCACAACGGTTTTGGTTTGCATACATTTAAAGAAGAGCTGACCGGCCCTGAGTATGCGTCCCGCTATATTAAAATGGTGGAAGAAGAAAAGATTCCTTACAAGTTAAACACCATGGTCATTGACATCAATAAGGATAAAGAAGTTACGGTTATTAATAAAGAAGACGGCCTGACCACAATTAAGGCCAAAGCAGTAATTCTGGCTATGGGATGCAGAGAGAGGGCAAGAGGCGCTTTAAACATCCCAGGTTACCGTCCAGCCGGCATCTATTCAGCCGGAACCGCACAGCGTCTGATGAATATTGAGGGCTACAGCGTAGGAAAAGAAGTTGTTATTTTAGGATCCGGCGATATCGGTCTGATTATGGCCAGAAGAATGACCTTAGAGGGCGCGAAAGTAAAGGTTGTTGCAGAGTTAATGCCTTATTCCGGCGGCTTAAAGAGAAATATTGTACAGTGTCTGGACGACTATGGCATTCCGCTGAAGTTAAGCCATACAGTGGTTGACATTGAAGGAAAAGAGCGGGTAACCGGCATTACTTTAGCAGAGGTTGGTCCGGATCGTAAGCCAATTCCAGGCACAGAAGAGCACTACAGCTGCGATACCCTGCTGTTATCCGTAGGTCTGCTACCGGAAAATGAGCTGAGCAAGGGAATCGGCGTTTCCATGAGCCGGATTACCTCCGGACCGGAAGTAAACGACCAGTTAGAGACCAGCGCGGAAGGCGTATTTGCCTGCGGCAACGTTCTTCACGTACACGACCTGGTAGACTATGTATCTGAAGAGGCAACTCTGGCAGGAACCAATGCGGCTGCTTACGTACAGTCTGGAAAAGAGAGGGAATCCGGACACGTAGTGGAATTAAAGGCAGAAAACGGCGTCCGTTATACCGTTCCTCAGACCATTGATGTAAACAATATGCAGGACAAGATTACAGTCCGTTTCCGCGTAGCAGACGTGTATAAGGATCGTTATATTTCGGTTTATTATGACGGCGTCCAGATTTCCAAGAGAAAGAAAAAAGTCCTGGCTCCAGGCGAGATGGAACAGGTTGTCTTAAAGAAGGAAAGCTTTGCAGACTATCCGGATCTGAAAAATATTGTGATTTGTACGGAGGTGGAATAACATGGAGGTAAGAGAATTAATCTGCATCGGCTGCCCGTTAGGCTGCCCTCTGACCGTAAAAATGGATGGAGACCAGATTGAGGTAAGCGGCAATACCTGTAAAAGAGGCGACGATTACGCCAGAAAAGAGGTATTAAGCCCGACCAGAATCGTGACCTCCAGCGTACATGTAACCGGCGGCGCAATCGAGATGGTATCGGTAAAAACAAAAGAGGATATTCCAAAGGGCAAGATTTTTGAAATTATGGATGAGATCCGCAAGGTAACCGTTCCGGCTCCGGTCGCAATCGGCGATGTAATCATTGAAGACTGCGCAGGAACCGGAGTGCCGGTCATCGCAACCAAGGATGTGCCAGAAGCATAGTCCTGCATATGAAATAAGAACATTCAGAATCAAAAAGGCTTCAAAACTCTGAGGTTTCGAAGCCTTTTTTTCAGTTAGGAGGACAGCGTGGACAAGAAGAAACTGCTGGAAGAAATCGATTTATTTGTATTGGATATGGACGGAACCTTTTATATGGGAGATACGATCATTGAAGGAGCTCTGGATTTTATCAGGGTCTGCAGAGAGAAGGGCAAACAATTTTTGTTTTTTACCAATAATTCCTCCCAGTCGCCGGAAAATTATATAAAAAAACTGGCAAAAATGGGATGTGAAATTACCAGAGACCAGATTATGACTTCCGGCGATGTGGCAATCCGCTTTTTAAAGAGCCAATATCCTGGAAAATCTGTATTTTTAATGGGAACGCCTCCATTAGAAGAAAGCATGAGGGAAGCGGGAATCCACCTGACAGAAGAGCAGGCAGACATTGTGATGACTGCCTTTGACAAAACCCTTACCTATGAAAAGCTGGAAAAAGGCTGTACGATGATTCGGGAGGGGGCGTTGTTTTTAGCGACTCATCCGGACATTAACTGTCCGACAGACAAAGGGTTTATTCCGGACTGCGGCGCCATCTGTGCGGCCATGACCCTGTCTACTGGAGAGCATCCCAGATATTTAGGAAAGCCGTATAAAGAGACGGCAGAGATGATTTCAGACAAAACCAAAGTCCCTACAGCCAGAACCGCCTTTGTCGGAGACCGGTTATATACCGATGTGGCGACAGGCGTAAATCACGGAGGAAAGGGACTATTGGTTCTCACAGGGGAAACAAAACTTTCTGATGTAGAAAAATCCCAGACCAGACCGGACGGGATTTTTGAATCGTTGGGAGAAATCAGCACTTATTTATAAGCATATTCAATAAACGAAACCATGGCATCGGTTCGGGAAGTATAGGAGAGAACCAGAAGATAATAATCTTCCGCGCCGTCGTAGACCGGATTTTTCAAAAATCGGGAATGACGCAGGTTCAAACCGCAGGCTTTTTCCTGTCCGGTGCCGTCTTTTGCATAATAGAAATCTTCCTGAAGCGGCTCTTTTAAGGATTCCGGCAAAAGTTCGTCTAGGTCATAAAGCAGGAAGGAATTGGCATAATACTTTGCCAGCTCTTCCGGCGCAATGAGAAAATCCAGTTGCTTTGCCGCAACGTAGGCTACGATTTTTTCCTGGCTGGCAGCATTGTATTCGTTGCTGGATCCTAAGTCTACATATAGGGAATCTTCAAAACAGATCCGGTGTCCGGAAGGCGTATTCTGATAGGCAGAGAAATCGTCAATCAGCTCTTCGGCGGGGAACAGATTCTGGCGGTCATTGATAAAGAATCCCTGCAGGTCAATGACCTGGCTGCTCTGATAGATCAAATCCCCTACATAATAGAGAAACAGCAGGCAGGCAAACAGGATAAACATCTGCCCCTTATAGTAATCAAAAATAAAACGGACTTTCTGCCTGAAATTTAAGGCTTTCAACGTTTCCCGATCCTTTTTTAAATCTCGGATCAAACGGCTTTTTAAAGACATATGAAGACAACTCCTTTCAACAATACATATTCTAGCATAAAGCAGAAAAAAATGGTATACTGGGAAAGGATCTTTGTGACAGATAGCGGAGAAAGGATGAATGACGATGGATCTAAATGGAATATTTAATCCCCAGAATAAGTTTTTTATGTTTATGGAAAAGGTAATGAACCTGTGCCTGTTAGGAATTTTGTGGGCGCTGTTTTCCCTGCCTGTGATTACCGTGGGAGCGTCTACAGCTGCACTGTTCCAATATACATTAAGGCTGACCAGGGATGAAGAAGGATATGTATGGAAAAGTTTCTGGAACGCATTTAAGAAAAATTTCGTTCCAGCCACCATGGTTTGGGCAGCCGCAGCAGCCGCAGGCTTGTTTCTGGTGGCAGATTTGTACTGCTGTCAGTTTCTGCCCTTCCCAGGAGCCGTAAAATGGGCAGTCAGGGTGCTGCTTGGAAGCCTTATTTTCGTCTATTTATTAACAATTATTTACGTATTTCCGTTGACTGCATTTTTCAAAATTTCCGTTAAGAAAACCATAAAGGATGCCTTTGTAATGGCAATGGGCAACTTATATGTGTCGGTTACCGTTCTGGTCATTTATGCGCTTTGTGCCTTTCTTACCTGGTATTTTACAGAACTGTTTATGATCTGGTTTGCATTTGGCAGCTATCTGGCATCCTTGTTTTTACGGAGAGTGTTTGAAAAGTACATGGAAGGAGATGTGGAAATTGCTGGAGAAGAAGGGGAAAATGTGAATAAAATTGTGAAAAAATAATCAATATATCCAGAAGGAAAATCAAAATATGCAAAAAGGATGGATAATTTAAGTAAAAAATAAGTAAAAATACACAAAAATCACTTGCAAGGCAGGACATTTTGTGATACCATTAGTACATCAAGAAAATACAGAATGCTTTGAGAGAGAATGAGAGGAAAGCAAATAGTGGATGCATACCAAGGTATGTTTTTGTTATATGCACACTCTCTTTTTTTGTGCCTATTTTGAGCGTGAAAGGCAGGCTGAGAATCTGTATAAAAACTAAGAAGGGAGACATCAATTATGAGAAAAAGAATGGCATTAGTTCTGGTAGCAGCAATGACAGTTGGAGCAGTAACCGGATGCAGCGGAGGAGGTTCTACCGGAAAACCAACGACAGCAGCCGCAGAAGGGGGGGCATCTTCTGAGGCAGCAGGCGGAAGCGCACAGTCAGAAGCAGCGCCGGCAGATCCTGCAAATTACGAAGTGACAGAGCCGATTACCATTAAATGGTGGCACGCGCTGGAAGATCAGTATTCCGGCATTGTAGAACAGGTTGTAAATGATTTCAACAGTTCCCAGGATCTGATTACAGTAGAAGCAGAATATATCGGAAGCTATTCTGAATTAAATGAAGCTTTAGTTGCTGCCCACGCAGCAGGTACAGGGCTTCCTGCAATTACAGTAGCCAATACTCCTTATGTAGCAGAGTATGGCGCAAGCGGACTGACCGAGAATCTGGATCCTTATATTGAAGCAACAGGATATGATGTAGCAGATTTCGGAGCTGGTATGCTGGAGGCTGCCAAATATGACGGCACACAGGTTTCCTTACCATTTTTGATTTCCACCCAGATTATGTACTACAACAAAGATAAAGTCGAAGAAATGGGCATTACCCTTCCAGAGACCTGGGCAGATATGGATGCATTTATGGAGGCCGGTACTGTAAAGGCAGCAGATGGAACGACAGAACAGTATGCAACCATTATTCCTGGATGGGACCAGTGGTATTTTGAAACCTTCTATTTAAATCAGGGCGTAAAAATCATCAATGATGATCAGCTTACCACTGATTTAAACAGCGATAAGGCAGTAGAGATTGCATCCAAGCTGAAAGAGTGGTGTGACAACGGTTATACTTACTGGACCGGAACCGCCAGCGATGCTTCTTCCAACATGAGACAGAACTTTATCTCCGGCAATGCGCTCAGCGTAATACATACCACCTCTTTATACAACACATATGTGGATCAGTGTGACTTTGAAGTAGGTATGCACTGGCTGCCAGGCGGAGATACCAAGAATCAGGAAATCGGCGGATGCGTTGTTCTGATTCCGTCCAAGAATGACCAGGCAACTAAGAATGCGGCATGGCAGTTTATGCAGTATCTGTGCGGCAAGGATGTAAATATGACCTGGGCAGAGGGAACCGGATATATGCCTACCAGAAAGTCTGTATTAGAGACCGAAGAAGGCAAGGCGTTCTTAGAGAAGAAACCGGCATTCCAGCCTATTTTCGACAACCTGGATTTAATTTACCCAAGAATCCAGCATAAGGGATGGACTCAGCTGGCAACGATCTGGAAGAACAGCATGGCTGAACTGATTATGGAAGGCGGAGACGTTAAGGAGGCCATGGACATGATGGCAGAAGAAATTAACGACGTATTAGGCGATGCATAAATAAATTTGTTGACCGGCGCCGATTCCCATTCAGGGAAACGGCGCCGGAATTCAGAAGGCAATGAAGAAAGGGAAATCTATGAATCCGAGAAAAAAATCTGCAATTAAGGATTTTCTGTGCGTAGTTCCGGCCTTAATATTGATTGCACTTTTTACTTACTATCCGATTGTAGAGCTGATTAAAATCAGTTTTACAGACTGGAATCTATTAAATGATACCTGGAATTATGTAGGATTTAAAAACTGGAAGTGGCTGTTTAACGGGTCTGGAACCAAGTATTTATGGAACTCCTTAAAAGTAACGTTATTATACTCTATTGGAGAACTTAGTATTACGCTGATTGGCGGTATGATTTTTGCACTAATCTTTAACCGCATGACCAAAACCTTTGCGGCAATGCGTGCCATCGTTTTTATGCCGAAATACGTGGCAATGTCTTCTGCTGCAGTTGTATTCCTGTGGATCTTAAATACCGATACCGGTATTTTAAACTACTTCCTGTCCCTGTTTGGAATTGCTCCGGTAGACTGGCTGGGCGATCGGAGTACGGCGCTGATTTCCGTATTAATGGTAACTGGCTGGAGATGCATCGGTTACGGCATGATGGTATATCTGTCTGCAATGATGGGAATTTCTACGGATTATTATGAAGCGGCGGCTTTGGATGGAGCCAACAGCGTACAGAAGTTTTTTAAGATTACCATTCCGATGCTGTCCCCGACCACCCTGTTTTTGTTTGTAACGACCTTCCTCTCCTCTATGAAGGTATTCCAGTCTGTAGATATTTTGACACAGGGCGGACCGTACCGTTCTACAGAAGTATTTGTGTATAACATTTACCGGTATGCAATGGAAGACTTCCGTATGGACAGAGCCTCTACCGTTGCAGTATTCTTCTTCCTGCTTCTGTTAGTTATTACAGCGGCAACGATGAAGATTGCAAATAAGAAAGTAACATACGATTCATAAGGAGGGCCGTCATGGGCAGAGCAAAAAGTCAAACCGAGCGCAATGAGGCGGCAAAGAGAAAGAGAAAAATCATATCAGCACTGCAGTGGATTCTGGCAATTATTGTGATGATTATTGTCGTATTCCCGATTTACTGGATGCTGGTATCTTCCGTAAAATCCCAGGAAGAGATTCTTCTTGCGGTGCCTACCTTATGGCCAAAAGAATTTCATTTTGAAAACTACATCAATGTATTAAAACGCGGCAATTTTGCCAAGTATTATTACAACACTATTGTCATGACTGCAGGTATTCTGATTTGCCAGGTTACCACCGGCGTATTTGCAGCATATGGATTTTCCAAAGGCAAGTTTAAAGGACAGAATATTCTTTTCCTGATTGTACTGGGAGCGCTGATGATCCCGATTCAGGTTACCTTTATCCCGATTTACATTGTCATGGCAAACAAAGGATTTTCCGATACCTTCTTAGGACTGATCCTTCCGGTAGCAGTATCTCCATATTTCATCTTCATGCTGAGACAGAACTTTATGGCAATTGATGACAGCTATGTAGAAGCTGCAAGAATTGACGGCTTAGGACGTGTGGGAATCATTACAAAGGTGTTGGCTCCAATGTGTAAATCTGCATTATTTACCGTTATTCTGGTTACCTTTACCGATGGCTGGAACTCCTATTTCTGGCCGAAGATCATTGCAAGAGGAGAGCCGAGAAGAGTTCTTACCATTGGACTTGCCCAGCTTCAGAATACTTTTGCAGGACAGGAAACCATGAATAACCACGAAGTTATGGCAGGTGCAGTTCTGGCAGTTGTACCAGTTATTATCCTGTTCTTTATCTTCCAGAAATATATGCTGACTGGTTATTCAAAAGCAGCAATGAAATAATAGACAGAAAAGAGGAACTTCCATGAAAGTATATGCTCACAGAGGTTACAGCGGAAAGTATCCGGAAAACACCATGCTGTCTTTTCAAAAAGCGGCAGAGACTGGGTGCGACGGAATCGAGCTGGATGTCCAGACCACAAAAGACGGCGTTTTAGTGGTAATTCACGACGAAGCCATTGACCGTACTACAGACGGTACCGGACTAGTAAAAGATTATACCTATGAAGAACTGGTAAAGTTTAATGCAGGAAAGGCATTTCACGATAAGTATGGATTCCAGCCGATTCCAACTTTTGAGGAGTACTGCCAGTGGGTAAAACAGACCAATCTGGTTACCAATGTAGAGTTAAAGAGCAGTATTTATTACTATCCGGAACTGGAAGAAAAGACCCTGGCTATGGTCCGCAAGTATGATTTAGTGGATCGGATGCTTTACTCATCTTTTAACCATATGTCCCTGGTACAGATTAAAAAGCTGGATCCGGCCCGTTACTGCGGCGCGCTGCTGCTTCACGAGGGAATCGGAAACGCTGGATATTACTGCGAAAAGTGCGGTTTTGAAGCTTACCATCCAGGCGTTAAGGGACTGACGGAGGAAACGGTAAAAGGCTGCAAGGAACATGGCATTGATGTGAACGTATGGACCATTAATGATATGGGAGCATTGGAACGGCTGTATGAGTGGGGATGCGACGGTATTTTTACCAATTATCCGACCGTCTGCAAGAGCTGGCTGGACCGTCAGAACTAAGCATAAAACAATAGGAAATGAACTAAGGGCGCAGGTATAAAATCTGCGCCTTTTCTGTTTTAAGGCTTTCTTTTTTGGGAAATTTGGGGTAGAATTAGGAAAGACAACGGTAGGAGGACAGAATATGAAGGCAATGGATTTATTGGAGGCATCTCCGGTTATTGCAGCAGTAAAAGATGAGAAAAGTTTTAAAAAATGTTTTGAATCGGAATGTCAGATCGTATTTATTCTGTGCGGAAGCATCTGCAACATTACCCAGAAGGTAAAACAGGTAAAAGAACATGGGAAAACCGCCATTGTCCACGTGGATTTAATCGCAGGATTAAATGCCAAAGAAGTGGCAGTGGATTTTATCAGACAAAATACAGAGGCAGACGGCATTATCAGCACCAAGCCCCTTCTGGTAAAAAGGGCTGTGGAGCTGGGGCTGATTGGAATCCAGAGAACGTTTATTATTGATTCCATGGCGTTAGAGACCGCCAGAAAGCAGATTGATGCCTTCCGTCCGGATTTGGTGGAAATTATGCCTGGCATTGTGCCCAATGTTTTAAAAAGAATTCGGGAACATACGGATATTCCCATTATTGCAGGCGGGCTGATTTCCGATAAAAAAGATATTATGGCAGCATTTTCTGCTGGGGCAGACGCAGTTTCTACTACCAAAGAAGAGCTGTGGTTTGCATAAAGAACACAGGTTTGCGGTTATTTTGCGGCAGTTTCCTTTTCTGTGTGAGGAAGCCGGCTGCGGAAGAACCGCTTTTTTAATTCAGACCAGCGAAAAGGAATCAGCGGATAGATATAGCTTTTTCCTGCAATAGTCCGGTTAAATACAATGGCGCAGACCGAGAATACAGTACCGGCTGCAAATCCCCAGTAATTAAAGAGAGCGGTCAGAATGAGAATTAAAATCCGCATGAATTTTACCGCGTAACCCAGTTCAAAGCTGGATTGGGAATAGTTGGCAATCGTTACAAAGGCCATATACAGCATGGTTTCACTGTTGAACCAGCCAGATTTTACCGCGTATTCTCCCATGACGATACCGGCAATAATACTGAGCGGCGTGGTCAGCATACTGGGAGTGTTGACGGCCGCCAGACGGAGACCGTCAATGGCAAATTCCAGAATCAGAAGCTGGAAAATCAGCGGTACAAACAGTTCGTCGGATAATTGGATAAATTCCAGCCAGTCTGGTATGATTTCCGGATTCTGCATCAGCAGAAGCCATAGAGGGGTCAGAAATAGAGACAACAGGGTAATGATCATCCTGGACAGTCTTAAGTAAGTTCCGGTAAGGGGAGGAAAATAATAGTCGTCCGCTTCCTCGATGATGTCAAAGACCGAAGAAGGCAGAATCATTGCGGCGGGAGAGGTATCTACCAGAATTACAATATTTCCTTCCAGGATAGAAGCGGCAGCGGTGTCCGGACGTTCGGAAAATTTGAATTTTGGGAACGGATTGTACCATTTGTGTGGATAAATACACTCTGCAAGGCTTTCCTGGTTCATAGTCAGGGCGTCTACATGAAGATGCTCAATGCGTTTTTTGATGAGATCCAGAAGCTGGGTGTCCACCCGATTTTTCATATAGCAGACAGCAATGTCTGTGTGGGAGCTTTCTCCGGTATTCAGGATTTCCATGGTCAGCTTTGGATCCCGTATCCGGCGGCGGATTAAGGCGGTATTAAAGATCAGAGTTTCGACAAAACCGTCTCTGGAACCTCTAAGCACCTTATCTTTATCTGGCTCAGAAACGCTTCTTGCCGGATAAGTGCGGCAGTCAATGGTAATGCAGGCATCATAGCCTTCAATAAACAGACAGGAAATGCCGGAGAGAAGCTGGACAATCATGGTATCAGAATACCGGAGAAGGCCGATTTCCCCGTAAGGCACGTACTGTTTGGAAAAGCTGTGGGCATCTTCCGGCATATCTTCCGGTTTAATAGAAGAAAAGACCTGGAGAACTTTTAAAAGCACATCGTCTTTTGTAAGACCGTCAATACAATACAGGCAGGCTTTCCGGCCTCCAATGGTTACAACCCGATAAATGACGTCAAAATTTTCGTCTGTGTGCAGAGATTCTTTTAAAAACTCCATATTATCTGATAAGTTTTTGGAAAATTCCATAAAGTCCTGTTCCCCTTCCATAAATGTCGGTAAGACAAGTATGTCCGGAAAAAACAAAAATATACTGGAACAGGCAGTTAACAGGAAGGAACCGGCTGGCCGCCGCCGATATTCATCCGGTAGCCCCAGTTGCCCAGCTTATAACCATTTACGTCAAATTCTTCACTGGAAAATTCTTCAAATCCATTTTTTTGATAAAAGGCCCGATTTTTCTCAGAGTTGGTAATCAGCATCAGCAGCCCGCCTCCGTGGAACTGGATATATGGCCGGATACAGTCGTTTAACATCCGGCTGCCAATGCCCTGCCCCTTTGCTTTTAAGGAAACGGCAAGGGAATTCAGATACCAGTGAGGTTCTTTAAACTCATGGCATACCCGACCGGTCTGTTCAAACATATTCAGCCAGTCAAAGGAATTTTTTAATCCTCCGGCTGCGATGACCTTTAATCCTCCGGCTTTTATATAATCCCAGAAACAGGCGCCTTTATCGTGAGGGGATTTTAACTGGGCAACAGCCACAATTTCGCCGGACTCTTCTGCTACGAACATGGTAGTCTTGTCAAAGTAGGCTTTCACATTTACTTCCTGGATGGCGTGTTCAAACTGATAGCGCTTTTTCTTGCTCTTCACGAATGGCTCAAAGTATTCATATCCCCAGAAGGAATTGGCAAGAAGCTGGATACAGCTGTCAAAATCGTCCTTTACGGCTTTGCGGAATGTTATCATAGTCTCAACTCTCTTTTTCTATATTTTGTTCTATCATAAATGAAAAAAGAGGAAAGTCAATTCCAGATTGGGAAGTTTTATCCAATGTTTCGAAAGGTTTATAAGGAGTTTTAGAACTTTATTGAAAGTTTATAAAATAAGAGAAAAAATGATGTAAATGACTACACAATAAGACAAAAAACGTCAAACGTTGATAAAATTCTATAAAAAACTTCTGGACAACAATTTGTTTTTGTAAAAAACAGACAACGAAAGATTGACTTGCAGAGAAAACAATGGTATATTTATTACGTAAGAGACATGGGGATGTCGAATACATAACGTCGTTTTGGTATGGGGATGCCAAACAAGAGAAACTATTTTAATGTGACGGTTGTTGATCGTGACGTAAGAGCTGCTTTCTGTGGGGGAAAAGCAGCTCTTGTTTTTTTGCAGGAAAGGCAGAAACTATTTTGAAAAATATCAAAATAGTATTGACGAAGGACAAATAGAATTTTATAATAGTATTTAGATAATTATCTAAATAGAATCGAAAGGAAAACGTATGGGTTTTGCAGAGACATTTAAGGCATTATCCGATCCGGTGCGTCGGGATATTCTGGTTTTGCTGAAAAATGGCAGGAAATTATCGGCCGGAGAGATTGCCAGCCATTTTGACATTTCTTCTGCTACTATTTCTTACCATTTAAATCTGTTGAAAAAGGCTGAACTGGTAACGGAATCCAAGTTTAAAAATTTTGTATATTATGAACTGAACACATCCATAGTAGAAGAAATCATGCTGTGGCTTTCAGAACTGAGAGGTGACGGAGAATGAAGAATTCAAAAAAACGGAGTATAGCAACGGTTGCGGTAATATGGCTTCCCTGTCTGATTGGCATTTTGCTGTGGGGAAAACTTCCAGACCAGATCCCTTCCCATTGGAACTTTCACAATGAGATTGACGGGTGGATCCAGAAAGAAATGTTGATTTTCGGAATGCCGGTATTTATGACAGTCATGCAGCTGTTTGTTTTGTTTATGTATCAAAATGATCCAAAAAAGAAAAATATCAGTAAAAAGTTAATGGGACTGATGAGCTGGTTTATTCCTGCTATGACCCTGGTAATGATGCTTTTAAGCTATGGCGCTGCCATGGGAATTCCGATCGATATGGGGATGACAGTCAGTATATTGATAGGCCTTCTGATGATAGGAATGGGCAATTACCTTCCCAAAAGCAAACAGAGCTATACCATGGGAATCAAGCTTCCCTGGACATTAAACAGCGAAGAAAACTGGAACCGGACTCACCGCCTGGCCGGCTGGCTCTGGGTAATGGGAGGAATCCTGCTGATGATAAGCGGATTTCTTACAGCCAGCCAGTATATGGTGTTTGCGATTCTGCTGGTCATTTCAGGGGTTCCGGCCGCGTATTCTTACGTTCTGTACCGCAAAGGGATCTGACTACCTTTCCGGCGATGATCAGTCCGGCAGCCGATGGGACAAAGGAGATACTTCCTGGAATGGCTCTCCGGCTGGAGGAAGGATCTGGGGACTCATCGGGATCTGCGGCGGGTTTTAACGGCTCTTCTTTGGAATAAAGAACGTCTAAGCGGGGGATTCCCCGCTTTTTTAGTTCCTTCCGCATGACTTTGCATAAGGGGCAGACCGAGGTTTTGTAAATGTCGGCAAGTTCAAACAGTTCCGGATGAAGCTTGTTTCCGGTGCCCATAGAAGCGATTAGGGGGATGTTCTGCTTCCAGGCGTATTCGGCAAGAGCCAGTTTGGCGCTGACCGTATCGATGGCATCGACGATATAATCAATCGAGCCGGTCTGGGAAAAGACGTTGTCAAAAAAAGATTCTAAATTGTCCGGCAGGATAAATTCTTCAAAGGTCAGAACCCTGCAGAGGGGATTGATGTCCAGAATCCGTTTTTTCATAACCTGGGTTTTGGGCTGTCCGATGGTACTCTGGCAGGCAATGAGCTGACGATTGATGTTGGAGATGTCTACGGTGTCATTATCGACTAAAATCAGACAGCCGGTTCCGCTTCTGGCAAGAGCTTCTGCGACATAAGAGCCTACGCCTCCGATACCAAATACAGCGACGCAGGAGTTTTGCAGCGCATCCAGGCCGTCTGCTCCAATTAACATTCTGGTGCGGGAAAATTCCCGCTGGTTCGTTGGGTTCATAGGATCTCCTTATAACAGATTTTCTTCTGGTTTTTCCGTTTGTTCATTGACTAAATCAGCCAGGGTAACGTGATCGACTACCTGGTTAATGGCGTCTGCCAAATCTTTCCATACTGAAAGAACCGCGCATCCGCCGGCTCTGCCGCACTGGTTAGGACTGTCGTCCAGGCAGGGTACGGGAGCGAGGCTTCCTTCCATGACACGGAGAACTTCGCCTACCGTATAGTCTTTGGGGTCTCTGGCCAGGCGGTAGCCGCCCTGTGCGCCCCTCATACTTTTGATAAAGCCGGCGCGGGACAGAGTCATGGCAATTTGTTCCAGGTATTTTACGGAAATCTGCTGGCGTTCTGCCACCTGGTTTAATTTGGTGCATTCTTCAGAAGACATGGCAAATTCCAGCATCATTCTTAAAGCGTAGCGTCCTTTTGTAGAAATTTTCATAAGGAAAGGCTCCTTTCCGATTATTCTTATCATTTTACTATGATAAGAAAATTGTACATGATTTAACAGAGAAAGTAAAGAGGTATCTGCCTTTCCTTTTTGTTCAAATTGTGTTATCATAACAAAAGAAATCTCTTAGGTATGGGGGAAGACGGGATGAAAGGCGAGGGAAAAAGCAGCACCATGCTTATGACAGAAGGGGTCATCTGGAAACAGCTTCTTCTGTTTTCACTGCCGCTTCTAGTGGGAAATCTGTTTCAGCAGCTTTATAATACGGTGGACTCCATTGTGGTAGGCAATTTTATCGGCAGTCAGGCGCTGGCAGCGGTAGGTTCCAGCACGCCTCTGATTAATCTGATTATTGGAATGTTTATGGGAATCGCTACTGGGGCCGGCGTGATTATTTCCCAGTATTACGGGGCAGAGAATGAACAAAAGCTTTCCTGGGCAGTTCACACCTGCATTGCATTAAGTATCCTTGGAGGAGTCCTTCTTAGTATTCTGGGTATGGTTTTGTCTCCTTACATTTTAAATTGGATGGGGACACCGGAAGACGTGATAGAAAACTCTGTCATTTACCTGCAGATTTACTTTTCCGGCTCTCTGTTTAACCTGCTTTACAACATGGCGGCCGGAATCCTGCGCGCAGTAGGAGACTCCAGGCGTCCGCTGTATTATCTGTGCATTTCTTCGGCAGTCAATATTGTGCTGGATCTGGTTTTTGTGATAGTATTTTCTATGGGAATTGCCGGCGTCGGCTATGCGACCATCATTGCCCAGGCAGTATCTGCGGCGCTGGCATTTTTTGCATTGATGCGTACAAAAGACAGTTATCGGGTAGAATTAAAAAAGATAGCAATTGATAAGCGGATGATGAAACGGATTCTGGCTATTGGAATTCCCAGCGGCATACAGCATTCCATTATTTCCCTGTCTAACGTAATTGTCCAGGCGAATATTAACGGATACGGTTCGGCAGCAATGGCGGGATACGGCGCTTACAGTAAAATAGACGGATTTGTCATGCTTCCGCTGCAGAGTTTCTGTATTGCGGCAACGACCTTCACTGGTCAGAATATTGGCGCTGAAAAGAAAAAGAGAGTGAAGCAGGGAATTGTCCAGGGGATTGTCATAAGCGCTGTGTATACATTGGCGCTGAGTCCGTTTTTGCTGTGGAAAGCAGAAGACCTGATTCAGATTTTCAGCAGTGACCCAGAGGTGCTGCGGTACGGCAAAATGACCATATCCATGCTGATTCCATTTTACGGTGTGCTTTCGATTCATCAGATTTTGATGGGAACGTTCAGAGGCGCCGGAAAGACTATGGTAACGATGCTGATTGGCATCGGCAATATGTGTGTGCTGAGAATGATTTATATCAATGGAATGGTTCCATTTTTTCCAAGCTATGAGGCAGTTATGCTGTGTTATCCCATTACCTGGACCACAACCATGCTGATGGATGTGCTGTATTGCTGGAAGGGAAAATGGATGTCTTTTGAGAAAAAATAACCGAGAAAGAGAGGAAACGTTAGATGAAAGACGGATTTATCCGAGTAGCGGCGGCTACTCCCCAGGTAAAAGTGGCAGATACCAGGTGGAATCGGGAACAGATAGAGCAGATTATGAAGGAATGCAGCAAAGAAGGGGTAAAGATCCTGGTATTTCCAGAGCTTTCCATTACTGCGTATACCTGTGGGGATCTGTTTTTGCAGTTCCCGTTAATTGAGCGTGCAAAGGAAGAATTAAAGGCTCTGGCTAAAGCTTCTAAGGGAATGGATATGCTGGTATTTGTCGGACTTCCCTGGGAGCATAAGGGAAAACTTTACAATGTAGCGGCGGCTCTTTTTGAAGGAGAGGTGCTGGGGATGATTCCGAAAACCTATATTCCCAACTACTCGGAATTTTATGAGAGGCGGTATTTTGAACCAGCCGGAAAAGAGCCGGATCTGACTGATTTTTACGGAGAAAAGGTACTGTTTGGAACAGACGTATTGTTTCAGTGCAGAAATGTGCCAGAGCTTACTGTGGCAGCGGAAATCTGTGAAGACGTCTGGGCGCCAAATCCGCCCAGCATCCGTCATGCCCTGGCCGGAGCCAGCGTGATTGTCAACTGTTCGGCCAGCGATGAGACGACAGGCAAGGATCGTTACCGGAAAAACCTAATCTGCGGACAGTCTGCCAGACTGCTCAGCGGTTACATTTATGCCAATGCAGGAGAAGGGGAATCCACCCAGGATCTGGTATTCGGCGGCCAGAATCTGATTGCAGAGGACGGAACCTGTCTGGCAGAGTCAAAGCGGTTTGCCAATGAAGTCATTGCTGCAGATATGGATCTTCAAAAGCTTCAGTCGGAGCGCAGAAGGATGAATACGTTTTCCAGACAGGAGACAAAAGAACATTTAACCGTAGAATTTGCATTCCAAAACCCTGGGGATTCCAGAGGACAGGAACCAATCAGACGCTTTATCGATCCGTCTCCGTTTGTCCCCAAAGAGGAAAGAGAGAGGGCGCGCCGCTGCGAAGAAATTTTTACCATCCAGGCAATGGGGTTAAAGAAGCGTCTCCAGCATACAGGCTGCAGCCATGCGGTAGTGGGATTGTCCGGCGGTCTGGATTCCACGCTGGCCCTGTTAGTCTGCGTAAAGGCCTTTGATTTGCTGGGGCTTCCAAGAAACCAGATTCACTGCATTACCATGCCTTGCTTTGGAACGACAGACAGGACTTATAAAAATGCCTGCGCCATGGCAAAAAAGGTAGGGGCGGATCTTCGGGAAGTCGTAATTAAAGAGGCGGTTTCCCTGCATTTCAGAGATATTGGCCACGATCCGGAAAACCGCGACGTGACCTATGAAAACAGTCAGGCCAGGGAGAGAACCCAGATACTTATGGACATTGCCAACGAGATTGGCGCCCTGGTAATCGGCACAGGTGATATGTCGGAACTGGCTCTGGGCTGGGCGACTTACAATGGGGATCATATGTCCATGTACGGGGTAAATGCATCGGTACCCAAAACCCTGGTTCGCCATCTGGTACAGTATTATGCGGATACCTGCGGCCAGGAGGTGCTTTCAGAGGTGCTTCTTGACGTGCTGGATACTCCGGTCAGTCCGGAACTTCTTCCTCCAAAGGAAGGAGAGATTGCCCAGAAGACCGAGGATTTAGTAGGTCCGTATGAACTTCACGATTTTTTCCTGTACTATGTGCTCCGGTTTGGCTATCTGCCATCTAAAATTTACCGCATGGCCTGCCAGGCATTTCAGGGAGAATACGAGAAAGAAGTGATATTAAAATGGCTGAAAACATTTTACAGAAGATTTTTTAGCCAGCAGTTTAAACGTTCCTGTCTGCCGGACGGTCCGAAAGTAGGTTCTGTAGGGGTATCTCCAAGAGGAGATTTGCGGATGCCAAGCGATGCATCCGGCCGGATCTGGCAGGAGGATTTAGAGAGGATTACAGAATAAGATGATTGTCAGCACAAAAAACGACCAGGTAAAATACGTCCAGAATCTGGTAAAAAAGGGAAAAGCCAGGAGAGAAGAAGGCAGATATGTGGCAGAGGGGCTTCGGATCTGCAGGGAACTAAATCCGGAGGAAATCTGTTCTCTCTATGTAACGGATGCATTTTTAAATGAGTTTGGCAGGGAAGATCTGGGAGAACTTCTGAAGTGCCGCCACGAAGTCGTAACGGAAAGCGTGATGAAAGCCATGGCAGACACCCAGACGCCTCAGGGAGTGCTGGCTGTGGTAAGACAGAAGCATTACAGCCTTGAAGATGTGATAAAAGAAAAACCTGCCTGCCTGATGATTCTGGAGACGATTCAGGATCCTGGAAATCTGGGAACCATACTCCGCGCCGGAGAGGGGGCTGGAGTGACCGGAATCGTGATGGACAAAAATACGGTAGACATCTACAATCCGAAAGTAATCCGTTCTACCATGGGTTCGGTATTCCGGATGCCGTTTGTCTACGTGGAGGATCTTCACGATGCGTTAAGAAGGATGAAGCAAGAGAAAATCCGCCTGTTTGCCGCTCACTTAAAGGGTACGAATTCCTATGATCAGGAAGATTTTACTGGTTCCTGCGGATTTTTAATTGGCAACGAGGCCAATGGGCTGACGGATGAGACGGCAGCTCTGGCTGACACATATATCCGGATTCCGATGATGGGAAAAGTCGAGTCTTTAAATGCTGCGGTAGCCTCCTCTGTCCTTATGTTTGAAGCGGCCAGGCAGCGCCGGAACAGCAAAAATAGTTTATGAAAATGTAAGATTCTGGAGCCGTCGGTACAGTTGTATTGGCGGCTCTTGTATGATATAATACCCCTAAAATAAGCTGGGTGCTGACATAGGGCAAATGCTCCTGCTTCTGTCGGAAGGGGAAGCATTCCGGCAGAAGACGCATGGCTTATGCAGGTTTAAAACAACACAGAAAAGGAGGCAAACGTTATGTCACCGGTTATTTGGTTGGTTATATTTGTCGCGTTGCTGGGCATTGAGGTAGCCACCATGGCTTTGACTACCATTTGGTTTGCAGCAGGTTCGCTGGCTGCCTTTGCTCTGAGTTTTACCAGTGCGGGGATAGAGGCCCAGCTGGCTGCTTTTGTAATTGTTTCCTTTATTACCCTGATTTTAGTCAGGCCTTTTGCGAAAAAGTATATTAATGGAGACATTACCAGAACCAATGCCGACAGCCTGATTGGAAAACAGGCAAGAGTAACGTCAGAAGTGGATAACCGGAACGCGACCGGATCAGCAGTGATTAACGGGCAGGAGTGGATGGCCAGAAGCGTTCGGGACGAAGAGGTAATCCAGGAGGGAACCATTGTAACTGTAAAAGAGATTCAGGGTGTGAAGCTGATTGTAGAAGCAGAAGCCTGACAGGAGGAGATGAAGTATGGGTGGATTTATTTTAGTAGCCGCTGTGTTATTGATTGGATTGGCAGTATTTGCATCGTGCGTAAAAGTTGTTCCCCAGGCACAGGCGATGATTATTGAGCGTCTGGGCGCCTACAAAGCCACATGGTCTACGGGACTGCATATCAGAGTGCCGATTATTGAGCGCGTGGCAAAAAGAGTTAATTTAAAGGAGCAGGTGGCAGACTTCCCGCCCCAGCCGGTTATTACAAAAGACAATGTTACCATGAGGATTGATACGGTAGTGTTTTTCCAGATTACCGATCCGAAGCTGTATGCATACGGCGTGGAAAATCCTATCATGGCAATTGAGAATCTGACCGCGACTACCTTGAGAAATATTATCGGCGAGATGGAGTTAGACCAGACGCTGACATCCAGAGAGACGATTAATGCAAAGATGAGGGCGTCCTTAGATATTGCTACGGATCCATGGGGGATTAAAGTAAACCGTGTGGAACTGAAAAACATTATTCCTCCGGCAGCAATTCAGGATGCCATGGAGAAGCAGATGAAGGCAGAACGGGAACGCCGCGAGGCAATTCTGCGGGCGGAAGGCGAAAAGAAATCTACCATTCTGGTAGCGGAAGGCAAGAAAGAATCTGCAATTCTGGATGCAGAAGCAGATAAGCAGGCAGCGATTCTGCGGGCGGAAGCTGAGAAGGAAAAACGGATTAAAGAGGCAGAAGGCCAGGCTGAGGCGATTTTAAAGATTCAGCAGGCACAGGCAGACGGTATCCGGTTTATCAAAGAAGCAGGCGCCGACAGCTCTGTTCTCCAGATTAAGAGTTTAGAAGCATTCCAGGCAGCGGCCAACGGACGTGCGACTAAGATTATTATTCCGTCTGAGATTCAGGGACTGGCTGGTCTTGTGACCTCTATATCAGAGATTGCCAAAAAAACAGATGGAGAGGTCAATCCGTAATATCTGAAGTAAATAGGCATTCACTGCCGCAAAATGAATCATCGGGTATCTGACAGCAGAAGATCCGCCGGTTTCGTTTTGCGGCAGATTTCTTTTTCAAATTGCAGTCGGAGGGACTATGGAACTTCAAATTGACCAGTCAAAAGAGTACGGCGTAGTTTTAGAAGGCGGAGGGGCCAGGGGAGCTTACCAGATTGGCGCATGGAAAGCGTTAAAGGAAGCGGGAGTCCGGATAAAGGGGATTTCCGGCGCGTCGGTAGGAGCGTTAAACGGCGCCCTCATGTGTATGGATGATTTGGAAAAAGCGGAGTATATCTGGGAAAACATTACCTATTCAAAAGTGATGGATGTGGATGATGCCGTAATGGAGAAAATGATGTCCCTCAGCCTGAAAGCAGGAGATCTTCAGGAAGTGTTAAGCGCGATGCGGAGGATTTTTTCGGAAAAAGGGCTGGACATTACGCCTCTTAGAAACTTGATTATGGATACGGTGGATGAAGAAAAAATACGCAGTTCGCCCAGAGATCTGTTTGTGGTTACCTATTCCTTGTCCGACCGGAAAAAGGTACTGGCAGATGTGAAGAAACTTCCCGAAGGCCAGATCGGAGATATGCTTCTTGCCAGCGCGTATTTCCTGGCGTTTAAAAATGAAAAGCTGGGAGGCAAGCGGTATATGGATGGGGGCAGTGTGGATAATGTGCCCATAGAACCCTTACTGGATGCCGGATATAAGGATATTCTGGTTCTGCGGATTTACGGCATTGGAAGAGACAGCGAGCGGTTTCTGGAAATACCGGATGACGTAAGGATTTACCGGATAGCGCCAAGACAGGATTTAGGCGGTATTTTGGATTTCAGCAAAAAGAAAGCGCGGAAAAATATGCGTCTGGGATATTACGACGCAATGAGGATGCTGTATGGACTCCAGGGGAGACATTATTATATTGACGCGCAGGGATCAGAGGCGTATTATTTTGACCGGATGCTGTCAGAACTAGAGCTGCTGAAGCTGTATATCCGCCCTGTATTGGAAGCAGAAGACTGGGAACATTTAAGCGGATACCGCCCTTTTACCGAGCAGATTTTTCCGCATCTGGCAGAAAAATTAAAACTGAAAGCAGACTGGGATTATAAAGAACTGTATCTGGCGGTTCTGGAAGAAATGGCAAAAAAGCTGGGATTGAAAAGACTTCATATTTATACATCGGAAGAGCTGATAAAAGAAATACAAAAAAGGCTTGGCGCACTTGACAGCCGTCTGCCAATATAGTATTTTATATCTAAAAATCAGACTTATAAAAGGGGAGAACAAGGATGGACTTAAAAGGAAGGCATTTTTTAACACTGAAAGATTATACAGCAGAAGAGATTACTTATTTATTGGATCTGGCTGCGGAGTTAAAGGATAAAAAGAAGAGAGGACTTCCCATGGACACGCTGAGAGGGAAAAATGTAGCTCTGATTTTTGAGAAAACCAGTACCAGAACCAGATGCTCTTTTGAAGTAGCGGCCCATGATTTGGGAATGGGCTCCACTTATCTGGATCCAAAGGCCAGCCAGATTGGCAAAAAAGAGAGTATTGCCGATACAGCCAGAGTCCTGGGACGGATGTATGAAGGCATTGAGTATCGGGGATATGGCCAGGAGATTGTGGAAGAACTGGCAAAATACGCGGGAGTTCCGGTGTGGAACGGCCTGACCAACGAATACCATCCGACCCAGATGCTGGCAGATTTCCTGACAATTCGGGAACATTTCGGAAGGTTAAAGGGACTTCGTCTGGTCTATATGGGAGACGCCCGTTATAATATGGGAAATTCCTTAATGATTGCGTGTACCAAAATGGGTATGGATTTTGTTGCCTGTGCGCCCCAAAATTACTTTCCAAATGAGCAGTTAGTCAAGGAATGCCAGGAATATGCAAAGCAGTCCGGAGGCAGCATTACCCTGACGGACGATGTGAAGGAAGGTACCAGGAGAGCGGATATCGTCTACACAGACGTCTGGGTATCCATGGGAGAACCGGACGAAGTCTGGGAAAAGAGAATTCGGGAACTGTCTCCTTACAAGGTAACCATGGACGTGATGAACAATGCGGGAGAAACTGCAATTTTCCTTCACTGCCTGCCTGCTTTCCACGATTTAAAAACCGGTATAGGAAAAGAGATGGGAGAGCGGTTTGGGATTGCAGATATGGAAGTAACAAATGAAGTATTTGAGAGCAGCCGTTCCAAAGTATTTGAAGAAGCAGAAAACCGTATGCATACCATTAAAGCAGTAATGGCGGCTACGTTAGGAGGCGTATAAATGTATAGTCAGCCAGGGAAAAAAATGTCCAGAAACAGCAGCTTTATTCTGGATCTGGTTCATATTGTAATCGGTCTGGCAATCGTTGTGCTGGCAGTGATTTCGTTTTTAAATCCTAATGGCCATCTGACGTTGTTCCCAGTGATTTTTATACTGGCAGCCATTTTAAATTATGTAAATGGCTATTTCAGAATCAGCCAGAGCGGCAGAAATAAAAAGAAAAAATTAAGCGGAATCCTGTTAGTTATATTAGGAGCAGCGCTTACCGCACTGGCAGTTATCAGTGCGGTAAGCCTGTGGAGGTAGCCATGACAGAACAGATGCTGACAGAGAATAAAATTTTAGAAAAGCGGACTGGAAGCTGGGCTGGGAAACCAGTTCTGGTGCTGAAAGAAACAGATTCGACGAATATTCAGTGTGCAAAGCTGGCGGCAGAAGGCTGGCCGGAGGGCGCTCTGGTAGCAGCAGAACGCCAGTGGGCAGGAAAAGGAAGAAGGGGACGGACCTGGGTATCGCCGTCCGGAACCGGAATCTGGATGAGCCTGCTGCTCCGTCCGCACATTCCGGCAGATAAGGCTTCTATGCTGACCCTGGTGGCAGCGTTAGCAGTCCAGAAGGGGATTCAGGAAGAGACAGGACTGGCGTCTGAGATAAAATGGCCCAATGATCTGGTAATTGGGCAGAAGAAAATCTGCGGGATTCTGACAGAGATGAGAAGCAGGGAAAATCAGCCGGAATATGTGATTGTGGGAATTGGCATTAACGCCAACATGACAGAATTTCCGGAAGAAATCAGAGAGACAGCGACTTCATTATACCTGGAAAAGGGAGAACAGGCAGATAGAGAGAACGTCATAGCAAAGATTATGGCAGCGTTTGAACTATATTATAAAAAGTTTTTAGAAACCCTGGATCTAAGCCTTTTAAAAGAAGAATATGATTCCAGACTGATTAATCTGGGCCGTCAGGTAACGGTTCTTGCTCCATCCGGATCCTACTCCGGAATCTGCAGGGGAATTGATATGGAAGGAGAGCTGCTGGTAGATCTGGCGGACGGACAGCAGAAGCGGGTAAGTTCAGGAGAAGTCTCCGTAAGAGGAGTGTATGGATATGTCTGAACGCTGGCTGCAGGGACTTTATGATCAGATCCAGACTCTGGAGGATCCGGATGGGAAGCAGGAACTTTCTGACAGAGAGCGGCTCTTGGCGGCTAAAAGGCCTCTTTTGGCATGGTACAGGGAAAATGCCAGAATACTGCCCTGGAGAGAAACCAGGGATCCTTACCGGATCTGGATTTCAGAGATTATGCTCCAGCAGACCAGAGTAGAGGCGGTCAAGCCGTATTATTACCGCTTTTTAGAAGCGCTGCCGGACATTCAGAGCCTGGCAGACGCGCCGGAAGAAACCTTGTTAAAGCTCTGGGAAGGACTGGGATATTACAGCAGGGCAAGAAATCTTCAGAAATGCGCCGGCAAACTGGTAGAATCTTATGAAGGGAAAATGCCTCGGGAATTTGAAGAAATCCTGAAGCTTCCAGGAATCGGGACCTATACGGCAGGAGCCATTGCATCCATTGCATTTTCGGTTCCGGTACCAGCGGTAGACGGCAATGTTTTGAGGGTAATTTCCAGGGTATTGGAGGATAACAGGGATATTACAAAACCGGCTTTTAAAAGACAGACGGAAGCTCTTTTAAAAGAGGTCATGGACAGGGAACATCCAGGAGAGTATAATCAGGCTCTGATTGAAATCGGGGCCTTGGTCTGCGTACCCAACGGAGACCCCAGATGCCTGGTCTGCCCGCTGGCGTCTTTATGCAAAACCAGACGAAGCGGACGCTGGAAGGAGATTCCATTTAAACCTCCGAAAAAGCAGCGGAAAAAAGAAGAACGGACAGTTGTGATTTTAGAGAAAGACGGGAAAACAGCCATTAGAAAGCGTCCGCCTTTGGGACTGCTGGCCTCGCTGTACGAACTTCCCAATACAGAAGGAAAACTGGGGCAGGAAGAGGCGTTAAAAGCCTTCTGCCTGGAACCGGAGAAGGTTCTTTCGATAGAAAAACTGCCAGAGGCAAAGCATATATTTTCCCACGTAGAATGGCATATGTCCGGTTACCGGATCCGGATATGTCCGGATGCAGGAGACGAAGGAGATCTGATTTTTGCGGACAAAAGAAGTCTGCAGGAAAAATATCCCCTTCCCAATGCGTTTTCGGCGTATAAGAAATTCATTATGTGAGACAATGAGAAAAGGAGAGAGAAAATGGAGAAAATCCTTTTTATCATAAATCCCTGCTCAGGAAAGGAACAGATACGAAACAAGCTGATTGATATTCTGGATATATTCACGAAAGCGGGATTTCAGATCCAGACGTATATTACCCAGTCCCAGGGGGACGCCAGAAAAGCAGCAGAACGTTTTGGAAACGAGGCGTCCATTGTTGTGTGCAGCGGCGGAGACGGTACGTTAAACGAGACGATTTCCGGAATTATGCATCTGGAACAGCCGCCTCTGTTAGGCTATGTTCCGGCAGGCTCTACCAATGATTTTGCATCCAGCCTGATGCTTCCCAAAAATATGCTGGATGCCGCAAAAGGAGTGACAGAAGGAGCCCCGTATGCCATAGACATCGGCCAGTTTGGGGAAGAACGGTATTTTGTCTATATTGCGGCCTTTGGAGCGTTTACGGAGATTTCCTACCAGACGCCCCAGGACAAGAAAAACCTGCTGGGTCATCAGGCTTATATGCTGGAAGGAGTCAAAAGTCTGGCTTCGCTAAAGAGCTATTATTGCCGGATTGAGTGTGATGAAATGGTGCTGGAAGACGAATTTATATTCGGTATGGTAACCAATACCATAAGCGTAGGAGGATTTAAGGGGCTGGTAACCCAGTCGGTGGCTTTAAACGACGGTCTGTTTGAAGTGCTTTTAATCCGCACCCCGAAAACTCCAAAAGATTTAAGCAACATTATTTCTTATATGTTTCTGAAAGAAGAACCCAATGACTATGTGCATAAGTTTAAAACCAGGCAGATACGGGTAATTTCCGAGACGCCCATTGACTGGGTGCTGGACGGCGAGTTTGGCGGCAGTCAGACGGATATTTCGATGAAAAACCTGGAAAAACGACTGGAAATTTTAATTTCTGGTCAAAATGAGTCATAATTCTTCATAAAGTTACATAAAATGCAAAATAGATGTTGAAAAATAGGGATTTTTCCTATATACTAAAAAGTTGTTTAGAACAATTAGTTTACAGCTAACTGAAAGGACGTTACCAGGTGGAGAAAAAAGATTTTTTACAGAAACTGGAAAAACTTCTGGAGTATGCAAAGTCCAGGCATAATACCCTGGATGCAGGGGAAATTAATGATTTCTTCGCAGGAGACAGCCTGAATCCAGAGCAGATGGACCAAATTTATTCGTACCTTGAGGGCCGCGGCGTAGACGTGGTTCCGGTAATTGATGACGCAATGTTAAGCGAGGATGCCCTTCTGCTGGACGATTTAGACGACAGTTTTATAAAGGACGGCGAGGATGAGGACATTGACATCGACGCCGTAGATCTGTTAGAGGGCATTGGAACGGAAGATCCGGTCCGGATGTACTTGAAGGAGATTGGTACGGTTCCCTTATTAAGCGCGGATGAAGAGCTGCGTCTGGCAAAGAGAAAAGCAGAAGGCGATGAATACGCAAAAGAGCGCTTGATTGAGGCAAACTTACGTCTCGTGGTCAGCATTGCAAAACGCTATACAGGCAGAGGAATGAGTTTCCTTGATTTAGTCCAGGAAGGCAACTTAGGATTAATCAAGGGCGTAGAAAAGTTCGATTATACAAAAGGTTATAAGCTAAGTACATATGCGACCTGGTGGATTCGCCAGTCCGTTACCAGAGCTCTGGCAGATCAGGCCAGAACGATTCGGGTTCCGGTGCATATGGTAGAGACAATTAATAAGATGTCCAAGATGCAGAGAAAGCTGACTCTGGAGCTGGGCTATGAGCCGTCTGTGACAGAGCTTGCAGATGCATTAGAGATGTCTGAGGACAAGGTAATGGAAATCATGCAGATTGCCAGGGAACCAGCGTCCTTAGAGACTCCAATCGGCGAGGAAGACGACTCCAACTTAGGAGATTTCGTTGCAGATTCCAATGTGGTTACTCCGGAAGGCAACGTAGAGTCCGTCATGCTGCGAGAGCATATTGACGCCCTGCTTGGAGACTTAAAAGAGAGAGAGCGCCAGGTAATTGTCCTGCGTTTTGGTCTGGAAGACGGCCATCCCAGAACCCTGGAAGAAGTCGGCAAGGAGTTTAACGTAACCCGTGAACGTATCCGTCAGATTGAAGCAAAGGCTCTGCGCAAACTGAGAAATCCAGTCCGCAGCAAACGGATTCGGGATTTCCTGTAAAGGATTGGAAAGGTCATGAATCAGAGAAACTATCAGAAAGAACTGGATAGGATTCTGGCAGAATGTCAGGCGGAGGCGAAGGTGCCCCGCCTGTTTTTGCATAGCTGCTGCGCGCCCTGCAGCAGTTATGTGCTGGAATATCTGTCCCAGTATTTTGAAATTACAGTATACTATTATAATCCCAATATTTTTCCGGCAGAAGAATATGAAAAACGGGTGGAAGAAGAAAGAAAGCTGATTGAGGCGATGAATTTTGTCCATCCGGTGGATTTAATTGCAGCGCCCTATGAGCCGGAATCGTTTTATCAGATTGCAAAAGGATATGAAAAAGAGCCGGAAGGTGGAGAGCGGTGTGTTAGGTGTTATGAGCTTCGGCTGAGGGAAGCAGCCCGACTGGCCGCCAGCCTGGGCTATGATTATTTTACTACAACTCTGACTATCAGCCCTTTAAAGCGGGCAGATAAATTAAACGAAATCGGGGAACGACTGGCAGAAGAATACGGAGTGGCCTGCCTGCCCTCAGACTTTAAGAAACGCAACGGTTATAAGCGTTCCATTGAGCTGTCCAAGGAGTATGGACTGTACCGTCAGGACTACTGCGGATGCGTGTATTCCATTCGGGAAAAGCAGGAAGAATGGAATGATCCGGCTTTTGCTTGACAGTTTTTATGAGATGTACTAAAATTTAACTAGAATGTTCAGAGAAAGAGAGTTCTGAATTTCAACAGAATAAAGAGACGAGGAGAGTGCAGGTATGTTAAATAAGACTTTAACTGTAGTAAATCCCTCCGGCTTACATTTAAGACCGGCAGGCGTATTATCTCAGACCGCAATGAAGTTCAAAAGCGATATCATCATTGAGTGCGGCGAGAAGAGAATTGTTGCGAAGAGCGTTTTAAATGTAATGGCAGCCGGCATTAAGTGCGGCACTGAGATTAACTTAATCTGTGACGGCGAAGACGAAGCAGAGGCAATGGATACCTTAACCAAAGCAATCGAGTCTGGTTTAGGCGAGATGTAATTCTGTTTGCCGGAAAATCAGGACCAGCAAGATAGGAAGGAGAGTCAGCGTTTCAGACGCTGGCTCTTTTTGGCAGTTTTACAGCATCCGTGTACAGGCGTGTTGTCTCTCTGCACAGATGCGTCATCATAAGATATCAGGAAGGAATCTAGATGCTGAATTGTTACTATGCCAATGTATCAGAATTATGTCCGCCGTGGGATCAATATCCGATTTCCAGACAGCGGCTGGAGAAGATAGGGCGCTGCGTCCACGTTTCTGATAAAGCCCGTTTGGCAGGGGCAGAATTACTGCTGAATTATGGACTGAAACAGCGTTTTCCAGAGTTTCTGCCGCCGGCGTTATTTGAGACAGGAGAACATGGAAAGCCGTTTTTAAAGCCGGATCAGTCGGGAATCCGGCTGCCGGATGGAAAACCGGTACATTATAATCTGTCCCACTCCGGCGAATACGCGGCCTGCGTCATCAGCGACAGTCCGGCAGGAGTGGACATTGAAAAAGAACGAACGATTCGTCCTGGAATCATGCGCTTTTTGACGGACGAAGAAAAGGTGGCAGTGGAACGCGATCCGAACCCATACAGCCGTTTTTTTGATTTCTGGGTATTAAAGGAAAGCTACATGAAAGCAGTGGGAACCGGTTTTGCAAAACCGCCGTCCAGTTTTTCCATACGGATGGAAGATGGATGTTATCAGGTTTATGATCAGGGGGTGCGGCAGGATATGGGATGTTACCTGTTCCGTTTACAAGGCGGGTATCATCTGGCAGTCTGCGCAGAAACCAAGGGGAAGAAAGAAGAACTTAGTCTGGAGGAGTATTATGGAATTTGAGATTTTGTATTGGATTCAGCAGCTTCGGACACCGGTGCTGGACGGGATTATGACAGCGGTTACATTTTTAGGGAATGGGGGCTGGTTCTGGATTGCTTTAGGGACGGCGCTGTTTGCAGTGCCAAAGACCAGAAAAACAGGGGCGGCCATGCTGATTTCCCTGGCAGCAGGATTTATTCTGGGAAATGTAATCCTGAAAAATGCGGTTGCCAGACAGCGGCCATGCTGGCTCGATCCCATGGTGCCGCTTTTCATAGAAAACCCCAGCGATTATTCGTTTCCGTCCGGACATAGTCTGGCAAGCTTTGAAGGAGCAGTCAGTATTCTTTTGTACCATAAGAAATGGGGCATTGCAGCAGTCGTATTAGCGGCTCTGATTGCGTGTTCCAGGCTGTATTTATTTGTGCATTTTCCAAGCGACGTGGTGGCGGGAAGTTTATTGGGAATTCTGATTGCAGCAGTTGTCCACAGATGGATGGAAGATCCGAAGCGGAAATGGAACCGGAAGGAGGCAGGCTGATATGGAGGGGATGAAGGAACTGTTTCCTGGGATTTATCAGATTAATCTGTACAGCAATTCCCATGGAGTAAGCGAGATCAAGATTTATATGATTCCTGGAAATCCCAGAAGCCTGATGGTGGACGCCGGATTTCGGGATGAAGCCTGCCTGAAGGTTCTGGAACAGGCGTTCAAAGAGCTGGAGATTTCTCCGGCTTCCCTGGATGTTTTTTTGACCCACAAACACCATGACCACTGCGGACTGGCCTATATCCTGGCAGAAAAGGGCGCCAGAATCTTTCAGAATCCAGTGGAAGAGCGCCATCGCTATGACTGTCTTCATCACAGCAGAGGCGGCTCAGAAGAGCAGGAGCAGGTTTTGCGGTTTGTAGGGATTACGCAGGAACTGACGCCGGCCCTTTACCGGATGTTTCAGGAACTGTCAGAAGAAGGGAAAGACGGCGATCTGCTGATTGAAAAATATCCGTATGCGCCGGCTCTTCCGGAAGACGTGTTCCAATACGGCAATTATTCGTTTGAAGCAGTACCGTTAAGCGGACACACTCTGGGACAGCTGGGGCTTTATGACAGGAAAAAGAAGCTGCTGTTCTGTGCAGATCAGGTGCTGAACGGCATTTCTCCCATTGTAGCCACCAGCTATAAAGATGAACGGCTGTTAGGACGGTATTTTTTGTCTTTAAAACGTCTGAAAGATCGGTACGGGGACTGTACCATGATTCCGGCCCATAATACCGTTCCAGTCGAGAATCCGAAAGGGGCCATTGACCGGATTGTATTTGCATATCTGGAAAAAATCCAGATTATGAAGCAGATTCTGGATCATGCCAGAGAACCGATGACGATCTGCCAGATTGCACGGATTGCCTATGGCTGCAAAGGAGAACCGGACGATCTGGATCAGCTGATGAAATTCAAGATGATTCTGACAAAAACCTTTTCCTGCATGGAATACTTATACGAGAAGGATTTTGCAGTCAGGACAGAAAAAGAAGGAGTATTGTACTGGGAAGCGCCTTAAGGGAAGAGCAAGGGGCAGAGGGAGAAAGTTCTTGCAAAATTAAAAAAGAGAGGTATAATAGAGCAGGTAACAGGGGCACAGCCCTGGAAAATTTTATAGAATAGCAGAGTAGGTTTGTGTGCGTTAAGTGCCGGCTGGACGGGGAGTTGCCAGCTGGACGAAAAGAGTATCTTGCGGTACACAATCCGCATCCCGCTGCAATACGAGAGATGATTATCTCCTTATTGTAGTCCGAGATCTGCAAAGGAGGTAATTTTTTTATGAAGAAATTAGCAACTTTGTTCCAGGATTCTTACCATGAATTATTTCGGGCAAGAACCCTTACCTTATGCGCCATGTTCGGCGCTCTTTCCATTGTTTTGGACCAGTTTACCATTAAGGCAGGCTCGTTTAAGCTGGGAATCTCAGGGCTTCCCAATGAACTGGTGCATTTCCTGTTCGGACCAGTCGTAGGAGCGACCTTCGGAGGAGCAATGGATATTTTAAAGTTCCTGATGAAACCGGACGGGGGTTTCTTTTTTGGCTATACGCTGACTGCCATTACAGCCGGACTGATTTACGGCGCATTCTGGTATAAGCGTCCGTTAAGCCTTCCGCGTATTCTGGCAGCCCGACTGGCCGTAATTCTGGTGTGCAACCTGTTTATGAATACCTTGTGGATTTCCATGACAACCGGAAAGGCCTTCCTGGTACTTCTCCCTGCAAGAGCCATAAAGAATATTACGATGTGGCCGGTAGATTCCCTGCTGTTTTTTATCGTGGCAGGCGCACTAGAGCGTTCCGGAGTGTTCAGAGAGCTTCGAAGCAATGTAATTCAGAAGGGTTCCAGGATAAAAGCATAGACATTTTGATGAATCGGGGATATAATCAAAAGTGCCTGTTTTAAACAGACACATATTGATGATGCAGAATTTTGCAAATATGCAGTTGAAAGGAGATTCATCAAAATGAGCGCAGAAAATTGTAACCACGACTGCAGCTCCTGCGGAGAAACCTGCAGCAGCCGGACTGCAGACCGCACCAGCTTTTTAGAAAAACTGGCTCCAGAGAGCAGCGTAAAAAAAGTCATTGGAATTGTCAGCGGAAAAGGAGGAGTTGGAAAATCATTAGTGACTTCTCTGATGGCAGTCCGTATGAATAAAAAAGGATATCGTGCAGCGGTATTGGATGCGGATATTACTGGTCCGTCTATTCCAAAGGCATTTGGCATTGCCAATGACGGAGTAGCAACCACTCCGAATGGCCGCCTTATGATTCCCGCAAAGTCCTTAGAAGGCGTAGAAGTAATGTCTGCAAACCTTCTGCTGGACAAGGATACCGATCCGATTATCTGGAGAGGTCCTGTAATTGCCGGAGCGGTAAAGCAGTTCTGGTCTGAAACCTTATGGCAGGACATTGATTATATGTTTGTAGATATGCCGCCAGGAACTGGAGACGTTCCGCTGACGGTATTCCAGTCTCTTCCAGTAGCAGGAATTATTATCGTTACATCTCCCCAGGAACTGGTATCCATGATTGTAACCAAGGCAGTAAATATGGCCAAGAAAATGGATATTCCGATTTTAGGCGTTGTAGAGAATATGAGCTACCTGGTTTGTCCAGACTGCGGCAAAAAGATTAACGTATTCGGAGAAAGCCACTTAGAAGAAGTAGCAGAGAAAGAGGGCGTTAAGATCCTGGCCCGTATTCCGATTGATCCGAAGGTTGCAGAGATGGTAGACGGAGGCCGTATTGAGTACGTAGACGCTCCATGGCTGGATGATGCAGTAGAAGCTTCAGAAAACATATAATAGATGATAGAAAGAGCCTGTCTGGGTCCTTAATTGGGGGGAAACGGACAGGCTTTTCTACTGTGTTTCTCCAACATATGGAACACAGCATTTCCTGTGTGCAGATGCTATGAAAATTTAATAATTCCAGCCATTGCAAGATTTATTACATGGCTTTATAATAAAAAATAAGAAGAACTTATACAACAAGAGGTGTAGCTATGAATATCAGTATGAATCCCAACAGCGAGTTGGAGCAGTCCATTGTCAGCGTGCCGGACATTGTGCAGGTACCGGATATTTTAATCAGTCAGGCACGTCAGTTTCAGCAGGTAATGATGATGTATACCTGTGCGATTCGGGAAGTAAAGACGAAGCTGGAAGTATTAAATGACGAACTTTCCGTAAGAAACCAGCGCAATCCAATCGAAATGATCAAGTCCCGCGTAAAAAAGCCTATGAGCATTGTGGAGAAGCTTCAGCGCAAGGGCCTTCCGATTTCTCTGGAAGCGATGGTAGACAATCTGGATGATGTAGCCGGCATACGGGTAATCTGTTCCTTTGTGGATGATATTTATGATGTGGCAGATATGCTGATTCGCCAGGATGATATAAAAGTAATTGCTGTGAAGGATTATATTAAACATCCAAAGGAGAATGGTTACCGCAGCTACCATATGATTATAGAGATTCCCGTATTCTTTTCCGACAGAAAAAAACCAATGCGGGTAGAAGTCCAGATCCGGACCATTGCCATGGATTTCTGGGCCAGCCTGGATCACCAGCTGAAATATAAAAAAGAAGTTATTAATGAAGCGGAAATCAGCGAGGAACTCCGCCAGTGCGCAGAGGTAATCGCACAGACGGATCAGAAAATGTACGAGATCCGGCAGAAGATTGAGTCTCAGGGGATCCAGGTAACAAAATAATATAAAGATAGCAATCAATACAGATAATAGGACAGGGTTTCTTTCATTTGAAATCCTGTCTTTTTATATAGGGCAATGGCAGGCAGATTGTCCCCAGATACCTGAAGAAGGAAAGCAGAAATTCCCTGCTTGTTTAGTTCGGGAAGGAGGGCGGAAAGAAAGCGGGTTCCAATCCCCTGTCCCCGCAAAGGTTCCGGCACAAGCACGTGGTAAAGGCAGCCGCTGGTTTGGGAGCCGTCTGTCTGAACGGAAACAGAGCAGGAAGCGATACAGACAGATCCGGAAAAGGCTTTTGCAGCCAGGGTATATCCGGATTCGTTTCCTTCTTCCAGTTTGATCTGCAGCGGCAGTTCCGGCTGTCTGGCAATTTCGGAAAAGGAAAGGTTCCAGGAGGGACTGCCGGCAGTCAGGGTCATCAGATGCTCCTGATACCACAATTGGGCTCCAATAGCTTCCAGGGTTTTCAGAGCAGGGAGGCACTGGCTGGAGTCAGGCACAGGAAAAGAAAACTGGTCCTCAGGATAAGCGGTTTCTGCTTCTTCCAGCAGAGCGGAAAAAATTCCCTCCTGCCGCTTGTCAGGCCTGGTAAAGGCGGAACATTCCCACAGGTGCTCTTCTGTTTCATAAAGGGCCAGAAGCCCTAAAAGCTCTGCAGAGCCGTTTCCCAGGTAAGAAGGTTCTTCCATGAAAAAATATACGTCTCCGTCTGTCGGAACGGATAAAGAAGCTGGAAAGGCTTTCAGGCATAGGAAAACGAGAGATTCTAACTGTAATTTGCGGGCAGAAGATAAAGTAGTTTCGATTTTAATGGACATTTTGACAACCTCCCTGGAAAGATAATCTTATTTTAAATGATTTCCCAGATGAATACAAGTTATTGACAAGGGAGTAGTTTATAATAAAACTTTCAAAAGTAAATTCCACCGTCCGCTTATGCGGTGGAATTTACTCCCGCATAAGTAGAGTTTAATCTTTCATACATTCGTGCTATGCTTATGGAGACCTTCTGACAGCAGTAGAAGGAGATTCCTATGAGCAAATATATTCCTGGTAACCAGAAGCACCTTTCTCTTGAAGACCGTAAATACATTGAGCGTTCTCTAAACAATAGCAGCTCCTTTAAAGATATTGCCCGATTCTTATGCAAGGATCCTACTACTATTTCGAAAGAAGTGAAGTCCCACCGTGTAAGTGACTGGTACCATAAAGGTTCCTTCCTTAACGCTCACAACTTCTGTATTCACAGGTATCATTGCAGAAAAACTAATGTATGCAGAAAAATCATACTCTGTAACATTAAGTGTACTTCCTGTCCCACCTGTAACCAAACCTGCCCCGATTTTGTCAAAGAACAGTGTAACCGTCTTGATAAAGCTCCTTATGTCTGTAATGGATGTCCGAAAGCCATCAATCATTGTTCCATTGCTCACAAGTACCGTTACGATGCTATCTTTGCAGACCGCAAATACAAGGAGTGTCTGTCTTCATCCAGAGCTGGTATAAACATGACAAAACATGAGCTGCATCAAAAGGACATGGTCATTACACCTCTCATTTATCAGGGACAATCGCCTTATCAGATCATTACAAACCACCCTGAACTGGATATGTCGGTCAGAACTCTGTACTCCTATCTCAACGATGGCATTCTCACAGCAAGAAATATTGATTTAAAACGCAAGGTAAAATTCAAACCTCGTAAAGTTCACAAGACCCGGATCAAAGACCGGACTGTTTTTGAAGGCCGTATGTTTACAGATTTTCAAAAACTGGAACTCGATCATTTCGCAGAAATGGATACTGTTCATTATTCACAGGAGTCTAAACGCGTCATTCTTACCTTCTTTTTGACCCGTGAGAAGTTATTCCTGGCTTTCATTATGAATCGGTGTACCAAAGGTGCTGTACGGCTTATTTTTGACAAGTTGGAGCATCAACTGGGAACCTATGATTTTCTCACTTTATTCAACACAATTCTGACAGATCGAGGTTCAGAATTCGGAGACCCGGACTCTTTAGAAATAGGAACTGATGGTATTATCCGTTCCAATATCTATTTCTGTGATCCGATGAGGAGTGGGCAAAAAGGAGGCATTGAGCAGGCACACACCATGCTCCGCATGGTTCTGCCAAAGAAAACCAGCTTTGAATTTCTCACTCAATGGGATCTGAGAACCATTGTAAACCATATTAACTCCACTCCCCGAGAAAGTCTTGGCGGTCGCACTCCATATGATGTCGCACTTGAAAACTACGGTATTGACATTTTAAAAGCGCTTCAGCTTAGGCCGATTCCACCCGACGAGGTCAATCTGACACCTAAGCTGATTCGCTTTAACCACTAACTTAGCATAAAAATCTGCTGTCAGACCGGAACTTAGCAATTCACATTTTTTAGATGCGGCCTGTGGAATTTAGTCTTACACACCAGATATCCAGAGGTCTCTTTGCCATGTCATAAACTCAGATATTTTATGGGAAGTCAGCTTAATTATACCAGTTATGCAAAGTTTTTGCACACTATAATTCAATAAAATCAAGCAATTTTAATGTCTGGTGGAATTTACCTCTGCACTGGAATTTACTTTTTCAAGTCAGCGAGTAGTTTATAATAAATCCAGTAAAAGATCTTGAAACTGCGGATCGATGGTGGTAAAATGCATAGGATTTTATTTGACACAGAGATATTTGACAGAAGAGAAAAGAGGAGAAAAGTCAATGAAACTAGTAAAAGAAGCGGCAATTATATTTGGCGTTACCATGGCGGGCGAGCTGCTATATACCTTGCTTCCGCTGCCGGTTCCAGCAGGGGTTTACGGGCTGTTTTTGCTTTTATTCCTGCTGCTTTGCGGCGCAGTAAAGCTGGAACAGGTCGAGAAAGTGGGAATGTTTTTCTTGGATATTATGGCCATGATGTTTATACCCGCTACGGTGGGAATTATTGAGTCGAAAGACATTTTGATGCAGGTAGCGCTGCCATACACAGTGATTATTGCACTGACAACGGTATTTGTTATGGCAGTAACGGGAAAGACCGCGCAGTTTTTAATTGGAAAAATGGCAAAAAAGGAGAAAACAAATGAATGAGCTGTTAGGAACTTCGTTATATTTTGGAATGGCAGTCAGCGTAGGAAGTTATCTGGCCGCTTCCTGGCTGAAGAAAAAGACAGGATGGGCAATTTTAAATCCGCTTTTGATTTCTTCTCTGATGGTGCTGGCAGTTTTATCGATATTCCGGATTGATTACCAGGTCTACAACAATGGTGCAAAGTATCTGAGTTACCTGCTGACACCGGCTACAGTTTGTCTGGCAATTCCGCTGTACAAACAGCTGGAGCTGTTAAAGCAGTATTTTCCAGCCGTAATCGGCGCAATTTGTGCCGGAGTAGCGGCCAGCGCAGTCAGCGTATTTTTTATGGTAAAAGTAATGGGACTGGGCCATGAACATTATGTGACGCTTCTGCCAAAGTCTATTACCACTGCAATCGGCATGGGAGTCAGCGAAGAAGCAGGGGGAATTGTGACCCTTACGGTAATTGCCATTATTATTACCGGAGTATTGGGAAGCGTCGTATCGGAAACGGTGTTTTGCCTTATGGGAATCCGCCATCCGGTTGCGAAAGGCCTGGCTCTTGGAACCAGCGCCCATGCAGTCGGTACATCAAAAGCCCTGGAATTGGGAGAGGTTGAAGGGGCTATGAGCAGCCTTTCTATTGCGGTGGCAGGGCTGATGACCGTGATTTTAGTTCCTTTTATTTCTGGACTGATTTAGAGGGCAGAGGTCATGAGAGAAGAAAAAAGAAAAAACTGGATGGAAAAGGGAATTCTCTGGATTCGTGAAAATCCCCATTGCTGGCTTATGGTATACTGGCTGTTCTATCTGGCTGCATTTTTTGGTCTGGAATTACGGAATGGGAACTATTATCTGATTCAGTGTCCAATTGACAACAACATTCCATTTATAGAAGAATTTGTTCTGTTTTACCTGTCGTGGTTTGTGCTTTTGGCAGGAGCCCAGATCTGGAGCCTGTTCGCGTCAAAAAAAGATTTTTTGCGTCTGGCCTTTGTTATGTTTTTGGGAAATACCATTTGTCTGGGCATTTACTGGATTGCACCCAATGGGATTTCCCTGCGTCCGGACACAGTTCCCGACAATATATGGGGATGGATGGTGGGACTTCTTTACCAGGCAGACACCCCAACAAATGTGTGTCCGTCAATCCATGTCTCCAGTTCGGTCGCAATTGCTTTGACCGGATGGAATTCAGAACTTTTAAAAGGAAACAAATGGCTTCGGCTCTTCCTGGCAGTATGGACTGTACTGATTTGTGCCTCAACCCTGTTTATAAAACAGCACTCCATAATCGATGTGTTTTGGGGGACAGTGGTAAGCCTGGTTTTGTTTGGCTTGCTGTGCTTAATAGAAACAATCAGGGAGCGAGCTTGACTTTTTGGGAAATTTCGATATAATAGAATAAAATTGAATGATTGCTCATTTGATTGTATGATGAAGAAAGGAGAGATTGAGCGTGAATCATATGCCAAAAGAAGAGGAATTGTACGAGCTGGCAGATTTATTTAAAATATTCAGTGATCCGACCAGGATTAAAATTTTATATGTGCTGTCAGAATCGGAACTGTGCGTATGCGATATTGCAGAAAAACTGGATATGACTCAGTCGGCAATTTCTCACCAGTTAAAGATTTTAAAACAGTCCAAATTGGTAAAAAACAGAAGAGAGGGAAAGGCCGTATTTTACTCTCTGGCCGACAGCCATGTAAAAACCATTATGCGTCAGGGACTGGATCACGTTCAGGAATAGGAAAGGAGAAATAGAAAATGAAAAAGAAATTTAAAATGGAAGATTTAGACTGTGCAAACTGCGCAGCAAAGATGGAAGACGGAATTAGAAAGATTGACGGCGTAACCAGCGCCAGCGTAAGCTTTATGACTCAGAAACTGGTCATTGAGGCAGACGATGACCGGTTTGACGAAATTATGAAAAAGGTAGTGGACGTTTGCGCGAAGGTAGATTCCGATTGTAAAATTCTGCTGTAACAGATTCCGTAAGAGAAAAGAAAAAAGCAGGCTTGCCGGTGGGAGATTACTCTCTTCCGGCAAGTTTTTTTATAGCTTCGAAGGTTTCTGTACTGATAACGTGTTCCATACGGCAGGCGTCTTCCTGGGCAATTTTTTCATCTACCCCCAGGCTGATCAGCCACTGGGAAATCAGGGTGTGACGTTCATATATTTTTTCTGCAATGGCAAGACCGGAAGGGGTCAGGGTAATAAAACCGTTTCCATCCATCTGAATGTAGCCGTTTTCACGGAGATTTTTCATAGCAACACTGACGCTGGGCTTGGAAAAGTTCAGCTCATTGACAATATCAATGGAACGGACGTTCGGCTTTTGCTGACTAAGGGTTAATATCGTTTCTAAATAATTTTCTGCTGATTCTTGAATCTTCAATTTTACGTTCTCCTTAATAGACTAATGCTAGCATAAGTATACTATAAAGCGCAAATTTTTTCAAATAAAACTATTGACAGGGCGGTTAGGTTGTGCTAATCTGATGAAAAAAGTTAGAAAGACCTAACTTTTGCGCGACACTGCTTTTGCAGCAGTAGGAGAAACCAGACAGGAATTTATGTGACGACTGGAAAGCCCGTGCTATCATCAAGGTGTGCGGAACAGGTTTGAAAGGAAGAAGGGATAAAGAATGAATTTTGCGACATGGATAGTGCTTTTAGTGATTCTTACAGCTGTATTTTTCGCTGGCAGAAGTATTTATAAAAGCAAAAAAGAAGAAAAATGCTGCTCTGGATGCAGCGGCTGCTCTGGCAGCTGCCATGGATCATGCAGCTGTGAAAAAAGTAAATAGGTTGATTTATTACTAAACATTCAGTATAATAAAGCTGTAATCGTAAATAATTCTGATAGATTTAGCTTCAGAATCCATTTAGCTTGAATATAGAAAAGAGGGTGCCTATGGAAAGCAGTATTATTACAATCAGCAGAGAGTACGGAAGCGGCGGCAGAGAGATTGCAGAAAAAACAGCCAATCGGCTGAAAATTCCATTTTATGACAGAGATTTAATTGATAAGGCGGCGAAAGAAAGCGGCTTTACTCCGGAATTTGTTGCAGAGCGGGAACAGCGGCTGGGAAGCAATTTCCTTTACAACTTTACGTTGGGAGGGATTTATGGACTGGCTTATCCGCGAAAACCGGAAATGAAAGAACTTCCGGTAGCAGAACAGATTTTTTTGGCACAGAAAAAGGTAATTGAGGATTTGGCAGAACAGGGGCCTTGTATTTTCGTAGGCCGCTGTGCAGACTATATTCTGCGTGATAAGCCCAACCTTCTGAAGGTGTTTGTTTACGCAGACAGAAAACAAAGGGAATGCCGCGCAGTGGAACAGTATGGGCGGGTGGAAGACCAGGTAGAAGAGCTGGTCCGCCACATTGATAAGCAGCGCCGTCTTCACTATGAGGCCTATACGGTACAGGACTGGGGAGCCAGGAGCAATTACCATCTGATGTTGGACAGCGGAGCATTTGGCATAGATGGCTGTGTAGACATTATCTGTCAGGCAGCGCTTTCCCTTGATAAGAAGCCCTCTCTTTAAAACGCCTGGCCAGGGTATTCAGCACCAGTTTTTTATTGGCGCTCCACATAGGGGCAATTAAAAGAGATTTCGGTCCATCGCCAGTAATCCGGTGGATGACAATCTCAGGAGGAAGCAGTTCCACGCAGTCAATGACAAAGTCAATATAGTCTTCCATTGAGAAGATGGGAAAGGGATGTTCCTGATACATAGCAGCCAGGGACGTCCCTTTTAGTATGTGAAGAAGCTGCAGTTTGATACCATCCAGGACAGGGGACCGATCAGCAAGATAGGAAATCGTAGAACGCATCATTTCCTTTGTTTCTCCAGGGAGTCCCAGGATTACGTGAACAATTACAGAGATTCCCCGCTTTTTCAGATTCTGATAGGCAGTTTCAAAACAGCTTAATGGATAACCTCTCCGAATCAGTCCGGCAGTCTGGGGATGAATGGTCTGAAGGCCTAATTCGATCCATACTGGTTTTATCTGATTTAAGCGGGAAAGCAGTTCTAAAACGTCTTCAGGGAGACAGTCGGGACGGGTAGCAATCGATAGGACGGCTATATCCGGATGAGAAATTGCTTCCATAAAAAGGGGTTCCAGATAAGAAACAGGAGCATAGGTATTGGTATAGGACTGGAAATAAGCGATATACCTGCCGGTAAATTTATGCTCCAGTCTCTTTTTGGCATCTTCAATCTGCCTGGTAACGGAAGTCAGGCGCTTTTGGGCAAAGTCTCCGGAACCGCCCTCACTGCAGAAGATGCACCCTCCATATCCGATGGTTCCATCCCGATTGGGACAGGACATTCCGCCGTCCAAAGCCAGTTTATATAGTTTTTCTCCAAATTGTTCCCTGACGGAATAGTCCAGGGAGTGATATGGTTTTCCGTTCCAATTCATAAAAACCTCCAGATAGTTATGGTATGCTGCTGCAGACCAGTATACAATGAAATCGTAAAAAATTGTATCCTATTTGATAAAAAAATGGATTGTCCCCTTATCTGCACACGTGGTATAATACTACTTGTTTGAGAAAATTTTACAAGACTTTCAGAACGACATAAGCATATCCGAATAAAAGGGGAGGAAACTATGAACGCGAAGGAAACGATTCAGGCATTAGGACAGGAGAAGGCGGGAAAATTAATGGCTGACCTGTACGGCAGTTTGAAAACAGCAGAAAACAGAACCAGATATGAGAAATTAGTTGACCAATATGTAAAGACATTTGGAGACGGCGATCTGAAACTGTTTTCTTCTCCTGGACGAACAGAAATCAGTGGAAATCATACGGATCACAACCACGGAAAAGTTCTGGCAGGCAGTATTAACTTAGACTGCGCAGGCGTTGCTGCAAAAAACAACTCGGATCAGATCCGTATTGTCAGCGAGACGTATAACCAGGATTTTACCATTGATTTAAATCAGCTGGAAGTAAGCCCGAAAGCAGCCGGAACCATTGATCTGGTAAAGGGAATGTTAAAGGGATTTACAGAGTTTGGTTATCAGATTGGCGGTTTTAATGCTTATATTACCAGCAACGTAATCAGTGCAGCAGGCGTCAGCTCTTCGGCCGCGTTTGAAATGCTGATTTGTTCGATGCTGAATACGTTTTTCAATGAAGGAAAGATGGATACGGTTGCCTATGCCCACATTGGAAAATACGCTGAGAATCATTATTGGAATAAGGCGTCAGGGCTTTTGGATCAGATGGCGTGTGCGGTTGGCGGTTTAATTACCATTGACTTTGTAAATCCAGCAGAGCCGGCAGTAGAAAAAATTGATTTTGATTTTGCATCCCAGAATCACAGTCTGATTATTGTACAGACAGGAAAAGGCCATGCGGATTTAAGTGCAGACTATTCTTCTGTTCCCAATGAGATGAAAAAGGTGGCTCAGTACTTTGGAAAAGAAGTTTTGGCAGAGCTTACCGAGGATCAGGTAATTGAGAATTTCCAGGCGGTCAGAGAATATGCAGGCGATCGTTCCGTTTTACGTGCTCTTCACTTCTTTGAGGAAAATAAGCGGGTAGAGGCCATGGTAACGGCGTTAAAAGCAGGAGATTTTGACAGCTTCCTGACTAACATTACGGCATCCGGCAATTCTTCCTGGAAGTGGCTGCAGAACTGCTATACGACTGCTGATGTCCAGGAGCAGGGCATTACCACCACACTGGCGTTGACAGAGCTGTTTATCGCAGAGAAAAAGCGGGGAGCGTGCAGAGTACACGGCGGCGGATTCGCAGGCGTGATTATGGCAATGCTGCCAAATGATCTGGTAGATGAGTATATTGCTTATATTGAAAAAGCAGTAGGCGAGGGCAGTGCGTACCGTATGAGCATCCGGCCATATGGAGCAATCTGCGTCAGCGATATGATCGAATAAAGAAAATATGTGTAATTAGAAATACAGGCGGTCTGGAGATGTCATTCAGACCGCTTTTCTGATCTGGGAGAAACGGGGGGTTAACCAGATTAAGAGGATACCTTTGAAAAATAGCTTTTTGCCTCTTCTTTCGAAATTGGAAGCTCCGTCTGCAGCAGTTTCTTCTTTTCCCGTTTTTCATCATATTCAAAAATACTCATGACGATTACCTCCGATTTCCAGTTGAGATAAATGGTTAGCACTGGAAGGAGAAGGTAACAAGATCCAATCGAACGACACTTTTCGACAATAAGAGTCTGACAGCAAAAAAGAACCTGCAAAAAGCCAAAAAGAAGCCGCCGCATATAGCGGCAGCTCCTTGCAAAGCCCTTGTTAAAAGCTTAAGTCTATTCCGGAATGCTTGCGTGGTATTCCTGGAGAGATTTTAATTCATCGTGTTCTCCCTTTATTACAGCTGCGATACCCTTAGCAGCAGCTTTGGCAGCGTACATGGTTGTAATATAAGGGATCTTTTTATTAATTGCAGTCTTGCGCAGGTAGGAGTCGTCGTATTTGCTCTGCTTTCCGGCAGGAGAGTTGATAATCAAATCAATCTCGCCGTTGACCATAGCATCGTAGATGTTTGGACGGCCTTCCTGAATCTTCTTTAAGATGCGGCAGGAAACGCCATGTTCTTCCAGATAGCGGCCGGTTCCTTCTGTAGCTACAATCTTAAAGCCAAGATCGAATAACTGCTTAGCAGCTTCCAGAGCCAGTTCCTTATCTGCATGGTTGACACTGACTAAAGCAGTACCGGATAACGGAAGTTTTGTACCGGTTGCTTCTTCTGCTTTGTAGTATGCCAATGGGAAGGTGCGGCTCATACCTAATACTTCGCCGGTAGAACGCATTTCCGGTCCAAGCAGCGGGTCAACTTCTGGGAACATATTAAATGGCAGGACAGCTTCCTTTACGCCATAATAAGGATGTTCTTTTTCCTTAAACTGGGTTACGTCCGGACGTACGCCGGTCAGCTCGTATGCCATCAGCTGGGTTGCAATGTTGGCCATATTGATGTTGCATACCTTAGATACCAGCGGAACCGTACGGGAAGCTCTTGGGTTGGCCTCCAGAACGTAAACCTCGTCTTTATAAATGGCATACTGCATATTCATCAGACCGACAACGCCCATTTCGCAGGCAATGTCAGTGGTGTACTTGCGGATAATTTCTTTATTCTTTTCAGAAATCTTAACAGAAGGAATCACGCAGGCAGAGTCGCCGGAGTGAATACCAGCCTGTTCAATATGCTGCATAACCGTTGGAACAAATGCATGAGTACCATCGGAAATCGCATCGGTTTCGCATTCCATAGCATCCTGCAGGAACATATCCATCAGAATCGGACGTTCCGGAGTAACGTCAATTGCAGCAGCCATGTAATCTCTCAGCATATCGTCGTCATAGACAACTTCCATGCCGCGTCCGCCTAATACATAGGAAGGACGAACCATCATCGGGTAACCGATGCGGTGAGCAATCTCTAAGGCGTCTTCAATGGTAACAGCCATTCCAGACTTTGGCATTGGGATGTTTAACTTATGCATCATCGCATTGAATAAGTCGCGATCCTCAGCCATATCAATTACCTTAGGAGAGGTTCCCAGAATATGGGCTCCGCGGCGCTCTAATTCAGCAGCAATGTTTAATGGGGTCTGGCCGCCGAACTGTACGATAACGCCTTCTGGTTTTTCCTTGTTGTAAATACTCATAACATCCTCAACGGTCAGAGGCTCAAAGTACAGCTTATCGGAGGTGTCATAGTCCGTAGATACGGTCTCAGGATTACAGTTTACCATAATGGTTTCAAATCCTAATTCCCGCAGGGTTAAAGCAGCGTGTACGCAGCAGTAGTCAAACTCAATACCCTGGCCGATACGGTTAGGACCGCCGCCTAAAACCATGACTTTTCTGCGGTCGGAAACAGGAGCCTTGTCCTCGCCGTTGTAGGTGGAGTAGTAATAAGCAGCTGGATCCTTTACGCCGCTTACCGGAACTGCATCCCAGCATTCCTTCATGCCAAGGTCTTCTCTGCGCTTAAACAGTTCCCACTCGTCAATGTCTAACAGTTTTGCAAGATACTTATCAGAGAAACCATCTTTCTTTGCCTGGATTAACAGATTGTCAGGAAGTTCTTTGCCCTTATAGGAAATGATTTCCTCTTCTAAGTCTACTAATTCTTTCATCTGCTCCAAAAACCACATCTTAATGTGGGTCATTTCATGAAGCTTTTCTAACGGAGCGCCCTTGCGGATGGCTTCATACATAATAAACTGGCGTTCACTGGAAGGCTCAGCCAGCTTGACATATAACTGGTCTAAAGTCAGTTCGTGGAAATTCTTTGCAAAGCCCAGGCCGTAGCGTCCGGTCTCCAGGGAACGGATAGCTTTCTGAAGGGCTTCTTTATAGTTTTTACCAATGGACATAACTTCGCCCACTGCCTTCATCTGAGTGCCCAGCTTGTCCTGGGAACCTTTGAATTTTTCGAATGCCCAGCGAGCAAATTTGATAACCACATAGTCGCCGGATGGCTTGTAATTGTCCAGGGTGCCTTCTTTCCAGTAAGGAATCTCGTCTAAAGTCAGACCGCAGGCTAACAGGGCAGATACATAGGCAATCGGGAAACCGGTAGCCTTAGAGGCCAGGGCAGAAGAACGGGAAGTTCTTGGGTTAATTTCAATAATGATGATACGATCGGTCTTGGGGTCATGGGCAAACTGTACATTGGTTCCGCCGATTACTCCAATGGACTCTACAATCGCGTGAGCCTGCTGTTCCAGACGATTCTGCAGCTCTTTGGAGATGGTCAGCATCGGGGCGCTGCAGAAGGAGTCGCCGGTATGGACGCCCATAGGATCAATATTTTCAATAAAGCAGATAGAAATCTTTTTGCCGGTAGCGTCGCGGACTACTTCAACCTCTAACTCTTCCCAGCCGATTACAGATTCTTCTACCAGAATCTGATGAACCATGGAAGCAGCCAGACCACGGGCAGCTACTTTCTTCAATTCTTCTTCATTATAAACAATACCGCCGCCAGTACCGCCCATGGTATAAGCCGGACGGATAACAACCGGATAGTTTAATTCAGCAGCAATCTGCAGAGCTTCCTCTACGCTGTAAGCCGGAGAACTCTTTGCCATCTCGATTCCAAGTTCGTTCATGGCTTCTTTAAAAGCAATACGATCTTCGCCGCGGTTGATAGCGTCTACCTGAACGCCGATAACCTGAACGTTGTATTTATCCAATACACCGGCATTATAAAGCTCCTCACAAAGGTTTAAGCCGGATTGGCCGCCTAAGTTGGGGAGCAGGGCATCGGGCCGCTCTTTTGCGATGATTTCAGTAAGACGGTCCACATTTAATGGTTCGATATAAGTAGCGTCAGCAGTAGCAGGGTCAGTCATAATAGTTGCTGGATTGGAATTAACCAGGACGATTTTATAGCCCAGATTTCTGAGAGCCTTGCAGGCCTGGGTGCCGGAATAGTCGAACTCGCAAGCCTGACCGATAATGATAGGGCCGGAGCCGATGATCAAGATTTTGTTGATGTCATTGCGTTTTGGCATAATGGACCTCCATAGTTATAGTGTTTTCGTGGTTTCAAAAAAACTCTAATCTAATAGATTATATCACAAATTTCTTTCTTGAATAGAGGAAAATGTAAAAAAATATGATTTCTGTCAAATATGCCCTGTTCCAGCGTTGACAAACCGTCTGCTCCCTGCTATTTTTTATGCTATAGAAGGCTAAAAACCTCAGTTTAGCTAAAATGTCTGGAGGAGGCAGAGAATGAAATACAGTAAAGAAGATATTTTCCGGATGGTAGAAGAAGAGGATGTGGAGTTTATCCGGCTCCAGTTTACAGATATTTTCGGCGTATTAAAAAATATGGCGGTAACCGTAAGCCAGTTGGAGAAAATTCTGGATAACCAGTGTATGTTTGATGGTTCCTCGATAGAAGGATTTCTTCATATAGAAGAATCCGATATGTACCTTCATCCGGATTTAGATACGTTTGAGATTTTTCCATGGCGTCCCCAGCAGGGGAAAGTAGCTCGTCTGATCTGTGATATTTACCTTCCGGACGGCCGTCCATTTGCCGGAGACCCAAGATATATTCTGAAAAAGGTATTAAATGAAGCAAAAGACATGGGGTATTCTTTTTTTGTCGGTCCGGAATGTGAATTTTTCCTGTTCCATACAGACGAAGAAGGCCGCCCCATTGCAAAGACTCAGGAAGTCGGCAGCTATTTTGACATCTCCCCATTGGATATGGGAGAAAACGTCCGCAGGGATATTGTATTAAATCTGGAAGATATGGGATTTTGCGTAGAAGCTTCCCACCATGAACAGGCTCCGGCCCAGCATGAGATTGATTTAGAATATCGGGAAGCGTTAAAAACAGCGGATGATATTATGACCTTCCGGATGGCGGTAAAAACCATTGCAAAACGCCATGGCTTTCATGCCACTTTTATGCCAAAGCCCAGACAAGGGGTAAACGGGTCAGGAATGCACATCAATATGTCGCTGGCAGATGTAGAAGGGAACAATGTATTTGCAGACCGTACGGATCCGATGGGATTAAGCCAGACTGCCAGACAGTTTATGGCAGGTCTCCTCTGTCATATGAGGGGAATGGCAATTCTTACGAATCCGCTGGTAAACTCCTATAAAAGGCTGGTTCCAGGCTATGATGCTCCGGTAACGATTTCGTGGTCAGAAAAATCCAACCGCAGTTCTCTTCTCAGAGTGCCTTCTGCCAGGGGAACAGGAACCAGGATTGAGCTTCGTTGTCCAGATTCTGCAGCGAATCCCTACCTGGCGCTGGCCGCCTGCCTGGCTGCCGGACTGGATGGAATTAAAAAGGAAATGAAAGCGCCGGAAAGTCTGGAGGGAAATGTATTTACCATGAAGGAAGAAAGCCTGACCGAGAAGCAGGTACCGTTTCTTCCAAGAACGCTGGGAGAGGCAATCTATGCATTCGAACAGGATGAGTTCATAAAGGATATATTAGGAGACCATATTTTTAAACAATATTTAGAAGCAAAAAAGAAAGAATGGAAGCAATTCTGCGCCGCTGTGACGGATTGGGAATTAAATGATTATTTATACCGCTATTAAGAGAAAAATGCAGGATTTACGGCCAAATCGGGAGGTGGAAGAGATTGGCGGAAGTAATCGTAGCATTTTCAAACCCAGAGAACAGCAGAAATATTAAAAACATTTTAGCAAAAAGAGGCTTTCATGTGGCGGCTGTCTGCATGACGGCCGCCCAGACCCTGACGGCCGCAGAAAATCTGGACAGCGGAATTGTGGTCTGCGGAAGCCGTTTTCCGGATATGGTATATGCGGATTTAAGAGAATGCCTGCCAGCATATCTGGATATGCTGGTCATTGCACCGCCGTCTCACAAAGCGGAATATGAAGCGGAGAATCTGATTTTTCTGGCAATGCCGCTGAAGATCAACGAGCTGACCGGAACCATGGAAATGATGATTCATGCCCAGGACAGACGCCGGAGGCGGAAGAAGAAAATGCCGAAAGCAAGAAGTGAGGCAGACCTGGCTATTTTAAAACAGGCCAAAGAGATTTTAATGTCCAGAAATCATATGAGTGAAAACGAGGCACACCGGTATCTGCAGACGTGCAGTATGGAAAATGGCTCTAATTTAATCGAAACTGCCCAGATGGTAATCAGCCTGGCGGAAGGATAAGAGACCAGACAGAAACGATTATAGACTGAAACGAAACCAGACAGAAAGAAGAGAATGAGTATGAAGTTTACAAAAATGCAGGGAATAGGAAATGATTATGTATACATTAACTGCTTTGAAGAGCAGGTAGAAAATCCGGAAAGGCTGGCAATTGCAGTCAGCGACCGGCATTTTGGAATCGGATCAGACGGACTGATTCTGATTCGGCCGTCTGAAATTGCCGACTGCCGGATGCAGATGTTTAATGCAGACGGAAGCGAAGGCGCAATGTGCGGAAATGCCATCCGTTGTGTGGGAAAATATGTGTATGACCATAAAATTGTGGATAAGACCTGTATTACTGTTGAGACCAAAAGCGGAATCAAGTATTTAAATATGGAAACGCAGAACGACAAAGTAACCCAGGTAAAGGTGGATATGGGAGAACCGGAACTTACATCCAGGCTTCCAGAAGCCATTACAGTGTCTGGAAACCAGTATGAATTTGTAGGAATTTCCGTAGGAAATCCCCATGCAGTATACTTTATGGAAGAAATCGACAATCTGGATTTAGAAAAGATTGGTCCATCATTTGAAAACCATTCCCGTTTTCCAGACAGAGTCAATACAGAATTTGTCCGGCTTATTGACAGGGGACATATTCAGATGCGGGTATGGGAACGAGGCAGCGGCGAGACCTGGGCCTGCGGCACCGGAGCGACTGCCAGCGCGGTAGCGTCAATTTTGAGCGGATATACAGACAATAAAGTGGATGTGGAATTACGAGGCGGACATCTGGTAATAGAATGGGATCGCCAGACCAACCACGTCTTTATGACGGGGCCGGCAGTGGAGGTATTTCATGGGGAGTATGAGATGGGCAAAGAAGAAATCGGTCATTAAAACAGATTCAGGAAGGTATTGCCGCAGGTGCAGTTAAGGAGTAAAATAGTTGTGCATGGACGCTAAAATTTTAGAGAGAAAGGATATTGCAGCTATGACAGAAAACATTACCCAGCCTCAGTTAGAATGGCTGGAAAATCCGGAAGTATTCCAGGTAAACCGTCTGGATGCCCATTCCGACCATATGTATTACCAAAGTGAAGAAGACAGACAGGCAGGCAAAAACCATTTATGCCAGTCTTTAAACGGTCAGTGGAAGTTTGCATGGAGCAGCCGTCCGGCAGACAGGCCGGAAAAATTCTATGAAGAGGGCTATGACGATGCTGCTTTTGAAGAAATTCAGGTACCTGGCCATATAGAACTTCAGGGATATGATCAGATTCATTATATTAATACCATGTATCCCTGGGACGGCAAAGCCTTTCTGCGTCCGCCCCACATTGACTGGGATTACAATCCGGTGGGTTCTTATGTAAAAGAATTTGATTTGGAACAGCCTTTGCTGGGAAAACGGGTATGCATTTCCTTCCAGGGAGTAGAGCAGGCGTTTTTTGTATGGCTGAATGGTCAGTTTATCGGTTACAGTGAAGATACCTTTACGCCGTCTGAATTTGATTTAACCAATGTAATCAAAGAGCGGAACAACCGCCTTTGCGTAGAAGTGTATAAGCGCAGCAGCGCCGCCTGGCTGGAGGATCAGGACTTTTTCCGTTTCTCTGGTATTTTCCGAGATGTTTATTTATTTGCAAAGCCAGAGTGCCATGTAGAAGATTTGTGGGTTCAGGCAGGGCTGAAAGAAGATTATAAAACCGGTACATTTTCTTTGAAAGCAAGAATTTCCGGACAGGGATATACCCTTTCCTGGGCATTAAAGGATAAAGAAACAAATACTGTTTTAGCAGGAAGAAAAGATGGACAGGGCGTTTCAGACGGCGCCTATCTGCAGATTGCCCAAGAGGAAATTCCTGACGTAGCCGTATGGAGCTGTGAAAATCCATATCTTTACGAACTGGAGCTGACGGTCTGCAATTCTAAGGGAGAAATTGTGGAAATTGTGCCCTATAAAACAGGTTTCCGCCGGTTTGAGATCAAAGACAAAATCATGCTGTTAAATGGAAAACGGCTGATTATCAACGGTGTCAACCGCCATGAATGGAATCCCCGCAGAGGACGTTCTATTACAGAGGAAGATATGAGAAAGGATATGGAGGTATTAAAGAAAAACAATATCAATGCCGTCCGTACCTGCCACTATCCAAACCAGAGTCTGTGGTACCAGCTGTGCGATGAAAACGGCATTTACGTGATGGATGAAACCAATCTGGAAAGCCATGGTTCCTGGCAGAAGATGGGAGCCTGCGAGCCGTCCTGGAATGTGCCGGCAAGTCTTCCGGAATGGAAGGCCTGTGTGCTGGATCGGGCAAAATCCATGCTGGAACGGGATAAAAACCATACCTCTGTCTTATGGTGGTCCTGCGGAAATGAATCGTATGCAGGAGAATGCATTCGTGCAATGAGCCAATATTTCCGCCAGACCGATCCTTCCCGACTGGTTCACTATGAAGGAGTATTCTGGAACAGGGAGTTTGATGACATCAGCGATGTAGAGAGCCGGATGTATGCGCCGCCAAAAGAAGTACGGGAATATCTGGAAAACGATCCGAAAAAGCCGTATCTGCTGTGCGAATATATGCATGATATGGGCAATTCTATCGGCGGAATGGAAAGTTATATCCGTCTGCTGGACGAATATCCTATGTACCAGGGCGGATTTATCTGGGACTTTAAGGATCAGGCAGTTTACAAAAAAGATGTGGACGGGACAGACGTACTGGGGTATGGCGGTGATTTTAACGACCGTCCGACGGACTATGCCTTCAGCGGAAATGGAATTGTATTTGCCGATGGTTCTGAAAAGCCGGCCATGCAGGAAGTGCGTTACTGGTACAGCAGAAAAGAAGAGCGGGAAGCCCAGGATGCGTCAAATGCAGAAAACAGTGCAGAGGCCAGACAGCAGGCAGCAGAGTTTGTCCAGAGCCTGACGAATAGAGAGAACAACTCTGACAGCGCGCTTACAGTGGTTCATGGAGATGTGAATTTAGGAGTAAAAGGAAAGGATTTCCGTATTATTTTTTCCTATACAGAACATGGAATCGTATCCCTGGTTTACGGACAGACGGAGTGGGTTTACCGTCCTGCTCTTCCGGCATTCTGGCGAGGAACCACAGAGAATGATAAAGGAAATGGGTTCCCAAAAAAGAGCGCCGTATGGCTGGGAGCGGATCAGTTTATCCAGTGTACAGGCTGGAAAACAGAAGAGCAGGAAAATCAGGTTTCCATTACTTACGAATACGAGACCTGCACCAATCCAGCAGCCAAGATAGAGGTTTCCTATACGGTATATCCAACCGGAGCAGTCAGGGTTCATACGCATTACTTCGGACAGAAGGGGCTGCCGGAACTTCCGTTATTTGGACTGCGTTTCAGCGTTCCGTTCCTGGCAGAACACGTAGAGTGGCAGGGCTTAAGCGGAGAAACGTATCCGGACAGAAAAAAAGGCGGCGTATTTGGTATCTGGGAAAGTCCGTTAGAAAAACCGGATTACTTAGTGCCCCAGGAGTATGGCTGCCACATGGATACGGTCTGGATGAAATTAAAGGCAGACGATGGCAGCAATGCTTTGCGGATTACCATGTCCGGCAGACAGCCGTTCCACTTTAGCGCAGTTCCTTACACGCCGGAGGAATTGGAAAATGCCCTTCATAAAGAAGAACTGCCGGATCCTCGGCGTACGGTGGTTTCGATTCTGGCAGCCATGAGAGGGGTAGGCGGAATTGACAGCTGGGGAAGCGATGTCGAAGAAGCATATCGCGTATCTGCAGAAGAAGATATCGATTATGAATTTATGATAAGCAGATAATTCGACATTTATAGATTTTAATAGACTTAGCACATGGGCCACGACAAACGCATGAATGAATAAATTATGAACACCCTGTCCGGATTTTTTGATATAATCAAAGAAAAAGGATGGGGTGTTCCTATGAAAGAGATTTTAGATTATGCAGGTACGGTGATGGACATAAGATAGAGGATATTATTCTGCTTGTATTTTTTGTTACGCTTGAAAATGCCGATAATTGGGTAGAAATTGAGATATTTGGAAAAGGACATGAAGCTTTTTTGCGAAATTAGATGTAACATTTCGAGAAGATTATGTCTTTATAATTTTTGAACTTAGTACAGGGTGTGGTTGAGGAACACATTCATGTGTTGATTTACGTAAGCAGTGAGGAAAATATGTAGTAAAATCTTATAACAATAGATTTTATAAAAGCACTATTAAAAAGCTTGCTTTATGCAGCTTTTTAATAGTGCTTTTTTGTTGCTACAGTAAAAAAATCAGATAAATATGGATAATATCTATAAAAGAAAAACTAGTTGAAATGTTTCGAAATTGCTAAATTCTAGAATGATATGGATATTTACTTATAACATATTTTTGACCTATATTTAAGATAGTTATTGTATCGAATATGACATTTAAGGAGGGTAAAGAGATGAAGAAGGGAATTGCATATTTTATTCCAAATATCAAATATTGTAAAGAAATGATTACAGCTGATTATAAGTATTTATGTGCATTTAAAAACAAAGAAAAAATGCCAAAATCTTATTTAAAAGGGTATGAATGGAAAATTACACAAGCGTATCGACAGTTACAGGCAAATCAAGATAATATATGGAAGCATTACTATGAAAGAAAACTGCAACGTTTGGAGCTTAAAACAGGTATTAGCTTTGAAAATAATATGAGCATTGGAAGAGGTTTGATTATTGGACATTGGGGGTCCATTATCATTAATGGAAAGGCAACGTTTGGAGAAGAGCTTTTTGTAACGCACAATGTGACGATCGGACGGGACATTAGGGGAAAGAGGAAAGGTGTTCCAACCTTTGGAAACCGTGTTGTTATTAGAACGAATTCAACAGTAGTGGGGAATATCCATATAGGAAATGACGTGTTAATTGCGCCGAATACGTTCGTGAATTTTGATGTACCGGACCATAGTGTCGTTCTTGGAAATCCAGCAACCATTCACTATCGTGAAAATGCAACAGAAGGACATTTACCAAATATTTCCTGGTAAATAAAACAAAAAAATAAGGTATATTTAAGGGAAAAGAACTAGAGTAGATCGTATATACGCTAGAAAAACTAAAAGGTTTTAATATATGTGATTATACAGTAGGTAAAAGAAAGAAGAAAATTTGCTTATGGACATACTCGAAAATCTAAGGTTTAAAGACATATCAAGATTGTTAGTAAAAGAATATGAAACAGGTATTTTTCGTTCCATACGAAATCGTGCTCATAACGGATTTATCTTTTGCAGTAAGGGCGAGCTCCGCTATTCAATGAATGGGAAGAAACATATTTGCAATCAACAGCATGTGATATTAGCACCAAAAGGATGCAATTATGATTTTGTGGTAGAAAGTGCCTCTCATATCTTTATTATTGATTTTGAACTGGACGAAGGAATATTTAAAGAAATGTATAGCTTTACAATCAATGAATCAGAAAGCTATTGGCACGAATATTTGAATATGGAAAAAAGGATATTTGGACTGGCTTCCTATAAGCTGACAAATCTTAGCGTATTATATGACATTACAGCTCATATCAATAGTTATGGTTATTATGTCAAAAAATATAAAATTATAGAAAATTCTGAGCGCTTTTTAGAGGAAAATCTTTACAATAGCAAAATTTCAATTCAAGAAATAGCAGATCAGTCTAATATTTCAGAAGTGTATTTTCGAAGACTATTTAAGGAAAAATACGGCATTTCACCAATGAGATATATAAATGTAAATAGATTGAAAAGAGCTAAAAATTTATTGATAGAGGATGAAATGTCCATATCAGAAATATCACAATATTGCGGTTTCCTGGATGGGTATAGTTTTTCCAGAGTATTTAAAAAATGGGTAGGCATTTCTCCTTCTGAATATAAAAAAGATATGCAGTTTCGAAATTGCTAAATAGTAGGTTGATTGTTCTATTTTATCTCAAAAGTTATTTTACTATAATTGTTATATCAAAAATGCAAACATAAAATGAGCGGGGACTTCTTGGTTTGCATCAATTCATTTGGTATATATTCGCTAAATTTGCGGGTATGGGAAAGGGGGATAATGATATGAATGAAAAATCATTAGCTACGCAGATTATTGAGGCTCTTGGTGGTGTGGGAAATGTTACTACAGTAGAGAACTGCATGACGCGATTGAGAACAGTTGTACGTGACCCGTCGAAGGTTGATAAAGAAACGCTAAAAGCGATTAAGGGTGTTTTGAAGATTGCTGGTACAGATAGAGAACCTCAGATTGTTGTTGGACCAGGGGTTGCAGATTCTGTAGGTGCTGAAATTAAGAAAATTCCAGGTATCAAATTTTCTGTAAACACTGGAGAGGCAATTATGACTAAGAAGTCCGCTACCGGTATTTTTCAATTTTTTGCAAAGGTATTTACACCATTAATTCCAGTATTTGCTGGGGCTGGCTTAATTTTTGGTGTTATGAAACTCCTAACAGTCATATTTAATATGACGGGTATAGAGGTATTTGATCCAGCTACATCTACCTTTATGTTTGCTATTAATGTATTGGCGAGTACGTTTTTCACTTATTTAAATATTGCAGTTGCTGCATCTGCTGCAAAAGTTATGGGAGGGAATCCATATCTTGGTCTGGTAGCGGGAGGAATTATCATCAATCTTGGTAGTTTAGCGGGAACAACAGGCTTGTTTGGTATTATGATTGTTAATGGTCGTGGCGGTACATTGGCTGCATTGGCTGCGGGTGCTCTCATCGCAGTATTTGAAAGAAAAATCAAAGAAAAAGTGCCAGATGCATTAAAGATTCACATTCCAGCATTAGTATCCATTATTATTGTTGGACTGCTTACTATTTATATTATTCAGCCAATTGCAGGATTTATTTCAGAGGGTGTTACAAATCTATTTTTGTGGTTACTTGATACAGCAGGTCCTGTGGCTTATGGTATTATTGCAGCGTTGTTCTTGCCGCTGGTAATGACTGGTATGCATCATGGTTTATCTCCCGTACATACAACATTTATTGAAACGTTGGGGTATACGCCTATCTATTCTTGCTGCTCACTGGCTGGTGCAGGGCAGGTTGGAGCCGCCATTGCTCTATTACTAAAGTACAAAAAGGAACAGGGATTGAAAGAAGCATGTATAGGAGGGCTTCCAGCTGGTATTTTAGGTATTGGTGAGCCATTGATTTTTGGCGTATCCTTACCATTAGGTAGAGCATTTGTTACAGCATGTGCAGGTGCATTTGTTGGTGGTGTTGTTCTTGGATTTTTCCCTGGACAGGGAGCTGTTACAATGAACGTTTCTGGAATTTTGGGCGGTTTGGTTAATACAAGACCAGGAGCATACTATTTAGCATATTTAGTAGCAGTAGTGGCAGCATTTATCATTACTTATGTAGCTGGTGTTAAAGAAAGTGCATTAGATTCATTTAGAGATTAGCTCTATAGTTAAGAGAGGGTTCGTAGAGTATCTATGAACCTTCTTTAATGATATGCAATGCTGTAATAAGTAAAATATTTAGATTCTATTGTTGAAATAGGAGTAAAATAGAATGATAAAATGTGTTGCGATTTATCCAGATTATATTACAGAAGAATATATTAGGAGAGTGGAGGAATCTGTTAGAAGAGCGTCAAAGCATCATTTTGACGAAATTTTTACAACAGTTCATTTGCCGGAATATACAATAGAAGAACAGATGAAAGGCATTGCTCTAATTGCAAAAGAGGCCAAGAAATACTATTTAGATATTACAGTAGATGTTGGCGGAGAATGCATTGAACAAATTCTGAATGACAGTGAAAAACTTGCATTTTTCAAGAAGATTCCCATTGATTTTATTCGTTTGGATTACGGTTATGATGAAAATCAGGTAAAATCGTTGTATGAACAGTTAAATATTAGAGGAATTGTACTGAATGCATCTATTTATTCACAAAAAGAAGTAGATAAAATAATGACGTTTTTTCAATCTATTTCAGAAAACATAGAGATTCGTGCCTGCCATAATTTTTATATCCGTGAAGAGTCTGGAATTGACAGCGAGTATGCATTGCGTCAAGACTCATTTCTTAAAAAATATGAGATTCCAATTTATTACTGTATTCCAAGTTATGCAAATCCAAGAGGTCCATTACATATGGGGCTGTGCACATTGGAGAAACATCGGAATAAACGAATTCGAAATATTTTGTCTGATTTGTATTTAAACTATAATCTAACAGCTTTTATGCTTGCGGATGAATGGATAAGTGAAGATGAATACGAGGAAGTAGAAAAAACAATAGAAGTGCTTACTGCAACGCTTTCAAAGGAAGTAGCAATAGATATACAGTTTTTAGAAAATGTGACTAAAAAAGAAAAAGAAATTGTACTAGGGACACATATATTTCGCAATGATTCGCCAGAACAGTTTTTGAGATCCCAATCTTCAAGGCAAATGGCTGAAATTGGAAGTTTAATAGAAAAAAACCATACGGTTCTTAGGGAAGAGGGGATGATAACAATAGATAATAAACTAAATAAACGTTACTCCGGAGAACTTCAGGTAATTACACGAAGAGCTTGCAGAAGTGAAAAGGTAAATGTTGTGGCAAAGCTCATTCATCCTTATGATTTGCTAAAACTACTACGCTTTAGAGAAGGAATATCGTATCGCTTTTGTGAGGTAGACAAATGAAAGTAACTGCTGAGATTGATGTGACTCCAAAACAATACTTCAGACATTTATGTGGTGGTGTGATTCAGGATGTGAAGAAGCACACCAATAGGGATATTACTGTACAATCATTATTGGATGGATATCACTATGAACGAACGGTAAATTACAAAAAGAAGAAGATTGTTATCAAATTTACGGTTGGGCCATTGATTGAGGATAAGTATTTTCAGGTAACGTATGAAACGCCAGAAACATCTTGTCTTTATTACTATGATTTTTCGGGAGATTTGGATCAATATTATGTAACATATGCAGAAGAAACAAATTTTAAAGAAAAAACATGGGGGAATTTTTGGGGAAATCTGAAAAAGAAATTTACTCAAAAGACACTGAAAAATAAGATATTTCATAATATCGAACTAACAACTACATATATTAAAAATTACGAAATGTGAAAAAGGAGGATTTTATGGTAAATATTAATCACCTGGGAACAGAACAGAGAAATGAAAGGACAAAAGATCTTGATTTATTATCAACGATGGAAATTATTCAGATTATGAACGAAGAAGATCTGAAGGTTGTAGCTGGCGTAAAACAGGCACTTCCACAGATCGAAAAGGTTGTTTATGCTATGATTGAAACATTAAATAATGGTGGAAGAATTGTGTATGTAGGTGCTGGAACATCTGGACGTACTGGTATTATTGATGCAGTAGAGTGCGGTCCAACATTTAGTTGCACTGATGAATTTTTGGGACTGATTGCAGGAGGGTATGGTGCAATTGTAAAAGCGGTAGAAGGCGCTGAAGATAAAAAAGAGCTTTGTGTGGAAGACTTGAAGAATAATAATTTTACAGCAAGGGATTTACTGGTAGGGGTTGCTGCGTCTGGTAGAACACCCTATGTTATTGGTGGTATTGAGTATGCAAAATCTCTTGGTGCAAAAACGGCATGTGTATGCTGTAATATAGATACTGAAATAGGTGGAATTGTTGATTTTCCTATCGAAGTAAGTGCCGGACCGGAAATACTGACAGGTTCTACAAGATTGAAATCAGGTACATGCCAAAAAGTTATTATCAATATGCTTTCAACAGCAGCTATGGTTGGTATGGGAAAAGTATATAAAAACTTAATGGTTGATGTTATGGCTACAAATATTAAATTGGTAGAAAGGTGTCATCAAATCGTTATGGCCGCAACTGGTTGCAACTGGGAAACAGCAGATATGGCTTTAAACAAGGCAGAAAATCATTGCAAGGAGGCAATTGTAATGATTTTACTTGGAGTAGATGTAAATGAAGCAAAAGAAAAATTAGAGAAAGCAAATGGATGGGTACGTAGGGCAATACAAGAATAGAAGGTTGATAAAGATGAGTATTGTTTTATACGATCATAAAAAAATGGAAACAGCAGTTGTAAATTTATGGAATGAATGTTGTGTATTTGATCCTATTACGTTGCAGAAGTTTCGCAAACAAGCATTGTTTGATGAAAATTTTGATAACGAATTGTGTTATACATCGGTGGAGGATGGTCAGGTTGTTGGATTTATTTTAGGAACCAAACGGAAATTTCCGTATCTGGAAAGAGGACTGGAATCAGACCGTGGATGGATCAATGTGATTTTTGTAAAAAAAGAATATAGAAGGAGAGGAATTGGATCAAAACTGTTAAAAACTGTTGAAAATATTATGATTCAAAGAGGTATAAAAAGGATCACATTGGCGACATATTCACCAAACTATTTTTTCGCAGGGCTTGATCCTGAGAACTATCCAAGATCTATTAAATTTTTTGAAAAGCACGCTTACGTGGCTCAAGAAAAACATTATTCTATGGGAATGAATCTTCATGGATTTCAATTGTCTGATATTATTGAAAAAAAGAAACAATCTGTAGAGTGCAGAGGCTACCGATTTCAACCATTTACATATGAATATAGCTTAGAATTGCTGGAGTTTTTGAAAGAAGAGTTTGGAGGAGGATGGAAGAAGGGTGCTTTGATTAATATGCAGAAGGATAAAGCAGAAGAACGAATGTTTATTGTCTTAAATCCTGAAGGTAAAATTTGTGCGTTTGCTAATCGGGCGATTGATGATAATGAGATGCGTTTTGGTCCTATAGGAGTATCAGCAAAAGAACGTAATCATGGATTAGGAAGCATTCTTTTGGAATGTGCATTGTATGAAATGGCTAAAAAAGGGATTTACCATATGTATTTTATGACAACTGATGATTTAGGAAAACGTTATTATGAAAGGTTAGGATTACAAGTAATAAGAACTTTTGTAGCATATTATAAAGAGATAAGTTGAATTTAAGGGAATCCAAATTAAAGAAAGAGGCTGTTTCAAATTTTGCGTAAACTGCAAAATTATGTAAAAATATGTTACTAGTTATTTTGGGCAGAGCTGATTTTTAGGCTCTGCTTTTGCTTGCTGATACCAAGCATCAGGAAAAAATGTGATTTTCCCGATAGTTTTGTTACCCTATGTTTTCGAAATTAAAATACTTCTCATCTGGAGCTGCCGGCCAGGGACATCGTCTTTTCCGGCAGATTTCCCAGAACTGCAGCAGTCCTTCCGGTAAATCTGCCGGATTTATTCCAAACTTGCATCTTACGACAACAGCTTTTATAATAAAGGGACTGATTCATGATTTTTCCATGACAAAAAACAGGCAGAAAAATATGATGGCCAATTTGTAAAGATAGAGGAGGATTGCCATGATAGTGCGTTATCCTGAATATTTTTCCAGGTTTTCCTGTCTAGCATCAGAATGTCCGGACACGTGCTGCAGAGGGTGGGAGATACAGATAGACCGGAAGACTCTGGAGCGTTATAAAAGTGAAACAGGTTTTCTCAAAGAAAAATTAGGACGATGGGTTGATTTTCAGACAGGAAGCTTAAAATTTCAAAATGGAATCTGCCCATTTCTGGAGCAAGGCCTGTGCAGTCTTCAGAAAGAACGGGGAGAGCAGATGCTTTGCAGGACGTGCCGCAGGTATCCGCGTCATACAGAAGAGTATGGAAAAAGAAGGGAATATTCGTTATCCTTTTCCTGTCCGGCGGCAGCAAAGCTTCTGGTTTGCCAGGATACGCCCATCCGGTTTATAGAAAAAGCAGTTCCAGGAAAGGCAAGGCCGGAAGAAGAAGTGGAGACAGAATTGCTGGAGATGCTGGCACAAATCCGTCAGACTGCCATAAGAATCAGCCAGAATAGAAGCGTTTCTTTGGAATGGAGAATGGCAGTAGTGCTGGCGATGTGCCGCGATATTCAGAGAAGAATGGGAAAGTTTGAAAATCGCCCCAGGCTTTCTGAGATTCCAGGTATACTGGAAAAATATGAGTTCGGACTGGACAGCCAAAATCCAGTTTTATTGGAAAAATGCCGGTTTGATCGGAAAGAACAGCAAAAGAAGATAAGCAGATGGATGGACATTTTGTTTGAGTTAAGGCCGGTGGAACGGCACTGGGAGAGACTTCTTTTGCAGCTGCTGGAGAATATGAGACAGGAGAGAAAACGGAAGGACAGTCAAAAGCCAGAACGTTACGAACATATTCTGGTATCTTATCTGGATTTGTATTTGTTAGGAGCCGTATATGATGACGACCTTTTTACTAAGGCAGAGATGGCCGTATTTCATTGCTTCATGCTTCAGCGTATGGAGACATATTTAGAAGAAAGCCTTCCAAAACTGCTTTATTTATATGGAAGAGAGATAGAACATTCAAAAGAAAACCTGGAGTATTTAGAAAAAAGGCTGGCATCAGAAGGACAGAAGGGTTTTTGGGATATGATAGGCTGCATTTTGCCGGCTGCAGATGACAATAAAGGAGAAAACTGTTTGATATGAGACAAAAAGAAAAGAGGAGAACGATTCGTTTTTTTCCTATATGTGTACTTTTGATTCTATTAGGCACAGCTTTAAATTTTTGGGGCGGAGAAAAAAATCCGCTTTTAGATAAAAGCGAAGCCTATACCCTTTATGTAACCATTGAGACAGGAGAAGAACTGCATCTTCAGGCATCTGAGTATTTTAAAGAGGGGCTTTTAGATGAGAACCGTATCTCTTACGATACCAGCAGATGCAATACAAAGAAGCCAGGAACGTATGTAGTTCCGGTTTTTTATGATGGAGAAGAAACAAACTGCGTATTTAGCATCCATGTACAGGAGCAATACGGTCAGAAACGTCCCGATAGTTCAGAAAATGGAAAAAAATCCCAGATATTGCAGACGCCAGATGCAGACAGGAATGCAGAAGAAATTCGTATATCCGATTGAAAGTCAGATAAGCGAAAATGGATAGATTTGTAAGCTCTTTCAACAAAAAAACACTACAAATCATGTACTTTTTTGGAAAATACGGTGGGAAATTGCTTTACGTAATATGAAAGTATGATATAATATTTACGATAGTTAGCAAGGAACAAGCGCATATATAGAAGAGCCCAAAGAGCAGAGATCCCTTAAGGGTTTTTTTATATGTGCGCTTGTAAAAGCGCGCAGGCGGCAGGCTGCTAATCAGCAGCCCCGACTGTCACATTCAAACTTTTAGGAGGAATTTATCAATGGCAAAATGGGTTTATTTGTTCAAAGAGGGTAATGCCGACATGAGAAACCTGTTAGGCGGTAAAGGTGCAAACCTGGCTGAAATGACCAACTTAGGTCTTCCGGTACCACAGGGATTTACTATTACCACCGAGGCTTGTACTCAGTATTATGAGGATGGCCGTGTAATCAACGATGAGATTATGGGTCAGATTATGGAGCATATTACTAAGATGGAGGAGATTACCGGCAAGAAGTTCGGCGACAAGGAGAATCCTCTTCTGGTTTCCGTTCGTTCCGGCGCACGTGCATCCATGCCTGGTATGATGGATACCATCTTAAACCTGGGCCTTAATGAAGAAGTAGTAGAAGTTCTGGCAGCTAAATCCGGCAATCCGCGCTGGGCTTGGGACTGCTACAGAAGATTTATCCAGATGTTCTCCGACGTTGTTATGGAAGTTGGAAAGAAATACTTCGAAGAACTGATCGATAAGATGAAAGCAGAAAAGGGAGTTACTCAGGACGTTGAGCTGACTGCTGAAGACTTAAAAGAACTGGCTAACCAGTTTAAAGCTGAGTACAAAGAGAAGATTGGCGAAGACTTCCCATCCGATCCAAAGGTTCAGTTAATGGAAGCAATCAAGGCTGTATTCCGTTCCTGGGACAACCCAAGAGCAAACGTATACCGTCGTGACAACGACATCCCATATTCCTGGGGTACTGCTGTAAATGTACAGATGATGGCATTCGGCAACATGGGCGAAACCTCTGGTACCGGCGTTGCATTTACCCGTGATCCTGCTACCGGCGAGAAGCACCTGATGGGTGAGTTCTTAATGAACGCTCAGGGCGAGGACGTAGTAGCTGGTGTCCGTACTCCTCAGAAGATTGATCAGTTAAAGGAAGTTATGCCGGAAGTTTACGATCAGTTCGTGACTATCTGCCATACTCTGGAAGATCATTACCGCGATATGCAGGATATGGAGTTTACCATTGAGGACAGAAAGCTGTATATGCTGCAGACCCGTAATGGTAAGAGAACTGCAAAGGCTGCATTAAAGATTGCCTGCGATTTAGTTGATGAAGGAATGATCACCGAAGAGAAAGCAGTTAAGATGATCGATCCTAGAAACTTAGATACCCTGCTTCATCCGCAGTTTGACGCAGAGGCATTAAAGAAGGCTGAGCCGGTTGCAAAGGCTCTGGCTGCATCTCCAGGCGCTGCCTGCGGTAAGATTGTATTTACTGCAGAAGACGCAAAAGAGTGGAATGCAAGAGGTGAGAAGGTAGTTCTGGTTCGTCTGGAGACTTCTCCTGAAGATATTGAAGGTATGAAGGCTGCTCAGGGTATCCTGACTGTCCGCGGCGGTATGACCTCCCATGCAGCGGTAGTTGCACGTGGTATGGGTACCTGCTGCGTATCCGGCTGCTCTGATATTGCGATGGACGAGGCAAATAAGAAATTCGTTCTGGCTGGCAAAGAGTACCATGAAGGCGACTGGCTGTCTATCGATGGTTCTACCGGTAAGATTTACGATGGCATTATCCCAACTGTAGACGCTACCATCGCTGGTGAGTTCGGCAGAATTATGGCCTGGGCTGACAAGTACAGAAGATTAAAAGTAAGAACTAACGCAGATACTCCTGCTGACGCTAAGAAGGCACGCGAGTTAGGCGCTGAAGGCATCGGCCTTTGCCGTACCGAGCATATGTTCTTTGAAGGCGACAGAATTGATGCATTCCGTGAGATGATTTGTTCTGATACCGTAGAAGAAAGAGAAGAAGCTTTAGAGAAGATTCTTCCTGTACAGCAGGGTGACTTCGAAGCATTATACGAAGCTCTGGAAGGCAACCCAGTTACCATCCGCTTCTTAGACCCGCCGCTGCATGAGTTTGTTCCTACAGAGGAAGCTGACATTGAAAAGCTGGCAAAGTCTAAGGGCAAGACTGTTGAGCAGATTAAGAACATCATTAATTCTCTTCATGAGTTCAACCCAATGATGGGTCATCGTGGATGCCGTCTGGCAGTTACCTATCCGGAGATTGCCAAGATGCAGACCAAGGCTGTTATCCGCGCAGCTATCAATGTAAAGAAGGCTCATCCAGACTGGAACATCGTACCGGAAATTATGATTCCGTTAGTAGGCGATGTAAAAGAGTTAAAGTTTGTTAAGAAGGTAGTTGTTGAGACTGCAGATGCTGAAATCGCAGCAGCAGGCATTGAGTTAAAGTACGAAGTTGGTACTATGATCGAGATTCCAAGAGCAGCGTTAACTGCTGACGATATCGCAAAAGAGGCTGAGTTCTTCTGCTTCGGTACTAACGACTTAACCCAGATGACCTACGGATTCTCCCGTGACGATGCTGGTAAGTTCCTGAACGCTTACTACGATGCTAAGATCTTCGAGAACGATCCATTCGCAAAATTAGACCAGACTGGCGTTGGCAAGCTGATGGAAATGGCTATTCAGTTAGGTAAGGGAGTTCGTCCTGATATGCACGTAGGTATCTGCGGCGAGCATGGCGGAGATCCATCTTCCGTAGAATTCTGCCATAAGATTGGTTTGGATTATGTGTCCTGTTCTCCATTCCGTGTGCCGATCGCAAGACTGGCAGCAGCACAGGCAGCGCTGAACTAATCCATAGTCAGATAAAAAGAAAAAATTGTGTCCAAACGGTGATTTATTTAAGGGGCTTTCGCTTTCGGGCGAAAGCCCTTTTTGGCTGTAAGAAAAATACGGCTCATTGTCAAGAGTTGGGGTAAATGTATTTTGAGGCACAGGAATGATGTTTCTGTGCCTCTTTACGTTAAGGCTAGAAAGATTCGATTCCTAAAATTTTCAAAGTTCCGATATCCAAAGGCATTTCGTTTGATTACTTTAATGGCATTGTTTGTTCCCTCTGTAAAACCATTCGTATAGGGACAATCGAATGCATTCAGAATGTATTTTGACCAGTTTCCCAGCATGGTTAAGCAGGCGTGAAATTCTTTCAACTGACTGGCCTGGGCTGCAAGCAGAAAGAACTTCAGCTTTTTTGTGGCTTCTGCACGAGACATTGATTTCATAAAATCATAAAATAGTTCTTTCAGGTGGTAAGCAACTGCGAGATCTTCCGATTGTGACAGCATAACCGCCAGTGCATCCATACTTTCTTCTTTTAGTTTGCTCCGGTGTGTCAAAAGGAGTTTCCGGCTTCGTTTGAAATATTTCCGTTTGTCTGGATGGAGCTGTTTCTGAATCCGCTTCCTTACATTTTCCAAAGCCCAGGTAACATAACGGACGACGTGAAACTTATCAATAACAATTGTAGCTTGAGGAAAATAATCTTTTGCCAGTTCTCGATAAACCTTATTCATATCCATGACAATAAACTGGACTTCTTTTTTATTCTTGAAGCCTTGAAAATACTGCTGGAGTGAGACCTGTGAACGGGAAGGAAGAATATCAAACAGGGAATGTTTGTCAGGACAGGTAAGAATTGCCTGAAATTTTTCTCCTCCGGCATTGCCTTTGAATTCGTCAATGGAAAGGACAGTCGGAAGCCTGTCTGGTTTTGGGAACTGAACTACTTTCAGTCTGCGAAAGATGTAGGAATCTGATAAATCCAAAAGCCTGGAAACAGAACGGACACACTGTCTCTCCGAAAGTAGATGAATGGCATAAAAAGCAAGGCGGGTAGTGGTACGGCAATGCTTTGCAGCCAGGGAAAAAGGCTCGTAAAAGTGTTTACCGCAATGAGGACAGTGATAGCGGCGTTTCCGGTAATGGAGGAAGGTATGTTTGCCCATGAGCGGAAGGTCTTTGATGATGGAAATGCGATAATCATGGACTTTATCCGTCAGCCCGTGGCAATGAGGGCAGGTACAAGCTTTGCGAGGGAGAGAAAAGTGAATATGAATTTCTGTATTAGAAGAAGTAAAATCAGAGATAATTATGTCTTCCAATTCCAGAAGTTTTGCGGTAAAATTAGAAGTAGGCATAGAGTTCAATCCTTTCTATATGTTTGGTGTGGTAACTTAATTATATAGGAAAAGAATCTCTATGCCTATTTCTTTTTTACTTTACCCCCAAGTAAAGTGTACAACCAAAAATACATACTTAATGATAAAAAAACTCAATAAAGGACTTGACAAAATGGAAGAATTAGAATAAACTAACTCAAGTAAGTTAGAACTAACTAATTCGTATCTATCAGAAAGTTGATAAATAAGGTAAAGGAAACGGAGTGTATCAAAGACTTATGAATTTATCAGAGGCTAAAGAAGGAGAAGAATATATTGTAAAAGATATATTAACAGAGGATGAAGAATTAAATTCATTTCTGTTTTCATTGGGGTGTTATAGTGGAGAACCTATTACGGTAATCGCACATCGGAAAGGCGGCTGTGTGGTATCGATCAAGGATGGCAGATATAATATTGATACTGATTTAGCGCAAGCTATTTCAATATAAAAATGGTGATGGTAATCACTGTTTTTTTAAAACAGTGGGTTAGTGTATGCTAATCGTGAGTATGAAGGAGGAGACAGAACATGAGAATTGCGTTGACGGGAAATCCCAATAGTGGAAAAACAACCATGTACAATGCACTCACGGGAAGAAATGAACGCGTGGGAAACTGGGCTGGAGTTACAGTAGAGAAAAAAGAGAGCCCGATTAAGAAAGGATATTATGACGGTGCTGAGGAACTGGTTGCAGTAGATCTGCCAGGAGCTTATTCAATGTCTCCGTTCACGTCAGAGGAAAGTATTACCAGCAGTTTTGTAAAAAACGAAAATCCGGATGCTATTATTAACATTGTGGATGCAACGAATTTAAGCCGGAGCTTATTTTTTACAACACAGCTTCTGGAATTGGGGATTCCGGTGGTGGTTGCTCTTAATAAAAGTGATATTGCAGAGAAGAAAAAGACAGAAATTGATGTAAAAAAGTTAGCAGACAAACTAGGGTGTCCGGTTATTCAGACAGTGTCTGCGTCATTAGGACATGAAGGATTAAAAGAAGTTGTAAGTCAGGCGGCTGCATTAAAGGGATGTATACAGAAGGCGCCTTATGTGCAGGCGGATATTGATCTGCAGGACAAAGCACAGGTGGAAGCAGCCGATAGAAAACGCTTTGAATTTGTAAATGGAATTGTAAAAGCAGTAGAGAAGAGAAAAGTTTTAACAAAGGATAAAAATAAGCAGGACAGCATTGATATGGTTATTACTAATAAATTTATTGGAATCCCTATCTTTGCAGTGATTATGTTCGGCGTGTTTTACATATCCCAGTCCACGGTTGGAACTTGGATTGCAGATTGGCTGGTTGGCTGGATTGAGACTTTTCAGGGCTGGGTTGCAGGCCTGGTAGAAGGAGCAAATCCGTTCCTTCAGGCGCTTCTGGTGGATGGCATCATCGGCGGCGTAGGTGCAGTGGTAGGCTTCCTTCCGTTGGTAATGGTCATGTATTTCCTGATTGCTCTTTTAGAAGACTGCGGATATATGGCTCGTGCAACCGTAGTGTTAGATCCGATCTTTAAGAGAGTTGGCCTTTCGGGAAAATCGGTAATTCCTATGGTAATCGGAACCGGATGCGCCATTCCAGGTATCATGGCCTGCCGTACAATCCGTAATGAAAGAGAAAGAAGAGCAACGGCTATGCTGACACCGTTTATGCCATGCGGAGCGAAGCTTCCCGTAATTGCGCTGTTTGCAGGTGCGTTCTTTGCAGATGCTTCCTGGGTTGGCCCGATGATGTACCTGGTTGGTATTGTGCTGATTTTTTTAGGGGCATTATTGGTAAAAAAGATTACTGGATATAAATTCCGTAAATCGTTCTTCATCATTGAACTTCCGGAATATAAACTTCCAAGTTTAAAACGGGCAGCCCTCTCTATGCTTTCCCGTGGTAAGGCATACATTGTGAAAGCGGGAACAATCATTTTGGTATGCAATACAGCAGTACAGATTATGCAGAGCTTTACCTGGCAGTTACAGGTGGTAGAAGAGGGAATGGAACATACTTCTATTCTGGCATCGATTGCGTCCCCGTTTGCAGTGCTTCTAATCCCGCTTGGATTTGGAGTATGGCAGCTTGCAGCGGCAGCAATCACAGGTTTTATTGCAAAAGAAAATGTAGTTGGCACACTGGCAGTGGTGTATGGACTTACGAATTTTATTGATACGGATGAGTTGGCGTTGGTTGGCGGAGCAAATGAAGTGGCAATGGTTATGGGGCTGACCAAAGTAGCGGCACTTGCTTATCTGATGTTCAATCTTTTCACACCGCCTTGCTTTGCAGCTCTTGGTGCTATGAATTCAGAGATGCAGGATAAAAAATGGTTGTGGGGAGGAATTGCATTACAGTTAGCTACCGGCTATACGGTTGCATTCTTCGTATATCAGATTGGTACACTGGCAACGACAGGAACCCTTGGAAGAGGGTTTGCTTCGGGACTGACTGCTGTGGCCGCATTTGCAGCGATATTGGCTGTGCTGATTCAGAGAAAAGAGAAAACGTTTCGCGCAGAGTATCGTCTCCATGCATAGAAAAGAAAGGACAATGGCATATGGCAGATTTATTGGTAATAGGTATCATACTGTTAATTGTAGGCGCTGCGTCTGCTTATATATGGAAGGCAAAAAAAAGCGGTGTTAAATGTATAGGCTGCCCATCTGCAGGAAAATGCTCGGGAAAAGAAGGACATACAGTGTGTCATTGCGGATGCCATAGTGCAGAAAAATAGGAAATTTCAGGAAAAGCCTGCACCCTAGGAAGGTGTGGGCTTTTGGCATAAAAAGGCAGGAAATGGGGGGAAGTCTGTGAGAAGCTGCCAGAAAAATGAAAACTTAGATTTTACCAGAACACAAATGGAAAAAGAGACAATTTTTCGTAAGCTAAGAGCGTGCGGAGGCCGTATTACAGCACAGAGAAAAATGCTTTTGGATATTATTTTAGAAGAAGATTGTGTCTGCTGTAAAGAAATTTATTATAAGGCAGTAAAAAGAGATCCTACGATTGGAATTGCAACGGTGTATCGAATGATAAGTTCACTAGAACAGATAGGGGCGATCCGCAGAAATAAAATGTATGAAATTCAGTATGAAGAAGATGTTGTGGAAGAAAAAGAGAAAGCTGTTATGCAGCTAGGGCAGTCAATGGAAGATTATCTGAAAACCATTTATTTACTTCAGAGGCAGCAGATGAGAGTGCGTAATATTCAGATTGCGGAGTTGATGGGACGATCAAAACCAAGTGTTACAGCAGCGGTAAACGTATTGGAGGAAAAGGGGTATGTGAAAAAGAAAGCATATGGAAGTCTTTGCCTAACGTCAAAAGGAATGAGATTAGCAGACAAACTATTTACCAGACACACCTTTTTCAAAAAAATTCTGGTAGAGGCAGGAGTTGAGCAACAGCAGGCAGAAAAAGAGGCTTGTATGTTGGAACATATCTTATCGGATGAAAGTTTTGATAAATTGAAAGGATACATGGAAAGACAAGCAGAACAATGATAAATGGAAGGAAACTGGGGATATATTTAATTCTGCCATTTATTGAGAAAATATTTCATTAAAAGAGAAATGCTTTGACGATGCATAGATGAGGGAATATAATAAAAAAATCGAAGAGAGGTGATAGAATGAAGCAGCATAAATTTTGGGCATGGGCAATGATTGTGTGTCTTGTCATGTTATTCTATACCGGAAAAAAACATAAATAAGATAAAAATGGAGGATACATATGGATAGTTTAAAAGTAAAAAATCTTGCATTGTTTGCAGGCGGAGTATTATTTGGAACAGCAGGTGTGAAAATTCTTGCTAGTAAGGATGCGAAAAAAGTATATGTGGAAGGAACTGCGGCAGTTCTTAGAGCCAAAGATTGCGTCATGAAGACTGCAGAAACCATTCAGGAAAATGCAGAGGATATTCTGGCAGAAGCAAAGCAGATTAACGAGAAACGTGCAGCAGAAGAAGCGGCCGCTGTACAGGAAGAAATTATTGAAGATCATGTTGATTCTGAAACAGGGGAAGCATAATTGAAATTTATTATAAAGCATGAGATTCCAGGAAGAATCCGTATTCATATAGAACAGAAACAAATGTCTTATCAAGAGGCTGATACATTACTGTATTACCTGAATACGCTGGAATATGTCACGCAGGCAAAGGTTTATAGAAGGACGGCCGATGCCTGCGTTTGCTTTTCGGGAAAACGAGAGCTGTTGATTCAGGCTTTAAGAAAATTCCGATATACGTCTGTAAAAGTTCCAGATGAGGTGTTAGAAAATTCCGGAAGACAGTTAAATGATACTTATCAGGAAAAATTGATGGGTCAAGTCTTCTTTCATTATGCCGGAAAAATTCTTTTGCCATATCCGGTTAGAAAAGCAGTGGTTTTATGGAAGGCTGTACATTATCTGAAAGAAGGCTGGAAAAGCTTTGCCAGAAAGAAACTGGAAGTTGCAGTATTAGATGCATCTGCTATCGGTATTTCCGTTTTGCGAGGTGATTTTAAGACAGCTGCATCGATCATGTTTTTGCTGGGAGTAGGAGAGACACTGGAAGAGTGGACTCATAAGAAATCCGTAGGAGATCTGGCTCGCAGTATGTCTTTGAATGTGTCGAAGGTCTGGCTGAAAAGTGGAGAGCAGGAAGTGCTTGTTGATTCCGGAAAAATTACAGAAGGCGACACGATCATAGTACATATGGGAACGGTTATTCCTTTTGATGGGATAGTATCCGAAGGAGAAGGATTGGTAAATCAGTCTTCCTTGACAGGTGAACCGCTTCCGACTTTAAAAACTGCAGGAGGATATGTTTATGCAGGAAGTGTTCTGGAAGAAGGAGAACTTACCTTTATTGTAAAAAAAGCCGGAGGTTCCTCGCGGTATGAAAAGATTGTCGGGATGATTGAAGAGTCTGAAAAACTGAAATCTTCGCTGGAAGGAAAAGCAGAACGGCTGGCAGATCAATTAGTGCCGGTAACCTTCGCAGGAACAGCTCTTACATGGCTCTTTACACGAAATATCACGAAAGCGTTAGCGGTGCTTATGGTGGATTTTTCCTGTGCCTTAAAACTAACAATGCCGATTGCGGTACTGTCTGCAATTCGTCAGGCAGGTTCCTATGGTATTACAGTAAAGGGCGGCAAATTTTTAGAATCCGTTGCAGAGGCAGAAACAATTGTGCTGGATAAAACAGGTACGCTTACAGAAGCAAAGCCTGTTGTGAAAATGGTAGTTTCATTTTGTGAAACAAGCGAAAATGAGCTGCTTCGTATAGCAGCCTGCCTGGAGGAACATTTTCCGCATTCTATGGCAAAGGCAGTAGTATCTGCTGCAAAAAAGGCAGGACTTGAGCATGAGGAAATGCACTCAAAAGTGGAGTATATCGTAGCGCATGGCATTTCTTCTAGTATAGAGGAAAAACGCGTCTTGATAGGAAGCGCCCATTTTGTTTTTGAGGATGAAAAATGTATTGTTTTGGAGAACTATCAGGAACGGTTCGAAAATCTTCCGGCAGAATATTCTCATTTATATCTGGCTATAGACGGCGTACTCGCAGCGGTTATCTGCATTGAAGATCCATTGCGAGAGGAAAGTGCCGGCGTGATAAGGGCTTTGAAAGCGGCAGGGTTTCAGAAAGTTGTTATGATGACAGGAGACAGCGAGCGTACAGCAGCGTCTGTTGCCAAACAGGTAGGCGTAGATGAGTATTACTCAGAGGTATTGCCAGAAGACAAAGCCAGGTTTATTGAGAAGGAAAAAGCAAAAGGAAAGAAAGTGGTCATGGTAGGGGATGGAATCAACGATTCTCCGGCACTTTCAGCGGCGGACGCAGGAATTGCAGTCAGCGATGGAGCAGAACTTGCCAGGGAAATTGCAGACATTACCATATCAGCAGATAATTTGTATCAGATTGTTCGATTGAAGCAGCTCAGTCAGGCAATGATGAAAAAGATAAACAGAAATTATAAAGAAATAGTAGGGATTAACACAGGATTGATTCTTTTAGGAGTAGGAGGAATCATACAGCCTACGACTACTGCAATGTTCCATAATATTTCCACGGTAGCGATCAGTTTGCAAAGTATGCAAAACCTTCCGGAAATAGAAGAAGTTTAAGCAAGTACAGTGACAGTCATTTTGGATTGTCACTGTACTTGTTTTTTCATAGTTTCTTTCGTATCATTGGCAGAATTTTGATAATGTTTCCGAGCGCCTCTTTGTAAAAAATGCTGAAAAACGTTTGTCAGAAAGGGAAGGCTTGATTAGTTTGAAAACTGTGGTAAAATGAAAAATGTAAAAAAGTTAGACGAGACTAATACATGAGAGGAGATATAGATGAAACTAAGCGAATTGTCAATCGGAAGTACAGCTACCATACTTGCAGTAGGCGGTTCCGGCGCTTTGCGCCAGCACTTTCTGGACATGGGATTAATACAGGGAACGGAAGTAACTGTTGTAAAATATGCACCGATGGGAGATCCCATCGAGCTGCGGATTCATGGATATGAACTTACTATCCGTCTGGAGGATGCTGGAAACATTGAAATCAGTCAGCCGCATAAGCCTAAAAGCGTAGAAAAGAAAAGAAAAAATCGGGAAAAACACCACCCAGGCTATGGAGAGGGAGGAAAATATCACAACCGGAAAGAAGAAAAGCCTCTTCCGGACGGCGAAACTCTGACCTTTGCCCTGGTAGGAAACCAGAACTGCGGAAAAACTACACTCTTTAACCAGTTAACCGGTTCCAAGCAGCACGTAGGAAATTTCCCTGGAGTAACGGTAGACAGAAAAGACGGCGTGATAAGAGGACATGAAAATACACTGATTACAGACTTGCCAGGCATCTATTCCATGTCTCCTTACAGCAGTGAGGAAATCGTAACACGAGAGTTTGTAATTAGGGAAAAGCCAAAAGGAATTATTAATATTGTAGACGCTACCAATATTGAGAGAAATCTTTACCTTACCATGCAGCTTCTGGAGCTGGGATTTCCCATGGTAGTTGCGCTGAATATGATGGATGAGCTAAGAGAAAACGACGGTTCTGTTCTGGTCAATGAAATGGAGGAAGCTCTTGGCGTTCCGGTTATCCCGATTTCGGCGGCAAAAGGGGAAGGGATTGAAGAATTAATCCGTCATGCAATTCATGTGGCAAAATATCAGGAATGTCCGCTGGATACAGATTTCTGTAAACGTACAGAAGGAATTCACAGAGGAATCCATGCGGTTATGCATTTAATTGAGGACCATGCGGAAAGAGAAGGGATTCCGGTCCGATTTGCAGCCAGTAAGATTATGGAAGGCGATGCCCAGATTCTGGAGAAATTAAGACTGACAGCCAATGAACAAAGAATATTGGAAGATATTGCCAGACAGACAGAAGAAGAAACCGGAATGGATCGGGCGGCTGCAGTTGCCCAGATGCGTTTTGACTACATAGAAGATGTCTGCAGTGAAACGGTAATTAAGCCGAAGGAAAGCAAAGAACGAATCCGCAGCAGAAAGATCGATCAGTTCCTTACTGGGAAATATACAGGAATACCGGCATTTATCGGAATTATGGGAATCGTATTCTGGCTGACCTTCAATGTCATCGGCGCTTTCTTGCAGGGGATTCTGGAAAGTGGAATTACTTTATTAACAGACGCAACGGATGCCGCTATGCAGGCCGCCAATATCAGCGGTGTCCTTCACTCTTTAGTAATTGATGGAATTTTCAGCGGTGTAGGCGGCGTATTAAGCTTCCTTCCGATTATCGTAACCCTGTTTTTCTTCCTGTCTTTGCTGGAGGACAGCGGCTACATGGCCAGAGTAGCGTTCATTATGGACAAGCTGTTAAGAAAACTGGGACTTTCCGGAAGAAGCATTGTTCCAATGCTGATTGGATTTGGATGTACGGTTCCAGGCGTTATGGCAAGCCGGACGCTGCCGTCTGAACGTGACAGAAAGATGACTATTTTGCTGACGCCATTTATGAGCTGTACGGCAAAGCTGCCGATTTACGCCTTCTTTACAGCAGTATTTTTCCCGAAACATGGGGCGCTGGTTATGATTGCCCTATACGTATTTGGAATTGTTATGGGAATTGTAATGGCTTTGATTTTTAAAAAGACTGCATTTAAAGGAGAAGCGGTTCCCTTTGTAATGGAACTGCCGAATTACCGTATGCCAGGGGCCAAAAACGTATTCCATCTTTTGTGGGAGAAAGCGAAAGATTTTCTGCAGAGGGCGTTTACCGTCATTTTTATTGCAACCATCGTGATCTGGTTCCTGCAGAATTTTGATATGAGTCTGAATATGGTATCCGATTCCCAGAACAGTATTCTGGCTCTGGCAGCAGGCGCGCTGGCTCCGATTTTTATTCCGGTTGGTTTCGGAGACTGGAGAATTGTTACGGCCCTGATTTCCGGATTCCTGGCAAAAGAAAGCGTAGTATCTTCCCTGACGGTATTGTTTGGAAGTACAGCGGCTTTGCAGGAAAGCTTAACGACAGTTGGGGCGGCTGCGCTTCTGGTATTCTGCCTGTTATATACCCCTTGTGTAGCGGCGATTGCTTCTGTCAAACGGGAACTGGGAACGAAATGGGCGGTTGCCATGGTAGTGGGGCAGTGCCTGATTGCCTGGATTGCAGCATTTGCAGTTTACCACATTGGGATAATTTTCTAAAATGTTAAGATCTATACAAAAATTGCAAGCAAACCTTCAGATTTTTTTAATATATAGACAAAGAAAATATGCTACACTATGCTTGTAAATAAAAACAAGTCTAAGAGATTCGAGGTGAATGCATATGATGAATCAGATTAAAAAAAGATGTTATCATTTACTCTATACCATAGGCAGCTATCGTTTAACCGAGTGGAATTTGGAGAGACAGCTGAAACGTGAGGTTCAGCGTATGCTTCAAGAAGGAGTTACTGCAGTTTAGAGACACAATATAAAAGCATAATATAAAAACAGGATACCAAAGACGTTGCTTTCCAAAACGGAACCAGCAGCGTCTTTTTTACCTGATTTCTCAGTTGTAGGAAATAGAAAAATCGAATATAATAGAAGCCAGCAGACAGATTGTGAAAAGGAGCAGCCATGTTAGAAAAAGAAGATTGTATGAGGATTCCGGTCAGACAGGTAATAGAAGAACTGGATCAGATATTGGCAAAAAACCAGACCGAAGAGGCAGAAAAGCATCTGGAATACTGGCTTTCAAAGGCCAGAAAAGGAAATGACCGTTCCGGTGAATTGACGGTACTAAATGAAATGATGGGACTTTACCGGAGTATGGGAAAAGAGTCAGAAGGACTCCAGGCAGCAGAAGAAGGACTGGAGCTGTTAGACCAGATGGACTTAAAAGAAGGCGTTACAGCCGGAACTACCTGGATCAATGCAGCCACCACCTGGAAGGCGTTTGGACAGGCAGAAAAGGCGCTTCCTCTTTATGAAAAAGCCTGGCGGGCTTACAGCGGTACGCTGGATCCTGCGGACTACCGGTTTGCCGGACTTTCGAACAATATGGCGTTGTCTTATGCAGACTTAGGAGAGTATGCCCAGGCTGGAACATACTATGAAAAAGCAATAGGGATTATGAAAAAGCTGCCCCAGGGTTCTATGGAACTGGCAGTTACTTATGTAAATCTGGCCTGTATGTACGATGCGTGGGGGCACCGATCGGACTTAGAAGGAGAACAGGCAGCTCCACCAGATTGGGATGGCCGGATTTGGGACTGCCTGGATAAGGCGATGGAATACTTAGACGACCCAGACGCAGAGCGGGATGGTTATTATGCATTTACCTGCAGCAAATGTGCCGGAACCTTTGGATATTTTGGCCAGTTCCGCAGGAAAAAGGAACTGGAGAGCAGGGCAGAGGAGATTTACAGCAGATGATAAAAGGGCTGGAACTATCGAAACAGTATTATGAGACTTATGGAAAACCAATGATTGCAGGACAGTTTCCGGAATATGAAAGCCGGATTGCAGTGGGACTGGTGGGACAAGGTTCCGAATGTTTTGGATACGACGATGAAAGTTCCAGGGATCATGATTTTGAAGCCGGTTTTTGTATGTGGCTGACAAAAGAAGACGAGGAAGCCATTGGCTTTTTACTGTCCAGGGCCTATCGAAAGCTTCCAGAGGAATTTATGGGAGTAAAAAAACAGGCTCAGAGCTTCTTTGGAGGAAACCGGAGAGGTGTGTTAGAAACCGGAGAATTTTACAGCCGGTTCACTGGAAGCAAAGGAGCGCCAGAAGCCTGGCAGCAGTGGATGGAAATCCCAGAATCTTCTCTGGCAGAAGCAGTAAACGGACAGGTATTCCGAGACGATCTGGGAGAATTTACCAGAATCCGCAACGAACTGAAAAAGGGATTCCCAGAAGATGTACGTTTGAAAAAACTGGCATCCAGACTGGCAATGGCGGCGCAGTCCGGCCAATATAATTACAGCAGGTGTTTAAAACGGGGAGAATCAGGGGCGGCAGGTCTTGCACTGGCAGGATTTGTGAAATATGCCGCATCTGCCGTTTACTTATTGAACCATCAGTATACCCCATATTATAAATGGATGCTTCGCGGACTAAAAGAAGTAGAAAAATTAAGTGATCTGGCAGAACCATTAAATCGTCTGGCTTCAGGAGAAGACCGGTCTGTGGAGAAAATCGAATGGATCTGTCAGAAATTGATTGAAGAATTAAAAAGGCAGGGGTTGAGCGCTGGAGACTGGGATTATCTGGAACCCCATGCTTTTGAGGTTATGGAGCGGATTCAAAACGGGGAAATTAGGAATCTGCATCTAATGGAAGGGTAGCATCTGTGTACAGGCGTGCTGCCTCTGTACACAGATACTAAAAATTGTTTAAAATACAATAGGAAAAGAAAGGATGGGACAGCTATGGAACACTACTATCAGCCGGAAATCGAATGTGCCTCAAGAGACCAAATCAGGGAATGGCAGAGCGAACGTCTGGTAAAAACAGTAAAGCAGGTTTACGAAACAGTAGAGTATTATAGGAAGAAGATGGACGAAAAAGGGGTTCGCCCAGAAGATATCCAATCGGTAGACGATTTGCATAAACTTCCGTTTATTACGAAGGAAGACCTGCGGGAAGCCTATCCATATGGGCTGCTGGCAAGGCCGTTATCAGACTGTGTGCGGATTCAGTCTACCAGCGGAACGACTGGAAGGCGTGTGGTAGCGTTTTATACCCAGCACGACCTGGATCTTTGGGAAGACTGCTGCGCCAGGGCCATTGCTGCCGCAGGAGGTACCAGAGAAGATGTCGTCCACGTATCTTATGGATATGGCCTGTTTACCGGAGGCGCAGGACTTCATGGCGGTTCTCATAAGATTGGATCCATGACTCTTCCGATGTCTTCCGGCAATACGGATCGTCAGATTCAGTTTATGTGCGATTTAGGTTCGACGATTTTGTGCTGTACTCCGTCTTATGCAGCCTATCTGGCAGAAAGTATCTGCGAGAGAGGGCTTCGCGATAAAATTAAATTAAAAGCCGGTATTTTTGGTGCGGAAGCATGGACCGAAGAAATGCGCAGGGATATTGAAACCAAGCTGGGAATCAAGGCGTATGACATCTATGGTCTGACAGAAATTTCCGGCCCAGGAGTTGCTTTTGAATGTAGCGCTCAGAATGGAATGCACGTCAATGAAGATCATTTTATACCGGAGGTCATTAATCCTAAGACTGGAGAAGTGCTTCCGGACGGAGAAAAAGGAGAGTTAGTCTTTACCTGTATTACTAAGGAAGCCTTCCCGTTGCTCCGCTACCGCACCAGAGATATCTGTATTTTAAGCCATGAAAGGTGTTCCTGCGGAAGAACCCATGTCAAGATGACCAAACCGCTTGGACGCAGCGATGATATGCTGATTGTAAAGGGCGTTAACGTATTCCCATCCCAGATCGAGACCGTACTGATTAACCAGGGCTATCCGGCTAATTACCAGATTCTGGTCGATCGGGTTGACAACAGCGATACCATTGAAGTTCAGGTAGAGATGACTCCGGAGATGTTCTCCGATAATGTAGGCGTGGTAGCGGCAAGAGAAAAGGAACTGGTTAATGCATTAAAGGCCATGCTTGGCATTGCGGTCAAAGTAAGCCTGGTAAACCCAAAGACTATTGCAAGAAGCGAAGGAAAAGCGGTCCGCGTTATTGATAAGAGAAACTTATATAAAAATTAAATAAGGAGGGGAACCTATGACAGTAAAGCAGATCTCTGTGTTTGTAGAAAACAAACCTGGAAAATTGGCAGAGCTTACCGATTATCTGAACCAGCAGGACATTGATATGAGAACGCTGTCGATTGCAGAAGCTCAGGACTTTGGAATTGTCCGCATGATTGTCGACGATGCCTACAAGACGTCCCAGGTGCTGAAAAACGCTGGATATGTAGTGTCGATTACTCCGGTTCTGGCGGTGGAGATGAGCGATGAGCCAGGAAGTTTATACAAAATATTAAAAATTTTAGGAGACGGAGGCGTGAATCTGGATTACACCTATGCTTTTTTAAGTCAGAAAGCATCCACAGCCTATATGATTCTACGGGTGGAGGATAATGAAAAAGCCATTGAAGTATTAGGAAAAAGCGGAATCCGGCCAGTATGCCAGGATACCATAGCAGACTTGTAAGAGAACCTAAAAAGACTGTCCGGTCAGAAATGCAGCATCAGGCGGCAAATCTGATAGGGGACAGTCTTTTTGATTAGCAGAATTTATGCGGTACGTCTTTTTGCAAGCAGGCGGAATACGAAGAGGACTGCAATCAGCAGCACGGCTCCGAATGGAAGGGAAATCCAGGCGCTCTGGGTAAATCCTGCTACAATATAAGTCAGGAAGGAAACGGCGGCTACGGTCAGCGCATAAGGCAGCTGGGTCGATACGTGGTTGACGTGTTCGCACTGGGCTCCGGCAGAAGCCATGATGGTGGTATCAGAAATCGGAGAACAGTGATCGCCGCATACGGCTCCGGCCATGCAGGCGGAAATGGAGATTACCATTAAAGTAGGATTGCTACTGGAAAATACGCTTACCACAATCGGAATCAGGATTCCAAAGGTGCCCCAGGAAGTACCGGTGGCAAATGCCAGCCCGCAGCCAACCAGGAAAATAAAGGCAGGAAGCAGGTTTAACAGGCCTTTTGCACAGCCGCCCATAATCGAAGCGACATATTCCGCAGCGCCTAAACTGTCTGTCATCGCTTTTAAGGTCCATGCGCAGGTAAGAATCAGGATAGCAGGAACCATGGATTTAAAGCCGTCCGGAATACAGGACATACATTCTTCAAAACGCATGACCCGACGAAGGGTGTAGAAAAGAATGGTAAATACCAGTCCAAAGAAACTTCCCATAGCAAGGCCTCTGGAAGCGTCGCTGTTAGAAAAAGCGGTCACAAAGTCGGCGCCATCGAAAAAGTCTCCGGTGTAAAGCATACCGATGACACAGCAGACAATGAGGCAGATGATTGGAAGAATCAGATCAATTACGGTTCCGCGACCAATGCTGCTGACACCTTCTACATTGGCGTACGGACGGCCTGGAGTCGTAAATAAGTCGCCTTTTTCGGCAGCATTTTTCTCATGTTTTGCCATAGGACCATAGTCAATGCTGCTTACGGCCAGGATGATAATCATCAGAATGGTAAGCAGGGCATAGAAGTTGTACGGGATGGCCTGGATAAACAGGGAAAAGCCGTCTTCTCCTTCTACAAATCCGGTAACGGCTGCAGCCCAGGAAGAAATGGGGGCAATAATGCAGACCGGCGCTGCTGTCGAGTCGATAATATAAGCCAGTTTTGCCCTGGAAATCTTGTGCTTATCCGTAACTGGCCGCATGACGCTTCCTACGGTCAGACAGTTAAAGTAATCGTCAATAAAAATCAATACGCCCAGAGCAATGGTGGCTAACTGGGCTCCGGCTCTAGACTTGATTTTGCTGCTTGCCCAGCGGCCAAAGGCAGCGGAACCTCCGGCACGGTTCATCAGGGATACGATGACGCCTAAAATAACCAGGAAAATCAGGATTCCTACATTATAAGAGTCGGACAGTACGCTTAAAAAGCCGTTGTCAAATACATGGGAAATCGTTCCTTCAAAAGAAAAGTTGGAATAGAACAGTCCGCCGACTACAATGCCGACAAACAGGGAGCTGTACACTTCCTTGGTAATCAGAGCCAGCGCAATGGCTACGACCGGAGGAACCAGCGCCCAGAAAGTGGCATACATGGCAGGCTGGTCAGAAATTCCTGTTTCGGCAGCCAGCGCTGTCATCGGAAACAGGGCAAAGAGCGCAGCCAGGGCTGCAAAAAAGAATAAAATACGGTGTTTGTTTTTCATAAAAATCTCCCTTCATTTGGTAAAATGGCTGCAGTTTCCGGTAAAATAAAAAACAGCCAGGATCCGGTTCCAAATAAGGGCGCGGTTCATGGCGGAATAATATCAAGTCATCACATTATGAAAGAAGTTCCGGCATGGTAGCGCTCCACTTTATTCGTGACAGTCCGGCACATATTTTATGCCGGCCCAGGACTTATTCCTTAAAGGGCAGGAAAGAAATCCTTCGGCGGCGTTCCCTTTCCCACATCCGGCGCCCTGCCTGAATGATGTGGTACTCTTGAAAACCGCTCCTCTACCAGTTCAATTATCTTTTCTATCATAGAAGAAGGAGTGTGTCAAGTGCTTTTTTGCAGTTTTTGTCGGAATGAAAGGAACCGTTGAATATTTAAGTGGAAAATTTCAACCGGACATGGTATGATAGCATCACAATGTGCAAAATAGGAGACGACAGATCAAATGGAGAAAATAAAAAGCGGACTGCGGGCAGTCTGGAAAACCGTATATCCTTTGATGGCATATTATATGTCTGTTTTTTCAGTAGGGGAAATATTCGCTTCCGCAGGAATCGAACCGCCCAGTTCCGTACTGGTAATTCTATTAGGAGCGATTCTGACAGCGGGGATTTTGTGGTTTCCTTATAAACGGGATTGGATTTTGCGCAGCGGGCAGATCCGGACGTTCCGGCCCCAGATTCCCAAGGACTGGCATCATCTGATAATTTTGGGGATTTCTGCCAGTATCGGATCCAATCTTCTGCTGAGTTTTACTCCGCTTGCCCAGTGGTTTCCGGCAGTAGAAGAGTCTATGAAACAGATTGACAGCGCAGGATTCTGGCTTCAGCTGATTGGCGTATGTCTGATGATTCCGGTAACGGAAGAGCTGGTGTTCAGAGGAATCGGATACTGGGGACTTAGAGATGAAATGGGGCCAGTTCCGGCAGGCCTGTTTTCGGCTTTGTTTTTTGGACTTTTTCATGGAAATCTGGTTCAGGGAATTTACGCGGGAGCGCTGGGCCTGGTTCTTGCGTGGGTAATGGAGCGATATCAGACATTAACGTCTGTATGGCTGGTACACGCAGCTATGAATATTGGTTCTGTTTATGTACTGAACGGAGTGCTGATGCCAATGGCTGGGCGCAGCCGGATTCTTCAGATTGTGATTGCGGTAATTTCTCTTGGAGTTATGACAGCAGAAATCTATCGATTAAAGGAGGTAAGAGCGTGAAATTATTATCAATAGCAATTCCCTGCTACAATTCAGCAGCATATATGAGGCATTGTATCGAAACCTTACTGACTGGCGGGGAAGAAGTAGAGATTTTGATTGTAGACGATGGTTCTACAAAAGACAATACGGCAGAGATTGCAGATGAGTATGCAGAAAAATATCCAACCATCTGCAGGGCGATTCACCAGGAAAACGGCGGACATGGAGAAGCGGTAAATGCAGGGCTCCGGAATGCGACAGGGATTTATTATAAGGTTGTAGACAGCGACGACTGGGTTAATGAAGAAGCTTATGTGCAGATTCTGGAAACTCTGCGCCGGTTTGTATACGGAGAAGAGACCCTGGATATGCTGATCAGCAATTTTGTCTATGAAAAACAAGGCGTTAAGCATAAAAAGGTAATGAATTACCGGACTGCCATTCCGAAAGATAAATTAATCGGATGGGATGAGGTAAAAGGATTTATGATGGGCCAGTACATTCTGATGCATTCGGTAATTTACCGTACAGAACTGCTGCGTCAGTGTGGATTAGAGCTGCCAAAGCATACGTTCTATGTGGATAACATTTTTGTATACCAGCCCCTTCCTCATGTAAAGACGTTATATTATCTGGATGTCAATTTTTATCGTTATTTTATAGGAAGAGAAGATCAGTCAGTCAACGAACAGGTCATGATTGGCCGGATTGACCAGCAGATCCGAGTAACGAAACTGATGCTGGGATACTATGATGTAACCAAAATAAGCTGCCGGAAACTGCGTCATTATATGATCAATTACCTGGAAATTATGATGACAGTTTCCTCCATTCTGGCTATTAAATCAGATTCAGAGGAAAACTTAAAAAAGAAAAAAGAACTGTGGCAGTATTTAAAACAGCAGAATATAAAGCTGTATCTCCGACTGCGCTGGGGATTTCTGGGACAGGGCGTTAACTTGCCTGGAAAGAGCGGAAGAAAAGTATCCGTAGCCGGATATAAGATTACCCAGAAATTCTATGGATTCAATTAAATCCGATGAAAAAAACGAATCAAAAAGAAGCTGCTCTCCGAACGTACGGAGAACAGCTTCTTTTAAAATCAGCCAAGGATTTTCTGGGAGGATTTTCTGCGCTCTACGCCATATCCATAGCCGTAGATGACATAATACAAAGCATAAGCCAGAATGCAGCCGCCTAACACATCGATAATAGAATGCTGCTTTAAAAATACGGTAGCCATACAGATAAGCACCATCAGAATAAAGGAAGAAATCTGGATGACAGGGTATTTTTTCAGTTTTTCACTGCGGGCAATTGCCACATGGGTACAAATGGAATTGTACACATGGATGCTGGGAAATACATTAGTAGGAGTATCAGTCGCATAAAGGCTGCAGACCATTCTGGTAAAGATGTTCTCCTCAGGATCAAGCAGCGGTCTGAAGTCAGTGCCGTTATGGTAAAACGTACAGACGATCAAGCTGATTGTCATGCCGCTGAACAGATAAATACATAGTTTATAATATTCTTCTTTATCAGTAAAAAATAAAAATGCTACGGTTGCCGCTACATAGAGAAACCACAGCAAGTATGGAACAATGAAGATTTCTTCAAACGGAATAAAATCGTCAAAACGCACGTGCATGATGTGATAGCCGGATGTGACGGTGCGTTCCAGGTAGCAAAACCAGGTTAAATACACCAGACCATAAGATAAAATCCATGCGTGTTTATACTTACGGAGAAATTCTTTCATACCATCCTCCTTACTTAGAAAAATACCATTCGCTTTAAAATTGTAGCTGGATTATATCATAATTATATGCACCCAACAATAGTGTTAATAAAATGTTAATAAAAATTGGCAATATTTCATTTTCTCGTAATAAAAACGTTGGAAATTGAGCACTATTTCTATGAAAATAATGATGGCAGCCGGTTCTGTTTTCGTGTAAGATGAATAGTAAGCGACAGAGCTGGCAGACGTTGAAAAGACGGAATAACGATAAGAGGGAGAAACAGATATGAGCAGTTCAGATGCGGTCATACTGGGAAAACAGATTTCCCAGTGGAAACAGGAGTTTCCAATTATTCAGGAGATTCAGGAGCTGAAAGAAACGGGATGGATCAATGATGGAAAAATCCCCTGTGAAAAGGCAAAAACAGGTTGTGAGCTGGGAATGCAGGACATTGCGGATGCAGAAGAGCGTCTAAAGCGGTTTGCGCCATATTTTGCAGAGGTATTTCCTGAGACGGCTGCAAACGGCGGAATGATTGAATCGCCGCTGCGTCAGATACCGAATATGAAAGCGGTTCTGGAAGAACAGGAAAAATTAAATCTTTCGGGAGAACTGTGGATAAAACTGGACAGCCATCTTCCGATTTCCGGATCGATTAAGGCCCGCGGCGGCATCTATGAGGTCTTGAAAACAGCAGAAGATATTGTGTTGGAACAGGGGGTTTTAACAAAAGAGGACGATTATCGGAAATTTGACTCAAAAGAAGTTAGAAAACTATTGTCTCGGTATTCCATAGGGGTAGGCTCTACAGGAAATCTTGGTCTGTCTATCGGCATTATGAGCGCCCGTTTAGGATTTCAGGTAACCGTTCATATGTCAGCGGATGCCCGCCAATGGAAAAAAGATATGCTTCGCAGCAAAGGAGTCACGGTAATGGAATACGAGTCAGATTACAGTGTGGCGGTAAAAGAGGGAAGAAAACTTGCCCAAAGCGATCCTTACTGCCATTTTGTAGATGATGAAAATTCAAAAACGCTGTTTCTGGGATATGCAGCAGCGGCTTTGCGGCTGAAACGGCAATTTGAGGAACAGAATCTGAACGTGGATCAAACACACCCGCTTTTTGTGTATCTTCCCTGCGGAGTGGGAGGAGGCCCTGGCGGTGTAGCCTTTGGACTGAAAATGGTGTTTGGAGATGCGGTTCACTGCTTTTTTGCAGAACCGACCCATTCCTGCTGTATGATGCTTGGGATGGCGACAGGCCTAAACAGCGAAATCAGCGTACAGGATATCGGGGTTGATAACCGTACCATAGCGGATGGACTGGCTGTAGGACGGGCTTCCGGATTTGTAGGAAAATTGATGAAACCGTTTATGAGCGGTTGCTATTCCCTGACAGATGAAAGGATGTACCGTATGCTTACCCAGCTGGCAGATAGTGAAAATATTTATTTAGAGCCAAGCGCCCTTGCAGGAATGTACGGACCGGTTCTGATGGAAAAACGGGCAGATTTTCGGGAATACATAAAAAAAGAAGGATTGGAGGATGTTTTAAAAGACAGTGTCCATCTGGTGTGGGCAACAGGCGGCAGTATGGTTCCGAAAGAAGAGATGGAACATTATTATGAGGCTGGAAAAGCAGAGTGCAGGATAGCGATTTGAGGTACTCAAAGGTGCTCAAATCTATTTCTCAATATCGAGTGGATTAGAAGAAAAATCTGTCAAGAATTTGTGATTACAAACGAAAGCTTTGTTCTTGACAGATTTTTTGCATAGCTGAGAATAGCTTATAATACTAAAACGAGGTTGATAGACGCTTGTGTCCATCAACCTCTTGACTACTACTTATTGAATTTTTTTATAGGTAATAATTTCCGTATAAACATTCCCCGTCCATTCCCCTGTTTCCGGATCAATCGGCTTATAGGTATTATACCACTTAAATGTTTCAGCATTTTCTACGATCCAATAAAAATCCGGTTCTGCTTCGCCACCAACGGGACGCCACTTGTCTCCATCTTTTTTGTATTCATACCTCTCTGCTATTTCTTCATTAAAATATTCTGCATATTTCGGATCTTCCTCAAAATACATTGTAAAGGAATCGTCAGTGCTATGACCAATCCTAATATACGAGGCAAAGTTAGCTGCCCGCAATCCATAAGGAGAACGATCCTTTAACAATATATTGTCATAAGACTCCGTTGTTCCATCAAAAACACTGCCATATGAAATCACAATCTGAGTATTTTCGTCAAATATATCCGTTGTATAATATTGATAATACCCATCCGATAAAATCGTGCTGTTATTACTTCCTAACGCAGACTCCAAGCCATTAGAAGCTACTGCTTTTGTCTGTATATTGCTATTTTCTACCCATGCCCCGTCTGCATTTACGGTGTACCCATCCGGCGTAGTAGTATTAGTCAACAGCCATCCATCATTATCAAAATAATAGCATTCTGCTGTTCCGTCTCCATTTCCATCAATCCACTGCCAGCCATTGTTAGCATAAGAGCCATTGCCATTGTCATACCACCATTTTCCTTGATTTTCTCCGGTTCCTGCCTGCCATGTTCCGGCAAATACAGTGGATGACATGAGCAGTGAGCAAATTGCAGTTGCGACAGGTACTAATTTCTTTCGTTTCATAAAAAATACCTCCATTCAGTAATTAGGAAATAACAATGATTTCCATTGATAAGCATAACACATTCTAATAATATACGCAACTGCGTACACGCAAAAGCGTATAAAAATGTATTCTTTCTTCAAATCACATTGAGAAGGAGCATTAAAATGAATGTAAAACAGGCTGTAGCAAGAAGAATTGAATTGCTTTGTAAGGAAAGGGGCATTGTATACAATGAATTGGCTAATCTATGTGGTGTTACTCCATCTACCATTTATTCTATTTTTGATGATAAAAGAAAAAATATTACGCTATCAACTGTTAAGAAAATATGTGACGGTTTTGAAATCAGCTTAGGAGAGTTTTTTTCGCATTCCCTTTTTGATACATTAGAACAGGAGATACGCTAGTGATATATATGAGATAACTTTTTACAAGTGATTTATGAAATATTTATAAAATCGACTGAAAAGATTGATTTTTATTAGAATACGAGTTGAAATATTTTTACTTTGATGTATCATACATCACTGCATTAAATGCCAATAAAAGCTGGATTTTGAAGATAAAGAAAAAATGCACCATGCAAGTCCAATTGTAAATAGATAGAAAGGCTATTTTTCGGCTTGCAAATAAATTTTTGATATCGACATAGTTCGGAAGAGTTTTGCAACGCATATTCTGTCTTTTTTATTAAAAAGTTGTTTCATGGTTTTTAACGCAGAGGTTGAAATAGCAGGAAAGGATGAATCATTGAGAATCAACAAAGTGACCGGAAATGAAAATGTTTATTATTTCGCCAACTTTACGCAGGAGGATGGGCGTATCATCGGGACTTTATCTGTTACAAAAGAGGTTTACAATATGCTGGAAAAAGGAAAACAGTACAAGCTTAAATTCAATGATAGAGTAGGTTCAAATCAGTAGGACATACGGATGAGCGTACAACATTTTCCAACTACTGTTACAATCGGATGGGGAAACAGGAGACAGCACAACTTTTTGAAAATGCGCTGGTTAATGAAAATGGAATTGCAGATTGCAGGATAGCAATTTGAGGTACTCAAAGGTACTCAAACCAAAAACAAAAAAGCCCTTGAAAATCAAGGGCTTTTAAGTAGCGGAAGGGAGATTCGAACTCTCGACACCACGGGTATGAACCGTGTGCTCTGGCCAACTGAGCTATTCCGCCATGATGATGGGGCCTACAGGGCTCGAACCTGTGACCCTCTGCTTGTAAGGCAGATGCTCTCCCAGCTGAGCTAAGACCCCATATCGTATCGCTTACTTGCGACTGCTTGGTTAGTATAATCCATATTGTCCAAATTGTCAATACTTTTTCTACAATTTTTTTGAAGAAAATTTTTAAGGAGTTTTCCTGGTCTTTTTCCATGCTTGTTCGAGCAGCCGGAAGGTCTATAATTTATGAATCTTTTATTATCTTTCAGAGGGTTTTATGCTATAATAAAAAAGTATATAAAACTCCAGATTTACAATAACAGGAGGTTTTCCATGCATTATTTCATTGTGAACCCCCGATCGAAAGGCGGAAAGGGAGAACAGGTATGGGGGAAACTGGAAAAATTGCTGAATGCCTGGCAGATTGAATATGAATGTTACAAAACGGAAAAGCCTGGGGACGCCAGAACTTTTGCAAGGGAACTTACAGAAGGGATTAAGGAACCCAGAATTATTGTCGCAGTAGGAGGAGACGGAACGGTAAATGAGATCCTGGACGGATTATGCTTTTGCGGTCCCGTTACATTTGGCTATGTTCCGGCAGGTTCCGGAAATGATCTGGCCAGAAGTCTCCGGCTGCCCAAAAGCCCGAAGAAATGTTTAAAAAAGATTCTTTATCCAAAATACCATAAACAATTGGATTACGGGGTAGTTTCTTACGGAGACGATATTATCAGCCACAGACGGTTCTGCGTCAGCGCGGGGATTGGAATGGACGCAGCGGTCTGCCATAATGTGCTTTATGCAAAAAGTAAGAAGATTTTTAATAAAATCCATGTCGGCCGTCTGGCATATATTTTTATCGGACTCAAGCAACTGATTCTGGCAAAACCGTCAAAAGGTTATCTGGTGCTGGATGGAGTAAAAAAAGTAGAATTTAATCATATTTATTTTATATCTGCACATATTCATCCATATGAAGGAGGCGGATTTAAATTCGCTCCCAAGGCAGATCCTTCAGATGGTCTTCTGATCATCTGCGTAGCAAGCTTTAAAGAAAAAAAGAATCTGATTCCCGTGGTTCTGTCTGCATATCTGGGACAGAAAAATTTGAGAAAAGGTTTAAAAACCTATGAATGCAGGGAAGCAAGGATCCATGTGGATCGTCCTATAGCAGTTCATGCAGATGGAGAAAGCTGCCTTTGCCAGGATGATATACAGGTTCAGTGCATCGAGAAAAAATTACGGGTAATCGTGTAAAGAAAGAGGAAGAAACTATGAGAATCGGACAGGGATACGATGTGCATAAACTGGTAGAAGGCAGGGATTTGATTCTGGGCGGCGTGACCATTCCCTATGAAAAAGGACTTCTGGGACATTCTGATGCAGACGTTCTGGTTCATGCCATTATGGACGCCCTTTTAGGAGCAGCCGCATTAGGAGACATCGGACAGCATTTTCCAGATACGGATCCAAGGTACAAAGGAATTTCCAGCATTGAGCTGCTAAAGCACGTAGGCGCCTTGCTGGACGAAAATCACTATCTTATTGAAAATATTGACGCGACTATTATCTGCCAGAGACCTAAACTGGCGCCTTACCGTCCGCAGATGGCGGCCAATATTGCAGAAGCGTTGCATCTGAATATCAGACAGGTCAGCATTAAGGCAACGACAGAAGAAGGACTGGGATTTACCGGAAGCGGGGAAGGGATTTCTTCCCAGGCAATTACCTTATTGACGGAAGTGGCAAATTACTGCTATGATGATACCGTAGCAGGAACGGAAGCCGGATGCGGCGGGTGTCCTGGCTGCCATAATTAACAGATTCTGCATCCGTATGTAGGAACTATCAAGCGGGAGGATAGAAAACAGTATGAAAATTTTTAATACATTAACCAGACAAAAAGAAGAGTTTGTGCCGTTAGAGCCAGGCAAAGTAAAGATGTATGTCTGCGGCCCTACGGTTTACAATTTTATCCACATTGGAAATGCGCGGCCGATGATCGTATTTGATACGGTCCGCCGCTATTTTGAATATAAAGGATATGAAGTGAATTTTGTGTCCAATTTTACTGACGTGGATGACAAGATTATTAAAAAAGCCATTGAAGAGGGCGTGGATGCCCAGACCATTTCAGAGCGGTATATTAAAGAATGTAAAAAAGACATGGCGGATATGAATGTTAAGCCGGCTACCACCCATCCATTAGCAACCCAGGAAATCTGCGGAATGCTGGATATGATTCAGACCCTAATCGACAAGGGCCATGCCTACGCGGCTGCTGACGGTACTGTGTATTTCCGCACCAAGTCTTTTAAAGATTATGGAAAATTGTCCCATAAAAACCTGGAAGATCTCCAGTCCGGTTTCCGTGAGATAAAAGTAACCGGTGAAGAAGGAAAAGAAGACCCTGCGGATTTTGTTTTATGGAAGCCGAAAAAAGAAGGAGAACCTTTCTGGGAGTCTCCGTGGTGCGAGGGCCGTCCAGGCTGGCATATTGAATGCTCGGTAATGTCTAAAAAGTATTTAGGAGATCAGATTGATATTCATGCCGGCGGCGAAGATTTGATCTTCCCTCACCATGAAAACGAAATTGCCCAGAGTGAGGCTGCCAATGGAAAGCCATTTGCCACATATTGGATGCACAATGCATTTTTAAACATTGACAATAAAAAAATGTCCAAATCATTAGGAAATTTCTTTACTGTACGGGAAATCAGCGAAAAGTACGACCTGCAGGTTCTTCGGTTTTTCATGCTGAGCGCCCATTACAGAAGTCCGCTGAATTTCAGCGCAGATTTGATGGAAGCTTCTAAAAACGGCCTGGATCGTATCTTGACTTGTATGGAAAAACTGCGTGAATTAGAAGCAAAAGCAGAAGAAAAAGAGCTGGATGCAGCCGAACAGGAAGCTTTGGAGAGCATGAAAGCGCTGACCGTTAAGTATGAGACCGCTATGGAAGACGATTTTAATACAGCGGACGCTATCTCTGCATTGTTTGAAATGGTAAAATTAGCCAATACTAATGCAGACAGGGACAGCAGCAGGGGATTTTTATCTGCGCTTCGGACAGAGATTGACCGCCTCTGCGACGTTCTGGGCATTATTACAGAGAAAAAAGAAGAAGTATTAGACAGCCAGGTGGAAGAGATGATTGCCGCCCGTCAGCAGGCCAGAAAAGAGAAAAATTTTGCGCTGGCTGATGAAATCCGCGGAAAACTTTTGGAAATGGGCATTGTCTTAGAGGATACCAGAGAGGGCGTAAAATGGAAGAGAGCGTAAATTTTCTTGCATTTTATAAAGAACAGTTCGGACTAAAGCAGGCGGATGCAGGAATGTATTCGCCTCTGGTGCTTGCATATATCGGAGATGCGGTTTATGAGCTGATGATCCGGACCATGATCGTAAATCACGGAAATATGCAGGTCAACAAGCTTCACAAGAAAAGTTCCAGCCTGGTAAAGGCAGAAGCCCAGGCAAACCTGATTAAGATATTGAGACCCCATCTGACTGAAGAAGAAAATGCGGTATTTAAACGGGGACGGAACGCCAGGTCTGTAACGGTTGCGAAAAACGCTACGATGACAGATTACCGCATGGCTACCGGATTTGAAGCCCTGATGGGCTGGCTGTTTCTTTCCGAACGTTTCGAAAGAATGACAGAATTGACCGTTATAGGACTGAAAGAGATTGGAGAATTACCATGAGATATGAAGAATTGACCATAGAAGGCCGCAATGCGGTAATGGAAGCATTCCGTTCAGGAAAAACGATTGACAAGCTGTTTGTGCTGGACGGATGCCAGGACGGACCGGTACGTTCCATTACCAGAGAGGCAAGAAAACACGATACCATTGTGACCTATGTGACTAAGGAGCGTCTGGATCAGATGTCAGAAACAGGCAAACACCAGGGTGTGATTGCCTATGCGGCAGCTTACGAATACGCGCAGGTGGAAGATATGCTGAAACTGGCAGAGGAGAAGGGCGAGCCGCCGTTCTTGTTTTTGCTGGATGGAATTGAAGATCCCCATAATCTGGGAGCCATTATCCGGACGGCAAATCTGGCGGGAGCCCATGGCGTGATTATTCCAAAACGTCGGGCTGTAGGGCTTACGGCAACCGTTGCCAAAACTTCTGCAGGAGCGTTAAATTACACTCCGGTAGCAAAAGTGACCAATCTGGCAGCAACTATGGAAGAACTAAAGAAAAAAGGGCTGTGGTTTGTCTGCGCAGATATGGGTGGAGAAAGTATGTACCGCCTGAATTTAAAAGGTCCTATCGGACTGGTAATTGGCAATGAAGGCGAGGGAGTGGGAAAACTGGTCAAAGAGACCTGCGACATGGTTGCTTCCATTCCGATGAAAGGAGATATTGACTCTTTAAATGCTTCCGTAGCCGCAGGCGTCCTGGCTTACGAGATTGTACGTCAGAGACTGGATGCAAAATAACAGGAATGATGTGAAAGGAGATGCCTATGAAAGCTGATAAAAGAAAAGTTGTATTGGTAGGAACTGGAATGGTAGGAATGAGCTATGCATACTGCTTATTGAACCAGACCGTGTGCGATGAACTGGTTTTAATTGATGTGAATAAAAAGAAGGCAGAAGGCGAGGCTATGGATTTGAATCATGGCCTGGCCTTTGCTGGTTCTAATATGAAAATTTATGCAGGAGAGTATGGAGACTGCCAGGATGCGGACATTGTTGTGATCTGTGCCGGAGTGGCTCAGAAACCAGGGGAAACCCGTCTGGATCTTCTGAAACGCAATGCAGAGGTATTTCGATCCATTATCGATCCGGTAACGGAGTCCGGATTTAATGGGATTTTTTTAGTAGCGACCAATCCGGTGGATATTATGACCAGAATTACCTGCGAACTGTCTGGTTTTAATCCAAGAAGAGTACTGGGAACGGGAACGGCGCTGGATACTGCCAGATTAAGATATTTGCTTGGGGAATACCTGGAGGCAGATCCAAGAAATATTCATGCATACGTAATTGGCGAGCATGGCGACAGTGAATTTGTACCCTGGAGCCAGGCAATGCTGGCAACGAAGCCTATTCTGACCCTGTGCGGCGAAGAAAAACGGACCGATTCCGAAGATTCCTACTGCCAGCATCTGGAAGAGATTGAAAAAGAAGTGCGGGAAGCCGCTTACCGGATTATTGAAGCGAAGAAGGCAACTTATTATGGAATTGGTATGGCAATGACTCGGATTACCAAAGCGATTTTGGGAGACGAGCACAGCGTTCTTACCGTTTCTGCAATGCTTCGCGGAGAGTACGGACAGAAAGATGTATTTATTGGCGTTCCATGCATCATTAATCAAAATGGTATTCAGAAAGTACTGACTCTGTCCCTGACAGACGAAGAAAAGGAGAAGCTGGCTCAGTCCTGCAATACCCTGCGGGAAAGCTATGAAGGCATTTTCTAAAGCTTTTAAAGAGTTTCTTTTTCTAAGTCATCTTTGATAGTAATGGATTGAAGCCGGAAAGAAGACCAGGTGTTTCCGATGAGATACGTGGTGTAATTCATTCCGGCTTCTATTTCTACCGGAATTTCAGAAAGAACGTTATCTGGTTTGGGAGAACCGGCGAGAAAACTTTGAAGAATAATGGGAAGATCCCGTACCGGAGAACATCCAGAAGGAGCTGCAGTAAAAAAGAGATAAGATCCTGCTGAAACTGGTTTATAGGGCGCAGACTGTCCAAATGAAATGGAGCAGAAGACGCGTTCGCCAGATGGAGTCCGGATGTCATAGGAAGAACCGGAAAAGGTCATATTTGCTATCCGGTAGCAGCCGCACCGAGCAGGACAATGAAAACAGCCTGCATTAGAAACGGGAATAATGGTAATGGAACCAGAAGGAGAATCAGCTATGGAAAACGTGATTTTTTGTCCGGCAGGAAAAGGAAAAACTCCCTGGAAGAGGACTGGCCTCAAACCAGCGCGGCTCCTTACTGCGATTTTATGAAAACCATCTGCCATGGGGATGTACTGGGAAACGGTTCCAAACGAACTGTTTTGCAGATGTTCCATTCCATCGATTAATACGTCAATGGGAAAAGGAGCGGTAGAGGCATTGAGAAACCGGATATGGACGGCCTGAAGGACAGGAGGGATCAAAGCGGATGGTTCAGTCATGGAAACCTCCAAAGTTCTTTTTATTTATGGTATGCGGGAAATGGAAAAAAGTTCCCTGAAAAGTAGATGGGAACAGCCATAAAAAAGTGTCTCAAAAGGTCTTTAAAAAAATAATAAAAATTTTTCGAATTTTGTTGACAAATGAGAAAATACGTGTTATTATAACTGAGGCTTGAGGGTGCTAAGCACTGAGAGCTGAAAATAAAAGATGCTGCTGTGGCTCAGTCGGTAGAGCGTCGCATTGGTAGTGCGGAGGTCACGGGTCCGATTCCCGTCAGCAGCTTGATTAGAAAACCCTTGTAAATCAAGGGTTTTTTGCTTTCTATACATAAAATTAAGCCGTCCGAAAAGGGCGGCTTTATATGTTTCGGGGACTATTCGGGGACTACTTTAGAAAAACTATGCCTTTTTGATGAGAGCACTAGCCAGTGCATCAGAGGCTTTTCGGTCAAGTTCTGTCAGAGCGTGGCTGTAAATATTTAGGGTTGTACTGGTGTTAGCGTGTCCCAATCTGCCGGAAACTGTACGGACATCTACACCGGAACCAATCAGCAAGGTTGCGGCAGTATGCCGTAGCCCATGCAGAGGGATTAAAGGAAGTTCTGGAGTATCTGGGGAGCGATTAGCATTGTAATTGTTGATAATCCGGTGGAAAGCCTGATACGGCGTTTCTAACCCCATTTGCTTACCGTTCCACTGAATGAAAATATGATTTTCCCCCTGCCACTGTGTCCCGATTAGTAAATGCTGCCTGGCCTGTTCTGCTTTCCATTTTTTAGCCAGTTCCATGACTACAGCCGGAACTACGATAGTACGGGCTGACTTTTTTGTTTTTGTGCTCTTGGTAATAATCTGGCCTTTTACTCTACAGGTACTCTTTGTGATTGATATGGAGGATTCCTGAAAGTTTAGGTCAGCCCATGTTAAGGCAATTAATTCGCCCCGTCTGCATCCGGTAAACATTGCCATGTAGAAGAACAGCTTTAGCTGTGCTTGTATGGTTCTGGCAGCCTGATAGCTTTCTATTTCGTATAAATTGCCGCTGCTGTCCGTTCGCTTTCGTGTGCCGTACTGATAGTACAGCGGTTCATCCAGAGCAGAGAGGAAAGCCTCTGCCTGTTCCTGGGTAAAGAACTGAAGCTTTTCTTCTGTGGAATCGTTCTTTTTTACCTGAACCCTGTCCATGGGGTTACTCTCTATCAGATTCCAGCGTACTGCCTGGGAAAGCATAGCAGAAAGAACAGCAGCCCTTCTTTTAACTGTTCCCTGTGACAGCGTGTCAGTCTTTCCGGAAGACTTCGGAGTATGAAGCATAGTGTTGATGTAATGCTGCAGAAACAGCGGATTCAGGCTTTCAAGGGTCATATAACCAAATTCTGCATTAAATAGTTTAATTGCTGCTTTAGTGCTTTCAAGGGTTCGTGGCGCCTGGTTGATTTCGGCATATTCTGCCAGATATTTTTTGCTATAGGCCTCAAATGTTAAAGAGTGGCCGTCGGTATAATGTCCGGTCAATACTTTCTTTTCAAAGTCAGCAGCAAAAGCAGCCACTTCTTTTTCTACAGCCTTGTCGCTTTTTCGGTTTCCCTTGCTGGTAAACAGTTCCGGCTTGAAGGTAGTCTTTTTTCTGATTTTCTTTCCTGAGCTGTCATAACCACAGCTAACCGTAATCTGATAGGCGTTTTCGCCTGTCTGTTTAATAGATGCCATTTTATTTCCTCCTTTGGCCGAGCTGGGGCGCATGGATGAAAGGGAAAGGTTTGGATGTCATTATTATGGACATCCGGATTTTAAAGCCAGGGCATTTGACAAATATTTACGATTGACCTATAATATACTTAACAAGGAACCGGTACGATAGAACACACCTATCCGTTTCCGGTGTTATAAGGGTTTAGAAAATAGCGCCTTACTTTACCAGAGCAGGGGCGCTATTTTCTATGTGTCAGATTCAGAATTGCTACAATTAACATGGCAACGCCTAAGATAATTTGAAATTCTTCGTATGTACTCATAGAAACCCACCTCCTTCCAACAAGGATGGAAACAGATGGCATGGACGCCCTACCGGCTCCCTGGTAAGTATATTATATTGTCAAGGTTTCCACACGAGCGTGGAAGTTGGTTAAACCGACATCCAGAATTGCTGCCGGCTTAATTTTGAAAGCTTCGCTAAAAATTTAGCTTAAGCCCATTTGGGCCTCTGCCCCTCAGAGTAATCAAACTCAAAAAATGAGTTGGTTGGTTTTCTGGTAGGTGTCATATTTTACGACAGGGCTATAACGTTTCGTTAGGTCAGGTTTTGTCAGGTTTCCCAACTTGGAGGGAAAAGCCAGTTTTGTTCTGTCGAATTGCGGCAGAGGAAGAGCTGCCCTCAAAACTGAGGTTAGAGCCATTTGGCTGTTAGTTCTTAGGCAGAGGAAGAGAGGTGCTAAAATTTTAGCGGGTGTCATTCGGTTGCTGGCTCTTTTAACCAGGTTAAAAGTCACTTTATTTGACTTTAGAATGTTCCAGAGTAGCGGAGCTGAAAAGTCAACCGTCCAGATGGTACTAAAATTTTAGTAATGTATAATATCGTACGTTTTTCGTACGTACATACTATGCAGGCGTAGAAATTTCTACGGCATTTTGTCCCGACGAAATTCGTTGAAACAAGGTGTGCATACTATGCACTTCTAAAATTTTAGAAAACGCTGTTATTCGTTTGATGTTACCAGTAAATTAAATATACCGAGGTGGATCTGGGTCATATTCTGGATCGCCTTTTCTGTATCCGTCTATTTTAGAAAGTTCTTTGATGCGCTTTATAGCCTCATTTTGTCCTGTGCTATTTAATTTAGAAAAAGATTCCAATAAATGGGGCGCTTCTTCTTTTCCATGGCTACTTAATTCGTTGAATGTTTCTATCAGCTCATTGCGCTTTTTTTCTTCATAACTATCAGGCATTTTAGAGGAAAAGGTAATTTGAATCTTTTTCCCCAATTTAGCGAAATCTTCTTGAAAATCTTTAGCACTGTAGTATTTCCATATGTCATCTCCAAGCTCTGATATAGACATATCCATAGCGATACAAATTTTTCTGAGGGTGTCAATCTTGGGCTTTCTTCGGTCATTTTCATATTGTGCAATCATTTGTGAGGAAACATCTAATAATTCTCCAAGCTCTTGTTGAGTCAAATTTTTCTCTTTTCTTTTATTTCGTATCATTTCCCCTATAGTCAATCATTTCACGCTCCTTTTCATAACATCCATAACTAATATAACATATTATCAAAATAAAAGAAAGCAAAAAGATTACAAAAATACTTGACGAAAGCAAAAAGATTTTATAAAATCATAAATGAAAGCAAAAAGATTTCATTGGAGGTGAGAAAATGAAAGTAAACAGAAATAGGCTAGAGCTTGCAATGGCTAGGGCTTGTTTAAATCCGGCTAACTTAGCTATTAAAGCAGGGGTTCCACGCCCTACGCTTAACAATGCCATTGTTGGCCGTAGCGTTCGCCCTGATACTATCGGGAAGATTGCTAAGGCCCTAGGCTGTGATGTAACTGAAATTTTAGAAACAGATTAATGCGTTTCGAGCTGGGGCGCATGGATGAATCGGGAAGTTTGTGCGACGTCGCACAGAAAGAGAGGTGCAAATAATATGACATTTCCAACAATGTTGACATTAAACCAAGCAGCAGAGGCTACAGGGTTAAGCTATGACCATCTTAGAAAACTCTGCTTGCAAAGAAAGATTGTATTTATAAGGGCCGGCAGTAAGTATCTTGTAAATGCTGAAAAGCTTGTGGAGTACCTGGAGACGGGGGAGGCGGCCGGATGTGGCAAGTCGTGAAGAACTGCTGCAGAGCATTCGGCCAGGCGTGAAGCTTACGCAGGATTTCTTTAAACAGATATACGGCTACGAGCTTACATGGCCAGGATTTGCAGAAACAGCTTTGCAGCGCCTTGAGGTTTTGGGATGCGGCAAGGCAAGAACGTACTACATTGACACTGTGCTAGAGTATGAACGGAAACAAGCTGAATCTGTTCGCCCTATTGCGGAGTGGTACGCTAAGAAATTAAGAGAAGAATGGGAACAGAAAGAAAAGAAAGGAAGTGAGGAGAGACGAGCGAAGAAATTGGACAGCATGAGCGTGGAAGAACTTCTGATATTGTTGCAGCGCTCGGTAGAAAGGGCGTAGAGGTTACTTTTTCAAATTCTGTGGGTTTTGAGGGTTTTGAGGATTTTGAGAAGCCAGGCGCAGAAAAACTTTTACCTTTTCCGATAGAAGCATTACCACCAATCTTACAGGAGTATACACACGCTATATCTGAAAGCTTACAGGTGTCAGAAGATATGGTAGCCGTGTCAATTCTAGGTGTTGTATCCCTCTGCATAGCTGGAAAATTCTACATACAACCTAAAACCGATTGGGTAGAACCTCTTAATTTGTATGTTTTGATTACAGCCAGGCCATCAGAGAGAAAAACTCCAGTATTAAAAGAGGTATCTGCGTCTGTCTATGAATATGTAAAGGAAGAAAATGAAAGAAGAAAACCCTTGTACAATAAATACCAGACACAAAAGAAAATACTAGAAAGCAAGATTAATAATCTTACTGTAAAGGCAGCTAAAGCATCTAAAAATGAAAAAAATAGTGTATCTATGTTTGATATTTTTGAAGCACAACAGGAGCTTGCAGATCTAGAAGAAATAACTATGTTGAAATTATTGGTGGATGATATCACACCCGAGGCAATGGTAAAAGTTATGAAAGAAAATAATGAGAGAGTAGCCATTGTGTCTGCTGAAGGTGGTGTTTTTGGGATGTTAGCTGGAAGGTATAGTACCCAACCAAACATTGATATTTTTCTAAAAGGTTATTCTGGGGAACCGTATTGCTCTGATAGAATAGGCAGAATAGGAGAGACTTTAGATCATCCGGTATTAACACTTTTGTTGATGGTTCAACCCAAGGTACTACAGGACGCTTTAAAAAATCCAGAATTTAGAGAGAGGGGCTTTATGGCAAGGTTTTTGTATTCTTTGCCACATTCAAAAGTAGGTAACAGGGTGTATGATTCTAAACCTATACCTAATGAAGTCAAGACATCTTATAATCAACTAATAAAAGAGTTACTTGCTATTGATAGTATGAATGGCTGGGAACCAGACAATTCTATACTCTATCTTAATGAAGAAGCGTACCAGCTTAGTAAAGATTTCTTTGAAGAGATAGAAAGAAAAATAACAGAAGACTATGAGGAGATAGAAGACTGGGTAGGAAAGTTATTGGGTCAGGTTATGAGAATAGCGGGTATTCTTCATGTTAGTAAGTACCGTTTAGGAGCTGCTACAGTATTATTAGATGGTCAAACCATGAAAGATGCAATACAAATAGGGCGGTATTTTCTCGCTCATGCAATGGCAGCATTTGCAAGTGCGGATATTACGGAAACCCAGAGCGAAAAAGATGCTAAGTATTTGATGAAAAAAATTATAGAACTACAAGACCAAAATCCTCAAAATCCTCAAAACCTTAAATTGAGAGATTTGTATCAGTCCTGTAAGGGTCATTTTAAGACAAAAGAGGATATGCAGCCAGGACTTGACGAACTTATTAAACGAGGATTCATCCGGATTACAAAGCAGCAGAGTGAGAAAGCTGGCAGGCGCTCAGAATTTATTGAAGTAAATCCGGAGTATTGGAAGAGCAGAGAGGAAAAACAGAATGAAAGATAAAACAGGCAGTACAAACGGCTTTCGGGTTATTAATACACAGGGAGGCCTTGAAACCAAACGGCAAAGAGCAGCAACAGAAGCAAAAATGTTTCAGTTTATGCAGACCAAACGGGGAGGCAGCAAGACTACTAAGGGCAAATTTAAAAAAGGCAGGTAAATAATATGGCATATGGATATATGAGATTGGATCCGGTAGAACAGTTTAAGAACGCTTTAGGGTATTATGATAAATTGATTGCCGTAGCTATGGAGAAGGGTTACACGAAAGACCAGGCAATAGAGCTATTAAAGGTATATGGGCTTTTCGGTATTGAAAGCAATACATACCGATAGAAGCGACAGAAAAGCAAAAAGGCAGAGGCCCGACAAGTGAAAGTCTCTGCCATGCAGTAAAAGTTTATAGCGTAATTTCTTGAAAGTTAATCCACAACTCATTGTAGATATTAACCTTAATTTTATCCTGGAAGGTGTAGGAAGATACTTCGAATTTGCTTTCCTCTAAGTGGTATACAAGCACAGTATGATTAATAGGGTTTACAATCCAGTATTCCCGAACGCCGGCATCGGCATATAGGTTTAGCTTCCGGATGTAGTCATGGCTGGAATTGCCAGGGGAGACGATTTCAATAATCCAATCCGGCGCACCGGTACAGCCTCTTTCTGTGAGCTTGTCAGGGTCGCAGATAACGCTTATATCAGGTTCAACAATGGTTTTCTTATCTTCCCATAATTTAACGGCAAATGGAGCCGGATAGACTTCGCAGGAGCCGCTTTTTAAATCAATATAGTTCGCGATTCTTTGATGTATCTTCCCTAGTAGCTTTTGATGGATTCGGCTTGGTGCGGCCTGGTAATAAATTTGGCCATCTATCAGCTCAGCCCGTACATCTTCCGGAAGAGCATAGTAATCAGCTTCTGTATAAGTGAGTTTTCGAGGTATTGCCATGGTAACAACTCCTTTCTTGGTGGTATCAGGGGAAAGCTGTAAATTTAGTTTTCATCTGGTACATATTCCATTAAGTCCCCAGGCTGACAGTTAAGAACTTGACAAAGAGCAGCAATTGAATCTGTAGTGATACTTTTGTTTTGTCTAATTTTTTGTAGGGTTGATTCAGAGATGATTTTTTCTTTTCGGATTTTATATGTGGTTAATCCTTTTTGTTCCATCATAGCGAGCAGCTTATTATAAACAATTGTACCCATTATGTGCCTCCTTTTTCTGTTGAGGTTAAAAATAAAGATATCTCTTCTAATATAGACATATTATAACATGATTATACACGCTTTTCAATGTATAAAATATACATTTTTAAAAGTGTATATTTGTACACTATGTCAATAGACTATGCACTTTAAAAAGTGTATAATATAGCCATAAGATAAATCAAACGGAACAAGCGAAGGTGGATGGGAGTACCGAAAGGGAAAGCAAGAACACCACATAACAGCGGGAAACAGGATAAGGGGATAATGAGACGGTCAGGGTCCTAAGATACTTTAAAGCCTGCCGCGGCTGTTCCAGAAAGGATTAAGAAGATGAAGTACAATTTACAAAAGATTATGCTGAAAGCCTGGGCGAATTTCCGGAAGTACAAAGGCCTGAGCTTTGGCGAATGCCTTCACAGGGCTTGGCTGTCTGCTAAGGCAGAGGAAACCAACCAGAAACGCATTGAAGCCGCTAGAAAGGCCGCAGGAGTGGCAGAGGAAACAAATACCTGGGCTGAGTGGAAAAGGCTTGGCTATGAGGTCGTTCACGGCTGTAAGGCACTGTTTAACGCTTCGCTGATATGGGGAAGCAGAGGGGACGGAAAAACGTATACAGCAAGTTTTTTCGGACGTTCCTAGGTAAGAAGAATTGCAACAGAATAAAAAAGAGCTCTTAGCAGAGCAGCAACTCTGGCTAAGAGCAAGTAACCCGTCAACACGTCAAATTGGGGGTACACTGACAGTATATCACGCCGGCGCCCCTTTGTCAAAGAAAGGAAGATTTTACTATGCAGACAGAACAGCGCAGCTCCTGGCATGGGAGCGTGAACTTAACAATTCTTAACAGCGAGCATTTTATTTTATCAGCAGATGGGGAGAGGATAGAAAAGATTTTGTTTTTCTATGCCCCTTCAAGGGACGCGATTATAGTAAACGAGAAGGCCCCATACATAGATGGACTTGTTGAGCTGATGGCGACATACCTTGATTTGACAGACCTGAAGAAAAAAGAGGTCGTAGAGTATACCAAAGACGAGGCAATACGTGAATATTTTACTATTCTAAATCGTATTGTTAGAATCCGGCGTAAGCTTTACAAGCCCACGAAACATAAAAATGGCTTAAAAAGAGCGGGGGGGGGTAAAGCGTGAAATGGATAGGGGACAGATATTTGAAAAACTGCTTCATTTGGCAGTTGAAAGAGGAATAACAGTCCGCTTCTGCCCATTCCAGGCGTCAGAGGGGAGATTGCGTGGGAACCGCTTAGGGATTGCCCAGGATTTGAATATTGATAAGATTAACTATAACCTGGCTCATGAAATAGCACATTCATTTCTGCACTACGATAAAGGTAATATGATTGAAAGCCCTAAGCGTGAAGAGTATGAAGAACAGGCTGACAGGGCTGCAAATATGATTTTAGAGATAATTAAAACGGCTTTCAGATAGATTCTCAGAAGATAATACACCTACCCTAAACCGCTGGCCTCTGCGATAGTGGGGCAAATATTTCGGCGTGCGCCAACACTGCCGGATGTCATAACAATTTAATACCTTTATTTCCTGGCGGCAGAAGTCTTTTCTGTCGCTGATTTTTTAGCGGAGCGTTACAAAAACGAAACGAATACGACCAGGGGGTAGCTGGAAGCCCCTTTTTTCTGTGGATTTAGAGCCTGGGAGCGTTCCGAAGGTTGCAATAAGAAAACAAACGAATATAGTAAAAGAAAGCCCAATAATCTGTTTGAATATGAAGTTTTATGAAGCTTTTATGAGGTTTCCTGAGGTTTGGAGCGTTCCGAAGGTTGCAATAAGAAAACAAACACAAATAACGAAGGTTGCAATAAGAAAACAAACACGAATAAAGGCAAAAAGCCTTGTGTTTACTAGCCTTAAGCCTTGTTGCGTTCCTTTTGAAAAAAACCGACGAATACAGGAAAACGCTCGGAAATACTCGGAATAAACTAATGATTTTATTTTCTGCCGCTTAAAATAAGGTTTCTGTGATTTTAACGGGTGCTCAGTTTGAAGCCCCGTTTTGCGCTGAAATCAAGTATACCATTAGGCCGGATATGTGCTTGGCTCAATTTTGAGCTGTCCTGTTTTGGCGTTTCCATTTGCATAAAATCCCACGATTGTGTAAAATGAAGCGTGAGGGAAGCATGAGGATTAACAAAATAGTGATTTATAGGTAAATCACGAAAGTAGGCGATAGAGATATGACCAATGAAGAACTTGTTTATAAAATCCAGTTGAAAGAAAATACATCAGAAAACATGATGCAGCTTTACGAGCAGGTAAAAGATTTTATCCGTGCTGTTGCCTGGAAGTACCGAAACAGTGAAGAGCTGGAGGACTTGGAGCAGGAGGGGTTTCTTGCATTGTATCCGGCTATTGAAAATTACAACCCCTCTGCTGGCTGTAAATTTCTGACTTATGCGGAAACGTGGATAAGACAGCGGATGCAGCGCTACATACAGAATCAGGGCTCATGTCTGCGGCTTCCGGTTCATTGCCTGGAAAAGGTACAGAAATACCGGCGTTTTTGTTCTGAATATGAGCAGGAGACCGGAAAATACCCGTCAGACTGCACAGCGGCCTATTTCCTGGACTTTACTGTAGAACAGGTAAAAACTATAAGGGTCTATGCTTGCATGGCTTCTGTGGGCTGTTTAGACGCTCCTGTGACAGGGTTAGAAGGTACAGAAGATTCCCATGTAATAGATTTAGTATCCTCTGCCGAGAATTTGGAAGAGGAAACAGTGGAACGGTTGTCCCATGACCAGCTAAAGAAAACTTTGTGGGGCTGTGTGGATGAACTGCCGAAAGAGCAGAAAGACGTTATTAAAAGGTGTTACCAGAACGGGAACGCCCTATCCAGGATTGGATTGAGTACCGGAAGAACTCCCGCAGAAGTACGGAAATTGCACGGTAAGGCTCTGAAGACTTTGCGCCGTTATCCATACGGCGAGAAACTGCGGCCCTTCCTGTCGGAAGATGAGTGGCGATATTCCTCTGCCCTATGGGGGAATGGTGTGGGGTATTTTAACCGGACATGGACAAGCAGCACAGAACGGGTAGCACTGAAATTGTAAGGATACCGAGGAAGTTAAAAATTGGTTTGTCCTTGAATGAAGCGAAAAGATGCGATATAGTAAAGATAGAAAAAGGGAAAGCCAGAAACACACGGTCTACCCCAATCATAATAACAGCTTAATTTAACTTAGGCCGTCACTATTGCAGTAGTGGCGGCTATTTTCTTCCCCCGAAGACTGTGTGACACAATAAAATCATCATGTAAAGCCAGAGAAGGGCAGCAAAAGGTTTTCCTGTGAGTTATAGAGTACAGGAACGTGGAAAATTTTCCACAGGTCAAATCAGGGTATAAAGGATTCACTTTAGCAAAAAAGATAGGGTAGAGCGGCTGTTTATAGGCGAGTTATCCTATTGAATTTCGGGGACTATTCGGGGACTAAAATTGTAAATAGTCCCCCAAAAACACACAAAGTTAGGAAAAGCAAAATGTCATAAAACCCTTATAAAATAATGGGTTATGCAGGGATATAAAAAGACGGAAAAAGTAAAAAATCCCTTTGGTAGTGCGGAGGTCACGGGTCCGATTCCCGTCAGCAGCTCTCTCTAAAACGCGTCAGAACCTTGATTTTAAAGGGTTCTGGCGTTTTTTTGTTTTTGTTGGTTTGGGGTCGAGCAGCGTCGACCTTTTTTTCTCTCATATAGCTAATGCCCTTTCCATATCTGCCTCATTCTGCAACGGATCCACACGATTAAATGCGTAATTGTGCAGCGTGGTGCGTTCATCCTCATACAAATTAGGTTCTGCGGTACCTATCTATAATCATTTTGATAATTCCCCCATTTTCTGTGTTATCCTCAATCAGCGTACATCCAGTACACGGATTCTAACCTTAATTTTGTCCTGGAAGGTATAGAATTTACCATTAAATTTTGAACATGGTATCCTTACTTCGTGAATTTACGGCAAGCTGCAGGAAAGATATAATTAGTTTAACAAATTTAAGGGAGGATACACAAATGAAGTTGAAAAAATTTGGGGCACTTGCAATGACAGCAGTAATGGCAGCGTCTGTAGTGACTGCGTGTTCGTCTTCAGCAGAAACCACTGGAGATCCTGCAGCGCAAGCCGAGACAAAGGCAGAAGCAGGCGCAGGGGACGATAACAAAGAACAGGCTGCAGAAGGCGAAAAAACGATCATTAATGTATGGTCAAAAGACCGGCATGATGCGGATTACGTTCAGGCTAAGATCGATGAATATAATAAGACTAATACGGATAACATTGAAGTTGTCTATACATTATATACGGATAATTACCAGCAGGCCGTTGATATGGCAGCCCAGAATGGAGAACTGCCGGATTTCCTGGTATATCAGCCAACCGTATTCGACAAATATTATACCACTGGTCAGTGGGCGGATATGTATCAGTTCATGGATGATGAGATGAAAGAATATTTTTCAGATGTTATTATTCCAGGATATAACGAAATAGAAGGAAAGCTTTATTTCCTTCCTACCACAGGAACTACCTGCCGCCTATTCTACAACAAAGAAATTTTTGAACGGGTAGGTATTGAAGAGCCTCCGGCAACTCTGGAAGAAATGGTCGAAGATGCGAAACTGATTACTTCCCAGTTAAAAGGAGAAGGAATTTACGGATTTGCCGAAAACATGAAGAGCGCAGCGTCCGCATTACAGCGTTCCATGTGCATTGGCCTTCAGGCAGAGACAGGAATGTCTTATGGATATGATTTTAAGACTGGTAAGTATGATTTTACAAATTGGGCAGATACGTTAAAACTCTGGACGGAACTGTTGTCAGAAGAATGTGCATTCCCAGGATGTGAATCTTTGGATATTGACCCGTTGAGAACCCAGTTTGCAGCAGGAAAGATCGGTATGTATATGTCTTACAGCCATTCAGAGCCAGGCGTATATGCCAACCAGTTCCCGATGGATTCCTCTAAATGGGATGTAGCGCCAATTCCGACTGTCGGAGGAAAAACAACTGGAAAACAGTATTATGATGGAACTTCTTCCTATATGTTTAATGCAGACAGTCCAAATCTGGAAAAAGCATTTAAGGCATACAAGGATATTTTTACAACAGAGGAATATCTGATTGGTTATTATGAAGGCGGATATGGAGTCAGCATTCTTCCGTCCATCTTGGAAAAGGCAAATCCAAGTGAAGATTTTAAAAATAAGAAGTGGCTTCAGATTAATCCGGAAACCGATGCAATTCTTCCGAAGCCGCCTCACCGCGCATTTACATCAGGCATGATTGTAGAGGGAGAAGATATGTTTAAAACTGCAGAATCTATTTACTATGGCGGAGCAGATGTAGAATCTACCCTTCAGGATCTGACGGATCGCTACAACAAAGCGTATGAAGATGCAATTGCCAATGGAACCGGATGGGAAATTAAATTCGATAATTACGATCCAATGAATCCAACTTTGGAATAAGCAACCTGAATAGCAATCTTATCAGGACTGACAAGGAGAGCTGCAGCCTGCAGCTCTCCTTACTTAATTAAGAAATAAAGAATATCTGTTTCGGCATGATATTCCGGAAAGGAAGCATATGTCAAATAAACGTATCAGAAAGAACTTAGAGGCCTACTCATTTTTACTGCCGAATTTAATTTTATTTGTTGTATGTTCATTGTATCCGGTACTTTGGGCATTAAAATATGTCTTTTACCAATATGGAGGATATGGAACAGGGACTCCCAGATTTGTGGGCCTGGAAAATCTGGCAAGAGTATTTCGGGACAAAGTGTATTGGGAAAGTATGGTACATACATTTACTTATGGATTCGGTAAGGTATTGATCATTATACCGCTTGCATTTTTCCTTGCCTTTTTGCTGAACACCCATAAACGGGGACATGGAGTCGTCCAGAGCATCATTTTCCTGCCAACTATTATGAGTTCGGCAGTTATGGGACTTGTGTTTTATCTGTTATTTAATGCTTATAACGGCGAGATTAATAAGTACCTGATGGAAGCTCATATTATCAGCCAGCCTATTAACTGGCTGGGAAAAGAACACGCAATGAAGACGCTGATTTTAACGGCTGTGTGGGGCGGTGTCGGAAACTATATGGTTTACTTTATTGCAGGAATCCAGCAGGTATCGGAAGACGCCATAGAAAGCGCGAGAATAGACGGAGCAAACCGGCTGCAGACTATCTGGTATATTATCATTCCAATGCTTGGTCCGATTTTAAAGATTATTTTAATGCTTGCCATTACCTCCGCATTTCATGATATTACGAACGTAATGGTTCTGACAGAAGGCGGTCCCAACAATGCAACCATGGTATCTTCCTTGTATAGCTACCGCTATTTCTTCCCGATTTCAGCAGCGGAGCAGACAGTTCCCCAGTATGGATACGGCGCGGCTCTTAGCGTAGTGACCGCCTGCATTGCAGGTTTGGTAACAGTAATCTATCTGAAGTTTGCAAAAAAACTGGATGATATTTATTAAGGAGGTATGCAGGCATGAATGCAGCAAATAACCAGATAGAGAAAAAAGCCCAGATGGCCAGAGTAAAGAGAATGGCAGGAGGAACAGCAAAGTGGATTTTCCTGGGAATCGTAGTAATTTTCACCATATATCCGATTGTATATACGATTCTGGGCTCATTAAAAACCAACGCAGAATTAACGCAGGGCGGAAGTTTTCTGCCATCGGAATGGCATTTTGAAAACTACTACAAAGCGTTTATGGAGGCTGATTTTCTCCGTTATACAGGCAACAGCGTATTTGTCAGCATGAGCGTAACCATTTTAGCAGTCGTAACCTGTTCACTGGCTGGATTCATTCTTGCCAGAAGAGATTTTGCAGGAAAAAAGATTCTCCTTGCCCTTTATATGTCCATGATGTTCGTATCTCTGGGTTCTATCACGCTATACCCGATTTATGAAATGATGAGAAGCCTGAATCTGCATAAAAGTCCCATTGCCCTGATTGTTGCATTAACAGGAGGACAGGCTACCAATGTATTTCTGGTAATGGGATTTACAAAAGCAATACCAAAAGAACTGGACGAAGCGGCAATTATTGACGGATGTACGATTTACCAGGTTTATTACAAGGTAATTTTGCCTCTGACCAAACCAATTCTGGCTGTAGTTGCATTGTTCTCATTTAGAAATGCATGGAATGACTATATTACAGGGCTGGTTATGACGATTACCACTCCGGCATTAAAGACGTTGACAGTTGCAGTTGTACAATTAAAGTATTCTGTAAACGCTGCGGCAGAGTGGCATATTATGCTGGCTGGAGCTTCGATTGCCATTATCCCGATTTTAATCGTATATATGTTTGCGAACAAGCAGTTCATTGCAGGACTGACAGCAGGTGCGGTAAAAGGATAATGGGAAGAGATGGAAAAAATATCTGCTTTTGATATAATAAAACGTAATGTTGAAGGATGATAAAAAGTCCTTCAGGGATTATGGATGACACCAGGAGGAGGCAGGTATGATGAAAATCCAGATTCGTAATTTAAGGTTCCGGTATCAGATTATTATTCTGTTTTTAGCTGTATTTTTGATTCTGAGCATAGGAAGCGGAGTAGCGTTTTACTCTCTTGCTGCTAAAAATGTTACAGATAACTTTAAGCGCAGCTCGGAAAACAGCCTGAGCCAGATAACCAATACCATGGAAACACGTTTCAATATTATCAGCGACAACGCCCATTCCATGTTAATTAACAACAGCTTTTCTACAGCGCTGGAAAAATTTATTGAGAATCCCTCAACAGAAAATTCAGTGAACGCCCAGGGAATTATTAGCGACTATCTGAAAAATTTCGAGAGAGTCGAGGATCTGATATCCTCTTCCTATCTGTATACGGAAGAAGGGATTTTTGAAAATTACATTCATTTTAAACGGAGGGATTTTGATTTTAAACAATCTCCTTTTTACAGAGTATATGAGCAAAACGATGTTTCGCCGATTCAATGCTTCCCTCCAATGAAAGATATGATTTTTAAAGAAGATAAAGTGGTTATTCCATGCGTTCAGCGCTTTACGGTAGGGGGATATCGGGGCTGGTTATATTTTGTATATCAGCTGGATGCAAAAAAACTGGAGAACATACTGATGGGTGAAAATCCATTTTTTGATGATATTGTGATGATAGACAGCAAAGGAAACCAGATTCTGGGCAGAATGGATGTAGAAAAGTGCAGAAATTCTATTAATTATCTGGTAGAAAGCAGCCAGGTACTGGATGGACGGTATACAATTTACGGAATTAAATCCAGAGAAGAATTACTGGATAGTTTAAAACAGCTTCGGTTTAGCATCATGTATTTAACGATACTGCTCTTTTTAGGAAGCATTACCGTAGTCTATATCATTTCCAAACATTTAACCGATTCGTTAAGCAGGCTGGAACGAAGTATGCTCTGCGTACAGAACGGGGATTTGAACGTCCGCTTTTTCTATCCTTATAAAGATGAAGTTGGAACACTGAGCAAAAGTTTTAATTATATGACGGATGAACTTCAGAGGCTAATCGAAAAACAGAAGCAGATGATTGAAGAACTCCGGATCGAAAAAGACAGAGCAGAAGAAGTTCAAAAGCAAAAGAGAAGAGCCGAGTTAAAAGCGCTGCAAGCGCAGATTAATCCTCATTTTCTTTACAACACCTTAAATACCATTACGTGGCAGGCAGCGGATAAAGGTCTGGACGATGTCAGTCTGATGGCTGGCTCTTTGGGACGATTTTTCCGTCTGAGTTTAAGCAAAGGGGAGGAAATTATTTCTTTGGCTGATGAAACGGAGCACGTGAGATGTTATCTGAGCATTCAGCAGATACGGTATCAGGACAAACTGAAATATACCATTAAAGTACCGGAATGGATGAAAGAATACAGGGTTCTGAAGCTGATTTTGCAGCCGCTGGTAGAAAATTCCATTTACCATGGAATCAAGGAAAAACGGCAGGGAGGAGAGATTCGCGTAACAGCAGAAAGGCTTCAAAGAAAAGAAGGAGGGGAACTTCTTCTGAAGGTCTGGGACAATGGCGCAGGAATTTCCAAGGATATGCTTGCACAAATGAATGACAATTTAAGAAAAGGCAGGCACAGCAGCAGCGACGGGTACGGTATTTACAATGTAAACGAGAGAATTATGCTGTATTATGGAAAAAATTTCGGACTTTTTTATGACAGCGAAGAAGGGGAGTATACCTGTGCTACCCTTCGGATTCCATTAGACTGCAGGGAGATAACATAAATATGTATAAAGTACTGATAGCGGATGATGAGACATTTGTAAGGAATCTTTTAGAGAAAAATCTTCAGGCTTCAGGCCTTCCCATAGAAATCTGTGCTTCTGCCGGAGATGGAGAAGAAGCGCTGCAGAAAGCGCTGGAAACCCATCCGGACATTCTGGTAACAGATATTTCAATGCCATTTAAAAATGGGCTGGAGCTGATAAAAGAACTTCAGGAACAGGGAATCGGAGCGAAAACGATCATTATCAGCGGATACGATGAATTTGATTACGCCAGAACTGCAATTGCGCTGGGCGTGACAGATTATTTATTAAAACCCTTTATGCCAAAAGAACTGACTGAGGTAGTAGAGAAGATTATACGGGAGCTGGACGGGCAGAAAGCGCTCAATCAAAATCTGCAGATGCTGATTGAACAGGCAGATCAAAATGTAAGCCTGAACAGAGAGAGGATTTTAAAAACCGTTCTGGAGGGAAGAGAAATTTCAGAAAGTGAAACAGAGCAGCTGGGATTTTTGTTAAAACAGGAAAAAGGATATTATTTAAGCAGTATTTTGACTTTAAAAGGTACAATGGAAGATTTGGAAACGGCAGAACAGGTAGAAGAATTTATAAAACTGGCTCAATCTGGATATTTTCCAAAAGAATTGCTGATTCGGGCAGTCAGTCTGGAACCCAGCAAGCTGGCAGTCTGTTTTTGCGGAAAGAACAGAAATGAAGCAGATTTTATGGAAAAACTGGTAAATGGCCTGAAAAGCTTTGCGAAAAGTATGGAACAGTATTACGATATCGTGCCGTATGCAGCGTTGGGACGGGTATATAAAACGGTTTCAGGACTTCGGGACTCCTATTTAGATGCCTTAGAAACATGGAAGGACGCACTGAATCCGGAAAAGAAGATTCGCATTTATGGAGAGAAAAAAGAAGAAGAGTTTCATCAGACAGGAGAAATCAGTACAAAACTCAGAACGATGAAAAGCTGTATTCGGGGCGCCGTATGCAGCGGAAATGAGTCGGAAGCATTATCGCTTTTAAAACAGCTGATGGTATTGTATACGTCGGTTTCTAATAAGGGCGGAGACTATATCATAATATCGGCAGGAGAACTTATTTTCGGAATCGCAGATGATATGGAAAAAAATGGATTCGGAAGACCGGATAAAAAAGATATCCCTCAGCTGAAAAGCCATATGACCGCCGGAAGCCTTTTGGAAATTCATGAACTTTTGGAAAGCTATATCCGGATATGCTGCATAAAGGTAAAAGAAAATTTATCTGCCAATCGTTCCGAAGTAGCCGTTCGTCTGGTGCAAAGCTATATAGAAGACCATTTAAGGGATAATGCGCTTTCGGCGGAAGATGCAGCAGAGCTGGTTCATTTCAGTGTCAGCTATCTGAGGGAGATTTTTAAAGACATGACAGGAGAAAGCTTCAATGAGTACCTGATTCGCAAACGGATGGAAAAGGCGGGAGAACTTCTTCGGAATACATCAATGAAAGTTTCAGACATTGCAGAACAATGCGGTTATGATAACCAGAGATATTTTTCCAGCAGTTTTAAGAAGTTTTATGGATGTACTCCTACAGAATTTAAAGAGTTTTAAGCAGGAAAGAATGGAGGAATCAATGGAAGTACGAAGTACGGAAAGGCGGAATCCGGATACACAAAATATTGACAGACTGTCCGCCATAGAGATTATGAAGGTCATAAACAGGGAAGATCACAAGGTAGCAGACGCAGTAGAAACTCAGATTCCACAAATTGCAGATGCAGTAGAACAAATTTATATGCGATTGCAGGATGGAGGAAGGTTGTTTTACTGTGGGGCGGGAAGTTCCGGACGTATTGGGATTTTGGATGCAGCAGAATGCGTCCCAACCTATAACGTTTCTTCTGAGTTGGTCCAAAGCTTGATTTCAGGAGGACGGGAGGCTGTATTTGATGCGGCGGAGGGAGAAGAAGACGACGGAAGCGCCTGCGGCGAAGAATTAAAAAAACGCAGCTTTGGAGAGAAGGATGTATTGATAGGAATTGCTGCCAGCGGAACCACGCCCTATGTGATGGGAGGACTTCAATATGCCAGAAGTCTGGGAGCCCTTACGGTCAGCATTGCGTGTAATGAAAATCCTCCGATTGCCCAGTACAGCGATATTAGCATTACACCAGTAACAGGGCCTGAAGTAGTTACGGGTTCTACCAGGATGAAGGCCGGCACTGCCCAGAAGATGGTCTTAAACATGATATCCACCGGAGTTATGATCCGGCTGGGAAAAGTGTATGAAAATTTAATGGTAGACGTTCAGGTCAGCAATGCAAAACTGGCGGACAGAGCCAGACGCATCGTAAGCCAGGCAGCGGAAGTCGGGGAAGAAACAGCAGAACAGGCGCTGGAAGAATGCGACGGAGAAGTAAAAACGGCAATTGTGTATCTGAAGACAAAGACGGACAAAGAAGAGGCCAGACGCCGTTTGAAAAACGGTAATGGAATTATTCGAAGAGCGCTTCAAGAGGAACTGTAAAATGTCAGATTATGTAATAGGGATTGACGCAGGGGGAACCAAGAGCAGAGCCTGTGCGTTCGATTTGCAGGGAAACTTGCTATGCTGCCAGGTAACCGGACAGGGGAATTTTTTATCGGATTTTAATCATGCATGGGATCATGTGATTTCAGCAGCGGATGCGTGCATAACGTATATGGGGAAAAGCCCTAAATACCTTGCGTTAGGAGCAGCAGGACTGTATGGTTCTGGCTTGGAATATTCTCTGGAAGAAAATTTAAAGAACCGGTATGGATGCAGTGCGAAAGCAGTGGATGACGGGACAATGGCCCTTTACGGCACTCTGAAAGGAAAAGACGGAATTCTGGTAATTGCAGGAACGGGATCGGTGGTTTATGGAAAATCAGGCGGTACTATTTTACGGATAGGCGGATGGGGGCAGATTTTAGATGACAGAGGCAGCGGATATGAGATTGCCCTGAATGGACTGAAAGAACTGGTACGGGGATATGACGCCGGACGAAAGATGTCTTTGATGGAAAAAGAACTGCTGAACCAGACAGGATGCAGTTCCATTCATGGATTGCCTGCGTATTTAAAAAATGCTTCCAAGAGAGAAGTAGGGGCATTGGCCAGGACTGTCTTACTGCATAGCGAAAAAGGAGATGAAGAGGCCGGAAGGATTTTAAGCAATGCCGGACAGAATCTGGCGGAAATGGCAATGAATGCGGCAAAGCGCCTGGAACTGGAAAAACCAACAGTGGCAGTTTCCGGAAGTATTTTGAAAAAATGTCAGCCGGTATTGGAAGCGTTCTGGAATATGTGGCGTGAAAAGGGGCTGGACTTTGAACAGAAAGAAGAGGAAGAACTGGTAGAGAGGGCGGCGCTCTGGTTTTACCAGAAGGAGACAGATTGTTAAGGAAAGAAGGGAAAACAAATGATTCAGTTTACAGTTGATGAGAGAAAAAGGCTTCGGGAACGCAGCAGCCTTTACCCAGATACGATTCAGCGGTTAAAGAATGAAACAGACGAAATTTTTCATGGCGAAATCATTGTGCCGAAAAGTGGAATTGCCAACTGGACACTTTATTATTACTGCCCCGATTGTTCTGTAAAATTGAAGTTTGACAGAACGAGCCCGCATCGTCATAGGTGCCCGTCCTGTAAAAAAACGTTTACGGGAGAACCGTATGACAGTTCCTGGTGGGGGCTCATCAATATGAAAAACTATGAAGCCGTATTTTCCATGGCAGTAATCTGGCTGGCTACAGGAGAACAGGCTTATGCGGACAAAGCGATTAAAATTATGAAAGAATATGCCGTTTACTATCCGGATTATGAGGTACATGGAGATATTCCATATAACGGGCCAGGACGGGCCGGAGCCCAGACTCTGGATGAGGCGAATTTTCAAAGAACCTTTGCTATGGCATACGATCTATTATCGGAATGCATGAGCGAAGAAGAGAAAACGCTGATTCGCGATCATATGCTGCTGCCAGGAGCAGAGTTTTTAATGGCGCACCGCAACAACCAGATTCATAATCATGAAGTGATTATTAATTCCGCCATTGCAGTCATTGGAATTTTGTTTGACAGGCCGGAACTGGTTCATGCCGCCATGTACGAAAAGTATGGAATTTTATACCAGCTGGAACATGGAATGCTGGAAAATAAAATGTGGTTTGAAGGAGCATTTGGTTACCATTTTTATGCCCTGACCAGTTTCTTTGCGTTTGAAAAATTTGCCATTCATACAAAATATAGTAATATTCATCATCCGAATTACCGGAAGATGCTGGAAATGGTCTGTGGATATATGGACTCCGAGTTTGATCTGCCAATGCTGAACGATACCAATTATGGCCATTTTGCATATATGAAGGAACTGTATGAATTTCCTTACAGAGAGCTGGGAGGAGAAAAGCTGGCATTTGTACTGAACAGTTACTACCAGCGGACAAAAAGAGATAATTTAGAAGCGTTTTTATATGGGGCAGACGCCATTGAACCGGCAGAAATAAAGCTGGAAAATTACCATACAGAAGTCGGTACATATGGCCATACGATTCTAAGAGGACCGGACAGCCGGTATCTTCTTTTGAAACACGACAGCTATGGGGGAGAACACGATCACTACGACAGACTTGGAGTGAGTTATATGGCTTATGGAGAGCCGGTTGCAAGAGATTTGGGGACAACCGGCTATGGAGCCCGTATGCATTATGACTATTATAAAAATACGGCTTCACACAATACGCTGGCCATAGGAGAGGAAAACCAGCCGCCTGTGAATGGGACGCTGACCCGATATGAAGAGAAGGAGGGTGCGGTTTATGTAGAGGCAGAGGCAGACTGGACAGCGCCCTATGAAATGCCGGATAGCTTTACGATTGTCCAGTGGTCAGAAGAGAATTATAAAACTGTAAAAATGCGCAGGAAAATTATCTGGACCGATCGATACTGGATAGATGTGTTTCTGGCAGACGGAGTCCCAGAAAACCTGTATTCAGACTGGATATTCCACATAATCGGAGAAAAGATAGAAGAAAAAACAGATTCTGTCAAAACAGATGGGAAGGAGCTTCCGCCTGATTATTTTGTAAAAAAACCATTGAAATACCTTCATGATGCCAGAATGCATACAATCGATTCGGGAAGCGTTTATAAAAATGTATATCAGACAGGAGGGTGCAGGACTTCTATTTATGGAATGGGAAATGGCCAGACAGTAATTACTGCAAAAGGACCGGATAACCCATCGGTCCAGGAACTGAATTATCTTTTAGAAAGGCGGACAGGAGAACGGGTTCTGGCTGTACATATCATAGAAAGCTGGAAAGAGGAAGAAGTTATTAAAGGAGTTTCCTTTCAGACAGACGGTAAGAGATTCAATATTGAAATCCAGGAAACCGCTGGAAAGAAAGAGTATACGGTCCATCTTTGTTAAGGAGAGCCTTTTTCAGTATCGGATCCCTATAAAGGGGGAGGAAGCCGGTCAGGGTATCCTGCCGGCTTTTAAGGTATTATGAAAAAAAGTTTTAACAGCTATCTGCTTTACAAGAATGAGTATACAAGGCAAATATGAGCAATCTATAGAAAAAATGTGAACAAATTGTAAGATTTTTTTGAAGAATGTTGACAAAGTTGTACACAAATGTTAGACTGAACGTACTCATCGGAGGGCTGGATACTTAGCCGGATAAGATGTCAGGAAAGATGGATTCCTGGTGTTTTATCCGGCTTTTTGCTTAGTCCTTTCAAAGATTGCTATCTATATAGAATAAAGTACAAAAGGGGATACGAGAATGAAAGAACAGACGAGTTTTACAGAAGGAAAGATATTAACTCCGCTGCTTCGGTTTGCGCTGCCGGTACTTTTGGCCTTATTTCTTCAGGCCATGTACGGGGCGGTCGATTTGCTGATTGTGGGGCAGTTCGGTACTTCGACAGACGTATCGGCGGTGTCCACAGGAAGCCAGGTAATGCATACGGTAACCGTAGTGATTGTCGGGCTGTCTATGGGGATTACGGTCCTGGCAGCCCAGAAGATTGGAGAAAAACGGCCGGATGAAGCTGGAGCTGTTATTGGAAGCGGAATCTGCCTGTTTTCTGTGGTAACCATTGGGGTAACGATTCTGATGATTTTTTTGGCCGGCCCGATGTCCGGCTGGATGCAGGCTCCAAAGGAAGCGTTTGCGCAGACCGTCTCTTATGTGCGGATTTGTTCTGCAGGTACGGTTTTTATTGTTGCCTATAATGTGCTGGGAAGCATATTCCGTGGAATCGGGGATTCCAAAATGCCTCTGATTACGGTAGCCATTGCCTGTCTTTTCAATATAGCAGGAGATCTTTTGCTGGTAGGCGTTTTTCACATGGGCGTAGCAGGAGCAGCTTATGCCACCGTATTTGCTCAGGCCTTCAGTGTAGCGATGTCTGTTCTGATTATCCGAAAGAAAACGCTTCCGTTTGAATTCAGCAGAAGCTCCATCCGGTTTGACAAAAAAATCATTGGCCGGATTGTGGTATTGGGACTGCCGATTGCCTTGCAGGATTTGCTGGTAAGCGTATCGTTTCTGGTAATCATTGCCATTGTCAATTCTCTGGGAGTGGTAGCGTCTGCAGGCATTGGAGTAGCGGAGAAATTATGCGCCTTTATTATGCTGGTTCCATCGGCGTATTCCCAGGCCATGTCTGCCTTTGTAGCCCAGAATATCGGAGCAAAAAAGCCGGAACGGGCAAAAAAGGCTTTGCTTTGCGGAATTGCTTCTTCTGTGGCAGCAGGCCTGATTATGGCCTATGTATCATTTTTCCACGGGGACATCCTGACAGGACTGTTTTCCAGGGATGAGGCAGTGATTGCGGCTGCGGCTGATTACTTAAGAGCGTATGCCATCGACTGTATTTTTACAGCCTTTTCGTTCTGTTTTTCCGGTTATTTTAACGGCTGCGGAAAGACGGTATTTGTTATGCTCCAGGGACTTGCAGGGGCGTTTGCAGTCCGGATTCCGGTTTCCTATCTGATGAGCCGGATTCCTGGAATTTCTTTGTTTGGAATTGGGCTTGCAGTACCGGTATCCAGTCTTTTGCAGATCGTAATCTGCGTTGCTTATTTGTGTTATATGGAGTCGGCAGGCAGGGAAAAGTCTTGCCGTTTTTCCGGCCATGTGCTATACTGAAAAGCAATTCAGACTATGGAGGATTTAGGAATGGAAGAAAAAAATCTCGCACCAGAAGCAGAGGAAAAAGAAGCAGTTTCCAAACACTTTATTGAGCAGGAAATAGATAAAGATTTAGCAGAAGGCGTTTACAATCATGTGCAGACCCGTTTTCCGCCGGAGCCAAACGGTTACCTGCATATTGGACACGCCAAGTCCATTTTATTGAACTACGGACTGGCAAAAGAATACGGCGGCAAGTTTAACCTTCGCTTTGACGATACCAATCCGACTAAGGAGAAGACCGAATTTGTTGAGTCCATTATTGCAGATGTAAAGTGGCTGGGAGCAGATTTTGAAGATCGTTTATTCTTTGCATCCAACTACTTTGAACAGATGTATGAATGCGCAGTTAAGCTGATCAAAAAAGGAAAAGCCTTTGTCTGCGATTTGACCGCAGAGCAGATTCGCGAATATCGCGGCGACTTTACCACTCCTGGCAAGGAAAGCCCGTACCGCAACCGTACCATTGAAGAAAACCTGACTCTTTTTGAAGAGATGAGAGCAGGAAAGTACCAGGACGGCGAGAAGGTGCTGCGCGCTAAGATCGATATGGCATCTCCTAATATCAACATGAGGGATCCGGTTATTTACCGTGTAGCCCGCATGGAGCATCACAATACCGGCAATAAGTGGTGCATTTACCCGATGTACGACTTTGCCCATCCGATTGAGGATGCCATTGAGCACATTACCCACTCCATCTGTACCCTGGAATTTGAAGATCACCGTCCGCTGTATGACTGGGTGGTAAAGGAGTGCGAATTTGAAAATCCGCCAAGGCAGATTGAGTTTGCAAAGCTGTATCTGACCAATGTGGTAACCGGTAAGCGCTACATCAAAAAGCTGGTGGAAGACGGCATTGTAGACGGCTGGGACGATCCGCGTCTGGTTACCATCGCAGCTCTGCGCAGAAGAGGATATACGCCGGAATCCCTAAAGATGTTTGTAGATTTAGTAGGCGTTTCCAAGGCCAACAGCTCTGTAGACTATGCAATGCTGGAATACTGTATCCGCGAAGACTTAAAGCTGAAAAAGGCCAGAATGATGGCGGTATTGGATCCGGTAAAGCTGGTAATCGACAACTATCCAAAAGGCCAGACCGAAGAACTCTCTATCCCTAATAACCTGGAAAACGAGGCCCTGGGCGAACGTCTGGTACCATTTGGAAGAGAGCTGTACATTGAGCGGGAAGACTTTATGGAAGAACCGCCAAAGAAGTATTTCCGTCTGTTCCCAGGCAATGAAGTACGTCTGATGGGCGCTTACTTTGTAACTTGTACCGGATGTGAAAAAGATGAAAACGGCAATGTGACCGTTGTTCACTGTACCTATGATCCGGAGACCAAGAGCGGTTCCGGCTTTACCGGACGGAAGGTAAAAGGAACCATCCACTGGGTTGCTGCCCATACGGCTGAAAAAGTAGAATGCCGGTTATATGAGAACATTGTAGACGAGGAAAAGGGCAAGTTAAATGCTGACGGCACATTAAACTTAAATCCGAATTCCCTGACGATTATCAAAGACTGCTACGTAGAGCCGGCATTAAAAGACGCCAAAGCTTACGACAGCTTCCAGTTTATGAGAAACGGTTATTTCTGCGTAGACTGCAAAGACAGTACTCTGGAACAGCCGGTATTTAACCGGATTGTTTCCTTAAAGAGTTCCTTTAAGATTAATAAATAAGTAACGATTCAGGACGGCAGAGAACTGGAAAAAAGTCCTAAATCAATAAAAAGGCCGACGGGAAAGACGCAGGATGACTGCTTGTTCCGTAAGGTCTTTTTGTATTTGCAGAGTTTTGCTGCGTACAGGGGATTTGTACACAGACACAGGAAAAAGGGAGGAAGAACATGGAACTTCTGGTGCCGTTGGACGGGCGTTCCCAGACGCCGATGTATGAACAGATTTACCGGTTTATCCGTGAAGAAATCCGGAAAGGGAATTTAAAGGCAGGAGAGCGGCTTCCATCCAGTCGGATTTTGTCGGAAAACTTAAAAGTCAGCCGCAGTACCGTCCAGTTAGCCTACGATCAGCTGTCTGCAGAAGGTTATATGGAAACGGTGCCGTACAAAGGTTGTTTTATTGCAGATACAGAAGGACTGTTTAAACTGGAAGAGGGACAGTCTAAAACATGGACAGAAGGATTTTTGGGCAGCAAGGAAGAAGAACGCCGGTCAGAGTGGAAGGGAAGCATTGATTTTTCCCCCAGGGGAATTGATCTGGAAAATTTTCCCTTTGGCGTCTGGAGAAAGTTAAACAGAGATACCCTGGTAGACGACAATCGGGAAATGTTTGGAGCCGGAGATCCCAGGGGAGAGATGCCCCTTCGGGAAGCAATCCGTTCCTACCTTCATTCTGCCAGAGGCGTGAACTGCAGGGCAGAGCAGATTATTGTAGGGGCTGGAAGCGAATATCTGCTGATGCTTCTTTCCAGAGTGTTGGGAGACGGCCATCGGATTGCTATGGAAGACCCAACTTATAAACAGGCTTACCGAGTGCTCAGCGGGCAGGGATATCCGGTGTGTCCGATCCATATGGACAAATACGGGATGCGGACGGCCCTGCTGCGAAAAAGCGGGGCAGACGTGGCCTATGTGATGCCTTCCCACCAATATCCTACCGGCATTGTCATGCCGGTAAAGCGGCGGCAGGAGCTTTTAAACTGGGCCTATGAACAGGAAGGACGGTATTTGATAGAAGACGACTATGACAGTGAATTCCGTTATAAGGGAATGCCGATTCCGGCTCTTCAGGGAATGGATCAGAAAGGAAGGGTTATTTACATCGGCACATTTTCCAAGTCCATTGCTCCGGCAATCCGGATTGGATTTCTGGTACTGCCGCCGTCTCTTCTGGAAATTTACGAAAAAAAGGCGTCTTTTTATTCGTCTACCGTATCTAGAATTGACCAGAACGTGCTGTACCAGTTTCTGGTAAAAGGCCATTATGAGCGGCATTTGAACCGGATGCGGGCAGTATATAAGGGAAAGCACGACGTTCTTTTAGGAGCGCTGAAAAAGCTGGAAGACCGGTTTACCATCTATGGGGAACACGCGGGGCTTCACGTATTGCTGAAACATAAACAGGGGCTGGAAGAAGAAACTCTGATCCGGCTGGCAGCAGAAAAAGGGGTTCGGGTATACGGTTTATCGTCCTATTTTATTTCAGAAGATGGGAAACAAGATTCGTCTACCCTTGTTCTGGGTTACGCGACCCTTACCCAGGAAGAGATAGAAGAAGGAGCTGGCCTTTTAAATGAGGCCTGGAAGGAGGAAACCAATGGAATTAACCACATTGTGCTATCTGGAGAAAGAGGATCAATATCTGATGCTTCACCGGATCCGCAAAAAACATGACGTAAATAAAGATAAGTGGATTGGAATCGGCGGCCATTTTGAAGGGATTGAAAGTCCGGAAGAATGTCTTTTGCGGGAGGCAAAAGAAGAAACGGGACTGACCCTTACTTCTTACCGGTTTCGGGGGCTGGTAACCTTTATTCCGGATGAAACCACTTCCGAATATATGTGTCTGTATACGGCAGACGGCTGGGAAGGCGAGATGACAGACTGCAAGGAAGGAAAGCTGGAATGGGTGGAAAAGAGCCGGATTGGAAGCTTAAACCTTTGGGAAGGCGATCGGATTTTTATGAAACTGTTAAAAGAAAATGCCCCGTTCTTTTCCCTGAAACTCCGCTATGAGGGAGATTCTCTCAAAGAAGCGGTGCTGGATGGGAAAAAGCTGGAGCTGCCATTAGGAGAGGAATGGAGCATCTAAACAAGCACAGGAAAAGAAATAAGGAGCTGCGGGGGCAGCTCCTTTTGAAAGGGGGTAGTAAATAATGAAATAGGTAGGTATCTTTATGTATATAATGGCCATTTGGGATAATTCTCAGGTGGCTCTTATTTTTTGTCGAGTCCGGCAACGGGTGCGCGCTGGTTGCCGCCGGCCTCAGGTTTTCGCAAAATCCCGTACCTGGTAATCTTGCCGGCAGTGACTGGATGCATCTTTGTAGCTGTCAATCATCTGCTTGATGATTATACTATACAAAACAATTGTGTGCAGAATATGGCCATTTTCTAAAATCAAAATAAACAATTTCGAAGGAAAATCTAACAAAAAACGAAAGAAAAAGTTGTTTATTCTGGATAAAGCTGGAAATACTTCTTTTAACGAGTCATAAGGTTTTAGAGAAGGGAGATTTTATTATGGTAGAAGTAGCAGTGGGATTTAAACAGACCCAGGACATCATCGATTTTGTACGGAAAGTCAATCAGTTTTCCTGTAATGCAGATCTGGTCAGCGGCAATCGGGCAGTAGACGCCAAATCTCTGATGGGGGCGCTGGCCATCAGTCAGGCGGCGGATTTAAAGCTGGTAATTTATGAAAATTCCCAGAATGAAGCAGAGGAGATGGTTTCCGACCTAAAGGAATTTGCGCCAGGAAGGAAAATGGATAAAAAGTAAAAAAATTTACAAAAAAGGTAGTGCATTTGTTTACAAAAAATGCTATGCTATAAACGAAAAATATGTTTATTAAAAAACGAAATAATATAAACGGAAAGAGACGATAACAACGATGCGAATGAAAGATGATACATTAGAGTTTTTGGGAGGTCGTAAAAAATTATCTTTTCAAGAACGAGAATATATGGAGATTATTTGGAAAAAGCCTGATGGAATTAGTTCTAATATAACTTTATAGTGCTTTTCAAACAGCGAGAGGTGCTATAGCGGCAACTTTATCACATATTACAGATAAGGGATATGTGGTATTTCAAAAAGATGGAAGAAATACTATTTATGTACCGCTTGTCTCAAAATTAGAATATGAACAGGCAGTTTTAAAACAAAAGATAAAATCGTCCGTCTATTGTATATGGTAAGTATGCTATGGTTAATGGTTACTTTTGTTTCGGTAATAACGATTCGGATAAGTTTGTAGTGAGTCTCATTAATGAAGAAGGAAGAGCGAGGAGCGTATCTGCTGTATCGGGGGCAGTTGTACATACATTCAATATTGTAGAAAAAATACATATTATATTAGAATTACAAATAAAAGCAACACGAGTATTAATGTATCAGGTAGCATTAGCATAAGAGAGTAAAATATAGGGTTAAAAAAGACGAGGTAGGTGAGTCCAATGGGAACGAAAAAAAGGGGCTTTTAGATGAACTTTTTTAAATATGCAAAGGTGGGGTATTGATGGTAAAGATAAAAAAATATATAATTCTTGTAATATCAATGATATTTTGTAGCTTTATGACATTTACGGGCAATGCGGCAGAGGATTCTTTGAGGAATATTCAAAATGTAAAACGGATTGATGTTGAAGAAAAGTCTTTGAAATCAAAAATTAAAGAGCATGACATTCCTGCAGAAGTTGCTGAATATGTAGAAAATGTATTTGAGGATGATAAGAATGCAGACGTAGTAATTTATGCACCATTGTCAGAAATAAGTACTTTTTCGGGAACAGGGGCATGGGGACCCACTCGCACATATCAGGGCCATATTTTACAGGATTGGAATGTAACAGTAACTAATGCATTTGAAATGACGTCAATAAAAAGCGGATCTATGGCATATGCCTTTGCAGACTCGATGTCTGCATATGTGGGAGGGGTTTTATTAGACAGAGTTATTCCATTTGGCAGTGCAGGAGTTACTTTGGCGCAGTTCATTTATGGAAATGGTACAACGGTATATGCTTCAGATGGAGATAAGGCGAGTGCTGCTCCAAAGTATACATCAGTTACTAGATTTACCTATATTGATGGAAAGGAACAGTTAGGGGCAAGGACACAACAAGTTAATTTGGAATCTATTATGTGGTATTATTATAATGATAAAAACCATCTGCAGGAGCAAGGAAAAAAAGAGTATAATAAATTGATTTCCACTCCGTCTTATAAAAATCCAGATCCAAAAGCAATTTCAGGGGTAGCAAGTGGTGGATATATAGAATCACCAATTACATTTCGTATAGGAGATAAAGATTTTGTGCTGGAGTGAAAAAAATGAAACAGAAGCTGAAGGTACTAACAGTTGTCATAATGGGAGTGATTGTCAGCATTTTGCTTTGGTATGGAATCTATTTTTATTTTAATCCTGTAGAGAAGTATATGAACTTTACTGCACAGGGTATGCTTATTTATGATACAGTTCCAGCCGATTATAAAAATGTGGATGTAGAGGTAAATGCAAAAACGTATCATTATCTGTTGGGAAATGAGCCGGATAGCATACAGGGTAATATTTGGATGGAAGGAAAAGGGCTTTTCGGTTACGGAGATGCAGATGAAATAGGATTTTATCTGGAATTTCATAATAACGAGAAGTATTGCTGTGCGAGAGAAGAGACCGAAACGACGCAAGGGTGTATGATAACCGCATCCGGAGAATTGCAGCACATCATATGCGGTATTACAGTAGAGTCCTCAGAAAAGAAGGGGCAGAAAAAAAATAGAAACGCATTGCTGGTCATACCATCTGAAAACATAGAAAGCGCCAAGAAAATGATTGATGAAGTTTCTTTTGAAAGCGTCCCTTTTTCAAAATGGCTGTCGGAAACTATGACGTTGAGGTAAGAAGCAGCAAAAAATGATGCAGGACTAAGCCAGACTATGAAGTCTCGTTTAGCCCTGCATTTTTTACGACCGTTTCCATATATGCAGAATCAGAAGGATTCCTCCATAGCAGATGCCAATCAATCCGATCTGGATAGCTGCACTCAAAAAGACCGGCAGAGAGTGGAGAACGTGAAGAACCGGCAGGGGACAGGAAAGCAGGGCGCGGCAGATTCCAATGGATAAAATGAGAGCAAAGACCGGTTTCAGCAAGGTTTCCCATGGCTCCCAGGAAAAATCTGCAATGCGGGACAGGGAAACAAGGTTCAGACAGGCCAGCAGGATTTCGCTGCCTAAAAGTCCCCACAGATAAGCCAGGATTCCGAAGCGGGGAATCCCGAAAATCACAAATCCCAGGCGAAGAACCATAGCTGCAATATTCTGTGCAAAGGTGGTAGAGGTTTTGCCAAGGCCGTTTAAGATGCTTCCCATGGTGGTGGCAAGATACATGAAAGGACAGAGCCAGGCCAGGATGGAGATATAAGTTCCGGCATCGGAATCGTGAAAAACGCTGGTTCCCAGGGAATGTCCATAGATCCGGAAGATTCCCACGCAGAAAATCCCCATATACAGGCTGTAGCGGATAGCCATGGAAATAGTATTGGAAATCCGCTCTTCATTTCCGGCAGACTGGGCTTTGGCTACTGCGGGAAGGAGAAGCACTGCCATGGAATTGGTAATAGCAGAAGGAAATAAAATAAAAGGCATCGCCATTCCGGCCAGCACGCCGTATATAGAAAATGCTTCTTCACTGTTTAGCCCAAAGGCTTGAAGGCGGCTGGGAATCCAGATGGCTTCCGCGCTTCCGAGAAGGTTTAATACCAGCCGGTTTCCCATGAGGGGAAGGGCCAGCGCCATAAGGGGAACGGACAGGGAAAGCCAGGAAGCCGAATGGTGGAAAACAGGAAAATCAGCAGAGGAACTGCGGGAGAGGCTGCCTGCGGCAGATGCTATTTTCTGGGGAGGAACCAGGCACAGGGCACATAATGTAAAACAGGCAGACGCGATTTCTCCGATAAGATGGCCAAGCACGGCCAGTTCCACGGTGATTTCCCGTCCCTGTTCCATCCAGATGTCTGCAATCAGAAAAACCAGTCCCATCCGGACGACCTGTTCCGCTACCTGGGAGAATGCCGGAACCCTGGATTTCTGCATACCATAATAATAACCGTTGATACAGGCATGGAATGCCGCAAAAGGAACAGACAGCGCAATTATGGGAAGAAGAGGAGCGCACCGCTCTTCCAATAAAATGTGACAGGCAATCCAGTGTGAGGAATGGGAAATACCAAGCGCCATCAGGATGGATAACAGCATGGAGACTGCAAGACCGGACCGGAATACTTTTTTCCCCTGGCTGACATGGGATGCGATGTATTGGGATAGGGCAGTCTGAATGGAACCGGCGCATACAGAAAAACAGATACTAAATACCGGATGAACCATGTTGTAAAGTCCCAGGCCTTCTGCGCCAATGGTTCTGGATAAGAAAATCCGGTAAAAAAATCCCAGGATCCGACAGGCAAATCCCGTTGCCGTCAGCAGCAGAGTGCCGGCTAAAAATGCGCGCTTTTGTGGGGAAAGTCCGGAAAAAGAGGGCATAGAACGCTCCGCAGAAGAAAATTACTATAAGATATGAGGATGGAAAACAAAACATGACAGAGAACGATTTGAAAAAATATTACTATTCCTATTGAAATTATAGGAAATTGGTGTATAATAAAATCATAGGGAAGAAAACGGTAGAATCCCTTAAGAAAGGCGGTAAATCAGTTGAGTGAATTTATTTATTTAGATAATGCGGCGACTACCAGAACCAGTCAGGCAGTGGTAGACGCGATGATGCCATATTTTAACCAATATTACGGAAACCCTTCTTCAGTCTACTCTTTTTCTAATTATGGAAAAGAAGCGATGGCAAAAGCCAGAAAGCAGATTGCAGACGTGCTGGGGGTAAATCCGGAAGAAATTTATTTTACAGCCGGAGGAAGCGAGTCCGATAACTGGGCGCTGATTGCCACTGCGGAAGCGTATCAGGACAAGGGAAAACACATTATTACATCCAAAATTGAACACCATGCAGTTCTCCATGCCTGTCAGTATCTGGAAAAACGGGGATTTGAGGTAACCTACCTGGATGTAGACGAAAATGGTACTGTGGATTTGGAACAGTTAAAATCTGCTATCCGTCCGGATACCATTTTGATTTCCATTATGTTTGCCAATAATGAGATTGGAACCATTCAGCCGGTTAAGGAAATCGGAGAGATTGCAAAGGCTCATAATGTGCTGTTTCACACCGATGCAGTCCAGGCCTTCGGCCATATACCGATTCAGGCAGACGAGCTGAATATTGATATGTTAAGCGCCAGCGGCCACAAATTCAACGGCCCTAAGGGAATCGGATTTTTATACATCCGGAAAGGAATTAAGACAAAATCCTTTATCCATGGTGGAGCCCAGGAGAGAAAGCGCCGCGCAGGCACAGAAAATCTTCCTGGTATTGTGGGAATTGGAGAGGCGGCCAGACTTGCGGCAGAGAGTTTAAAAGAACGGCAGGAAAAGGAAATCCAGATGAGGGATTATCTGATTAACCGGATTACGGCAGAAGTGCCTTATGTGAGATTGAATGGGCACCGGATCAACCGGCTTCCGAACAATGTGAATCTGTCCTTCCAGTTTATTGAAGGAGAATCCCTTCTGATTATGCTGGACATGGCGGGTATCTGCGGTTCCAGCGGTTCTGCCTGTACGTCTGGATCCCTGGATCCGTCCCACGTACTGTTAGCCATTGGACTTCCTCACGAAATTGCCCATGGTTCCTTAAGACTGACGCTGTCAGAGGAAAATACGATGGAAGAAATGGATTATGTTGTTGAAAAAATCAAGGAGATTGTAGCCCGTCTTCGGGAAATGTCTCCGCTTTACGAAGATTTTATCAGAAAATCTGCAAAATAGACTATATCGACAATAAAAGGAGAATAAAAGTTATGTATACAGAAAAAGTAATGGATCATTTTCAGAATCCGAGAAATGTAGGGGAACTGGAGAACCCAAGCGGCATGGGAACCGTAGGCAACGCCAAATGCGGCGACATTATGAGAATGTATCTGGATATCGACGATAACCAGATTATCCAGGACGTAAAATTTAAAACCTTCGGCTGCGGCGCTGCAGTGGCTACCAGCAGCATGGCTACGGAACTGGTAAAAGGAAAAACCATCCAGGAAGCGATGGAAGTTACGAACAAAGCGGTCTGCGAGGCACTTGACGGACTGCCTCCGGTTAAGGTACACTGTTCTTTGCTGGCAGAGGAAGCAATTCATGCGGCTTTATGGGATTATGCTGAGAAAAAAGGCATTACCATCGAGGGATTAAAACAGCCGAAGAGCGACATCAGCGAGCATGAAGAGGAAGAAGAATATTAAGAGCTGTCTGCACGAAAAAAGCGTGGATTGTGCTTACAGCCCTGACTGAAAGGCAGAGAGAATGAAGAGAGAGAAAGTCGTAGTAGGATTGTCCGGAGGAGTGGATTCCTCTGTGGCAGCCCTGCTGTTAAAAGAACAGGGATATGACGTCATCGGGGTTACCATGAAGACCTGGGACGGCGCGGAAAGCATAATCGAAGACGCGAAACGGGTGGCAGATTTTTTGTCCATTCCCTATCATGTAATTGATTTTACAGAAGAATTTCACCGCCATGTGGTGGATTACTTTGCAGAAGAATATCTTCACGGCAGGACGCCCAACCCTTGCGTGGTGTGCAACCGGCACGTAAAATGGGAGGCGCTGTTAGACAGAAGCAGAGAGTTTGGAGCCGAACTTGTGGCAACGGGCCATTATGCCAGGGTAGAGAAGCTTCAAAACGGCAGGTATGCGCTGCGCTCGTCTGTGACTGCCGCAAAAGACCAGACCTATGCGCTGTATAACCTGACCCAGGATCAGCTGGCCAGAACGCTGATGCCGGTAGGATCTTTTGAAAAAGAGGAAATCCGGCGGATGGCCAGGGAAGCGGGGATTCCGGTGGCGGAAAAGCCGGACAGCCAGGAGATCTGCTTTATTCCGGATCAGGATTATGCCGGATTTATTGAACGGTATACAGGAAAACAGATTCAGCCAGGCAATTTTGTGGATTCGGACGGCCGGATTTTAGGACGGCATAAGGGAATTATCCATTATACGGTTGGACAGAGAAAAGGCTTGAACCTGGCTTTAGGGCATCCTGTTTTTGTAACAGAGATCCGGCCGGATACCAATGAAGTAGTAATTGGAACCAATGAAGACGTATTTACAAAATCCCTCCTGTGTAGTAAGCTTAACTGGATGGCAGCAGACGGATTCCATGGATCGGAACTCCGGATGCTGGCAAAAATACGATATGCCCATAAAGGGGCTATGTGTACGATTCGGGAAGCTGGAGAAGACCTGGCAGAGTGCGTATTTGACGAGCCGGTACGGGCTGTGACGCCAGGCCAGGCAGTAGTCTTTTACCAGGATGACTGGGTAGCAGGAGGAGGAATTATCCAATGAAACAAAGCAGGCTTGCGGCAGCAGCGCTGTCTATGGCAATTTTATTAAGCGGATGCAGTACTGGTTATGCATCAATGGAAGCGTCGGCGGGGAGTACAGAGAGAATAGAGAGAGAAACTCCGGCCGTCCAGACCAGCAGGAAGGAAACTCTGGTAAGCAAGGCAGCGGCCGAGAGCTACCAGCCGGCAGATGAAACCGTTTATGTGACAGGCGATCGGGTAAATTTACGCCGGCAGGGAAGCTCAGACAGTCCGGTAATCGGTCGGGTTAACAAAGGCACAGAGATGAAGCGGACGGGAACTGGCAGCCAGTGGAGCAGGGTAGAATACCAGGGCCAGGTCTGCTACATTTCCAGTCAGTACCTTTCGGGAAACAAACCGGCAGAGACAAAACCGACAGAACCGGCCGCTCAGGAAAATAACACTCAGGCAGCCGGACAGAACCAGGGAACTGTCAGCGAAGTACGGTTAAATCCGGACTGGCAGTACGCTGGATTTTCTAAGATTAATTCTGGGACAGCCATGCTTTACAAAGCAGAGGCTAACCGAAAAGGTCTTGTAGTGTGCGTCAATGCAGGCCATGGGACAAAAGGCGGAAGCAGCGTGAAAACCCAGTGTCATCCGGATGGAACTCCAAAAGTAACTGGAGGAACCACCCAGGCAGGAGCGACGACTGCTGCTGCAGTTTCCGGCGGCATGGAGTTTGCAGACGGTACTCCGGAAAGCAAAGTAACCCTTCAGCTTGCTTTAAAATTAAAGGAAAAGCTGTTAGCAGCCGGTTATGATGTGCTGATGATTCGGGAAAGCGACGACGTTCAGCTGGACAACATTGCCCGTACCGTTATTGCCAATCAGACCGCAGACTGCCACATTGCCCTTCATTGGGATTCCACGTCAAAAGACAAAGGAGCCTTTTATATGAGTGTTCCCAATGTGGCTTCTTACCGGAATATGGAGCCGGTAAAATCCCACTGGCAGCAGCACCATGCGTTGGGAGAAAGTCTGATTAGCGGCTTAAAGTCAGCAGGGGTCAAGATTTTTTCCGGCGGATCCATGGAAATGGATTTAACCCAGACTTCTTTTTCCACCATTCCTTCTATTGATATTGAACTGGGGGATAAGACTTCCGATCATTCAGGGGAAACGCTGGACAATCTGGCTTCAGGATTAGTAACCGGCGTCAATCAGTTTTTTGCACAGAGAACCAATTCATAAGAAAATCAGCAGGGGAATACGTGAAAGAAAAATTAGTTACCAATAAAAAAACTTACGGAGCTGTTCTTATCATAAGCCTTCTGGCGGCATTGCTGCTGGAAGGCTTTCTGGCAGTGGTATCCGTACACCATGGAAAAGGCCAGCCAGGCATCAATCTGTGGCCGGAACGGGTTGCTTCTGTCAGCGGCTACGAGGTGTCATACCAAAATGGAACCAGTGTGGTGGAAAAGACAGGCGGCGATCCGCAGATGTATTTTACAGAAACCGGTTATCCTTATGGACGGCTGTCCATTGCGTTTGCAGAACCAATAGAGGAGGACGTTCAGGCGCAGGTTTACAGCCTTGGGGCAGGAGAAGTTTATTATCAGACTGTTTTTATCCCAAAAGGAAGCAGCAGGGCAGACTTTGATCTGGTCTGTCGGGATTATGGACAGATGCGCCTAGATTTAGACGGCAGTTTTGTCCTGAAAACCATAGAGGCCAGTCCGGTGGTACCATGGAGAGAGATCAGCCTGAAACAGGTCTTAAAGCAATGGAACATGGGAATGTTTCTGTTTTTATGGCTGATAATGGTGGCAGTTACGTACAGCATAGCGGACTTTGCCATAAATTCCGGAAAAAACGGAGCAAAGAAAGGTTCCCGCATTGTTTCCCTGGATCTGCTCCGTACTCTGGCGGCTTATTTTGCCGTGGCCTGTCATGTCATAGGCCCGATGATTCAGGAAGCGGGGATGCATACGCCTGTATGGAAGCTGCTTTCAGCAGGGAATCTTCTTTTGCTGACCTGTAATCCGATATTTCTAATGATCAGCGGGGCTTTGCTTGTAAAGGACCGGCAGGAATCTCTGGCATCCTTTTATAAAAAACGGCTTGGAAAAATTGTGGTTCCGCTGGCCGTCTGCTATCTGTTTTACATGGCAGTGTTCTGGACAGGGAATTTGACAGGATTCCAGTGGATAAAACGGGCAGTCCAGGTAATGCTAACCGGATCCTCAGAGATTGCTCCCCATTTCTGGCTGATATACATCATGATTGGGATTTATATATGCGTGCCGCTTCTTCGAAAAACGGTGGGGAGGCTGGGAGAAACCGGAGGAAAACGATTGTTTCTGGTTATTGCGGCAGCGCTTTCTGCGGCAGCCTGGATGAAGAGCAAAGGATTTGGAGGCAGCCAGTGGCTGAACTGGATGCTATGGCTGGGGATTTTTGTATCCGGACATATTATCATACAACCCTATATGCGCAGATATGATGGCCTTTTTGGCCTGTTCGGATTTGCCATGGCAGCGGCGTCTTATCAGATTATGATGGTCAGAAGCGACTATTCAGGGATTATTTTTAACGGTTCTATTTTTATTGTAGGGATTTCGTGGGCGGTTTTTGTATTGGCGCTGCGGATGGAAAACATTCTGGGATGGGCGTCAGAATGGTTGTCTTTTCTTGGCAGACACAGTTTCTCTGTTCTCTTGATCCATTGGCTGGTGCTGTACCGGATTTTAATGCCTGGATACCTTCCAGGCCTGCTGTCCCATGGCGTCAGATTCCGGATTTTTGGAACATTTCTTGCTGTCAGCGGTCTTTCCCTGTCAGCAGCTCTGATATTTGACAACTTGATTCAGGCAGGCTTTGAAAAATTAATAGATAAAATCAGAAAAAAATAAAAATTACACTACCCAAAACGTAAAATTTCGTGTATAATACTACAGGCAGCAGCAAAAGGAGACGTATCGAAGTGGTCGCAACGAGCTTGACTCGAAATCAAGTTGTCGGGTAACCGGCACGTGGGTTCGAATCCCACCGTCTCCGCGATAGGAAAACCCCTGCAGGTAAGCGAAAACCGCTTATCTGCAGGGGTTTTTGCGTACTTGCAGGAGAATGGCTATGCCCCTTTTTCAGAAAAAGAGGGGCAGGTGTATAAAACCAGAATATCGTCGGGACACAGGATGGTGTCTCCGTCGGGAATCAGTTCATGATACTGCCGCTGGATTAGCACAACCAGGGAATTTTTCCGGATGTCGGCTTCCTTTAGCTTCATTCCAGCCAGCCGGCTGCCAGGGGTTACTTCTACTTCGCTGAGTTCAACGTCGGCAGTGCCGTGATACCCTTTTGCTGCGACAATCAGGGAATCACCTGCTTTTAAACAGGTATCTCCACGAGGCATAATAGCTTTTTGATCCCGCAAAACGGCGGCAATCAGAATGCCTGGGGCAATGGAAACGTCCTGGATCTGACAGTTAATCCAGGGATGACCTGGGCTGATTTCCAGGCAGATAAACTGGACTCCGGTTTCTTCTGAATAATCGGTAAAGGTTTTTAATACGTTTTCTTTGCTGTCCAGCATATGGGTTTTGGAAGCAGCCAGGGGAAGAAGGCTTCCCTGGAGCAAAATGGACAGCAGGACGACGCAGAATACAATATGAAAGACGGTTTCCCTGCCATAATAAGGGGATACGGCAGCCATAATCGCAAATACAATGGAAGCGGCGCCTCTAAGACCTGCCCAGGAAATCAGAACTTTCTGGCGGAATGGGGCTTTAAATGGAGCCAATAAAAGAAATACAGCTGCCGGCCTTGCAAAAAAGGTTAAAAACAAGGCAGTCAGCAAAGCAGGGAGAAAATAAGTCCCCAGGCGGGAAGGGAAGACCAGGAGGCCTAACAGGAAAAAGATTAGCATCTGCATCATTCCGTTTAAGGCATCAAAAAAGTTGACCAGCCCTTTTTTGTTGGGAATACTCTGGTTTCCAAGAAGAATTCCGGCCAGGTATGCGCTGAGATATCCATTTCCTCCAAGCAGAGAAGGGATGGCATAAGAGGCCAGGGCAACACCCGATAAAAAGACAGAATCCAGCCCATTTTCTCCAAAATGGACGCGTTTCATAATACTTCCGGCTACCCATGCCAACAAGCTTCCTGCTGCCAGCCCGATAAAGATCTGGGAAAAAACAGACCAGACAATCTGGGAAAGGGACACAGAACCGCCCATGGCAGAGAGCACAACAATGGTCAGCATATAGGCAAAGGGATCGTTGCTGCCGCTTTCGATTTCCAGCATGGAAGCCGTACCATATTTCAGATTGAGCCTCTGGGAACGGAGAATGGAAAATACAGAAGCAGCATCGGTAGAACCTAAAACGGCTCCAATCAGAAGTCCTTCCAGAAGAGGGAGGTTCAGAAAAAAGTAACAGAAAAATCCCGTAAGCCCTGCAGTAATCAATACGCCCAGAGTGCTTAAAAGGACCGACTGGACGGCTACAGGACGGGCAGCGCTCCACTTTGTTCCAAAGCCGCCGTAAAACATAATGATAACCAAAGCTGCAGAACAAATCTGTTCGGCCAAATGATAATCAGCAAATTCAATTTTAAAAATACCATCTGATTCAAACAGCATTCCCAGGGCAATAAAGATAAACAGGGTGGGAATACCCAGACGGCGGGACAGGCGGCTTCCAGCAATACAGGCAAAAATGGCAGAAGCGGTAAGAAGCAACAGAAAATTCATAAGGGTCCTCCTTGAACAGACAGGGCCGACAGTAACCACTCTAGTATAGCATAGGAATCGGTAAAAAAAGTAAAGATTGCGTTAAAATAAAAGAGGTAAAGCAGGACAGTCCGCATTACCTCTTTTGATAAAATCTGAGGATGAAACAGGTTTTACAGGTGCAGAAGCTGGATCAGCAAAAACCAGGCCAGCCCGTAATAGGAAACAACGGCAACTAAATCGTTGATTGTGGTAATCAGAGGGCCGGAAGCAACAGCCGGATCAATCCGGAGCTTTTTGAAAATAAGGGGAACAATAGTTCCGGAAAGGCTGGATAAAAGCATGGCGGCCAACAAAGCGGATCCGGTACAGAAGGATACAGAAAAAGACAGTAAAGGAGCCTGGCCTTTTAATACCATTAAATACAATCCGATGAATAAAAAGGACAGGATACCTAAAATTAGTCCGTTTGCCAGCCCGACGCGGGCTTCTTTTCCAATGAGGCGGGCCTGCTGCTTTCCGCTGACATTTTCATCCATGAGCACACGGATGGTAACCGCAAGAGACTGGGTGCCGACATTGCCGGCCATGTCCAGAACCAGGGACTGAAACGCGATAATAAGCGGAAGACTGGCAATAACGCCTTCAAAAATACCTACTACGCTGGATACGATAAGTCCCAGCCCCAGCAGGATAACTAGCCAGGGAAGCCGTTTTTTGATGCTCTGTTTCAACGGTTCGTTTAAATCCTCTTCTGAAGACAGACCGGCCAGCTTGGCATAGTCGTCGCCCATTTCTTCATCAACAAGTTCCGTAATATCCTGGGAAATGAGCACGCCCTGAAGCTTGTTGTCTGAATCCAGAACCGGTATGGAGTCCTCCGAGTAGCCCACAATGCGGCTGATACAATCTTCAATCTGTTCGTTTGCATATACATAAGGATAAGAAGTCATCGTGATAGAACTAAGATCCGTATCTTTACGGGCAATAATCAGATCCTTTAAATGAATAGCGCCCAGATAGGTTCCGCAGCTGTCAATGACATAAAGGGTTGAAATATTGTCGTGATCGGCCGCCTGCTGGATCAGTTCGCTCATAGCCTGGGAAATACTGGTATCCTCCTGGAAAGCAACGTAATTTGTACTCATTTTGCTTCCGATTTCTTCTTCATCAAAGGAATTGAGGAGGGAAATTTCCCTTCTGGTATCCTCATCGATCAAATCCAGAAGCGTGCTGCGTTCTGATTTTTCCAATTGTTCCAGATAATCGGCTGCAGAGGTAATTTCCAGCTGCTGGAGTACCGGAATCCGCTGCCGGATACTAAGCTCATTGAGATAGAGGTTCCGGTTGTCGGAATATTCCAGCACATTGGCGGCCGTTTCCGTATCTAAAAGATGATAGAGCCGTCTGCGTTCTTCTTTATTTAATAAATCCAGGGCAGCGGCAATATCATTTTCGTGGTAATCCGACAGTTGTTCCTGCTTTGCCCTGGGAGCCAGATTGCTGCGGACAATCCTGGCAATCTCTGTCTTATAGTCTGGATGCAGAGCCAATACGGCGTTTTCATTAAACAGTTCGTTATTTCTTTTCATGTCTGTTCCTCCTATTCATTCTGGTTGTGGAATTTCAGACAGACGGGCAAATGCAGGAAAAGGGCATAAAAATACCACTGCCGGTTTCCTGCACAGGGACCGCGCTTGTCTGATGATGCAGCGCAGCGTTCGAAACAGACAGTGGTTTTCAGATAAAATCAAAAGCGGGAATCAAAAAATGAACGGTCTGCAGCCGTACATGATCGGACCCCATAGGAAAACCCTGCTGTTACTTCGACTACAACTACTGCCGTCCATACTTTCACCTCACTTTATTAAAACATGATTAAAAGAATGCCTGATGTCTCAAGCCTGCTTATTATAACATACAACAAAAGGCGGAGCAAGAAAAAATCAACAAAAAGCTGGAATTTTATATAGGTTTGTGCTACCATAAAAGCATGAAAAAAAATTACATGAAAAAAGGAGTGCGTGAAATGAGCAATCGGAGCGTTATGGATATTATCTGCGCATCTTATGAGCAGTTTTTTGAAGCAGAGAAGAAGATTGCAGACTACATTTTAAATAATAAAAAAGAAGCAGTGGAGATGACGGTTGCAGAACTGGCAAAAGCCAGCAAAACCAGCGATGCTACGGTTTCCCGTTTCTGCCGGCGCTGCGGATTTAAAGGGTATCAGAACCTGAAGATGGCGTTAGCAAAAGAAATTATGGAAGAAGAGCGGGATAGTCTCCAGGTGTCCAATGAGATTGACCGAGGGAACCTTCCACAGGCCCTGCAGAACATTTTAGCTAATAAAATGGCGGAAATGACCGGAACCATCGGGATGCTGGAACCGGATAATTTAGAGACGATTTTAAAAATTCTGGAAAGCGCCCGCACCATCCAGTTTGCAGCAGTCGGAAATACCATACCGGTAGCGATGGACGGCGCGTTTAAGTTCAACCAGTTGGGAATCAGCGCATCCTGCAGTTCGATCTGGGAGGCGCAGATGGCCTATACGTATAATCTGGGGCCTCAGGACGTCGTACTGATTATTTCCAATTCCGGTATGTCAAGACGGCTTCTGACACTGGCGGAAGGGGCTCATGAAAATGGAGCCAGGGTCATTGTGATTACCAACAACGCATCCTCGCCGCTGGCATTAACCAGTGACTACCGGATTATTACGGCGACCAGGGAAAAGCTTCTGACCGGCGAGTTCTGGTTTTCCAGGATTCCTGCCATGCTGGTAATTGAAACCCTGTATCTTCTGCTGTTTGTAAGTAAAAAGAATGCACCGGCCCATATCCGGCGTCACGAAAATGCCATCCGCCCAGATAAACAAGTGTAAGAAATAAAATTTCTTTTAAAAATATATTGACGAAACAAAACAACCGTGCTATGATTAAGGCAGATGAAGAAAATAAATTTCATAAAACGTGAAAGGGATGATAGGAGTGATTTACACAGTAACCTTTAATCCGGCGTTGGATTATGTGGTAAGAGTAAAGGACTTTACTGCAGGAACTGTGAACCGCACTTATAGTGAACAGATTTTTTACGGCGGAAAAGGAATTAACGTAGCTGGAATTTTGGCAAATCTGGGACTGGAAACTACGGCGTTGGGATTTATAGCAGGATTTACCGGAGATGAAATTGAGCGCGGTGTCAAAAAAATGGGATTTTCTTCAGATTTTATTCGGGTAAAAGAAGGAATGTCGCGTATTAATGTGAAGTTAAAGTCCAATGAAGAAAGCGAAATTAACGGTATGGGGCCGGTCATTACTCAGGAAGATACAGAGAAGTTGTTTTTAAAACTAGATCAATTGCAAAAAGGCGACGTACTGGTGCTTTCCGGCAGTATTCCGTCTTCTATGGATGAACGGATTTATGAGAAGATTATGGCCAGACTGGAGGAAAAAGCGATCCGGATAGTGGTGGATGCAGAAAAAGGACTTCTTTTAAATGTATTAAAGTATCATCCATTTCTGATAAAACCCAATAATCACGAACTGGGAGATATGTTTGGCGTAACGCTTCATAGTGAAAAAGAAATCGAAGAATATGCAAAACGCCTTCAGGACATGGGGGCCAGAAACGTCCTGGTTTCTATGGCAGGTGACGGAGCTCTCTTGGTAACGGAGGACAAAACGGTATATCAGCAGGGCGTTGCCAGGGGAACTGTAAAAAATTCAGTAGGCGCCGGAGATTCCATGGTAGCTGGATTTTTGGCCGGTTATCTGAATACCGGAGACTATGAATATGCATTAAAGCTGGGAACTGCAGCAGGCGGAGCCACTGCTTTTTCCGAAGGTTTGGGAACCAGAGAAGAGATTATGAAACTATATAATACGCTGTAGTTCAAAACAGGAGGGAAAGTATGAGGATTACAGAACTATTAAAAAAGGAAAGTATTGAACTGGGGGTAACCCTGGCGTCGAAGGAAGCGGCGATTGATAAATTGACCGGACTGATGGAAGCAGGCGGAAGGCTGAAGGATCGGGCTGGATATAAAGAAGGAATCCTGGCCAGGGAAGCCCAGGGAAGTACCGCAGTCGGAGAAGGGATTGCCATTCCCCACGCTAAGGTAGAGGCGGTAAAAGAACCAGGCCTTGCAGCCGTTACTGTACCGGAAGGCGTAGATTATGAGGCGTTTGACGGTTCTTTAGCCAAGCTGATTTTTATGATTGCAGCTCCGGCAGAAGGAGCAGACGTTCATCTGGAAGCGCTGGCCAGACTTTCTACCCTGCTGATGACGCCTGGATTTAAAGACAATCTGCTGTCAGCAGCCAGCAAGGAAGAGTTTCTGGCGGTAATTGACGCGGCAGAAACCGAAAAATTCGGAGAAAAAGAACCTTCCGAAACCCTGGAGAAAGCAGAGCAGGAAGAGACGGCAAAAAAAGCTGGAACTTATCAGATTCTTGCAGTTACCGCCTGTCCTACCGGAATTGCCCATACCTATATGGCGGCAGAAAATTTAGAGTCTACCGCGAAAAAGATGGGAATCTCTTTAAAAGCGGAGACCGATGGATCCGGCGGCGCCCAGAACGTGCTGACAAAAGAAGAGATTGAACAGGCCCAGGCTATTATCGTAGCGGCTGACCGTGAAATTGAGATGGCAAGATTTGATGGAAAACCAGTGATTCAGGTTCCGGTTTCAGACGGAATCCGTAAGGCGGAAGAACTGATTCAAAAGGCGGTATCCGGACAAGCGCCGATTTACCATCATGCAGGCGGCGCAGACAGCAGTTCAGTAAAAGGAAGCGCATCCGACAGCGTGGGAAGACGGATTTACAAGCATCTGATGAACGGCGTGTCTCATATGCTTCCGTTTGTTATCGGCGGCGGAATTTTAATCGCATTGGCATTTTTATTTGACGATTATGCCATTGACCCCTCTAACTTTGGTAAGAATACCCCTCTTGCCGCTTATTTGAAAACCATTGGTGAACAGGCCTTTGGCATGATGCTTCCCGTATTGTCCGGCTACATTGCAATGAGTATTGCGGATCGTCCTGGTCTGGCCGTTGGTTTCGTATCCGGTATGGTTGCCAAAATGGGCATGACGTTTGCGAATCCAGAAGGAGGAGCTGTAAACGCAGGATTTTTAGGCGCACTATTTGCAGGATTTGCAGCAGGCTACATTGTAGTAGGATTAAGAAAGCTGTTTTCCAGACTGCCAAAAGCATTAGAAGGCATTAAGCCGGTTCTGCTCTATCCGGTACTGGGCATCCTGCTTGGCGCAGTTCTTACTACCTTTATCAATCCATTTATGGGCATGATTAACGATGGACTGACCGGTTTCTTAAATGGAATGGGCGGTGCAAGCCGTGTGGTTCTGGGAATGATTGTAGGCGGAATGATGTCCATTGATATGGGCGGCCCATTTAACAAAGCAGCTTATGTATTCGGCACCGCACAGCTGGCAGAAGGAAACTTTGAAGTAATGGCATCTGTCATGGCAGGCGGCATGGTTCCTCCCATTGCCATTGCGCTGTGCACCACGCTGTTTAAACGCAAATTTACTAAGAAAGAATGCCAGTCCGGCCTTGTAAACTACATTATGGGACTTTCCTTTATTACAGAAGGAGCCATCCCATTTGCAGCATCGGATCCATTGAGAATTATTCCTTCCTGCGCTGTCGGCGCAGCGGTTGCAGGCGGTTTGTCCATGTTCTTTGGCTGTACCTTAAGAGCGCCTCATGGCGGGATCTTTGTACTTCCTACGATCGGAAACCCATTGGGTTATCTGGCAGCCATTGTAATCGGATCCGCAGTGGGCTGTTTGATTTTAAGCCTGTTAAAGAAAAATTTAGACGAAGCAGAGAGATAAGAGACAAATTTCAACCATTGCAAGATCTATCCCCCACAAAGAAAACCGCTGGAATCCAGTTAAAAAACTGGCTGTTCCAGCGGTTTTCGCAGTTATAAATTAAGTATGACTCCGCTCGTTTTTCTCTAATTTTTTCAGGGCAATACAGAAAAATAACAGTCCGGCACAGGGGACAATATTAGAAGCCATGCCGGCTTTGATTCCGCCGTATTCGGAGATGATTCCGATTAACCAGGGCATGACAATGGCTCCGCTGCTGGCGGCAGGAAGCATGACGCCCATACTGGTCACGCTGGTCATCCGTCCGGCGCTTGCGACTGCGGTAGGATTTAAGCCTGCCATGGAAAAAGCAAAGGCAAACAGCAGCAGAATAGCCGAAATCTGGGTATGGGCGGCCATCAGCCCAATATAAAAGATAATGCATCCAATGGACATTTTAATCATGGAAGACGGGGCATTTTTGATTGGAAAGACAAATGCAATCAGCATTCGGGCAATTAAAGTGGCCGTCCACATGACGGTTACCGTATAGGTGCTTAAAACGCCGGATAAAATATTGCTTCCCTTAAAATAAGTAACCATCCATCCGGTAACGCTGGTTTCCGCTGCATTCTGGCAGAACAAAAGTCCGGTTAAGAGCCAGAATTTCCAGCTTTTTAAAAAGCTCCAGTCTACGGAACCCTCTTTTTGCTGGGAACGGGTGCGCAGAGATACGGATGCAAAAGAGAACCATAAAAGAAGGCCGCAGGCCGCAAGGACAAACATGGGGGCACGGCTGTTAAACTTGGCGGCTGCTCCGATGAAAAACGGGCATAAAAGAGCGCCTAAGGCATAGCAGCTGTGCATCAGATTCATTCCTTTTGTACCGTCTTCAGAATTGTCGCGGACCAGAATGGTACAGATGTTGATGGTGCTTCCTTTGGCTACGCCTACAATGAAAAATGCCAGCATGAAGATTGCCATCAGAGAGGAAAGCCCCATGAGAAGGTATCCGGCAAAATATCCGATAGTCAGGAGTAAGACCGTCTTTTTCAGACCGATTTTAGCAGGTAAAATGCCGGCAGCAAAGCCGGCAATCAGATTGCCGATACTCATCAGCGACAAAAGCGTTCCGGTCATTCCATAATCGAATCCGTACAGCTCCTGTAAGAGACTTACCACAACGCCGCTGCTGATGGCGCAGATTCCGCTGAGAAAAAAGGCAAAATAACCGGTATTTCTTTGCTTTTCAGATTGTGATTGTGTGTTCATTTCCATACGTACATCCCCTATAATTTTAATAAAAATCAAACTTCTACGATTATATACGAAATAGAAAAAAATGAACAGCCTTTTCGCGGGACTTTTCTTAGGATTCCATGTATTTTCTTGTACAGAAGGAAAAAAGGTGCTATAGTAAGCATCAACAGAACGACGAGGAGGAGAGATTATGTACAAATGCTGTATATTTGATTTAGATGGGACGCTGTTAAATACTATAAAAGCGCTTCAAAAGGCTACCAATCTGACCATGGAACGGTTTGGCCTTGGACCTCTTTCCGAAGAACAGATTCAGTCGATTGTAGGAGACGGTTATAAAATGCAGATGGAGCGGGCGCTAAAGCTGTGCGGCGATAAGGACCTGATACACTATGAAGAAGCGCTGCCGGCTTATATGGAGATTTTTGGGAAACACTGTATGTACCAGGTAGCGCCATACGATGGGATTTTACAGCTTTTGCAGGCAATCAAAGAACGCCGCATGAAAGCGGCCGTCTTTTCCAATAAGCCTCATGCCCAGACCGTTGAAAACATTACTGGAATTTTTGGCAGCGGGATGTTTGATCTGGTAAGAGGCCAGCAGGAAGGAGTGCCGAAAAAGCCGGATCCGGCAGGAGTTTATCTTATTATGAAAGAACTGGGGGTAACTTCAGGAGAATGCCTGTATTTTGGGGATACTGGCACCGATATGCAGACTGGAAAAAATGCCGGCCTGGATACGGCAGGTGTGCTGTGGGGATTCCGGAAGAGAGAAGAACTGGAGCGTTTTTCTCCCAAATATCTGATAGAAACTCCCCAGGAAGCCATCGCATTCCTGGATAGAAACTAAAGGAAATTTCTTTATTATTGCTATCCGCAATGTTTGGGAGTATAATAAGAAACAGTGCCTTTCGGGAAAGCGGCGCGTATAGATGGAGAGGAATATGGAAAAGAAAATGTTGCCCAGACGCCAGTTGTTCCAGACACAGTTTATTGCATATGGGTTTTTGGTTATGATTTTAATCGGAACGCTGCTTTTGATGCTGCCGATTGCCAGCCGATCCGGAGAAAGCCAGGGATTTCTGGATTGTCTGTTTACTGCCACCAGCGCGTCCTGCGTAACAGGCCTGGTTATTGCAGATACCTGGAGTAACTGGACGGTATTTGGCCAGCTGGTAATTTTAACCATGATTCAGATTGGCGGCCTGGGATTTATTACAATCGGCGTTTTTATTTCAATTATATTAAGAAGAAAAATCGGTTTAAAAGAGCGGGGGCTGATGCAGGAAAGTGTCAATACCCTTCAGCTCAGCGGAGTCGTGAAGCTGGCCAGGAAGATTATTCTGGGTACGGCCCTGATTGAAGGAACCGGAGCAGTCCTGCTTTCGATCCGGTTTGTACCGCGTTTTGGTCTGGTAAAGGGAATTTATTACGGTATTTTCCATTCCATTTCTGCGTTCTGCAACGCCGGATTTGATTTGTTAGGATGCGACACGCCTTATATGTCCCTGACGGGATACAGCGCCGACTGGCTGGTCAATCTTGTGATTATGTCTCTGATTGTCATTGGCGGCCTGGGCTTTATCGTCTGGGATGATTTGAGCCGGAAGGGCCTTCATTTTAAGTCTTATATGCTTCACACCAAGATTGTCCTGCTGACTACACTTGCGCTGATTTTTGGCGGCGCGCTTCTGATTGGAATTTCAGAACGGGACAATCTGATGGCAGATATGGGATGGGGAGAACGGATTCTGACTTCCCTGTTTGCGTCGGTAACGGCAAGAACCGCCGGATTTAATACCATTGATATTGCGTCCATGCGTCCGGCCAGCAAGCTTTTGACGATTTTCCTGATGTATATCGGAGGAAGTCCTGGATCAACAGCAGGAGGCGTCAAGACGACAACGCTGATTGTACTTTTGCTGTATCTTGGCTCTACGATCAGACGGACCCATGGAGTTAATATTTTTGGCCGCAGATTAGAAGAAGATTCCATTATGAGGGCAAGCTGCATCTGTACCATTAACCTGTGTCTGGCATTGACTGTGGCTACCATTATTTTGATGATGCAGAATCTGGATGCGATGGACGTCCTGCTGGAGACATTTTCCGCCATTGGAACGGTAGGAATGTCTTCCGGAATTACCAGGGAATTAAATGCATTTTCGCGGATTATGGTAATTTTATTAATGTACTGCGGACGAATCGGAAGTTTGTCATTTGCTCTTACTTTTACACAGAATATGAAACTGGCAAAAGTACGTCTGCCGGAAGAAAAGATTACCATAGGGTAACAGGAGGAAAACATGAAATCAATTTTGATTATTGGAATGGGAAGATTTGGCAATCATCTGTGCCATCATCTGGCTGAGCTTGGCAATCAGATTATGATTGTGGATCAGGAAGAAGAGCGTCTGGAAGCCATGCTTCCATATGTAACCAGCGCCAAAATCGGCGACTGTACCAATGAGTCGGTGTTAAGAAGCCTGGGAATTTCCAATTTTGACATCTGTTTTATCTGTATTGGAACCAATTTCCAGAGCAGTCTGGAGATTACCAGCATGGTAAAAGAATTAGGCGCCAAGTGGGTGGTCAGCAAAGCCACCAGGGATATTCACGCCAAGTTCCTGTTAAGAAACGGCGCAGACGAAGTGGTATATCCGGACAGGGATCTGGCAGAAAAAATTGCCGTCCGCTACAGTGCTAACCACGTATTTGACTATATTGAACTGACCGATGAGTTTTCGATTTATGAGATTCCGCCGCTGCGCCAGTGGGTAGGAAAAAGCATTCGGGAATTAAGCATCCGGAACCGCTATAACATTCATATACTGGCGACAAAGGAGAATGGCGAAGCAAAGATGATGCCAGGGGCAGATTATGTGATCCAGGCAAACGAGCATCTGATGATTATCGGCCGCAAGGCTGATGTAGATAAAATTTTAGATAAGATGTAGAAAGACAGGAGGAAATCAGACGATGACAAAGATTGATATTATTTCCGGCTTTTTAGGAGCAGGAAAGACAACATTTATTAAAAAGCTGTTAGAGGAAGCCATTGCAGGCGAGCAGGTGGTGCTGATTGAAAACGAATTTGGCGAGATTGGCATTGACGGAGGATTTTTAAAGGATTCCGGCATTGAAATCAGGGAAATGAATTCCGGATGCATCTGCTGCTCTCTGGTAGGAGATTTCGGCGCTTCCCTGGCAGAAGTATTAAAGACTTATAAGCCGGATCGGGTTATTATCGAGCCGTCCGGTGTAGGCAAGCTGTCTGATGTTATGAAGGCTGTCCGCGACGTATCTTCTGATATGGACGTAGTATTAAACAGCGCCGTTACGATTGTAGATGCAGCAAAATGCAAAATGTATATGAAGAATTTCGGCGAGTTCTTCAACAACCAGATTGAAAATGCCGGAACCATAGTTCTCAGCCGTACCGACGTAGCGGATGAGAAGAAGGTAGAACTGGCTGCAGAGATGATTCGGGAGCACAATGCCGCTGCGTCTATTGTGACTACGCCTTGCGCCCAGCTGACCGGAGCCCAGTTGTTAGAGATTATTGAAAAGCCGGATACCATGATGGAGGACTTATTAAAAGAAGTAGAAGCCCATCGCCATGACCACGATCAGGACCATCACCATGATCATGACGAAGACTGCACCTGCGGCTGCCATGACCATGATCATCATCACGATCATGAGCACCACCACGATCATGAGCACCATCACGACCATGAGCACCACCACGATCACGAGCACCATCACGACCATGGAGAGGGATGCACCTGCGGCTGCCACGACCACGATCATCACCATGCAGATGAAGTATTTTCCAGCTGGGGGATGGAGACGGCAGCTCCGATTACCAGAGAAAAGCTGGAAGCAATTCTGGAAGATTTGTCAGAAACAACCGCTTACGGCGATGTATTGAGAGCTAAGGGAATGCTTCCTACAGAAAAGACAGGAGAGTGGCTGTATTTTGACCTGGTTCCGGAAGAGTACGAAATACGGGAAGGAAATCCGGAATATACCGGTAAAGTATGCGTTATCGGCGCAAGACTGAAGGAAGAGGAATTAAGCAGGGCCTTTGGAAAGAGCCAGGCAGAGTAAACGCGGGAGCAGAGACAGATGGAAAAAATGATTGAAGACGAAGTAATGCCGTTGTTTCTGATCAACGGCTTTCTGGAGGCGGGGAAAACCCAGTTTCTCCAGTTTACCATGCAGCAGGAATATTTTCAGGCAGAAGGCCGCACTCTTTTGATTGTCTGCGAAGAGGGCGATACAGAATTTGATGAAAAAGTGTTGAAAAACAGCCGCACCGATGTGGTATATGTGGAAGACCAGTCCCAGCTTACGCCAGAGTTTCTGACGGATTTGGAGCTGATGCACAATCCGGAGAGAGTTCTGATGGAGTGGAACGGTATGTGGAATCAGGATGAGCTGCGCCTTCCAAAAGACTGGCAGATCTATCAGCAGATTACCATTATTGACGGTTCTACCTTTGATTTATACGTAGCAAATATGAAGCCGCTTTTAGGGGCTATGGTCCGAGGCAGCGAGCTGATTATTATGAACCGCTGCGACGGCATTTCTGACGATAAGCTGACCAGCTACCGGAGAGGACTAAGAGCCATGAGCCGGAACAGCGAGATTGTCCTGGAAGATGAAAATGGGGAAATCCCGCAGGATATGCTGGAAGAAGATCTGCCGTATGACCTGCAGGCACCGGTTATTACGGTAAAGCCGGAAGATTACGGAACCTGGTATATTGACTGTATGGACAATACCGAACGCTATGAGGGAAAGACAGTGGAATTTACCGCAATGGTATTAAAGTCTGAAAATTTCCCTAAAAACTATTTTGTGCCAGGACGTATGGCCATGACCTGCTGCGAAGCGGACATGACATTTTTAGGATTTATCTGCAAGGCCAGGGAAGCCAGATTGTTGGAAACCCGCCAGTGGGTTCATGTGAAAGCCAAAATTGCCAAAGAATACTGGCAGGATTACGGCGGAGAAGGCCCTGTGCTTTACGCAGAGTCCGTAGAGCCGGCAGAAGAAATTAAAGACGTGGTACAGTTTTAATACTAGCCGCAGAGCAAACAGAGTATGGCAGAGAAAGCCGTCTGAATTGTTCTGCGGTATTTTTTTACTTAAATTTGACGAAATGCTGATATTGGATTTTACGAAGGAACAGTATACTCGGTACTGTACTCAAGAAGAGTTGCAATCATGTTTGAAAATCAGAAAAGAGGAAGATATTATGAGAAAATTATCAGCAGTTATGTTAGCAGGAGTAATGGCAGCAAGCCTTGCAGCTTGCGGAAACAGTGAGACAGAAACAACAGCAGCGCCGTCTGAGACAGCAGCTTCCACCCAGGCAGAAAGTGCAGAAACAACAACGGCAGGCCAGTCTGAGACAGAAACAGAGGAACAGGCAGCTGATTTAAGCGGTTCTGTCAGCATGGTAGGTTCCACTTCCATGGAAAAGTTTGCCAACTCTTTAAGCGAAGCATTTATGGAAAAATATCCGGACGTAACGGTAACCGCTGAATTTACAGGATCCAGCGCCGGCGTCGAGGCCGTTTCAGGCGGTACTGCAGATATCGGAAATGCTTCCAGAAATTTAAAGGAAGAGGAACTTGCGGACGGAATTGCAGAAAACATTGTAGCTATCGACGGCATTGCAGTTGTTGTGGACAACAGCAATACCGTAGAAGATTTAACAAAGGATCAGCTGTCCCAGATTTATAAAGGCGAAATTACCAACTGGAGCGAGGTGGGCGGCTCAGATGCCCCTGTCGTAGTAGTGGGCCGTGAGGCTGGTTCTGGTACCAGAAGCGCATTCGAAGAGCTGCTGGAACTGGAAGAACAGTGTAAATATGCAAATGAGCTGGACAGCACAGGTGCAGTTATGGCAAAGGTAGCCGCTACTCCAGGCGCAATTGGATACGTATCTTTAGACGTTCTGGATGACACAGTAAAGGCTGTAAAGTTAGACGGAGCAGAGCCGACTGAGGAAAATATTAAGGCAGGAAGCTATTTCTTAAGCCGTCCTTTCGTAATGGCAACCAAGGGAGAGATTACAGAACAGAACGATTTGGTAAAAGCGTTATTTGATTACATCTATTCTCCGGAAGGAGATGAACTCGTTAAGTCTGTAGGCCTGATTACCGTAGACAGATAAAGGCTTCGGACCAGTGCGTATGCGTTCGGTTTTCCCATGTGCCGGACGCATATTTTAATGGATAGCGTTTTGGACGAAAGGAGTTCCACCATGAATGAGAATGCAACCTCTATTTTATCTCATCACAGCAGCAAATCTGCAGTAGAGACTGCTGCGAAAGTGATTTTTACGATATGCGGTTTCTTTGCGATTTTAGCAGTTGCCTCTATTACGATTTATATGCTGGTAAGCGGAGCTCCTGCATTGTTTCAGGTAGGAATCAAAGAGCTGCTGTTTGGTACTTTGTGGCAGCCAGAAGCGGCAGAACCGAGTTTTGGAATTTTATATGTTATCTTGACCTCGATTATCGGAACTGCGCTGGCCGTTCTTCTGGGAATGCCAATCGGCGTACTGACAGCCGTATTTCTGGCAGAGGTTGCTCCGGAAAGACTGGCAAACATTGTGCGGCCTGCAGTAGAACTGCTGGCAGGAATTCCGTCGGTTATCTATGGCCTTTTAGGAATCCTGATTTTAAATCCCCTTATGTACAAGCTGGAGCTGTGGGTATTTAAGGGTTCTGAAACCCATCAGTTTACCGGAGGAGCCAACTTGATTTCCGCTGTGCTTGTACTGGCGCTGATGATTCTTCCAACGGTTATTAATATCAGCGAATCTGCCTTGCGGGCCGTTCCTTCCCACTTAAAAAGCGCTTCTCTGGCGCTGGGGGCAACAAAGATTCAGACAATTTTCCAGGTGGTAATTCCGGCGGCAAAATCCGGTATTATTACGGCCATTGTCCTGGGAACCGGACGGGCTATTGGAGAAGCGATGGCGATCAGCCTGGTATCCGGAAGTTCTGTAAACGTTCCCCTTCCGTTTAATTCGGTTCGTTTCCTGACCACAGCCATTGTTTCAGAAATGGGATATGCGGCAGGACTTCACAGACAGGTTTTGTTTACCATTGGGTTGGTATTGTTTGCATTTATTATGATAATTAACATCAGCCTGACCAGGATTTTGAAAAAGGGGGATAAGAAACATGAGAGGTAACGCAGCTGTTTTAGATCAGAACTGTTATGTAGAAACAAGCAGTATCTGCCGGAAAAATTTCCGGATGTCAGACACGGTTCTGACCGGATTGATTTATCTTTGCGCCGGAGTGTCCATGATGATTCTCATAGGCATTATGGGGTATGTATTTGTAAGAGGAATTCCAAATATCAGCTGGTCTTTTTTGACTACCGTTACCAGTACCAGAAAAGGAACGTTCGGAATCCTGGGAAATATTGTAAATACACTCTATATTGTAGTGCTGACGTTGCTGATTGCCACTCCAATTGGAGTAGGGGCAGCCATTTATTTGAATGAATATGCAAGGCCAGGCAAGCTGGTAAGAGCCATTGAATTTACCACAGAAACGCTTTCCGGAATCCCTTCCATTATCTTCGGATTGTTTGGAATGGTATTTTTTGGAACCGCGTTAAAACTGAAATATTCGATTTTAACTGGCGCTTTGACGCTGACCTTGATGATTCTTCCCATCATTACCCGAACTACTCAGGAAGCTTTAAAGACAGTGCCGGACAGCTACCGTACCGGCGCTCTGGGAATCGGGGCAACAAAGTGGTACATGATCCGCACGATTCTGCTGCCAAGCGCCATGCCTGGCATCCTGACTGGCGTGATTCTGGCAATCGGACGAATTGTAGGAGAATCGGCAGCTCTTTTGTTTACTGCGGGAAGCGGTTATTATCTGCCGAAAGACTGGTTTTCTAAAATTTTTGAATCTGGAGGAACGCTGACGATTCAGCTCTATCTGTTTATGCAGAAGGCAAAATATAATGAGGCTTTCGGCGTGGCAGTGGTGCTTTTAGTCATCGTCCTGGGAATCAATGCACTGGCAAAATACTTATCCCACAGATTTAATGTGGAAACAAAAGCATAGCGAGGGAAAAAACGTGGAAACAAATGTAAAAATAGCAACCAGACACCTGGACTTGTATTATGGGGAAAATCATGCGTTAAAAGATATCAGCCTGGATCTGCATGAAAGACAGATTACCGCATTTATCGGCCCTTCCGGCTGCGGAAAATCTACGTATTTAAAAACGTTAAACCGGATGAACGATCTGGTTCCCAATGTGAAAATAACGGGAGAAGTGCTTCTGGACGGAGAAAATATTTATGGCCCCCAGGTAGATACCACGCTGCTTAGAAAGAAAATCGGCATGGTATTCCAGCAGCCCAATCCGTTTCCCATGAGTATTTATGATAATATTGCCTATGGCCCGAGAATTCATGGAATTAAAAATAAAGAAAAGCTGGACGAAATTGTAGAAAACAGCCTGAAAGGGGCGGCGCTCTGGGATGAGGTACACGACCGTCTGAAAAAGTCGGCCTTGGGGTTATCCGGCGGTCAGCAGCAGAGGCTTTGCATTGCAAGAGCGCTTGCCGTCGAACCGGAAGTCCTTTTGATGGATGAACCGACTTCTGCCCTGGATCCGATTTCTACATTGAAAATCGAAGAACTGGCAGGCGAATTAAAGAAAAAGTACACCATTATTATGGTTACCCATAATATGCAGCAGGCAGTTCGGGTATCCGATAAAACGGCGTTTTTCCTGTTGGGCGAAATAGTAGAATACGGCGATACAGACGTTCTGTTTTCATCTCCCCAGGATCGCAGAACTGAGGATTATATCACAGGGAGGTTTGGCTGATATGCGTACCGAATTTGACAAACAGTTAAAGAAGCTGCATGGAGACCTGCTGGAAATGGGAACGCTCTGTGAAGATGCTATTACCATGACTGCGCAGATGCTGGATGGACGGGAAGGCCTGACGGCAAAAATCAGCGCTGCTGAAATGGAAATCGATCACAAACAGCGGGAAGTAGAAAGCCGCTGCCGCCAGATTCTGCTGCGCCAGCAGCCGGTTGCCTGCGATTTGCGCGTGATTTCCACAGCTCTTAAAATCGTGCCGGATATGGAACGAATCGGCGATCAGGCGGTGGATATTTCAGAGCTGATGCCAAGTATCGCAGGGTTTGAATTTGCCGGCAGAGTCCATATCAAGGAGATGGCAGGAGCTACGGTAAAAATGGTAACAGAAAGCGTGCAGGCATTTGTGGACTCCGATGAAATGCTGGCAGAAAAAGTCATTGCCAGCGATGATCTGGTGGATCAACTGTTTGATAAAGTAAAAGAAGAGCTGGTAGAGCTGATCTGCCAGAAGAGTATTGATGTGGTAATTGCCCTGGATCTTCTGATGACTGCTAAATATTTTGAGCGGATTGGCGACCACGCAGTCAATATCGCAGAAAATGTGCGGGATTTTGCAGCGGAGTAGGACGTTCCTCAAAAAGCAGAGATCATACCACGTAAATCTGCGTGGATAAACTCTCTGCTTTTTCTAGCTTTAATTCCACTCTACAGGGGTTGGTCTTGAAGAATCGAAGACGTCTTCTGCGTGGAACAAATCGTCTAACTTTCGTTTGCTGGTGTCCCCGCCTGCTTCAATGTCTTTCCACATCCGGTAGCCGTCCAGGTTGCGGCGGCCCTGACGGATATGATCGGTACCGAACTGAACCCAGTACTGGCTGGAATCGACATTGCAGAAATAACGGAATCCCAGGGAATGAAGATACTGGAAGCGGGCATTGTCGCTGCTGTAAGGATGCCAGTCGCCAACATCGCTTCCAAATGGAAACAGGATAATATCCGTAGGACCAATGAGGCTTTCGACACGGGCTTTCCATTTGTCAGAATCTGCCTGAAAATCTTCGAAGGAAATGGTTCCCAGATTGCGGTGTCCCCAGCTGTGGGAAGCCAGTTCCCAGCCATTGTCACGGAGACATTGGGCGACTTCGGCAGCGGCCTGACGATCTGCCTCAAAGTTTGGATTGGTTTCCCGATAGGCCTCGTCAGTCCGATACCCCAGAATGCCATTGTAACCGGTAAAGGCGATAACCGCTCTGGCACCTTTATAGGAAAAATCTGGGTGTTCCTGGATAAAATCTTCTAAAATCGGAATCAAATCATAGGAACCGACGGAAACAGTGCCGTCATCCAATTTCATTTCACAGGTAGGTTTGCCGTCTTCTCCAATGATAATCCGGCTGGCAAATCCGTCGCCTTCCATATATTCGTAGTAGCATACGTCATCCTGGGACATGACAAATGGTTTTTTGCCTTCTGGAAGCAGAATGGATCCCTTTTTCATAACCGTTTGTCCGTTTTCATCTGTGGTTTCATATGCCAGATCGTGGAGGCGCACCAGAACAAACCCCCGATTGTACATTTCATTTAGAATTTTTAAAAATTCGTCTTTGGTGGTCATAACAGAATTGTAGCCTTTGGCCTGTGCGTCTCCGTCAAAGGCTTTTGACGTATCCATAATCAGGGAATGGAAAAATACGTGGGTAACCTGACTGACATCTGCTTCCACCAGGGTAGATTTGACTGCTTCATATCCGGCAACTGCATCGGCCACTTCCTGGGTGCCGGAATACTCGGGACTGCTGGTTAACAGAGCAATCGCACGGTCATAATCGTAACCGGCAGCCAGCCGGTCTGCCTGGGATAACAGGGCAGTCAGACTATCTTCGGCCGGAGCGTTTTCTGTTCCGGAGGGGATGGAAAGTTCGGGTGTTTCAGAATCTGGAGATGCAGGGCTGGTTTCGTCAAAAATTCCTGGATTGGAAGCGTTTTGATGATTTTTTACTGCTTTTACAATAAAAAATCCGCCGACTCCGATAATCAGAACAACGGCTAAAAACAGCAGCGCCTTAAGCGCTTTTTCTATCATATTGTGGCGGCGCCTCCGGCTTCTGCGCCGCCGTAAAATCGTCTGGTAATTTGGATCATTGATATAACTCATAAAAACTCCTGTATAGAAAATTAAATTGACAAATTTCAGTATCATTAAGTATAGCATAAAACAAGCAATCCCGCCATAGAACTTTTGAAGGAATCCGGACGGTTTTTTGTTGAATTACCCTTTTTGCTGTGGTATTCTATAAGAAAAATGACCCATAAAAAGGAGGAGACAAAAATGAGCGAAGTAAAAGATACAAACTGTGCATATTGCATGAAAGGAGAACTGGTTGCAAAGTTCGGATATCCGATTTGCGATATGAAATCCGGATATTTATACCTGTTTAAAGAACAGAGCAAGAAAGGCCGTGTGATTTTAGCCCATCACAAACACGTAAGCGAACTGATTGAGCTGACAGATGAGGAAAGAAACGAATTTTTTGCAGATATTGCAGCAGTTTCCAGAGCGCTTCATAAATTGTACAATCCAGATAAGGTTAATTACGGAGCATACGGGGATACGGGACATCACCTGCATTTCCATCTGGTTCCCAAGTATGAAGGCGGAGACGAATGGGGCGGCGTATTCCAGATGAATCCGGAAAAAGTATTTCTGACAGAAGAAGAATACGAAAAAATGGCGTCCGAGATCCGCGCAGCGTTATAAATACATATTAGATAGTCCCCTTTTAGGCAGACAAGTGAAATAATAAAAACTAGTTACCTGGAAGGGGTATTTTATTGGGAAGAAAATTCTGAAAAGCGTATGCTCTGATTTCATTTTTTCGATAAGCTGTCAGCCTTTTTCTATCATAGAGGCCAACCGTTCCGGCGTATATTAAAAGGAAAAGACGGAAGGGAATTTGCTATGAAGCAAGGAAAAAGAAAACAGGCCTGGGCGGTTTTTGCAGCGGTAAGCCTGGGGCTGTCGGCTGTGCGTAGTGTTCCGGTGGCCGCCCAGGAAGTGGTAACCATTCCTGGTTCGGAGGCGGTTTTTGTAAATGCCGCAGCAGAGGCGGTAGAGGTAGCCGCGCCTTCTGTGTGCCTGATGGAAGCCTCTACCGGACAGGTCATTTATGAAAAAAACGCGGATGAAAAGAGAAGTCCGGCAAGCATTACCAAGATTATGAGCCTGATTTTGATTTTTGATGCACTGGAACAAGGGAAAATAAAAATGGACGATCTGGTTGTGACCAGCGCCTATGCCAAATCAATGGGAGGTTCCCAGGTATTTCTGGAAGAAGGGGAGACGCAGACAGTGGAAACACTGATTAAATGCATTGTAGTGGCTTCCGGAAATGATGCCACAGTGACTATGGCCGAGTACATAGCGGGGAGTGAGGATGCATTTGTCCAGATGATGAATGACAGGGCAAAAACGCTTGGAATGGACAATACGCATTTTACAGACTGCTGCGGGCTGACCGAAGATCCGTCCCATCTGACTACAGCCAGGGATATTGCGGTAATGTCCAGGGAATTAATCAACAAGTATCCTCAGATTCACAATTACTCCACAATCTGGATGGAAAATATTGTCCATGTTACCAATCAGGGAACCAAAGAATTTGGACTGGCAAATACCAATAAACTGCTGAAAATGGCTACAAATTTCCGCACGACCGGATTGAAAACCGGATCCACATCCCTGGCAAAATACTGCTTATCAGCAACGGCAGAAAAAGACGGAGTCCGTTTGATTGCATCCATTATGGCGGCTCCGGATTATAAAGTCCGGTTTCAGGACGCGGTTACGCTGCTGAACTATGGATATGCGGTTTGCCGGCTGTATGAAGACAAGGAAAAACTGCCATTGCCTGAGATGCCGGTAAAAAACGGGGTAGAGGATGCAGTGCCGTTAACCTATGACGGAACCTTTTCGTATTTAAGCATAAATGGGGAAGACTTCAGCAAAGTAGAAAAAACACTGATATTGGAAGAGTCTCTTACAGCGCCGGTCGAGCCTGGAAGGAAAGCCGGAGTTCTTTCCTATAGTCTGGGAGGAAAAAAATTAGGGGAACTTCCGGTTATTACAGATGGATCAGCAGAAGAAGCAAGATATAAAGATTATGTAAAAGACCTGTTTGAATTGTGGCTGCTGGCAGAATAAACCATAGAAATATGCTTGACAAATCCTTTTGGTATGCTACAATTAGGAAATCATATAAAAATACTAGGAAATAGGAGGCGGCAATATGACAGACATTAAAAAAAGCGCGTTGGAACTAATCGGGAACACTCCATTACTGGAGCCGGAAAATTATGAGAGGAAGTATGAACTGACTGCACGCCTCTTTTTGAAATTAGAGTCATTTAATCCGGCAGGCAGCATTAAAGACCGAGCAGCCCTGTTTATGATTGAGGATGCAGAAGAAAAAGGAATTTTAAAACCAGGGGCTACTATCATTGAGCCAACGTCCGGCAATACGGGAATCGGCCTTGCCAGCATTTCCGCCATGAAAGGATACCAGGTAATTCTGACCATGCCGGAGACCATGAGCGTAGAACGCAGGATGCTTCTGGCCGCTTACGGGGCCAAGATTGTGCTGACAGAAGGCACAAAGGGAATGGCGGGAGCCATTGAAAAAGCAGAAGAGCTGAAAAAAGAAATTCCAGGCTCTGTAATTTTAGGACAGTTCGTTAATCCGGCCAATGCAAAAGCCCATCGGATGACGACGGGTCCCGAAATCTGGAAGGCGCTAGAAGGCAGAGTGGATCAGTTTGTTGCAGGAGTAGGAACCGGAGGCACCATTACCGGAGTGGGAGAATACTTAAAGTCCCAGAATCCGGATGTAAAAGTCATAGCAGTAGAACCGGACAAATCCCCGCTTTTGTCAGGCGGAAAAGCGGCCGGACATGGAATTCAGGGAATCGGAGCAAACTTTATTCCTGAGATTTTAAACAGAACCATTTATGACGAAGTAGTCCGCATTACAGAAGAGCAGGCTTATGAAGCAGCCAGAAACCTGGCGAAAACCGAAGGAATCTTAGTGGGAATCAGCTCTGGAGCCGCATTGTATGCAGCAACCCAGGCAGCAAAGTCCCCTGAAAATGCAGGCAAAAATATCGTGGTCATTCTTCCGGATACCGGAGACCGATACCTTTCTACGCCGCTGTTTGCAAAAGCAGATGCGTAAATAGAATTGAGCGTATAAAATGCCGGAGACAATCCCTGACAGGATCGCCTCCGGCGTTTTATGTGAAATCAGGTGTTACAGCTGGGTCAGAGTATTGGTACAGCTCATAATGGCCACCAGCGTTGCCATAATAATACCGGCCAGATAGGGATTTTTCGTTGCGCGGTACAGTTTTCTGGAAACAACCGCAGCTACGGCCAGGACAACGATAACCGGATAGAGCCAGATTCCGATAATGGAACCGCCGAAATAAGGAATAAATTCATTAGGAAGATGGCCGGTCATATAGAAGCAGCCGTACATCACGATGACCATGACGACGCTTGGAAGGATGTTGAAGATTACGTTGACACAGGTATTGACCCAGGATTTTTTGCCCATTTCGAAGTAATTGTAACTGTTGATGCTGATAGAGTTTGGGATATAGTACAGCAAAAACAGCGGCAGATACATCAGGATGTAAGGAATCATATTGGCGTTAAATGCTTTCAGAGTAACAACCCAGAGCCGGAAATCCGTTTTAAAGAAGTAATCTGCCAGGAATACAAGGCCGTAAGCGGAAATTGCTACTACCAGCGCCAGCGCAACGGTCAAACCAAGCTGTTTTCCATGGATTTTTACGCCGTTTTCTGAGGTTCTGGATGGAGCTTTTGTAAATTTTCTTCCAATCCAGATCAGGAACAGGGTAAATAAGCCGCACAGAGCAGCCCAGATTCCAATAAATGCAGGACCAGACTGGGGAACATAGGAGCCAATGGTCTTGGAAAGAATGCTGTAACCAAACATATAGACGACAAAGCTGAAAACAGAAGCTAAAATGCTGCTGATCCAGAACCACTGTTTTTCCCGTCCGGAAGGAGCAGGAGCCGGAAGAACTTCTTTCTCTGCTTTTAAAGCGGCGAAGCAGCGGGTTTCTAACAATACTTTTGCAAAACTAACGACAAACATGATAAAGCCTGCCAGACCGACTGCGTTAAAGAACGCTTTTATCTGCCAGATCTGGCTGGCGCCATTAATTGGATTTGGAGCGCCCAGGGCGTCTTCAAAAAACTGTACGCTGGAGGTTACGACCTGCTTGGAAAAATGAGCCCATGGATGGGTAATCTCCGGATTGTAAATGACGCGGGAGGCTTCCTGTCCGTCTACCATTTCTTTATAAATCGTCTCGCTTTCACGAATATCCAGACCGGAAGGATCCTTGCCGAAATGTAAGAAGGACTGGGCGGTCGCCTGTTTTAAGAAGTCTCTGGGGGCGGTGCGGGAGCCGTCCTCATTTTTGCTTCTGTGGAAAAACTCATCATATTGACAGGCTACGATTCCGGCGTCGCGGTTTCCGAACATATTGAAATAAGCGCCGTTCTCATCTGTGTAAACCGCGTCATTGGATACCAGGAGAGCGGCTGCAATCAGAGGATCGGCGGCTTCGTTGTCCAAAAGAACTGCGGTACGGCTTGCAAGCGCGCCATTGGAATGTCCGGTTACGCCGATTCGGTCAGCGTCGACAAAGGGCAGCGTGGCCATCATTTTTACTGCATCATACATTCCGTTGGCGTTATTTTCCGGTTTCCACCAGTCGCCTTTCGGGATAATATCGGAATTTCCATGTCCATACATATCAATGGAGAGCACAACGTATCCGCGGCGGGCGTATTCTACATAGTTGAGGTCCTGCATTTCCCTGTTGTTGTACCAGCCGTGGCTGCAGATAATGGCCGGAGCAGGATTTTCCGGTGTAGCAGTGTCAGGAACCAGAAGCAGTGCGCTCATCTGATGTCCGCTTTCTGTTTCAAAACGAAGGTCCTTGATAGTAACGTTTCCAAAGTTCGTCTGAACCAGACTGGCGCCAATACAGCTGATAAGGCAAATCAGCAGGGACAGGCACAGCCAGAAACGGGGGGTACGTTTTTTTGTTCTTTCTTTCATCATATCGATCCTCCTTATTGTGGTATGGCCTCCTAAAGACAAAAAAGAGACGTAAACAAAAGTTTACATCCCTTTTCTCTTCGTCTCTTAGGCAGCACAACTGATAAGGAAAGTATATCATGCTTCGGATGATATTTCAACTAAATTGTGCAATATTAATATAAAATAATGAAAAATACATTTTTTTACAAGAAAAATGCACATAATCCTCCAAAGGAAAAGAAAGCGGCAGAACAATATAATTTAGGGCTGTTCTGTTTTGCAGATCTATGATAAAATATAGATACTTATACGATTCAAAGAGGAACGAGTATGAAGACAACCAGACTTTTAAAACGTTTTGTTCCGTATTACCGGAAATATATGGGGATTTTGGTTATGGATCTGTTCTGCGCATCGCTGACCACGGTGTGCGAAATGGTATTTCCGCTGATTCTCCGCTACATTACCAATGAAGGAATCCGAGATTTGGCGTCCCTGACAGTAGGAGTCATCGGAAAAGCCGCGCTGTTCTACCTGATTTTAAGAATCATTGACGCCCTGGCTTACTTTTATATGGCGTATACCGGTCACATTATGGGGGCAAAGATTGAGACAGACATGAGAGGCGATGCATTCCGCCATCTGCAGAAGCTGTCGGACAGCTATTACAGCAACACAAAAGTGGGACAGATTATGTCGCGGATTACCAGCGACCTATTTGACATTACGGAGTTTTCCCATCACTGTCCGGAAGAATTTTTTATCGCCTTTGTAAAAATTGCAGTCTCCTTCCTGATTTTGTCGCGGATTAATCTGCTTCTGACTGTAATTATTTTTATCTTTATCCCGATTATGACCGTTTCCTGCTCCTATTTTAATCTGCGGGTAAGAAAGGCATTTAAGCAGCAGAGGGTTCATGTGGGCGAATTAAATGCCAGGATTGAAGACAGCCTGTTGGGAAACAGGGTTGTGCGGGCATTTGCCAATGAGGAGGTAGAGATTGAAAAATTCCAGAAGGACAATCTGAACTTTCTGGACATTAAGAAAAATACCTATTTTTATATGGCGTCTTTCCAGGATACAGTCAGGGTGTTTGACGGACTGATGTATTTGGTAGTAATTTTAGCAGGCGGTATTTTTATGGTAAAAGGCCTGATTGCGCCAGGCGATTTGGTAGCCTATACCTTATATGTCAGCACCTTGTTAACAACTATCCGTCGGATTATCGAATTTGCAGAGCAGTTCCAGAGAGGAATTACCGGAGTAGAGCGGTTTGTAGAGATTATGGATGCGGAGATAGACATTTTTGACGAACCGGATGCGAAACCATTAAAGGACGTAAAAGGGGAAATCCGGTTTGACCATGTCAGCTTTGAATATCCGGACGACCACAATAAGGTTCTGGACGGGATTGACCTGACGATCCGGAAAGGCGAAAAAGTAGCGTTAGTCGGCCCGTCCGGCGGCGGAAAAACCACGCTGTGCAATCTGATTCCAAGATTTTACGATACCACAGAGGGAACCATTTCCATTGACGGCCAGAATATCAGAGGGGTTACCTTAAAGAGCCTGAGATCCAATATCGGCGTGGTTCAGCAGGATGTGTATCTGTTTTCCGGTACTGTGGCAGACAATATTTCCTATGGAAAACCAGGCGCAGGCAGGGAAGAAGTGATAGAAGCTGCGAAACTGGCAGGAGCCCATGAGTTTATTATGGGATTAAAAGACGGTTATGACACCTACGTGGGAGAACGGGGGGTCAAACTGTCGGGAGGACAGAAGCAGAGAATCAGTATCGCCAGGGTATTTTTAAAGAATCCGTCTATCTTGATTTTAGACGAAGCTACTTCTGCCCTGGACAATGAAAGCGAGCATCTGGTTTCCCAGTCCTTAGACAAGCTGGCAGAGGGAAGGACAACCCTGACCATTGCCCACAGGCTTTCCACTATCCGGAATGCAGACCGGATTTTAGTACTGTCCGGCAATCACATTGTAGAAGAAGGCAGCCATGACCAGTTAATGCAGGAAAAAGGGATGTATTATCAGCTTTATACATCCGCCAATGGAATTCAGGGATCATAAAATAAGGAGAAAAGAGATATGAAAATAGCAATTGTTACAGACAGCAACAGCGGCATTACACAGGCTCAGGCAAAAGAACTGGGGGTATCTGTACTTCCTATGCCGTTTATGATTAATGACGAAACATATTATGAAGACATTACCCTTACTCAGGAGCAGTTCTATGAGAAACTGAAAAATGACGCCAATATTTCTACCTCTCAGCCTTCTCCGGAAGATGTAATGAATTTGTGGAGTGAACTTCTGAAAGATTACGATGAAATCGTCCACATTCCCATGTCCAGTTCCCTTTCCGGATCCTGCCAGACTGCGATGATGCTTGCAGAGGAGTTTGACGGAAACGTTCAGGTAGTGGACAATCAGAGAATTTCCGTTACCCAGCGCCAGTCTGTTTTAGACGCCCAGAAAATGGCGGCAAAGGGGTATACTGCAAAAGAAATCAAAGAGAAGCTGGAAGAGACAAAAGGAGACAGCATTATCTTTATTACGGTCGATACGTTAAAGTACTTAAAGAAAGGCGGAAGAATTACTCCGGCAGCTGCGGCTTTGGGAACCCTTCTGCGTATTAAGCCGGTTCTGATTATCGAGGGAGGAAAACTGGATGCATTTTCCAAGGCCAGGACTGTAAAGCAGGCCAAAGCTACCATGCTGTCTGCTCTGGCCAAAGAGATGGAAGTGCGTCTGGGAGACAAGGAAGCAAAACATATGCATCTTCAGGTTGCCCATACGTGCAATCCGGAGCTGGCAGAAGAGCTGAAAGCAGAACTGGAAGCTTTGTACCCAGGCAATACCGTACACATCGACCCGCTGTCCTTAAGCGTAGCCTGCCACATCGGACCTGGGGCGTTTGCAGTGACTGCTACAAAAATGCTGGACATATAAGCGGAGGAAGCAGAAAGGACAGCAAGGATGGAATGGATAAAAAAGCAGAAAAATTCCTGGCCGCCTACGTTTAGCGTAGCAGTACCGTTTGTACTGATTATTCTGGCAGTGGGAATTTTCCCCATTCTTTTGCAGGGAAGCTTTTTATCAGGAACAGTCCGGCAGGGACAGATTGACAACCGGCGGGCAGAGGTGCTGAACCAGTGCAAAATTATCAGCAGCAAAATGACCAGATCCGGCTATTTTCTGCCGGAGTATCAGGATACTGGTTTAAATACAGAAATGGAGATTACGGCCGATATTTTTAATGGCCGTATTGTCATTGTAGACAGAAGTTACCGGATTGTAAAAGATACCTTTGGTCTGGTGGAAGGCCGTTTAAATATTGCAGAAGAGATTATTCTCTGTTTTCAGGGAGAAATGAGCAATGTTTATAACGAAAATAAAAATTACTTTGTCCAGACGGTTCCTATCTATCACGATATGTCAGAAAAGCAGATCGACGGAGTGATGATGGTGGCTGCTTCCACAGAAAGCTTAAATTCTGTAAAAGATTCGATAAAAGAGCAGTCCAGGTTTTTTGACCTGATTGCCATCCTGATTCTGGCAGTCATGGCAATTGCCCTGGCAAGACTGCTGCTGCAGCCCTTCAGCCGTCTGATTGAGATGCTGGAAAAGGCTGCGGAAGGAGATTTAGATACAAAGATTGAAGAAACCACGTATCGGGAAACCAGAAAAATATCCGAAGCCGTCAGCCAGGCAATCCGGAAATTAAAGGCAGTAGATAAATCCAGACAGGAATTTGTGTCGAATGTGTCCCATGAGCTGAAAACCCCGATTACTTCTATACGGGTTCTGGCCGATTCCCTGATGAGTATGGAAGATGTGCCCGTAGAGCTGTATCAGGAGTTTATGCAGGATATTTCTGACGAAATTGACAGGGAGAGCAAGATTATTGATGACTTGCTGTCTTTGGTTAAGATGAATAAATCTGCAGCAGAGATGAATATTGCCCAGATCAGCATCAATGACCTGCTGAGCCTGATTTTAAAGAGAATCCGCCCCATTGCCCAGAAGCGGAATATTGAGCTGATTTTAGAAAGCATTCGGGAGGTAACAGCGGAAGTAGATGAAGTAAAATTGTCGCTGGCTTTAAATAACCTGGTGGAAAATGCAGTGAAATATAACATTGAGGACGGCTGGGTACGGGTTACCCTGGATGCGGATCACAAGTATTTTTACATTAAGGTTTCTGATTCCGGTATTGGAATTCCGGAAGAATTTCAGGAACACATATTTGAACGTTTCTATCGGGTAGATAAAGCGCGTTCCCGTGAGACCGGAGGAACCGGATTAGGGCTTGCCATTACGAAAAATGTTATCCTGATGCATCATGGAATTATTAAAGTAGACAGCAAAGATGGAGAGGGAACGACATTTTCTGTCCGGATTCCTTTAACCTACATCAAATGAAAGACAGGAGGGGTATGATGAAAAAGGTATGGATACTGGCTGCCTGCATGACCCTTCTGCTTTTATTAGGAGGATGCAGGAAGGGGCAGGAGATGGAAACCATAGAAGAGGGCGTATATGAGATCTATTACCTGAATACTGCAGGAACCAGGCTGGTTCCAATGAAGTATCAGCCTGCGGCAGGCGAAGAAGATAAGGGCGCACTAATCGAAGAGCTGATGCAGCAGCTTGGACAGGTTCCGGCGGATTTTGACGGGCAGACGGCTTTAGGAGAGAAAATACAGCTCCAGAGATATATGCTGGATGGCGCTGTGCTCTACCTGTACTTTGATCCCAACTATATGCTGATGAATCCCACCAGGGAGATTTTAGGAAGAGCGGCGCTGACGAAGGTATTTACCCAGATTCCAGGGATTGAATACATCAATATTTACAGCGGGGATCAGCCGATTGTGGATGCCAGGGGAAATCCAGTGGGGATGATGTGCGCGGCTGACTTTGTAGAAAGCATCAGCGACGTCAATGGATTTGAAGAATCGGAACTGGTTCTGTATTTTACAGATGAAAATGGAGAAGTGCTGAAAGCGGAAAAGCGACAGGTTATTCACAGCATTAACACTTCGTTAGAACGGCTGGTAATCGAAGAACTGATTTCCGGCCCATCTCAGGAAGGGCTGATGCCTACGCTGCCGGCAGAAACGAAACTGTTAAATATTTCCACAACGGAAAATATCTGTTACATCAATTTTGACAGCGGATTTTTGCAGAATACGCTGAATGTAAAAGAATATATTCCAGTGTATTCCATTGTCAACAGCCTGGTGGAAAATACGGATGTCAATCGGGTGCAGATTTCCATCAATGGGGCAAACGACGGTCTGTTAAAGGATATTTTCCCGCTAAACCGTCTGTTTGAACAGAACCAGGACTATATTGCAGCAGAAGAGTAGCAGGGAGGCAGTATGCAGACACTGAATGCAGACTTAAAATCAGGAGAGTTTAAGCGGGTTTATCTGCTGTTCGGGGATGAAGGCTTTTTGAAAAAGAGCTATAAAAATCGACTGAAGGACAAAATTACCGGCGGCGATACCATGAACTATAACTATTATGAAGGCAAGGGCCTGGATGTGAATGAAATCATCGGACTGGCAGAGACTATGCCTTTTTTTGCCGAAAAGAGGCTGATTCTGATTGAAGACAGCGGATTTTTTAAAAGCGCGTCCGAAGAGCTGGCTTCCTATCTTCCTTCTGTGCCGGAGACAACCTGCCTGCTGTTTGTAGAGTCGGAAGTAGACAAACGGAGCAAACTGTACAAGGCTGTAAAAAAAGCAGGGTATGCAGCAGAGTTAAATCACCAGGACGCCTCCCAGCTTGCAAAATGGGCGGCTGGAATCCTGGCCAGGGAGGGCCGGAAAATTACTGGAAGAACCATGGATCTGTTTTTAAGCAAGACTGGGGACGATATGGACAACATCCGCATGGAGCTGGAAAAACTGATCAGCTATACCATGGGAAGAGAGGTCATTACTGATCAGGACGTAGAAGAGATTTGCACCACTCAGGCGGCTAATCAGATTTTCGATATGATTTCTGCGCTGGCGGCCGGACAGACCAGAAGAGCCATGGATTTGTATGAAGATCTTCTGACGCTGAAGGAGCCGCCTATGCGGATTCTGTTCCTGATCGCCAGACAATTTAACCAGATTTTACAAGTAAAAGAGCTGGCCTCAAAGGGAATGGATAAAGGATCCATTGCTGCTAAGATGAAAATCCAGCCCTTTGTTGTGGGAAAAGTTCTTCCGCAGACCAGGGCATTTTCCAGGGAACAGATTCTTTCATACGTAGAATTGTGCGTTCAGATGGAAGAAGAGGTAAAAACCGGACGGCTTTCAGACCGTCTGGCAGTCGAATTGTTATTGACAAAGGAGTATCGGAAAAAATAAATATGAAACGACCATTTTTCACACTTGCAGTGGGGTTCGTACTTGGAGAGGTATTGGCTCTGCAGGGAAAGATGGCGGGAATAACCGCGCTGGCAAAGGGATTGGCAGCGTTTATGGCCGTTTGTGCGGCGGTATATTTCCTGATGATGGTAAAAGGCAGAGGCTTAAAACGGCTTCTGCCTTTTTGCGCTGCAGTTATCTGCGGTCTGCTGGGATTTTGGAGGACGGAACGAAACATCTGCCTTCTGGACAGCCAGGAACAGTGGGTGCAGGAACGGACAGGGAGCGTTACGGTTTCTGGCTTCTTAGATAAGATGGAAACCAGCGGAAACGGCTGGGAACTGTGGATTACAGAAGTACGGGATGAAAGAGGAATCAAAGGCCCTGACCGGCTTCTGGTGCGTATGGAAAACCTGGAACAGGGAGAAAAGGAGCTTAAGATCGGAAGGAAGGTAGAGGTTTCCGGTTACCTGGAACCCTTTGAAAAAGCCGGAAATCCAGGAGAATTTGATGCCCGACTTTATTATTTTTCCCAGAACATTACCGGCCAGATAAAGGGAAAAACCTGCCAGGCAGCCGATGAAGGAGAAACGCCTTTCCGGAATTTCCTCCTGGGTCTGAGACGAACATGGAGCAGTCTTTTGGAAACGGTGTGTCCTCCAAAAGAAGCCGGATTGTTCCAATCTGCATTGCTGGGAGAAAAGAAGCGTCTGGATCCAGAGATCAGAACCTTGTATCAGAAAAGCGGAATTGCCCATTTGCTGGCTATCAGCGGACTTCACCTTTCGATTCTGGGAATGGGGCTGTACAAAGGCCTGAGAAGGGCAGGCGCGTCCATAGAGACAGGAGCAGCTATTTCTGCAGTTCTGGTACTTAGCTACGGGGAACTGATAGGAGCTTTTGGATCCACAAAGCGGGCGATTTTTATGATGCTCTGCGCATTTTTTGCAGACGTATGCAGAAGGACGTACGATCCTTTAACGGCTCTGGGACTGGCGGCAGTATGGATTACCTGGAACCATCCTTACCAGATATTGCAAAGCGGATTCCAGCTGTCCTTTGGGGCAGTACTTGGAATCTGCCTTCTGAAGCTGCCGGAAGCTCCAGAAAAGAAGGAAAAAAAGGCTGAAAAGAAGGGGTTAGCCGGAATAGGAGTTAACATGGCAGGCAGAATCAAAAAAGGACTGGCAGTCAGTCTGGCAGTCCAGGCGGCAACGCTTCCGGTTGTGGCGTTTCATTTTTTCCGGCTTCCCATGTATGGGATCTGGTTAAACCTGATTGTAATTCCGCTGATGACCTATGTGCTGTATTCTGGAATGGCAGGAATCGGAGCAGGAAGTCTGCAGCCTGCGGCAGGATCGGCAGTTCTCTGGCTGGGATGCCGGATTTTCTGGATGTATGAACAGCTGAGCCAATGGGTATTAAGCCTGCCTGGAAATTCATTTCTGACAGGCAGACCGGACTGGAAGGAAATAGGGCTGTATTACGGCTGTCTGCTGGCAGGCTGGTATGCGGCAAAACGAAATTCAGGGCGACGTTTGCTCGTGCTGGCGGCAGCGGCGGTATTTGGGCCGTTTATTCTTCGGTATCAGCCGCCCCAGGGACTGACTGTTACGTTTTTAGACGTGGGACAGGGAGATGGCATTGTGCTTCAGACAGACAATGCGGTGGTGCTGATAGATGGGGGAAGTACAGATGAAAAATCACTGGGAAGCCAGACGCTGACGCCATTTCTCGAAAGCAGGGCAGCAGACGTCATAGATTATGCCATTGTCAGCCATGGGGACGCGGATCACATCAGCGGATTAAGGTATCTGCTGGAAGAACAAACCATCCACGTTTCCAATCTGCTGCTTCCGGCTCATGGAAGGGGACAGGAGGTTTATACAGAACTGGAACATCTGGCAAAGGCACAAAATGGACAGGTCTGTTATATCGGCCAGGGAGATGCCATAAGCGGAAAGGAACTGAGACTTACCTGCCTGTATCCGCCGCTGCCAGAACAGAACCGCAGCCAGATAGAAGAAAAAAATGATCATTCCCTGGTAATTGCTGCAGAATATCAGGACTTTTCTATGATTCTTACAGGAGATTTGGGGAGTAAAGGAGAAGAAGCCATGCTTTCCCAGGTAGAGGTTTTGGAAGCAGAAGTGCTGAAAGCAGGTCACCATGGTTCAAAAGAAAGCAGCAGCCAGTTGTTTTTGGAAACGGTTCGTCCGGACATTGCCGTGATTTCCTGCGGAAGAGACAATTCCTACGGACACCCTCATAAGGAAACCATAGAGCGGCTGGAAACCATAGGAGCCAAGATATGGATAACATCAGAATCAGGAGCGTTTGAACTGCAGACAGACGGAGAGCGGCTGGAAATGGATCCATTCCTCTCAGAGTCTGCCGTTCAAAAAACAATGACTACGCATAAATAGAAGTATGGAATACGATTTTTCTGTAAATCTTCCATATAATGACGGCTGGAATGCCAACGACCATCGCAAGGGTAGAAACTCCCCCAATAATTGCATAAAGAATCATAATTAAAACTGCAGCGGCTGCCATAATGAATGTCCTCCTTTGATAAGTGTATGGATAGAAATGCTTATTTTTGACTGGATACATTGTAAGATGAAATAAAAAGGAAGAAAAGAGTTTGGATAATTTCTTAACGATATTGATATGAGACATTAACAGAATTTTAGCAGAACAGATTTGATAAAAATATTATTGACCACTTGGTCTATTTATGTTATGTTTTTATAAAATAGACTAGATGGTCGATAATGTGGAGGCGATGGGATGAAACGGGAAGAAAAGAACCAGCAGATGCGGCGGAGGATTATGGACAGCGCATTAACAGAATTTTCAAAAAAAGGGTATGGAGCCAGTTCGGTCAATACTATCTGCAGCGCCCAGGAGATTTCCAAAGGAATCTTGTACCATTATTTTGATACAAAGGATGGGCTGTTTCTGGCCTGTGTAACGGAGTGTTTTACCCTTCTTACGGAATTTATGAAAGAGGAAATGCAGGGTAAAGAGGGAAGTCCCCAGGCTCAGCTGGAAGCCTATTTTAAAGCCAGAATGGCATTTTTTGAGGAATATCCGGTTTACCGCCGTATTTTTTGTGAAGCGGTCGTTACGCCGCCGGAACACCTTGTGGAAAAGATTCAGGAGTGCAGACAGGATTTTGATAAGCTGAATATCCGGACCCTGGAAGGGCTGTTAGAACCGATTGAACTGCGTCCGGATGTGACAAAGGCAGAGGCAATCGAAATATTCCGGAGGTTTCAGGACTCTTTCCACGCAAACTATCCGATTGTGGAGTTTTCTAGTCAGGAATTTCAAAATCATGAAGAAAGCTGCCGGAAAATCGTGGACATTTTATTATATGGAATTGTGGACAGAAAGAAGGAATGAGGATTGTGGAATGTGAAGAAAGCACAACATCTGTGTTAGGAGGCATGGCGCCTTCTAAGGCGATTATTAAGCTGGCTGTCCCAGCGACCCTGGCTCTGCTTGCCAAGGCAGTTTACAACCTGGTTGATACGGCCTACATCGGAATGCTGAACTCTGATATCGCCCTGACTGCAGTAGGCGTGACAGTGCCGCTGCTTCTGATTATGGTATCGATTGAAAACATTTTTGCCGCTGGCGCGGCAGTTCTGGCAGGGCGCCAGCTGGGAAGCGGGGACAATGAGGAAGCCAGCCGGACGGTTACAACCATTATTGGGATTTCAGTAGGAATCGGTATCCTGCTGTGCGTTGGCGGTATTGTATTTATTGAACCGCTCATGCGGGCATTTGGCGTGTCCGACGCATCTCTTCCTCTGGCAAAGGATTACGCATTCTGGATGTTTGTAGCAGCGCTTGCAAATCTTCCGGCCCAGAGTATGAACTGTGCGGCAAGAGCAGAATCTTCGGTTAAGATTTCTTCGGTTGCCGTAATTACCGGCGCGCTGCTGAACGTGATTTTAGCCCCTGTTTTCATGTTTGACTGGGGTCTGGGTATGGGAGTAGAAGGCGCATCGTTGGCAACCACAGTTTCCCAGTTTGTTACCTTCTTTATTTTAGTATGGTTCTATGCAAGCGGCAGATCCATTATCAAGATAAAGAGAAAATCCTTTCAGCCAAGCTGGAAGATGATTCGCATAGTTGCGGCCATTGGCATTCCGACTGCAATTATCCAGATTTGCCTGTCGGTAGCAGCGGCTTTAACCAATATTGCGGCAGCGTCCTTACCGCAGTCCGACGAAATGATTGCGGCTTACGGCGTGGTACAGCGTCTGATTTTAATTGGCAGCTACGTTGTAATGGGATTTATGCAGGGCTATCAGCCGGTAGCAGCATTTGCGTTTGGGGCAAAGGATGAGGAGCGGTTCCACCAGTCTGTCCGCTTTGCCTTAAAGGGATCTCTGGTATTAACGGTTCTGGTAGCAGCCGTATACATCCTGATGGCAAAACCGCTGATTTTAATGTTTAACCGCAATCCGGTCATTGTAGACTACGGAAGATGGCTGCTGATTTCCCAGGTTCTTTTATACCCGTCCTTCGGTTTGTGCTACATGATGACCATTACCTACCAGACGATCGGAGCTTCCGGATACGGAATATTTTTATCTTTAATCCGTCAGGGACTGTTTTACATTCCGTTTATCCTGACTCTTCCAAAATTCCTGGGCGTCATGGGAATTTATTGTTCCCAGCCGGCTGCAGATGTGCTGACCCTGCTGGTTTGCATCTTCTCAGTGAAAAAGATGAAAAAAATCGCATCGGAACAGATGGGAAAATAAAATGAACGTGATGCCGGATACCAAGTGTGTCCGGCATTTCTTTATGTGTGCAACTTTTTGTAATACCTAAAAGTCTATATGAATAGAAAGGCAGAAAAGATTAAGAGGATATGGTGATGAAAAAGGATTTATATCAAAACATAATCGACTACATAATTGAAAACCAGAATAAATTTTACCGGCTGGCGTACAGCTACACAAGAAATCAGGAGGACGCGCTGGATGTGGTGCAGAACTCTGTGTGCAAGGCGTTAGAGCATTATGAAGAACTGAAAAACGAAAATGCTGTTAATACATGGATTTACCGGATTGTAGTCAACGAAAGCCTTCGTACCATCAAAGAAAACAAGAAACACGATTTGTTCAAAAATAGTGGAGAAAGGGAAGGAGTTTACGAAGAAAGAAGATTTGACGTCCAGGACGCCATGCCGGAAATTACAGAAGAGACCCCGTTTTATATGAATGCAGACGGCAATCCGGTTCTGGTATTTGATAAATACGAACTTGCGCCTGGTTCCGAAGGAATCCAGGAATTTGCAGTAAATAGAAACGAATAACAAACTAGTAACAAATAAGAAACAAGAAAAGCTCCTGCCAGTGGGTTAATCCGGCGGGAGCTTTGAAGTTTTCTCGTTCTTTATAATTAAGCCATAGCGTTTACAGCCTTGGAAAGACGGGATACCTTACGGGAAGCAGTATTTTTATGATATACGCCCTTGCTGGTAGCCTTGTCGATCTCGGAGATTGCAACTAATAATGCAGCCTGTGCAGCAGCCTTGTCACCAGCAGCGATAGCAGCGTCAACCTTCTTAACCATAGTCTTAACCTTGGATCTGATAGCTTTATTTCTAGCAGCCTTAGTCTCGTTTACTAAAATTCTCTTCTTTGCAGATTTAATGTTTGCCATGATAGCACCTCCATTCAGATGTATATTCTCTGTGTTTTCCATCAAAGTCTGGACACGGACAGTTTAATGTAAACATACTTTATCATTTTAGCGAATTTCTACTGGCTTGTCAATACATATTCCCAGGTTTTTTGAGAAAAATAAGCAGGAGAAAGGCAAAAGAAAGGGAAGAAGCATGAGGTTTGAAATCAGAACAGATTTGGCAGTAGAAAAACAGGAAGAATTAAAAGAAAAAGCCGGAGAAATTTCCGGAGTTTCCTTAAAGGAATGGTATCAGGAAGAAAACCAGATAAAGCTGACCAGAGTGGAAGTGCTGGATCAGGAGGGCGAACGGGCCATAGGCAAAGAAAAAGGCATCTATCTGACGCTGGAAGCATCCCAGATGACCAAAAAAGACGAAGACTATCACAGACAGGTTTCAAAAGAACTGGCCCGTCAGTTACAGGAACTGGCCAGACGGGCGCTGGGACATCCTCCCTGCCGGATTCTGGCGGCAGGTCTTGGAAACGCGGCGGTTACGCCTGATTCCTTAGGACCCTGCGTACTGGGAAATCTGTGCGTGACCCGTCACATGGAACAGGAATATGGAGACGGTTTTTTAGAAAAACACAATCTTCCTTCGATCAGCGGAATTACTCCAGGAGTTATGGCCCAGACAGGCATGGAAACAGCAGAGATTATCAGGGGAGTAGTAAAAGAGACCAAACCGGATCTGATGATTGCCATTGACGCGCTGGCGGCCAGAAGTATCCGCAGGCTGGGCTGTACCATCCAGCTTACGGATACTGGAATACGCCCAGGATCCGGAGTGGGAAATCATCGGTGCGGCCTGACAAAAGAAAGCCTGGGAATACCAGTTGTGGCGATAGGGGTTCCTACGGTAGTGGGAGCAGCCGCCATTGTCCAGGATACGGTCCAGGCGCTGATACAGGCTTTGGAAGGAAAAGAGAAGACCAGAGGAATGGGAACCTATCTGGAGGGATTACAGGGGGAAGAACAGTATGCGCTGATTCGGGAACTGTTGGAACCAGAGTTTAGCCCTCTTTATGTGACGCCGCCGGATATTGATGAAACAGTAAAAGAGATCAGCTTTACCATTTCCGAAGGAATTCATATGGCTTTTCTGCCGGATATGGAATTTCAAAGATAACAGGTCATTTTGCACACAGTCCTGCATACCTTGATAAGAGGTCAGGTGATGGTATGCGGGGAAAGAAACGGATTGCAGAATGGATTCGGATAGGGATATTTGCGGCGTTTTGTATCAGTCTGGCGCTGCTGGGAGTTTATCAGGGAAGCAAATGGCTGGCAGACAGAGGAGAAGGGACAGCAGGAAAACTGGCGGAGTTTTTGTGGAATCACAGCCTGCCGGAAGAGAGCGGGATACGAAAGGACGGGAGTATGGCGTCCTTTGCGTTCCCTGACTGTCTGGATGACAGGAATCCCTGGAATTCCTATGAAAAGAAAGAGAAGGACGTGCAGAAAACATGGGAACACATAGATCCGGCTTATCCGGCTTTTCTGGAAAGCCGTCAGTTTTACATAGAGCACTCCTATCTGGAACAGGAAAATCAGGAACCGGTGCAGCAGGAGGAAGAAAAACAAAAACCAGAGACAGAGCAGGAACCGACCCAGACGGCTCAAATGGCTTACAGCATGGCCCAGCTGGCAGATTATGATTTTTTAATGAAGCATTTTTACAATGTGCATACGTCTACGACAGCCGGAAGGGATATGCTTCGTGCAAAAACCATGCTGGAGACAGATTTGACCATAGAACCAGACAGCAGCAGTCCCCAGATTCTGATTTATCACTCTCATTCCCAGGAAGCGTTTGCAGATTCAGGGGAAAACCAGACTGTGGTAGAGGTTGGGGATTACCTGACGGAACTGCTGCAGGAAAAGGGTTTTGGGGTTATTCATGACAGGAGCGTCTATGATCTGGTAAACGGAACGCTGGACAGAAGCAAGGCTTATACGTACGCCCTGGAAGGAATTACAGAAATTTTGCAGGAAAATCCCCAGATACAGGTGATTTTAGACATTCACAGGGACGGCGTTTCCGAAAATACCCGACTGGTTACGGAGGTTAATGGAAAACCAACAGCCAGAATCATGTTTTTTAATGGATTAAGCCGCACTCCCCAGGGAGCCATCGAGTATCTTCCCAATCCCTATCTCAACGAAAATCTGGCTTTCAGTTTCCAGATGCAGTTAAAAGCAGCCCAGGATTATCCAGGATATACCAGAAAGATTTATCTGAAAGGTTTGCGTTACAATCTCCATCTGCGTCCCCGTTCCTCATTAATCGAAGTGGGAGCCCAGACTAATACCTTTGAAGAGGCTAAAAACGCAATGGAGCCTCTGGCAGAGATTTTAGAAGATGTTTTAACCGGAAAATGAGAAAAAACCAGGAAGAGAACTGACACAGACAGTTGCAAGGAATAGAAAAAAATGTTATATTTTTCAAGAACAGATCCGCAGAAGGAGAAATACAGAGCTGCGGATGAATAACGGATGATTGAGAGAAAGAAAGAGGAATCGATAAATATGGCGATTACGATAGACCAAAGCAAAATTCGCAATTTCTGTATTATTGCCCACATTGACCACGGCAAATCTACGCTGGCAGACCGGATTATTGAAAAAACCGGCCTTCTGACCAGCAGGGAAATGCAGGCCCAGGTATTAGACAATATGGATTTGGAGCGGGAGAGAGGCATTACCATTAAAGCTCAGACAGTACGTACCGTATACAAGGCAAAAGATGGGGAAGAGTATATTTTTAACCTGATTGATACCCCAGGCCACGTTGACTTTAACTACGAAGTGTCTAGAAGCCTTGCTGCCTGCGACGGCGCCATTCTGGTAGTGGATGCAGCCCAGGGAATCGAAGCCCAGACCCTGGCCAATGTGTATCTGGCGCTGGACCATAACCTGGATGTATTTCCGGTTATCAACAAAATTGACCTTCCAAGCGCGGATCCAGACAGGGTTGCAGCAGAGATTGAGGATGTAATTGGCATTGAGGCCCATGACGCTCCGAGAATTTCAGCAAAAACGGGATTAAATGTAGACGACGTGCTGGAAGCCATTGTAGAAAAAATCCCATGTCCTGCAGGAGACAAGGACGCGCCGCTAAAAGCGCTGATTTTTGACTCCATTTACGATTCTTATCGGGGAGTTATCGTATTCTGCCGCATTAAAGAAGGAACGGTAAAGAAGGGGACCACCATCAAAATGATGGCCACCGGAGCAGAGGAAGAAGTGGTTGAAGTAGGATATTTTGGCGCAGGCCAGTTTATCCCATGCGAAGAGCTGACAGCAGGTATGGTAGGCTACATTACGGCCAGCATTAAAAACTTAAAAGAAACCATGGTAGGCGATACTATTACCGATAAGTTTAACCCCTGTGCAGAACCGCTTCCAGGATATAAAAAGGTTACTCCGATGGTTTACTGCGGTCTGTATCCGGCAGACAGCGCCAAGTATCCGGATTTGAGGGATGCGCTGGAAAAGCTGCAGCTAAACGATGCGGCCCTTCATTTTGAGCCGGAAACCTCTCTGGCTCTGGGATTCGGATTCCGGTGCGGATTTTTAGGACTTCTTCATTTAGACATTATTGAAGAGCGTCTGGAACGGGAATACAACCTGGATCTGGTTACCACAGCCCCAGGCGTTATTTATCGGGTTCACAAAACCAACGGCGAGATGATTGAGCTGACCAATCCGTCCAACCTGCCGGATCCGTCTGAAATTGAATACATGGAAGAACCTATTGTTTCTGCGGAGATCATGGTTACCACAGAATACGTAGGAGCGATTATGCAGCTTTGCCAGGAACGCAGAGGCGTTTACCTGGGAATGGAGTACATTGAGGGAACCAGAGCGCTGTTAAAATATGATTTGCCGTTAAATGAAATCATTTATGACTTTTTCGATGCGTTAAAATCCAGATCCAGAGGATATGCGTCCTTTGACTATGAGTTAAAGGGATATGAACAGTCTGAGCTTGTGAAACTGGATATTCTGGTAAACAGAGAAGAGGTCGATGCCCTTTCCTTTATTGTATTTGCCGGATCTGCTTATGAACGGGGCAGGAAGATGTGTGAAAAATTAAAGGAAGAGATTCCGCGCCACCTGTTTGAGATTCCGATTCAGGCGGCAGTGGGAGGAAAGATTATTGCCAGAGAGACCGTGAAAGCGATGCGCAAAGACGTTCTGGCAAAGTGTTACGGCGGCGATATCAGCCGAAAGAGAAAACTTCTGGAAAAACAGAAGGAAGGAAAGAAGAGAATGCGCCAGATAGGCAATGTGGAGATTCCGCAGAAGGCCTTTATGAGTGTGCTGAAACTGGATGATGAATAAGAAAAAACCATTGGAGCTTTATGTGCATATTCCATTTTGCGCCAGAAAATGTTTGTATTGTGATTTTTTATCGTTTCGGGCCCTGGCGTCTGTGCAGGAGGATTACATCAGACAGCTGTTAGATGAAATCCAGGCCGCCAGTCTGGCCAGTGAGGAGTATCAGGTAACTACGATTTTTATTGGAGGGGGAACGCCTTCTATTTTGGAAGCAGGGCTGATTCGGGCGGTTGTAGAGACTATTCGCCTGTATTTTGATATTGCTCCGGATGCGGAAATTACCATTGAGGCAAATCCAGGGACCTTAAACGCCCAGAAACTGGACGTATATCGGGGATGCGGGATCAACCGGATCAGCCTTGGACTTCAGTCTGCAGACAACCGAGAGCTGAAAGCCCTTGGAAGAATCCATACGTTTGAAGAGTTTTTAAAAAGCTTTGAGCGGGCCAGACAGGCAGGATTCTGGAGCGTCAATGTAGATCTGATGTCTGCTTTGCCTGGACAGACCTTAGAATCCTGGAAAAACACGTTAAAAAAGGTGGCAATGTTAAAGCCGGAACATATTTCTGCCTATAGCTTAATTATAGAAGAAAATACTCCGTTCTGGGATCATTACGGGGAAGGCTGCAGCGGAAAAAGCTGTGATGCTAACCGCTTTGCCGGAGACAGTTATGATGCGGACAGCTTGTGGAAACCGCTTCCAGATGAAGAGACGGAGCGGAAAATGTACCAGATTACCAGAGACTTTTTAGAAACCCAGGGGTACCAGCGCTACGAGATTTCCAACTATGCAAAGCCAGGGTTTGAATGCCGTCACAATGTGGGATACTGGACTGGGACGGAATACCTGGGGCTGGGACTGGGATCTTCTTCCTGCTTCCATGGATCCAGATTTTCCAATGAAACGGATTTGCAGACTTACCTGGAACTGGATTTTTTAAATGACGGCCTGGTAAAACTGTATCAGAATGTAGAACCACAGACGCGTAAATCCAAAATAGAAGAATTTATGTTTTTGGGACTTCGGATGATGAGGGGAGTTTCAGACATTGATTTTACCGCTAATTTTGGCGTAAAAATCAGAAGCGTGTATGGAGACCGGATAGACAAGCTGATTGCCAATGGGCTTTTAAAAGAAGAAGGAAGCCGGATTGCCCTGACAGACTGGGGCATTGACATCAGCAATTATGTGCTGAGTGAGTTTTTATTGTAACGGTTCAGCCTAAAAAGATTAGCATCCGTGTATAGGGGGCAAGAGGTCAGATGACGTGTCTGACCTCTTGCCCCCTATCACGGATTCAGGCAAATTTATTCTAGGGTAATTATCTGTTCTTCGTTATATAAAATTCCTTCTAGTTCGAGTGGATGTTCTAAATTACGATTTCCTATATTGTATAGTAGTTTTATTTCTCCAGTGAGGTATATGCTTTGAAATACCCAATTCATTCTGAATATCTTGTAAAAGGTTCTGCCTTTCATCCAGACATTGATAGGAATGTTTGAGGATACGCTTTTTTAGGGAATCATTACGGATACTGCTAAAAACAAAAACAAAGACAGATACAAGGACATAAAATGTTGTAAATGCAGCAAATATAGTTATATTGTTTAGGCTGTCTGGTTCTCTTAAACCATCATACCGTTCTATATATGTAAAATCTTCTAAAGTAACAGCTATTTTTTCGTAAAAGATATAATGATTAAAAATTAGCACAATAGGTAGAACAACAGGCCCGACAAAAATTAAGGCTATAATTTTCATGATTCTGTAGAAAAAGCTTAAATAGTCTGCTGAAAATAACAGTTTTTTAAAAAACAATGTAATTACGAAGGATAAGCTGCCACAGAATGATGACAACAGTAAAATTAAAAAAAATCTATTCATCATTTTCTAATTGTTCAATCAACTGCTCTAGTTGCTGGGTTTGCTCGGGTGTTAATTTACTTTTTCCGCAAAATGCTGCAAATAATTTTTGAAAGGATGAAAACCCCATATTTTTTTCAATGTCTTCTTGAAGTATTAATTTTTCATATTCTCTTTTGGTTATGTTAGGATAATAGTATACTTGCTTTCCTTTCCTTTTACATATCGCACATCCCTTTTTTAAAATTCTGGATAAAATGGTACTTTTGGTACTTAATGATTGCGGAAAGAGGTCATAAATCTCTCCACTTGAGATTCCTTCTGAATGCTGCCATATAAGTTCCATAAACTGATATTCTGTTGAAGATAAACGATGCATTTTCCCTCAGTCCTCCTTTCTATTACATTATATAGAGATTTTGTAGTAATGTAAATGCTTTTGTTTAATCTTTTGGAAGAAGGTAAGCAGTTTTTTACAAAAGTTGGGAATGGGGAAAAGAAAAACTAGTTGATTATTTTGAAGTGTCAAAGAAATGACAGCATAGAGCGGATGCAAAAATGAAATCAAATGATCATAAGACAAAACAGGGAACCGGCTGGTAAAGGAGCCGATTCCCTGTTTATTAAACACTTATACAACTAAAAATACTTCCTGATACTGGGTACCCTGGGCTTTGGTTTCCTGATGGGTATTGTAAAATACGTCAATGTGGTTGCCGCGGACACCGCCGCCTTTGTCTTCGGCAGTATAAACCGTTCCGTTAATCATAACTTTTGTCCCGTACGGAATGACTCTGGGGTCTACGGCAATGGTGTGATTGGCAGAAGCCATGGCGCCGGTCGAAGTGTGACGGCCCCATCCTTCTGAACAGGAGTAACAAGGGCAGTATCCGGTTAATTTGAAGGTTCCTAAAGACTGGAGACCGGCTCCACCAGCTTGTCCTTTGACATAGTGACGGCTTCCTGGAAGCTCGGTTCCATCTGCATAAGCGCGAACCATATAAAGGCCGTCTGCTAAAGAATCCCAATCCGTTTCGATGGAGAATCCGTACTCGCCGTCGCCTTTTCCGGCAGCAATTAAATCCTGGCGGCACATATCTGCGCTGTCGCTCAGACTCTGAACCACCTGTCCAGCAGCATCCGTAACGGTTACTGTGATTTCGGCAGGTTCTTCTGTATCGCTGATGGCCCAGCCAGAAACAGCGGTATCGCTGACTACGTCCAATGCTCCGGTAAGGGGAGCAGCAGATGCTGGAAAAGCAGGAGCAGCAGCGAAGCATACAGCTAAAAAAGCGCCTGTGATCAAGTTCTTTACGTTTGCGAATAATCTCAAAATGATATCCTCTCTTTCTGTGTTCATTTACAATCAAAAGACTGAAATAGAATAGAAATAATAAGTAATATACAATTAACTATATGTAACAATTTTGTAATAAATGAACACAAGCTCCTATTTTACATAGATTTTTTGATTTGTCAAGGAAAAAATTGGAAATTCAATGGGAAACCAGGCGGGGAAAAGAAAACGGACACAGGAAAAATCCTGTATCCGCTGAAAGATTATTCGATTAAGTATACGTCAGAAGCAAAGGTTCCTTTTGCGAGAGCATCTTCGTGGTTATCATAAAAAATGTCTACTTTTTGTCCATCAACAGAACTTCCCATATCTTCTACGGTATAAATGATTCCATCGATCCAGACTTTGCTTCCAATGGGGAGAACCGTTAAATCTGCCGATAAGGTGTGGTTTGCTTTGGGAACAGTACCGGAATAGGTCAGGTTGTGTCCGCTGGAACAGGCATCACAGCCGCAGTAACCGGTAATGGTAAATTCTCCTAAAAAGGTTTCTTCGCCGGTCAGTTCGGTATAAGAAACTTCGGTAGAAGATTTGGCGGAAGATTTTTCTGCTTCAACAGAGGCTTCTTTTGCAGCAGGGACTTCCTTTTTATTCTGCTCTGTCAGGGAAAACTGTGCAGTATCAAAGGACACCTGCTCATGTTCCGATTTCGTATAAGCGTGGATCACAAAGGATTTTCCCTCGAACTCGTCCCAGTCTACAGGAAGGGAAAATGCGTGCCAGCCGTCTCCGATGGTGTCGCTGACTTCCTGGCTGAACTGTTCCGCCGTTGCAGACAAGGTTTTTACCGGTTTACTGCCGCCTTCTTGGAAAATCTGGATTTCAACAGGAAGCGTTGTGTCAAACTCGCCGTCTTCCCATGCCCATCCGCTGATAGCATCAGAAGTAACAGAAGTAATCTCGCCGCGGACTGCAGCCAGAACAGGAACGGTATTTCCGACACAGATGGCAGCCGAAGCCGCGCATACGGTCAGATACATCTTTTGTTTTTTTGTCATAAAAATACCTCACAAAAACTGGTGAATGGGGCCATGGTTACTATTATATTACAGAATTGTTAAATGTCAAGAAACAGGTGTCTGGTTTGGCTGGCAGTATGCTGGAAATTTTTTGCGCTTTATAGTATAAAGATAAAAAAGGGGGGATTCAATGGTAAACGGTAAATGGAATCACAATATTGTCTGGATTATGATTGCAATTATTTAACAATACTATGATTAAGATCTGTTACTTACGGGCAGAGCCGGATTTCTGGCTCTGCCCATGTTTGTATGATAAGCCGATGTGAGCCCGTCCAGAAAAGCCAGATGGTAAGCAAGCTTCCCACTGACTTTTCAGTCCTTTCCGCGAAGGGAAAGAATCAGTCCGGCGGCATCTTCTTGTCCGGCAGAGCCGTCCAAGAAGCATCGGTTTATCACCCGATGTGAGCCAAGAACAGAAAAAACTGCTTACAAGCGAGCTTGACGCAGCTTTTTCTATCCTTGGCTTCGCCGGACTGATTTATTTCGTAGATTTTATACTTTTTTTTGAAATAAGATGTTGACAAATCGGAAGAAAAGGAATATATTATGAAATGTAAGTATTAGCACTCTATACAAACGAGTGCTAACAAATCAAAAAAGAACTGGGAAAGACGGAAAGGGTGAGGATATGGAGCTGGACAGCCGGAAGGTTACAATATTAAAAGCAATTATCAAAACCTATCTGGAGACCGGCGAGCCGGTGGGTTCCAGGACGATTTCCAAGTATTCTGATTTAAAACTCAGTTCTGCAACGATCCGCAACGAAATGTCAGATTTGGAAGAGATGGGATACATCATACAGCCCCATACTTCAGCAGGAAGGATTCCTTCTGACCAGGGTTACCGGTTCTACGTGGATCAGATTCTTCAGGAAAAGGATGCGGAAGTATCCGAGGTCAAGGAGCTGATGATTCAGCGGGTTGACCGTCTGGAACTGGTATTAAAGAAGATGGCCCAGGTACTGGCTGTCAATACCAACTATGCCGCCATGATAAGCGGCCCGAGGTACCATCAGAATAAATTGAAATTCATCCAGCTTTCTAAGGTGGATGAAAAGAAGCTTCTGGTGGTGGTTGTAATAGAGGGCAACATCATTAAGAACACCATGATTTCTATTGAGGATGCGATTACAGACGAGGAGATACTGAATTTAAACATTTTGCTGAACAGCAGTTTAAATGGTCTTACGCTGGAAGAAATCAATCTGGGGATTATCAGCAAGCTGAAAGGCGAGGCCGGATCCAAAGGGCAGATTGTAGAACTGGTGTTAAACGAGGTGGCGGAAGCCATCCGTACCCAGGAGGAAGACCTACAGATTTATACCAGCGGCGCTACCAACATTTTCAAATATCCGGAATTAAGCGATGGAGAAAAAGCCAGCCAGCTGCTGGGCGCTTTTGAACAGAAGGAAGCGCTGAAAGAATTGATTGACGATGTTAATTCCAATGAGCAGACCAATGAATCCGGCATCCAGGTGTATATTGGCGAAGAAATGCCGGTCCAGAGCATGAAAGACTGCAGTGTTGTGACAGCAAATTATGAACTGGGAGAAGGCCTGCGGGGAACCATAGGCATCATCGGCCCAAAGAGAATGGATTATGAAAAGGTTTTGACCACATTGCGGAATTTAATGACTCAGTTAGACGAAACCTTTAAAAACGAAGAAAGGTGATTGGAAAAGTGAGCAGTGAAGAAATAAAAAACGAAGAGCTGGATCATGAGTTAGAGCAGGAAGACGTTTGCAAAACAGAAACGCCGGACGAGATGGAAGAAACCCCAGAACAGGATAACGAAAAGGATACAGCCTCTGAAAAGAAAAGCTTTTTTAAAAAGAAAAAAGATCCAAGAGATGAGAAAATAGAAGAGCTGACAGACCGGTTAAAGCGGTCTATGGCTGAATTTGACAATTTCAGAAAGCGGACAGAAAAAGAAAAATCCGCGATGTATGAGATTGGAGCAAGAGATATTATTGAAAAAATCCTTCCAGTGGTAGACAACTTCGAGAGAGGGCTGGCTACGGTTACTGAGGATGCAAAAGACAATCCTTATGCCGACGGCATGGAAAAGATTTACAAGCAGCTTATCAAGACCTTAGAGGACTTGGGAGTAACGCCGATTGAGGCAGTTGGAAAAGAATTTGATCCCAATTTCCACAATGCAGTGATGCATATTGAAGATGAAAATCTGGGTGAAAATATAATAGCAGCAGAACTTCAAAAAGGTTATATGTATCGGGACAGTGTTGTGAGACACAGCATGGTTCAGGTTGCCAATTAATAACGTTTAGCACATTTTTTTCAGGAGGAAAAAACTATGAGCAAGATTATCGGTATCGACTTAGGTACAACAAATAGCTGCGTAGCAGTTATGGAAGGCGGAAAGCCAACCGTTATCGCTAACGCAGAGGGCGTGAGAACCACTCCGTCTATCGTGGCATTTACAAAGACCGGCGAGCGTTTAGTGGGCGAACCGGCAAAGCGTCAGGCAGTTACCAACGCTGACAAGACCATCTCTTCCATCAAGAGACATATGGGTACTGACTACAAAGTAACCATTGATGACAAAAAATACACACCACAGGAAATTTCCGCTATGATTCTGCAGAAGTTAAAAGCAGATGCAGAAAGCTACTTAGGCGAAAAAGTAACTGAGGCAGTGATTACCGTTCCTGCATATTTTAACGACGCACAGCGTCAGGCAACCAAGGATGCCGGCAAGATTGCAGGTCTGGAAGTAAAGCGTATCATTAATGAGCCGACTGCAGCGGCATTGGCTTACGGTCTGGATAATGAAAAAGAGCAGAAGATCATGGTATACGATTTAGGCGGCGGTACCTTTGATGTTTCCATTATTGAAATCGGCGACGGCGTTATCGAAGTTCTTTCTACCAACGGCGATACCCGTTTAGGCGGCGACGACTTTGACAACCGCGTTACCCAGTGGATGATTGACGAATTCAAGAAGGCAGAAGGCGTAGACTTATCTGCAGATAAGATGGCTCTGCAGCGTCTGAGAGAAGCAGCAGAGAAGGCAAAGAAGGAGCTGTCTACTGCTACGACTACCAACATCAACCTGCCGTTTATTACTGCAACAGCAGAAGGCCCGAAGCATCTGGATATGAACTTAACCAGAGCAAAATTTGACGAGCTGACCAGAGACTTAATTGAGAGAACTACAATTCCGGTACAGAACGCATTAAAGGACGCAGGCATTACTGCTTCTGAATTAGGAAAAGTTCTGTTAGTCGGCGGTTCTACCCGTATGTTAGCAGCACAGGAAAAAGTAAAACAGTTAACCGGACAGGAACCATCCAAGTCCTTAAACCCAGACGAGTGCGTAGCAATCGGCGCAGCTATCCAGGGCGGTAAGTTAGCAGGCGATGCAGGTGCAGGCGATATTCTTCTTCTGGACGTTACCCCTCTTTCTCTTTCCATCGAGACCATGGGCGGCGTAGCAACCAGACTGATTGAAAGAAATACTACCATCCCGACCAAGAAGAGCCAGATCTTCTCTACCGCAGCAGACAACCAGACCGCAGTAGACATCCACGTTGTCCAGGGCGAGAGACAGTTTGCAAGAGACAACAAGACTCTTGGACAGTTCCGTCTGGATGGAATCCCGCCAGCAAGAAGAGGCGTTCCGCAGATCGAAGTTACCTTTGATATTGATGCCAACGGCATTGTAAACGTATCCGCTAAGGACTTAGGCACCGGAAAAGAGCAGCACATTACCATTACTTCCGGTTCCAATATGTCTGATTCCGATATTGAAAAGGCAGTAAAGGAAGCAGCAGAGTTTGAAGCACAGGATAAGAAGAGAAAAGAAGCAATCGACACCAGAAACGATGCAGACTCCATGGTATTCCAGACCGAGAAAGCATTAGAAGAAGTTGGCGATAAGTTAGATGCAAACGATAAGGCAGAAGTAGAAGCAGACTTAAACGCTTTGAAAGAAGCTATCAACAGAGCTCCGGTTGACCAGATGACCGATGCTCAGGTAGAAGACATCAAGGCAGGCAAAGAGAAGCTGATGAACAGCGCTCAGAAGCTGTTTGCTAAGGTTTACGAGCAGGCACAGGCGTCAGGTGCAGGCCAGGCAGGTCCTGGACCAGATGCAAACGCAGGTGCAGGCCAGGCAGGAAGCCAGCCTTACGGAGATGACGTAGTTGACGGCGACTTCAAAGAGGTGTAAACTCAAAAGACGTATAACGAGATTTTATAAATGCTTGGAACGGGGATTAGGCGCAGTATGCGTCTAACCCCTTTCGGGCATTATTCCGATACATTGAGAGGGAAAGACATGGCAGAGAGTAAAAGGGATTATTACGAAGTGCTGGGCGTGGCAAAAGATGCTGACGACGCAGCCATCAAGAAAGCGTACCGGATTCTGGCCAAAAAATACCATCCGGATGCAAATCCCGGGGATAAAGAGGCCGAACAGAAATTTAAGGAAGCATCAGAAGCTTACAGCGTATTAAGCGATCCGCAGAAACGGCAGCAGTACGACCAGTTTGGCCATGCAGCCTTTGACGGAGGCGCAGGCGGCGGAGCCGGTGGATTTGGCGGCTTTGATTTTTCCGGAGATATGGGAGACATTTTCGGCGATATTTTCGGCGATATTTTTGGCGGCGGCCGTTCTTCCAGAGGCCGCAGCAATGGCCCTATGCGCGGGGCAAATGTAAGAACAGCAGTCCGCATTACCTTTGAAGAGGCAGTTTTCGGATGCGAAAAGGAAATTGAGATCAATTACAAAGAGGAGTGTCCGGACTGTCATGGTACAGGAGCCAAGCCAGGCACTTCGCCAGTGACCTGTTCCAAATGTAACGGTAAAGGCAAGATTATGTATACCCAGCAGTCGTTCTTTGGTCAGGTACAGAACGTCCAGACTTGTCCGGATTGTAACGGCACTGGTAAAGTCATCAAGGAAAAATGCCCCAAATGCTACGGAAGCGGTTATAAGACTGTACGTAAGAAATTTAAGGTCAATATTCCGGCAGGTATTGACAATGGCCAGAGCGTCCGCCTGGCAGGAGCCGGCGAGCCTGGCGTAAATGGCGGCGAGAGAGGCGATTTGCTGGTTGAGGCAGTCGTTTCCAGCCATCCATTCCTGAAGCGTCAGGATACCAGTATTTTCTCTACGGTATATATTTCCTTTGCAACAGCGGCATTAGGCGGCCCAATCCGTATTAAGACTGTAGACGGCGAAGTAGAATATGAGGTAAAGGCAGGAACTCAGACCGATACCAAAGTACGGTTAAAGGGAAAAGGCGTTCCATCCTTACGAAACCGCAATATCCGCGGCGATCATTACGTGACCCTGGTAGTTCAGGTTCCAGAGCGTATGACCGAAGCGCAGAAAGAAGCGCTGCGCCGGTATGACGAAGAAATGAGAGGGGTAGCGTCTCAGTCAGAACCCCATAAGAAAAAGAGCTTTAAGGATTTTTTTGAAAAATAAAAGGAGAATGCCATGTACTCAGATGTGGAATCCCTTTTCGTCCCCTTGCCGGAGGACATTGAAAAGGTAAAATGGTATGGAGATTTTGCACAGGCGGCTAAGATGATCGATCTGCGCCTGAAAACGGATATCCCAGAGGCATTAAAAAAACGCCTGCGCTATGAAAAAGAGATCCTGTCCCGCATTCCGGCTCAGTATTCTTATAGCTGGCAGGATGCCTTAAAGCTTCTTCAGGAAAAGCTGATTGATTTCAAAGAAGAAGAACTGACCAGACTGTGGGAAGAAAATGCGGCAGAATGGATTTATATCAAAGGGCAGATTCATTTTAAAGATGATTTTTTTAACAATCTGGTAAAAACCCGTTCCTGGCTTTGGGAGCGTTTAAAAGACCGTACCCAGTATCCGTCGCCTATGGAAAATGAATTTTTACATCAGGTAATTGGAAAGATGAAAGTACAGGGCGGTATGGCCTGCAGATTTCATGTAAAAAGCACTCTGCGCATCCAAAAAGAAGCAGAGCGGGAAAACGAAGCCGTGAAGGTGTATCTTCCAGTTCCGGTAGAATACGCCCAGGTAAAAAATTTCAGGCTGCTGTCTGTGAAGATTGGAAGTGCCAGCGATGGGCAGGAAACATGGCGGAATGCGAATCCGGAAGAATATACCCTTTCGGATGCCCAGTATCCCCAGAGAACCTTGTGTTTCCATACAATTCATCATGTGGGACAGACGTATTCCGTCGAATATTCCTATGAAACCCATATGAACTATGTGGATCCTAAGGCAGAAGCGGTTCTGGACGGCCAGCCGGCGATGTACCTGGAAGAACAGCTTCCCCATATCCGGTTTACTCCATATCTGAAAGAGATAACGGCAGAAATCGTGGGAGATGAGAAGAATCCTCTGGAAAAGGCCAGAAAGATTTACAAGTATCTGACCAGCCACATTATGTACTCCTTTGTCCGCAGCTATATTACCATTCCCCAGATTCCGGATTATGTAGCGTCCGGCTGGAAGGGAGACTGTGGATTTCAGGCGTTATTGTTTATTACCATGTGCCGGATTGCAAAAGTTCCTGCCAGATGGCAGTCTGGTCTTTATATGAAACCGGATTCAGTGGGAAGTCATGACTGGGCGCAGTTTTATGTTGCCCCTTATGGTTGGCTGTTTGCTGACGTATCTTTTGGCGGAAGCGCGTATCGGGCAGGAGATGAGGAACGGAGGGCATTTTATTTTGGCAATCTGGATCCTTATCGGATGCCTGCTGTCTCCCAGTTCCAGCATCCGTTCTATCCGTCCATGAAATGGAACCGCAACGATCCGTATGATAATCAGGCGGGAGAAGCGGAGTATGAGGACAGAAGTCTGCGAAGCGAAGAATACGAGACGGAACATGAGCTGGTAGAGTTTGAGGAAATAGAAAGAACGAAGGCTGTGGTAAACAAGGAAAACGCGTGATTTATCACCCTGCGGATTGGAAAAACAGGCAGAAGCATAGTTTACCGAAAGAAAATTAGAAGTCAGAAAGCATAAAATCGGCAATGATTCCCATTGCCAGAAAACATTCTATCCCAATGCCGTCTGCGGCATTGGGATCTATAAAAGCTCTGAATCAGAGCAAATCCAGAGTATCCTATTAATGTTATAACTGATGCTACGAATGAAGCAGAGGAATTCTATAAAAAATAGAGAGCCAGCTGTTTTTAGGTTAACCAGGGCTGGATTCTCTATTGCTCCTTGAATTCGATTACCGGTCTTCCAACTTTACATATGGAAGGGCTTCCTCGCTTAACAGACTCTGGTAAGCAGGACGGATAATCTTATCTACATTGATCAATTCTTCTAACCGGTGTGCGCTCCAGCCGACGATACGGGCAATGGCGAACATCGGGGTAAAAAGTTCCGTTGGAATATCCAGCATACTGTAAACAAATCCGCTGTAGAAATCGACGTTGGCGCTGACACCTTTATAGATGGCGCGCTCTCCGGCAATAATCTGGGGAGCCATAGTCTCGATCATGGAATAAAGGGCAAAATCTTCGTTGCGGCCTTTCTCCTTTGCTAATTTTTCTACAAATCCCTTAAAGATCTGGGCTCTTGGGTCGGAAATGGAGTATACAGCGTGGCCCATACCATAGATCAGTCCTTTTTTGTCGAACGCTTCTTTGTGGAGAATCTTTTCCAGATATGCATGAACTGCTTCCGGATCAGTGGTATCGGTTACGTGTTCCTTAATATCGGCCATCATTTCTACGACTTTGATGTTGGCTCCGCCGTGTTTTGGACCTTTTAAAGAAGAAAGTGCCGCTGCGATAACCGAATAAGTATCCGATCCGGAGGAAGTAACAACGCGGGTGGTAAAGGTAGAGTTGTTGCCGCCGCCATGCTCCATGTGAAGAACCAGAGCCAGATCCAGTACATTGGCCTCTAAGGCGCTGTAAGACTTGTCTGGACGGAGAAGCCGCAGAATGTTTTCAGCAGTAGACAAACTTGGATCCGGACGGTGGATATATAAACTGTCGTCTCTCTCATAGTGGTTGTAAGCGTGATAGGCATAGACCGCCATTTTAGGGAATGTAGCAATTAAACTTAAACACTGTCGGAGAACGTTTTCCAAAGAATTGTCAGAAACCTTGTCATCGTAAGACGCCAGGGTTAAAACGCTCTTGGTCATGGAGTTCATAATATCCTTGCCAGGCGCCTTCATAATGACGTCGCGGACAAAGTTGGTAGGAAGGAAATTGCTGCGGTTTAAAATGTCCTGAAACTCAGTCAGCTGGGTCTGGGTAGGAAGTACGCCGAATAAAAGCAAATAGGTAATCTCTTCGAATCCGAAATGATGGGCTTCCAAAAAGCCTTTTACCAAATCCTGGATGTCATAGCCGCGGTAGAGCAGACGGCCGTCACAAGGAACAGACTGTCCGTTTTCTTCTTTTCTGGACTGGATTAAAGAAATATTGGTAAGGCCGGCCAAAACGCCCTTGCCGTTTTTATCTCTTAAGCCGCGCTTCACACCGTACTCAGAAAAGAGAGCCGGATTAATGGAATTGTGATTAATGCACTCTCTCAGCTGGTGGGCGGCGTATTCTTCCACATATAAACGATTATCTGCCATAAAACTCCTCCTTTAAAATAATGATACCGCAAGTATAGCATTATCATTTGATATTTGTCAATAATAATCAAAGATTAATCATTGACATCTGACAGCAATCAGATATAATAACCCTAGGAGGAAACGATATGGACAGGATAACCGATGACAGGGGAATTACAGCGTTGTTTGAGACTTTTTTTGCGTGTCAGAAAGTGCTGCTTTATTCATTAGATTATAGGGAGATTAAATTTTCCCGCCATCAGTTTTATGCCCTTCTGGCATTAGGAAGCAGAGGCGATATGACTATGGGGCAGGTAGCGGAGAGCATAGCGGCTTCCAGGGAACAGGCCACCAGGGTAATCGCGCCTTTAGTAGAGGAAGGATACGCAGAACGTTTTTATGATGAGGCAAACCGGAAACTGGTATTTGTCCGTCTGACTCCAAAGGGCAAAGCGCTTATCTGGAAAGAAAAAAAATACGTAAGGGAACAGCTGGAACAGAGGTTCGGACATCTGTCTTCTGAGGAGCTGGAACGTTTTTTGGAATGCGTGGCAGAGATAAAAACCATTTTGAAAAAAGTAGAATCAGGAGAAAAATAAACCGGAATCCAGGGAGTTTGCCCTGCGCCTCCTTGTCAGTAAAAAGAAAATATGCTATGATGAAAAATGCACAATTAGGATTAGATCGTAAGATAGAACCCAGAGGAACAGGAGAAGTCCCATGAAGTGGAAAAAATTTACATTAACGACTACCACGGAAGCGGTAGATTTAGTCAGCAGTATGTTTGACGAAATAGGCATTGAGGGAATCGAGATCGAAGATAAGATTCCTCTGACAGAAAAAGAAACCAAAGGAATGTTTATTGATATTCTTCCAGACTTAGGACCGGATGACGGTGTGGCAAAGGTCAGCTTTTATTTAGACGATGACGACGACGCAGAAGACATTTTAAAAAAAGTAGAAGAAGGCCTGGATGATCTGGCTTTATTTGTAAATTTAGGAGCCAGAACCATCGAAGCTTCTGAGACAGAAGATAAGGACTGGATTAATAACTGGAAGCAGTATTTTAAGCCCTTTACGGTGGATCATATTTTGATCAAACCAACCTGGGAGGAAATTCCCGAAGAGCATAAGGACAAGCTGCTGATCCAGATTGATCCAGGTACGGCATTTGGAACAGGGATGCATGAGACTACACAGCTTTGTATCCGTCAGCTTCAAAAATACGTTACTCCAGAGACAAAGGTGCTGGATGTAGGAACCGGAAGCGGTATTTTAGGCATTGCAGCATTAAAGCTGGGGGCAAAAGAAGTAAAAGGAACGGATCTGGATGAAAACGCCATTCAGGCAGTAGGAGAAAACCTGGAGTCTAATCAGATTTCCAGCGATAAATTTGCAGTTGTCCAGGGAAATATTATTGACGATAAGGAAGTTCAGGACTGGGCAGGCTATGAATGGTGCGATATTGCGGTTGCCAACATTCTGGCGGACGTGATTATCCTGCTTCAGAAGGAAATTCCGGTTCATATCAAGCATGGCGGCATTTTCATTACGTCCGGTATTATCAATATGAAAGAACAGGCGGTACGGGAAGCATTCGAGGCAAACGATGAATTTGAAGTAATCGAAGTAACCTATCAGGGAGAGTGGGTTTCCGTAACAGCCAGGAGAAAGTAAGATGCACCATTTTTTTGTTTCACCCCAGTCAGTAGGGGAAGATCGGGTTGTGATTACCGGTCCGGATGTGAATCATATTAAAAATGCCCTGCGGATGCGTCAGGGAGAGGTTATCCGCGTCAGCGACGGATGCGGGACGGATTACGTATGCAGGATTGAACAGATTGACAGCAGCCAGGTGGAAACCGTTATTCTGGAGAGACAGGACAGCGGGGAACTGCCGGTTCGGGTTTATTTGTTCCAGGGGCTTCCAAAATCCGATAAAATGGAACTGATTATTCAGAAAACAGTGGAATTAGGCGTGTATTCCATTATTCCAACTGCCACGAAATATGCAGTTGTAAAACTGGACGGAAAAAAAGAAAAATCTAAGCTGGAACGGTGGCAGGCCATTGCTGAAAGCGGGGCAAAACAGTCTAAAAGAGGGATTATTCCCCAGATACAGCCGGTTAAGACATTGAAAGAAGCTCTCCAGTTTGCGGCGGGGCTGGATGCGATCTGGATTCCTTATGAACATGAATCCGGCATGGAACATACCAAAAAAGCATTGGCCGCCATTGGAAAAGAGACGCGGTCAGTAGGGGTTTTTATCGGTCCGGAGGGCGGATTTGACGAACAGGAGATTGAGCTGGCCAAAAAAGCAGGGGCGGTTCCGATTTCCCTTGGCAAGCGGATTCTCCGCACAGAAACTGCCGGAATCACGGCTTTGTCTCTGATAATGATGAAGGCAGAAGGCGCATTTTAGCGTGGATCGAAGGAGCAGATAACAACTATGACAAGTCACAATGAAATTTATTTTGATAATTCCGCTACCACAAAAGTGTTAGACAGTGTAAAAGACATTGTGGTAAAAACTATGACAGAAGACTACGGCAATCCTTCTGCCAGACACCGTAAGGGGAAAGAAGCGGAAGACTATGTGAAGGAGTCGGCAGAAATCATTGCTGGGACTTTAAAGGTACAGCCAAAGGAAATTGTATTTACTTCCGGCGGAACCGAGTCAAATAATATGGCTTTAATCGGAACGGCGATGGCAAATAAGCGGGCAGGCAATCACATTGTCACTACCCGCATTGAGCATCCGTCCGTGTATAATCCCCTGATTTTCCTGGAAGAGCAGGGCTTTGAAGTAACTTATCTTCCAGTAGATCAGGACGGCCATATTTCGTTAGAAGAGCTGCGGGACAGTTTGCGTGGGGACACGATCCTGGTGTCTGTTATGTATGTAAATAATGAAATTGGGGCAGCAGAGCCGATCGACGAAATCAGCGCCATTATAAAAGAAAAGAGCCCCAAGGCCCTGTTTCATGTAGACGCAATCCAGGCCTATGGAAAATACCAGATCCGTCCTAAAAAGCAAGGGATTGATCTGCTTTCCGTCAGCGGTCACAAAATTCATGGCCCAAAAGGGGCAGGATTTTTGTATATCAATGAAAAAGCCAAGGTAAGGCCTCTGATTTTAGGAGGCGGACAGCAGAAAAATATGCGTTCCGGTACGGAAAATGTACCTGGAATTGCCGGACTGGGCCAGGCGGCAAAAGAGGCCTATACTGGTTTTGAAGATAAAATTTCCCATCTCTGCGGTCTGAAAGATTATTTTACCGATCAGGTCAGCCAGCTGGAGGGAGTTGTTGTAAACAGCAAAAAGGGGCTGGACAGCGCGCCGCAGATTGCCAGCGTAAGCTTTAAAGGAGTCCGGAGCGAGGTGCTGCTTCATGCGCTGGAAGACAAGGGGATCTACGTTTCTTCCGGATCTGCCTGCTCTTCCAACCATCCGGCTATCAGCGGTACGTTAAAGAGTATTGGAGTGGGAAGAGAATATTTAGACGCCACATTACGATTCAGCTTCGGCCGCTTTAACACTATGGAAGAGATCGACATATGCATTGAGGCGCTGAAAGAACTGCTGCCGGTTCTCAGGCGGTATCAGAGAGGATAACACAGGAAGGAATCATTATGGAATACCAATCATTTTTAATTAAGTATGCCGAGATCGGCATCAAAGGCAAGAACCGGTATCTGTTTGAAGACGCGTTAGTAAAGCAGATTAACCATGCATTAAAAAGCGTAGACGGCGGATTTTTAGTGACCAAAGAGGCCGGCCGTATTTATGCCCAGGCGGCGAAGCCGTTTGACTTTGATGAAGCAGTCGAAGCGTTAAAAAAAGTATTCGGCATTGCGGCAATCTGCCCAATGGTCCAGATTGAAGACAAGGGATATGCAGATTTAAAGGAACAGGTAAAAGCATATATCGACCAGGTATATCCGGATAAGCATTTTACCTTTAAAGTAGCGGCCAGAAGAGCCAATAAGCATTATCCGGTAACCTCTGACCAGATCAACCGAGATCTGGGAGAAGTAATTTTAGAGACCTATCCGGAGACGAAGGTAGACGTACACAATCCGGACGTGCTCCTTCACGTAGAAGTGCGCCAGAAGATTAACCTGTTCTCTGAAACCATTCCAGGACCAGGCGGAATGCCGGTAGGCACCAATGGAAAGGCAATGCTTCTGTTATCCGGCGGCATTGACAGTCCGGTAGCAGGCTACATGATTGCAAAACGGGGCGTCCGCTTAGAGGCTACTTATTTCCACGCTCCGCCATATACCAGCGACCGCGCAAAACAGAAGGTTGTGGATTTGGCAAAGCTGGTTGCAAAGTATGCAGGGCCTATCCCTCTGCACATTGTTAACTTTACAGACATTCAGCTTTATATTTACGATCAGTGTCCCCATGAAGAACTGACTATCATCATGCGTCGTTATATGATGCGGATTGCAGAAAGGCTGGCACAGGCCAACAACTGTCATGGCCTGATTACCGGAGAAAGCATCGGCCAGGTAGCATCTCAGACCATGCAGTCTCTGGCAGCTACAGACGATGCCTGCACCATGCCGGTATTTCGTCCGGTAATCGGATTTGATAAACAGGAAATCGTGGATGTGGCAGAAAAAATCGGTACGTTTGAGACTTCCATCCAGCCGTATGAAGACTGCTGTACCATTTTTGTCGCAAAGCATCCGGTAACCAAACCGAACCTGGGGATTATCCGCCGATCCGAAGAAAATCTGGCCGAAAAGATTGACGAGATGGTAGAAAAAGCCATTGAAACTACAGAGACAATCTGGTGCAGATAAAAGACAAAAGAAAAAGGGCCGCCGTAAAACGGCAGCCCTGCAACTCGGAATGATTAATCGATGGTGTAAGGAGACAGGGTATTTAAAATCTCCTCAATGTTATTCTCTGTGTGGATGTTTAAGTCAATTGGCTTAGACAGATCCAGACTGAAGATACCCATAATGGATTTAGCGTCGATGATATATCTGCCGGAAACTAAATCGAAATCCGCGTCAAACTTCGCTAAATCGTTGACAAAAGATTTTACCTTATCGATGGAATTTAAAGAAATGTGAACAGTTCTCATTGGAAGAATCCTCCTTGCATCTATGTATTATAGTTATTACTAAAATTATTAGAACCTTACTATTATACTACAAAGATACCAGGCAAAAGTCAATAGAAAGTTTGCAGAAAACAACACAGGAGTCCTTGTATGAAAACAGCAGCATTACACAATTTAGGATGTAAAGTAAATGCCTATGAGACCGAAGCCATGCAGCAGCTTCTGGAAGCTGCCGGCTACCAGATTGTAGAATTTAATCAGAAGGCAGACGTCTATATTATCAATACCTGTTCCGTAACCAACATTGCGGATAAAAAGTCCAGGCAGATGCTTCATCGTGCAAAAAAACAGAACCCAGACAGCATTGTGGTGGCAGCAGGATGCTATGCCCAGTCTGCCGAAGAACATTTAAAAGAAGATGCTGCCGTAGATTTGATTATTGGCAATAATAAAAAGAAAGACCTGCCGGAAATCCTGGAGGAATTTCTGTCGTCCAGAGAGCAGAAGACCCCTCAGTCCTATGTGATTGACATTTCCAAAGCCCAGGATTATGAAGATCTCCATATCCGGAAAATTGCAGACCATACCAGAGCCTTTTTAAAGGTTCAGGACGGATGCAACCAGTTCTGCAGTTACTGCATCATCCCCTATACCAGAGGGCGGATCCGCAGCCGGAGACCGGAAGAAGTAGTAGAAGAAGTCAGGTGTCTGGTAGAAAAAGGCTATAAAGAAATGGTGCTTACCGGCATTCATTTAAGTTCCTATGGGAAGGATTTCCCAGAAGAAAACATCGGGTTGATTGACCTGATCCGGAAGGTTCATGAGATTGACGGCGTGGAACGGATCCGTCTGGGATCCTTAGAACCTCGAATTGTGACGGAAGAATTTGCAAAAGAACTTTCCTCCATGCCAAAGGTCTGCCCTCATTTTCATCTTTCCCTTCAGAGCGGATCGGAAGAGACGTTAAAGAGGATGAACCGTCACTATACGCCAGAAGAGTATCTGGAAGGCTGCAGCCGTCTGCGCCGCGCATTTGACAATCCGGCGATTACGACAGATGTGATTGTAGGATTTCCAGGAGAGACAAAAGAAGAGTTTGAAGAGACCCGAAGATTTTTAGAAACGGTGCATTTTTACGAAATGCATATTTTTAAATATTCCCGCAGAGGCGGCACCAGGGCAGACCGGATGCCGGATCAGATACCGGAGGAGAAAAAAGCGGTTCGGAGCGATATTCTTCTGGAGATGGAAAAACGGATGTCATCCCAATACCGCCAGAGTTTTCAGGGGAAAGAGTGCTGTATACTATTGGAAGAACCGGTTACACTGAATGGAAAACGGTATTATACCGGCCATACTCCGGAATATGTGCGGATGGCAGTGCCGGCAGAAGATCTGGAGAGAGAAGGCAGAGCGGTAAAAGGAACGTTTATTTCCGGAATAGCCGGAGAAATGCTAAATGATGAAGTGATGCTGCTTCACGAAAAGTTAAGAAATTAAAGACTTGCCGAAACACAACTTTTGGTTTAGAATAGAGAAGAATAGTGATTAAGGACGTGATAAAAATGGGCGATATTCAAAATACTCAATACTTTAAAGCAATTCAGGAGACTCCGGTAGAAGTAAGCAGAGTCTTAAAAGATGTGTATATTGCCCTTACCGAAAAGGGATATAACCCGATCAATCAGATAGTTGGTTATATTATGTCAGGAGACCCGACTTATATTACCAGTCATAAGGGTGCCAGAAGCTTGATTATGAAAGTAGAACGTGATGAGATTCTGGAAGAACTGATGGCAGTTTACATTGAAACGAAACTCAGCTAAGAGCGGCTGGGAGAACAGGTAAGACAGGATGGTGTGCAGAAGGGCAAAATATAGCCCTTCTGGACAGCCGGATATAAAGCTTTCCAATAGTTGGTGATGAACCGACTAATTTTGTTGCTTATTTACACAACAGACAGGTATTTTGTCTGTCAGGAGAGAATAAAATATGAATATGACAAGAATTATGGGACTGGATTACGGTTCCAAGACAGTAGGCGTAGCAGTCAGCGACGGACTGGGACTGACGGCCCAGGGAGTGGAAACCATTACCCGTACCGATGAGGGAAAACTGCGCCGGACTCTTGCCAGGATTGAAGAGCTGTCAAAAGAATACCAGGTTACCCGCATCGTATTAGGGTATCCGAAGAATATGGACAACTCTGCAGGGGAACGTGTAAAAAAGACCGAAGAATTTGCCGCTATGGTGGAAAAACGTACTGGGCTTCCGGTCGTATTCTGGGACGAGCGCCTTTCTACCGTTTCAGCAGAACGGGTATTGATTGAGAGCGGTGTGCGCAGAGAACATCGTAAGGCAGTCATTGATAAGATTGCAGCAGTATTTATTCTTCAGAATTATCTGGATTCCGGCGCTGCAAAGGAAAGCAGTGCAAAAGAAGAAAGGCAGGAGAATGATTATGAATAAAGACGGAATGATTTCCATGCTGACTGACGACGGAAGCATGGTAGATTTTTTTGTATTGGAAGAAACCAGAATTAATGGGGAGAACTATCTTCTGGTAACAGATAGTGGGGAAGAGGAAGACGGGGACTGCTATATTTTAAAGGATATTTCCCGTCCGGAAGACGCAGAAGCAGTCTATGAATTTGTTGAAGAAGATGACGAATTAGATTATTTGTACCGGATTTTTTCAGAACTGGTATCAGATATGGATATAGAACTAGAGCCTTAGAGGTTTAAAGGAGGTAACTGATTGAAAACAGAACAGACAGTAAATACAGAACACGCGGGCGAAGAGATAAAAGCTCCAAGGCCGAGAAGAACGAAAAATTACCGGCCAGGCCGTAATAACCGCAGCTATGGAAACGAGATGCGCACAGGAAAAGAGGAAAAGAGCGAAAAGGAAGAAAAGGCCGTAAAGCCCCAGGCAGCGGAAGGACAGAGAATAAACCGCAGCAGAAGGCCGGTTGGCAGAGGAAAGAGAGCGGCAGCAGCAGAAACGCAGCCGATGCCAAAGGTAAAGATTATCCCGTTAGGCGGTTTAGAGCAGATTGGCATGAACATTACAGCTTTCGAATGCGAGGACAGCATCATTATTGTAGACTGCGGACTGGCATTCCCAAGCGACGATATGCTGGGGATTGATTTAGTAATTCCGGACGTGACCTATTTAACCCAGAATATTGATAAAGTAAAAGGCTTTGTGATTACCCATGGACACGAGGATCACATCGGCGCCCTGCCTTATATCTTAAAGCAGATCAATGTGCCGGTTTACGGAACAAAGCTGACGATTGGACTGATTGACAATAAATTAAAAGAGCATGGCATCTTAAAAAATGTAAAACGCAAGGTAATGAAACACGGACAGTATGTGAATTTAGGCTGTTTTCGGGTAGAGTTTATCAAGACCAACCACAGTATTGCCGACGCATCTGCACTGGCAATTTTCTCGCCGGCAGGAGTGATTCTCCACACAGGAGATTTTAAGATAGACTATACTCCTGTATTTGGAGATTCCATTGATTTGCAGCGCCTGGCGGAGCTGGGGAAAAAAGGCGTTCTGGCTCTGATGTGCGACAGTACCAATGCGATTCGTCCAGGTTTTACCATGTCTGAAAGAACGGTGGGAAAGACCTTTGACTCTATTTTTTCCGATCATACGTCCAGCAGAATTATTGTAGCAACCTTTGCTTCTAATGTAGACAGAGTGCAGCAGATTATTAATTCTGCCAATAAATACAACCGTAAGGTAGTCATTGAAGGACGGAGTATGGTCAATGTAATTACAACAGCCAGCGAACTGGGCTACATCAACATTCCGGAAGGGACGTTAATTGACATTGAACAGCTGAAAAACTATCCGGAAGAGCAGACGGTGCTGATTACCACCGGCAGCCAGGGCGAGTCTATGGCGGCTCTGTCCAGAATGGCATCTTCCCTTCACCGGAAAGTATCCATTATGCCAGGCGACGTGGTAATTTTAAGCTCTACCCCGATTCCAGGCAATGAAAAAGCGGTTTCTAAGGTTATTAATGAATTGTCCATGAAAGGGGCAGAGGTTATTTTCCAGGATACCCATGTATCCGGACACGCCTGTCAGGAAGAGATTAAACTTTTGTATTCTTTGATTCGTCCGAAATACTCCATTCCGGTTCATGGCGAATACCGTCACCGCATGGCCCAGGGAAGTCTGGCAGAATCTGTAGGAATTCCCAAGGAAAATGTGATTATGCTCAATTCCGGAGACGTTCTGGAGCTGAATGAGGAAAGCTGCCATGTAGTCGACCATGTTCCGGCAGGCGGAATTCTGGTAGACGGACTTGGAGTAGGCGACGTAGGAAACATTGTGCTCCGTGACCGTCAGAATCTGGCCCAGAACGGTATTATCGTGGTGGTTCTCACATTAGAAAAGCACAGCAACCAGCTGCTTGCAGGACCGGACATTGTATCCAGAGGATTTGTATATGTCCGAGAATCCGAAGATCTGCTGGAAGAAGCCCAGACTGTAGTAGACGAGGCAGTAGCAGACTGCTTAAATCATCACATTGCAGACTGGGGCAAGATCAAGACCATTATCAGAGACTGTTTAAGTGATTTCTTGTGGAAGCGGATGAAGCGCAGCCCCATGATTCTGCCGATTATCATGGAAGTATAAAGAGGAATGCATTATGAGCGAGACGACAAAAGATATTAATAAGGTAACTGGGGCAATTATCGGGATTTCATTCCGGCTGATTATTTATGCGGTTGCAATCCTTCTGATTTACGAGGGAGCGACAAAGGGTTATGAGTTCGGCCATGAGATTTTCTATGCTTCTTCCATGGAAGAAGCGCCTGGAAGAGACGTGGAAATGACGTTAGAATCTGGAGCATCCGTTGCGTCTGTAGGAAAGAAGCTGGAAAAAGACGGTCTGATTCATAACCGGTATTCCTTTATTATCCAGGCTATGGTTTATGAGTATGAGATTCAGCCTGGAACGTATACGCTGAATACGTCTATGACGTCCAGGGAAATCTTAGAAGAATTGAGTACCGTTGAAGAGTCAGAGGAAGAAGAATGACAGAAAAAGAGAGAATTGCAGATTTTATCGTTTCGCTGGAACGGGGCTATGGGGAACTGTGCGACCGGATAGCCCATGAGGCCAGGGCAGAGAAAGTTCCCATTATTCGTCCGGAAACGGCCTCATTTTTGCAGACTATGACGGCGGCAGCCGCTCCCAAAGCGATTCTGGAAGTGGGGACAGCAGTAGGGTATTCCGCTCTTCTGATGGCTCAGGCGATGCCGGAAGGCTGCAGGATTACGACCATAGAAAAATACGAAAAAAGGATTCCCAAGGCAAAGGAGCATTTCCGGCTGGCTGGAATGGAAGATCGGATTACCCTTTTAGAAGGGGACGCCGGTCAGATCCTGTCCGAACTTTCCGGTTCCTTTGATCTGGTTTTTATGGATGCGGCAAAGGGACAGTACATTCACTGGCTGCCCGATGTGCTGCGGCTTTTGTCAAAGGGAGGAATGCTGATTTCCGACAATGTCCTTCAGGATGATACCATTCTGGAGTCTCGGTTTGCCATTGAGAGGAGAGACAGAACCATACACAGCCGGATGCGGGAATACCTGTTTCAGTTAAAGAACCATAAGGATTTGATTACCTCCATCGTCCCTATCGGGGATGGTGTGACAATCAGCATCAAAAAATAAGGAATCTATATGAGAAAGACAGAGTTATTAATTCCGGCAGGAAGTCTGGATGTACTGAAAACTGCAGTTATTTACGGTGCAGACGCCGTTTATATCGGCGGGGAAGCATTCGGGCTTCGTGCTAAAGCAAAAAATTTCTCCAATGAGGAGATCAAAGAAGGGATTGCTTTTGCCCATGAAAGAGGGGTAAAGGTTTATATTACCGCCAATATTCTGGCACACAATGAAGACTTAGCCGGAGTGGAAGCGTATTTTCACGAGCTGAAAGACGTTGCGCCGGACGCCCTGATTATTTCCGATCCAGGCGTGTTTGCCATTGCCCGCAGGGTACTTCCGGATATGGAACTTCATATCAGCACTCAGGCTAACAATACCAACTATGGCACCTATCTGTTTTGGCATGAAATGGGAGCCAAACGGGTGGTTTCCGCCAGAGAACTGTCTCTGGCAGAGATTAAGGAGATCCGCGCCCATATTCCGGACGACATGGAGATTGAAAGCTTTATCCATGGCGCTATGTGCATCTCCTACTCCGGCAGATGCCTGTTAAGCAATTACTTTACCGGCAGAGACGCCAACCAGGGGGCCTGCACCCATCCATGCCGCTGGAAATACGCAGTAGTAGAGGAAACCAGGCCAGGCGAGTATATGCCGGTTTACGAAAATGAAAGAGGAACCTACATTTTCAATTCTAAAGATCTGTGTATGATTGAGCATATTCCGGAGCTGATTGACGCAGGCATCGACAGTTTTAAGATCGAAGGCCGGATGAAGACGGCTCTGTATGTGGCAACGGTAGCCAGAACCTACCGCAGGGCCATTGATGACTATAAAACGGATCCAAAGCTTTATGAAGCCAATCTGGAGTGGTACAAAGAAGAGATTGGCAAGTGTACGTACCGAGAGTTTACCACAGGCTTTTATTTCGGAAAGCCGGATGAGAACGCCCAGATTTATGACAGCAATACCTATGTGAAAAATTATACGTATTTGGGAACCGTAGAGGAAACGGATGGAGACGGACGGTGCCGGATTGAACAGAAAAATAAGTTTTCTGTAGGCGAGACCATTGAGGTTATGAAGCCGGACGGCAGAAATCTGGCTGCAGTTGTAAAAGGAATCTATGATGAAGAGGGAAACGCAAGAGAAAGCGCGCCTCATCCCAAGGAAATTTTATGGGTAGAACTGGATCAGGAGACCGATACCTATGATATTTTGCGCCGCCGCGAGCCGTAAGGCTTCTGGAGGCGCTTTCGCCATATAAAGAGAGGAGCCAGTCAGTGATAACGGTAATTTTAGCAGTTCTGGCCGGACTCAGCGCAGTTTACGGTATAATTGTGTTTTTATATTCCGGCATCCAGACAGTCTGGCTGTGGACAGGACTGACCATTTTTTTGGGAGCCCTGGCCTGGGGAAACCATTACTATCTGCTTCACAAAAAGACGGTACCCATGTGGATTCCGGTATCTGCAGCTACGTTTTTCTGCGCCTGCCTGACCATTTTTGCGGTCATCGAAGGACTGATTTTTTTAAATGCGGCCGGAAATCCGGTACAGAACTTAGACTATGTCATTGTCTTAGGCACCAGGGTAACGCCGGATGGAATCAGCCGCTCGCTAAAAGAACGGCTGGATACAGCCATCCAGTATTCTGAGGATAATCCGGAAACCATTTTTGTGCTGTCCGGAGGCAAAGGGAAAGACGAACCAGTTTCTGAGGCAGAGGCCATGAGAGACTACATGGTATACAACGGCATTGCTCCGGATAAAATTTTATTAGAGACTCATTCCGAAAGTACTGTAGAAAACATTGCTTACAGCCGCCTGGTAATTGAAGAAGATCGGGCCAAGCGGAAAGACCGGCAGGAAAAGAAGTCGGACAGGGTAAAACTGCCTGGAGAAGGAATGGTAATGGCGCCGGACAAACCTACGCAAATTGGAATTTTAACCAATGATTTCCACATTTTCAGGGCAAAAAAAATTGCAAAAGAATGGGGAATCAAGGATGCGGCGGGGATTCCGTCGCCTTCCGATCCGGTTTTATTTATCCATCAGTGCGTAAGGGAATCCCTGGCAGTCTTTAAAGACCGGCTGATGGGAAATATGTAAGATTGCAGAAAGGACAGACTATGAGCAGAATTGAAGAATTAGACACCTATCGGGTAATTGAAAAAAGAGACATCCAGGAAATGAACTCAAGAGGATGGGTACTGGAACATAAAAAGACAGGGGCCAGGCTGTTTCTGATGGAAAATGACGATGAAAATAAAGTCTTTTCCATAGGTTTCCGTACCCCTCCGGCAGACAGCACCGGACTGCCCCACATCCTGGAGCACAGTGTGCTCTGCGGTTCCGAAAAATTTCCGGTAAAGGATCCGTTTGTGGAACTGGTAAAAGGTTCTTTAAATACGTTTTTAAATGCAATGACCTATCCGGACAAGACCGTATATCCCATTGCAAGCTGCAATGACAAAGATTTCCAGAATCTGATGGACGTTTATATGGACGCGGTACTCCATCCAAACATTTACAGAGAGCCAAAGATCTTTATGCAGGAAGGCTGGCACTATGAGATGGAAAGTGCGGAGGAAGATCTGACCATCAACGGCGTGGTATACAATGAGATGAAAGGGGCTTTTTCTTCTCCGGAAGGGGTATTAGACCGAGTAACCCGTCAGGTGTTGTTTCCAGATACTTCCTATACCAATGAATCCGGCGGCGATCCGGCAGTCATTCCGGAACTGACCTACGAGCAGTTTTTAGACTTCCACAAGACCTATTACCATCCGTCTAACAGCTACATCTATCTTTATGGAAACATGGATCTGGCAGAAAAACTGGAATGGCTGGACAAGACGTACCTGTGTCATTATGACAGGAGGGAAGCCGACACTTCCATTAAGCTGCAGGCTCCGTTTCAGAAACCAGTGGAAAAGGAAATTTATTATTCCATTACCGACGGAGAGCCGGAAGACCATGCCGCTTACTTATCCGTTAATACCGTAGTGGGAACGGATCTGGATCCCAAGCTGTATGTAGCCTTCCAGATTCTGGAATACACCTTAATTGATGCTCCAGGGGCGCCGTTAAAGCAGGCATTATATGACGCAGGCATTGGCCAGGACATTTTAGGAGGCTATGAAAACGGCATTCTGCAGCCCTATTTTTCCGTAATTGCGAAAAATGCAGAAGCGGATCAGAAGGGCGAATTTTTAGCAGTCGTAAAAGGAACGCTGAGAAAACTGGCAGAAGAGGGCATTGACAAAAAGAGCCTTCTGGCAGGATTAAATTACTATGAATTCCGTTACCGCGAAGCAGATTACGGCTCTGCGCCAAAGGGACTGATGTACGGTCTGTGGTGCATGGACAGCTGGCTGTATGATGGGGATCCAATGATGCATTTATGCTGGCAGGAGACCTTTGACTTCTTAAAAGAAGCGGTTAATCAGGGATATTTTGAATCCTTAATCAGAGAGTATCTGCTGGACAATCCATTTGAAGCGGTTATTACCGTAAAACCCCAGCGCAACCTGACGGCCATGGAAGATGCGGCCCTGGCTGCAAAACTGGCAGAAAAGAAGGCAGAACTTTCCAAAGAGGAAATCGACAGACTGGTGTCCCAGACCAGGGAATTAAAGGAGTATCAGGAAACCCCGTCTCCCCAGGAAGAGCTGGCAAAGATTCCGTTGTTAAAGAGAGAGGACATCGGTACAAAGGCAGAGACTATTTACTGGGATGAAAAGAAAGAATCCGGAGTCACGGTGCTGCACCACAATCTGTTTACCGCCGGAATCGGATACCTGCAGCTTCTGTTTGACACGAAGAACGTTCCAGAGGAAGATCTTCCGTATGTGGGGATTTTAAAGTCTGTTTTAGGATATGTAGATACCGAACATTATACGTATTCTGATTTGACCAGCGAGATTTATTTAAACAGCGGCGGCATTGGCATTTCTACTAATTCCTACCCGAATCTGGACAATCCAGAGAAATTTACCGGAGTGTTTACCGCTTCCGTAAAAGTGCTGTATGACAAGATTGGCTTTGGCCTGGAAATTTTAGAAGAGATTTTAATGCGGTCTAAATTAGAAGATGAAAAGCGTCTGGGCGAGATTCTGGCGGAAACCAAATCCAGAGCCAGAATGAAACTGGAAAATGGTTCCCATTCTGCGGCGGTAGCCAGAGCGACCTCCTATTTTTCGCCGGTTTCCTATTTCAACGATATGACAGGAGGCGTTGGCTTCTACCAGTTCCTGGAAAAATTAGTGAAGGTTTATGAAAGTGAGGCAGAGGCCAGAAAGGTTCTGATTGCGAAATTAAAAGAGCTGGCAGGGACGCTTTTTACCAAAGAAAATCTGTTGGTCAGCTATACGGCAGACGATGACGGATACAAGCTGCTTCCGAAATCTCTTGAAGCATTTACCGGAGGTCTGGAATCTGCTTCGGTTCTGGCTGGACAAGCAGAAAAAGAGCTGGCCAAGAAAGCGGCAGACCTGTTTGGAACGGTCCGGAAATTTACCGGAGAAAATGACAACGAAGGCTTTAAGACCGCTTCCCAGGTCAACTATGTGGCCCGATGCGGAAGCTTTAAGGAAAAAGGCCTTTCCTATACCGGAGCTCTGCGGATTTTAAAAGTGATTTTAAGCTACGATTATCTGTGGATCAACCTGAGAGTAAAGGGCGGCGCTTATGGCTGCATGAGCGGTTTCGGCCGTTCGGGGGAAGGCTATCTGGTATCTTACCGAGATCCCAACCTGGCAGAGACCAACCGGATTTACGAAGGAATTCCGGCATACCTGGAAAACTTTACCATTGATGAGAGGGATATGACCAAATATGTCATTGGAACTATCAGCGATGTAGATACCCCGCTGACCCCGTCTATTAAGGGATCCAGAGGACTGTCTGCCTACCTGTCCGGTGTGACGGAAGAAATGCTTCAAAAAGAAAGAGAGGAAATCCTTTCTGCGACCCAGGAAGACATTCGGGCGCTGGCTCCGATTGTACAGGCAGTTCTGGATACAGGCAGCCTGTGTGTCATTGGAAATGAGGAAAAGGTAAAGGCACAGGAAACGATGTTTAAAGAAGTAAAAAATCTGTTTGGCGTCTGAGAAAGGAGAGGCATCCATGAATACCCAAGAAAAAAAGTCCGGTTTTGTTACCCTGATCGGGAGGCCGAATGTGGGCAAATCTACTTTAATGAATCATCTGATCGGGCAGAAAATTGCGATTACCTCAGATAAGCCCCAGACCACCAGAAACCGGATTCAGACCGTATATACGGATGAACGGGGCCAGATAGTGTTCTTAGATACCCCAGGGATTCACAAAGCAAAAAACAAGCTGGGCGAATATATGGTCAACATTGCGGAGCATACGTTAAAAGAAGTAGACGTAATCCTGTGGCTGGTGGAACCATCTACCTTTATCGGAGCAGGAGAGCGCCATATTGCAGAACAGCTTAATAAAGTGTCTACGCCGGTCATTCTGGTTATCAACAAGATTGATACGGTAAAACAGCAGGAAGACATCCTGACCTATATCCAGGCTTACAAAGATATCTGCCCCTTTGCGGAAATCGTGCCGGTTTCTGCATTAAAGAAAAAAGGAACCGATCTGCTGCTGGATCTGATGTTTCAGTATCTGCCGTACGGACCGGAATTTTATGACGAAGATACTGTTACCGATCAGCCGATGCGCCAAATCGCTGCAGAACTGATTCGGGAAAAAGCGCTGCGGCTGTTAGACGACGAGATTCCTCACGGAATTGCAGTGACCATCGAAAAAATGCAGGAACGGCCCAACGGGATTATGGACATTGAAGCGACTATTATCTGCGAGAGGGACTCCCACAAGGGAATTATTATCGGAAAAGGCGGTTCGATGCTGAAACGGATTGGCAGCGCAGCCAGAAGAGAAATTGAGAAAATGATGGAAATCCAGGTCAATCTTCAGCTGTGGGTCAAAGTCCGCAAAGAGTGGCGGGACAGCGATATTTTAATGAAGAATTACGGTTATAACCAGAAGGATATGTAGGAGGCTTCATGAAAGAAACGGTTTCGGCAGCCGGCATGGTGTTAAAAGCCGCTCCTTCCGGAGAATACGATAAGCGCCTGGTAATTCTGACCAGGGAACTGGGAAAAATTACCGCCTTTGCCAGAGGAGCCAGACGGCCAGGCAATTCCCTGATGGCAGCAGGAAGAAGCTTTGTGTTTGGCACATTCCGGCTCTTTCAGGGAAGGGATGCCTATACGTTAAGCTCAGCAGAAATTACCAATTATTTCGATGAAATTGCCATGGATATGGAAGCCGCCTGCTATGGATCTTACTTTTTGGAAATTGCAGATTACTATTCCAGGGAAAATATGGATGCCACCGATATGCTGAAGCTGTTGTACCAGTCCCTCAGGGCGCTGTTAAAACCGGCGATTCCCAATCCTTTGGTGCGGAGGATTTACGAGCTGAAAGCCATGGTAATCAACGGGGAATATACGGAAAATCCCACCAGAAATGTGTGCGATTCCACCAGGTATACCTGGCAGTACGTAGTGGCTTCTCCCATTGAGACCCTGTATCAGTTTACAGTAACCGATGCAGTGCTCCAGGAGTTTTCCGTCTGTGTGGAAGATAATGTAAACCGCTATATGGACAGAACTTTTAAATCTCTGGAAATTTTACAGACCATTCTGTAGGGCAAAATCAAAGTAGGGTATTGAAAATATCAGGGAAAGAGGTTATGATATACGTCATATGGGATTTTCCCTATAAGGAGGAGTTTATGAAAAAAATAAAACTGGCAGCCCTGGTTTTTGCTGCCGGCTTTCTGGCAGGAGGCTGCGGGGCGTCTTCCGGAAAGGGATTCCAGCCTGTGGAGAATAGTATTTATGTGTCGTCAGATGGAGATATTTCCACAGCAACCATAGAGTCTGTCCAGGGAGAACAGTACAAGGAAGAAGATTTGCTGGCATTTGCAGAGCAGCAGGTATCCTTGTTCAATGAAGAAATGGGCAGCAGCGCCAAATCCCGCAACGAAGAAGGCCAGGAAAAACTTCCGGTTGCCGTACAGTCCTGCACCATCAAAGACGGCAGGGCAGAGATGATTCTGGATTATGCAGATACCGGATATGTAACAGAGTTTTCAGAAGAAAGCGGAATTCCGGTAAAAGACCTTGCAGTAGAACCGGTATCCGGAGATCTTCCGGCATTAAAAAAGCCGGATGGAAGTCCTGCAGACACAGAGGAAGCAGCCAAATCCGGCGGCATACTGATCCGAACAGAGGGGGCTGTCACCATTCAGACAGAAGGAACGATCCGTTATATTACAGATGGCGTAACGGTAGTGGATGAGAGAACCGTCCGCACTCCGGAACACTCCGGTGCTGTAATTTTTAAATAGACCATCCGGCAATGTACCGGCAGTAAAATTGAATGAAAGAGGTTGGATAAATATGGAAAAGACAATGGAAAAAATCGTTGCCCTGGCAAAATCCAGAGGATTTGTATACCCAGGCTCCGAAATCTACGGCGGACTGGCTAATACCTGGGATTACGGCAACCTGGGTGTAGAACTGAAAAATAACGTAAAGAAAGCCTGGTGGCAGAAGTTTATCCAGGAAAGCCCTTATAACGTAGGGGTAGACTGCGCCATTCTGATGAATTCCCAGACCTGGGTTGCATCCGGTCATTTAGGCGGGTTCTCCGATCCGTTAATGGACTGCAAGGCCTGTAAGGAGCGTTTCCGCGCAGATAAGTTAATTGAAGACTTCATGGCAGAAAAGGGCATTGAACCGGAAACCGGCATTGACGGCTGGAGCCAGGAAGAGATGAAACAGTACATTGACGACAACAACATCTGCTGTCCAAGCTGCGGAAAACATGATTTTACCGATATCCGTCAGTTTAACCTGATGTTTAAGACCTTCCAGGGCGTTACCGAAGATGCAAAGAACACCGTATACCTGCGTCCGGAAACTGCACAGGGTATTTTTGTAAACTTTAAAAACGTACAGCGTACTTCCAGAAAGAAAGTTCCGTTTGGTATCGGCCAGATTGGCAAATCGTTCCGTAATGAGATTACTCCAGGAAACTTTACGTTCCGTACCAGAGAGTTTGAGCAGATGGAGCTGGAATTTTTCTGCAAGCCTGGCACAGATTTAGACTGGTTTGCATACTGGAAGCAGTTCTGCATCAACTGGCTGCAGAGCTTAGGCATCAAGGAAGACGAGATGCGCGCCAGAGACCATTCCCCAGAAGAGCTGTGCTTCTACAGCAAGGCAACGACAGACTTAGAATTCCTCTTCCCATTCGGATGGGGCGAGCTGTGGGGCATTGCAGACCGTACCGACTATGACTTAACCCAGCATCAGAATACGTCCGGCCAGGACATGACCTACTTTGACGATGAGAGCAAGGAAAAATACATTCCTTATGTCATTGAGCCGTCTCTGGGTGCAGACCGCGTAACCCTTGCATTCCTGTGCGCTGCTTACGACGAGGAAGAGATTGGGGAAGGCGATGTCCGTACCGTCCTTCACTTCCATCCGGCCTTAGCGCCTGTAAAAGTAGGTGTGCTTCCGCTGTCCAAAAAATTAAATGAGGGCGCTGAAAAGGTATATGCAGAGCTGTCCAAGTACTATAACTGTGAATTTGACGACAGAGGAAACATCGGCAAGCGTTACAGAAGACAGGATGAGATTGGTACTCCGTTCTGCGTAACGTATGATTTTGATTCTGAAGAGGATCACGCAGTAACGGTCCGCGACAGAGATACCATGGAGCAGGTACGCGTACCGATCGCAGAACTGAAAAACTGGCTGGAAGATAAATTCCGCTTCTAAGCTGTCATTAATACTAGCAAAGGAAAATGAGGCTGCTGCCTTTTATCTGCTCCGAGGCAGATGGAAGACAGCGGCTTCTTGTTTTGAATTATGGAAAAGAAGAATCAATTTTTAACAGAGCAGCCGTCCAAGCTGTTTTTATCTTACTTAATTCCGTCGATCAGCGCTACCCTGGTAACGTCCATCTACATATTGGCAGATACTATGATGATAGGAAAAGGAGTGGGCGCAGTAGGAATTGCCGCCTTAAATCTTTTGCTGCCTATATTTTCTGTGTATGTGGGAACCGGAATTTTATTTGGCGTTGGCGGAAGCGTCTTATTTTCGGTATCGAAGGGAAGGGGAGAGGAGCAGAAGGCCAGAGAGTATTTTACAGCATCTGTCTGCCTGGCAATAGCGGCAAGTCTTTTGTATATGTGGCTCTTTACCGCGTTTTTTGATCCCATCACTTTGTTTTTAGGAAGAAATGAAGGAACCGACTCTTATGTCAGGGAATACGGACAGTATCTGAAACTGACGCCGGCAATTTTTTTGTTTTCCTCATTCCTTCAAGCCTTTGTCCGCAATGACGGAGCGCCGAAACTGGCAATGGCTGCAGTCATTACGGGCGGCGTTACCAATGTGTTTTTAGATTATATATTTATTTTCCCATTGAACTGGGGGATTGGCGGAGCTGCATTTGCTACGGTTCTGGGATATGGACTGACAACGGGAATCTTGTGCACGCATTTTTTATCAAAGAAAAACACATTAAAGCTGGTCAGGGCAGAGGGAATGCTGCACAAATGCATGGAAGTTATGCGGCATGGATTTTCCAGCTTCCTTCTGGAAGAGTCCAATGGTGTGATTATGCTTTTATTTAACCGTCAGCTGCTATCCTATGTAGGCGATTTAGGAGTGGTCATATACGGAATTGTCTCCAACAGCGCGCTGGTAGTTACTTCTATCAACAATGGCATTTCCCAGGCGGCCCAGCCGATTCTGGCAGTAAACTATGGAGCCGGAGAGAAAAAGAGAGTGGAGCTTGCCATGAGATACGGAGTGATTACCGCGATTATCTTCGGCATCTGCTTTACTCTTATAGGACTGGCATTTCCGGTCCAGATTACCAGCCTGTTTGTCAATCCAACTCCTGAGATTATGGAAATGTCCATAACGGCAGTAAGGATTTACTTTCTGTCCTTCCTTCCGCTGGGACTGAATATGCTCTGCTCTACCTACCTCCAGTGCGTTATGCGTCCGGCTAATGCCATGCTCATCTGTCTGTTAAGGGGATTTTTACTGAGCAGTATCCTTGTACTGGTTCTTCCAAAGATATTTGGAGTTGAGGGAATCTGGGCAGTTATGACGGTAACGGAGACCATTACCCTGGCAGCGGCGCTGTTCTTCTGGAGAAAGGCTGCCAGACAATAAACAGGGAGGAAAAGAGAAATGAAAAAGATTTCGGATAAGTCATATGAAATTGATATGTGCAGCGGGTCTATTTTGGGAAAAGTTCTGGTGTTTTCCCTTCCGCTGATGCTTTCCGGTGTGCTTCAGCTGTTGTTTAATGCAGCGGATGTTATTGTAGTAGGACGGTTTGCCGGAAGCCAGTCTCTGGCGGCGGTAGGTTCCACCAGTTCTCTGATTAATCTTCTGATTAATTTGTTTATTGGGTTGTCTGTAGGCGTAAACGTACTGGTTGCCAAGTACTATGGTGCAAAAGAGGAAGAAGAAGTCAGCGTTACGGTTCATACTGCCATTGCTACCAGCCTGGCCAGCGGATTTTTGCTGATTGCAGTCGGAATGGCAGCGTCGAAACCTCTTTTGGTCCTGATGGGAACGCCAGATGATGTAATCGATAAATCAGTGCTTTATATGAAGATTTACTTTGCCGGAATGCCGGTTGTTATGCTGTATAACTTTGGCAGCGCCATTCTGCGCGCCATTGGAGATACCAAACGTCCGCTTTACTATCTTCTGGCCGCCGGAGTAGTAAACGTGGTTTTAAACCTCTTTTTCGTGATTTGCTTAAACATGGACGTAGCAGGAGTAGCCCTGGCAACCGTCATTTCCCAGTGTATTTCAGCAGGGCTGATTGTCCGCTGCCTGATGAAAAGCGGAGGCGGGCTGCGGCTGCATCTCAACAAACTGAAAATTAACACCAGAAAGCTGGGGCAGATTACCCGAATCGGCCTTCCGGCCGGAATGCAGGGAGCTATTTTCTCTATTTCCAATGTCCTGATCCAGTCTTCTGTAAACTCTTTTGGTTCAACGGTTATGGCGGGAAATACGGCTTCTTCCAATATTGAAGGATTTGTGTATACTGCAATGAACGCTGTATACCAGTCCAATTTAAGTTTTACCAGCCAGAATGTGGGCGGAAAAAAGTTCAGCCGGTTAAACAAAATCTTATTTGTCTGCCTGGGAGTAGTGACTGCAACAGGAATGATTCTGGGATTTGGGGCAATTGCAGGGGCAGGAGGACTGTTAAGTATTTATTCTTCTGATCCCGAAGTCATTTCCTATGGTATGAAGAGACTGGTGCTGATCTGCAGTACCTATTTTATCTGCGGATGGATGGATACCGTAGTTGGATCGCTAAGAGGAATGGGATATTCCATGCTTCCTATGGTGGTTTCCCTGACTGGAGCCTGCCTGTTCCGGATTATCTGGATTTTTACGGTATTTGCCAGATTCCACTCTCTTACCGTACTTTATATTTCCTATCCGATTTCCTGGATTATTACAACGGCAGCCCATTTATTCTGCTATTTCCGGCTGCGCAGAAAATTTCCAAAAGAAGATGTGGATGAATACGGAGCATAAGGAGGATAGGGAGCTTGATGAAATCCGATATGACTGAGGGAAGCATTGAGGGCCATCTGGCCCGATTCGCGATTCCGCTGATTTTAGGAAATATGTTCCAGCTGACCTACAATGCGGCAGATTCCATTATTGTAGGCAGGTTTGTTGGAAACGAAGCACAGGCGGCGGTAGGAATCGCCAATCCTTTAATGAATGTCCTTACTTTTTTTATTGTAGGAGTCTGCAATGGGATTGGCGTTATCATTAGTGAGTATTTTGGAGGAAAAGACGAAAAACGGCTGAAACTGGAGATGGGGACGGCGACTGTATTTGGCGGGATGGTATTTGGCCTGTTGTCCATGCTTTTATGGATCGGTGCGATAACAGTTCTCCGAATTATCCGGACTCCGAAGGAAATCCTGGGCCTGACTGGAAGTTATCTCCGCGTCATTGCTCCTGGCCTGCTATTTGTCTATCTGTACAATCTGTACGCAACGGCCCTGCGCAGTATGGGAGATGCAAAAACGCCGTTGTATTTTTTAATGTTTTCTTCGGTACTGAATATTTTGCTGGATTTACTTCTGGTAATCCAGTGGGATTTAGGCGTTTACGGAGCGGCGGCAGGAACGCTGGTTTCTCAGATTTGCGCTTCGGTTTTGTGCGTGATATATGCCAGAAAGAAGGCTGCTGTCTTAAGGCTGTCCATGGGAGAATTCCGGATAGACAAAGGAATTTTAGGAAAAACCATCCGGTACAGCTGGGCTACGGGGATGCAGAAAATTACGCTCAATATAGGAAAGCTTTTGATTCAGAGCTTTGTTAATCCGCTTGGCGTGGATGTGATTGCGGCCTTTAATGCAGCGAACCGGATTGAAGATTTTGTACTGCAGCCGGAACAGAGCATAGGAGCGGCAATTACAACGTTTGCGGCTCAAAATCGGGGAGCAAAAAAGGGGGAACGGGTATACCAGTCCTTTCGGGTTGGCATGGTAATGGAAGTGCTCTATGGAATTGCAATCGGAGTGGTAATCTATATTGGTGCAGAACCGGTAATGGGTCTGTTTGCACCTAGTGCGGACAACATTATGATTCCTCTGGGAGTCAGTTACCTTCACATTATGTCTTTTATGTATGTTCTTCCAGGAATTACGAATGGCCTGCAAGGCTATGTCAGAGGATGGGGCGCTATGAATCTGTGTCTGGTCAGCACCTTCCTCCAGATTGGAAGCAGAGTGGTGTTTGCGGCATTCTTAATCCCGCAGTTTGGAATGACGGGAATTGCATACTGTTGTCTGATGGGCTGGTTTGTGATGCTGGCTTATGAGTGGCCTTATTTTGTAAGGCATAAAAAGAGCAAATTTACATTGTAATGGAGGACAAGAAGAGATGGCCAATAGCAGCCGTCTTTTTTTGTTGTCTGATTTTCCACAGGAATTTGAAAGTCAGAAACTAATTGACAAATTGTTTTAAAAATTGAGAAAATTAAGCTGATAAAATGTATAAAAGTAGAAACAATTGCAAAAATTATATACAAAATAATAATTAACAAAAATCAATAAGAAAAAATGAAAAAAGTGTTGACAAATTAAGAGGAAAGGAGTATACTAAAACCATCAAAAGAAAGCATTACAAATTTAAGAAAAGGAGGTACAGACCACCAGAAATATTCATAGCGGTTAACTTATCAATGAAAGATAAGACTTGACCAGGGAACCATCATACCGAAGCAAAAAGCCTATAAAAGTTATCTTGAGGAAATCGGAGCCTAAAGAAAACGGCTTATCAGAACCAGATAAGAGATGAAAAGAAGAAAAGTGAACAGATTATGGGTGAGTTTGTAAGAGGAGATGGAAGAAGAAAAAACTTCATATAGATAGTATCAGTTGCGAATAGCAACAAAAGGTACAAGATTAGAAAAGAAATTGGAAATGCTAGCGGTCCTGATAAGATGGTAAGTGCACTCTCCCAAGACACGAAACCAGCATTACGAATCGCGAAGCAGTAAGACAATTCAAAAAACAAAAAGAGAGGTTTTACAGTCCAATGGATGAGATAGTTTAAAGGCGGATGTCGAAAATAATATGATTCGATATCCGCCTTTGTTTGTAATCTGTATCTAAACTCCACGTTCCAGCTCCAGCAATTTCTGCTTTCTCTCAATTCCTCCGGCATATCCGGTCAGACTTCCCCTGACGCCCAGAACCCTGTGACAGGGTACGAGAATCGAAACAGGATTATGTCCAACTGCGCCTCCGACTGCCTGGGCAGACATACTGGCTATTCCGCGTTTTGCGGCAATTTCTTTTGCAAGATCCCCATAAGTCACAGTTGTCCCGTAGGGAATCGAAAGAAGAAGATGCCAGACCTGCTTTTGAAAAGCTGTCCCTTTCAGGTTTAAGGGAACGGAAAAATCAGGATTCTGGCCAGAAAAATAACAATCCAGCCACTGTTTTGCAGTTTGGAAAACAGCGGTTTCCTGTTCTAAATGTTCTCTGTCTAACGAAAGCGCAAAGTATTTTTGTCCCTCAAACCATAATCCGGTCAGTCCGGAATCGTCGGAAGCCAGAAGAATTTTTCCGAGAGGGGACGGATAATGACTGATGTACTGCATGATACCTCCGGAAGGAAACTCAATTTTTCTATTATCCTGATTTTAATAGAAGGAGACAGCCCTGTCAACTGGGGCGGGATGGACGGACATAGAAAAAGCCGCCGGCCAGAACAGCAGAAGCGAGTTTTAGCAGGCGGCAGAAAGCTATGGGTTATTTCCGGAAATTTTTCTGGAATGCACTGGGCATCCAGGGATATTTCTCTTCATTGGCATGATTGTAAGATTCCAGGGAACGCATCTGCTCTGCAATGTGAGGCAGATCCATACGGTTTACCAGGGCTTCGATTAACTCCTGGCCTTCGTCGGCAAGACGTTTGCGGGTTTCTTCATCTGGAATAGCAGTAGTACTCATGTGGTCTTCCGGAGCGCCAAAGCAGTAGCCGATGGCAGCGCTCTGATAAGCCAGTCCGAAAATATCATCAAAAGGCTTGCAGGTCTGTGGATTCTGATGGTAATATTCGGTGGTCAGCGGTACGTCTTCCAGCCGGTTCATAATCTGGTAGGCGCCTACGGTAATGGCGTGGAAGCTGTCCATGCTTTTAAATAAATCGGTTGCATTCTTTAACATCTGCATGGTCAGATCCATGTAAAGAATGGGGACTCCGGTTTCGTCAAAGAAATCTCTTACCATAGGACTGCAGGTCATATGGGCAGGGCCGTGGAAGCTGATGTAAATTTGGCGCTTAAAGCCCTGGCGCAGCAGGCTGTGGGCGATTGCGCTTAAATAGTCGATACCCTGACGGATAGACACCTGTACGGTGCCGCGGCCGGAGGCGGTTGCGCCGGCATAGAAATAAGGCAGTCCGGTTAAGACTAATCCGTTGCAGGCTTCCGCCATTTTTAAGGCATAGGCCTCGCTGATTACAGTTTCACTGTCTAAAGGCATTCCGCCATGCATTTCAACAGTGCCTACAGGAACGATAATAATGTCGTTTTCTTTTAAATAGGCTTCTACTTCACTGTTTAACATACGGGGAAGAATCCGTGTACGAAGTTCCATAATGTTTCTCCTTTCATTCCATGACAGGTTTTCTTACAATCCAAAGACGCTCTGGGCATTTTTAAAACAGATTTTTTCATAGGCCTGGCGGCTTAAAGCGCCGTTTGCTACTTGTTCATCCAGCCATTGCCCCAGGGGAAAGACCATTTTGGTATTTACCATATCGGTGGCAAAGAACAGCCGGTCTGCATAAGTTTCCAGGAATTCCAGACCAAAGGCCGGATCCCGCATAATGGCGCAGCCGGCGCTGTTGGCGCTTAAATCTCCGTACAGGTTAGGATATTTTCCAAATAGTTCCGGAACCCGTCCGCCTGGAATAACAGGGCCCTTTCCCCACTGGTTCCGGCTCTCTTTGTCCGTAGGTGCATCTGCGCTCATTTCAATCCAGAAAGTCTGGCTGTGACCAAGAAATTGTGTGTGAGGGTGGCGTTTTAAGCAGGCTTCCAAAAGAGGAAGACCTGGGTCGTCTACGACGCCGTAGCTGTAGCCGGTTTCTGGGCTCATATGAAAGGTAACCGGAAGATTTAATTTTCCAGCCGCTTCAAATACGGCGTTTAAAAAGGGATCGTCCAGCCTACGGTTTATCATCAGTTCTCCGATGCCGACAGCGCCTTTTTCTTTGCAGGCAGACAGCCGGTCGTAAACGGTTTCTGAATTTCCATCATAATCCAGATTGCACATCCAGGCATAATGCTCTGGGTCCGCTGCGGCAATCCGGCAGTTTTCTTCATTGGAGCCCATAGGCATGGAGAAGTTGCGTTCTCCACTGGACATGAGCACGCCTTTTCCGATTCCCAGTTCTTCTAAATGAGGCAGCATTTCTTTGTAGGTGCTTACCAATAGAGTATCACTTTTGGGAACAGAATCAAAGCTTAAATGCAGATGCAAGTCAATTTTTTTCATAGGTTTTATTCCTCCGGTTTCAGGTACGGACAAATGGTTCTCGATTAGTTCTGGGCGTTCCGGCGCTTTGCCAGGGCTGCATACATTTCAGCTGTCTTTTTCTGATCCAGGTTGAAGATCAGACCGATTCCGATGAGCTCTAAGATACAGGTAATAACCGGAACCGCATTTACCAGGTAGTAAATGTTGTTGATGGTTGCCGCGCTCTGTACCGCGCCTATGCCGGAAATATATCCGATTGCAGCCAGTGCGGATGCAGCTCCGGTAGAAGCGATGGTAGAACCAATCTTACGGCTGAACGTATAGAGACTGTACATACTTCCATCTGCGCGGAAATTCATTTTCCATTCGCTGTAGTCCAGACAGTCGGTAACCAGAGCCCAGATTAAGATGGTAAAAGCAGTCTGGCCGATGGTAGCCAACAGGTTTAAAACGGTGTAAAGCAGTGCGTTCTGAACTGGGAACAGTAAAATGTAAGCGGAAAGCAGCAGGTTGTAGGTGCTCATAACCAGGATTACATTTCTCTTTCCAAATTTCTGTACAATCTTAGGAACCAGGATAAAGCAGATAAGCATAATCGGGAAGGTTCCGATACTTGCCAGGGTCATCATGCTGGTATCCTGATAGAATTCTTTGTAAATGTAGCTTCTTAACTGGCTGCTTCCGGTAATGTAAAGCATACTTCCGATGGTTGCAACCATAACGCCGATTAATGGACGGTTATGGACAGCGGCTTTTAATACGTTGCCATAGTTGAATTTTTCCCCTTCCTGTTTTGGCTGGCGGACACGTTCCACGGTCAGGTTACATAACAGAAGGTAAGAAATAATGCACAGAACGCCGAAGATTACTGCAATCAGGGTAAAACGTTCTGGAATAATATTGGAATCCTTATCAAAACAGAAAATCGGAACAAGGGAAAGAGCGCCCATTCCGACTATTGTACCGCCGATACTTCTGGCTCTGGAAAGTTTGGAACGGTCAATGGGATCCGCAGAAACAACGCTTGCCATAGCTCCGAACGGCATACTGGTGCCTGTGTAAGACATTCCATAGAATACATAAGCAAACGCTACCCATGCATGAAGGGCAATTCCCTCAAATGGAACGTTGGCAAAACATAAGATGCCGGAAAGAGCCAGAGGGATCATAAACAGTTTTACCCATGGCTTAAATTTGTCTCCGCTTTTGCCAAGTCTCCAGCGGTCTGGGAAAGAACCCATAATCGGGTCGTTAATGGCGTCCCAGAGACGGGCAGCTAAAAACAGGCCAGCCATCCATTCTGGAGAAATACCCAGAACGTAAGAAAATAGGCGTCTACGAACAGGTTTACGAAGCTTCCGGCCATATCCCCGAAGACATAACCGAGCTGGTCCTTTACCCCAAAGGGGCGTAAAGATTTGTCATTCATAACATTTTCCTCCTTGCTGCGGCAGACAACCGCAAACCATTGTCTTGTGTTGTATGTTAAGAATACTATACCATTATTACGATTACTATTACAAATATTGCATAATATATTGCAAATTCAGCCAATCTGGATTATGATTACAGAGAGGAAGGAACGAGAAAAGCAATGAAATTATCGGAAATGCAAAAATATAGAGAGCTGGTTTCTGCCCACCATAGATCGGAAATCAGCAATGAAGAAATGCAGAAAGCGTTTATTGCAGACGGAGCGATTCTGTCCAATCTTTATCAGGAAATAGAGATGGACTCAGATTCTGTAGACTGCCATGATGACGTGAATTATACGAAAGACAGCGTCCAGCTTCACAGCCATACGTTTTATGAGATGTTATATTGCTGCAGCGGAAACGTACAGTATCTGCTGGGGGCAGAACGGTATCGGGTCCATAGGGGGGATATTATTTTCATACCGCCAGGAATCAGCCACAGACCACTGTACTTAGACCAGCTTGCAGAACCCTATTCCCGTTATGTTATATGGATTCATCCGGAATTTATGAAGAATATCCAGCAGTTTTTAGGGTTTACTCCATTATCGGATCCGGTTTTGTTAAGAACCCAGGACAGTGGATGGGAGTACCTGGAACGGTATTTTCAATCTGCCTGCAAGGAAGCAGAAATCAGACAGGAGGGATTTGAAGCCTGTATGTCTTCCATAACGGTGCAGCTTTTAATCCATCTGACGAGGGCGTGCACGCACAGCAAGGCGATGGAGCCGCTGACCGAGAAAAAAGAGCTGCTGGATGAGCTGATTCGTTATATAGAAGATCACCTGGCTGAAAAAATAACGTTAAAATCAGCAGCCGCTAATTTTTACATCAGCGAACGGGCGGTATCCCGTTTGTTCAGCGAAAAAATGGACGTCAGCTTTTATCGGTACGTAACCCAGCGCCGGCTGATTGCAGCCAAAACCAGAATTATCAATGGGGAATCCTTAGAAACCATAGGAGAACAGGTGGGGTTTTCCGATTACTCTACCTTTTACAGAGCGTTCAAACAGGCATTTTCCATATCGCCCCAGCAGTTTAAAAAATTGCAGAAGGTATAAAAAATACCCCGCCTGCTGCACGAAGCCAACAGGCGAGGTATTAAAAAGGGGAGGATAAGTAGTTAAATTTCTCTTTTGTGTACACCCATAGTATAGCCCTGGCTGAAAATTTTATACAGCAGAACCATTATTTTTTTTCCAGATTGGATAAAGTACGAATCAGTTCAATATCCGAAGCGTTTAATTTTAAGTTAGCAGACAGGGGTTCGCCGTCCGGAGTGGTAACGGTAACCTCCATAATGGTGCCTTCTGCAATATTTTTACGGGAAACGGCCTGAAGGAAGCTGATAAACTTGGGATGGTTTGCCTGGAAAGCCAGGAGGCGTTCTCTCAGTCCGAGAAAATCCATTGGATTCATTATGAAAAGTCTCCTTTCGTATTCTTGCTACGTTGCAGTATAGCATAGATTTGGGACTTGTCAATTAGAATCCTTTCCGCTACAATAAGGGATAGAGAGTAATAAAGGAGAAGATACCTATGAAGAAAAATATTATTGTCGGCCAGTCCGGCGGTCCGACCGCAGTAATCAACGCAAGTCTGTATGGGGTAATTAAAGAAGGAATCGCCCATGGGGACCAGATTGGGGCTGTATATGGGATGATTCACGGCATAGAAGGCTTTATGGCAGGGAGAGTGATGGAACTGTCTGCATTAGAAGAGGAAGAACTGGAGCTTTTAAAGCTGACTCCTGCCGCTTATTTAGGATCCTGCCGTTATAAGCTGCCAGAGGATTTAAGCGATATCTGCTATCAGGAATTATTTGAAAAATTCCGCCAGATGGATATTGGATATTTCTTTTATATCGGCGGCAATGATTCCATGGATACGGTAAGCAAGCTGGCAAGATACGCGGCTTCCAACGGCATTGACGTAAAGGTAATCGGCATTCCGAAGACTATTGATAACGACCTGATTATGACCGACCATACTCCTGGGTATGGCAGTGCAGCCAAATATGTAGCTTCTACAGTACGGGAGATTGTACTGGATTCTTCCGTCTATCAGCAGAAAGCCGTTACCATCGTGGAACTGATGGGACGCCATGCAGGATGGCTGACTGCTGCCAGCGTTTTAGCCAGAAAGCACAAAGATGACAATCCGCTGCTGGTTTATCTTCCAGAGACCAATTTTGACATGGAGCAGTTTGCCCATGACGTAGAAGCAGCTTTAAAGAAGCAGCCCAATGTGATTATCTGCATTTCCGAAGGGATTTCTGACGACAGAGGCCAGTTTATCTGTGAATACGCAGATGAGGCCAGACTGGATACCTTTGGCCACAAGATGCTGACCGGAAGCGGAAAAATCCTGGAAAATTTTGTACGCGACCGGTTTGGAGTGAAGGTACGCTCTGTTGAGTTAAATGTCAGCCAGCGCTGTTCCGGTATGGTAGCTTCCCAGACAGACATTGAAGAAGCAGCCCTGGCAGGCGCATGGGGGGTAAGAAAGGCTTTAGAGGGAGTAACCGGACAGATGATTGCGTTTAACCGCAAGTCCGACAGTCCATATGAGATGGAATGTGTAACCGTGGACGTCAATCAGGTCTGCAATCAGGAAAAGAAATTCCCGTCCCAGTGGATTACCAAAAACGGCACGGATGTAAGCGACGAGTTCTGGAACTATGCCCTTCCGCTGATTCAGGGAGAACCAGAGAGAAAAATGGAAAACGGCCTGCCTTTATATGCGCATCGGCGTTAGAAAAGACTTTACAACAAACATAGTTTTGTTATATACTATGGCCTAGAGGCATTTGCCCAGAAATACTGATAAAAAGGATGGATGATAGAATGGCTATTTTAGATACCTGGAGAAATCTGGCCTATGGTGACGGCTTAGATGATAAAAAGAGAGAAGAACTGTGGACTGGCTACTTTACTATTGAAAAAGGAATTTACGAGCAGATTCTTTCCAACCCAACAGAAGTGATTACCGGTACGGTAAAGGAACTGGCTGAAAAGTACAATACTGAGCTGTTAATTATGGTCGGCTTTTTAGACGGCATCAATGAGAGTTTAAAGGGTTATGAGAACCCAATTGATACCATGGAAGAAGATACGGAAGTCCGCATTGAGATTGATCCGGAAAAGCTTTATTACAACATGGTAGAAGCAAAGGCAAACTGGCTGTATGAGCTGCCCCAGTGGGATGCGATTCTTTCTGAAGAGCGCAGAAAAGAACTGTACAAGGAGCAGAAAGCTTCCGGCACGATCCGTAAGGGACACAAGGTATACCCCAACGATCCATGTCCTTGTGGAAGCGGCAAGAAGTATAAAAAGTGCTGCGGCAAGAACGCATAAAATCAGGTGTTATCCGCACTGTACTGCGGAAATCAGGATAAGGGGCTGCCTTTTGGCAGCCCTATCTCTTTGCTGCCAGTCAGATAGGAGGAAAACATGGACGCTTATACAAGTTTTGCGGCGGTATATGATCTGTTTATGGACAACATTCCTTATGGGGAATGGAGCAGATATGTAACCGGACTGTTAGAAGAACGGGGCGTAAAGGACGGCCTGGTACTGGATTTGGGCTGCGGAACCGGAAGCCTTACCGAACTTCTGGCTGCATCCGGATATGATATGATTGGCGTGGACAATGCAGAGGAAATGCTGGAAATTGCAATGGAAAAGAAGCTGGAAAGCGGCAGCGACATCCTGTATCTCCTTCAGGATATGAGGGAATTTGAACTTTATGGGACTGTTCGGGCAGTGGTCAGCATCTGCGATTCCATGAATTACATTCTGGATTATGAAGATCTGGTTCAGGTATTCTCCCTGGTCAATAATTACCTGGATCCAGGAGGAGTTTTTATTTTTGATTTGAATACCCGATACAAATATGAAAAAATCCTTGGGGAATCTACGATTGCGGAAAACAGGGAAGAAAGCAGTTTTATCTGGGACAATTATTTTGATGAAGAATCGGGGATTAATGAGTACGACCTGACGCTGTTTATCCGGCAGGATGGGGACAGTCCAACGAAAGAACCCTTGTACCGCAAGTTTGAAGAAACCCATTTTCAGAGGGCATACTCCATAGAAGAGGTAAAACAGGCTTTAGAAGAAGCCGGACTGGTATGGGAAGCTTGTTACGACGCCTTTACCAAAGAGGCGCCAAGGCCGGACAGCGACCGGATTTATATGATTGCCAGAGAACACGGAAAGGAATTCGAATAAGAAGAGAGGTTAAACTATGTCTGATTATATTATTCGTGCAACTGCAGCGGAAGGTCAGATTCGCGCATTTGCATCTACCACAAGAGAACTGGTAGAATATGCCCGCCAGGCCCACAATACCAGCCCTGTGGCAACCGCTGCCCTGGGACGGCTGCTGACTGCCGGCGGAATGATGGGAATTACCATGAAAGGAGAAAACGATCTGCTGACTTTAAAGATCCAGGGAGACGGCCCGATAGAAGGACTGACTGTAACGGCAGATTCGAAGGGACGGGTTAAAGGCTATGCCTATAATCCTTCCGTTATGCTTCCTCCCAATGACAAGGGAAAGCTGGATGTTGGCGGCGCATTGGGCGTAGGCGTGTTAAGCGTTATTAAGGATATTGGATTAAAAGAGCCTTATGTGGGACAGACCATTCTGGTAACCGGAGAAATTGCAGAAGATCTGACCTATTATTATGCCACCTCGGAACAGACCCCTTCGTCTGTTGCGTTAGGAGTGCTGATGAACAAAGACAATACGGTGCGTCAGGCTGGCGGATTTATGATTCAGCTGATGCCAGGCGCATCTGACGAAATCATCGACAAGCTGGAGACACGTCTGGGAGAGATTACTTCTATTACCTCTTTATTAGATGACGGAAATACTCCGGAGATGATTTTGGAGCATATTTTAGGAGAGTTTGGTCTGGAAATTAATGAGACGATAGAGACCAGCTTTTTCTGCAACTGCACCAAGCAGAGAGTAGAAAAAGCTCTGGTAAGTATTGGAAAGAAAGAACTTCAGGAGATGATTGACGAGGGAAAGGAAATCGAGGTAAACTGCCATTTCTGCAATCACAATTATAAATTCTCTGTGGAAGAATTGAAAGAACTGTTAAAAAGAGCTTCCTGACCGGTCGGATAACTAGCCGGACAGTTCCAAAAAGAGCCAGCGTCTTGCGACGTTGGCTCTTGTTTGTAATCATTGAATCCAATATAACTTTATTTCAATTACATAAATATGCTCTATATGATTGAAAAAGGTACACTGCTGACTAGATGATTAGAAATTATAACTTGGTAACGTTGGTTGCCTGAGGTCCCTTTGCTCCGTTTACTACGTCGAACTCAACCTCTGCACCTTCGTCTAAGGACTTGAAGCCTTCCATGTTTAATCCGGAGTAATGTACGAATACGTCATTACCCTGCTCGTCGGAAATGAATCCGTAGCCCTTCTGGTTGTTGAACCACTTAACTGTACCTTTCATTATGATACCTCCAAAGAAATAAAAAAAATTACGCCGCAACTTATTTTGCGGATGTTCTAAGAATAGCACAGTTTTTATCAGGTGTCAAATGGTTTCGGTGTCAATTTTTGGAAATTTCAACAGGCAGAAAAACCCCATTTTATCAGGGAAAGAAGCATAAATAATTTGACGTTTCCTGAAAAACTGCTATACTGGAAAAAGAGTAAAGAAATGTGCCAAGACAGAGGATGGTGGAAGAATGAAGATTTCAAATATTGTAAGGCATTTTAATACAATCACAGAGCATAAGCTTCTGGTTATGAAATACTGCTTTCAGGTAGGACTGTACCGTCAGGGACTGCTTCACGATTTGTCTAAATACAGTCCGGAAGAATTCTGGACCGGAGTGTATTTCTATCAGGGAACCAGAAGCCCCAATGCGGCTGAACGGGAGATTATGGGATTTTCTAAGGCATGGCTGCATCATAAGGGACGCAATAAACACCATTTTGAATATTGGATTGATGTTTCCAAAAATAAGGAAGCGGGGCTGGTTGGCAATAAAATGCCTCTCCAATATGTGATAGAGATGGTTATGGACCGGATTGCAGCCTGCAGAGTCTATAAAGGAAAGGACTATACCGATGGGGCGCCCTGGGAATACTATGAAAAAACCAGGCGGTTTATTACCATTCATCCGGAAACCAGGGCCCTTTTAGAGCGGCTTTTGTGGATGCTAAAAAAGAAAGGGGAAAAAAGAACCTTTGCTTATATCCGCAAGCTGCTGAAAAAGGGCGATTACTAGGCGGCTGTTTATTCTGGCCGGACGAGTCTGGGGCACAGGCGTTTTAAGACACTGTTTAAGAAGAAAACGGCAGTGTCTGGATGATCAAATAAATCAGAAGTATAAGGGAAAAAGGTCTGTTTATCTTGATAGCAGGCCTTTAATACTGGATCAAAAAGAGGCTGGGGCTGGGGAAGGAACCGGCCTTTTTTTCTGGTATAGCAGGTGGCTGCCGTGGCTTTTTTTCTGGCAGACCGGTCTACAAATTCTCCCAGACTTTTGTGAACCGCAGTGTCTTCCTGGGGCAGATAATAGTAATTTTTATAATCCGGATAAAAGTATTTCAGTTCTCCTTCCAGAATGGGAACGGTACAGGTCAGCCGGCTGCCTGTACAGGAAAGGGAAAACGTATCGTCAGAACAGGACCAGGCGACGGGAACGGAAACCGGACTTTCATAGGTCAGATCACAGAAACCTTCAGGAGTCCCGAATATATCGCATACGGTGCGGCATTCCTGACGGACAAATGAAAACGGGCCTTCCATCATATCGCAGTAGTTTAAGATGGGAAGAATCAGAGGCATTCCTTCCAAATCTTCTTGATTATGAAGCATCAGCATATCGTAAAGCCTGGGGTCCCGGGTCGTCAGATAATCCTGATAGACTTCAATCAGCTGTCCTCCAGAATAAGGATCGGTACGGAAAATACCTAAAAACCGTTCAATGGTCTTCTGTTTTAAGCTGTCCAGTCCTAAAAGGGATTTGTAGGGCTTGATTTTCCGGTAAATGTCTACGCTGGCAACGCCGGAAAAGTCATAGGGGAGCTGGTAATGACGGCAGCGCTTTAACAGATAGGGAATATCAAATCCGTCTCCATTGAAATGAAGGACAAAGGAAAAGTCTTTGAGAAACGAAAAAAAGGCTTCCAGAAGCTTTGGTTCTTCCTCAACAGAGTCGGCAAACCATTGAACCAGCTCCCACCGTCCATGTCTGCAGCAGGTGCAGCCAATGAGGTACAAGGAAGAGGTGTCGCCGGAAAATCCAGTGGTTTCAATATCAAAAAACAGCAGGTCATCTAATCTGCCGATTCGTTCTAATGGATAGGTCTGGGGCAAATCAATGGGGCGGCGTACAGTAATCATAGGTAAGAAGCTCCTTTCTGCGTTTATTATACGGAAGGAAAAAAGGAAAGTCAACGAAAATAGAATATTTGTTCGATTCGGGTTGCATTGAAAACCGGTCTATGTTATGATGAAAATCAAACAATAAAAGGAGCAGCTATGATTTCTTATGTAAAAGGTCCTTTAGTAGAAGTAAGCGGGGACAGGATTGTAATAGAGACTGGGAATGTGGGACTGGAGATTCGGGTTCCCTTATCCCTTCTGGATGAACTGCCAAAGACGGGAGAGCAGATAAAGGTATATACGTATTTCCAGGTCAGGGAAGACGCCATGAGCCTGTATGGATTTCTTCACCGCCAGGACAGGGAAATGTTTCAGCAGCTTTTGGGAGTAAATGGAGTCGGCCCTAAAGGGGCGCTGGGGATTTTGTCTGCCCTGCGGCCGGACGATCTGCGCATGGCGATTATTTCCGGAGATGCAAAAGCGATTTCCAGAGCGCCTGGGATTGGAACAAAGACTGCCCAGAGAGTGATTCTGGATTTGAAGGATAAAGTCTCTCCGGAAGATTTATTTTCCAGCCTGGAAGAAGAAGGACTGGATCCAGCAGGCGCATCTCTTCCTGCAGACGTCAGGGGAGATGCGGCCAAAGAGGCAATCCAGGCTCTGGTGGCATTGGGCTATTCCAACCTGGAGGCGGCAAGAGCGGTCCGCAAGACAGAGGTAACAGAGGACATGACGGCGGAAGATGTATTAAAGGCATCTCTGCGCCATCTGTCATTTTTATAAAGGGGATAGGCAATGGAGCGCAGAATCATTACCACTGAGGTAACGGAAGAAGATAAAAAAATAGAAACCAGTTTACGGCCCCAGCTTCTGGAGGAGTACATTGGCCAGGAAAAAATCAAAACAACCTTAAAGGTCTATATTGATGCGGCTAAATCCCGAAAGGAAGCCCTGGATCACGTGCTGTTTTACGGCCCGCCAGGTCTTGGAAAAACCACACTGGCCGGAATTATTGCCAAAGAGATGGGAACCAATATGAAGGTAACTTCTGGGCCTGCCATTGAAAAACCAGGAGAAATGGCAGCGATTTTGAATAACCTCCAGGAAGGGGACGTTCTGTTCGTGGACGAAATCCATCGGCTCAACCGCCAGGTAGAAGAAGTGCTGTACCCAGCTATGGAAGATTATGCCATTGATATTATGCTGGGAAAGGATTCCTCCGCCCGTTCTATTCGTCTGGATCTGCCGAAGTTTACCCTGGTTGGAGCCACTACCAGGGCAGGGCTGTTAACGGCGCCTTTGCGGGATCGGTTTGGCGTAATTCAGCGGCTGGAGTTTTATACGCCCAAGGAGCTGACTACGATTATACTCCGATCTGCAAAGGCTTTAGGCGTAGAGATAGACGCTTCGGGAGCAGCGGAGATTGCCAAGCGCTCCAGGGGAACGCCCCGTCTTGCCAACCGTCTTTTAAAGAGGGTCAGGGATTTTGCCCAGGTAAAATACGATGGGCGGATTACCAGGGAGGTTGCAGACTTTGCTCTGGATATTCTGGATGTGGACAAGCTGGGACTGGATCAGAACGATAGGAACATCCTGCTTATGATGATTGAAAAGTTTGACGGAGGTCCGGTGGGACTGGATACGCTGGCTGCGGCCCTGGGAGAAGATCCTGGGACATTGGAAGACGTGTATGAGCCCTATCTTTTGATGAACGGCCTGATTAACCGGACGCCCAGAGGAAGGATGGCAACGGAACACGCATACCGGCATCTGGGCATTGCGAAAGAAATTTAAGTGTTTTGTAACTTTTCTTGCAGGCCGGAGTGTGGTATACTGATACTGGCATCAGTATGAGACGATGCTGTAAATTAACCAGAGAAACAGGAGAACAGCCCTTATGGATTCCAAAAATTATGCGGAAGTATTAATAGACGGCAGCGTATATACTCTGGCCGGAGCAGAGGAGAAAAGCTATTTCCAGAAAGTTGCCGCATATATCAATGATAAAATTGAACAGTTGCGATCACAGCCTGGTTTTACCAAACAAAATGATAATTACCAGACCGTTATGGTAGAACTGAATATTGCAGACGATTATTTTAAAGCGATTGACCGTCTGAAAGCCATGGAAGCCCAGAAAGCCGATATGGAACGGGAAACCTACAGCTTAAAACACGAGCTGGTCAGCACCCAGATGAAGCTGGAAGCAGCCCTTCGGAACTTAGAAGATCTCCAGAGAGAACTTGCTGCATCCGTATCGAAGCCAGAAAGTCCTGAAGTACAGCCAGAAGAGATCCGGACGGAGCCAGAAGAGATCCAGACGGAGGTTCCTGCTTTCCAGGAGACAAAAGAAGAACGGGAGCAGAAAGAGGCCAGGGAAAAAGAGGCGGCAGTGGCGGCTGCTATCAGCGCGGCTCACAGCGCTGGATTTGTGCCTCCGGCATCCCATATTCCCTATTCTAATAAGGGAGGACATGGGACCAGAAAGGGAAAACGCTGATTGAGTTTAAGCCTGCTGCAAAATGAGAGCGTCGACGATTCATTTTTGTGGCAGTCTTTTTTTACGCTATAACTTGAGAAATTGATTACAGACGCAGAAGGGAGAACCGCAGTGACAACAGAAAAGAAGGTAGAAATTCTGGCTCCTGCCGGCAGCTTTGAGAGTATGAAAGCGGCGGTTGCAGCCGGTGCAGATGCAGTCTATATGGGAGGCAGCCGGTTCGGGGCCAGGGCCTATGCGGATAATCCGGAGCAGGATAAGCTTCTGGAAGCCATCGACTATGTCCATCTTCATGGGCGCAGTCTTTATATGACAGTCAATACCCTGTTTAAAGAGCAGGAGCTGGGCGAATTATATGAGTATTTACTGCCTTATTACCGGCAGGGATTAGATGCGGTTATCGTACAGGATATGGGGGCTTTTATGGAAATTCGCAAACGGTTTCAAGATCTTCCTGTCCATGCCAGCACCCAGATGACCATAACCGGCGTGTACGGAGCAAAAACCCTGTACGAATTGGGCGCCCAGAGAGTGGTAACGGCCAGGGAGCTGTCGTTAGAGGAAATCAATGAAATCCATCAGAACGTTCCGGTGGAAATCGAAAGCTTTGTTCACGGTGCTTTGTGCTACTGTTATTCCGGCCAGTGCCTCATGAGCAGTCTGATTGGCGGACGAAGCGGCAACAGGGGACGCTGCGCCCAGCCCTGCCGTCTTCCTTATGAAGTAAAACGAGAGGGAAAGGCGTTTCAGAAGAAAGAAGGCAGTTCTTACGTCCTCAATTTAAAGGATTTATGTACCTTAGACCTGATTCCGGATATGATTGAAGCCGGAGTATTTTCCATGAAGATAGAAGGACGTATGAAAAGTCCCCGATATACAGCTGGAGTGGTCAGCGTTTACCGGAAATATGTGGATCAGTATCTGGCTAAAGGCAGAGACGGCTATGCTGTCGATCCGAAAGACAAAAAGATGCTTCTGGATTTATTTGACAGAGGCGGTTTTTCAGACGGATATTATGAAAACCACAATGGCCGCCATATGGTGGCATTGAAAGAAAAGCCGGCCTTTCGGGAAGTCAACCAGGCTCTTTTTGACCACCTGGATCAGACTTATGTCAATGCAGAAATCAAAGAACCGGTTTCTGGCTTTGTGCTTCTGGAAGAAGGGCAGCCTTCCTGTCTGTCCCTGACCTGGGAAACAAAACGTCCGGAGCCGGTTACGGTTACTGTTTCCGGACAAGTACCGGAAATAGCGAAGAACCAGCCTATTACGGAAGAAAAAGTAGCAAAACAGATAAAAAAGACCGGCGGCACTCCGTTTTCCCTGGAACATCTGGACGTCCAGGTAAACGGACAGGTATTTTTGCCGGTTCAGGCGTTAAATGATTTGAGAAGAACCGGACTGGAAGAACTGGAACAGGCAGTTCTTGCGCCTTACCGGAGAGAGGTGCCAGAGGTACAGGAGGCTTTGGAGAAGGACGAAACAGGACAAAAAGCGTCCAAACAGAAGTCAGCAGGAACAAACAGACTTCCAAGGTTTCGGTTGTCTTTTGAAGAACCAGAACAATTGGAGGCAGCTCTGGCATATCCGCAGCTTAGTCAGTCGGCAGATGAACTTGCGGTAGACAGCACCGGATTTGCAGCAGAGATCTGGAAGGAGACTGCAGGAAAGGTTCAGGAAGCCGGACTTGCCTGTATGCTGATCCTTCCTCATATTTTCCGGACAGAGGCCAGAGCGTATTTTAAAAAGAATCTGGACAAATTAAAGTCAGCCGGATTTGAAGGAGTGGTAGTCCGGACCATAGAAGAAATCCAGTGGTTAAAAGAAGCTAAAATCGGACTTCCCATGATATTTGACGATACCATGTACACCTGGAATCATGGAGCTGCAGAGGCTATGAAGGCCATGGGAGCCAGCCGGATTACCATGCCGTTAGAGCTAAACGGCAGGGAGCTGCAGAATACGGATTTTGGGCAGGTTCCGACAGAACTGGAAGTTTACGGATATCTTCCGATGATGGTTTCCGCTCAATGTATTAAGAAAACTACATCGGGATGCGATAAAAGGCAGGAAACAGTCCGGCTGAAAGACCGGACGGGAAAACTGCTTTCCGTAAAAAATCACTGCCGGTTCTGTTATAATACCATTTATAATCCAAGTCCCTTATCTCTTCTGGGATGCGCAAAGGAGATCCGAGGTCTGGAAGCAGACGGACTCCGCATGAAGTTTACCATTGAGACAAAAGAAGAGACTGCTGACATTTTAAGCCTCTTTTTAAAAGGCGGAATGGAAGAAAATTCCGGTTCAGCTGCTTTGAACGAGTTTACCAGAGGACATTTTCGACGGGGAGTTGAATAGAAAAAAGAATGACAAACCTGATTATTGAAATTTCAAAATATTTAATGATTCTTTTGATGGCATTTTATACGTATTTTAACTTTCGTTTTTTTTCATACCAGGATCCGGAAGATCAGAAAGTTGTGTGCCGTCATCAGAACCAGGCAATGTTTTTAATCCATCTTCTGGCCTTTTTGGTTATTTATTTAAAAAGCCAGGAAGAGTATGTAATTGCGTTTTATCTGGCCCAGGCGGCGTTTTTTGTCTGCTATATCGGAGGATTCCGCATTTTCTACCGCAATGTGTCCCGCCTGCTTCTAAATAATACCTCCATGCTGCTGTGCGTAGGATTTATTATCCAGACCAGGCTTTCCATTGAGAAAGGACAGAATCTGGCAATCAAACAGTTTGTGGTAGTAGCGGCAGCGGCGGCCATCTGTATGCTGATTCCGTTTATTATAGACCGAGTATGGCAGTTGGTAAAGATTCCGTGGATTTACGGAATCGGCGGTCTGGCGCTGTTAGCAGTGGTCTGGATTGGAGGAAGCACCAGCTACGGCGCCCAGCTTTCGTTGAATTTCGGCGGATTTTCCTTCCAGCCTTCGGAATTTGTAAAGATTACCTTTGTATTTTTTGTGGCGGCGATGTTTTATAAGTCGACAGATTTTAAGACGGTTTGTACCGTAACTGCGGTGGCGGCGGCCCACGTTCTGGTGCTGGTGGCTTCTAAAGATTTAGGCGGCGCTTTTATCTTTTTTATGACTTACCTCTGTATGCTGTTTGTGGCTACTTCCAACTGGTTTTATCTGGGAGCCGGACTGCTTGGAGGAAGCGGAGCCGCAGTTCTTGCTTACCACCTATTTGCTCATGTCCGCGTCAGGGTAGAAGCGTGGCAGAATCCCTGGGCGGATATTGACAACAGGGGATATCAGATTGCCCAGTCGCTGTTTGCCATCGGTACCGGAGGCTGGTTTGGAAGCGGATTGTTTCAGGGAATGCCCTATAAAATCCCAGTAGTAGAAAAGGACTTTATTTTTGCGGCGATTTTTGAAGAAATGGGAGGGATCTTTGCAGTCTGCGTACTGCTAATCTGTCTGGGCTGTTTTATCCAGTTTATGATGATTGCATCCAGGATGCAGGCGGCCTTTTATAAGCTGATTGCATTTGGACTGGGAATCGTTTATATTGTCCAGGTATTTTTAACAGTAGGCGGAGTGGTTAAGTTTATTCCGTCTACCGGCGTGACGTTGCCGTTTGTCAGCTACGGAGGCAGTTCGATTTTCAGTACGTTTATTTTATTTCACATTGTTCAGGGACTTTATATCCTGAAACGGAATGAGGAGGACTATGAGGAAGCGTAATTCAAAATCTCCGGATTCCAATAAAAACATTTTAAGACTTACCTATGCAATTACGGCAGTATTTGCCCTGATGATTGGATACATGGTCTGGTTTATGCAGGCGGAAAGCGAAAATGCCATTAACAACCCTTACAATGCCAGACTGGATCACTTGTCGGAACAGGTAATACGGGGAAAAATTTTAAGCAATGACGGCAGGGTACTGGCAGAAACTATAGTAGGAGAGGATGGAGCAGAAGTGCGCGGCTATCCATACGGCCCTCTGTTCTGCCATACGGTAGGATGGGCTACCAGGGGAAAGACAGGCATGGAAGAACTGGCTAATTTTTATCTGCTGACCTCCCATGACAGCCTTGCAGAAAAGGTGATTCGGGAAATGATGGATGAAAAGGATCCTGGAGACAATGTGGTTACCACTCTAGATGTGGATCTTCAGCAGGCCGCTTACGCTGCGTTAGGCGAGCGGAAAGGCGCAGTGGCAGTGATGGAAGTCGATACCGGAAAAATTCTGGCAATGGTTTCCAAACCGGATTTTGATCCCAATCAGGTCAATACGCTGTGGGACAGTCTGGTAAGCGGAGAACAGGGAGAAGGCCTGCTGTTAAACAGGGTGTTCCAGGGAGTTTATCCTCCAGGATCTACCTTTAAAATAGTAACGCTTCTGGAGTATATGAGACAATATCCAGATGAGTATCAGAATTTCCATTTTGACTGTGACGGTACTTACGAACAGGGAGAATACACCATCCGCTGCTACCATGGAAATGCCCATGGCAGCCAGGATATTGCCCAGTGCTTTGCCAATTCCTGCAATGGAGCGTTTGCTTATATGGGCACGCTGCTCAACCATGACAGCATGAAAAAGACGGCAGAAGAACTGCTGTTTAATAAAGAGCTGCCATTGCCTGTCCCTTACAGCAAAAGTACCTTTGCGCTGTCAGGAGAATCTTCGGACTGGGAGGTGCTTCAGACCTCTATTGGGCAGGGAGAAACCCAGATTACCCCAATTCACAGTCTGATGATTACATCAGCCATAGCCAACGGAGGAATTCTGATGAAACCGTATCTGATTGATCATGTGGAGAGTGAAAACGGAAAAGAAGGCACAAAATTTCTTCCAGAAGTCTATGGGAGTCTGATGAGCGCAGGCGAAGCCGGAGTTCTTTCCGGAATGATGGAGCGGGTGGTAACAGAAGGAACCGCTTCCGCCCTGCAGACAGAAGCTTATCGGGCAGCAGGAAAGACGGGATCAGCGGAGTTTGAGACCGGAAAAGAAAGTCATGCGTGGTTTACCGGCTTTGCTCCGGCAGATGATCCTAAGATTGCAGTGACCGTTATTGTAGAGGAGGGCGGTTCCGGAGGCAGGGAGGCTGCGCCCATTGCCAGGGCAGTGATGGACGCTTACTTTACGCCGTAAGACCCCTTATTTCCAGACAGCAGAAGGCGAAACATCATCCATGCCCACAGTTTCCCTTGCAATACCTTCTGAAAAGAGTTATACTAGGCACAGACAGAAGTTACACACCAGCGACCAGGAGGGATTGCGATGATAGAAGCAACTAGCTGCGGCGGTGTGGTTATATTTCGTGGTAAGATACTCGTCCTATACAAGAATTATAAGAATAAGTATGAGGGCTGGGTCCTTCCCAAGGGAACTGTAGAGCCAGGAGAAGAGTTCAAAGAGACGGCGCTGCGTGAGGTAAAAGAGGAGACCGGAGTCAGCGCTTCCATTATTAAGTATATCGGAAAAAGTCAGTATTCCTTTAACACTCCTCAGGATGTAGTGGAGAAGGACGTACACTGGTATTTGATGATGGCAGACAGCTATTACAGTAAACCACAGCGGGAGGAATATTTCATTGATTCCGGATATTACAAGTTTTATGAGGCCTATCATCTGTTAAAGTTTTCCAACGAAAAACAGATTTTAGAGAAGGCATATAATGAGTACCTGGATCTTAAAAGGAGCAATCTCTGGGGCAATAAGAAATATTTCTGATGCAGAGACATTGAGACAGCGAAGCTGCAGCAGATGGACCAAAAAGTTCATTTGCTGCAGTTTTTGTTTTGAAAATTGTTGTAATCTTACAAAATTTATATTACAATACGAGAAAGAACAGTCAGAAAGGGGTACAGACAATGAAACAATGGAAGAAATCAGCAGTTTTGGCAGTACCAATGGCACTTTTATGTTCAGTCAGCGCATTTGCAGGCCAGTGGGAGGAAGAGGGTGTTACATGGAAATACCTTCAGGACGACGGCAGCTATGCAGCAGACGTCTGGCAATGGATTGACGGTGATGGAGACGGACTTGCAGAGTGTTATCACTTTAACGAAGATGGATGGTTGGATTTAAATACCGTTGTGGATAACTGGATTGTCAACAGCAAGGGCCAGTGGACTATGGGCGGCAATGTCCAGCAGCTGGATTTAGGCGCAACGGCAGAAGAGATAGGAGCGTTTTTTGCTGCTGCCAATGCAAAGGCTTCCGGCCTGATGGATATGGATGCAGATATCGATGCAGTTATGAAATTTACAGTGGATCAGGAATCCATGGATATGCTGCTGGATATGAATATGAAGATGCAGGGAGTTTATTCTGGAAATATGAAAATCCTGTATGACATGGCGCTTCAGGCAGACGGGGAATCTATGACAATGACCATGTTCTATAAAGACGGTTATATGTATACAGAGATGGACGGCACAAAGATGAAAATGCCGATGGACATGGACGAGATGATGGCGCAGAGCATGGCCTTAAGTTCCAGTTTATCGTTCGCTGCAGATGAGACATACGGGATGACGAATCTGAAGCTGTACCACAATGGAGAAGCAAAGACGGTTACTTATGATATGGATATGGCAGAATTAAATACAGCTGTACAGGAAATGATGGGACTTATGGGGATGAGTGCTTCCGATCTTGGATATGAATATCAGGTAGACAGAGCCAGCGGAACGGTTCACATCAATGAAAACGGTTATGCAGACCGTTCAAGTGTTTCCATGGATATGTCAATGGAATTCCTGGGAATTCCAATGGGCATGGAGCTGGATATGGATGTGACGATTCAGAATCCAGGACAGCCGGTATCCATTACCCTTCCATCCACAGAAGGTTATATGGATATTACCAGTATGACGGAATGAAAACGAGATAGTTTGGGGACACTCCTTTCGTGAGTGTCCTCTTCCATTTTACAGAGAATATAAAGGAGAATCATACCATGAATGAAGCATTTAAGCAGTTAAAAACCTATCTGGATGAAGCAATGGCAGTTCAGACTGCCCTGGTATTGTTTGAGTGGGACGACGCTACGCTGGCTCCAAAGGCAGCAGGCGAAAATACATCCAGAGTAATTGAAATTTTGTCCGGACAGTATTTTAAAGCCATGACCGGAGACGAGACAAAAGCTCTGGTCAGACAGTGCCTCCAGGATCCGTCCGGCTTAAATGAAGTAGAACTGGCCCAGGTAAAAGAAATGGAGGAACAGATTGGACAGTTAGACTGTATTCCGAAAGAAGAGTACCAGGCTTTTGCCAAGCTGTCTTCTGAATCTGTGCGGATCTGGGAAGAAGCCAAAGAACAGAATGATTTTAAACGGTTTGCCCCAACCCTGAAAAAAGTGGTGGAGTATCAGAAAAAGTTTGCCTCTTATCGGGCAAAAGAAGGACAGAGCAAATACGACGCGTTGTTAAAGGACTATGAAAAGGGATTTACCACAACGGATCTGGATGAATTTTTTGGATTGTTAAAAGAAGAACTTGTCCCCTTCTTAAAAGAGGTAATGGAAAAAGGGAGACAGATTTGCGATGACTTTTTAACCGGAACGTTTCCGGAAGAAAAGCAGGAAGAACTGGGACGGTTTCTGGCAGACTATGTGGGCTTTGATTTTTCGAAAGGGGTTTTGTCTGTCAGCGCCCATCCGTTTACAACGAATCTCCACAATAAAGACGTGCGGATTACCACAAGTTATAACGACCATGTGGATAGTTCCCTGTTTTCTGTTATCCACGAAGCCGGACACGGCATTTATGAAATGGGAATTCGAGACGACTTAACCCAGACAGTAGTGGGACAGGGGGCGTCTATGGCAATGCATGAATCCCAGTCCCGTTTCTTTGAAAACATCATCGGAAGAAGCAAAGCGTTCTGGATTCCGATTTATGGAAAGCTTCAGAAACTGTTTCCAGACACGTTTGAAAACATCAGCGTGGAGCAGTTTACAGACGCGATTAACAAGGTGCATCCGGATCTGATCCGTACCGAGGCCGACGAGCTGACCTACAGTCTTCATGTGCTGATCCGGTATGAAATTGAAAAGATGCTGATCGAAGAAGATTTGGATGTAGAGAAGCTTCCGGAAATCTGGGCAGACAAATACGAAGAGTATTTAGGCGTGCGCCCTAAGGCCGATAAGGAAGGAGTTCTCCAGGACATTCACTGGTCCCAGGGATCTTTTGGATATTTTCCATCCTATGCGTTAGGAAGCGCATTTGGAGCGCAGCTTTATTTCCATATGAAGGAAGTTATGGATTTTGAAGGACTTCTCAGGGAAGGAAAAATCGATGAAATCAGAGAGTATTTAAGAGAGAATATCCATCAGTACGGCAAGTTAAAAACCAGCCGTCAGATTTTAAAAGATACGACAGGAGAAGATTTTAATCCCAGATATTATATCCGTTATCTGAAGGAAAAATATTCGGCACTGTATCACATCGGTTAGGCACTGCTGTTGGGGGGAAGACAGCGGCGAAGGCCGCCTGCAAAGGAGGAAATTACATGAAAATACGAGACATCCTGGCAGAGGAAAAACCAACTCTGTCCTTTGAGGTATTCCCGCCAAAGACGGCGGACAACTATCAGTCTGTAGAGACTGCCGCGCTGAAGATTGCCCAGGCAGAACCGGCATTTATGAGCGTTACCTATGGAGCCGGTGGCGGAACCAGCCAATATACGGTCCAGATTGCATCTACAATCAAGAACAAGGGGAATGTAACGCCTCTTGCCCATCTGACCTGCGTTTCTTCGACCAGGGAGAGCATGAAGCAGATTTTACAGGAGTTAAAAGACAATCAGATTGAAAACGTCCTGGCTTTACGGGGAGATATTCCGGCAGAGGGGACGCCGGTTCACGATTACCGCTATGCTTCTGAACTGATTCACGAGATTAAGCAGGCGGGAGAGTTCTGTATTGGCGCGGCCTGCTATCCGGAAGGCCATGTAGAATCGGCCAACAAGACGGAAGATATTCTGCATTTAAAAGAAAAAGTAGACGCAGGCTGTGACTTTCTGACGACCCAGATGTTTTTTGACAACAACATTTTATATAATTTTTTATACCGGATCCGAGAAAAAGGGATCCAGGTACCGGTTCTTGCAGGAATCATGCCGGTTACCAATGCCAAACAGATTGCCCGTATCTGCAAAATGTCCGGAACCTATCTTCCAGCCCGTTTTAAGGCCATTGTAGACCGGTTTGGAGATAATCCGGCTGCCATGAAGCAGGCAGGAATCGCTTATGCAACCGAGCAGATTATTGATTTAATTGCCAATGGCGTCAATGGAATCCACGTGTACTCGATGAACAAACCGGATGTAGCGATGCAGATCAAGGAGAGTTTGTCGGAAATCGTATAAAAAGGGGACGCCATGGAAGTAAACAGAAGAGAAATTTTCCGGTATCTGGGTTATAAACGGGATGAGGCAGACGACAGAACCAGGGCGCTCGCCGAATCCTGTCTAAACGAATTGGAACAAGCTGCAGATCCAAGAACCATGGTTTTAGAATATCCTCTTACCTTGGGAGAAAACCATCAGATTGACGCGTCCTGTTTTCAGACCAGAAGCAGGAATTTGTGGAAAAATTTAAAAGACTGTGAAAAAATTGCAGTCTTTGCAGCAACCCTGGGAGCAGGTGCCGATCAGCTGATTCAAAAGTATTCCAGGCTTCAGATGAGCAGGGCTGTGGTGCTTCAGGCCGCGGCGACTGCCATGCTGGAGGATTACTGCGACAGTATCTGTCAGGGACTGAAAGAAGAATATGAAAAAAAAGGCTTGTATCTGCGTCCAAGATTCAGTCCTGGATATGGGGACTTTCCCCTGGAAGTCCAGAAAAACCTTCTGGATGGGCTGGAGGCAGGAAAACGGATCGGGATTAAGCTGACCGACAGCCTGTTAATGACGCCTTCAAAATCCGTAACAGCGGTAATGGGAATCAGTAAGAAGCCTTACCGCTGTCAGGTGCGGGGATGTGAGGTCTGCCAGAAAACAGACTGTATGTACCGGCGTCAGTCGTAAATATAGAAAAGGAAAAGGGGAATTTGGCCATGTATAGATTATTGGAAGAAATGAAAAAGCGCCGGCTGTTTTTTGACGGTGGTACGGGAAGTATTCTTCAGGAAAAGGGGCTGGCAGCCGGAGAACTTCCAGAGACCTGGAATATCCTTCATCCGGAAATCCTGATTACCCTTCATCGGGATTATCTGGAAGCAGGGGCGGATATTATTAATACCAACACATTTGGAGCCAATGGGCTGAAATTCCATGACGGCACCAGATTCAGCCTGGAACAGGTAATAAAAGCAGCGGCAGCCAATGCAAAAGAGGCAGTCCGCCAGTCGGGAAAGGATGCGTTTGTCGTTCTGGATCTGGGGCCTACAGGAAAACTGTTAAAGCCTCTGGGAGATTTGGAGTTTGAGGATGCAGTAACTCTGTACCGAGATGCGGCAAAGATTGGTTTCAGGGAAGGAGTGGACGGCGTTCTTATTGAAACCATGAGCGACAGCTATGAGATCAAAGCGGCAGTCCTGGGCGTAAAAGAAGCCTGCAGCCTTCCGGTTTTTGTTACCATGGTATTTGATGAAAAAGGGAAACTGCTGACCGGAGGGACAGTCGAATCCATGACCGCTATGCTGGAAGGACTGGGGGTAGACGGAATCGGCGTTAACTGCGGACTGGGACCGGTGCAGATGAAACCTATTGTAGAGCAGCTGCTGAAGGTAACCAGCCTTCCGGTAATTGTAAATCCCAATGCAGGTCTGCCAAGAAGCGAAGGCGGCAGGACGGTATATGATATTGACAGCGATACGTTCGCAGAAGAGATGGCAGACATTGCCGCTATGGGAGCTGTTGTAGTAGGCGGATGCTGCGGAACTACGCCGGACCATATCCGGAAAACGGTTTCCCTTTGCAGAACCATTCCAGTACAGTGGCCGGAAGATAAGGGGCGGACAGTGGTGTCGTCCTATAGCAAGGCAGTGGTAATAGGCCAGGATCCGGTTATCATTGGAGAACGGATTAATCCTACGGGCAAATCCAAATTTAAACAGGCGCTTCGGGAACACGACTTAAATTATATCCTGAGAGAAGGCGCAGCCCAGCAGGATAACGGAGCCCATATATTGGATGTAAACGTAGGCCTTCCAGAAATTGACGAGCCTTCTATGATGGAAGAGGTTATGAAAGAACTCCAGAGCATTACCGATCTGCCCCTTCAGATTGATACGGCAGATATCAGGGCAATGGAGCGGGGAATGCGGGTTTACAACGGAAAGCCTCTGCTCAATTCGGTAAATGGCAAAGAAGAAGTCATGGAAGCCGTTTTTCCGTTGGTAAAAAAATATGGCGGAACCGTAGTCGCCTTGTGTCTGGATGAAGATGGAATTCCAGATACGGCAGAAGGGCGAATCCGTATTGCCAGAAAAATTTATGAAAAAGCCGCCCAGTATGGAATCCAGGCAAAGGATCTGTTAATCGATGGTCTTTGTATGACGGTAAGTTCTGACAGCAAAGGGGCTTTGACCACCCTGGAAACTCTTCGGAGAATCCGGCAGGAACTGGGTGGAAAAAGCATTCTGGGCGTATCCAATATTTCCTTTGGTCTGCCTCAGAGAGAGAATATCAACGCTGCATTTTTTACCATGGCGCTGCAGAGCGGATTGAATGCGGCAATTATCAACCCTAATTCTGAAGCCATGATGAGAGCGTATTACTGCTATCGGGCGCTGGCCAATTTAGATCCCCAGTGCGGGGATTATATCGGGATCTACAGCGGGCAAAGCGCGGGACTGGGAGAAACCGTAAAGAAAAAAGCGGCGGACAAAGAAGCAAAAGAAGGGCGCAGCAATGGGTTATTTGACGCTGTTTTAAGAGGATTTCGGGAGGAAGCCGGACGATTTGCCTTTGATTTATTAAGTGAAAAGCAGCCGTTGGAGATCATTAATGAAGTGATGATTCCAGCCCTGGATGTTGTAGGGAAGGGCTTTGAAAAAGGTACGATTTTCCTGCCTCAGCTTTTAATGAGCGCCGAAGCGGCAGGGGTGGCCTTTGAGGTTTTGAAAACAGAGATGCTGAAGAACGGCCAGACCCAGGAGAAGAAGGGAAAAGTAATTTTAGCTACCGTCAAAGGCGATATCCACGATATTGGCAAAAACATTGTGAAAGTATTGCTGGAAAATTACGGTTACCAGGTTTTGGATTTGGGAAGGGATGTGGCGCCGGAAGTAATTGCAGACTGCGCAGTGAAGGAACAGGTTCCGGTGGTAGGCTTAAGCGCCTTAATGACCACTACGGTGCCTAGTATGGAAGCGACCATCCGTCTTTTGAGAGAAAAAGCGCCATGGGTAAAAATCATGGCAGGCGGAGCGGTTCTGACAAAAGAGTACGCAGAGTCCATAGGGGCGGACTGCTACTGCAAAGACGCCATGGCTTCCGTTAATTTTGCGGAAGCGGTTATTTGTCTGGAAGGGAAGGGCAAAGAAAACGAAAGAGAATGTTAAGAAAAAGGAGCAGGCGCTGTGTTATTTTCCAGTATGTCATTTTTAATCTTATTTCTGCCAATTGCTCTGGCCGGATATTTTCTTTTGCCAAAGGTTGTGAAAAACCTTTGGCTGTTAGTCGTCAGCATGGTGTTTTATGCATGGGGAGAACCGGAATTTGTCAAAGTAATGGCAGTCTCGATTGGAATGAATTATGGATTTGGCCTGGCAGTGGATCGGCTTCGGGACCATAAGCATGGATGCCGCTTGTGCCTGATTGTCATGGTGGGCTGCAACCTGGCGCTGCTGGGATATTTTAAATACATGAATTTTTTTGTAGAGACCGTAAACAGGGCAGCTGGACAGGAGATATTTGCACCAACTAAGATTGCCCTTCCCATTGGAATTTCCTTTTTTACCTTTCAGGCCATGTCTTATGTGATTGACGTGTACCGGAAACATGGAAAGGTTCAGAAAAATATCTTAAATGTAGGGCTTTATATTGCGTTTTTCCCCCAGCTGATTGCAGGGCCTATTGTCCGGTACGAGACGTTTTCCGACCAGATTTACAACCGGAAAGTAACGGCAGAGGGATTTACGGCAGGTATCCATCGGTTTTTGTATGGATTTATCAAAAAAGTGCTGGTTGCCAACACCATGGCGGTAATTGCAGATTATATCTTTACCCTTCCGGCAGCCGGAGAACTGACGACAGGGGGTGCCTGGCTGGGAGCGATTGCCTACACCTTCCAGATTTATTTTGATTTTTCCGCTTATTCCGATATGGCCATTGGCTTAGGCCGGCTATTTGGATTTTATTTTCCGGAAAACTTCCGTTATCCTTATATGGCAGAATCCATTACCGACTTCTGGAGGCGGTGGCACATTTCGTTAAGCACCTGGTTCAGGGACTATGTCTATATTCCGCTAGGCGGATCCAGAGTGGATTCTAGGTGGAAGCTGGTAAGGAACCTGTTTACAGTCTGGTTTTTAACCGGAGTCTGGCATGGAGCCAACTGGACGTTTATCTGCTGGGGACTGTTCTACTTTGTCCTTCTGACCGGTGAAAAGCTGTTCCAGATACCGGAACGGGCAAAAAAATGGGGCTTTGGATGGCTGTACCGGATGGTGACTTTGCTTCTTGTCATCTGCGGCTGGGTACTGTTCCGATCTGCAAGTCTTGGAGAAGCAGCGCTGTACTTAAAAACCATGTTTGGACTGGAAACGGCTCATCCGGACGTATCCTGGACGCTTTATTATGTGTGGGAGTACCGGTGGTATTTCCTTGCGGCAATAGCAGGAAGTACGCCGGTTGTCGGCCGCCTTCTGGCATGGGCAGACGGGGAATCCGGATCGGATTTGGGCCGTCTGGCTGTCCGCATTGCGGTGTTTCTGCTGTTTTTACTGGCAGTTTCTGAACTGGTAATGGGAGCCCATAATCCATTTATTTATTTTAACTTTTAGAAGGAGAAAAGGGCGATATGCGGATATGGAAAATGATAAGCAGATACGGACTGACTGCTGCGTTTCTGCTTTTTATCTACGGTATGGCGGTATGGAATCTGCCGGAAGCAAAGGCGGCTGTAGAAAACAGCCAGGAGAAGACCTGGGCGGCAGTTTCCGGATCGATGGAACAGTATTACAGCGAAGAGCTAAAAGGCCGGTATCGGTTTGTTGAGGGAAATGGACTGGCAAAGCGCCTGGCTTTTCTGCGCACCTGCAACGACACGGTGCGTTTAGACAATGGAGATCTGGAACGTCTCAGCAATCACTTTGACTGGGAAGATACTGCAGACAGCCTGATAAAGCTTAGTGAATACTGCAGGAAACTGGAAATCCCATTTCTTTGTGTGTTTGCGCCGTCGAAAGTGTGCCAGTACGATACCGGACTGCCTCTTGGAGTGCCGGATGAGGTCAATCCGGCAGCGAATCAGGTCATAGAACGTCTGGAAAATGCAGAAGTTTCCGTGCTGGATTTGCGGAGAAACCTTCACGAAGAAGGACGTTCCCATGAAGAATTGTTTTTCCATACGGATCACCACTGGAATTCGGAAGGGGCGTTCTGGGGGTATCAGAAACTGACGGAACGATTAAATGCAGATTTTGGCTATGAGATTGACGATACCTTGAGAGAACGGGAAAATTTCCGTCAGAAGGATTTCCCAGAAGGCTTTTTAGGTTCCTATGGAAAGAGAACGGGAAAATATTTCGGGGGAGTAGACGATATTTCCGTAATTCTGCCGGATTTTGAGGTCAGCCTCCGGATGGAAGTGCCGGACAGGGGAATTGTGCGGGAAGGGGATTTTTCTCAGGCTCTTCTGGATTTTAGCCAGATTACAGACGCCTGGTATTACGATGACAGTCACATTCCCTATGCGGTTTATACAGGGGACGATTACAACCTGATGCGGATTATAAATGAAAACGCGGAAAATGATAAGAAGCTTTTGCTGCTAAAAGACTCCTTTGTCCGTCCGGTAGCCAGCTTTTTAAGCCTGGGCATCCGCCAGGTAGAAGCCATTGATTTGCGGATAGAACCGAAGATTTCCGTAAAAGAATATCTGAATGCCCATAAACCGGATACGGTCGTCTTTATGTGCAGCATCTGGGCGCTGAAGGACTACAATCTGATTGATTTTGGATTGTAAAATGTGCTATAGTAATATGGAATGTTTGAATGAGGCAAAAATGTTTATCCTGGCCTCAACATAAGAGAAAAGAGGAAGTAATCATGATTGATTTGGTTCAAAGACCGAGAAGGCTGCGTACTACCCCCCTTCTAAGAAAAATGGTTCGGGAAACCCGAATGGATAAATCTTCTTTGATTCATCCCATGTTTGTAAAAGAAGGTACAAATATTAAAGAAGAAATCCCTACAATGCCAGGACAGTTCCGCTACAGTGTGGACCGTCTGCCACAGGCGCTGGAAGAGGTTGCAAAGGCAGGAGTTCCAAGCGTTATGCTGTTTGGGATTCCGGAGCATAAGGATGCCTGCGGAAGCGGTGCTTATGCAGAGGACGGCATTATCCAGAAAGCGTTCCGAAAAGCCAAGGAAAGCGTACCGGATCTGTACTACATCGGCGACGTGTGTATGTGCGAATATACCTCCCATGGACACTGCGGCATTTTAGACGGACACTATGTAGATAACGATAAAACATTGGAATATCTGGCAAAAATTGCCTTGTCCCAGGTTCAGGCAGGAGCGGATATGGTAGCGCCTTCTGATATGATGGACGGACGGGTAGCCGCGATTCGGGAAATATTAGACGACAACGGATATGAGACCACTCCGATTATGGCCTATTCCGCGAAATATGCATCCGGTTTTTATGGCCCGTTTCGGGATGCAGCCGGATCAGCTCCGTCTTTTGGCGATAGAAAGAGCTATCAGATGGACTACCATAACCGGAAAGAGGCATTAAAAGAAGTCTTTTCTGACATCGAAGAGGGGGCGGACATTATTATGATTAAGCCGGCCTTGTCTTACCTGGATATTATCAGAGAGACTGCCGATGCCATCGACCTTCCGGTTGCTGCTTACAGCGTCAGCGGCGAGTATGCCATGATCAAGGCAGGAGGAACGTTAGGCTATATTGATGAAGATAATTTAATCTGTGAAACTGCCGCCAGCATTTATCGGGCAGGATGCAATATCCTTCTGACTTACTTTGCAAAGGAACTGGCCAGATTTATGGATGAGGGGAGAATTGGGTAATGACAAAATCAGAGCAGTTATTCAGCGAAGCAGTGAATTTGATGCCAGGCGGCGTAAATAGTCCGGTTCGGGCATTTCGGGCAGTAGGAAGCCATCCCAGGTTTATTGATCGGGCAAGAGGCCCTTACGTATGGGATGTAGACGGCAACCGTTATATTGATTACATCGGTTCCTGGGGGCCCATGATTTTAGGACACAATCATCCGGCCGTATATGAAGCAGTGGTAAAGGCAGCAGAAAAAGGGCTGAGTTTCGGAGCTGCAACCGGAATTGAAGTCCAGGTAGCCGAGCTGGTAAAACAGATGGTTCCGTCTATGGAAATGATGCGTATGGTCAATTCCGGAACCGAGGCCGTTATGTCAGCAGTCCGTCTTGCAAGAGGATTTACAGGACGCAGTAAGATTTTGAAATTTGCAGGATGCTACCACGGTCATTCGGATTCCATGCTGGTAAAGGCCGGTTCCGGAGCCATGACCAGCGGGATTCCGGACAGCTTAGGCGTACCGGCAGGAAGCGCCCAGGACACTTTGACAGCGGTTTACAATGATGTGTCCAGTGTAGAAGCGCTGTTTGCCCAGTATCCAGGCCAGATTGCAGCTGTGATTTTAGAGCCGGTGGCCTGCAACATGGGTACAGTCGTTCCCAAGGAAGGATTCTTACAGGCAATGCGGGACATCTGTACCCGAGAAGGCGCCCTGTTGATCTTTGATGAAGTGATTACCGGTTTCCGGTTAAGCAGAGGCGGCGCCCAGGAACGGTTTGGAGTGACTCCTGATCTAAGCACATTTGGAAAGATTATCGGCGGCGGTATGCCGGTAGGATGCTACGGCGGACGAAAAGAGCTGATGGAACTGGTAGCGCCTTTAGGCGGCGTATACCAGGCAGGTACGTTAAGCGGCAATCCGGTAGCCATGTCCGCCGGACTGGCAGAGCTTACCATATTAAATGAGCATCCGGAGATTTACGATTATATCAACGGTTTAGGCGAGTATTACAGGGAGAGCGCAAGAAAGCTGTTTGAAAAGTATCAAAAACCGTGGCAGGTAACGGGAGTCGGTTCCTTAAGCTGCATCTATTTTACGGATCATCCGGTTTCCAATTATGAAGATGCCAAGACTGCCGATACTGCAGAATTCGGCCGCTATTTCAATCACATGATTACCAACGGCGTCAGCATGGCTCCTTCCCAGTTTGAGTCTATTTTCATTTCCAATGCCCATACAAAGGAACTGATAGACATTACCATGGACATTTTAGGAGAGTATCTGGAAGAACGGCAGTAACAGCCAGACGGTCAGAAAAAAGGACTTCAGAATTCAGAGTGTTGAATCAGAAGTCCTTTTTTGACGAACGCATTTCGTAGAAATAATTGATTTCCGCCCCTAAAAACAGAGCGCAGATACAGAAATACAGCCACAGCATTAAGAGCACTACGGCAGTCAAACTTCCGTATGTATAAGAAAACTTATTAAAGAAACGGAAGTAAATGGAAAATCCCAGGGAAATGCCAATCCAGCAGACCGTTGAAAACAGCGCGCCTGGAATCTGTTCCCGCCAGCTTAAGTCCCTGTTGGGAACAAAGGTATAAAGGCCGGTAAAGCAGAAGATTAAAGTCCCCAGGGATAGCAGAGTCCGGACATTTATGATATACTGAGTAATGGACGCCAGAAATGGAAGTTTTCTTAAAATAAAATGACTGAGCGTATCGCCGAATACCAGAAGTACCAGGGAGAGGATTAGAACCAGAATAAAAACAATGGTATATCCAGAGCAGATGATTCTGGTTATAATATAGCCGCGGTGGGAATGGTCTCCCTGAATCCGGTTTAACCCTTTTGCAATTCCAAGCATCCCTTTTGACGCAGACCACAAAGCGGCCAGAGCAGACAGGGAGAGCAGGGCAGCCGGCGATTCGGTGTAAAGGCTGTTGATCAGACTGAACAGGATCTGGCTGAACTGACGGGGAATAATGGGACCGAACAGCTGCAGAAGATCATTCTGGCTGACGCTGGGAATGACCTGGATAATGGACAGCATCAGCATGGTAAAGGGAAATGCTGCCATGATGATAAAGAAAGAGGCCTGGGCAGCATAAACGGTAATTTCGTCAGAAGTATATTTTTTCATAAGCCGCTGTACAAACAGCAGGAAAGTCAGCATAAAAGACGCTCCTTTATTCAGATTTTGCTGGCATAGACGCTTTTTGCGCCAGGGACTGGTAAGAATATACCATGACAAACAGAAAATAACAAGGCCTAACGATAGGAACCAGGTTTGGAGGAAGAAAATATGAAACGGCTTTTGGGTTATCTGAAACAATACCAGAAGGAAAGCATAATTGCTCCGCTGTTTAAAATGCTGGAGGCCAGCTTTGAATTGCTGGTGCCTCTAGTAGTGGCCAGCATGATTGATATGGGAATCCGCAGCCAGGACAGCGCGCATATTTTAAAAATGGGAGGTCTGCTGGTGCTTTTAGCGGTAATCGGAATTGCCTGCTCCCTGACTGCCCAATACTTTGCGGCAAAAGCCGCCATCGGAGCAGGAACGGCTCTTCGGAATGATTTGTTTGCCCATATCCATAAGCTTTCCTATGCAGAAATCGATACCATAGGTACGGCAACGCTGATTACCCGCATGACTGGAGATATTAATACGGTTCAGAACGGCGTCAACATGGTGCTCCGCCTGTTCCTCAGATCCCCCTTTGTAGTGTTTGGCGCTATGGTTATGGCATTTACAGTAGATATCAAAGGAGCCATGGTATTTGTCTGCGCCATTCCCCTTCTTTCAATCGTGGTATTCGGCATTCTGCTGATCAGTATGCCGCTGTATAAAAAGGTGCAGAAGCAGCTGGATCAGGTGACCCTTTCTACCAGGGAAAATTTGCTGGGCGTAAGGGTAATCCGCGCGTTTAACCGCCAGGACAGCGAAACAAAGCGGTTTCAGGAAGAAAACAGCCTGCTGGTAAAATCACAGGTGTTTGTGGGAAAAATTGCGGCCCTTTTAAATCCTGTGACCTATGTAATCATTAATCTGGCAATCGTGGTTCTGATCTGGACAGGAGCCAGACAGGCAGACGCTGGTATTTTATCCCAGGGAAAAGTGGTAGCGTTAGTAAATTATATGTCTCAGATTCTGGTAGAATTAATCAAACTGGCAAATTTGATGATTCTGATTTCTAAGGCTATGGCCAGCATGAAGCGGGTGGACGGCATATTTGAAATCGAGCCTGGGATAAAAGAACCGGAACAGACAGAAAAGCAGGAAAGCTGCAGAAAGCCCCAGAAAGGAGAAACGGTTCCGAAAGTAAGATTTTCCCATGTGACCTTTACCTATGAAGGAGCAAAAGAACCGTCCCTTACGGACATTTCTTTTACAGCAATGGCAGGAGAAACCATTGGGATTATCGGCGGAACCGGTTCTGGAAAATCTACCCTGGTAAATTTAATCCCAAGATTTTATGATGTGACCGGAGGAAAGGTTGAGATAGATGGAACCGACGTGCGGAAAGGACGGCTGGATAACATCCGGAATCAGATAGGCGTAGTACCGCAAAAAGCAGTTCTGTTTAAAGGAACGTTAAGGGAAAATATGCGGTGGGGAAAAAAGAATGCTGCCGATGAGGAAATCTGGCAGGCATTACAGACTGCCCAGGCCAGAGACTTTGTAGAAGAAAAAGGAAGCGGACTGGATCTGGAGATTCATCAGGGCGGACGCAATCTGTCAGGCGGACAGAGGCAGAGACTGACCATTGCAAGGGCCCTGGTGCGAAGGCCGGATATCCTGATTATGGATGACAGCGCTTCTGCCTTGGACTTTGCGACAGACGCCAGACTTCGTCAGGCGATCAAAGAAGATACAGAAGATATGACCGTATTTCTGGTTTCCCAGAGAGCAGCAACCATAAAAAATGCAGACCGGATTCTGGTGCTGGACGATGGGCATCTGGCAGGGATTGGAACCCATAAGGAGCTGTTTCTGTCCTGTCAGGTGTATCGGGAAATTTGCCTGTCCCAGCTTTCTAAGGAGGAGGTACAGCAGTATGAGAGATAAAAAGAACCGAGAAACCATTAGGCGTATTCTTCTTTCCATCCGCCAATACAAGTGGAAAGTGGGCTGTTCCCTGATTCTGGCCCTTTTCATTGTTGCGCTGACCCTGTATGTGCCCATTCTGATTGGGCAGGCAGTGGATCTGATTATAGGTCCAGGACAGGTGAAATTTGCCGGACTGGGAAGAATCCTGATAAAAATTGGGGCAGCTGTGGCGGCAACCGCCCTGGCCCAGTGGCTGATGAACCATATCAACAACCAGATTACTTACCAGGTAGTTATGGATATCCGTACCCAGGCATTTGAGCGTTTGGAGCATCTTCCGCTCCGCTATCTGGACAGCCATACGTCCGGAGACGTCTTAAGTCGGGTAATTACCGACGTAGATCAGTTTTCCGAGGGACTTTTAATGGGATTTACCCAGCTGTTTACCGGAGTGATGACCATAGTGGGAACCCTGCTGTTTATGCTCTCTGTCAATCCGTGGATTACGGCAGTAGTGGTAATCCTTACCCCTTTGTCTCTGGTAGTAGCGGGATTTATCGCAAAAAAGAGCTATGTCATGTTTAAACACCAGTCGGAAACCAGAGGAGAGCTGACCGGACTGGTAGACGAGATGTTAGGAAATTTAAAAGTAGTACAGGCATTTGGATATGGAGAAGAAGCTCAGAAAAGGTTTGAAGAAATAAACGGCCGCCTGGCTGGATACAGCTTAAAGGCAACGTTTTTTTCCTCGATTACCAATCCGGCTACCCGTTTTGTCAACAGCATGGTTTATGCGGCAGTGGGATTAAGCGGATCCTATGCAGCCATTGGCGGCATGATTTCCATTGGCCAGCTGACCAGCTTTTTAAGCTATGCAAACCAGTATACCAAGCCGTTTAATGAAATTTCCGGTGTTGTGACAGAACTTCAGAATGCTCTGGTATCGGCATCCCGCGTCTTTGATTTAATTGATCAGGAGCCGGAGAAAAAAGATAAGGCGGATGCCGCAGAGCTAAAGCAGGCAGAGGGAAGAGTAGAACTTCACAATGTGGACTTTTCCTATACGCCGGAGAAAAAGCTGATTGAGCAGTTTAACCTGCAGGTGGAAAAAGGAAAGCGGGTAGCCATCGTAGGGCCTACCGGATGTGGAAAAACTACGATTATTAATCTGCTTATGAGGTTTTATGATGTAAACAGCGGAAGTATCGAGGTAGACGGACGGGATATTCGGGACATTACCAGAAAGAGCCTGCGTTCTAATTACGGCATGGTGCTCCAGGAAACGTGGCTGAAAGCCGGCACTATCCGAGAAAATATTGCCTATGGAAAGCCGGATGCTTCTATGGAAGAGATTGTAAAGGCAGCCAAAGAAGCCCATGCAGACAGTTTCATCCGGAAGATGCCCAAGGGGTATGATACGGTAATCAGCGAAGACGGCGGCAACCTTTCCCAGGGCCAGAAGCAGCTTCTCTGTATTGCCAGGGTAATGCTGTGTCTGCCGCCGATGCTGATTTTAGATGAAGCAACTTCGTCTATTGATACCCGTACGGAGATACGGATCCAGAAGGCGTTTTCCAAGATGATGGAAGGGCGTACCAGTTTTATTGTGGCGCACCGGCTGTCCACGATTAAGGAAGCGGATATGATCTTAGTGATGGAAGACGGCCATATTGTAGAACAGGGAAAGCATGAGGAATTGCTGGCAAAGGGCGGATGTTACGCCAGACTTTATAACAGCCAGTTTGCAGTTTCCTAAAAGGTTAAGGTCCCACGTGTTCTTTTAATAACTGGATTTCTCTGCCATGTCCGTTCAGGTCCTGAGGGGTTTCCAGGATAAAGGGAAGGTGCATAAGCTTTGGGTGGTTTAAGATGGCGCAGATGCCTTCCAGGCCCAGATACCCTTCTCCAATGGAAGCGTGCCGGTCTTTTCTGCTGCCAATGGGATTTTGGCTGTCATTTAAATGAAAGGCTTTGACTCTGTGCAGACCGATGACGGAATCCAGTTCATTTAGGACGTTGTCTAAAGACTCCAGCAGGTCATAGCCTGCGTCCCAGATGTGGCAGGAATCCATACAGATGCCGAGTTTTGGGGCAAGAGCCGGATCGGTCTTGTCTAAGATGATGGCCAGTTCTTCAAAGGTGCGTCCGATTTCCGTTCCTTTTCCGGCCATGGTTTCTAACAGCACTGTAGTAGGCTGGTCGGGAGTCATACAGGCATTGAGCATCTGGACAATATAATCGGCGCCCGTGTCAAATCCCTGACCTAAATGGCTTCCTGGATGAAAGTTATAGTAGTTTCCAGGAATGTAGCTCATAAGCGTCAAATCTTCGGTAAACATCTGGGCAGCCAGTTCCCGTAATCCAGGATCCTTGGAGCAGGCATTTAAGGTATAGGGAGCATGGCCTACAATGGGAGCAAAGCGGTGTTCCTGCAAAAAGGTGTGAAATGCTGTTAAATCCGGAATATTTAACGGCTTTGATTTGCTGCCTCTGGGATTACGGGCAAAAAACTGCAGGGTATTGGCGCCTATGGAGAGAGCGTCCTGCCCCATACGCAGATAGCCTTTGGCAGAAGAAACATGAGTACCAATCGAAAACATAAAGACTCCTTTCAATCTTATTAAGTAGCTTTAGTATAGGCAGTTTGGAAGGGGATGTCAACAAGCAGGAAGGAGAAGGAGATGGATAAGGAATTAAAAATAGCGATTTTGATTGATGCAGATAATATTTCCGACAAATATGTAAAAATTATTTTAGACGAGACCGCAACCAAGGGGGTAGCGACGTATAAAAGAATTTATGGAGACTGGACCAGTACCAAACTGGGATCGTGGAAGAAGGTATTGCTGGAAAATTCCATTATTCCGATTCAGCAGTACAGCTATACAACTGGAAAAAACGCAACCGATTCAGCCATGATCATTGACGCCATGGATATTCTGTATTCTGGAACTGTAGACGGATTCTGCATCGCTTCTTCAGACAGCGATTTTACCCGTCTGGTGGCCAGGCTTCGGGAGTCTGGTATGTATGTGCTGGGAATGGGAGAGAGCAAGACGCCTCTTCCGTTTGTTTCGGCCTGTAATGAATTTAAGTATCTGGATCTGCTGCTGAATGCCATTTTAAAAGAAGAAAAGGAGCAGGCAGCATCGGTCAAAGAACTGGAGACTGCGGTGTCAGAAAAAAAGAAAGCGCTGGATACCAGCCCGACAGCGGCTTTAAAGACGAAAAAGCAGGCAAAGGAGATAAAAGAGTCTCCAGGCTCAAGAAATACCCTGAGCCTGAAGAAGTTTAAGAAGGAGGTCCGGAGTATTGCAGAAAGCTGTTCCGACGATGACGGATGGATTTTTTCCGGAGAACTCCGCAACCAGCTTGCCAAGAGGTTTCCGGATTTTGACGTGCGTAACTTTGGACATTCCAAATTCACGCCGTTTATGGAATCACTAGGCATTTTTGACGTGCGTCGGGAGGCGACTACAGCGGGAAATCGGGTAAAACTGGTATACTTCCGCTGCAGATCCTGCTCGGACGTTTCCTGAGAATCTCTATAAAACCTTATAATAAGAACCGGAACGGCTGCATGATAAATCCTACGATTGCCCATGCGGCCTTTTTCCATGCCGGAACAGAGGCAACCGTAATATGATCCGGAATTTCATAGCTTCCGTCTTCCAGGAGACGCCGGCAGTCTTTGTGGTATTCTTCCATATATCCGGTCAGCTGTCTGGCCAGATCCGGACTTTCGATGGCTAACATCAGTTCCGTATCCATATAGGTGCTTCTAAGGTCCAGATTGTAGGAGCCGATCAGGGAAAGGGTATCGTCGATAACCAGGGATTTCCCATGGTAGGAAGTTCCGCCGTCATATTCATAGATGGGAATTCCTAAGCCGGCCATCCATTTTTTGCGCCGTATGTAGTCGCTGGATGCAAAAAAATTATCTCCGTTTTCTACGGAATTAATCATAATCCGGATGTCGGGAACCTTGCTTCCGGCCGCCTTTAAGGTATCGTACATATAGTCGTTCAGAACGATATAAGGCGTATGGAAAATTACAGAGGACTTGGCGTTTTCAATCAGATGGGTAATGGTGGAGAAAACAACCGGCTCTTTTCCATATAAATGGGTCGGATTGCTGAGCAGGGTAATCTTTCCGGCTTCCAGGGTGTTGTCCTGATAATACTGTCGGATTTCGTCTTTTTCTATCTGGAACAGATCCGGACGGGATGCAGATAAGGTCTCATAGCGCTCCATCAGGTTCTGCCGTTCCTTCTGGACGCGTGTCCGTCCGGCCAGCTTTTCTGAATCGTGGAAAATTTTGCACTCCGGCAGATTCCATACGGATTCAAAGTAGGCTCTTACCTGGGAGAGGCCTTCTCCAGGGCCGTTTTCAAAGTCTGTGTTGTAAACCAGGACTTCTCGGTCGTAGCTGCGGCTGTTGGTGGGATAGTCGCCGATAAAATAATCGAAGGTGTTGCGCCCGCCCAAAATAAACACCGAATCGTCAACAATTACGTACTTATCGTGCATACGGCCCTGGGTTTTCCAGGGAAGGAGAAGATTCATAGGATTGTAAATCTTAATTTCTGCGTTTGGATGGCTGGATAAGGCGTAAAACAGGCTGCGGCCCTCCATCCGGACCAGGCCGGAAAATCCGTCTACCAGGATTTTGATTTTTACGCCTTCATCCGCCTTGTGAAGAAGAAGGGAGAGAATGTCTCTTGGAGCTTCTCCGTCGCGGAAATCAAAGGTGGAAAGAATGATTTCTTTTTCCGCAAGCTGCATCATACGCATACGCTCTTCCCAGGCGCTTATATTGGTTTCCAAAAGCATTACCCGCTCGCAGCCAGACGTTCCCTGCACATATGTGGCAGAAGAAATATCCTCTTCAGCTTTTTTGGAAAGGGGTTTGTAACGGAAGAACGGCGCGCAGGCGCCGATAATCAGATACAGCAGGAAGAAAATGAAAAAAATTGGAATAACATGGTACTGTTTTAAGAAATTTATCAGCTTCATTTTATCACACTCCATACGCACAAGTATAGCGGAGACAAGGGCTTTTGTCTATAGGAGCAGAGTGCAGAAAGAATAAAGAAAAAATAAAGAAATCGTAAACAAAAAAGTTTGATGCGAAATTTAGGGAAAAAAGTTGGAAAAGGTATAGACGAAAAGACGATTTTGTGAGAAAATAGGAATAAGTATGATGTCAAAAAATAAACAATCCATACTACTGCTTTTTACGAAACTACATATTTGAAAGGAGTTTTAACATGATTTATTCACATGAAGTAGAAAAGATGTGTACAGTAGCACAGGGCGTTAACCATGGCGCCGCTCCGATTCCGGAAGAAGCAAAGTGGGTACAGTCTAAGCAGATCTCTGACATCTCTGGTTTAACCCATGGTGTAGGCTGGTGTGCTCCTCAGCAGGGCGCCTGCAAACTGACCTTAAACGTTAAGGAAGGTATCATTCAGGAGGCTTTAGTTGAGACATTAGGCTGCTCTGGCATGACTCATTCTGCAGCTATGGCAGCAGAGATTCTTCCTGGCAGAACTTTACTGGAGGCATTGAACACTGACTTAGTATGTGATGCAATCAATACTGCTATGAGAGAGCTGTTCTTACAGATTGTATACGGCAGAACTCAGAGTGCATTCTCCGAAGATGGTCTGCCAATCGGCGCAGGCCTGGAAGATTTAGGAAAGGGCTTACGTTCCCAGGTAGGTACTATGTACGGAACCTTAAAGAAAGGTCCTCGTTATCTGGAAATGGCAGAAGGATATGTAACTGGTATTGCTCTTGACAAAGACGATCAGATTATCGGCTATCAGTTCGTAAACCTTGGCAAGATGACCGATTTCATTAAGAAAGGCGACGACGCAAACACCGCATACGAGAAGGCAAAAGGTCAGTATGGCCGTGTTGCTGATGCAGTGAAGATCATCGACCCTAGAGTAGAATAATAGTTACGGGAAACAACAATTGATAGACGAATTAAAGGAGGATCATTGAGTCATGGCATTATTTGAATCTTATGAGAGACGAATTGACAAGATCAATTCCGTATTAAATAGCTACGGTATCGCTTCTCTGGAAGAAGCTGAGAAAATCACAAAAGACGCAGGCCTGGATGTATACAACCAGATCAAAGGCATTCAGCCAATCTGCTTCGAGAATGCTTGCTGGGCATACATTGTAGGCGCAGCTATCGCAATCAAGAAGGGCTGCACCAGAGCAGCAGATGCAGCAGCAGCAATCGGAGAAGGCCTTCAGGCATTCTGTATTCCAGGTTCCGTTGCTGATCAGCGTAAGGTTGGTTTAGGCCACGGCAACTTAGGTAAGATGCTTCTGGAAGAAGAGACCGACTGCTTCTGTTTCTTAGCAGGCCATGAGTCCTTTGCAGCAGCAGAGGGCGCTATCGGTATTGCAGAGAAGGCAAACAAAGTACGTCAGAAACCTCTGCGCGTTATCTTAAACGGTTTAGGAAAAGACGCAGCTCAGATTATCGCAAGAATCAACGGATTTACCTTCGTTGAGACCCAGTATGACTACTATACCGGCGAGTTAAAAGAAGTAAACCGTATCGCTTACTCCGATGGCCCGCGTGCAAAGGTAAACTGCTACGGCGCTAACGACGTTCGTGAAGGCGTAGCGATCATGTGGAAAGAGAACGTAGACGTTTCCATTACTGGTAACTCTACCAACCCAACCAGATTCCAGCATCCGGTAGCAGGTACCTACAAGAAGGAATGTATCGAAGCTGGCAAGAAGTACTTCTCCGTAGCATCCGGCGGCGGTACCGGACGTACCCTGCATCCAGACAACATGGCAGCAGGTCCGGCTTCCTATGGTATGACCGATACATTAGGACGTATGCATTCTGATGCACAGTTTGCAGGTTCTTCTTCCGTTCCGGCTCACGTTGAGATGATGGGTCTGATCGGTGCAGGCAACAACCCAATGGTTGGTATGACCGTTGCAGTTGCAGTTTCCATCGAGGAAGCAGCTAAGGCTGGCAAGTTCTAAGGAATGCCCATTTTATAAGGGTTTTAGAAATAATTAAGAGTAATTGGGAGTGGCTTTTTATGGCAAATAAGGAGTCACTCCTATACTATTTAGGCTCTTTGTCAAGAGTTGAGGTAAATGTATTTTGAGGCACAGGAATGATGTTTCTGGCTCATTGTCAAGAGTTGGGGTAAATGTATTTTGAGGCACAGGAATGATGTTTCTGTGCCTCTTTACGTTAAGGCTAGAAAGATTCGATTCCTAAAATTTTCAAAGTTCCGATATCCAAAGGCATTTCGTTTGATTACTTTAATGGCATTGTTTGTTCCCTCTGTAAAACCATTCGTATAGGGACAATCGAATGCATTCAGAATGTATTTTGACCAGTTTCCCAGCATGGTTAAGCAGGCGTGAAATTCTTTCAACTGACTGGCCTGGGCTGCAAGCAGAAAGAACTTCAGCTTTTTTGTGGCTTCTGCACGAGACATTGATTTCATAAAATCATAAAATAGTTCTTTCAGGTGGTAAGCAACTGCGAGATCTTCCGATTGTGACAGCATAACCGCCAGTGCATCCATACTTTCTTCTTTTAGTTTGCTCCGGTGTGTCAAAAGGAGTTTCCGGCTTCGTTTGAAATATTTCCGTTTGTCTGGATGGAGCTGTTTCTGAATCCGCTTCCTTACATTTTCCAAAGCCCAGGTAACATAACGGACGACGTGAAACTTATCAATAACAATTGTAGCTTGAGGAAAATAATCTTTTGCCAGTTCTCGATAAACCTTATTCATATCCATGACAATAAACTGGACTTCTTTTTTATTCTTGAAGCCTTGAAAATACTGCTGGAGTGAGACCTGTGAACGGGAAGGAAGAATATCAAACAGGGAATGTTTGTCAGGACAGGTAAGAATTGCCTGAAATTTTTCTCCTCCGGCATTGCCTTTGAATTCGTCAATGGAAAGGACAGTCGGAAGCCTGTCTGGTTTTGGGAACTGAACTACTTTCAGTCTGCGAAAGATGTAGGAATCTGATAAATCCAAAAGCCTGGAAACAGAACGGACACACTGTCTCTCCGAAAGTAGATGAATGGCATAAAAAGCAAGGCGGGTAGTGGTACGGCAATGCTTTGCAGCCAGGGAAAAAGGCTCGTAAAAGTGTTTACCGCAATGAGGACAGTGATAGCGGCGTTTCCGGTAATGGAGGAAGGTATGTTTGCCCATGAGCGGAAGGTCTTTGATGATGGAAATGCGATAATCATGGACTTTATCCGTCAGCCCGTGGCAATGAGGGCAGGTACAAGCTTTGCGAGGGAGAGAAAAGTGAATATGAATTTCTGTATTAGAAGAAGTAAAATCAGAGATAATTATGTCTTCCAATTCCAGAAGTTTTGCGGTAAAATTAGAAGTAGGCATAGAGTTCAATCCTTTCTATATGTTTGGTGTGGTAACTTAATTATATAGGAAAAGAATCTCTATGCC